>JADMIO011356636.1_pt1 | contig 135553 bp, 112 predicted proteins | sample 8958161 | NCBI WGS metagenome assembly JADMIO01 (sample SAMN16585339, study PRJNA669376) | soil metagenome | isolation source: Crop rotation soil | place: USA: Cullars Rotation, Alabama | collected 2011 | reverse complement strand
CGCGACAACTTGTCCACGTGGAATTCTAAGCTTAGGATCCCAATGTGCTGGAAAGTCGGCGAGTTCTACAGTTTACTCACTCACTGGAACGAGCGCCTCCACCTTGTCGCGCCGTGCTCACCCGAGGAGTTCGCGACGCGCCACGTCCTCGAATCACTGATGCTGTTAAAGCATCTCCCTCAGAACGCAAAGATAGCAGACATCGGCTCCGGCGCAGGACTGCCCATCATCCCCTGCCTCCTCGCCCGCCCTGACCTGTCAGCCACGCTGGTCGAATCTTCTCAGAAAAAATCCGTCTTCCTCCGCGAAGCGCTGAACCAACTCGGCCGCCCCTCACTGATCATCAACAAGCCCTTCGAACAAGTCGAACCTGCCGACGTCTCGTTCGTCACCTGCCGTGCGCTGGATCAATTCAGGAATAAGATTTCTTTTATGTTGGACTGGGCTCCGATAGGAAGCACGTTGCTGTTGTATGGCGGGGTCAGCTTGCGAGAAAAGCTACACAAGATCAGATTCGAACAGTTCCTAATTCCATCCTCAGACAAGAGATTCCTATTTGTTGTTAACACAGATTAACGCCGATAACAGATAGGATTTGTCTGTGTGCTTTGTGGACTAACTGGGCTCTTCCCGCACGACCTCCTGCGGCTTTTTGTCCTGACGCAATCCCTGGAACGACGGATGCCGAATGATACCCTCATCCGTCCATTCGGAAAACGCGACTTCGCCGACGAGCTTCGGCTCCGCCCACACCGCACGGCGAAGGCCGGGATCACTTGGAATGACCGCGAATGGCCGTTCCTTTCGTGCAATGCGATCCAACATCTTTTTTAACTCAACTCGCATTTGATTACTGAAGCCCGTTCCAGCGCGACCGGCATAGATCAGTTTGCCGCGATCGTAAACGCCGAGAATCAGCGAGCTGAAAGGAATGCCTTTGTCCGAAAGTGTGTAACCCGCGATCACGAACTCCTGCCGCCTCAGACACTTCACCTTCAACCAATTCCGGCTGCGTGTAAATTCATACACCGAAGCGCCACGCTTTGAAACGATTCCCTCCAGCCCAAGCTTGCAAGCTTCCTTCAAAAACTGCTCGCCATTTCCCTCGATGTGATCGCTGTAACGCAGCAACCCCTTGTCGCCGAGCGGCTCGAGCAACTCCGCCAGCACGCGCTTGCGCTCCAGCAGTGGCGTCTTCACTAGAGAATATCCTTCGATATAAATCAGATCGAAAACGTGATAGAGCAGACCCGCACTCGCACCTTTGTTAATCGACTGCTGTAACCTTTGAAAACTCGCACGCCCCGAAGCATCCAGCGCGACGACCTCACCGTCGAGGATCACTGTTTTTACTCTCAGCGCTTTCAGCGCTTTTCCGATGGCAGGAAACTTTGCAGTCCAATCGTTCTGGTTCCTGGTCCAAAAACGCACCTGCCCATTCTCGAAGTGACCCAGTAACCGGTAACCGTCAAACTTCAACTCGTGCAGCCACTCGTCACCGGCGGGAGGTTTGTCAACGAGCGTCGCCAACTGCGGCGGCACAAATTCGGGCATCGGCGTTTTCCGCGCGCCAGGAATCTTTTTGATTTCCTTCAAGTTCATTGCTGATTAATTCTAATAGATTTCCACGGCATCGCGTTTGCAGCTTTGCCAATATGCTTGATTTCTCCGCGTGCGGGCGTACGAAAAGAGAGCAACCGATGTTGGTGGATGAGAACAAACTAACGGACGTATCGAGGTCACGTGCACAGCTTTATTCCATGTTTGCGACAAGGCAGATGACCGAAATTTATCATCTCGTCCAACCAGGCGGGAAGCACACATTGTGTGGGTTGAGAATCAGTCGAGTGACGTCGGAAAAAGCAAACACATTGCAACTAGTCAACCGGTTGCGCAGTAATTTGACGATATGTAAACACTGCGAACGAATTCAGGAACAGGAATAAAATAAGTAAGCCATTCACAGTGAGGAATAAAAAGGGGCGGCCACGCAGCACCGCCCCTACAAAACACATTCCGCACTTTTACTCTTCTACATCCGAACCAGCAACAACATCACCATCAGTCGAACTTCCCGATGGAACAACTAGCGGCTCGCGCACAGGCACCACGATGTCGTGACCACCGACGATGTCGGGAAACTCATCGAGATCACGCTCGCGCCCCTGATCGACCGTTTCATCACGCTCGATATCGACGTTGCGATAGTATTCCATGCCTGTTCCCGCAGGAATCAACCGGCCCATGATGACGTTCTCTTTCAGTCCGCGCAGGTAATCGACGCGGCCTGAAATTGCAGCCTCGGTGAGCACGCGCGTGGTCTCCTGGAACGATGCCGCAGAGATAAACGAGTCGGTCGAGAGCGACGCCTTCGTGATACCAAGCAACAGCGGCTCGGCTTGCGCGACTTCGCCGTCTTCCTGCCTGACGCGCTCGTTCTCGTCCTGGAAGCGGAAACGATCGACCTGCTCTTCGAGCAGAAACTCGGTGTCGCCGACTTCCTTGATCTTCACCCAGCGCAACATCTGTCGAACAATCACTTCGATGTGTTTGTCGTTGATGTTCACGCCCTGCAGACGATAGACCTCCTGAATTTCGTTTACGAGGTATTCCTGCAAACGACTCATTCCCAAGACACGCAAAATGTCATGCGGGTTGAGTGGTCCATCCATCAGCGCTTCGCCGGCACGAACACGATCGCCATCCTGCACGTTGATGTGCGTACCGCGCGGGATGTCGTACTCGCGCTCTTCACCGTCGTCGCCGGTAATGATCAGTTTGCGTTTGCCCTTCGAAATCGCGCCGAGCGTAACCGTGCCGTCGATTTCAGACATGACTGCCGTTTCCGCAGGACGCCGCGCTTCGAAGAGCTCGACGACGCGCGGCAAACCGCCCGTGATGTCTTTCGTCTTGGTTGTTTCGCGCGGAATCTTCGCGATGATGTCGCCCGGCTCAACGTCCTCGCCGTCAGTCACCATCAGGTTCGCACGCACAGGCATCTGGTAAGTCTTGAGCACCTTGTTGCCGGCGCTGCGAATTTCCAGACGCGGTTGTTTCTTTTCGTCAGGCGAGTCTTTCACGACCATGCGCGACTGACCGGTTACTTCGTCGACTTCTTCGTCAAACGTCACGCCTTCCTTCAGATCAGCGAACTTAACGTGACCCGCAACTTCAGTCAGGATCGCGAACGTGAACGGGTCCCACGTGGCGAGCAGTTGATCCTGCGTCACGCGTGCGCCGTCTTCGACGAGAATGTGCGCGCCGTAAACGATCTGATAACGCGCTGCTTCACGGCCACGATCGTCGATGATGATCACCGAGCCATTGCGATTCATCGCGATGCGCTCGCCTTTGCGGCTCTTTACCGTCTGCAAATCCAGATATTTAATAGTACCGTCCTGTCGGGCTTCGTGTTTGGACGATTCTTCCAGACGGGCCGTACCACCGATGTGGAACGTACGCATCGTCAACTGCGTGCCGGGTTCGCCGATTGACTGAGCCGCGATGACGCCGACAGCTTCGCCGATCTCGACCGGACGACCCGTTGCGAGGTTTCGCCCATAACACTTGATGCAGCAGCCGCGTCGCGATTCGCAGGTTAGCACCGAGCGAATTCGCACGCGCTGCACACCCGAACGTTGAATCTCGCCAGCCAGGTCTTCGTCGATTTCCTGGTTCGACTCGACGATTGCAGATCCTTCAATTGGGTCGGTAACTTCTTCGAGCGCCGTGCGGCCGACAATGCGGTCGCGCAACGACTCGATCTCCTCGCCACCCTCCACAATCGCACTCGCCGAAATTCCACGCAGCGTGCCGCAATCTTCTTCGCTGATGATCACGTCCTGCGCCACGTCAACCAGTCGCCGGGTCAAATAACCCGAGTCAGCGGTTTTTAACGCAGTGTCAGCCAGACCTTTGCGAGCGCCGTGTGTCGAGATGAAGTACTGCAACACGTTGAGGCCCTCGCGGAAGTTTGCCTGGATCGGAGTCTCGATGATTTCGCCTGACGGGCGAGCCATCAGACCGCGCATGCCGGCGAGCTGGCGAATCTGTTGCGCGCTACCACGAGCACCGGAGTCGCTCATCACGAGGATCGGATTGAGCTCACCGCTGGCGCGTTCGCGATCGTCCATCGCCTTGAACATCTCTTTCGCTACCTTGTCCGTCACCTCAGACCAGATCGCGATGACCTTGTTATAACGTTCACCGTTTGTAATGACACCGTCGAGATACTGCTGCTCGACCGCGATGACGTCCTTATCGGCTTTGTCGACTAGACCTTTCTTCGATGGCGGAGTTACCAAGTCGTCGATACCGATCGAGATGCCGGCCTTGGTCGCGTACAGGAATCCGAGGGTCTTGAGATCGTCAAGCATCTTGACGGTCATCTCATGGCCCAGGCGGATGTGCGAATAATTAACTAACGACTGCAGGCCTTTCTTCTTCAACGTGCCGTTGATGAACGGAAGTCCGGCTGGAATCGAGTCGTTGAAAATGACGCGTCCGACGGTCGTGTTGATAACGCGTCGCACGTCGTCCTGGACTACGGCACGCAGGATGTCCTGCGGATCGTGTTCCTGGACGAGGTCGATCAAGTCGCCCTGGATGCGAAGCTTGATCGGCGTTTGCGTGGTGACTTCGCCTGCGTCGAGCGCAAGCAGCACTTCCTCGAGTGAAGCGAACACACGTCCTTCGCCTTTTGCTCCCGCACGATCGCGCGTCAGGTAGTAGATGCCAAGCACGATGTCCTGCGAAGGCACTGCGATGGGCTGGCCGCTCGCAGGGCTCAGGATGTTGTTGCTCGAAAGCATCAACACCGCCGCTTCGATCTGCGCTTCCGGGCTCAGTGGAATGTGCACTGCCATCTGGTCGCCGTCGAAGTCGGCGTTGAATGCCGTACACACGAGCGGATGGATCTTGATGGCTTTGCCCTCGACGAGCACAGGTTCGAACGCCTGAATGCCTAGACGGTGCAGCGTCGGAGCGCGATTCAGCAACACCGGATGCTCGCGAATCACCTCTTCAAGGATGTCCCAAACGACCGGCTCCTGCCGTTCCACCATCTCGCGCGCTTGCTTAATCGTGGCTGCATGCGCCTGCTTCTCGAGCTGGTTGTAAATGAATGGCTTGAACAACTCGAGCGCCATCTTCTTCGGTAAGCCGCACTGGTGGAGTTTCAATTCGGGGCCGACAACAATAACTGATCGCCCAGAGTAATCAACGCGCTTGCCCAACAGGTTCTGACGAAAACGTCCCTGCTTGCCTTTCAACGTTCCGCTCAGTGACTTGAGCGGGCGGTTGTTGACACCGCGCAGCACGCGTCCACGACGACCGTTGTCAAACAACGCATCGACCGCTTCCTGAAGCATTCGTTTTTCGTTGCGCACGATGACTTCCGGCGCGCGCAACTCCATCAGCTTCTTGAGACGGTTGTTGCGGTTGATGACGCGTCGATACAGATCGTTGAGATCCGAAGTCGCGAAGCGTCCACCATCCAACGGCACGAGCGGCCGCAGCTCAGGTGGAATAACCGGAATCACGTCGAGGATCATCCAGTCAGGACGATTGCCTGATTTCAGGAAGCTCGTCGCAACTTTCAGCCGCTTCGAATACTTCAACTTCTTCTGCTGCGAAGTCTCTTCCCTCATCCGCTTGCGCAGATCAGTCGCCAACTCTTCGACGTCGACCATCGCCAGCAGTTCCTTGATCGCTTCGGCGCCCATCTTCGCGACGAACTGCGCCGGGTAATCGCGCACGAGCTCGCGGTAACGCTCGTCGCTGACGAGCTCGCGTTCTTTCAACCCGGGTACATCACCCGGATCGATCACGATGTAAGACTCGAAATAGAGCACCTTCTCGAGCTCGCGCAGCGGGATGTCGAGCAGGTGGCCGATGCGGCTCGGCAGTCCTTTAAAGAACCACACGTGCGAACACGGGCTCGCCAGGTCGATATGGCCCAGCCGCTCGCGGCGCACTTTCGCCTGCGTCACTTCCACGCCGCACTTGTCGCAGATCACGCCGCGGTGCTTCATGCGTTTGTATTTTCCGCAGAGGCACTCCCAATCGGCGACCGGTCCAAAGATGCGCGCGCAGAAAAGTCCATCGCGCTCAGGTTTGAACGTGCGGTAGTTGATTGTTTCTGGCTTGGTCACCTCACCATGCGACCATTGCCGGATCTTTTCCGGTGACGCAAGTGAGATACGAATAGCTTCAAAATCAGGAGCTAGTTGCGTCTTTTCTTGTTGGAATCGAAACACTTTGATTTCTCCGTTATTTCAGCCGCAGATTTACGCAGATAACACTGATCTGCGTTTATCCGCGTAATCTGCGGCAAATAATTCCTTATGCCTCTACAGCGCTGGTGACTATGGCCTCACCAATGCCGTCTCCCTGTTCTGCGCCATCGGGCTTCTTATTTATCAACTCGACGTCGAGACACAGCGACTGCAACTCACGCACGAGCACGTTGAACGACTCCGGCAGACCCGGATCGAAATCCGCTTCGCCCTTCACGATCGCCTCGTAAATCTTCGAGCGCCCGGCCACGTCGTCAGACTTCGCAGTCAACAACTCCTGAAGGATGTGTGCAGCGCCGTAAGCTTCGAGCGCCCAAACCTCCATCTCTCCGAATCGCTGACCGCCAAACTGCGCCTTACCGCCGAGCGGCTGCTGCGTGATCAAGCTGTATGGCCCAATCGAACGTGCGTGGATCTTGTCGTCCACCAGGTGCGACAGCTTCAACATGTAGATGTAGCCGACTGTCACCTTCTGCTCGAATGGGTCACCACTCAGACCGTCGTAAAGCACCGCTTTACCAGACTCATTCACGATCTCCGGCAATCCCAGCTCGCGCGCCCGATCGCCTGAATCTTGCAGCTTCTTCTTAATCTCCGTTTCGGTTGCACCGTCGAACACAGGCGTTGCGAAGTGCATCCCGAGAACGCGCGCCGCCCAGCCAAGGTGCGTCTCGAGAATCTGGCCCACGTTCATGCGCGAAGGCACACCAAGCGGGTTCAGCACGATCTCGACCGGCGTTCCATCGGGCAGATACGGCATGTCTTCTTCAGGAAGAATGCGCGCGATCACGCCTTTGTTTCCGTGACGGCCCGCCATCTTGTCGCCGACCGAAAGCTTGCGCTTCATTGCGATGAACACTTTCACCATCTTGATGACGCCCGGTGAAAGCTCGTCACCCTGTCGCAGCTTCGCGATCTTCTCTTCGTAAATGTCGGAGAGGATCTTGATCTGGCGTTCGGTGCGATCTTCGTACTCTTTAATCTCGGCGCCGATGTCGAGACGCGAAGAAGCAAGTTGAACTTTTCTCAACGCCTTCGGTTCGACTGCCTTGAGCATCTCGCGCGTGATCGGAATGTTTTTCTCAATCACGACTTCGCGATTCGACGTGAGATCGGCAGAGAGTTTCCGGCCTTCGAGCAGTTCGTAAATTCGCTCGTCGCGCTGTTCCCGCAAGATACGAATTTCGTCTTCGAGGTCGCGTCGCAGGCGATCTTCTTCGTCCTGCTCGATCGCCAGCGAGCGCTGATCTTTCTCCTGTCCCTTGCGGGTAAAGACCTGCACGTCTACAACTGTGCCGTCGATTCCCGGCGGGCTGACGAGTGAAGCATCCTTCACGTCGCCGGCCTTTTCACCGAAGATCGCTCGCAGGAGCTTCTCTTCCGCCGTCAGTTGGGTTTCACCTTTCGGTGTCACTTTGCCGACGAGAATCGAACCGGGTTTCACTTGCGCGCCGATGCGAATGATGCCGCTCTCGTCGAGATCGCGGAGCATGTTCTCACCGACGTTTGGAATATCGCGCGTGATCTCTTCCGGACCGAGCTTCGTGTCGCGCGCTTCGATTTCGAGCTCTTCGATGTGAATCGAGGTGTAGTAGTCCTCTTTCACGAGTCGCTCTGAAACCAGAATCGCGTCTTCGAAGTTGTAACCGCGCCACGGCATGAACGCCACCAGCACGTTTCGCCCGAGCGCGAGCTCGCCGCGATCCGTACATGGTCCATCGGCGATGACCTGACCCTTCTGGACGCGCTCACCAACGTGAACAATTGGACGCTGATTGATACAAGTGTTCTGGTTCGAACGCTTGAACTTGATCAACGTGTAGATGTCCGCCGTCACCTCGCGCGAGATCGTGCCGTCGACGTTGTGATCGGCTTTGACGATGATGCGCTCTGAGTCGACGTAGTCGACGACGCCGTCGCGTTTCGCAACAACCACAGCGCCGGAGTCACGCGCCGTGACCTTCTCCATGCCGGTTCCGATGTACGGAGCTTCGGCACGGAGCAGAGGCACTGACTGGCGTTGCATGTTCGATCCCATCAACGCGCGGTTCGCGTCGTCGTTCTCGAGGAACGGAATCAGCGAGGCCGCCACCGAAACCAACTGTTTCGGCGAGACGTCGACGTACTCGATGTCCTTGCGTTGCGCGAGAATAAACTCGCCCGCCTTTCGCGCCGCGTTGCGCTCGTTGAGGATGTGACCGTTTTCATCGAGCTCGATGTTGGCCTGACCGACGACGTGTTTGTCTTCCTCCCACGCCGTCAGGTAGAACGGCCATGGCTCAAACTCAGCTTTACGGCCATCGCCGGCAATCTTCTTGTTGGCCTTGTCGACGTCTTCCTGCGGAATGTGATCGCCGGGCTTCAGTTTCGTGTCGCCGCCATTGATCACGCGAACGTATTCAACCACCCGCCCGTCACTGACCTTTCGATACGGCGCTTCGATGAATCCAAACTCGTTGATTCGCGCGAAGCATGAGAGGCTCGAGATCAAGCCAATGTTCGGGCCTTCAGGAGTCTCAATCGGACAGATGCGGCCGTAGTGTGTCGGGTGCACGTCGCGCACTTCGAACCCGGCGCGCTCGCGTGACAAACCACCTGGTCCAAGTGCCGACAGGCGGCGCTTGTGCGTGATCTCCGAGAGTGGATTCGTCTGGTCCATGAACTGCGACAACTGGCTCGATCCGAAGAACTCGCGTACCGCAGCCGTCACCGGCTTCGCGTTGATCAGATCGCGCGGCATCGTCGTCTGCATTTCCTGATGGATCGACATCTTCTCCTTGATCGCTCGCTCCATGCGCTCGAGACCGATGCGGAACTGGTTCTCCAGCAACTCGCCGACCGCGCGCACGCGGCGATTGCCAAGGTGATCGATGTCGTCCGCCTGGTACTCCGACGGGTTCTTGCGCATCTTCAGCACGTAAGTAACCACTTCGTAGAAGTCCAGCGCCGACAGCAGCGGATCCTCGATGCGGTCGCGCTCAGGCTTGCCCATCTTGATGTTGAACTTGAGACGCCCAACACGCGAGAAATCAAACTTGCGTGGATCGAAGAACATCGCTTCCAGCAGACGATATGCAGTCTGCACGGTCGGCGGATCGCCGGGGCGCATCTTGCGATAGATTTCGAGCAGCGCGTCGACCGGTTTCTTGATGACGTCTTTCTTGAGCGTCAGTGAAAGCACTGGTCCAACGTCGTCGCGCTCGGGGAAGAACACGGTCAACTGCGAAACGCCGGCTTCCACGATTTCCTGGAGCTTGGCGGGCGTGATCTCGTTGTTTGCTTCGAGAATGACCTCGCCTGTCTCGGTGTTGACGATGTCAGCAGACCCAAACGCGCCTTCCAACTGAGACGAGTCGACTTCAACTTCTTTAATACCGGCCTTGCGCAGTGCTTCGAGCGCAGAAGCAGCGACTTTCTTGCCACCGCGCACAATCGGATCCGGCCCGCGGCCCTTGATGTCGTGATCGACCTTCATGCCGACGAGGTTCGTTTCACCCTGGTCGGGAACCTGGACCAGCAAACGTCCGTTGTCGAGTCGAATCGAGTCAGTAATGTAGATAGCGTTCAGCATGTCCTCGTCGCTGAACGACGCATTCTTCACTGCTTCTTCCAACTGCGAGTCGGTGCGCGAATCCTTCAGTTTGCTTTCGGTGTTGAACCACAGACCGAGAGCGCGCAGGAAGATCGACGCCAGGAATTTGCGTTTGCCCACGCGGACGTAGAGCAGGTTCTTCTGGTCGTATTCAAATTCAACCCACGAACCGCGATAAGGAATGATCTTCGCGACGTAGATCGCGCCGCGCTTGAAGAAGACGCCGGGCGAGCGATGAAGCTGCGACACGATGACGCGCTCGGTACCGTTGATGATGAACGTGCCGTTGTCAGTCATCAGCGGGATTTCGCCGAAGAAGACTTCTTCTTCCTTGATGTCGCGAATCGACAGAACTTCAGTGTCCGGATCTTTATCGAAGACGGTCAGACGGATCTTCACCTTCAGCGGAACGCTGTAGCTCATGCCGCGTTCCTGACACTCCTGCTGATCGTGCTTGTGTTTCAGACCGACCGGCTCACCGCAGTTTTCGCAAAGCTGTGGTCGAACGAAGTTGAACGTGCCGCAACGATGGCAGAGTGTCTCGCCGGCAGCGAGCGGATTCACTTTGATCGTTGCGCCGCAGTTCTTACAGTTCGAGCGCAGGTAGTTGAGACCTTCGAGACGTCCGCATTTACACTGCCAGTTACCGATCTGGTACTCGACGAAGTCGAGCGTCGCAGTGCCGCGGAAGTCGGAGATCGGAAAGACTGACTGAAAGACGGCCTGAAGACCGGTGGCCTCGCGTTCCTCCGGGAGCAGGTCCATCTGGAGAAAGCGGTTGTACGACTCTCTTTGAATCTCGATCAGGTTCGGGATTCTGACCGCGGTTGCGATCTTCGAGAAGTCCTGACGCTCCGGCGCCTGACTGGTACGTTTTCCGAGTCCCGTAGTAATTGTTTGAAGCAGATTTGCAGACATGTGAGATTCCTTATGAATGCTAGTTCCAATTTGCCAATTAAAGACGCCAAAGCGCGGTCAGAGCGCACAATGCCCTGACCGCTTACTTCGCAAAAGCGGCGGATCTTTCCGTCAAATTTTTTGGGAGTAACGCCAGCGCCTCAATACTCCCTTAAAGTAGCCACTAAGTAGTCCAGTGTCAAGCCGCGAGAACCTAGCCGCGGATCTACGCAGATAAACGCAGATCAGCGTAATCAGCGTTTATCTGCGGCTTACTTAACCTCGACGGTCGCGCCCGCATCGGACAGCTTTTGCTTGATCGTCTCAGCCTCTTCCTTCGAAACACCTTCCTTCACTGCTTTGGGGGCCGCTTCTACAAGATCCTTGGCTTCCTTCAATCCCAGCGCGGTGACCTCGCGGACAACCTTGATCACGTTGATCTTGTTGCCGCCAATCGCCTGCAGGATAACGTCAAACTCTGTCTTCTCTTCCGCGGGGGCTGCCGCTTCACCGCCACCGGCTGCCGCCACGGGGGCTGCGACGGCTGCGGCTGCGGCTGAAACGCCGAACGTCTCTTCCAAATCCTTCACGAGCTGTGAAGCTTCGAGAAGCGACATGTTTTTCAAAAACTCGATTACGTCTTCGCGTGTTGCTGCCATGATTACCTTTCTATCCTCCTCAAAAACCTTTTATGCGGTTTTCTGTTCACCAATCTGTTTAATAACGACTGCCAGGTTGCGCGGTACGGCGGAAATGACCGTCACCAAACGTTGCGCCTGGCAATTGATTAGGAACATCACCTTTGAAATCAACTCTTCCTTCGACGGCAAACTCGCGATCGCTTCCACCTCTCGCAGAGCAACGACCTTGCCTTCGACGACTCCGGCCTTAAACGTAAAAATCTCCGGATTGGCCTTCGTAAACTTTGAAATTGCTTTTGACAAACCCACCGGGTCGCCCGTGCTCAGCGCCACCGCAGTTACACCTTTGAAGTGTTCGGCCGCAGCCTCGAGCGCGGTTCCTTCGGAAGCCCTGCGCGCGAGAGTGTTTTTCACGACTTCATAAGAGACTCCGGCTTCGCGCAATTGGTTACGCAGCTCCTGATCTTTCGCCACCGTCATCTTTTGAAAACCGACGAGCATCGCGGCCTTCGCGTTCTTGAACTGTTCGGTGAGAGCTTCCAGGTCCTGTTGTTTTTGTGCTTTTGATTTCATCGTTTCAGCTCCCCACCTTTACTTCGCATACGCTGCTTCGTCCAGCAAAACCCCGGGACTCATCGTCGCCGCGAGATTCACCTTCTTTACGTATTTGCCCTTTGCGGTCGCCGGCTTCGCTTTCACCACGGCATCGAGCAGCGCTTTCGCGTTGTCGCGAAGCTTGTCGGCTTCGAATGAAACCTTGCCGACGCCGACGTGGATGACACCAGTCTTGTCCACGCGATATTCAACTTTACCGGCCTTCGTCTCTTTGACGGCGTTCGCAACGTCGAAAGTTACCGTGCCCGTTTTCGGATTAGGCATCAGACCGCGAGGTCCGAGCACCTTACCGAGAGCGCCGACGAGACGCATCATGTCGGGCGTTGCGATGACGGCGTCGAAATCGGTCCAGCCGCCTTTAATTCTGGTGACGACGTCTTCGCCGCCGACGATGTCAGCGCCTGCTTCTTCGGCTTCGCGGAGTTTGTCGCCCTGGGCGATGACGAGCACCGTTTTCGACTTGCCCAGGCCGTGCGGCAAAACGATAGTTCCGCGAACAAGTTGATCGGCTTTTCTTGGATCGACGCCGAGCCAGACTGTCAACTCGACGGTTTCATCAAACTTCGCGAACGCGATCTCTTTGAGTTTAGCGATTGCTGTTTCGAGGTTGTATTTGCGTCCCGGCTCGATCTTCTCGAGCGCGACGCGATACTTCTTTCCGTGCTTCTTCATTACTGCTCCTGAGGTTCAAGCGGGATTTGCGATCCCTCCCTCTTCAAGCTCTGTCCACAAATTCACAACATTCTTTTGTGTAGTTGTGTACGGCCCTTTATTCAATCGTTAGGCCCATCTGCCGGGCCGTACCTTCAATCGTTCTAATCGCTGATTCCAAACTCGTCGTGTTCAAATCCTGAAGTTTAGTCTTCGCGATCTCCTCGACCTTCGCCTTCGAGATCGTTCCAACTTTCTCGCGATTCGGCTTTCCGGATCCTTTCGGAATCCCTGCGGCTTTCTTCAACAAATCCGCTGCCGGTGGCGTTTTCGTCTCGAACGTAAACGAGCGATCCGCATAAACCGTGATCACGACCGGCACTTTAAGGTCCGGATCCATCTGCGAGGTCTTCGAGTTGAACGCCTTGCAGAACTCCATGATGTTCACGCCGTGCTGACCGAGCGCCGGACCAATCGGCGGCGCCGGGTTCGCCTTACCGGCCGGAACCTGTAGCTTTATGTAACCTGTAATCTTCTTTGCCATCTTCTATTCTTCTTCTGCGAAGGTCACTTTCTCAACGTCGAGGAAGTTCAACTCCACCGGCGTTGAGCGTCCGAAGATCGTCACCGTAACCTTCAACGTCGACTTGTCGTCGTTAACCTCTTCAACCTTCCCTGTAAAACTCTGGAACGGCCCCGACTTGATGCGCACCGTCTCACCAGCCGCATACGAAAACTTCGGCTTCGGTTTCTCAGCGGCCTCTGCCTGCTGGTTCACGATCTGATCGACTTCCTGCGGCGTCAGCGGCGTCGGATTGTGACCACCGACAAAACCCGTCACCTTCGGCGTCGACTTGATCATGTGAAACACGTTATCGGGGATATGGCCGCGCTCGTCGCAATCGATCTGCACCAGCACGTAACCGGGATAAAACATGCGCGCCGATTCGATGCGCTTGTTGCCGCGCATCTCGACAACCGTCTCTGTCGGCACGAGCACTTCCGTGATCTCGTTTTGCAGATCGGTATCGCGGATACGCGCTTTCAAACTGTCGCGTACCTTTTTCTCGTGTCCCGAGTACGTATGAAGGATAAACCACTGCTGCATTACAAACTCTTTCTCTTAGCCGAAGCCTAACCACCCTGCCAGCTTTGTGACCAACCAATCCAAACCGTTAATCAACTGCGCCATCCCCATGTCGACCAGAAACAGGTAAACCGCGAAAAAGATAACGGCGACGACCGTGATAATGGTCTGGTGCTGCACGTGCGTGAGACTCGGCCATGAAACGCGCTTCATCTCCGCTCGAACGTCGTGCAGGAATTGAAACAAACGTCCCGGACCTGACTGCTGCGCACCATGTCCGCGTTCGCGGCGCGCGACCTTGCCCTCCGCTCCTTCACCGAAGCTTGCAGCACGCGGCGGTGGCGCTATCATGGGTGCATCTGGATTATCTGTCTCAGCCATAATTCCGTGAACGTAAATTCCTCAAAACTGTTCCAACGCAAGCGTCCGGGTCAACTCAGTTGGCAGGGGTACCAGGATTCGAACCCGGACTTTCGGTTTTGGAGACCGACGTGCTAACCGTTGACACTATACCCCTCCGGATATTGCCAATTGCCGATTTCCAACTGGCAACCGGCAATCACTTCGTCTCTTTATGATCGGTGTGCTTGCGGCAGCGGCGACAGAACTTGCTGAATTCCAGCCGATCAGGCGTGGTCTTCTTGTTCTTGGTCGTCACGTAGTTCCGGCTCTTGCAAACACCGCACTGAAGCACAATATTATCCCGTGGCATAATTCAGTTTCCGATTTCCGAGCTTTGCACTTTGTTCTTTGTACTTTGCTTTTTGAGCTTAGTGCGCCAAACAAAGCACTAAGCTCAAAGTACAAAGCTCCTATTCAACTACTTCCGACACCGTTCCAGCGCCCACCGTGCGGCCGCCTTCACGAATCGCGAAGCGCAATCCCTTCTCCATCGCGATCGGCGCGATCAACTCAATCTCCATCGCCACGTTGTCGCCAGGCATCACCATCTCCACGCCTTCCGGCAGGTGCGCCACGCCAGTCACGTCCGTGGTGCGGAAGTAAAACTGCGGCCGGTAGCCTGAAAAGAACGGCGTGTGTCGTCCACCTTCTTCCTTCGTCAGCACGTAAGCTTCTGCCTTGAACTTCGTGTGCGGCGTGATGCTGCCCGGTTTCGCAATCACCTGCCCGCGCTCGATGTCACGTCGCTCAACGCCACGCAGCAACAAGCCAACGTTGTCGCCCGCCACGCCTTCGTCCAACAACTTCTTGAACATTTCCACACCAGTAACCGTCGTCGTGGTGGTCGGGCGGATGCCGACGATTTCAACCTGCTCGCCGACTTTCACCTTGCCGCGCTCCACGCGACCCGTCGCCACCGTGCCGCGTCCCTGAATCGTGAAGATGTCTTCCACCGGCATCAAAAACGGCTTGTCCATCTCGCGCTCCGGCGTCGGAATGTAGCTGTCGACCGCGTCCATCAACTCGATCACGGTCTTCTCCCAATCCGCTTCACCATTCAGCGCTCCCAGTGCCGAGACTTTCACCACCGGAATATCGTCGCCAGGAAACTCGTACGTGCTCAACAGCTCGCGCACTTCCAGCTCCACCAACTCCAGCAACTCCGGATCGTCAACCGCGTCCACCTTATTCAGGCAAACAACCATCGCCGGCACTCCGACCTGTCGGGCCAGCAGGATATGCTCGCGTGTCTGCGGCATCGGACCATCGGTCGCCGCCACCACCAGAATCGCGCCGTCCATCTGCGCCGCGCCCGTGATCATGTTCTTCACGTAGTCGGCGTGACCGGGACAGTCGACGTGCGCGTAGTGCCGCTTCGCAGTCTCATACTCCACGTGCGCCGTGGCGATCGTGATGCCGCGCGCTTTTTCTTCGGGCGCCTTGTCGATCTGGTCGAAAGCCACAAACTGCACTTTCGGATTGTTCTTCGCCAGCACTTTCGTGATCGCTGCCGTCAACGTCGTCTTGCCGTGATCCACGTGCCCGATCGTACCGATATTCACGTGCGGCTTGGCTCGGTTAAATTTTTCCTTCGACATCTTTTCCTCTTCTATATATAAAGGATCTCACCAGCGGAACGCCGAGATACGCTGGAGCCCGCGATGAGATTTGAACTCATGACCTCCTCCTTACCAAGGAGGCGCTCTACCCCTGAGCTACGCGGGCCCGAATCCCAAAGCGTCAAACCTGGAGCGGGCGACGAGATTCGAACTCGCGACCCTCAGCTTGGAAGGCTGATGCTCTACCAACTGAGCTACACCCGCTCTTACCGGTGCAGGGGGTAGGATTCGAACCTACGTAGGGCGTGAGCCCGCCGGGTTTACAGCCCGGTGCCATTAACCACTCGACCACCCCTGCATCTCGTAAATATGCCGTGGAGCCGGCGAAGGGACTTGAACCCCCGACCCTCTGATTACAAATCAGATGCTCTACCAACTGAGCTACGCCGGCCCGCTATAGATTGCAAATAGCGCATTCCGACAAAATGCGGATACTACCAAGCGAGTTTCAAAAACGCAAGTCGCAGCGAGAGTTGTAGATAACTGCGCATTTCTGCCTCAATCAACCGCGCAAAAATAAATAAATTGACCTGTATTCATGCAGCGAAGTAGGATGAGTAAACCTCACCAACGTCACTTTGCCCCGGTCCTCTTCATAAGATCACCCAAAGGAGACTTGTCATGGCACGGTTTGGATACTTCAAAGTACTACTGTTCTCGCTCGTCTGTCTGCTCGCGTTTGCCTTCACAAGCAAGGCTCAAACACCCGCCCCAACCCCTACCGTCGTGTTGCCTGAACTACGGCAGCCCCAACGCGTCGCCGGCAAATCCAGCCTGTTTTGCGCCGGTTTTATTCGCCAACAACGGCTCGGAGAGATGCCACAAATCGTCGGCGCCGAAGAAGAACAGGAACAGCGCAAGTTCTCCGATGGCGACATTGTCTATCTGAACGTCGGCTCGAAACAGGGTATTAAAGAAGGCCAGAGTTTTCAGATCATTCGCCCGCGTGGAGACGTCAAAGGCGTTCACAGGCAAAAGCCGGGCTTCATCGGAACCTACATCCAGGACGTCGGACAACTCCAGGTCTTTAAGGTTCGCGAGAATAATTCCGCAGCGGCAATCATGTTCTCGTGCGACATGGTCCTGCTCGGCGATCTCATTGCACCAGTTCCTGAACGCGAGTCTCCGGTACAACGCACGGAAGCAGACTTCGATCGGTTCGTCGATCCTTCAGGTAAACCAACCGGCCGTTTGATGATGGCAAAAGATAATCGCGAGTTGGTCACGCGAAACGACGTCGTGTACATCGATCTCGGATCCGAGGATCAGGTCAAACGCGGCGACTATCTCACGATCTATCGTCCGCTCGGCACCGGCAACATTACACGCGTCGACAACGAAGAGATGGCCCGCAGCCGCTCCACAGGGTTCCAGAGCGAGCGCTATCGCGGCGGCGGCTTTTCGAATCAAGCGTCGCGCTCAAAAGACTCGACTGCATTCGCCGACGCGGATGGCCACTATCGCTACCGGCCGATCACGACGAAAGAAGTCAAACGCCATCGCCCGCTAATGCCGCGAAAGATTGTCGGCGAGATGGTGATCATCGACGTGCAGACGAGAACTGCGACCGCGATCATCACTCGTGTTGCTGGTGAGGTGCATACTGGCGACTGGGTTGAGATTCAGTAGACGCGGATTAACGCGGAAATAAATCCGGATTTTTTTCCGTGTAAATCTGTGGTGGCAACTCTTTTTTTGCGCCAATTATGGCGCGGTAGAAGGAACTGAAGTATCCATACATCGACGTGCATGCTGAGATAACAACCAGCCACAGCATTGCTCTGCCTGCCGTGTAAAGAAGCACTTGCCAATCGTTGCCGGTGGTTGGGCCACCGGCAACCAGATGCTGCCACGCCATACGCAGTTCAGGTACGGACCAGAACTCGATCGCCGGAAACGGCTGTCCAAAATTCCCGACCGGTGGTTTGCCTGCAACGCTCGACGCGATCAGCAGCGCAACTGTAACCACCTGCGCCAGCATCTTGAACTTCCCCATCTTCGACGCCGAAATCACCACGCCTTCAACAGCCGCAATCGAACGTAAACCCGTAACTGCAAACTCTCGACCGATAATGATCACGACGGCCCACGCAGGCGCGAGTTGATTCTCCACCAGTGAGATCAGCGCTGCGGAGATCAGTAGCTTGTCGGCGATTGGATCGAGTAGTTGGCCCAGACGTGTGACCTGTTTACGCCTGCGCGCGATTTGACCGTCGAAGTAATCGGTCGCTGCCGCTCCCAAAAACAACAACACGCCCAGCAAGTGTCTGGGAACTCCCAACCAGTTTTCGGATACCGGCGTCAGCAGCACGACAACCAACAACGGCACGATGAAGATCCGCAGGAGAGTTAGTGTGTTGGGAAGATTCACGTTCACAGGATTACAGGATTTCTCGGGATTTACAAGATTCATCCTGTCAACCTTGAAAATCCTGAAATCTTGTTGGAACTTTTTTTCAGGATCAAGTGAATACAGACTATGAAAAGACTGTTGCCACTCCTGTCATTAATCCTTCTGATCGCCCCCGCATCATTCGCGGATTCGCGCGCTGAGGAAGTCCTGAAACAAGCACGCCAAGCCATCGGCGGTGAAGAGCAACTGCAAAAAGTCCAGGGCCTGCATATCAACGGCCAATACCGACGTGCATTAGGCGATCGCCAGATGGCCGGCGATCGTGAGATCAGCATTCAGCTACCGAACAAGTATCTCGTGGAAGACGCGATGAATCCCGGCGGACTCGCCACCGCAATCATGAGCACGCGCGGACTGAACGGCGAGCAAGCATGGACCGCAAACAGCGGCGGCGGTGGCGGAATGATCATCAGAATGGGTGCGCCGGGTGGTCAGAATGCGTCACCCGAACAGATCGAAGCCGCTTTGCGAAGAATCTACGGCGCTGAGTTTTCACGTTATTTGCTCGGGATGATCCTGACGCCTCCGCCGTCGTTCGCAGTTGATTACAAATACGCCGGCGAGTCAGACGTTGAAGACGCGCAGGCGGACGTAATCGACGTCACCGGTCCGGATAATTTCTCAGTGCGCATCTTTTTCGACAAGAAGAGTCATTTGCCACTGCTGCTGAGTTACCGTGGACCAAAGCCGCGCATCATGACGATGACTCGCGAGTCGCATGGACCGCGCTCGCCGGAAGACGTGAAGAAAGCACGCGGGGAAGCCGAAAAGAAAATGCAAGCTGAAGCGCCATCGGCGCCCGAAGAAGTAGATTTTTATATTCGACTGACGGACCATAAAAAAGTCGGCGGGCTGATGCTGCCGCACAAGCTGACGTTTCTTACCGAAAACGAGGTCGCCGAAGAATTTGAGATCTCGAAGTACCAGTTGAATCCTCAGTTCAAAGCCGATCTATTCGAGAAACACTGAAGGAGTCCGCCACATGCGACGTGAGTCTCTCCATTCGCGGGCGATAAGTGTGCTTATCGCCCTCGTGCTGATTGTCTTGCCTTGTTTGGGCCAAACCAGCGCTACGAACGCGACCCTGGAAGTGATCGTGAAAGATCCGTCGGGCGCTTTGATCAACAATGCGCAGGTGCAGTTGTTGCGAAACGGAAAGCCTCTGTCGCTCAACGCCAGCAATCAACGCGGCGAAGCACGATTCAATAAAATTGCAGCGGGCACATATCAGCTTCACATCGAAGCAGCGGGCTTCAAGCCGCTCGACGTCGCGGATGTTGTTCTTTCCACTGGTCCACATCGCCAGGAAGTCACGCTCGAGATCGACGCGATCAAAGTCGACGTCGACGTCGCGGACGACGCCCAGGTACGAAATACAAATCCGAATGGACCGGCGTTCAGCAACGTCCTGACAGCCGAACAGATCGCGCAGCTTCCGGACGATCCCGACGACTTTGAGAACGCGATCAACCAGCTCGCCGGTCCGGGCGCGCAGATTCGCGTCAACGGATTTCGCGGTGGAAAGCTGCCGCCGAAAAATCAGATTCGCGAAATAAGGTTTCGTCTCAACCCGTACGCCGCCGAGAACCACGACGCCGGTTTTGGATTGGTCGATATCACTACGAAGCCCGGCGTTAACTCATGGCACGGTTCGTTCAACTTCGGTTTTCGCGACGAGGCGATGAACGCGCGACAAGTGTTCGCACCGTTTCGCGGACCGGAGCAGCAGCGCAGGTTCGGGCTTTCGATGGATGGGCCAATCTGGAAAAACCGCACGTCGCTTTTTCTGAACGCTGACGGTTCATTGTTCTTTGACGCGCGCCCGATCTTCGCGACGCTCCCGACCGGAACCGTTTCAGATCTCGCGTACCGCCCCTCGAGGCGATTGAACCTCGATGCGCGACTCGAACATGTACTGACCAAAACGCACACGGCCCGATTGCAGTTTCAACGCAACGCGGGTTCACAACACAATCTCGGCGTCGGCGACTTCGATCTACCAGCGCGCGGATTCTTCCAGGACCAAACTGAATACATCGCGCGCTTCGGCGACTCGGGCGTGTTCGGTAAGAAGTTCTTCAACGAGGTTCGCTTGCAGGCCCGCTGGCTGGAAACCGAGGCACGCTCAGTCAGCCTGGGTCGAACCATTCTCGTTCCCGGCGCTTTCAACGACGGCAGCGCGCAGCGAAGCGGCGGCCGCCGTTCACTCGACTTCGAGCTCGCAGACAACGTCGACTACGCACTCGAAAAACACGGACTTCGCTTCGGAGTACAACTCGAAGCCGGCGGTTATCGCAGCAACGAAGGGACCAATCCGTTTGGAACGTTTCAGTTCTCAGATCTCGACGCGTACGAAGCAGGACTGCCAACGCAATACACGCAGCGCATCGGCGATCCGACCGTGAAATACCGTCAGTATCAATTTGGCTGGTACATTCAGGACGATTATCGACTGCGCAAGAATCTCACGATCAGCTACGGGGTTCGTCACGAGCTGCAGAATCACGTTTCCGGTAAATTCAATTTCGCTCCTCGTCTCGGTTTTGTGTGGTCGCCGGTGAAGAGCGGAGCGATAACGTTGCGTGGCGGTGCGGGAATCTTTTACGACTGGTTCGCGGCGCAAACTTACGAACAAACGCTCCGCGTCGACGGCGAGCGCCAGCGCGATCTGGTGGTGAGTAATCCCGGTTATCCAAATCCGTTCATTGGCGGAGTCCAGACGATACCGCCGCCGAGCCGCATTCAGACGGACCCAAATCTCCAAATCCCGTACCTCATCCAGTCATCATTCGGAGTCGAATCGAACCAGTTCAAGTTATTTAGACTGACGGCCAATTACCAGTACCAACGCGGCGTGCACTTGCTGCATGGTCGCAATCTCAACGCGCCGGTTCCGGGCTTCGGTCGACCAGACCCGACCGCCGGGAACATCACCAACGTCGAGTCGTCCGCGTATCAATCAAGTCACCGGCTGATAGTCGGCATTGGTCCATCCCGAATGATGCCAAACACACGAGGGTTGTTCTGGAACGTGAACTACCTGTTGCTGAAGAACACGAACGAAGCTGACAGCGCGTTTAGTTTGCCTTCCAACAACTTCAACCTGCGTGCTGACCGTGGTCCAGCGGCGACTGACTTTCGCCACTTGATCTCAGGCTTCGTCAACAAGCGACTGCCGCGCGGCTTCGGCATCTCCGCAATCTTTCAAGCGACTTCCGCTCTGCCGTACAACATCACCACCGGCTTCGACGACAATGGCGACACAGTTATCAACGATCGCCCCCTCGGCGTCGGACGGAACAGTGCGCGTGGCGCTTCGCGCTGGGAGATTGGTTCGCGTTTGAGTTGGGCCAAAGACTTTGGACCCGAACAACAACCCACGATGGCGGGACCGCAAGTACGAATGATTCGCGTCGGCGCCGGCGAGGGTGCGGCGCCACCTGCGATGTCGATGGGCGCCACCAAGAAGTATCGGTTGGAGTTCTACGCGCAGGCGTTCAATCTTTTGAACCACGCGAATCTCGGGATCTTCAATGGGGTGGAAACTTCGCCGTTCTTCGGTCAGGCTACCTCGGCGCAATCACCGCGCCGGATGGAACTCGGACTGAGATTCAATTTTTAGCCACAGATTACGCAGATTATTCAAACGATAATCGGGTTTTTCATCTGTGTAATCTGTGGTTGTTTACTTCGGCGGTATAGATCATTCCAGACGTCGCTTGCGGGGCGAAAACCTGTCGGCTAGAATGACTGGTTTTCGCTATGGCCATTGATCGCATCAGTGTAAGAGGGGCTCGCCAGCACAACCTTAAGAACATCAACGTCGACATCCCTCGCGATCGCTTCACCGTAATCACTGGACTCTCCGGCTCGGGGAAATCTTCCCTCGCTTTCGACACCATTTACGCTGAAGGACAGCGGCGCTACGTCGAGTCGCTTTCGGCTTACGCGCGGCAGTTTCTCGACCAACTCGAAAAGCCTGACGTCGACTCGGTCGACGGCCTTTCGCCCGCCATCTCGATCGAACAAAAGACCGTTTCTCGGAGTCCGCGTTCGACGGTGGGAACGGTGACCGAGATCTACGACTACATGCGACTGCTGTTTTCGTCGATCGGGATACCGCACTGCCATCTTTGCGGCGCTGCCATCACGCGTCAAAGCGTCGACCAGATCGTTCAGAACGTGCTTTCGCTGCCGGAAGGCGAACGCGTGATGGTTCTGGCGCCGATCGTTCGCGGGCGAAAAGGTGAGTTCAAGAAAGAGCTGGAGAAACTCGCGAAGGAAGGCTTTCTGCGCGCGCGCGTCGATGGTGAACTGCTTTCACTGGACGAAGAGATTCGGCTCGACAAGCGAAGAAACCACACGATTGAAGCGGTCGTGGATCGGCTTCTAATTAAAACGGGAATTCGCGAGCGGCTGACCGATTCGATTCGCACTGCGTTGAAGCTCACTGGCGGCGCAGTTCTGATTTCGATCGTCGACGGCGAAGAAAAGCTTTACTCGGAACGTATGGCGTGCGTGAACTGCGGCATCAACGTTCCGCCGCTCGAGCCACGTTCCTTCTCGTTCAATTCGGCGTACGGCGCGTGTAAACGTTGTCATGGGCTGGGCACGGTGATGGAGATCGACTCGCTGAAGTTGCTTCCCGATTCGCGCCAAACTCCCGAAAGGCTCGGGTTCATGGGAACCTCAGATAAGCAGGGCTCCGCATATTTAAGAAATGCGCTGCTCGCAGTCTGCAAACATTTCCATGCCGATCCAAAGACGCCGTATGAAGACTTGCCCAGGGAAGTGCGTGACGGATTTCTGAACGGAGTCAGCGCCAAAATAACTTTCAGGCAGGGACTCTATTCATATCAGAGCGAGTGGGAGGGCGCACTTCCGTGGCTTCGAGATCGGTTGAACGAAGCGCCATCCGAAAAGATAAGAGTGGGGCTCGAAGAGCTCGTGTCGCCGACGGTTTGCAGCGAGTGCAACGGACGCCGGCTGCGTTCCGATTCGTTGTCGGTGCAGGTCGGTGGCCGTGGGATTGCTGAATACACGTCCTTGCCGATTGAGGATGCTGTTGCGGCGTTCGAGCATATCACGTTGAATGCGCGCGAAGATCAGATTGCTGGTTCGATCTTGCGTGAGATAAAAAACCGGCTGCAGTTTTTGACGACCGTTGGCCTGGGTTACCTCACGCTGGATCGATCGTCGTCGACGCTCTCGGGTGGCGAGGGACAACGCATTCGACTCGCAACGCAGATCGGATCGCAGTTGCGCGGCGTGCTTTATGTGCTCGACGAACCTTCGATCGGACTTCACCCGCGAGACAATCAGAAGCTTCTGGACACGCTTTCAGCGCTGCGCGATCTGGGAAACACTGTGCTCGTAGTCGAGCACGACGAGGAGACGATCCGGCGCGCTGATTACGTCGTGGACCTTGGACCAGGAGCAGGCGCACACGGCGGCAAGGTTGTCGCTGTCGGCACGGCCGCGGACGTTGCTGAGAATCCGGAGTCGATCACCGGCTTGTATATTCGCGGTGCGCGAAAAATCGAAGTGCCTGCGGAAAGACGAGCGCCGAACGGCAAATACCTCACCATCACGGGCGCTTACGCAAATAACCTGAAGGAGATTGACGTCTCGTTTCCGCTCGGATTGTTGACGGTTGTGACGGGCGTGTCCGGGTCGGGCAAGTCAACGTTAGTCGAAGACATTCTTTATCACGCGTTGGCGCAGCACCTGTATGGCTCGATGACCGAACCTGGACCGTACAAGACGATCGAAGGACTCGAACACGTCGACAAGGTAATCGAGATCGACCAATCGCCAATCGGCCGCACGCCGCGATCCAATCCCGCAACGTACACAGGATTATTCACGCCGTTGCGCGAGCTTTACGCGATGCTGCCCGAGTCGCGCGAGCGCGGTTACAAACCGGGTCGCTTCTCTTTTAACGTCAAAGGCGGGCGTTGCGAAGCGTGTGAAGGCGATGGCATGAAGCGCATCGAGATGAATTTCCTTCCCGATGTATACGTGCTTTGTGACGTCTGTCGCGGCGCGCGCTACAACCGCGAGACGTTGTCAGTGAAGTACAAAGGAAAGTCGATTGCCGACCTGCTTGATACGACGGTTGAAGAAGCTTTGCCGTTGCTGGAAAACATTCCGCAGATAAACCAGAAGCTTCAGACGCTGCTCGACGTCGGACTCGGCTACATCAAGCTGGGCCAATCAGCCACCACATTGTCGGGCGGCGAAGCACAACGCATCAAACTCGCGAAGGAACTCTCAAAACGCGCCACCGGCAGGACCATCTACATCCTTGACGAACCGACAACAGGACTGCATTTCGCCGACGTTCACAAACTACTCGACGTGTTGCAACGCCTGGTCTCATTGGGAAACACGGTGCTGGTCATCGAACACAACCTTGACGTCATCAAATCCGCCGACCACATCATCGACCTTGGCCCTGAAGGCGGCGAACACGGCGGCCGCATCGTCGCCGCCGGCACCCCCGAGGAAGTCGCCCGCGTGCGCCGCTCCCACACCGGCCACGTCCTGCGCCCATTGCTCAACGGCAGGATTACTCGAAACGGCAATTTCCATCAATCTGAGCCTCCAAGTTCCAAACTATGAACATGATATACTCTTACCGTCATGCGGATTTCACTGGCCGATGTAAGACTAGATAAAACTGCCTTCAAGGTTTTCTCCTCGTTCCAGGAAGCTGATGCCGCCGACCGTGCCTACTGGCACTCTCGCACTCCAGAGGAAAGACTATTAGCGCTTGAACTGATGCGACAGAGTGCATATGGATACGATGCTACTACCGCCAGATTTCAGAGAGTTCTTGAGATTACTGAACTCAAGCAACGTTGAATATCTAATTGTTGGCGGCTATGCAGTCGGCTACCATGGGTATCCACGGCCTACCGGAGACCTCGACATTTGGATCTCAAATACTCCCGCTAATGCCGAACGCGTTCATCGAGCATTAGAAGAGTTTGGATTTGATTGTCCCCTTGCCGTGTTGCTCCAGGATAATCAAGTTGTCCGCATGGGTATTTCACCCTTCCGCTTGGAAGTACTAACAACGATCGATGGCGTTAAGTTTTCCGAATGTTATCGTGAGCGGGTTCGTGGATTGATCGATGGTGTTGACGTGACTTTAATTAGTCTGCCAAGGCTTCTACAAAACAAGAAAGCCAGCGGCAGATCGAAAGACATTACGGATCTCGAGAATCTCTCTTAGCATGGAGAGTAGCTTGCTATCCATTTACGATAAAGATCTGCGGCCACTCGAACTCGACGGAGTCAAAACGTATCCGCTTGCGTCACGTCCGAGTAAGGTTTCGTTGGATGACTTCGCAAAACCGATCGGTGGTAATTCGTCTGTAAATGATTTTCTCGATAGCCTGCCGAATGTTCTTGCCGTGCGATCGCTTCGACAACTGGCGGGCCGGATTCAGCGGGCGCGGGAGTTGGGGAAGCCGATCGTCTGGGGGCTTGGCGGGCATGTGATTAAGACGGGTCTTGCGCCCGTGATTGTCGATCTCATGAAGCAAGGCTACGTCTCGGCTGTTGCGGGCAATGGATCGGTGCTGGTCCATGACGCCGAGATTGCAATGGTGGGATCAACCTCCGAGGACGTCGACGCGACGCTCTCGGAAGGCGTTTTTGGCGGCGCCGAAGAAACCGCGCAACTTTTGAACACCGCCGCACGTGACGGTGCAAAGGACCAGCTCGGACTCGGCGAAGCAGTCGGGCGCGCGTTGCTTTCACGTGGTCCAAAGCATCGCGACTATTCTCTTCTTTGCAGCGCGTACGAATCCAAGATTCCATTCACCGCACACATCACGATCGGCGGCGACATCGCACACTTCCATCCGAACTTCGACGGCGCTGCGTTAGGCGCCACGACTCACACTGACTTTCGTTTGCTCGCCGAGCTGGTGAGACGGATGGATGGCGGTGGGGTTTACCTCAACATTGGATCGGCGGTGGTCCTGCCGGAAGTCTTTCTCAAGTGTGTGACACTCGTTCGCAACCTGGGCCATTCGCTCACCGACATCACCACTGCTAACTTCGATTTCATTCAATCATACCGGCCGCTGACGAACGTCGTGCGACGACCTACCGAAAACGGCGCGGGCCAGGGTTATTCGATCACGGGCCATCACGAGATCAATATCCCGCTGCTCGCCGCTCTGCTAACACACAATGCAAGACAGGATTGACAGGATTTTCCAGGATGTACTATTCTGCCTGTTCTGAAATTGAAAACGGATTTCAATTTCGGACCAACTCGTTTTACGAACTTCAGTCCGTCGCCCGCGCAAGAAAGGTGTCGCGTCATGTTTGCCAGGCAGTGCTTACTCATTCTCTTCTCACTGATCCTATTTGCGCCAGTGTCCGCGCAGTTGCCGGCGAACAAGACTTTACTCCGTGGCAGGGTCGTCGATCCAAACCGCGCTGCCATTCCCGGCGCTGACATCGGGATCTCAGGAGGCACACTTCCCTCCTCCACAGCCGTGACCGATCGAAACGGCGAGTTCTCTGTAACGCTCGATCCGGGCGAATACAGCGTCCGCGTGATAGCCGAAGGCTTCTCGGAAGTTACCCAACAAGTAAACTTGAAGACCAGTTCGCAACCGCTCGAGATCGTTCTTCCAGTTGGACCATCAAACGCAACCGTCACTATCACTGACATCGCAGCTTACGGAGTCAGCTCGATCTCAACGGCTACAAAAACATTGACACCGCTGCGCGACATTCCGCAATCCATCTCCGTCGTCACGAAAGAACAGATTCGCGATCAATCGATGGCGGGAATCGCAGACGTGGTCGCATACGTGCCCGGTGTCACCGCCGCGATGGGCGAAGGCAATCGCGACCAATTGGTTATTCGCGGTAACAACACCACTGCCGATTTCTTTATCAACGGCGTGCGCGACGACGTTCAGTATTTCCGCGATCTATACAACCTCGAGCGCGTGGAAGCATTAAAAGGTCCGAATTCCATGTTATTCGGTCGTGGAGGTGGCGGCGGCGTGATCAATCGTGTGACTAAAGAGGCCGGCTTCTCACCGCTGCGGGAGATCACGGCGCAGGGCGGCTCGTTCGGCAACAAGCGCTTCACTGGAGATTTCGATCAACCACTCGGTAACAAGTTTGCTTTCAGACTTAACGGTCTCTATGAAAACTCAGGCAGTTTTCGTGACCACGTGGATCTCGAGCGTTACGGCATTAGTCCCACTGCCACACTCATTCTCGGTTCGAAGACCGCTGTGAAACTCTCGTACGAGTATTTCCACGACGAGCGTACAGCGGATCGCGGTATTCCGTCGTTCCAGGGAAGACCCGTTGACGTGCCGATCGAGACTTTCTTCGGAAATCCCGACGACAGCACAGCATGGGTTGGCGTGAACCTCGTATCGGCGAGCGTCGATCATCAGGCGGGTCGCTTCAACATTCGCAATCGCACGATGTTCGGCGATTACGATCGCTTCTATCAAAACTACGTACCCGGCGCTGTGACTGCGAACAAAGCGTCCGTTTCGATCTCCGCTTATAACAACGCGACGAAGCGCCAGAACCTCTTCAACCAAACTGACGTGACATTCACGGCGTCAACGGGATCGATTCGTCACAATCTGCTCGCAGGAGCTGAAGTTGGACGACAACTGACTGACAACTTCCGGAACACTGGCTTCTTCAATAACTCAACGACGTCGATCCTCGCGCCGCTGTCGCATCCCGTAATCAGCACGCCAGTCACATTCCGGCAGAACGCCACCGACGCCAACAATCACGTCAAAACAAATCTCGCTGCCACTTACGTTCAAGATCAGATCGAGATCAATCGCTACCTACAGGTGGTAACCGGCGTGCGTTTCGATTATTTCGATCTCCAGTTTCACAACAACAGGAACGCTCAGGAACTGCGACGCATCGATCGTCTCGCTTCACCGCGTGCGGGCGTGATCGTGAAGCCAGTGACCGAGCTGTCTGTTTATGGAAACTACAGCGTCGCTTACCTGCCGAGCTCCGGCGATCAGTTCTCGCAGCTCACAAACATCACTCAGCAACTCGAGCCCGAAAAGTTCAACAATTACGAAGTGGGCGCCAAGTGGGACATCCGGCGCGATCTCGCCCTGACAACCGCGGTCTATCGTCAAGATCGCACGAACACCAGATCGATGGATCCAAACGATCCGGCCAGGATCGTGCAAACAGGCAGTCAACGCACAAACGGATTCGAGTTTGGAATGAACGGCCGAGTGACGTCGAAATGGAGTGTCGCCGGCGGCTACGCTTTCCAGGATGCGTTCATCAGCAGCGCCACGTTCAATGACGCTAAAGGCGCCAAGGTGGGGCTCGTTCCTCGGCACAGTTTTTCATTATGGAATAACTACAAGGTGCTGCCGCAGCTCGGTCTCGCATTGGGAATTGTTCACCGGTCCGACATGTTTACGTCGTTCGATAACAAAGTGGCGCTGCCGGGCTACACTCGCGTCGATGCGGGCGTGTTCTTCTCATTCAATGAACACTGGCGCCTTCAGGCAAACCTGCAGAACCTCTTTGACACGACCTATTACCTCAACGCGCACAACAACGACAACATTCAGCCCGGCGCGCCCCGCGGCGCGCGCGTCGCACTGGTTGCGAGATTTTAGTGGTCGTGAAAAACTGCAGTCCTCGGAATGCAAAAGCTGCGCAGAATCATTTTTTGGTGTCACCTTCCGGTCGGCATACTCGCAGGCCTGGTGATTCTCAATATGTGCGTCACCGGTGTGCTGCTGACTTACGAAAAGCAGATCACTTCATGGGCCGACACCCGAGGTTATCGTTCAGCACCACCCGCTACTCAGACACAGCACCTTTCCATTGAGATACTGATAACAAAGGCACGCGACGCGCGTGGAGCAAACCCTACATCAATAACTCTCAAGGCAGATCCTTCGGCGCCGGCGGAGATTGGTTTCGGGCGTGAGACAAGTCTGTTCGTCAATCCGTACACCGGTGCAATCCTGGGCGAAGGCTCCCAGCGCGTCAGAAGCTTCTTTCGCGGAGTCACCGAGTGGCACCGCTGGCTCGGCGCGAACGGCGAAAATCGAAATGTCGGGCGCGCCATCACGGGCGCTTGTAACCTTGGCTTCCTGTTTCTTGTTTCGAGCGGCTTCTTTTTATGGTGGCCCAGAAAGTGGAATCGTAAGTCGCTGCGCAATGTGACCTGGTTCCGGCGGGGACTGCCTTCAAAAGCGCGCGATTTCAACTGGCACAACACGATTGGCTTCTGGTCCGCCGTGCCATTATTCATCATTGTTCTTTCAGCCGTTGTTCTCTCCTATTCATGGGCGGGAAACCTGGTTTACCGCGTCGCCGGCGAAACTCCTCCCGCGCCTCGTCCCAATCAACAAGCGCCTGCGTCGCCGCCAAACACCACAGTCAACAATCTCGACGCAGCATGGCTTCGCGCAGAGCAACAAGTTACAGATTGGCGAAGTCTCACTCTGCAGTTGCCGGCGGCTGAATCAGCTCCACTCACTTTCAATATCGACAGTGGCACTGGCGGCCAACCACAAAAGCGCAGTCAACTTGTTTTAGATCGCTCGACTGGCGGCGTGGTGCGTTGGGAGCCATTCTCCACCTACACTCGCGGCCGTCAGCTTCGTTCAATCCTGCGCTTTGCGCACACAGGCGAAGTTGCAGGAGTCTTCGGACAAACTCTCGCGGGCCTTGTTTCAATTGGAGGCGCAGTGCTCGTAGTAACGGGATTGGCGCTCGCGACACGTCGATTTTTAGCGTGGATTGCGAAACGCTCGAAACCTGCGAAGCCGGCGCTGACTGATGTCTCAAAAGAAATTCCGGAACTGGTTGGCGATTAGTGCGGACGTGAATGCTATACTGGCGCGCATCATAAACCCGGAGTTTGCGTAAGATTTTGCGACGCACGTATAACTTAGATGGACGCTGAAAAACTGAAACACTTCCAAACCATCCTTCTTAACCAGCTACGCCAACACACAGAACAAGTCCGTACAGACCAGGCGGCTGCACTTGAACTTTATGACGATGGCGTCAAGGACAGCGTGGATCTTTCCGTGCAGGACTTGAATAAAGAGATCGCGCTGCGTCTTGGCGAGCGAAGTTCAAAAGTCGTCGCCGATATCGACCAGGCGTTGTTGCGGATTAAAGAAGGAAGCTACGGAATCTGTGCGCGCTGCAGTCAGCCGATTGACGAACGTCGTCTCGAAGCGCTCCCCACCGCACGCTACGACGCAAATTGCCAGTCGATCATCGAAAGCATGAACGGCGAGGACGATCTGCCTACACTCTGATCCGCGTCAATCTCGGTTTAATCAGCGTCATCCGCGGTTACGCTTTCGGGTGCGCCTTGTCGTAAACCTCGATCAGTTTCTCCATCGAAACGTGCGTATAAACCTGCGTCGTCGAGAGTCGCGCATGGCCCAACAGCTCCTGTATGTCGCGCAGGTCTGCGCCACTGTCGAGTAAGTGCGTCGCAAACGAATGCCGCAGCGCGTGCGGACTGATGTTGTGCATGCCCGCACAGATGCGGATGTACTTCTCAACCATTCGACCCACCGAACGAGTCGTTATCCGCGTTCCCTGGTAATTCAGAAACAGCGCCTGCTCATCGCGTTTGGAAATCGGTGCGTTGAAAAGAAACTGGTCGCGCACGCCCAGATACGCGCGAATCGCGTCGCCCGCGGGTTCACCAAACGGAACGATCCGTTGCTTCCGCCGTTTTCCGGTCACACGCGCCAACTTATTGCCAAAGTCGATATCGCCGAGATTAAGCGTCGTTAACTCCGCCACACGCACGCCCGTCGCATACATCAGTTCGAGCATCGCGCGATCGCGTTTTCCAAGATCCGTCTCCTGATCCGGAGTTTCGATAAACCTGATCGCCTCCTCGATCGAGAGATGCTTCGGAAGTTTCTTTTCCTGTCTTGGCGTCGAGACGAGCTTGGCGGGATTGAGCTCCAACACTCCTTCGCGCACGAGAAATTGAAAAAACGTGCGCAGCGCCGCGAGCTTGCGCGCAATCGAGCTCTTCTTTTTGTGCTCGCTGTGAAGCGACGACATCCATTCGCGGATCGTCAGATGATCGATCTCAGAAACCAGGGGTAGCTTCTTTTTATCAGGGCTGAGATAAGTTATGAACTGTTCGAGGTCGCTTGAATAGTTGCGTAAGGTATGTTCGCTGACGTTGCGTTCGTAACGCAGGTGTTCGAGGAATTGCTCGATCAGCTTCTCCATTTCGCGCTACCAACCAGCAGAGCCCGCCGGCTTCACCCTGGGTGCATAATAACCTCTTCGCGAACGGATGCGAACGTCGTTTCGCGCTTTCACGCGCAATTCGAGTTTGTGCAACCGCCCATCACGTTGCTCGGCGTCCGGGTAGTAACTCAAGACGTACTGTTGCGCGAGATCTGCTGCGATCTGATCGAAAGCGACGTCGAGTTCAGCGGTTGTTTTCGGAAGATAGACGGCGCCGCCAGTCTGCCCTGTCAACTCTTCCATGCGACGTTCTGCTGCGAGCGCGCGCAAGTTCGCGCCTTCATACAATCCCGTTTGGACCACATAGATCTGGCAATCGTCCGCCAGGACGTGCTGCACCACCACATCCAACTCCGTAATCTTGCTGGTAGTTTCGATTCCGTCTGAAACAATGACGAGCACGCGGCGGCCGGAATAAGGTCGTAAGTAACTGGCGGCGCCGACGATCGCATCGAACAGTGAAGTTCCGCCTTCGGGCCGGCCAAACATGGCGATAGTCTGTTCGAGACGAATGATGTCGTGAGTCAAAGGCGTGGCGAGGTAGCTTTCAGTTTCGATCGAATAGATCGCTGCTTCATCCATCGGCCGCAGCACTTTTCTGAAGAAACGGATGGCAGCTTGCTTTTCGAATTCGCGCGCCGCATCGAGGCTGCCGCTGTTGTCGAAAAGCATTGTGAGGCGAACACTCGTTTCCGAACGCGTGAGGTCGCTGAGTGGCCGCTGTTCTCCGTCGACGCGAAGTTCGAAGTCGTCCAACTTCAAATTCACTACCGCGATACCGCGCTTATCGACGACAGAGACAGGAATCGGAACGAGGTTCGAACTGATCTTTACGATATCGTCAGGATCGATTTCGTCGCCGGCTTTTGTCGGAGTCGAGGCGCCGGGTCTATTCGGGTCTATGGGCCGCGGTGATGGTTTGCCTTTGCCTTCCTGACGTCTACCCGATTGGCCCCAGGCAGGCACACTCGCGCCAAAGCAGAAAAGGACGACCAGCAGAAGCGAGGTCCAACTCGTCCTTAACCGATGTGCGCGATCTCTCGTTTTGTGTGATTCTGATCGAGCCACTCTGCCCATTCTTTCAAGGCCAATTCCACTTGAAACTGCCTGCGTTCACGCTTCTTACGCACGTTGCGCCCTGCGTGTTCAGGAAGCGGAGGCAAAAGCGCAAAAGTGATGTTTACCGGTTGAAAGTTTTTCGCGTCCGCGTGGGAGACGTAACGTGCCAGCGCGCCGGTTGCGCTGCGGGCCGGAGCTTCCAGTAAGTCCAAACCTGCGGCCAGCCGCGCTGCGTTCACACCCGCGAGCCAGCCCATCGCGACTGATTCAACGTAACCTTCGACACCCGTGATCTGTCCGGCAAAGAACAGGTTAGGACGATCGCGCATCTGCATCGTTGCGTGCAGCACGCGCGGTGAACAGATGTAAGTGTTGCGATGGATCTGGCCAAACTGTAGAAACTCCGCGTTCTGTAATCCCGGAATGAGTCGCAACACGCGCGCCTGTTCGCCGTAGCGTAGATGATTCTGAAAGCCCACCAGGCTGTATGCGTCCGCCATTAAATTTTCCTGGCGCAACTGCACCGCCGCATACGGCTCTCGTCCGGTCTTCGGATGGCGCAGTCCAACCGGCTTCATCGGGCCGAAACGAAGCGTGTCGACACCTCTTCGCGCCAGCTCCTCGATCGGCAAGCACGCCTCAAACCAGCGAGTTTCTTCAAAACGTTGAAGCGGCACGCTCTTCGCTTCAATTAACTCTGCATAGAAACGCGCGTACTGCTCTTCGTCAAAAGGACAGTTGAGGTAGTCGTCGCCGCCTTTGTCATAACGCGCCGCGCGAAACGCGACTGACGTGTCGATTGAATCGGCCGCTACAATCGGAGCGATCGCGTCGTAGAAATACATCTGATCGTTTCCGGTCACCTTCATTATCTCGGCGGTCAACGCGTCCGAAGATAGAGGACCAGTGGCGACGATCGTGATTTGGTCTTCGGGAATGCTGGTGACTTCCTCGCGAATCAAGCGGATGCGAGGTTCACTCTCGATCTGCTGCGTGATCAGTTCCGCAAACTTTTCTCGATCTACTGCGAGCGCCGCGCCGGCGGGCACGCGCGTTTCCGCTGCCGCCGACATGACGAGCGAGTCACCTTGGCGTAACTCCTCCTTTAATAAATAGGACGCGGTGCCGGCTTCGTCGGATTTGAGAGAGTTGGAACAGACGATCTCGGCGAGTTTGTCAGTGCGGTGCGCGGGCGTTTGTTTCACCGGGCGCATTTCGTAGAGATTTACACGAGCGCCGAGCCGCGCCGCCTGCCACGCAGCCTCGACGCCTGCCAACCCGCCACCAATGATATTGATCTGATCCGCGTTCATCGGTTTCTATTCCGCGTTTATCCGCGTTCACGGTTTCGCAGGCGCATCAATTTTGTAACCCTTCACATCCCCAACGAAATGCCTGTACTCACTCCACTCAATCGTCTTGTTGTACTCGCCGCCGGCAAACAACAGCACCTTAACCGAAAGATTGATCTGCGCAAACCGCGGAAGCCAAACACCCTGGACCATTCGTGTCTGCTCAATCACCAGCGCCGCCCCAGGTTTGAGCGAAACGAGCAAGCCGCCGGCCATCTTGAAACCTTCCGCGAGGCGCGCTTCAAGTCTGATCACCTGCTTATCAACCGGGTCGATCCACATCACACCGACCAACTTCGCGATTAAACTTTCCTCCCGGTTCTTCGGACGAAATCCGGCCCGCGGTCGAAAGTCAAAAACGATTGCGTCCTTCCAGCGTCTCGCGGCGCGGTGAAACAAACTCGCATACTCTCAGAAACGGAGAGATCTCAGTCCCCTCCTCGCGTTTCTTCTCCTGCTCAGCTCGTCGCTCCGCTGCTTTCTTCGCGTCTTTGTCTTTTTCGCGATCAGCTTTTACAAACTCCTCCTGCACGCGACGATCTTCTTTCGCGGCGCGTTCCGGCGAAAGCGGCACGCCGTTCTCGCTGATCAGCTTTTGCACCGGCTCTCGATTCGGCAACGGATAAACTTCGTAGACTTTGACTGTCTCTTTTTTGAGTTCGCCTTTGCCGTTGATCTCGCGATCCGTTTCTGTTTGCGTGAACGCGTATTCTGAAACGCGATCCTCGAGCTCATCCTGGTTGCGTGAAACTTCGCGAAGCAGTTGAGCAACGTCGAGAGTCTCAGTAGCCGCAGGTGGATCGAAGATCTTATCGTCGATGCCAGTGTCGTATTTGACGCTGTGGAGCAGCAGCGTCAGTTCACCTGAGCCATCGACGTTCATGCGAACACGATGCGGCTCCAACATTCCCTGTTCCGATCGATAGTCTTCGAACAGGACGCGCGTATTTCTCACGTCGCCCGTGATCTTCGTTATCAGTCCGGTCTTTACACTGAAGTAGTAATGAAAGCGTGCGCCGCTGCGCATCGAGAACTCGACGATGTAAGCCGGCTCTGATGCAAGATCGCCGAGTGAAACTACGCGCGCCAGCACGTTCGCTTTCTTGAAGTTGATCAGGCGCGACGAGTCGAGTGTTGCGCGCAGTTTTGCGGCAGCGCTTTCGGCGCCGGTCAGAGTTCGCAGACGATTATCGAGGCCCAGCTCCCACGCGGATCGCGAGTTGGTTGCGGAAACGATTTGACCGTTGCCGAACGTGAGTTCCCAACGTTCTGAAGCAGGCGCTTTTCTTTGCGTGCGCGCGGTGCCGATCTCTTTATCGTTGAGTTGGATGATCCACTCGTATGTCGCGTCTTTGTGTGAGGCTGCGATCTTTTTGCCGCCGATTGCTTTGAGATAGTTGTCGACGATCTTGTCGGCGGAGGGGAGCTTCTTTGTGTTTTGGCCGTGCGAGGGCTGGGCCGTAATCGCGAGGAGCAATAACAGGCCGATGATGAGTTTGGGGGAATAAAACAGTCGACTCAAGACTTATTTCTTTTTCGAACGCTTTTGCGCGGCGAGTTTCTTCGCAGTCGCGCCGCCAGGCGCCTTTTTCTCTCTTATACTTTTTGTGCCTTTCGTGGCTACCTGCTCGGCATACCGTTCCTGATTCTGATGGAAGTCAAACTCATTCAGTTGGCCGCCCCTGACTTTGTAACGGTCAACATTCTTGGTCGCATCCTTCGGCATTGCTTCCTCCTGCTGGCTCGATCTTCTTGCGCTTGACACTACAAATACAGCGTTCGTATAGTTCAAAGGCTTCTTCAGCCGGCTTAGCTCAGTTGGTAGAGCGTCTGATTCGTAATTAGAAGGTCGCCGGTTCAATTCCGGCAGCCGGCTCCAATAGAATCAAGTATTTACAGCCACTCGCGTGAGTGGCTGTTTTAGTGTTTGTGGCATTTTTGTGGCAGCGTGTTCGACCGCGCTTCTGAGGCTGTCATCAGACGCATGCGTGTACCGCATAGACATCTGAATATTCGAGTGGCCCAATAGTCGCGCAATCGTCGTTGCATTACATCCTGCGTCACCTAAGCGCGTCGCAAAGGTGTGACGCAGATCGTGAAAGTGAAAGTCTTCTATGCCGGCGTCGATGCATGCAGCCACAAACGCCTTTTTCACATCAACCAAGCCTTCGCCCGCTCGCCTCTTTGCTACCCGCCTCGATTCAAACACGAGATCGCCCTTTTGAGTCTTGCGTTGCTCTATTAAGACTTCTCTGACTCTTTGACTCATCGGAATGATGCGATCACGGGCGGTCTTTGTATTGACCACATGAATGACGCCGCGCAGAAAATCGACGTGCGGCCACGACAGATTTAGCAACTCACCGCGACGCATGCCCGTACCAAGCGCCAAAGCAACTAGCGGGTACAAGTGTTTACGCCTTCCAGTGAGTTGTGCCATCAATCGCGTTTCCTCATCAGCCGATAAGTAACGGTTCCGTTGATTGTCCACCCGCAGCTTCCGCACTTTGCGACAAGGATTTGATGCTGCCTGTTCCAACTCCACCGCGAGAGCGAAGATTCGAGACAGTACAGCAAGCTCCAGATTCACAGATGCCGGACTGCGAGTTGTGCCGCGTCTCGTAATAGACTGAGCACGATCACGCTTCCACTTTTCAATCGCCAGGGGCGAGACTTCACGCAACGTTTGGCCCCTGAATATTTCAGCCCACTGATTCGCAATGATCTCGTCATCACGCCATGTGCGTTTATTAGCTTTGGCCCACGGCAAATACGTCTCGCTTACAAATTGGCCAAAGTCTTGGTTGCCAAGTTGCGCCGCGCCGTAGGTGCCCTGAAATACCTGATCGCGCGCCTTAGCTTCGGCCTGTTCCGCTTGAAACTTAGTGCGCGCTTCCGGGATTGCTTCGCGATAGCGGACACCTTTGATCTGAAAAGAGAAATGCCAGTGTCCACCACGTTTTTTAACTGTCATAGATCAGACCTCCGTTTTGTCGGCGGTTGCAGCCACAGAGGTTTGACGAATAGTACCTGAGCTTGCCGCCCGCACCAAAATTCATTTCTCCTTGTCCTTTGTCCACTCGACAATCTCATCAAAGTCGAACCGCAGCAGGTGCCCAACTTTGCGATAAGGAATACGTCCCTGAGACTTCATCACGTAAAGCGTGTTTATTTTGATCCCCAGAAATTCTGCACACTGTTCAGGCGTCATCAACGACGCGGACGGTTGAAGCGGTCTTCTCAAAGTTTGTTTCTGTTCTTGTAGCATTCGTTCAAATGTCAGACGCCACAGCAGCCACGGCACTTGTCATACCACGCTGCGATTTCTAGTTGGCCCATGTAACACAGCTAGAAAGCTGAATCGCTTGACGGCAACGGCCGGTGTCACAATGTGACGAAGTGTGACAGGTTGTGACACTGGATTGGTCCTTCGATTTAGTCACGGTCAAAGGGCGCGAGACGCAGTGCGCTTCGCGCATCTAGGTTGTTAATTCTTGCGGTTCTAAAGACCTCGATCGCGGTCCCCCGCCCCGCACAACTCCCTCCCCCTATTCCACACTTACTTACACAAGGGTGTCACCTTTGCAAATACTGGCAAACCGTAACAGCCGTCACCGGTTGTCTAACAAACGGAGACGTCCAACCAACCAATTTGGAGTAGAGACCGAGGCCATGAAAGACGAATCGAAGACGTTTACATGGGAATGGGAAGATGCGGAAACGGGTGTGATCCGCACAATCGAAATTGCGATGCCCGACCTTGATCGTGATTACGATCCGGGCGAATCGCAAGAGATCATTCTCGATCGAAAGCTACACCTGGACAACGTGGAAAAGCCGGACTGGATGGAGATCATCCCGCCGAGAAAACCTAACTGACGGACTTGCAAAACGACAATAAAAGACGCGCAAGTCAGCCGATAGAAACCATCAATTCTTAATTACATCGCGAGCCATGAAAGCGAACGGAGGTGCTTTGCACCTGATTTTATTTGACACGTCACCCCTTCGCAGGCACACGCAGCAAACTTTAAGTTTGCTGCGTCTACTTGCGTGGATACTGGAATCGCGGGTTGCCGTTTGCAGGTGCAAACAACGTGTGTGCATTTGCAAACGCGAAGTCGAGAATCATCGAGGAGTAAACAACATGGGAAAGCGCGTTACCGATTACCCGCTCACGATCAGTTTTCGACTGACCGATGAAGCGTGGCTTGGCATCCAAAAAGAGATCGCCGGCCGCGACCTCACGGCACATGAATGGTGCCGGAAGGTTGCACTTGACAGACTCAATAACGACTACGCTTTGTCCAAAGCCGAGCGCCTTTTATGGGAACATTTCGTGCGCGCGCAGTACCTGGTCACACAAGGTTTTCAACTATTAGCCGATGACAATTTGACCGGAGATCAGTGGAAGAAACTCCGAGCCATTGCCACCGAACGAGCTGCCGAACTCACCGACAACGCGCTTGCGCTGCGAGCCAGGTTGAGCCATGGACGTTCTAAATGATTAGGCGCACGCGCGGCGTTTTTAGCTTGGATACCGTGACACAAATTCGATATGCAAAGGTATGCTATAGGCTGCAATATGATTGCTCCAGAGGCTCTGGCCAGAACGTCCTGTGGTAGAATTCCGACATGATTCCGAGCCTTGACCAAATCATCAAGTCCATTGAACAACTGCCGACGGCGGAGCAGGAAAAGATTCGTCGATGGCTGGAAGATAAGGGAGCGACGAACGGAGAAGGCCACGGCTCACAAGCACATGCTAACCGTTCGGAAAAGTCGCTTAAATGGTTGCACGAGAACCGAGACAAATACTCGGGCCAATGGGTCGCACTAGATGGCGACCGCTTGATTGCTCACGGAGCCACGGCTCAAGAAGTGTATTCCAAAGCGAAGGCCGAAGGCATTGAGATACCGTTTGTCGAACTGGTCACCGAGGAGGAATCAGGGCCGTTTACAGGAGGATGGCTTTCGTGAGTGAATCCCTCACCTTTGACAAGACTCACTACTACAACACACTCAAACCTGGAATCACTCTCACGGCAATTCTTCATTACCAACAAGAGTCAGTTGAGTGCGAAGCGAGACTAGATACTGGTTCCAGCCACTGTATCTTCAAGCGGGCTCATGGCGAGTTGCTGGGTCTCGATATCGAAAGCACTGTGGCCGAAAACATCGGGACCGTTACCGGCTCATTCAAGGCGCATCTTCACACCGTCACGATCGAAGTCTTGGGTATCCGCTCAGAAGCGACAGTCTATTTCGCGGCGGATGAGCATTTCACGAGAAGCGTTTTAGGAAGAATTGGTTGGCTCGATCGCGTTAAGTTAGGTCTCATTGATTATGAGGCGAAGTTACTGCTTAGTCCTTATTTCTAAACCCAACCTTCTCTGGACCGCCGTCGGTTATCCAAGACGGCGAGCAATAATTTCGAAGCAAGGCAAGCAGTAGTTATGAAAAGTGGACCAAACTTGTCTATAAGGTTCCTAAATTTAGGGGCTTATCCTCACTTTACCAAGGAAGAAGCTGAATGAATCTCAAGGCAGAAGAAGGTAAATGCAAATGATCAGTCTTGAATTATCAGAACTGCTGCAATCCATCATCAAATCTATAAAGGAGGCTAAAGCCCCGCGCGATTTAGCTACCTATCTAGATTCACAGTACGTGCTAGTCGCTGAAACTGGAGGCATTGCAATAGTCAGTCAAGAAATTGGCGAAAAGTCTGTTGCGGAGCGGCTCGGCAAAATAGACGCTCTGCTTAATGACGTGAAAGGGAAGATAACGAGTGAGAAACCCTCGCAACTGTTCGTTTCGCTTGATCGCTGGATAGCTAGCCTCCGCCAAGTAAACTACTCGTTGCAGCCATCGGCTTCCTCCGACCCAGCAGAAGACACGCCCCTTACAGCCACTAATCATAACTGTCCAGCGGTTTCATGATATGTATGAGAACTTCTTACAGAGCCAGACCAAACGTAACATTTAATATTTGATATTCAGCGCCCGCGAACTTGTTCAAATAACTCGAACAACTGAATTACTCCTAACTTCAATAAACGAAGCACTACAGTTCGTGAAGCTGCCAAAGGAGGGCTATAAGGATTTATCAATTACTTTTCCGTCCATACCAACCCTTAATAATTTGATTCGTAAACTCTCAGCATTGGAAGGTCTCTATAACGAACTTTGTCGCTTATTGGATGTATCCACCAGCGAGTACCCTCTGGAAATCGTTAAGATAGAGGTGGGCAGTCTTTGGCTTAAGCTCTTTGGCGAATCACGCGTAATTTCTTTGATGACAAAATTCGCGGAGTCGAGCGTCTCATACTTGTATAGGAATTTTACTAACGAAGGAAAGATCATGGCCATTCCCCAGAATGTTGAAGTAATAAACTCTCTGCTGCAACTATCGGAGAATCTCGAACAGAGTGGGATCGACAACAGCGTTCTCAAAGAAAACATCCAACACTCAGCCATTATTCTCGGCCAACAGTTGAACCAGCTTTTGTCGGGTGAACCTGCCGTAAATGTTAATGGACGTAACTATTCTATAGCAGAAGAGTGGGAAAAACGCTTCCTAAAGGATAGTCGAACTCTTGCAATTGGTAGCGGCAACGACGAAACCGATCAAATAAAGGAGGATGACAATCCAAGTCCGAAATAGAGCGATCCAAAAGGCAGAAACTCTATTTAGCACATACAATCGCGAGCAAACATGGAGGAAACAACGGCCGTTAAAATGGCGACAAACTAACAAGCCAAAGATTTAATGTCGTTTCTCGGAAGCGCGGTCGGAACTTTCCAATTTTGTGCAGCTCGCATTTTGTGACGTACTTGTGACGGGAAAATAGATAGACGCATGAGGAAGCGATCACGCTGCGTATAGAATTATCAAAAACCCCCACAAAACCGCGGTGGCTGCAACCTGTTGAATTAAATTTACTTGCTTTCTTCTCCTTGACTCGATTCGTAATTAGAAGGTCGCTGGTTCAACTCCGGCAGCCGGCTCCACGTAATTCTCAGGTTGTACGACAATTAACGCAACAATGAAGGCGGCCGCTTGGCCGCCTTCATTGTTTTGTGGCGTGGCTAGGGCCAGGCGACCAATTCATCAATCGTTTCAATTGGCAGAAGCAAAGAATGAATTTGTTCCAACACTGGGAACCGTGTGTGTATGACTTCGATGGCTTGCCTGCATACTTTAATATGAGCTTCCTTCTCTTTCGCGGGATCATCGGGGAAGATTGGAGGTTCGTGGAATTTCTTGTATGCACCACAGTCGCGGTGATCGAGTATCAGCACTTGCCTTACGCCATGCTCATCGATCGCAAACTTGAGATGATCCATGAAGGTAGTCGTCCAATCCGGCTTAAGTATGACGCCTAAGCTTGCGCCCGCCAAAATCAACTGATCGTATTTTCCACGCAAATCCATCGCGTCCATTGTTTCCAGAACCCGACTCGGATAACGAGAATCCATGCACTGAAGCAAGAGAAGCGGTACCCCGGACGCCTCCCGTAATTTTGAGAGGTGCTGAGACACATACGACTCGAGCTCAGTGTGATCTTGTGAAGATTTCATAGTGTTTCCTGTCCTTTCCATGTGATGAATGAGGTCTGTTTCTTTTCAGCGAACGAACTCGCCCGTTGCAAGGTTGAGCTAAAGGATCTTGTCTTGTCAGATCTATCACGTGTCAGCCAATTTGTCTTCCCTGAACTTGATCAGCCACGAACGTAAAAGGGCTGGTGTTGCCACCAGCCCTACTTGAAAAATCAGTGTCTTGGTCAGAGTTAGTAGTTGATATTTCCAACCATCGTGAACGTGTAGGCGCCGGTGACGAAGTTCTGCTCGACGATGATTGCAGCTCTTCCACTTGCTCCTTCGAAACGACCCGTCCCGCTCTGGAACACCATGTCGCCGGTGGCGATTCCAGTTCGAAGGTCCATGCGGCCATTCTCAATAACTGTCGGAAGACGATCGCCGTTGGAAGCTACATACGTGATTTCGCCGGGCACAATTACGATGCTCGGGTCGTTGGCGTCAGGCTCGAAATCAATCTTGCCTGTACCACTGAACGATCCGACGTGAGTGCCGTTACCCGATAACATGAGGTTCGCACCGACGACATTGCCGGCGCCGTCTGTGATGAAGGATGCGACGCCATTTCCACTGGCGGCGTATGGACGCTCAGCGGCGCCCACTGGAGTAGTTGCGAGAAGCATGGCAAAAACGAGAATAAAACTTTTAAGAGTTACAAAGCGTTTCATGATGATCTCCTTCATATATTCAAGAATTTGAGCCGTCACCGAACTAATCGCGGCCCGTACGTTATGAAGTGGTCATTATTCAAAGAACATCACACCGAAGTTGTTAAATTAGTTATCGCCGACGTGATTAAGCACCGCACACTCTCTTTGGCGGAGACGTAAAAAGCGCGCAGCGTCCGACTTCCATTGAGTGGCGCCAGGGCGGAAAACGTCACGCCAGAAAGAGGCACAAAATGAGACAATGAAGTCCGATGGCTCGCTTTCGCCAGTACACTTACACCCCGTTCTGGGAATATCAGCAGCGAACTCTCAAGGCTAGACTCTCGGCTGCGATTGGCGGGTTTGATAAGGACATCCTCGAACGCTTTTATTCGTTAACTCCCGATCAGCTGGCCCGGCTTTTCAATATCTATTCGAGCAAGTACGGCGATGGACCAGCAACATATGCGCGCAAGACGTACCCGGGCTGGAAACACGGCGTGGTGCGGCCGAGCGCGCTGACCATCAACCGCTTGCTGGACAGCCTGCCGCTGGTGCTAAATTTTGAGGGCAAATGTGAGTTATTGCGAAAGCTCAGAGAACGACATCGCAAGCCGGAGTATCATTCACTCAAAGTCAAAGCCGATGATTGGAAAGAGCATGTCTTACCACTCGTGAAGGCCGTCATTCAAAAAGCGTATCGCGCAAACTTGCCCGAAGCAGTCGAAAGACGTTTGACGTGGCTAGCGAACGGCGACATGCAGACCGCGCGCGCACTCCTCGCACACTCACAAGCGCTCGAAAGCGCAGTCGCGCTTAGTTTGTTGCAGGATGAAATGCAAAATATCGAAACGGCAATCACGAATCTCGACGGAAGAGCAAAGTTTACCCACACGATTCGCTTACCATATGGTGACATTCAATTGAAGATTTCAGGGAGACGCAGAATGGACAAAGAACCGGACAATGGCGCGGAGCTCGTACCGCGGCAAAACGATACCGGACTGTTTAAGCCCACCGCGGAGGATCTCTTCGACGACGTGTTCAGCGATCTCGATGAAGAACAGGCGGCGCACATAAAAGCGACGGCCGCCGAAGAGTCGCTGCGACTGGTCGCGGAAAAGAAACGCGGCGAGATCAAATACGCGAATGCTTCGAGAGATATAGCAGACTTCGTGAACAATGCCGATCTGATGGACCAACGAAAGCAAGACTACCACATGAGCGCTGAGTTTGAGGGCGCTTCAGGCGTGACGAAGATACAGGTCGGCCGTAGTTGGTCCAAAACGGTCATTGCCGGCGGCGTCATCGGCATTCTTCTACTGCTTATTCTTTTATATGTACTCACAATGGGACGATGACACGACGATCATACTTCGATTCACCACAGGCTAACCGTTGGCTCACGATACTTTTCCTGACCGTTTGCGTCCTTATCTACGCGGGACACTTTTGTATCGTCTATAAAAATGCCGTCAATGTCCCCTTCTGGGATGAGTGGGGCCTCTTCGGTCCAGAGGCACTGCCGGCTGGATTCACGTTTAAATGGGTCTTCGAGCAAGCCAACGAGCATCGTATCGTCCTTACCAAACTTTTATGCTGGGCCTTGTTCTACGTGAGCGGACTTGATTTTGTCCTGAGTATCGCGATCACGTACGCGATCTATGGTTTGCTGTTGGCATGCATCGTCTTATTTGCGCGGAGAATGGCGCCGCACCTCCCGACGTGGACCATTCTGGCCTTCATTCCGTTTTTACTTTCTCCCGCAAACTGGGAGAACCATTTCTGGGGATTCGAGTCGGCGTATCATTTCGTGGTGATGTTTTCTTTGCTCACGGCCTTTTTTCTGTTTTCCACGCCGCAATCCCTGGCGCGTTTGAGTGTGGGAGCATTGATGGCAGTACTCGCCACCTATTCATTTTTCGCCGGGCTCTTGGCGGCCTGCATTGTCGTTGGGTTGTTCGGAGCATTCAAAATTGTGCGCGCTCGACGCGGGGACGACGTGGACCGAAGACGAGAGTACCTGCAATTGGTGGCAGTCGTGGCGCCGGTGAGTGCTTTCGTCGCCCTGTACTTTGTTAATTACCACGGCAGTCCCGCGTCGCCGCTCCCGGCTCTTCCATATACCGAATCATTCTGGAGGTTCTTCACGAATATCGTTTCGTGGGGCTTTGGGTTTGAAACCAATTCAATCGTGCTCGGAAGTATCTGCCTGTTACTTGTTTTGGCGCCCATTGTGATCGAGGTTTGGAAAAACGGTTGGCAATTGCCGGCCTCCTCATGGGCAGTCGTCGCTTATTCTCTGGCAACGCTCGCAATACTTGCGGCCATCTCCTACGGCCGCGGTTACGGTGGCGCGCGCGCAAAGATCTCGCGCTACCAGGAGTTTGCCATGATGCTCCTGCCCTTCACTGTATTTGCATGGGCCATCGTCCTCAAGGAACGGCCAAGGGTGCGCAAATACGTGCTCATTTCACTCTGGATATTCTGCTGTCTCGGCTATTCGTATAAGTGGCTCTGGTTTCCGGTGTACCGCGAACAGGCTGAAGTGCGGAGGGAGGGCGTGCGATGTATCAAGAATTACTACGACCATGGCGGTGAAGCGATGTGTCCAACCATTCATCCGTTCCCGATCAGTTCAATGCTCGACGGAGCAAAGAAAGTGAACGCCTCTTTTTATCGGGAAATTCAAGACGACTCACGGCGTGAGGGCCAGTAACCGTATCTCCGGTTCCAACAATGCACATCGGTCAGCAACAGCTCAACGATTATAGAGATAACGGCTTTCTCGTGTTGGACCACTTTGTGGACGAGGCTGAGTGCGATCGGCTGCGCGCGAGGGCGGAGGAGTTGGTCCACGCATTCGATCCGGCGGAGGTCGTGTCGATCTTTTCGACCCGCGAGCAAAATCGACTCACCGACGAATACTTCATGACCTCGGGCGACAAGATTCGTTTCTTCTTCGAGGAGAATGCGTTCAATACCGATGGCACGCTCAAGTATGAGAAAGAAAAGTCGATCAACAAGATCGGTCATGCGTTGCACGATCTCGATCCGATCTTTAACAAGTTTTCGCGAAGCGAGAAGTTGATGGCGCTCGCGAGAAGTATTGGACTCGAAGATCCATATCTCGTGCAGTCGATGTACATCTTCAAGCAGCCGAACATCGGCGGCGAGGTTACGTGTCACCAGGACAGCACGTTCCTTTACACTGAGCCGATCGATATCGCCGGTTTGTGGTTCGCGCTGGAGGATGCAACGATCGAGAACGGCTGTCTGTGGGTCATCCCCGGCGGGCATCGGCACGGTTTGAAGTCGCGCTGGTTGCGCACGAAAGAAGGGCGAATGGCGTTTGAGACTTACGACTCGACGCCCTGGGCCGAGAATGAGCTCGTACCGCTCGAAGTGTCGAAAGGGAGTTTGATACTGCTTCACGGGCTGCTGCCGCACCGCAGTTTTGAAAACCGATCTCCTCGATCGAGGCACGCCTACACGCTCCACCTCATCGGGCGCGACGCCAAATATCCTGGCGACAACTGGCTTCAGCGCTTAGAAAATGCGCCTTTTCGAGGGTTTTGAAGCTTGTAAATCCTGTGCAATCGTGTAAATCCTGTCAAAAATGGAGACAAGATTTTCAGGATTTCGCAGGATTTACAAGATTAAGTGCTCGGACGGAGCAGACCGCGGAAAATGCCCTGCACGCGGACCTGGTTGGCGGGAACGGTCAGTGGTTGTAATTGAGAATTCGCCGGTTGCAACTCGACGTTCATGCCGCGTCGATAAAGTCGCTTGAGCGTCGCCTGGTTCTCTTCGATCAGCAGGGCGACGACGATTTCGCCGTCACGCGCGTCAGTGCGATTCTCGATCAACGCGATGTCGCCGTCGCAGATGTGCTCGTCGATCATCGAGTCGCCTTTCACACGCAACGCATAAACTCGATCGGGCTTCACGCGGCCGAGCAGGAAACGCGGAACAGGTATTCGCTCTTCATCGTCGACTACTTCGAGCGGCGCACCTGCGGCAATTTTCCCGAGTACCTTCACTTCACACAGCGCATCGCTGCTCTTGTCTTCTACTTTAACGTTCAGCGCGAACGAACCATCTTCATGCTCACGTACCAACAGCCCGCGACGCTCGAGTGCGGCAATGTGTTTTGCAATCGTCGCGCGCGACTTTACGCCAAACTGCCGCGCGATCTGTGCGTAGGAGGGGATGTAACCGTGACGTTCGAGAAAACGAGTGATGTAATCGAGAATCTCTTTTTGTCGCTGCGTTCGTGGGAGCATCTCTTCTTTCAGCAGATCCCGATTCGTTTCCCGCTTGTGTGGTTTAGAAGATCAAGTCGACCGCAAAGGGCGACGAAGCATTCTAGGTCGCGCGAACGAAAGCGTCAAGAGTTTGACGTGATCAATTTTTATCTGATCGAGTAACGCACAAGGGTGCGTGGAAAGATGCGAACCGATGGCGGCATCTGAGCAAACGTCATCGGCTCACTCTTAAGTAACACATCTGCCTTCTTTCCGTAGATCGCTTCGTTGAGATCGTTGTCAGGAGTGATCACTGCCCCCTTCAAGGCGGCGCCGATGAACGCACCTTTGCTTCGCGAGTAAGAAAGAATTCCCGCATCGAGCCGCGGGCTGGTCGAGGCTGCCGCTTCTCGTCCGACTGGACCAGCAGCGATGCTCGCTTCGCCGCCAAGTTCAAATTTGTCTTTGAGCAAACCGTCGAGACCACTCTGATTCATGATGAGCAGGACGTAATCCGTTTTTTGCGCACCGATTTGTGGTCCAAAACTGCCGCCGCTGAGATTGAAGAACGCGGGCGCGCTCCAGCCACCCTTCACGCGTCGACTAATCACGCCCTGACCGCCGCGACCACCAACAAGAAACGCAGCTTTGATCACGCCTGGGAAAACTGCGATGGCTTCGGCGGCGTCAAGCATCTCTTTCGGAATGGCTTTGTCTTTCACGTTCATGATCTCTGTAAACGTTTCAGCCGCCTCGCCTGCGTGCCGCGCCGCATCGCGCGTGCGCGATTTACCGGTTTGTGCTGGAGCTAGCACGACTGAGAGAGCAAAAAGCGCATTGAGAATTACTGCACAGTAAATTCGAATCGATGACATATGGAATCCCCCGTTGACCCTAGATGTTGGACTGAAGATTATCATCTCTGTGTCTCCGTGGTTAATGGTATCCAACGGATATTAACCACAGAGACACGGAGACACAGAGTGCACCACTTTTTTCTTGACTTCATTTGAAAGGAAATATAGAGTGCGCCGCACTCAAATACTTGGACCATCCGCCTCCCTCGTAAGGTGATTGGACTGCAATCTTCTCCTCACAGCAATGTAGGAAGCCTCAATTTTACATCAGTACGACACACAAAAATCGTGCTTGGCCTCCAAAGCTAAGCCTTCAATTAAAAGGAGTTTCCGATGGCGTACATCTCCAAGCGGAATAGAAGAAAAGAAAAGGACAAGCAGACTGCGGCGAACAATCGTCGCGAGCTGATCGCAGCCGGCTTCAAGCGGCGCGATCTGCTGAAGATGGGATTGCTTACCAGTGCCGGTATGCTGATACCGAAAAAAGGCTTGAGCGCACACCCGCTTAACACGCGTGGGGCCTTCGACGACGATGAACCAAACAGCCCTAACACAACGCCGTGGCAGGATCTGATGCCGCGATTGCCTGTGCTTCAGCCGGTTCCCCTCGCTTCGTTAAATCCCCAGCCGACTGCGGCGCCGCAACCCCAGTTCGGTGAAGCGCGCACCGTTACACACCAGGCTTTCACGGATTTTCCGCCGCAAAGATACTATGAAATGTCACAGCACCTGGCGAATCTGCGAGTTGCCCCCGAAGGTGAACTTCCCCTGCAACCTCTCTGGACTTTCAATGGTGTTGTCCCTGGTCCATTGATCGTCGAACGCTACGGCGCGCTCGGTAGTCCCGGCGCCGGTTCGGTGCTGCTGCGTTTGCGTAACAATTTGCCTGAAAACAACGGTGGCTTCGGTCTACCGTCTGTTACAACGCACCTGCACAACGGCCACACACCACTCGAGAGCGATGGGTTTCCATGCTTCTTCATGGAGCGAGGCCAGTTCTACGATCATCACTATCCGAACGTGCTTGCCGGAGTGAAGTCAACACACCTGGCGCAAGGCGGTGATATCAAGGAAGCTATGTCTACTCTGTGGTATCACGATCACCGCATCGATCACACTGCTGAAAATACTTACAAAGGCCTCGCAGGCGCCTACATTCTCTTCAACGAATTCGATACTGGCGACGAAAATACCGGTTTCCGGCTGCCGAGCTTCGGCGACGGGCAGAATCCGCTGACCAGTTTCGACATTTACATGGTCTTCAACGACAAGGTCTTTGATAACCAGACCGGTCTGTTGAAATTCGACCTGTTCAATACAGATGGGATTCTCGGCGACAAGTTCCTCGTCAACGGGAAGATCAACCCTGTCTTGCACGTGAGCCCGAGACGTTATCGTTTCCGGTGGTTGAACACTGGACCTTCACGCTTCTACCAGATGTTTGTGCTGGGACCGAACAACAGTACGAAGTCGTTCTGGCAGATCTCGACTGACGGCAATCTGCTGGAGAAACCAGTGCAGGTCAACAGCGCGCGCTTCTCGGTAGCCGAGCGCGTGGACGTGATCGTCGATTTCACCAACGATGCCGGCAAGACTTTCCATCTCGAGAATCGACTGGAGCAGGACGACGGCCGCGGCCCGACAGGAGACGTTCTGGGCGCCGGTCAGGGGACGAAGATCCTCCGGATCATCGTCGATGGACCGCCAGTACCTGACAGCAGCATCGATCCCGCGACGATCCCGGCAAATCAACCCGTTTACTTTTACGGGTTCCCGAACACGACCGATCAGGAGCGAATCACTCGCACCTTCCGGTTCGAGAGAGGCAACGGCCAGTGGCAGGTGAACGGCCAGCTGGTCGGTGGTTGCAACCAGGCGCCGCGCTTTCGCATAAAACGAAACTCGGTCGAGAAGTGGATCTTCCAAAACAACTCAGGCGGCTGGCAGCATCCGATCCACATGCACTTCGAGGAGTTTCAGACTCTCACAATCAACGGTAACCCACCATCAAGCACGGGAATCATTACGAGAGGCCGGAAAGACGTTTTCAGGTTGGAGCACAACGCGGAGGCGAAGGTTTACTTCCGTTTCCGCGACTTCGTCGGCAGGTTCCCGCTGCACTGTCACAACGTGGTCCACGAAGATCACGCCATGATGGTGCTCGGGCTGATTGACGACCAAGGCGACAACAAGACGCAACCTTAGCCTGGAGAAAGGAATTCTTATGACCGACTTGAAACGCAGACATTTGGTAGCGACTCTTGGAGCGGCGCCGTTCGTCGTGCCACTTCTGGCCCATGCCCAGTCGCCCGACTCAAACTCGAAGTTCAAACAGATCTCTTCGCGTGAGCGGATCAGGCAACGATACTTTCCAAACCTCGTCTTGACTGCTCACGACGGACGCAAGTTGAAGTTCTACGACGACCTTATTAAGGACAAGATCGTGATCTTCAACATGTTCTACGCGCAATGCGAAGGTATCTGCTCACCGATTACGAGAAACCTGGTGAACTTGCAGAAGATACTCGGCAACCGCGTTGGCAAAGACATCTTCATGTACTCGTTTACGCTGAAACCCAAAGAGGACACCGTCGCAGCTCTCAAACACTATGCTCACATGCATAAAGTGAAGCCCGGCTGGTTGTTCCTGACTGGAGACGCTGACGACATGGAGACGCTGAGGCGCAAACTCGGGTATGTCGATCCCGATCCGGTGGTCGATAAAGACAGATCTAATCACATCGGAGTGATCAAGTACGGCAACGAACCATTGGAACGATGGGGCGGGTGCCCGGGAATGTCGTCGCCGGAATGGATTGCAGAAACCCTTAGCTGGGTTGATTGGCCAAAGAACTCGGCGAAGAAGGTAGCGAATGGAGGTGGGAAATGAGTCTTCTCAAGTGGAGAGTTTTCAATGTGGCACTGCTGCTGGCCATCGCAGTGGCAATGCCTGGTGTAATCAACGCACAAGCTCCAATGAGTGAAATCAAACTTGGCGGCGACCAGGGCAGCGGCGGCGCCCCCACGTCCGGACCAGAAGCCGCAGCCTATGACGGCACTTACGTTTGGGTGGCGAGTCAATTCAGCGACACGTTAACGAGGATACGTGTCAGCGATAACTCGGTAGCCGGAACTTTCAACGTTTGCAAAAGACCGGTGGCACTCCTTTATGCTTCATCGAGCATATGGGTAGCGTGCTTGTTGGGTAACAACGTAACGAGAGTGAACCCGGCTACGGGCGCCGTTCAGGGGACGTACACGGCTGGGGATGGTCCCGGCGGATTGGCTTCCGATGGAACCAACATCTGGGTCGCAAACCGAAACAGCAATGACGTAACAAAGCTGAACGCGCAAACCGGGGCAAATCTCGGGACTTTTGCAGTCGGCAGCCGGCCCATGGGTTTGGCAGTCGCCGGCAACAACGTCTATGTTGCCAACAACATGGGCAACTCAGTGACGCGCTTGAGTACTGCTGGAGAAATCCTGGGGACATATAAAGTAGGTAAAGGTCCCTTCGGCGTGGCGGCTCAAGGCGAGTTCGTTTTTGTCTCAAACTTTTTCGGCAAGAGCCTGACGAAGCTTCGCGCCAGTGACGGGTCGATCCTCGGGACCTTCAAGATTGGCGACGGCGCGGCGGGAGTAGCTGCTGACGAAAACGGGCTTTGGGTAGTTCTGAGCGGGGAGAATTCGCTGGTGAAAGTTGATCCATCAACCGGAGCTGTCGTGACTACTTATGCAACCGGCAAAGGACCTTTTTCCGTAGTTCTTGGTGGAGGAAACGCTTACGTATCGAACTTCGCAAGCGATTCAGTTTCAATGACAGCGGCGAATTAGTTTTTGTTTTTGACGGCTGCGAATTGGATTTTGCATTTTGTAGGGGCGGCACTCCGTGGCCGCCCCTCGTTTGTTGTGCGAATTCTGAAAGAAGGTGCGTGAATTGCGAAGAGGGCGATGTGTGCGAAATATTTCTGAATCGAAACTTGACGTGCTTCGAGAAAATTCGCGGGAATAAATCGGCGACTTACGTGTTTCTGATTCGAACGTAAGCAGCATCTTGCCAATTCGTTACAATTTTGTGTTTCCATTGACAGACTTTTGTTGCCTGTAGTATTAAATCGCGACCTTCGAAACGAACCCCTCCCAACGTTCATTTCGGCGGCTCTATTACATCTCGCAACTGCGGATGATCTGATTTTATTTTTGCCCGACTCAGTTTTGCCACATAGTTAGTCCGCCCAGAACCCGATATACAACCTCACCGGCTATTCAACAGTAATTGACTGCGGAGTAGGGTCATCGCGACCAACAGTCGTCGAAAAATATCGAGTTCGTGAACATCTCCCTCTGGTGTTTTAGTTGGATAAAAGAGTCGAAAAAATTATTCAAATGATGCGAGACGACGTTCGTGGTGAACTGTCTCTTGCTGAGTTCGCGCAGTCTGTAAATCTTTCAGTCTGGCGACTCTGTCACATATTCAAATCGGATGTTGGCATGCCGCCAATCCGCTATCTGCGACTGCTGCGGATGGAACGAGCAAAAGACTTGTTGGAATCAAGCTTTCTCAGCGTGAAAGAGATCGCATACCAGGTGGGACTGAATGACGAGAGTCATTTCGTGCGCGATTTCAAATCGACTTACGGCTACTCTCCCGCACTTTATCGATCGCATTTCAGAAACAACGGTTCAGACAAAAGCGATAACGGCCACACCGGCAGCGGCAATAAATCGAACCTCAGGCAACAGATCGCACAGGTTGCGAAACAGTCGATACTGCCGTCTCTACATGTCCTGGTCTACATGTTCTCATACCTGAATTGAAGTATGGACCACGTAATGAAATTCAGTTTCAACGACAGAAAGCAAGATTCGCTAACGAACGACAAAAAGCGCCAAGCAAGAATGCTTGCTGTAAGAAAATTCCAAGCGTAATCTCTCTCACGATTCAGCACAGCGCAAAGTGAAGATTTTCCATCAACTGGATTTCGTGTAAGTCAACTGACGTTACTCAACTGTTTCAGCAAAAAGCACTCGCCTTTCAAACTGATCGCCTTTGTCGGGAAGTTGGATCAGGTTTCGGGAGCCACTAGCTAACACTCATCGAGTAAAGGTCGTAACCAACAGCTTAGGGATTTAGTTTTTGAGGCCAAAACCCAAACGGCTGAAAGGAGATTTCTATGCCTAAAAAGAAGGCAAACTACCGGCAGGGTGTCGGAGAAAAAACTGAAGGCACAATCAGTAGAAGAAATGTGCTCAAAATAGGAGCAGCAGCCGGGGCCGTCGCGGTGGTGGCCCCAAACATCATAACTAAAACGGCACAGGCGCAGCAGTCAGTCCCAATACCGCTGGTTCAGTGCGTGGGCGCCCCGGTAAGTCCGGCTCATACACCTTTTCTGGATGAGCTACCGGTTCCGTTTCCAGCGATAGACCATCCACTGAGTCCGCAGCCAACCGAGGCGCCAAACCTAAACGCAGGTGAGGCCGACCGAGCAAACCATCAACGCTGGGCTCAGTTCGCGCCAGCCCATATAACCAGCGAAATTGAGGCCCGGCCCAGCACGCATCGGTTCCACTCCGATTTTGGCGAGTCATATATCTGGGGGTTCAATGGTGTTTATCCGGGCCCAATGATCCTTAATCGATATGGCCAATCGACCATCATTCGGTTCCGGAACAGTTTGCCGCCTACTGGCGATAACACCTTTGGCGTCCCCGAGATAACGATCCACTTGCATAACGGTCACCATGGTTCAGAGAGCGACGGTTTCGCGGCTGACTTTTTCCCAAGCGGCAAATGGAAAGACAATCTCTACCCGAATGTCTACGCCGGCATCGAGGCTTTTCCGAACCCGAACCCGGGTGGGAACGGCGTCGGTGACGCAAGGGAAAAGATGGGTACTTTCTGGTACCACGATCACCGGCAAGAGAAAACCCTCAATAACAACGTCATGGGTCTGAACGGCATGTTCATCGTTTATGACAGGACGGATCCGGGCCATGAGCACCCGAGCGACGGTTCGCTGCGTTTGCCTGGATTGTACGGCGTCACTGACTTTCCTTTGATCCTCACCGAGAAGAGGTTCTGTGCCCTGGATGCACAGGGCCGAAATGAAATGGTCAATGCGGCCGGCGGCGACAAGTGGGTCGTCAACGGAAAGATTCAGCCGAGGCTTACCGTCAGGAAGAGAAAGTACCGGTTCCGCATTCTCTCCACCGGACCGACAACGGCTCAGTGGGATCTTAATCTCATTGGCCCGTCGGGCGGGATTGAAACGATGACGGTGATCGCCACCGATGCCAATTTCCTCGATCATCCGGTTCCGGTCGATGCGGGCGCGAATGCAGCTAATACTAACGCCATCGAGGCAGGCGTGGTTGGTGGAGTTCCTCAAATGGTGATTGAAACTCCGGGCGCGGTTCGAGTGAACGTCGCTGAACGCTACGACGTGATCATCGACTTCGCGAACTACAACGCAGGCCAATCTCTGTATCTCATAGATGGAGGGACGGGAAGGACCCAGAATGTCAACCCAGGAAACGTGAATCCTCCGGGATTACCGCCAGGCCTCAACATCGGAAAAGTTTTAATGCGGTTCGACGTGGTAAACCGAGAGAACTGGTTCCCGCAGGATACACCAGCCATTCCAGAAACCCTCTGTGAATATCCGCCGTTATGTACACCGAACACTACGTTCACGTGGAACTTTACTCGCGATCCTGTTGGATCGAATCCACGATTTTTCAGGATTAACGGCCGTGTCTTCAATCCCGATGTACCGCAGCATTGCATCATCAAGGGAACCTGTGAAGAGTGGTTCATCAACAATAACACCCCTAACGCCGACGGACCTACCAACTGGGCCCACCCCGTGCATATTCACTTTGAGGAATTTCAAATCATAGAGCGCTGGGCGATCCTCGGCGGCGTATTTCAGCAAGTTCCGGTGCCTAAGCTACTGGACGGCAGGAAAGACGTAACCAAGGTGGAGCCGGGAGAGGCTTCACGGATCAGGATGAACTTCCGAGACTATCTCGGAGATTACCTGATCCACTGTCACAACATGGCCCACGAAGATGCGTTCATGATGGTGCATTGGGTCATTGTTCCTGATGCAGCGGCCAAGGCAGAATGCGACGCAAAGATTGCCCAGGCCAACAAGGAGTTCGAAGCCAAAATGCGCGGTGAGGAGGTGTAGTAATGGATAGAAGATCACTATTAACCAAAGCTGTGTTCACGCCGCATCCCTTCTCGCAGGGCGCTGCGAAGTTCACAAATGCGGTGCTTCGAACACAAGACAACAAAGAGGTCAGGTTCTATGACGATCTGATCAGAGGCAAGCAAGCCGTGATCAACTTGATGTACGCAGAATGTACCGGCGCTTGTCCTCTGGTGACTACGATTCTCAAACGAACTTACCGCGACCTGAAAGATCGCATGGGTAAGGACCTCTTCTTTTACTCAATCTCGGTCAAACCAGAGGACGACTCTCCGGCCGCATTGAAGCACTATGCCGAGATGCGCGGGGCTAATCTGCCTGGTTGGTATTTCCTGACCGGAGATGCCTACGATATCGAGACGATCCGCTATAGGCTCTTCAATATGGGCCATATTGGGGTCGATACTGATTTCGCCATGCACTCCGGCACATTCCGTATCGTCAACGATGCCACCAATTGGTGGGGCCACGCTCAGGCGTTTGCCACTCAGAAGAGTATTCTGAAACGTATCTCCTGGGCCGATCCATTTAAGACACCCGCGGAATGGGACGCGGTGATCCGCGCTCGTCAGGCTCGGATCAACGCATCCGTCAAGAAACACGGCTACCTTCGCCGAGAGGATATCTAGTTTGCGGCACAACCTCTGTGTCTCTGTGTCTCCGTGGTTAAGGATTCGATGAATAATTCACCACAGAGGCACAGAGAACGCAGAGAAATTCGAAAGTAGGCCCAGGTGAAATAATCATGAAACTTACTGCCATAATCTCGCTACTGGCTATCGTGCTTTTGGGATCGACCGGAACCGCGTTGGCCCAGGAAAAGAAAAGTTGTTCATTCGATCTCGTCGGAACCTGGAAAGCGCAGGTCTCGAGCACCGAGGCGCGACTCTATCAGTTCGATGAGAAAGGAGTGGTCACGGTACTCACCGCTTCCGGAACTGCGGCGCCACACCAGATCGCTACCGCTAAATACGAGGTGATCAATGACCTCGGCAAACCGCAGTCGGTGTCGTTTACGGCATCAGGCAAGAACCGGATATTCGGGGCTGTCAGAAAGACTATGAGGGTAGTTAAGTATGACGACTCTTCAATTACTTGCGAAATACCAGGCATGGGGACTACTCGTTGGACCAGGGTCGATCCCGACCGATATTTCATTGTGCTCGCGGCACGCCAGAAAGAGTTCTACGATTCGAGTGGCTCGGCGTTTCCCATGGTTATCAAGCTGTCTGGAGGAGTTCCCACAATCGACGCATTCGGCATCTATTTAACGAAGGACGGAAGGGCCTTGGGCGTCGTTCCTCCCAACGTATACAAGAACTATCTTCGAGAGGCACGAAACGACTCTGAAACCACATTACGTCTGGAAATCAACTCCCGGCAGTATGAAAGGGCGTTAAAGGTCATTAAGGAGTGGGAACGGCGGGACCGCGAAGGCGCGCTTTTGTACACTACCGCTGCCGAGACTCCAGATGATGCTACCTATCTCAATAACATTCTGGTCGCTAAGGCGGTAACGGAAACGCTCAACCAGTGCTCGGCAGATTTCAATCTGTACCCGCTAAATTACGTCCATAAGGACGACTGGATCTCCAACAAGTTCCGGTCCGCGGATGTTCCGTTCCATTACTTCAAGGAACTCCGGCAGCGGAATGAAGCGCGACATATCCCCGACCAAAAGTTTCAGGAACTCGTGCATCTGCCGAACGTGGCTAGTCGATAGTTTCAAGTAAAGCAGGTCTCCCGACTACATCCAAAACTTAACAGGGGAGGGATACGAATTTGAGGTTCGAAAGTCAGAAACACCGAGATATGAAACGCTTTCTCTTAATGGCTGTGGTGGTGTTCATCGTGTTCGGTTCTCATCAGGTGCTGCGCGCACAAAATCCGACGGCGCCTGATGAGAAGCGCGCGGCTCAGCCGCGAAAACGAGGTGGAATCTTCACCCTGTACGCCATTGATCCCCTGGCACGGACGCTATGTTTCAGTGACGGAAAAGAAGGAATGGCGTTTACGAATACTGTCTGGGGTAACCGTTGTAGTGACCTTAGTTTCGCTGGCAGCAATCTTGTCACCGGCATTGAGATTGACCGGCTGGCGGCGATTGTCGACCTCGGCACGACAGACGAGCTTAGTAACAAATATGGCTTTGAGGATGCGCCAGGAGGCGGAACCGGCTTCGCTTCCATACATCTTCAGGGCGACACAATCATGGTCCTGAAGCAAGACATTAAAAAGCAGGAGTTCCAACCGTTGCAGGAAGCGTCCAAACTTGCAGAGGTAGGATCATCTGTAGCGGCTCCCATTAAGTTGGGACACATTTATCTCGTGAGAGTTGCGGACAAGAAAGACAAAAGCACCCAACAGCTCGTAAAGCTGATGGTGATTGCGTTTCGTCCTGAGGAGGCGGTGACGCTGCGATGGGAGTCGCTCTGATTTAGTAGCTCCAACCCATTAGGTGTGCCGGCAACAGAAATCACTAATGCTTCCAGAACAGTGGAGGCAAGTTATTGAACTTCCATCCTTGAAGGAGAAAAGGTATGCCACAACAAGAATTCAAAACCGGCGGCCTGACCGGCTTTGCCACGGGCGCGATCTGCACTGATACGAACCTTTACAAATGTACTGACAACAGAGTTGTGTACATTGAGTATATTCCGGCGGGGACGGCCTTCCCAAATTTCCCGGGAGGGAACGGCAAAAGCAAGACAACGTGGTTTAAAATCACCAAAGCCACTGACGGCGACCAAAAAAGCTTCCAGTCAGCCCTGGTACAGGCTGGTGCGGTGTAAAGACAGGCTGGTGCGGTGTAAAGAAAAGCACGACCCACCTACCACGTTGGAACTACCAAGCCTACTTCCTGCTCGCGTTTGGCTTTCGCGTGAACAGGAGGGGGCTTGGTATTTGGGGTAGAAATGATCTGCCGACGTTTTTTAATCTCACCACTTCTGGCACTGGCCTTGCTCATGTTGAGCCTGTATTCTGTCAGCGTCGTCAACGCAACTGGACAGGGACAGGGACACTCGGCTCACTCGAAAAAGGCTGTTCAGTACCATTATGTATGTCCCATGCATGACGATGTGGCCTCCAAGAAGAGCGGTACGTGTCCAAAGTGCAAAATGAAACTGGTCAGGAAACCTTTGCCTGACCAGCCGAAACAGTAAGTTCATGGTCACAAAACAGCACAACAGGCACACTCGGTGTTTCAAAATGAGCCTGTACCTTCTCTGCCTTTTTGTGGCCTTGTCGTTTGTAGCGCCGCTGCTGCCGATCGTCGGAGCCAGTGCGGCCTCCATGCCCTGTTGCGTCGGGAAAGCAGGCCACTGTGATTCTGGTATCGCCCCGAAGAAAGTTCCACCACCGCCCGCGGAGCCGATGTGCGGGCTGGACAACGCTGTTACCGAAGACGATGGAATCACCATCGTCGCCGAACCGTCTCACAAGGAATCTCACGCCTCATTCAGCCAAATTGCTGAAACAACTTCACACGCTGCTGAATCAACGTCAGTTAGTAAACCATGCCGGATGGAGTGCGGCGCGTGCGCTGCGGCTTCATCGCGACAACAGAAACGCGAGAGAGGAGTCGTTGAAGCAGGACGTCAAGTGTTAACTTCAAATCCAACCTCGCGCATCGAACACCTTCCACTCGTTTTCACATCGAACGAAAACTGGCCACGAATCAATCCGCGCGGCCCACCCGTCACGTAATCCTGTAAATCCCGCAAAATCCTGAAATCCTGTCAAATCGACTTCGAACAACGGGAGAAGTTCGATGTACATTCGTCTTTTTCTTTTTGTATTTATGTTTCTGTCCGCCGGTGTATGCGTCGCACAGCACAACGTAACCTCTGCAACGCTCAGCGGCCGAATTGAAGACGCGCGTGGTGCTTCGGTGAACGGCGCGAGCGTAGCAGCGACTCATCTCGAGACAAATCAGCAGCTCACCACCACGAGCGACCACGAAGGGATGTTTCGCTTCCCTTTCCTTCGCACCGGCGCTTACGACATCAAGATCGCCGCACCGGGGTTTGCCACGGTAACGAAGCAACTGACCGTGTCAGTGGGCCAGGCTCTCGATCTCCCAGTGAAACTCGACGTCGAGGGTTTATCAGCGCAAGTCGAGATCGATTCAAACGTGCCCATCGTCGAGACTGTGCGCACGCAGATCACCGAGACCATCAGGCCGAACGAGATCAACGAGCTGCCGCTAAACAGCCGCAACTTTCTCGATCTCGCAACGCTGATTCCGGGCGTGTCGCCAACCAACACAGGAAGCAATCAACGCTTCGCCGAGACGTCGGCTGTGCCGGGACAGGGCATTTCGATCGCCGGCCAACGCAATCTCTACAACAGCTTTATTGTTGACGGCGTTTCGGCAAACGACGACGCGGCTGATTTGACCGGCACTTACTACAGCGAGGAAGTGATCGATCAGTTTCAGGTCGTGACTTCGGGTGGTATCGCGGAGTTTGGCAGAGCTTCAGGCGGCGTAGTCAACATTCTTACTCGCTCGGGCACGAATGACTGGCGCGGGAGTTTGTACGGGTTCTTTCGTAACCAGCGTTTCGACGCTCGCAACCCACTCGCGCCTACGAAAGATCTTCTGACGCAGTCGCAATACGGCTCGACTCTCGCCGGCCCACTGCGGCGCGATCGCACTTTCTTCTTCACCAACTTCGAACAGACGCATCGAAACTACTCCGCAGTGTTGACGATCTCGCCGGCGGCAGTCACCGCGATCAACAACCGGCTCCAGGCAGTCAACTACTCGGGGCCGTTCGTCAGCACCGGCGTGGTTCCGGCGAGCTTCGACACCACGAACTTTTTCACGCGTGTAGATCACAGTATTAATCAACGCAACCAGCTCACCGCGCGTTACAGTCTCTACCACATCAACGCCGTCAACTCGCGCACAGTCGGCGGGCTGAACGCAGTCAGTCGCGGCACAGCTCTGGACGACACGGATCAAACTGTTCAGGTGAGTAACGTGACGACGTTCAGCAGCCGCACGCTGAATGAGACGCGCTTGCAGTACACGAACAGTCGTTTGGACGCGCCTGTCAACGACGAAGTCGGACCGGCGGTGAACATTGCGGGCGTTGCTAACTTCGGCACGGCAACGTTCTCGCCGCTCGGTCGCGACATCAACCTGTTCGAGGCCGTGAACAATATCTCGACGATCCGCGGCGCACATTCGATCAAAGCCGGCGCGAGTTTTCTATACAATCGCGTGAACATTCTTTTCCCCGGCGCGGTCCAGGGCGTCTACTCCTTCACCTCGCTGAACAACTTCCTGACCGGAAACTACCTGAACTACCAGCAGGCGTTCGGAGTACCGAACCAGGTTCAGTCAAATCCGAATGTCGGGATGTTTGTTCAGGATGAATGGCGCGTGCGACCTGATCTCACGATCAATGCCGGGTTGAGATACGACCTTCAATTCCTGCCCCAGCCGATTCAAACCGACACCGACAACTTCGCGCCGCGCATGGGCATCGTCTGGGCGCCGGTCGATCGAAAGACAGTTGTGCGGGCTAGTTTCGGGCTTTACTACGATCGCATTCCTCTCCGTGCAACCTCGAACGCGTTGCAACGTGACGGTTCGAAGTTTCTGGTTGTGCAATTGTCTCCGTCACAACCTGGCGCTCCCGCGTTTCCAAATGTGCTGGCGCTTCAGCCGGCCACGCTCCCGACGAAACCAAATATCACTCGCATCGATCCGAACATCGAGCTGAGTTACAGCCAACAGGCAAATCTCCAGGTCGAACGCGAACTGCCGGGCAATGCGATCGTCTCCGTCGGATACCTTCACTTGCGCGCGTTTCACGTGATTCTGTCGCGAAACGTGAACGTGCCGACTGTGGCGGCATCCGCGGGCATTCCCAATCTTGGCCGGCCCGATCCGAACTGGGGAAATATCTCGCGCTTTGAAAGCTCCGGCAGGTCCAATTACGACGGCATGGTTGTTTCATTCAACAAACGCGCGTCGCGCTGGGGCAACGTGCGCGTGTCGTACACGTTGTCGAAGACAATCGACGATGCGGGCAACTTCTTCTTCTCGAGCGTGCAGGACAATTTCAACATCCGGGACGACCGGGGTCTGTCTGACAACGATCAGCGACACAGGTTGGTCGCGAGCGGTTCACTTGAAGCACGTAATTTTCAATTCGGATATATCTTCACTTACGGTTCGCAGTTACCTTTCAACGTACTAGTGGGAACCGATCGTAACCTCGACACAAATAACAACGATCGGCCGCTGGGTGTTGGGCGAAATACAGGACGCGGATTTGACTACACCTCGCTGGATTTGCGTTTGAGTCGCAAGTTCCGACTCACCGAGCGCGTCGATCTGCAATTGTTGGCTGAAGGTTTCAATGTTTTGAACCGCTCGAATTTTGGAGTGCCGAACAACACGTTCGGTTCCGGCGTGGCGCCGTTGCGGACGTTTGGACAGCCGACGTCGGCGTTTGACCCGCGGCAATTTCAATTTGGAATGAGGTTGAGTTTCTAAGATGTCTATTAATTATCAGCAGGGGCAAGCCCCTCTTCCCGACTTGCGCTATTCCCGGTCACGCTATTTGTGGTTGCTGGCAATGCTGGGGGGAATTCTATTACTGGGCCTTGTTTTTCTTGCAAACAGAGCAATCAGCAACAGAAACAGAACAAGTCAGGAAGGCGGGCTTGCCCCCGCCGCGCTGTCTTTTCAAATTTCCCAAACAGGTGTTGATGCGGCTGAGCCGGTGACCGCGTTGGCGGGCGATGGCGCGTTCTACGTCGCATGGGTCAATCACGACGCAAAGCAAGCTGACGTCATGATCGCGCGTTTCAATAGTGACGGCGCGATGCAAGGCGGGCCTATTCGCGTGAACCGGCACGCAGGCGTCGCGACTGCATGGCGCGGCGATCAGCCGAGTATCGCCGTCGCACAAGATGGATCGGTTTATGTCGTCTGGACCGCTCGCGTGGACGATGGAGACAAACACGGAACAGATCTTTACCTCTCCGTCTCCAACGATCGCGCGCAGAGTTTTAGCGGCGAAGTAAAGATCAACGACGACAGTCAAATCGGCGCGCACGGCATGCACTCGCTCGCCGTCGCCAACGATGGTCGAATCTACGTGAGCTGGCTTGACGAGCGAGACGTTCACACTCCAAAGCCGTCGAGCAAAGGCGAAGGCCATCACATGGAAAGCAATCGCGATCTGTTCATCGCTTACTCGACGGACGGCGGCCGTACTTTTTCACGCAATCGGAAAGTCGCATCAGAAGCGTGTCCATGTTGTAAGACGGCGCTCGCAGTCTCGCGCGAGGGAATCCTGTACGCGGGCTGGCGTCAGGTTCTTCCTGGAAACTTCCGTCACATCGCAGTTGCGGCTTCCACAGACGGTGGAACTACTTTTTCATCTCCGAAGATCATCAGCGACGATCGTTGGGTGCTTCAAGGTTGTCCTGTCTCGGGCCCGTCACTCGCAGTCGATGCGAACGGCAAGTTGAAAGTGCTCTGGTACGCGGCCGGCGAAGCGAATGCGCCGGGGCTTTACGTGTCCGAGTCGATCGATAAGGGAAACAGCTTCTCTCCACGCCAATTGTTATCGCAGGAAATTGTTCGTGGCACTCCTGCATTGGCGCCAGGCAAAGATGGGGCGATTGCGCTGTGGCAAGGAGGCTCGCAGTCGGAGACCAAAGTCAGCGATTTCGGAAAGGCCGGCTCGATTCTGAGCGTCGCGGTGAACGCGGAATTACCCGCGGGCGTCGTTTCCAATGGCCGGCTGTTTGTGGCATACATTGCGAAGGAGAAAGAGAAGCGAAGTGTATGGCTCAGAAAGGTCTAATCGCTCTTTGCGTGGCGCTGGCCGCAACCGTCGCGTGTAACCATCACCAGGCTAACAATCAACCCACTTCGTCGCCCGTCTCCGGACCAGCGGCGGCGGTGCAGGAGCACGCGTATCAGGGCGTGGGGGTCGTAAAAGGAATCAATCCGAAGCTGCCGGCGATTGAAATCGACCACGAGGACATCGTCGGACTCATGCCGGCGATGCAGATGGAGTTTCCGGTGACGGAGGTTTCGTTACTGAACGGCATTGCCGTTAACGATCATATCGACTTCACGATCGTTAATGGCACAGGCCAGATGAAGATCACTGCCATTAAGAAGAAATAGGCATTTAACTCTTTTGCAGAGCAGCCAGCGCAGCCAACACTTCTTCACTGTGCGCCGCGACTTTCACCTTCTCAAACACCTTCGCAACCTTGCCCTGCGGATCGATGATGAAAGTGTTCCGCGCTGAAAGCTTGTTGCCCTGATACTCCATGAGGGAGCCGTATTCCGTCGACACCTTCGCATCCGTGTCCGACAGAAGTTTGAAATTCAAACCTTCCTTCGCGCAAAACTCTTTGTGCGAGTCGGCCGTGTCAACGCTGACGCCAAGTATCACCGCGTTCGCCGCTTGATATTTGGCGAGGTCGCGCTGGAAGTTGCGGGCCTCGATCGTGCAGCCCTGCGTAAAGTCTTTCGGGTAGAAATAAAGCACAACCCACTTACCCTTGAAGTCATTGAGACTCACCGGCTTGCCTTCGTTTGAGGTGAGGTTAAAGCTCGGCGCCGCTGCTCCCACCGCCGGCATTTCATTGACTGCGCTCGCACGATTGCAGGCCAGCACAGCTACGATCGCAAACACGAAAACAAAAGCATACTTCCTCATTACTAGTCCTCCGCACTAATTAATTGGATTGAAACGTAGGGGAATTCTTTTACACCGATTACTGAGCCGAGTACTGCGCCACAATGCGCTCGCGAATTTCAGCCGGCGACAACTTCTGCTTTTCCAAAGTGAGCGCAAGCAAAGCCTCATTCACGCAAACCGCACAGTGCGCGGCGTGCTCGTCCTCAAAACAACTGTACAGGCTCTTGTGCCCGAAGCCCTCGTCACAGTGGCAATAACACGGCAACTGCGCAATCGTCATCGGAATCTGGCGCACGGCGCGATAAGCGTCGCGAGTCATGCCGGTGAATCTTTCGGGTTCGAGTGTTGGCCGAAGGTTCGCGCGGATCGGCGCGACTTCGAACGCAGGCACTCGTTTAACCGCACCTTTTGCCGGCGTGTGATTGTGCTCCGGCGCGGCCGTTTGCCTGCTCGCAACGTTCGACGGTCTATTACTGGTCGCTGAATTGACGATCAGCACGGCTGCGACCAGCATCGCCGCAATAGCTCCGATTAATAACCAGTTGTTTTTCTTCTTCTTCATAAAAACTTACTCCCAAAGTATCAATGCGTTCCGTGCATCCGGCTCATGGTCATCGGGCTCGGACGTATTCTAAAAAAGAGTTTCCATGAAACCGGATTCGAGCCGTAAATGGAATCCAGCATCGAAGGCTTGGAATAAAAGGTAACATCACTCCCGATTGCAAGCGAAGTGCTCTCCGTATTCCAGATATCGCGCGCGCCTCCGAAAGTAAAAGCGCCGATGCGAAATGACGGATGATGGTCGTTAATGCCGAGGCTTAGACGATCCTCGTCACGCAGGAGTTGGTTCTTGTCTGCGAGTTCGAGACGCGTGTAGAGGTAATTGCGATCGAGAAACTTTACGGTGGATTCGGCGACGTATCCGTTCAGGTTGAAGATCTCGCCGCCGTGGCTCTCGTGGTTTCTTCCCCAGATCAGGCTCGAGGCCCAGTTGCCGCGTTCGAAGCTGCGGTTGTAACTGATCGATGCGGTTGTGCGGCGAACGTCGCCGGGTTCGAGTGCCTCCGGATTTCTGAGGAACCCGTGGCTCACTTGCATGGACCAGTTGCTGTTTGGCGCGAACCACAGCCGCGCCGAACGCGAGTTCCACGGATTGGCTTCGAAGTTGTAGCGGTTCTCACCCGGTTCGCGGCCGTTGAAGAGCGAGCCTTCCAATTTAAACCAGCGATAAGTGAAGCCCGTTGTGACTACTCCGAAAGCGATGTGAGTCGAGTCTTGCAGGTGATGCGACAAAGGCGCCGAGGTGTTCTCGGACGCCGACGTCCGGTGCATGAATGCATTTGGACCAAGCGCGGGCTCACCCGGATAGCCGCCGTAAACAAACCACGTCGCACGTTCGCCAATCGGAACGGTGTAATTCGCGCTGAGCTCCATGAACAGATCGTGCGGGTGCTGTCGATCGATGATTAGCTCGCCTTTGTAAGTCTCGCCTGTTTGGAACAGCAGCGGCGAACCACCGGGCGGAAACGTGAACGGTTCGGCGCTGAACATACCGCGCAGCTCGAGTGTTCCCGGTCCGGCACGCCGCACTGCAGACGGCATGAACCAGTTTGCGGATTCGAACTTCGTGACGCCTCTTGGGCCACCCTGACTGTTGACGCCCGCGACGAAGTTGTAATGAAACATTAGCAACCACTCGCCGGATTGCTTGTGGAGCATCGGCATGGGGCTCGTCGCCGGCTGCCATGAAGTGCCGGAGCCCATGCGGCCCATCGGCATCAAGTTCCCCTCTTCTGCTCCGGCGCGAATGAACATCTGATCGCCGTGCATCACAAACACGCCCTGGTCCATGTGCATTTCTTCCGCTGGTTCCGCTGGTTCAGCGTTCTGCGGGCTTGCAGAGGGACTCGCGGCGGGGCTTGCAGCAGGTTTTGGTGTTGCCGCCGGCTTGGTGTGACCTTCGTGTTGCGCAAAAACGGATGACTGCGCGGTCATTAAGATCACCGCATACAAAACAAAATGTCTCATGATTATTGTAGGGGCGGAACTCCGTGGCCGCCCCTCGTTGAACTCCTCTTACGCCTTAGCCTTGTTCTTGATCTTGCAGCAGTCGCCTTTTGCGCCGTGCTTCTTCGCGTCGTGCTTTCCGTCGTGCTTCATCTTGCACGAGTCTTCACAACACTCTGCGTGATTCGACTCTTTCTTGCCGTCTTTGGCTTTCATTTCGCACGAATCACTCATGCAGCAGCAAGTCGCGTCTTTTGCGCCGGCACCCGTCGCGCCGTCTTTCATCGGACACGACCCGCCGTTGCAACAACACGATTCCATTGCGCAACAGGCTTCTGCCTTCTTCTGGTCACCTTGAGCGGGGGTTTGTGCTATCCCTGCTGCAAATGCGATCAGCAACAAGCCGAGAAGCATTATCAGGATAGTTCTCTTTCGGGGTTTCATTTTAGTTCTCCTGTTTCAAAAGATTGTCTACCGCGCACCCGTGCACACACCGGCGGCGTTTCGTTTATCACAAACAAACGTGTTCAGCAGACAGGTCTCTAAATCAGGAAAACACAACAACGAAGATGGGTAGGACCACGATTGGGTAGGTAATCACAAAAATCCGAGATGTGTGAATGTTGAGTCGTGTTCTCGATCAGCGGCAAAGCAGCAACTGAAACGCGTCCGGGACCGGGCATGTGATCGCTGTTTTTCGCAGTGATAGCCGTAGCATTCACCACGAGCGGACAGTCTTTCATCATTTCGCGCGGAACCGGAGCGAACGACAGGCCTTGCGACTGCCGCTTCGCGTGCTTTGCGTGGCAGCTCTGGACAGCAGGCGCCTGGTGTTCAGATTCGGCGGCCATTGCGGTGGTGTTGCTACAACCAAACACACACCCTCCAGCCATCCAAAGCGAAACACTGAACGCGAGCAAAAACCTCAACATCGTAGTTGAAGTCTACTCCACGCACACAAAAGGCACAAATACTTTCCCAACATATTCGTGATTTTTGTGCCTCTTTGTGGCTTTAGCTTTGAAAACATGAGTATCGACAAAAACAAGATCAAAACCCAGGATGAAGTGGACGAACCCGCGCCGATGGACCAGGCGGATCGACGCGCAGAAGAGGAGATGAAACAACTAAAAGATAAAGCTAGACGAGACGTTGCGGAAGGACTGGAAAAGCAAGGCGAGCCGGGGAGAGAGGAGGATTGATCAACCCTTCTCGACGAGTGCCTGCTCGAGCGCCTGTTTTAACTGGTCCGGCGTTGTTTCCGGGTTGAATCCGATGAACCGCCGGAGGATGCGGCCGTCGCGCGCGATGATGAAACTCTGCGGGATCGACGTCCGTCCCTGCATCAGTGTTTGCGCGAGCTCGCGAGTGGCCCAACCGATCTGATAGTCGACTTCATACTCGCGCACAAACCTCATCACACTTTGCTCCGATGCATCGGGGTCTTCGGTGGAGAGCCCGATCATCTCCACACCCCGGCTTTGAAATTCTTTGTGTAATTTTACGAGCTCAGGAGTTTCAAGCCTGCATGGACCACACCACGTCGCCCACAAATTAATGAACAAAACTTTTCCCGAATAGTCTGAAAGCTTGATCGGCGTCGTCCCCGACGCAGCCTTGTTTTCCGCATTCAGTAGCTCACGGGGCAAACTGGTCAAACCGGCGTTCACACGCGCTGTCGGCTTGGTCGCGGTGGACGAACTCACCGGCTCAGGATCGTTCGAGTTACAACTGGAAACGCCAAAAGCTGCGAGCAGCCCAAGTATTACGATAGTGGACGCCAGGCGAAGTGGAGTCCAAAACTTCACTTCACTCAAAACTTTCTTTCTTTCCGTCATTCGTTTATTCACTTCTTTTTGCCAAACCTGAACGAGTCGAGTATTACCGGCGCTTCACCTCGCTCGCCAACATCTGCCACGGATGATAACTCCGGCGCAAGAGATGTCGTAAGCATGCTCAAGGTTGCGCCGGCCGTGTCGCCTTCGTTTCCTGTCGGGAGGAAAATGACTCGACCCCACAACTTGAGATCGCCGCGTTCCGTGCCTTTTGAAAGTCCTTCCCAGCGGAACTCGTAACCCTGCATCGAGTTTACCTTCGTTGGACCTTCCGACACTTTGCGGTAATCCGGAATGAGCTTCGCAAGCGAATTGCTGAACTCCGCAACGCGCTGCTCGTAACTCGGCAGATCACCGACGAACGTGCCCGTGCTCGTGTACCACCCAACCGCGAAATTCTCCTGCGTAAAATCGGGCGGCAAAGTCTTGTCGACCTTCACGAAGTTTGTGGCGCCCTTCACTCCGGACTTCGGATCGCGCGCCCACGACTCGGGATAATAAAAGGAGAAGTCGAAATAATGTTCGGCCAGTTTACCGTCGAGCTTGTCGTTCGCATTGACAAACTGCACCGTGCCCGCAGGCGGAACGTAAGTCTCTTCGGGCGACGGCGAAGGCGATGGCGCCTCAACTGAGGCAGCCGGCGTTGGCGCCGCGACATTCGTGTTCTCAGTACGCCGATTAGCGTTATGCTCCGAGGCCATCTCGTCCAACCGCGGTTTGACGATGAAAAAGAACGCACCTGCCAGCACGCCGCCTCCGATCAGCAGGAACAAAAGAACGCCCGCGATAATCCAGGGCATCTTCGATTTCTTCTTCGCCGCCGGCGGTGGCAACGGCGCCGAGGGAGCAGCAGCGGCAGGGGGAACAACAACTTCGGCCGTGTTGTGCTTCGGTTGCTCGACGACAGGTGGTGGCGGCGATGGAGGTGGAGGGGGAGTTGGCGGAGTCACCGGCGGCTTCGCCATATCCGAGGTGCCTGAACTGGTTGGACCAGTATTTCGCGGCAGCGCAACTGTCGCCGGGTAGTTCTCGATAATCGTAGCGTTCGGATCCGGAAGATCGCGGCTGGTCGGTCTCTCCGCCGCCGCTGCGTTCAAGTCAATCGATGTAGCACGTATCGTCGCATTCGGATCGAACGTTTGTGGCGCTATCAGCAAGCCGCCATCGAACGTACAGAACTTCTGACCTTCATCGGGGAACGTACGATTACACTTAGGGCAACTCTTCATACACGCGGACCTCTTAAGCGAGAATCAGATTCGATCTTAGGCACTCAATTCGCACGAGCTTTGGCGAGCTTCTGGGCAGCGCCGCTATTCTGTGGGTCAAGTTCGAGAGCGCGCTGATACGCGCGAACGGCTTTGTCTTTCTGGTTGGACTTCAGGTAACCGTCGCCGACACCTTCAAACCCGAAGAGTCCGGCGAGTTGCTTTTTCTCGCCAGTCCCGGCAAACGCAGAGGCACGCTCGTAAGTCGCTTCAGCGTCACTGAATCGATCCATCCCGAGATACGCACGCCCCAAAAGATTGAACGGTTGAAACGCACGCGAGCTGAGTTCCGTCGCAGACTTCAAGTACGGTTCGGCCTCCTGGAACCTTCGATAAACGATCAAATAACGGCCCATCAACACCAACGAGGTTGGATTCTGCGCATCAAGGTCGAGTGCCTTCTTGAGTACTGGTTCTGACTGCGGCCACGCCTGCTCGGCTTGAAGTGAATCAGCAATCAGGTTCAGCGTCGCCGGATCTTTCGCTAACTCGACAGCTTTCTCATACAACGGAGCGGCCTCACTGGTTTTACCCGCGCGGTTGAGAAGGCGCGCGAGGTGCGCGTACGCGACTGCAAACTGTGGATCCAGTTCGATCGCGCGCCGGTATGAATGCTCGGTTTCACTATTCGCGAGTCCTCGCGCTTGCAGCGCGACGCCGAGACGATCCCAACCCACTGCGTTCTTCGGATCGATCTGCACTGACTTTCGAGCGAAGCTTTCGGCGTCCGCAAGTCGTTTCGCATTGTCGCCGTCGACGCGAGGCTGGACCAGCACGACACTGAGCGCAACGTAAGCGTCAGCGTTTGTGGGCGCCCACGTCACTGAGTTGCGATATGCGGCTTCCGCGTCGTCCCAGCGTTGCTGGTCGGAGTAGATGTTTCCAAGACCATAGGCCGCGCGCGCGTCACGTGGTTTGAGTTTGAGAGCTTCTGCATAGGCCTCCTCGGCCTCTGTAAACTTTCGTCCGTCACGGGCGCCGTTGCCTTTCTCGAGTAACTCCTCAACTCGCTCCGCGACTGCCGTGTTCTTTGCGCGGTTTGGCGTAGTCGCGCGCGTGCCGGTAGGCTTCGTTCCAGGCTTGTTCGCACTCTTTTTTGTTTCGGGGTTTTTGGCCCTGAAGATTCCCGCTCCGCCTCCAACATCTGCGCCAACATCCTGTGCGAACACCAGCGCAAACGCGGTTAAGGTCAAGCAAAATGCGGCTGAACTCAGAAACGCTGCGCGTAGTATTGCGTTAGCTCTCATTATTAATCTCCAACAAAGAACTTAATGGATCACTGAAGATTTACTAAACCGGATTGTAGATCAGGTTGGCAACACATCAAAGGACACCTTTTTCCTAGTACTGGTTCAGTTTGAAATTACGCCGAAGGCGTTGGCTAATTTCAGCCCAGTGGTTGGAGCGCAGCGACAACCCTGAATTCTCGATAACAAACAAGCGAACAACCCTGAAAAGGGTTTGTCTTAAAGGCGAACCCTTTACAGGGTTGAATCTTATTTTTCCCATCCTTACCCAGGGTTGTCGCTACGCTCCAACCACTGGGCTGAAACTAGCCAACACCTTCGGCGTTTCGCACGGCTGCTCCGAGATCTTCAACGCGTATCCTTCATGTGAAAACCAAGTGTTGACTCGCTTTAACGCCGAAGGCGTTCGCTAATTTCAGCCCAGCGGTTGGAGCGCAACGCGCGACAACCCTGGGTTAGGGCAATTAAAAATCGGTCCAACGCTGAAAGCGTTAAATGTGTGAGGGAATAACCCTTTGAAAGGGTTTGTCTTAAAGGCGAACCCTTTACAGGGTTGAATCTTATTTTTCCCATCCTTACCCAGGGTTGTCGCTACGCTCCAACCACTGGGCTGAAACTAGCCAACACCTTCGGCGTATTTTTCAAACTGAACCAGTACGTTTTCCTGGATCGACGCCTTCGGCGTATTCCTAAGGAGCACTGCGCACGAGCCGGAAGCCCAAAAGCGTCGTCTTTGTTGAAGGGGGAACAAACTCGCGCATACAGGAAGTTGCGGGAGCGTCCGTCTTGCCGGGATCGCTGACGTAACAACCACCGCGGATCGTGACCCAATCCTGCATGTCAGGCCGAAGTTCGGCCCGATTCCCTGGATAGATTGAGACTTTCGACGAAGTCCATTCCCAAACATTTCCAACGAGATCGAAGATACCCCACTTGTTCTTTCCACTCTCTCGCGAACCAACCTGAGCCGGCGTTGCTTCCTTTAGAACAGCAGCGCCGTTTTGCCATTCCGAACCCCACGGATAAAGATCGCCCCTCACACCATTGCGCGCCGCATACTCCCATTCCGGCTCCGTCGGCAGACGATAGTTAACGCCGTCGCGTTTCGATCGCCACGCAGCAAACTCGTTCGCATCTTCGAATGAGACGTTCACAACCGGCCACAGCTCCTGACCGAACGGCGGCTTGGTACCACCCCAATGATTGGGCGCTGCGTGATTCGTGTCGCGCACGAAGTCGGCATATTCAGTGTTGCTGACTTCGGTTCGGTCCATCGAGAACGATTCCACGGTTACCGGATGGGCCGGGATTTCCTGACGTGGACCACTATTTCGTCCCATCAGAAAGCTGCCACCGTCGATACGTATCAATTCAGTTTTCGTCTTCGGTGGAACAACTGGAGTCGGACTCGGCTGTGGATCAGGTCGAACTGCTGAGGGCCGCATCCAAAAGTATCCGCCGACGCCGGCAGCCGCGAGCAGGATCGCAAGCACACCTCCGCCGGCCAATAGTAGCGGAGACATTCTTCGTTTCGGCGCAAAGTCGACGACCATCTGCCTGCCTGGCCCAACTGCGCGGCCCGGATAACCGCTCGCCGCAAGCTCGGGTGAAGTGGCTCCGCCCTGGACGCGTGTAGTTTCAGGATCGAGACCCGGCGGCATGCTTCCGGAAAGTCGTTCGAGACGATCCTCGAGATCCTTCGCCTGCTTCGCCATGCGATCGAGTTTTTCCTGCTGCTCATTTTCTTTTCGGTCGCGTTCCTGCTGCTTCTCGACGTCCTTATCGAGTTGCGAGCCGCTGACGCTGCCGCCGAGCGAGTCAAACGCCGCGCCTAAATTCGTTTCGTTTGAGATCGGCGGCGCGGTTGCTGATAAATCGGGCGACTTGTTCGTCGGAGGGATAGTTATGGAAGCAACCGTCTTGTTCGGATCCATCACCACCGTCGGTCGTAGCGCTGCAGCGACAGGCGCCGAATTCAACGCGGCGTGAAGTTCTCGTAGAAATTCCGGAATTGAACTGATTCGCTCGCCGACTTCTTTCTCGAGTGCATGGCGCACGACTCCTTCGATCGTTGGCGGGATCGAAATTCCCATCGATTGAAAACTCGGCGGCGGCAGCGTGAGGTGTTTCTTCATGATCGACGGAATCGACGATCCTTTAAAAGGAACTTCGCCGCAGAGCATCTGATAAAGAATGACGCCGAGACTGTAGATGTCGGCACGCGCGTCCGGCTCTTCATCGGACCACTGCTCCGGCGCCATGTAGTAAGGCGAGCCCATCAACCCGCTCGTTTGCGCCTGGATGAATGAACCGAGCAGTTCGCCTGATTTGATCTTCGCCAGACCGAAGTCGAGTATCTTCACGCCTTCAGTGACGGGCACGTCGTCCTGGACCATGATGTTCAATGGTTTCAGATCGCGATGCACGATGTTTTGCCGGTGTGCCGCGCCAACTCCTGCTGCGATGCCGCTGATGAACTCCCACGCGCGTTGCGGAGACATGGCGCCTTCGACTGTAAGTATGTCCTGAAGTGAATGACCCTTCACAAATTCCATCACGAGAAAAGGCATGGTGCTGCGCACCACGCCAAAGTCAGTGACAGCAATTATGTTCGGATGACGAATGGCGGCGGCCGCCAGTGCTTCCTGGCGAAAACGCGTGGTGAGCATCGGATCGTTGCCGACGAGATCCGGCAGAATCACTTTGATCGCGTGCGAGGTTTTGAGAAAGATGTGTCGCGCCTGAAACACCACACCCATGCCGCCCTGGCCGAGCCGGCGTTCGAGCAGGTAGCGTCCATCGAGCGTCGGCTCACCCACAAGGGACGGCGTAGTTTCATCACCATCCTGGGGACAGTGATTTATGTCGTCGGGGTAGCAGCGCTTACAGGCCGGACACTCTTTCATTCGGAACCACTCGGTGAATGCTTCTCTGTGCAACCTCCGTGTCTCTGTGCCTCTGTGATTAACTAATGCTTAGAAAAAACAACCACAGAGGCACAGAGACACGGAGGTCTGCACAGTCAGCTTATCGTATCACGACATTCACCAGCCTGCGTGGGACCACGATCACTTTTACGACCTCGTGACCGCCGATCAGCGCGCGCACTTTCTCGTCCGCAAGCGCCGAAGCGCGCAGATCTTCTTCCGAAATGTCGGGCGCCGCAATCACGCGAGATCTGAGTTTTCCGTTCACCTGGATCGGAATCTCCAGCTCCTCTCGCCGCGCCAATTCGGGATCGGCAACGGGCCATCTCGGCCCGTCCTTCAGCAGTCCGCCTTCATGTCCGAGGCCTTCCCACATCTCCTCCGCGACATGAGGCGCGAACGGCGTCAGCATGATCACCAGCGATTCGAGCGCTTCCCGCACTACGAAAACATCCGCGGCGGAAGCGGTTGCCGGATCGGCGTTGAAGTCACTCAGTTGATTGAACAACTCCATCAACGCAGCCACACTTGTGTTCAAGTGCAACTGTTCAAAGTCGCTCGTGATCTTCGCGATCGTCTGGTGGGTCTTTCGTCGTAATGCACGCGCCTCTGGTCCAAACTCCGCAGGGGTCGCGCCGCCGTCCCGGTTTGAGATTCGCTCCTGCCAACGCCAAACCATCGTGTAGACGCGTCGAACAAAACGGATCGCGCCTTCGGTTCCGGTTTCGGACCAGCGCAACTCGTTTTCCACCGGAGCGGCGAACAAAATGAACAGCCTGGTCGCGTCGGCGCCGAATGCCTCGATCATCTGGTCCGGATCGACTCCGTTGCCGAGACTCTTCGACATCGCCTTCCAGTCGTCAGTTCCTTCGACGCGGTTGGTCACCATCCCCTGCGTCAACAATCGCGTCACCGGCTCGTCGAAATTTACGAGTCCGATGTCGCGCATGAACTTGGTCCAGAACCGCGTGTAGATCAAATGCATCACTGCATGTGAATCGCCACCGATGTACTGGTCCACCGGAGTCCACTTTTTCGCGACTTCAGGATCGAACGCAGCATTATCGTTTCGTGGATCCAGGTAGCGGAAGAAGTACCACGACGAATCGACAAACGTGTCCATCGTGTCAGTCTCGCGACGCGCTGGCCCATGACACTGCGGACACGACGTGTTCACAAACTCCGGCACGCCCGCCAGCGGCGACTCGCCGGTTCCGGTGAACGACGCATTGTCAGGCAGCACGACTGGAAGTTGATCGTAAGGAACCGGAGCCATTCCGCATTTATCGCAATAGACCACCGGCACGGGCGCGCCCCAGAATCGCTGCCGCGACACACCCCAATCGCGAATGCGATACGTCACCGCGGCTTCGCCGAACCCTTTGTCCTTTGCGTAAGCAGCCATCTCCGCGATCGCAACTTCAGACAGCTTGCCGCCCCAGTCGCCGCTATTGATCAAAACACCGTAATCAATGAACGAGTGCTTCATCTCAGCGGACGCGTCGCCGGCAGTCGTGGGCATTGGTTCGGCGTTCAACTGATCGTGACTCACCGGAGCGATCACTTGTCGTATCGGTAACGAGTATTTCTGCGCAAACTCGAAATCACGTTCGTCGTGAGCTGGAACGCTCATCACCGCGCCGGTGCCGTACTCCATCAGAACGTAATTCGCGACCCACACGGGAACCGTCTCGCCGCTGAAAGGATTGATCGCGAGCACGCCCGTGTTGAGCCCTTCTTTGTCTTCCTCGCCAACCTCACGCCCGGCGGCTCGCTGACTTCTAACCTTCTCAGCGAATGCTTCGATATCGCTCTTCAGTGCGGAGCCTTGCAGCAATTCGGCGAGCAACGGATGCTCCGCCGACAAAATGACTGCTGTCGCGCCGTAGATCGTGTCGATGCGTGTGGTGAACACACGAATCTTGTGCTTGCTGTCTTTAACCGCAAAGTCGATGTACGCGCCTTCGCTGCGGCCCACCCAGTCGCTCTGTCGCTTCAAAACTTTGTCGGGCCAGCCGGCTTCGATCTGTTTGATGTCGGCGACGAGTTCCTCGGCGTAATCCGTGATGCGCAGAAACCACTGGTCGAGATCTCGTTTCTCGACTTGCGTGCCGCAGCGCCAACAGACTCCTCCCGACGATTGTTCGTTCGACAGCACAGTCTCTTCTTTCGGACACCAGTTGACTTGCGAGGCCTTTTTATAAGCGAGGCCGCGCTCCAACATTTTCAGGAAGAACCACTGGTCCCACTTGTAATAGTCCGGTCGGTGCGCAGCGATCTCGCGTGACCAGTCGTAACTGATGCCGAGACGCTGGAGCTGCCCGCGCATGTGCACGATGTTTTCCTCGGTCCAGTCGCGCGGGTTCACGCCACGCTTGATCGCGGCCTGTTCGGCAGGCTGGCCGAAGCTGTCCCAGCCGATGGGATGCAACACGTTGTAACCTTGCAGACGCTTGAACCATGCGAGCGCGTCGCCGATCGCGTAGTTGCGCACGTGCCCCATGTGCAGGTAGCCCGAAGGGTACGGCAGCATCTCGAGCGCGTAGAATTTTTCGCGCGGGTCGTCGTTTTTCGCCTCAAAAACGCGGGATTCCTTCCAGCGTTGCTGCCACTTCTGTTCGATCTGTTCAGGAAAGTATTTTTCGTCCATAACGTTTATCCAATCATACAGGTAACACGTTTCATCAAACCGCACAAAGCGTTCACAGCTTTGCGAGGAATATATCGATTTAGTTTTGAGATGGAGTCGCCGCCCCGCCAGAAAACGCGCTTAGGCGCGTCGCAGAAGCGGCACCGTTAGGACGAGTTTAGTGAGTGGCTGCCGAGAAATCATGTGGTGCATTGTAGTGAAATTCAGGACGCGCGTCTAGTTTGCGAGGAACCGCTGGCTCCTAACTTTTCTTGCATGTGTGCACGCAATAGAGTGTTGATTCTGGCCTCATATCCTCGCTGTTTTCGGTACCACTCGATCACATCCCGATCAAGACGTAATACCAATAGTTCTTTGGGGTCAACCGGTTTAAGCCCGTATCGAAGAACGCCACGAGCAAACATTTCTGGCGTCGCCTCCGGGATATCTGATAAATCAATATCCTCGTGTTTCATTGTGCGTAGCCTTTTCAAATCAGCCCCAGATTTCTTTGAAGAACGAGATTTCTTCATACTTCGTTGCCTTTCTCATTGAAATGATTCTTATGATTTTACTGTCTTCACTTTCTGTATGGGCAATAGCTATAACCTCACCCTCTAGTAAACCGTACGTCATAAAACGCCTTTCCCCGTAGTCAAAGCGATCATCCGAAAAAGTATGACTGACGCTGGCAAAGACCTTTTCGGCTTGCTCAAAGTCAAATCCGTGTCGCGTGAGGTTAGTGCGACGTTTTTCCTCGTCCCATTCAAATCGCATGTGAGGATGCAGTTACCGGATTGTAACTACATCAACTCTTTGAGACAAACGACCTTAACATCGTCAGGTTTTTGAGATCGGCGCGGGGATCGTCGTAGGGAGTTTCGAGGATGAAGGCGGCGTGTTTGAGTTTTGGGTGCTGGGCGACGCGTCGCAAGGCGTCGGCGCCGATGTGGCCTTCGCCGATGTGCCAGTGACGATCGACACGCGAGTTGTAGACGGCGCGCGAATCGTTGAAGTGAATCGCTCGGACATTTTTCAACTTCACGGTCTTTTGAACTCGTTGCAGTAACGCTTCGAGACCGTCTTCTTCACGAATGTCGTAACCAGCTGTGAACGCGTGTGCCGTGTCGAGACAGACGCCGAGCGGAAGCTTCGGGCAAACCCGCATGATCTCGTTGAGATGTTCGATGCGATGACCGATGCAGTCGCCCTGCCCCGCTGTGTTTTCGAGCAGGATACGCAGCGATCCAAACTTCAAGCCCTTACAAGCGATCTGCAAACTCGCTGCACACAAGGCGATGCCGTCAGCCTCGCATGCTCCACGCGCGCTTCCCGGATGGACCACCAGATAATCAACACCCAAAAGCAACGCGCGCTCGACTTCTTCACGAAACGATTCACGCGACTTTTGCAGAAACACATCATCCACGGCAGCGAGGTTCACGAGATAGTTGCAGTGGATCAAAACCGGTTTCAGTTTCGTCAGCTTGCGCGTCTTTCGAAACAGGAGAACGTCTTCGACCGTGAGAGGCTTTGCCATCCAACCGCGCGGATTGCGAGAGAAGAGCTGCACCGTGTCGCAGCCTGTATCCTTTGCGACGATTAGCGCGTTGTGAACACCACCCTTGATCGGTGCGTGAAATCCAATTCTTGGCATCTCTTATCTCTTGCTCGCTTCCATCACGCGCAACATATTTCCACCAAGTATTTTGTCGACGTCGCTTTCAGTGTAACCACGTCGCAGGAGCTCACGAGTGAGATTCGGCAACTCCGCCACGGTCGCCAGATCCGCCGTCGTGATCTGCACTCCGTCAAAATCCGATCCGATACCGACATGGTCCACCCCGACGAGTTTCACAATGTGATCGATGTGATCGACTATGCGCGAAACCTTCACGGGCGGAAGCCTCTTCACGTACTCACGTTGCCGCACGCGATCGCGAGCCAGCTTCTTTTGCGCTGCATCGCCGGGCTCAGCCGCTGATGCCTCGCGGACCATTGCATCAATCTCGACGTCGACCTTCTTCTTCAACGCTTGCCAACCCGGCTCGAGGTGTTCCGGATAAAAGATGACATTCACGACCCCGCCGGTCTTTGCGAGTGCGCGAATCATGTCGTCAGTCAAATTCCGCGGGACATCGGCAATGGCCCTGCACGCCGAGTGCGTCGCAATCACCGGCGCGGTTGAAGTGTTAACAATGTCCCAGAACGTCGGGTCTGACACGTGCGAAACGTCGACCATCATTCCGAGCCGATTCATCTCACGCACGACATTTTTTCCAAACTCATTCAGCCCGCGTGTCCTGCCCACGTCATCACCGGACGAGCCTGCCCAACTCGTACTGACGCTCCACGCCGGCGACATGTAACGGACGCCAAGATCGTAGTAACGCTTCACATTCTCGAGCCGTTCATCAATGGCGTAACCGCCTTCGAGTCCCATCAATGCTGCGATCTTGTTTTCATGCACCGCGCGGCGGATGTCGTCCGCGGAAGTCGCGAGCAACCACGTTTCCGGATGCTGCTCGGCAAGTGCGCGAACGGCCGCGATCTGATCGTCAGCGCGCTTAATTGCGCGCGCACCGCCGCCGCCAAACAACTGGGGCTCAACCCAGATCGAAAAAAACTGCGCATCGAGCGCTCCAGCCTTCGCGCGCACCGCGTCGAAGTGGCCATCGCTCAGTTCCTGCTGAAGATCGACGTGCTCGTCGAGCAGCCTCTGTGCGGTGTCGGCGTGCATGTCGATCGCGATAGCACGTTGATGGACCGACATTGGTTCGGTAGCGGACATATCGGCAGTCGAAGTGTTTTGGCTGTTCTGGTTCATCGTGTGGTTACGGCAACTGGAAACAAACGTTAATAAAAAGAGCGTGATAAGGGCGCGAACCGTGAGTTTTTTGGTGCACTTTGCGGGAAGAATCCACTGGTTAATCGTCTCTTGTTTACGAGGTCCCATGTCGATGTTACGGAAGCATAATTACAGCAGCCAAGGGTTCTTGCCAAGCGACGGAGAACTACTGTATTGTGCCCTGTTTGAACCCACTCAGCGCATGTAAGACTGGACCGGAAGTTCGCGATTGTAGAAGTGTTCTGCGCGGCGAAGATGAGGGCCTTCTCCCTTCATCTCATTCTTTCCCTGAAGGAGTAAAACAACATGTTTTCAAAAGACGGCAAGATTAAGGACATTAAGACACCAAAGATCGTCGACTCGATCTGGCATAACGGCGAGTTTATCAAGTGGAACGACGCGAGAGTGCACGTGATGTCGCACGTATTGCATTACGGCTCGAGTATTTTCGAAGGAATCAGATGTTACTCCACCAAGCAGGGACCAGCCATTTTCCGTCTGCGCGAACACATACAGCGTTTTCTTAATTCAGCGAAGATCTACAGGATGGACCATTCATGGACGCTCGAGCAGTTGTGCGACGCGTCAGTCGAGCTCGTCAAACGTTCCGGAATGGATCAGTGCTACCTCCGGCCGATTCTGTTCCGCAGTCTTGACGAAGAGCATCCAGCGTTCGGCGTCAATCCGTTTCCGAATCCGATCGCGTGCTACATCGGCGCGTGGGACTGGGGCAAATACCTGGGTGATGAAGCGATCGAACGCGGCGTAGACGTTTGTGTTTCAACGTGGAACCGTTTGACGCCAAATTCAATGCCCGCGATGGCGAAGAGCGGCGCAAACTACATGAACTCGCAGTTGATCAAGATGGAAGCGCTTTTGAACGGCTTCGCCGAAGGCATCGCGCTCGACGACCGCGGTTACGTCTCCGAAGGTTCGGGCGAGAATATTTTCCTGGTGCAGGGCGACGTTGTTTTGACGCCGCCACTTTCCTCTTCGATCCTGCCGGGTATCACGCGCGACAGCGTGATCCAGATCTGTCAGGAACTGGGAGTCACGGTCAAAGAGCGCACGATTCAACGTGCTGCGCTTTACGTCGCCGACGAGCTGTTCTTCTCGGGCACGGCGGCTGAGATCACGCCGATTCGTTCGGTCGACCGGATCGAGGTCGGAAACGGCGGTCGTGGACCAATCACCGAGAAGATTCAGAAGATGTTTTTCGAGATCACTAAAGGTGAGCGGAAGGCCCCAGGCAATTGGCTTACGTACGTGAAGGAACAGAAGCAGGCGCCGGCGGACAATAACGGCTTCACGGCTACCAAGGTCGAACGCGACGACAGCGATACCGCGCCGATCCTCTCGTTCCAGACGGCCGCTCGCGACTAAACCACCGATCATGAGTCCACAAAAGGCACAAAGTCGTTTCGGCGACTTTTGTGCCTTTTGTGGCTAAAAACAGAATTATTGACGGACCAGACAGCCGCACGCTATAGTCCTAACGTCTGAGCCCTGCGCGCCTTCCCGCGTTTACACTCGCACAAGCAAGCCTTTTCTAATCCCTTTGAGGGGATTTTCAGGACTCTTTATGGCCCTAAGAATCGACGACCTACTCCGAGTTGCGTGCAGTCATAACGCGTCCGATCTACACCTCAAGGTCGGGGCCTTCCCCGTCATGCGCATCAGCGGCGAACTCCACCCCATCGAGAATGCTCCGCGTCTGAAGCAGGAAGACACGCTCGACATGGCGTTCGCAATCATGTCGAACAAACAAAAGCAGCGATTCAAAGAGGTGTCGGAAGTCGACATCGGCTACGGCGTCTCAGGCCTGGGGCGTTTTCGCGCAAACATCTTTCAGCAGCGCGGCACCGTCAGCATCGTACTGCGCGTCATTCCCGACATGACCCGGACTGCGGCCCAGCTCGGACTGCCGCCCGTAATCGACAAGATCACTGAAGAACGGCGCGGCCTGATCCTCGTCACCGGCGCGACCGGTTCAGGCAAGTCGACAACTCTCGCGGCGATGATCGACTGCATCAACGGATCGCGCAGCGGACACATCGTTACCATCGAAGATCCGATCGAGTTCCTGCACCGCGACAAGATGTCGTTTGTTACGCAGCGTGAAGTTGATGTCGATACACGTTCGTTCGCGGATGCGCTTCGTAGCGCATTGCGTCAGGATCCGGATGTGATACTGGTCGGCGAAATGCGCGATCACGAAACGATCGAAACAGCGCTGACTGCCGCTGAAACTGGTCACCTCGTGCTCTCGACGTTGCACACGCTCGACGCCACCGAAACGATCACTCGCGTCGTTTCATCGTTTCCGTCGCACCAACAAAAATCAGTGCGCATTCAGTTGGCGGGGATTTTGAAAGCGGTGATCTCGATGCGTCTCGTTCGCGCTGCGAAAGGCGCGGGCCGAGTTCCCGCGATCGAGGTGCTGGTTTCGACTGCGTTCATTCGAGATCACATCATCAACGAAGAAAAGACCTACCTGATTCGAGAAGCGATCGCGGCCGGCACTTCACAATACGGCATGCAGACTTTCGATCAGTCGTTGTTTCATCTTCTTCAGTCGGGGCTCATCAGCACCGAGGAAGCGCTGCACAACGCGACGAATCCGGATGAGTTCAAATTGCGCGTGCAGGGCATCTACTCGAAGGACGACACGCTCACCAACATGACGACACCCGTAACCGCAACGCCAAAACCCGCGCCGGCCAGCAGCGAACCGGACAGTATCTTCGTCAAGCACTAATCTTTGTGCTTTTTGTGAACGAATCAGTTAACACGGATGCGCCGCATGACGCGCACACCCGAGCGCCAGTCTTCGTTAATATCGAAGCGATAGATCTCGATCTCAGTCGAGATGCACTGCGCGAGTGTTTGAAACGAAGGATGAACTCGGAGCGTTGGGGCGACGAGATAGACCAACGGAGACTCGTCTCTGATCCTTCGCTCGCCGAATAGTTTCGCTCTCGCGATGTGACCTCGCCGTCGATGTGCTTCAACGCGTCGCCAGTAATCCGCGCCTTGTAACACGTGCTCGCGGTCTTCCGAAACTTTCAACTCGATCACAACCAAACGCCCGTCCTGTCTGAGCGCCAGCAGATCTATCGGTCTAATCCCGAGCTTTGCTCCGCGTGCAGTTCTGAACTGCGCATGCAGCGGCGCAATGATCAAGCCAGGATCGAGTTGCGTGATGTCGCGACGCAACAAAGACTCGAGCCACGCTTCGGGTGCGGCGCGATAGAAAGCATGATGGTGATCGGCGGCAAACGCCGATCGATGTTCGCGCAAGTCACGTAACAGGTTCTGCCACTCGTCCGACGTGGATTCATCAAGCAAGCGGCGATGCGCGCGGTTGATTCCGAACCAGACTTTTACGTGCCCAAGCAACGAACGCACACGAGCAAACGGAAGTCCGAAGTACCTGAGTGTTTCACCATGGCGCGCATTAACGACGTCGATGGCATGCGGCGCTTCAGCGACGATTGCCGCGGCCTCGACGCTGAGCGTAGCTGGCGCAACCGGCGGAAAGCGCGCCAGTTTCTTTTTCCACAGTTCGAGCTCGCTCGGACACGTAACCTCGGTAAGCGATGAAAGATCTTCATCGACACTGAAGATCCTGATCGCCTCTTTCAAACTCGGACGCAGAAGAACCACGCGGTACAGCAGCGGCTTGATAAGTTCCGGAGAAACAATCAACCATAACTGACGGACGTGCGGCGGCTTCGCACGATCCGCCACGCGCCTGAACCACAACAACGCCGACGAAAGAAACGCATCGACGCCGGCCGGATGAGCAGAAACAACTGGACCAGTAACCGCGATTCTTTCGTGTTTTCGTTTGAGAAGAATTTGTGCGTAGCGGCCCGGATGTCCCGGCCTTGTCCCGCGGCTTAGCGCGCTTCGTTCGATAGCAGTCTGCGGCTGCAACGCACAAGCGAGTTGCGCCAGACGATTGCAACGATTTTCGCGCGCGGCGCGGATCGTTGCCGCAATCGCTTTCGCTGACGTCCGCGGAATCAGTTCAATCAACGACAGCTCAGCGCCTAGTTTCCGCGACACCCGCAACATCAGTGACTGGCCGGTCCAGTGCCACGCGTGAACTCGCCACCAGCGAGTTCCATTTTCCGTCCAGCAGGAGAGCACGAGCCGTGCGTGAGAGATCGCGATCTCGATCTCTTCTCGTCGCAGCGACTGAGCGAGCTCGTCAGACGGCACATACAACCACTCCGCGTCCCGCCGTAACAACAACGTGATCTGTTGGTACGCAGATTCGAGTAGTGTTGGAGATGTGAGGCGCTCCACAATAGACCTGTTTCGTTGATACTTCTACCCTGTGCTACCATTTTTGGTCAATGAAAAACGTTTATCTCGCGGGAGCTGTACGAACACCAATCGGCAAGTTTGGCGGCACACTGGCGTCATGGACCGCTGCCGATCTCGGTGTCGCCGTCGCTAAAGAAAGTTTGCGTCGCGCGGGCGTCGGGCCCGATCAGGTCAGCGATTCAATCTGGGGTTGCGCAAGGCAGGCGGGTGGTGGACCAAACGTCGCGCGACAGATCACGTATCGCGCCGGCGTGCCGGAAACCATTCCCGCGGCGACGATCAATCAGGCGTGTGGCTCCGGGCTCAAAGCCATCATGCTCGCAGCACAGGAAATAATGTTGGGCCGCGCCGACGCCGTTCTCGCCGGCGGCACAGAAAGCATGTCGCGCGTTCCGTATTTCGCCGAAGGCGCGCGCTGGGGCGCTCGCATGGGCAACGCACAACTCGTCGACGGAATGTATCGCGACGGCTTCAGCGATCCACTTTCAGGACTGCTGATGGGCCAAACCGCCGAGAAGCTCGCGCGACAGCATGAGATCTCGAGAGACGAGCAGGACCAGTTTGCGTTGCGATCGCAGCAGAAGGCACAGGCGGCAATCGAGTCAGGCAGATTCAAAGATGAAACGATGCCACTCGAAGTCAGCGGTAAAAAAGGCGAGACTACAATATTCAATCGCGACGAGCATTGTCGCGCAGGGACCACGCTTCAGGATCTCGCGAAACTCCCGCCGGTGTTCTACAAAGAGGGCACTGTAACCGCCGGCAATTCGTCCGGAATTACTGACGGCGCCGCCGCCGTCGTGGTGCTCAGTGAAGAAGGATTGAACCGATTCGGCACGTCTCCACAGGCGCGCATTGTCGATTACGAGATCTGCGGCGTGGCGCCGGACATCATGGGCATTGGTCCAGTGCCCGCTGTTCGCGAACTGCTCGAGCGACAAAAGATCACGCTTTCAAAGATCGACCTGATCGAACTGAACGAAGCGTTTGCAGCTCAAGTGATCGCGTGTGACCGCGAGCTCGGTTTCGATCCGGAACGATTAAACGTGAACGGCGGCGCTATCGCATTGGGCCATCCGATCGGCTGCACTGGAGTTCGCATCACTACGACGCTGCTGTACGAAATGAAAAAGCGCGATGCGAAGCTCGGTTTGGCAACGTTGTGTGTGAGCGGCGGCATGGGACTCGCACTGTTGCTGGAACGCGTATGAAGAGGCGATCGCTTTGTTGTTTGCTCGCGCTGCTTTTGATTGGCGCATGTAAATCTCAAAGCGAACCGGCCGCGACTGACGCTGCTGCGACCGAAACCGTCGTCTCCTCAACTCCTCCTTTCAAAACAAGAGAGCCCGATCGTTACCAGGCGACGAGAACACTCACAATCGTCAACCCGGACGGCACAACTGTAGTGACAAAAACCTCGATTGCCAGAGATGGCGACAGCCGGCGGAATGAATCTGAAACGTCGACGAAAAGGGTCGCTTACCTCGATCTCCCGGAAGGAAAGTTCGTATTGCTGCTGGACGAAAAGGTCTACGCGGATCTCGCGTCTGAAACTGAAGATCCAACCGGTGAAGACGACGAGATCACTCCCGAGCATTTGCTGCACGACAACGCCGGTACGACCAGCTACCAGAATCTCGGGAAGGAAATGGTCGCAGGGCGAAACTCAAACAAGTACAGGACCATTGTTAACAGTTCCACATCCGGAAACGTCAGCCATAGTGAGACCTTGATCTGGATTGATGAAGCCTTGAATATACCCATTCGATCGGAGACGACATCCGCTGACGGCACGCGCATCACCATGGAACTTTCAAACGTGTCGCAGGACGTTGATAAAAGTCTTTTTCAGCTTCCGAACGATTATGAAAAGATTGCATTCAGCAAACTTCGGAAGCGGCTGGCAGCTACTGAATAAACAGCCAACCTCCATGTCGAATTCAGGCATCGGAGAGCTTTACATACTCCCATTTGAACTATTCTCAAATCCTTCAGCAGAAAGGCAGTAGGTAGTGAAAAGCAAACTTTTGAACCTTGCAGTGATTCTCCTGGCAATCACGACCGGCCTGGTGGTCGAGGGCCGCGCACAAACGCGCAATCGAAACACCGCGCGGCCGGCGGCGCCGAATCTGATGTCCTCACTTCCGGACTCGGACGCGGTGGCCCAGGTCAAGGTGAAACAACTCTTGAATGAAGCGATGCCTCGAATGCTCGCCAACAATCCGACGAAACTCAGCGAGATAAACGCAAGTATTGACAAGTTTAAGGATCGCACTGGTCTCGACCCGCGCATGTTTCAACAGCTCGCGCTCGGCGTACGGTTCACGTATCCCACCGAAGGCGTGACGAAAGCGCAGACGGTTGCGCTCGCAAATGGAAGTTTTAGCGCCGCGGCGATGATGGCGGCAGGTCGGGTCGCGTCGAATGGAAAGTATCGCGAAGAGAAGTATCGCGATAAGACGATTTACATTTTCACGCTCGACGAAAACATAAAGCTGCTCGGCGTATTTGACGTGACGATTGGCGAGCTTGCGGCTGCGCCGCTCGACACCAACACGCTGGCGCTCGGCGATCCGGTTGGCGTTCGCGCTGCGATCGACGTGCCTCGCAATCGCAAAACCGCTAACGCCGAATTGATTGCGCTCGCGAACCACGATCCGAATGCCATCATCGGATTTGGCGCAAACATGTCAGCGCAGTTGGTGGAAAACCTCGATATCGGCAATGCTCCTATCGCTACCGATTTGAAGGCGCTTCGTCAGGTGTATGGATCAGTTGGTACGACTACGACAGACCTGCAGTTGTTTCTTGCCGCTCGAGCCGTAAATGCTACCGCGGCGAAGAGCCTAAGCGACACGCTCGAAGGATTGAAGATCTTCGGTGCGGCCATGGTAGGTCGTTTGTCGGGAGCAAAAGGAGTTCTGGCGAAGAGTGCCTTGTCGAATATGAAGATTGTTGCTGACGCGAACGAGTTGCAGATTCGCACCTCAGTGGCCCAGGCCGAGGTTGGACCACTGTTCGGGATTTGATTTATCGAGTACCAACGAGCAAAACAAGTTTTCCCGCAAAGGACGCACAGAGACACTTCTTCTTTGCGTCCTTTGCGGGAAAGTTTACTGCTGCGGGAAGTTCAGGCCGCCCGGCAAAATCGGCTCTGCGGCTGCGTCCATCTCATCCAGTTGCGCCAATACCGCTGGATATATTTCGATCTTCCCGTCCTTCTTCATGCGTTGCTGCACGGCGGCAACGTAGTCTTCAAATACCTGGTTCTGACGTTCAGTAATCATCGACTGCTTCAACGAGTCGCGTTGAGCCGCCATCCCGGTCATGTCCGCGTCATGTTTCGTCGTAACGCCAACGATCACCCACTTGTCATCAACCTTGATCGGCGTCTTGCTTAACTCGCCGGACTTCAGGGTATAGATCACATCGTCGAGCGCCGTGTGCGTGCCGGCTTTGCCGAGTGCCGACCCCAGCTTGAATCCCTCTTCGAGGCCGGATTCGTATCCTTCCTTTTCGCCCGCGGCCTTGATCGCGTCTGGTCCACTAAGGCTCGCAGCGAGATCTTTCGCTCTCTGTTCGAGCTGCTCCTTCGCGCGTTGCTGCTTGATGTTTTCGGCAACTTTCGTCTTTACCTCATCAAACTCAGGAATGCGCGGCTCCTTCTTTTCGAGCAGCATCGGAATAGCAAAGCCACCTTTGATACCCGTCACGTCGCCGATGTCACTCGCATTGTTGAGCGGTTCAAGCGCTTGCTCAAACTGCTGGTTGCTGCCGATGTTAGGGACGTCATCGCCCGGCTTGACGAAACCAGTTTCGCGAACCATGTCAGCGGGCGTCATGTTTGCCTCGGCAGCAAATTCCTGCGCGACCTTCTGCGGATCCTTCGTCTCCTTCAAACGCGCATGCGCTTTCTGTGCAACCTGGAACGCGGCGCCATATCCGCGACGATTGCGCAAGGAGACCAACAACTCCTGCTTCGCTTCTTCGAAAGTCTTGGGAACACTCTCGCCGCGACGCAGGATGTACCAGTTGCCACTGTAGCGAATCGGAATGTCGGAAATCTGGCCCACCGTCATGTCGGCTGCGCGATCGTACAGACCGTTAGGCTTGTTATCGTTCTTCTTGAAAGGTCTTTCGAGGAAACCGCCGTTTCGCGCGGTCGTCGGGTCTTCAGAATTTCCTTTGGCGGCGTCAGAAAATGCCTGCTCGCTTGTCGTTCCGTCTTTGCCGGTGAGTTTAGCAATCAGGTCCTTGGCTTTTTGCTCAACCTGTTGATCGAGATCTTTTCGCGCGACTTTCAAAAGGATCTGCTGGATCTTTATGCCTGCCTCCTTGAATTCAGGTTTGAGCGTGTCATACTCGGCTTTCAAATCTGCCTCGGGAATCTGAAGCTTCGCGCCTACCTTTTCAGTGTCCACATAAACGTAGCGGATTTTTCTCTGCGGCTCGAGATAACGGTAGTCAGTCTTGTGACTCTCGAAATAACTTCGCAGCTCTTCATCGCTGGGTTGAATCTTCGCCGCGAGTTTGTCAGCCGATACGACAACGTAGCCGACATCAAAAGAGGTGTTGCGGCGTTTGTATTCTTCCTCAACCTCCCCATCCGAAACACTCACGCTGGAGGACACAAACGCGCGGAGCTTTTCCTGCGCGATGTCAGCGCGAATGTCGTCTTCAAACTTCGCGATATCGCCATACCGCGCTCTTATCGACTCTTTGTATTTCTCAACACCGACAAACTGTCCCGACGCGTCGGAAAACTGTTTTCGAATTTTTTCCGCCAACTCCGCGTCGCTCGCTGCAAGACCGAGTCGCGCAGCTTCCTGGGAGATCACGTACTTACTGATCAAGCCCTCGAGAAAACGCTTGTTGCCGCCGAGTTGGGCCAGGTTCATGCGGCCGCCAAACATTTGCGAGTAGTTCTCTCGAATGCGTGCGACGTCGGCGACGGTGATGCTCTGTGAGCCGACTTTCGCGACCACTTCGGTGTTGCGAATGGGTTCGATTTTGCTGGCTGAGCGACCGGGGGCGTAGAAAACGATCAAGCTGACGGCCAATAAAACCGCAAATAAGAGAATTACGATATTTCGAGTTCTTTTAAGGCGTCCTAATTGTTTGAGCATTGTTTATTACCTTTCAGAAACTGCGAATTGTAAGGGAGAGGCTCTGATAGCTGCAACTGCCAATAGGGTGGTAATGCCGAGGGTGACAAAGAACCAAGTACAAAGCACTAAGTTCAAACCTCCGTTTGCTCCATGCTGACGCTGATGCTATTTTACCCTCCTTCATGGACGCAGTAAGCGGCTCAAATTGGTTGTGGATAGGATTCAGTATCTTCATCATCACCATGCTGAGCCTCGATCTCGGGCTCTTCAACCGCCGAGCTCACACAATCAAATACAGAGAAGCATGGATCTGGAGCGCCGTTTGGGTGACGCTCGCGATGATCTTTGCCGGGGTCGTCTTCCATTACCAGGGTTCTCAGCGTGGTTTAGAGTTTCTGACCGGCTACCTCATCGAGCTGTCGCTGTCCGTCGATAATCTATTCGTTTTCCTGCTGATCTTCTCGTATTTCAAGGTGCCTGCGAAGTTCCAGCACCGTGTGCTGTTCTGGGGCGTGATGGGTGCTTTGTTTATGCGTTTGACAATGATCTTTGTGGGCGCGGCGCTGATCAATCGCTTCCACTGGATCATTTACATCTTCGGCGCTTTCCTTGTTTACACCGGCATCAAGATGTTCTGGCACGAGGACACCGACATGCGGCCGGACCAGATGCCGGTCGTCCGCGCCGTGACGAGGTTCCTGCCGATTACGCGTCATTACGAAGAAGAGAAGTTCTTCACGAAGGTTAACGGCAAAAGAACCGGAACGCTGCTGTTGCTCGTCCTGATCGTGGTAGAGGTGACTGACCTCGTCTTCGCCGTCGACTCGATTCCGGCGATCTTTGCGATTACCACGAACACATTCATCGTCTACACGTCAAACGTCTTCGCCATCCTGGGTCTGCGTTCGATGTATTTCCTGCTGGCTGGGGTGGTTGAGAAGTTTCGCTTCCTGCGGATCGGTCTGGCAATAGTCCTCACGTTCATCGGGGTAAAGATGTTGCTGGGCGTTGTAGGGGTAAACATTCCCATCAAAGGCTCGCTCGTGTTCGTCGCGCTGGTGCTGGTTGGCTCTGTCGTAGCGTCGCTTTTGGTACCGGCTCGGCCCGATGCGGCCCAGATCGAGGTCGATCTCCCACCCGATTTCGAAAATTAGGCCACAAAAACGCACAAAAAAGGCTCAAATTTTTAAACATGCTTGAACCGGCCTTCCTTCGTGTGCTAAATTCCTAAGCCGGTAGTGGTGCTGCCCGGAATCGCCTTTGGACTCACACCTGACTAGGTTTCCCTAACCGAACTATTCCCATGGTTGCTAATCGAACCAGTCGCTTTGCCTTTGATTGGTGGATTATTCAGAAGCGTTTCGTCTATCTGATGGTCGCCATTTTCGTCCTCTTCTGCCTCGGCGCCGGCGCCGCCGTGTACGTCTGGAAGTACGGAAACCCCTTCAAAAACATAGCCGAAGTGAAGCAATCGGCCGGCGCCCGCTTCATTTCGTTTGAAGGTGACGTGCGCGTTATCCGGGCCGCGACCCGCGAGAATATACCCGCCAACGGCGACACCGAGCTTTTTCCCGGTGACACCATCCAGACCCAGGCCAACGGCCGCGCTCGCATCGGCCTCGCCGACGGCTCGACCCTGCTGGTCAAACCAAACAGTACGATTATCGTCCGCAACAACTCGCGCGACGACGACGGCAAGAGAACAAACGTCCACGTTCGTGTCGACAGCGGTCAGTTGTCAGTCAGAACTGAGCAACAGACTGACGGCACGACAAACGTCGTGGAAACACCCAAGACTAGGAACACGATGGGTGAGAAGACGAACGCGAGTTTCGGCGTCAGCGCTGAAGGAACTGAAGAAATTCGCGTCGCCACTGGCGCGATCGAAACTACCAACGGCGCAGGCGAAAAGGCTTCCATCCGTGGTGGCGAATACGTTTCGGTAAACAACTCCGGGCGGATCTCGCCGGCGCAGAAGTTACTCGACGTCCCTCAGCCTGCGAAGCCACAGGATCTTGAAAAAGTTTTCGTCGGATCGAATGGCGCGGCAAGCGTTGCGTTGAAGTGGCAGCGCCCGCAAACAGGAACGCCTGCTTACTATCGCGTTGAAGTTGCAACTTCGCCGTTCTTCGTCGCCGATGGAAAAGTCATCGAACGAGATCAACTGGTCGCGACTGAATTCGGAGCGAACGATCTTCGCCCCGGCGTGTATTTCTGGCGTGTCCGCGCAACCGCCGCCAGCGGGCAGGTCAGTGATTGGAGTGACCCGCTCAAGTTCTTCGTTGCGACGCGCGGAACCGGCTCGCACGTAGCGGTCGCAAATCTCAGTGCTGAACTTCTGGGCGGCGATATTTATCTAATTCGCGGGAAGGCCGAACCCGGCACGACGATTCGCGTCAGTGGCCGCGAGACGATTGCGGCAGCCAATGGTGAGTTTCAGATTCAGGTGACGGCTGCCGGATCGACAAAAGAATTGACGCTCGAAGGTCAGGACTCACAGGGAAACAGCAGTCAATACAAGGTTTCACTTTCAGGGCGCGCCGCGCGCGGCAGGGCTTGAGAATGGCTAGTCACGTAATTCTACTGACAGACGCGCACGAAGCACCGGCGTACGAGTTGATCGAATCGCTGCGTGCTGCGGGTGTGAAAACTCTGATCGAGGGATTGCGCGAAATCGAAGTCGAGAAAGCACTGGCCCAACAGCAGAAGCGCGAAGGAGTGCGCGATTCGGAGGGGCCGCCGCCGTTGGCTGTGCTCTACGAAGTTGTGCCCGGCGCCGACATGGTCGAACTGCACACCGCGATCGATCATGCGAAGGCGTTTTGGCCGGGCGCGCCGCTCGTTGCGTGCCGGCGACAAACGAATGGTTATCAAAGCCACAACCTGCGCAGTCTCGATGCAAAGACTCTTAAACGGCTAGGCTTTCTCGCCGTCGCCGACAAAGCAGCACAGATTCCCGCGGTGCTGCGCGAGATTGAAGGTCACGGTGGCTCAGGTGAGTTACGGCTTCCCGAGACGATCCAATTCCCCGTCGAAGCTGAGGCTTCTTCGCTGCCGTCGAAAATTAAGTTCAGCGATCTGCGTGCCGCTTTCGAGCTCGTCTCATCATTGCACTTCAGTGGAGATCAGAACGGCGCCGCGAACACAGCACTTGCCGGTCTACAGGAACTGATTCGCGCCGATCGTTGGGCCGTCTACCTCTTTTCGGAAACGAAAGGCCTCGAAGGCGCAACACTCGAAGCAGTTGCAGTTAGAAAGGCCGGTGATGAGGAATCAAAACACCACGACGAGTGGACGAGCGCCGAACCGGATCTTCCGCTCGGTTCGGAAACGAAAGCGGCAAAGCGTGCTGCGGCTGGAATGGGAAGCATAAAGAGGAAGGAACGCGGAAAGTTTGTCGTCGCCGTTCCGTTGATCTGTGGCGAGCGAATACTCGGCGTGATCGAAGGTATTCGTGAAGGGGCCGGCTCCCGCGCGTTCAAAAAAGCCGACGTTAAGCTGCTCGATTCACTTTCACTGCCAATCGCCTCAGCGCTCGCAAACTCCGTCAGAATTGCAGAAGCCGAAAGACTTTCCCAAACCGACGACCTGACCAAGCTCCATAATGCACGATACTTGCGCCAGTTCCTGTTGAACGAGATCAGGCGCGCTCGCCGTTACGGCTCGAGCGTGGCCGCACTGTTTCTCGACCTCGACGACTTCAAACAGATCAACGACGTACACGGCCACCTCGTCGGCTCCCACGTGCTGATGGAAATGGCTGCAGTCATCCTCTCCTCGATTCGCGACACGGACGCTGTCGCTCGTTACGGCGGCGACGAATTCGTCATCGTTTTACCCGACACGGGAACTGAGCTCGCGGGCCAGGTTGCAGAACGCATTCGCCACAAGATAAACCGTCACAACTTCACCGGCGGACGGCGTCTACAGCTCTCGCTGACGGCGAGTTTTGGTGTGGCGGCGTTTCCGAAGCACGCATCGTCTCCTCAACAGCTCATCGCGTGTGCGGATACGGCCATGTACGAGGCAAAAGCGGCGAATAAGAACTGTGTGCGATTTGCGGCTGACCTGGTGACCAAAAAATCTGCGTAATCTTTGTTTACGGCTTGCTCATTCAAGGTGTATCTTAGGATTTCGGACGTGTTTGGGCGACTGTTACCGCCGATCCCACCCGAAGTTCCATTCTACAACCACGGGAAGTGAATCACTTTAGATGGCTTTCAAATCTATTTTTAGTCTGTTTTCAAGCGACCTTGCTATAGATCTTGGGACGGCAAACACGCTCGTTTATGCGAAAGGACGCGGCATCGTCGTCTCGGAACCGTCGATCGTTGCGATTAATAAAGTAACTAACCAGGTTGAAGCTGTTGGACGTGACGCGAAAGACATGTTGGGCCGTACGCCCGGCAACATCGTCGCCATTCGGCCCATGAAGGATGGCGTGATCGCCAACTTCGAAGTCACGGAAAAGATGCTTCAGCACTTCATACGCAAGGCCCATAACGGAAAAACCTGGGTTAGCCCGCGCGTCGTGATCGGTATCCCTTCGGAGATAACGCAGGTCGAGCGACGCGCCGTGGAAGACTCGGCATATCGTGCGAAGGCGTCGGAAGTTTATCTCGTGGAAGAGGCGATGGCCGCCGCAATCGGCGCAGGGTTGCCGATTACCGAGCCGCATGGAAACATGGTCGTCGATATTGGCGGCGGCACGACCGATATCGCAGTCATCAGTTTGAGCGGAATCGTCTACTCGCGCGCCGTGCGCGTGGCCGGCAACGAGATGGATGAAGCGATCATCCAGTACATCAAGAGGAAGTACAACTTGCTGATCGGTGAACGAACCGCCGAAGCGATCAAGATCGAACTCGGCTCGGCTTATCCGCTTGATGAACCACTGTCGTACGAGGTGCGCGGTCGCAACCTCATCGAAGGAATTCCGAAGACGATCACGATCACCGACGAGGAAATACGCGAGGCTCTGGCGGACTCAATCGCCACGATCATCAACGCAGTGCGCGTCGCACTGGAACGCACCCCGCCCGAACTCTCAGCAGACATCGTCGAGCGCGGCATCGTTCTGACTGGCGGTGGCGCACTGCTCAAGAACCTCGACAAACGACTTTCAATCGAAACCGGATTGCCGGTTTCGCTGGCAGATGACCCACTTGCTTCGGTCGTGTTGGGAACCGGAAAAATGTTGTCGGATTTCGATCTCCTCAAGCGCGTGAAGTGGGAGAATACGATGACGAGCGGAATGTAGGGGCGGTGGGGCTTTGGTCTTTGTACTTTGGTCTTTGTACTTTGTCGAAGACCCGAGATCAAAGTACTAAATACCAAGTACCAAGCACTAAGTACCAAGACCAAAGACCCAAGACCAAAAACCTAAAGATTTTAACGACGTGGCTTCGGTTCGCACACAAAAAGAGATTCGACAGCGAGCTCCCATCTGGCTCGTGACGCTGCTTGTTGCAAATCTCATCATCATGGCAGTTGACGCGCGCGACGCCGACGGTGGCCATAAAATCCTGCGGGTCTGGACCCAGACCTTCGCTTCGCCACTCCAGAGCGCTTCGTCAAAAGCCAGCGGCGCAACCAGCGGCTTCTTCGACCAGATCTGGAACTTCCGCAGCACTGCACAACAAAACGAACAACTTAAAGAGCGTTTGACGCAGGTTGAGCAGGAACTCAATCTCGCGCGCCAGGCAGCCGCCGAGAACGAGCGCCTCAAGGCATTGCTGCATCTCAACGAACAGGTGCAGATACAGTCAGTGCCCGCGCGCGTTATTGCGCGAGATCCTTCGGTGTGGTTCAACACCATCACGATCAACCGCGGCAGCAGCGAGGGCATCGCCGTCAACATGCCCGTCGTTACCGGCGGCGGTATTGTTGGACGGATCATCAGCGTCAGCCCGTGGTCGTCGCAGGTGATGCTGATTACTGATGAAAAAGCAGGAGCTGGAGCAGTCGTCGGGCAGCTTGGACAATCGGGCGCGCTGGGCTCCGTGCGAGGGCGTGCGGATTTTGGTGTTTCGTTGATAGAGATGCGTTACGTTTCTGGTCTCGAGAAAGTAGAAGTCGGCGACTCCGTGATGACAACCGGTCAGGACGGAATCTATCCGGCTGGTTTGAACGTCGGCAAAGTGGTTGACGTGAAGTCAGGCACTGCTACGCAAGCGCACCAGATTCTGATTCAACCCGGTGCTCAGTTAGACCATCTCGAGGAAGTGGCCGTTCTGCTTTATCACCCCCCACCGCGCTCCGTCCCCGAACAGCCTTCGACTGCTGAGAGATCCAGGAGATGATGTTATTGCCGACGCGGCAATTCTGATATGTCGCAGCTTAAGATTGCCGTAGTATTATTAGTCTCGATCCTGCTACAGCTTTCGCTGCGCAAGATCTGGGAACCTCTCTCCTATATCGACTTTCCCCTCGTAATTGTTGTTTACATCGCCCTGCAACGCGACGCCTGGCAGGCGTTGCTGGTCGGCACGCTTGCTGGCTTGATTATTGACGCTGCGAGCGGGGGTTTGATCGGCGCAGGTGGATTTTCGAAAACTCTGACGGCTTACGTGATCTATTTCGCGGCCACGAAGATAAACCTCGAGAATCCGCTGCTCAGAATCCCGGTGCTTGCCGCCGGCTCAGTACTTGATTCCGCGATTTACGTGTTCTGGCACCGGGCGCTCGGATATCCGCCGGCCGTTCCTTTTGTACAGACGATGTCTTATAAACTAATAGCGACGACAGTGGCCGGCACCCTGGTGCTTTACATGCTGGACGCGCTCGTCGCAGAGAGGTCGGCACAACGGCGACAGTTCGCAACGCGCCGGCGCGTGGCACGCCGGTCGACAGGACCGTTGCGGAGAAGATAATCCTGAAAAATTTTGTAAATCCTGTCAAAATACAAATCGGCATTAAGCCATGAAGTTCGAAGATACATCTCAAAACCTGCGCTCTCGGTTGCGCTTCATCCAGGTTCTGGTCGTGCTGTTGCTCAGCGCGCTGTGCGTGCGGCTGTATGTGCTTCAGGTGGTGCGTGGTCAACGGTACGCGGAGATTGCCGAGAATCAGCGTCGACGGCGACTGCCGATCCCTGCGCCCCGCGGGCTCATTCTCGATCGCGAAGGCCGCGTGCTCGTCGATTCGCGTCCGATTTACAACGTGATCATGTCGCGCGAGGACGTGAAGGGTAAAGATCTGAATTCGTTGGCCGATCCGCTGGCGGAAGGTCTGTCGCTCGATAAAGACATCCTGCGCGAGTATTTCGACATGGTCAAAACGCAGCCGGCGTTCGAGACGATCGTCGTGAAACAAGATGCACAGCCGGGCGACATCGCGTGGGTCGAAGCACATAACTACGAATACCCGGAGCTGCGTGTTGAGAAACAACCGCAGCGCACTTACCCGACAAACGGTTCACTTGCTCACGTCCTTGGTTACGTCGGTGAGATCAGTCCGGAACAACTCAGCAAACAAGTTTATAAAGATAAAGGTCTCAAGCCCGGCGACATCATCGGCCTGAGTGGTATCGAACAGATTTATGACGATTACCTGCGCGGCCGTGACGGGTATCGCGAAGTGGTGGTTGATAGTCGCGGGCGCATTCAGGACGAAATCGAGATCGTCGATCCGACACCTGGTCGCGATCTGGTCACCACGATCGATTTGGATTTACAGAAAGCCGCCGAAGACCAACTGCAAAATTCTGCGACGCAGCGCGGCGTAATCATTGCGGCGGATCCCAACAACGGTGAGATCCTGGCGCTGGCTTCGGCGCCGAGTTTTGACCCAAACCTGTTCTCGCAACGCATTCTGACGAAGGAAGGAAAAGCCGAGTATGCAGCGCTTTTGAATGATCCGCATACGCCGCTGCTCAATCGCGCGGTCCAGAGTCGCCAACCGCCGGGTTCGACGTGGAAGATCCCGATGGCCATTGCCGGGCTGAAGCAGGGCGCGATCACGCTCGACCACTCGAATCTGGTGTGTGGCGGCGGCATCACGATCGGTAACAAATTTACGCGTTGCATGGGCAATCATGGGTCGCCTGATATCAAGACCGCGATCACGCATTCCTGCGACGGTTATTTCTATCGTCTCGGGTTGAAGATGGGCATCGACGGCATCGCGCAGATGGTCGATGAGTTTGATCTCAACAAACGCACGGGCATCGATTTGCCAAACGAAGTTGTGAGTTGGACGCCTTCGCGCGAGTACAAACGGCGCCTGCAGCCGAGGGATCCGGAATGGCGCGATATCGACACCGTCTATGCATCGTTTGGACAGGTCTACGACTACGTGACTCCGATTTCTCTGCTCAGAACAATCGCGGGAATTAGTGTCGACGGTAGATTGTATGTCCCTCACTTGTTGAAGGAAGTCAGACCGATCGGTACTCCCGGCACTGCTGACTATCATGGTCCAGTTGGCTTCCAACCGCTCGATCAGTCCCGGCCGAATCCAAAGATTGTCGAGATTCCCGAAGATATCGATCACGCTGTGGTCGAGGGTATGTGGCGCGTCGTGAACGCCGGCGGCACAGGCGCGCGTATTCAGATGGCAGGGTTCGACATTGCCGGAAAAACGGGGACCGCGCAGGTAGTTGCGCTTGGCAAAGACACCGGCAAGAACAAGGACCACTCATGGTTTGTCAGCTACGCTCCCGCTTACAAACCCGAAATCGCGATGGTGGCCCTGATTGAAAATTCGGGCTTTGGCGGAAGTCATGCGGCGCCCGCCATTCGCGGTGTTTATGATGTTTACTATCGCAAGACTCGTCACGAAGAACCGCCGGGTGCAGCCACGCAGATCGCGAAGAAACAACCAACCGAGACGAAGCCCACAGCAACGACGAAGCCGGCTGCAACAAAACCGATCGCGGCAAAGCCTGCCGCAGGTCAGCAGACTGCTGTCGCCAATCATTAAGCCTCAGTAATTCATGGTTGCAATCATTCACAAACGCAGTTGGCGCGACTTCGATTGGATTCTTGCCTCTATCGCTATCGGTATCGTGCTATTTGGCACGATCCAGATTCGCAACGCGCAGCCGACTGAGACTTACTGGATCAAGCAACTGATCGGACTGGCAATCGCTCTCGTTGCGATGCTGGCGATTGCGTTTACAGACTATCGGCGTCTGTTGAATCTCGCACCGGCTTTTTACGTCTTTGGTTTGCTGCTGCTGATTATCGTTTTGATTCCGGGCGTGGGGTTGCGCGTGAACGGACAACAGGCGTGGATCAAAGTGCCTGGCATCGGTCAATTTCAGCCGTCGGAGTTTGTGAAAGTGACGACGGCGATGATGCTCGCGCGATATTTCGGCAAGCATCGAGTGCAGGCGTTAACAGTCAAAGAGATGATCGTGGGCGGATTGATACTCGCGCTGCCCTGCGGTCTGATACTGCTCGAGCCGGATGTCGGTTCGGTGTTGACTTACATTCCGATTCTCGCAGTCGTGCTGTTCCTGTCGGCGATCAGGTTGCGAATCGTGGTCGCGACTGTTGTGCTTGCCGTGGTGATGATTCCCGCGGCGTACTGGTTTGGAGTGAAGACCGGATTGGTGAAGGGATATCAGCAGGAGCGAATCAACGTCATCCTCGATCCTGAAAACGCGGATCGGCGCCGCATCGGTTATCACACGTGGCAGTCGATTCTGACCGTCGGCGAGGGTGGCTTGTTTGGTTCACGGTCGTCGGTTGAACATTCGCAGAGTGGTTTGAAGTTTTTGCCTGAGCCACACACCGACTTCATCTACGCAGTCACTGCCGAGAACTCCGGTTTCGTCGGATGTGTGCTGGTATTGCTGGCATACGTGATACTGCTTTCACGTCTGATCACGGGTGCGCGTCGCGCCTCCGATCGGAGTGGGATGCTGGTAATCATGGCAGTTGTGGGTGGTCTAACGTTTCAAATCTTCATCAACATCGGCATGGCCCTCGGCATCTCCCCGGTTATCGGCGTCCCCCTTCCCCTGATGAGCGCCGGTCTGGCCTCGCTCATCGCCACCTTCATCGCCATCGGCTTCGCGATCAGCGTACAACTCCGGCGGTTTGTGAATTAACCTTTGTGCCGCTGGTGGCTTTGGATTACCGAATCATTACGCTAGTTTGCGCTTTGTCGGGACGGCGCTCTTTCGGCGAGATGCGGACTTCGACACTGTGGCCTAGCCGATTCAGGATAACGAGCAGACGATCAACAGAAAAACCGGAAAGATGTCCGCTTAGCAAGCGGGAGATTTTTGGTTGGTCTAAGCCGGTCCGCTTGGCGGCTTTAGCTTGTGTCAGACCCTTTTCTTCAATCAATTGAGCAATGTTACTGACTAGTTTCGCCTTCAAAAGTAACTCTTCGGCGTCAGGCAAACCAAGATCGGCAAAGACATTGCCACTACCCTCCCAAACCGTTTCGTCCTCGGCTTTCGCTTTCTTCCGTGTGCGCTTTGTTTTCATCACATCTTCATTGCTGATGTTCTTGTAGTCTTCCTAAGGTCTTTAAGCGACGAACCAATCCAACGAACTGTTTTGAACGCGTGAGGATCGTTCATAGGTGGGCGAGTATGCCTGATCTGGCATATGGAATCAACTAAGTCGAATTGACTATCGCCAGTTGCTTAACTGCAAAGTTTCGCATCGGCGGTCATAGTTGGGTTGGAGAGATAGAGGCTGAGGGCGTTGCAGCCGTCCTTGAGCATTTGATCGAGATCGAGGCTCCAGATTCGCTTTTGCGATTTAGAGGTCGCGACGATTGATTTGCCGTCCGCGGTAAAAAAGGCGTCCTTGATCTCCTCGGTCGAAAGTGAGTCGAGCAATTCCCCGTCGATGGACCACAGCTTCAACTTCGCCACCCCTTCGCGAGAATCACCCCACGTCAGCAGTAAATGCCCATCAGGGCTGAAGTAGACGTTGGCATTGGTCTCGTGCGCAATGAATTCCCGGATCAGCTTACCGTTCAGATCCCAGATTTTAACTGACCCGTTGGTCCCGCCGGACGCCAACAGTTTGCTATCGTAACTAAAAGCCAGACTTGTTAGCGCGTAAGAATAGTCGCCGGCGATCTGATCGGCATCGTAATCCGAAATGAGTGTGGTGGATGAACCTGTAATGCCTGACGAAATCCGCCATAGTTGAATATGTTGACCATAATCACCGGCCGTCACTGCAGCGACCTGGCCATCGGGAGTTACCACTCCCAAAAACTCATTCTTCTCGAATTTTGCTTCCCTGAAATTCAAAGTGACATTGCTATTGCCGAGTTTCAGTTTCGTTTGCGGTCCAGCGCTCGCACTCTTTCCTTCAACAGCAAGCTGCGGAGGGGTTACCGCCCAAATGTGGATGATGCGGTCGTCTACATCCCCAGAGACTGTGGCGAACAACCCCGTGCGATGGCTGAACGCAGCGGAGCGCTGGCGAGGTAGGCGCACAATCTCCTTGTTGTTACGCCTGACAGTAACTATTTTGTCTGTATCCCAGTCCGCAGTTAACGATCCATCATCGTTGGTTACTCGTTCCTTACGTGACTGGTCGACCGCACTGGTAACAGGCATTCGATTGACCGACCCAGAGAACGTCCACACGCTCTCTTGCTCCGCATCGCGAATCGTAACTGTCTTTGCAGCGAAGTTGATTTTCGAATCGACAACGCCCGTGCACCAGTCATCCGCGCCCTGGGGAATTTGCTCTCCGAATTCACTGACACGACGCCCTTCAGACCAAAGCTCAACCCCACCGTCATTGCCGACTGTGGCGACTAGTTTTCCATCCGGGCTAATCGCGAGATTTTGAATTGAGGTACAACCATCATTCAAACCTGAATGCTCGGTTTCAAAACTCGAGAGCAGTTTTCCATCAAGGCTCCAACGTTTGACGTCACCGCCTCCTCCTGCCGAGTACAGACTCTGATCGTCCGGACTGAAAGCAAGCTGCGTTACGCCGCGAAATTGCCCGGTCGGAATACGATTGCGTTCGCGGCCTTCATAGACAGCATGACGCAAACCGATCAGCGTTCGGTACACGGCCGTTGAGCCGTCACGCAGTTGCTCTTCCTTCTGGAGTTTCTTGCCGGCTTTAACGCTTGCAACGAGGGCTTCGAGTTGGCGACCGAGAGTGAGTGAAGCGTTCGACTCGTTCGTTAACGCAACGACATTCTGTCGCTCCGCTTCGAGACGTTGACGATCCGCTTCGTCTCTTTGTTTCTCCATCTCAGCGCGATTCTTGTCTGCTATGAATGCCTGACTCTTCGCCTCTTGTCGTTGCAGCAATGCGACCACGGCGAGAGCAACCGCCACGATCAAACCGGCGATAACTGCGGAAAGAGTGATCCTGCTGCGACGCGTCTCCTGCGCACGACTCGCGATGACGTAATCACGATGCAACTCCGTTGGTTTGGGCTCCTCATCGGCGCCCTTCGCAAGCCACTGTTCGGCTTCACGCAGATCGCTCCCGCGAAGCAGCAGGCTTTTATCGGCGGCGCCATTCCGCCAGTCAACAGCGCGCACGAGTAACCGCGTGTGTTCGCGTACCCATTCGAGATTGAGCTCGAGCGCTTCGAGCAGTGACGCAGACGCACGCGGAAAATCAGAATCGGAGCGACAGATGATCCAATTGAGACGGCGCAGATCGTCAGGTACTTTCTCGTCGTCGATCGCGCCCCAGACGAACGGCACCAAACGTTTCCTGCACTTCACAGCATGTTCGACTTCGCGCCCGCAAACCTCCGAAGCAAGAGATGCCTGGCTCGTTACAAAAACAAAGTTGTTGGCGGATTCAATCGCGGCATAAACCTCCGCCATCCAGTCGGCTGTCGGTGGAATGCCTTTCCAATCGACCCAGGCACGGCGCTCCTTTTCGTTGAGCGCATCGTAAAGCCGTCGCACGAACACCTCGTCATCACGCGAATACGAGATGAAGACGTCAAACCCCGATTTGTCCGGGGATGGTTGAGTTTTGGCCTTTAACAGACTCATGCGATATCAATGACTTTTTCAGGCCGTTTTGTTTTTGGGCGATGAATCGGCCCAGGCGAGCAGGCTGCAGGTCACAAATCCAAAGGCGTTAAGAAACCCGTGCGTCAGGGCCATCGTGGGAATGGTGATAATGAGAGTCTTCGTGGCGAGACTGAAGGCGTAAAGACAGGCAAGCAGCATGGCCGCACAAGTGCACAATGCTCCAAAGACCAGAAGCACTCGGCTACTCGAGGGTTTGATCGCACGTATCACCCATCCAATCGTCAGCACCGCAAGCAACAACAGACCGGTCGAAAGGATCAAGGTTCCGATAAAACCCAGCCAGGGTGAAAACGTGATTCCAGCTGCAACCAGTGGCATTGCGGCCACCAGTGCAAGCACTGAGATTCTGAACATCGTCTGCGGATGTTTACGCGTCGCCAGAACTCGTCCGCTCATGCCTGCGATGATCGGCGCCGCGAATCCGGCGAAGTGGAAGTGGACCACCGTCAGCAGAATGATCGTCTCGCCATACTCAAACGGCTGGATACCGAGACGGTAGACCACGAGCCACATTCCCGCGACTGTCAAATAGATTAATCCCGCATCGATGCTCGACTCTTCTACCGGAAACAACCCGCGCGCTTTGAATCTCGTCAGCCCTAACAGTGCGACGAGGACAGCGAGGATGAGCCACACCGATGCGAGCGCCGCTGCCAGCGGGCCGGTTTTCAAAAAGAACGAGCCGATCGCCGGCAATACAGCAAACGGTTGGACCAGTACAGCCAGCCGATGCCACAAAGATTCCGGCTCATCGACCGTCCGGACCAGCGAAAGTCCCAACGGCACGATGACCAGCATGCCGAAGAACACTACCCTGTGGATCAGCTCCGTTTCACGTGCGTCGGAAGTCGTGGTTGGCAAAAGTAACAGCCACACCACCGAGCCCACGGTCGCGCTTACTCTCGAGAATTTAGACAGCGAAGTCATGAACCGCTGTGTTGTGCCTCTACTTCCGGTCCAGTGCGCGGGTGACGAGATCAATTTCAACTGTGATGTTATCTCCGACGAAAGTTGGATTGTCCTTGCGGCTGTAGTTGATGCCGTATTCGCGGCGATTCAGGACCATCCGCGCGGAGTAGCCGATCGCACTCACGCTGTTACTCGCAGGGTTCTTGATTGTGCCCGTGACGTTGAAAGGTAGTGCAATCTGCCTGGTTACGCCGTGCATCGTGAGTGGACCATGAGCGATAAACGACTTCCCCTTCTTCTCGATACGCTCGCTCTTAAACGTGATCTCCGGATACTTTTCAACGTCGAAGAAATCTGCAGTTCGAAGATGGCGATCGCGTCCCTCGATTCCCGTATCGACACTCGTCGCTTTGATCACAACGCTGACTGACGACTTCGTAATATCTTTCTCATCGTTGTTCAGCGTGATCGTGAAGTCCGTAAACTTTCCTTTCACCTGCGACAAGCCACCAAAGATCGGGACGGAAAAACCGACGGTGGAGTGATTATTGTCGATTGGATAAACGCGCGTAGTGGTCCCGTCCTGGGCCAGGGCTGTGACGGCCAACAACAGCAAGACAGGCAGAACAGTTTTCTTCAACATGCGATCTCCTTGGTTTTAGATGTTGGGGTCACGCCACGTGCTGCTGACCGTTTTGGATCAAGTACTTGTCGAACCCTGCGCGCACCAATCCTTCGAACGCTGACCACACTTCGTCCGGAATCTCCTGCGCGATCTGATACCCGAGAGCTGGATAGAGTTTAATTCGTTGTAGATCTCCGACCATTATACCGACCACGTCATCCGCCGAGAGCGATCGATTGGAATACTCCGCGAGATAATCTCGAAACATAACCTGCGGTGAGGTGACAACGATCTCCTTCTCGGGCCAGTAACGCAGGAAAGTGGCGTAACTGCGGCGTTCCATGTATGGCTTCTGCACGACGATAAACTTTTGCAGATCAAGCCCGCGTTCTTCGACCAACTTCCGCGTGAACTGAATATTCTCACCCGTGTTGGTGGAATTCTTTTCAACGAGGATGCTTTCACGCGGAACATTCAAGCCTATCGCAATGCGCGCGAAGCGCTCTGCTTCCGGTTCGTTCCACAGCTTCTTCGTGATTGCGCCTTGCCCGCCCGAGAAGATCAGGAGCGGCGCCCAGCCTTCAAGAAAGAGTTGAGCGCCTCGCTCCGCAACTCTTTCATCGTGACTACACAACACCAGAATCGCGTCCGCCGGCACGAGCTGGTGCCGCATCAAGTGGTAGTTCCAGATCGTTTCCGCGAGCGCGCACGTTAAGCTAGTATCGAGGATATGGTTGGCCATAGCCTTTTTGACAGGATTTCAGGATTTTTCAAGATTTACCAGGAAGTTCTCAGCATCAGCACGCGAACGAAGCCAGACGACTTTCTTCGTTTCCGAACTCTCGTTCAGTAACTTAATAACCCTTGGACGTGATCTCTTTGAGTAATTCCAAACCCAATCGATGAACTCGAGATCGAGCTTTTCGTTGCAACCTTCGCTCATGTCAGGCCGTGCGCGGTTGCGGTAAAGCATTCGTCTCCTGGTCACGCGCCACAGGCAAAGCAGGCGTGGCATGTCCAGAAAAATTATCGTGTCGCAGCGCGCGACTCTCTGCGCCAGCGTGCCGCCAAAATTGCCGTCAATTATCCAGGAATCGCCACTCGTCAACTCGTCGACCGTCTTCAACCACTCTTCGTTGGAAGGCTTGGTCCAGCCTGCACGCCAGTAAAATCTATCAAGATGTTTGACTTCAATGCCGAGTACCTGGCCCAACCTTCTTGCAAACGTCGACTTTCCTGATCCCCCGGGACCGATCACAAGCACCCTTTTCATCTATCACTCATGACGAGATACAATCCTGAACCAGTAACGAAAGGACGAGCGATATGGCGCCAACACTGTACCGGATCATTCTGCAAGTGGACAATCTCGACAAGGCAGAAGAGTTTTACGGCAAGCTGCTCGGCGATCGCGGGCGGCGGATTCCGCGCGGGTCGCGTCACTACATCGATTGTGGTCCAGTGATTCTCGCGCTTGTCGACGTCAACGGAGAAAACATTCCCGGTCTCCAACCAAAGCCGCTGCCTGACTATATCTATTTTGCGGTGAAAGACGTCGAGGCAGTTCACGAGCGCGCGCGCGAGTTGCAATGTCTATCGACGGAAGACGTGCATGGCGCCAGCGCGGGCGAGGTTGTGAAGCGCCCGTGGGGTGAACGATCTTTTTACGCGCACGATCCATGGGGAAACGGACTCTGCTTTGTCGACGAAACAACGCTCTTTACGGGCAAATAGAAATATGACTAGTCCAACGTACCAGGCAGCGAGTGTCGTAGCTCCATTCGTGGAAGAACATTTCGCTCGCCACCTCGAGGAAGCGCGCAGGCTCGGCGAAGACGAGCTGGCGCCGCAACCTGATGCCGAGTCGATCGCTGCGATCATCAACGCGACTTTCTGGGCGAGCTTTCGACCCGAGGAAGGACGCTTTCCAAAAATCTCGATCGCGTATTTTCCACTCGAACAAGCGCGTCAGCCGATGGTATTTGAGCACCCGCTGCCGCTGAACGCCGGCGTTCTGCGAAAACTCGCGCCCGCGGTTGAGCGGCCCGAAATTCATCTAGGTGTTTGGACAATCGACGGCGAACTCAAGCTGTGGGGAATAACGCGAACAATCCCGACGCTCTGTTTCATTTTGGAAGACATCGAGCCAGGACTCCTCGTCGTGAAGCATCGCCGCCTTGACGGTTTGGGTAAGTATGCGAACGTTGCAGTTCTCAAGGGCGAGCAAGTCAAAGTTATCGACGAAAAAGGCACAAGTCTTCCGGACTGTCCGGCGCTGCTAAAAGCGTTACTGGCTTTCACGGCGGCTGCGACGAATGGGCCAAATCATCCGTTCAACGTGCTGGTCCAACTAAGCACTTCGATGCGTGCTCAGGGTCACGGCGGGACCTTGCTCGTCGTGCCGTCAGGAAGCGAACGTTGGCGACAATCGATTGCACAACCGATTCTTTACTCGATCAGACCTGAGTTTACAGCGCTTTCCGAGCTGATGGAGCAGAAAGTCGAGGAACAAAATCGCAGGCAGTGGGAAAGTGCGGTTCGGCGCACGGTAGATACGATCGGAGGACTGACGGCTGTCGACGGCGCGACCGTCATCGACGATCAGTACGAGGTGCTGGCGTTTGGCGCGAAGATACGCTTACCTGAAGCGAGTGCGCCGGTGGATGAATGGGTGATCACAGAACCGATCGTCGGGAATGTTCCGATAGTGGTCCAGCCGACCGAGCACGGCGGCACGCGGCATCTGTCTGCCGCTCAGTTTGTTCACGACCAGCGTGATGCGCTGGCGCTGGTGGCGTCGCAGGACGGCCGTTTCACTGTCTTCGCATGGTCACCCTGCGAAGACATGGTCCACGCACATCGCGTCGAGTCGTTGCTGATGTAGATAGAACGGAACAAGTCAGGAAGAGGGGCTTGCCCCCGCTCACCGAACAGCGGGGGCAAGCCCCTCTTCCTGACTTGTTCTGTTTTTGCCGCTCCAGGAACCGGCTATGGCGTGAACGCGCGCCTGAAAATTATTCCCGAGTAGTTCAATCGCATTGCACGTCCATCCACAATCGACTCGAAACTAATCCAATCGGGCGTCTCCGGATCGCCGAGCCCAAACTTTCCATCACCACGAGGGATCAGCGGCTGAACACCGTCAATGAAAAGTTGGCCGTTGCGTAAGACGACGCGCGTATCGCCGTACCACGCGCTGTCGTTGTTGTAATGACCGGCAAACGCCTCCCAATCTTTTTTAGTCTCGAAAGTCTTTGGGCCGGTGTATTTCGCTCCCGTGTACCAATCAGGACCATGAAACGCCTGCGTCACCTGTTGGTTCTCGCGCACAAACCCAAGCAGAAAGCGATCGAAATCCGGGTGCTTCACGATGAAGCGATCCCCACCGGCGCGCTCGAGCACGATGCGGCGATTATGATGTACCAGAATTAGCTTTTCACCTTCGGCTGCGAGCTCCAGTTTCTTCCCATCAGGCGCCGTGTAAATTCCGGCGTAGTCAGCCGCGTTCTTTACTTCGTCCGGAGCAGGCGGTGGCGCCGGCGGATCCGGAAGCGACTTACCTGCCAGCGACGCATTGAAAAGTTCGATTGCATACTTGGTCACTGCAACCGGTCGATAGCCACGCAGGTTCGCGTTCACAGAAGCAAACGCGCCCATAGCTGCGGTTAAATCGACGTCGATCGACGAGCTGAACGCGACCATTCCACCAGTGTGGCGCAGGCGCGTGTGACCTTCGATATCGCTTACCCAGAGGCCGTAACCGTACGACGCGGGTTCGCCGCGATACGGGGAATTGATCGCGGGCTTCGTGAAGAGTGTGAACGCGTCTTCCGAAATGAGCCGGCCTTTCGGCAGTGCGCCATGATTGATCAGCATGCGCATGTATTTCGCCATGTCGGCTGGTGTCGACGCGATACTTCCGGCCGCGATGTCGACTTCGAGCCACTGCGCTTCGGCGAGTGGACCACGAATCGGGAACGGCTTTCCTTCGCTGAGCGGTTCGTAACCGACCGCCATCAGTTTGCGCAAATCGTTCGTGATGATCGGAGAGCTCGCGGTCATGCCGAGCGGTGTGAGAATTCGCGTACGCATCGACTCTGCAAACGGCCGTTTGTCGATTGCTTCGATCAGGAAACCGAGAATGTTGTAGCCTGTGTTTGAGTAGAGAAACCGTTTGCCGGGCGCGTATGTGGTCCAGAGCTCGCCCAGTAGCGCATCGAGCAGGAGCGGCGCGCCGGGCAGGCCGCCCGTGTGACTGAGAATGTGATGTGTCGTGATCGCCTCGAACTTCGAGTTGATCTTCAACCACGGAAGGTACTCGACTACGGGCTTGTTGAGATCGAGTTTGCCTTCGTCGCGCAACTGCAGCAAGCACAGGCTGACAAATGATTTTGAAACCGATCCGATCTCGAACATCGTTTCCGGCACGACTCTCAAGCCGGCTTTCGTATCAGCATAGCCGTAAGTTGAAGCTCTGATTAGGCCGTCGCGATTTGCGAGAGCGAGCGTCATTCCCGGCGCGCCCGTTTCGCGCATGTGACGCGCGATGAATTCGTCGAGTCGGGCGAATACCGGTTGCATCGCGCCTGACTGTGCGAACACGCCGGACGGCAATGATTTCAAGATGGTGACAGCAACCGCCGATTTGGCGCTGCTCGATAAGAAATTGCGTCGTGAAAGATTCATACAAATTTCTCCCGCAAAGGCGCAAAGAACGCAAAGCCTGGAGTCGAACGATTGTTCTTTTCGTCTTTGCGTCTTTGCGTCTTTGCGCCTTTGCGCCTTTGCGCCTTTGCGTCTTTGCGCCTTTTGCGCCTTTGCGGGAAACTCCTATTTACTTAATCCCAAACTCTTCTCCAACTCCAAAAACCGCGCTTCCGTTCGCAGGTTCTTGAACACAGGATCGATCTGCACAAACGGCAGCCAGTTGAACCGCTCTTCTCGCGACTTCTCCAACCAGTCGAGCGCGAGCTTGCGCTCGTTGAGCCCGGCGTACACGACCGCCGTTTGAAATGGCGAGACGTATTGTTGTTTCGAGAGTTCCTGAAGCCTGACGATTATCTTCTCGGCGTCAGATTTCTTTCCTGCAAGTCCCTGCGCATGGCCCAACGCCGTCAATGCCGCGACGTTGTCGGGGGCAGCCTTTACCGCCTGCTTGAATTCTGCAATCGCGTCTTCGAGCTTGCCCTCTTCTTCAAGCACCAAACCCAGCTCGTAATGCGCGCGCCCAAAGCCTGGATCGGTTTCCTTCAGTTTTAACGACTCCTTTTTGGCCTCGTCAAGTCGACCCGCATAATAAAGAGTACGCACGTAGTCGCTGTGAATGGTCAGCGAAAACGGTTCGAGATCATGCGCGGTCCTATTCTGGACAATTGCTTCGTCCATTCTTCCGCGTGCAGCGAGATAACTTCCATACCACTGATGAGCGGTCGCGTAGTTTGGATCCAGCGCGATCGCTTTGTTGAAGTGTTCCTCTGCTTCGTCCCATCGCAAATAATAACGATACGTCACAAACGCGAGCGACGTGTGAGCTTCAGCCAGGCTCTCGTTGATGGAGAGCGCTCGCTTCGACGCGGCTTCAGCTTTCGGATAACAATCGTCGGCGGACGTGACGTTGTAAACGTTCAGCAGCAGGTAACAATCGGCGAGGCCCGAATACGCGAGACCATAATTCTGATCGCGCCTGATCGCCTCGCTGAAAAACTCGATTCCTTTTTGCAATCCTTCGACGGTTCGTTTATTCCAGTTGTAACGGCCCTGGAGGTAAAGACGATAAGCCTCGGAATCGGGCGAGTAGTTTTTCGTCAACTGCGCGTGGTCTATGACATCGGCGCGCGAACGCAATCGTTGAGACACATCACGCGAGATCTGTTGCGGCAGTGCCACTATTTCTGAAACTTTTCGATCGTAACGCTCTCCCCACACGTGACTGTCGTCGCGCACGTCGATCAGTTCCACTCGCACCGAGAGATCGTCGCCCGACTGAGTGATGCTGCCGGACAGCAATGCGTGAACGCCGAGCTCGCGCCCGATCTTTTTAGGGTCGGTCTCGCGGCCTTTGTAGTGAAAGACCGTACTGCGCGATTTCACCTTGAGGTTCGGCACACGCGAAAGGTTCTCGATCAAACTCTCCGTAATTCCGTCTGAAAGATATTCACTGTTCGGATCGCTGTTCGCGAACGGCAGCACGGCCAACGAGTTGATCCCGGAATCTGCTTCAGCAGCAGGGCGATAAAGTTGATATGCGAGATAAGAGAGCGCAAGAATCAATCCCACGCCGGCAGCAACAGCAGCGATGTTGCGCGGCGTGGTCCAGGAGCGTGACGGCCTGGCTGCTGTGAGAGGTACAGCGATCGCCGGCGCATCGGTCACAGTGTTGGTGGAATCGACATCAACCTCACGAAGCACTTCCTCCAGATCGCTTCGCATATCTTCAATTCGCTGGTAACGATCGTCCGGGAGCTTGGCGAGTGCTTTGTCGAGGATCTCCTGAATGCGACGCAGCCCCGGCGTGTCTTCACCGCGCGCTTCGATGATCGGCTTCGGCTTGTGATAGACCACTGCATAACGCACGTCGAGAGCCGTCTTACCGCGGAAGGGCCATGTGCCTGCGAGCATCTCGTAAAGCAACACGCCGGTTGAAAAAATGTCTGCGCGATGATCTGCTTTCAAACCCTGCGCCTGCTCGGGTGCTGCGTACGTCGAAGTTCCGTAAGGCACGCCTACTTCCGTCAGTTGCGGGTCGCTCGAGCCGGAAGTGTGCGTCTCCATCAACTTGGCGAGACCGAAGTCGAGCACTTTCACGGTTCCCGATCGCGTGACCATCACGTTTCGCGCTTTGATGTCGCGATGCACGATGCCGCGACTGTGTGCAGCCGCCAAAGCGTCGGTCACCTGAAGCGTAATCGAGAGCGCACGACGGAGATCGAGCGGTTTCCCATCAACCAACTGCCGCACGTTGCGACCTTCGACGTACTGCATCGCGATGAATTGAATGTCGCCGACTCGATGCAAACCGAAGATGGTGCAGATGTTCGGATGGTCCAATGAGGACGCGAGCTTGGCTTCGCGTTCGAACCGAGCCAGGTTGGAAGCACTGTCAGTCAGATCGGGCGGCAACACCTTGATGCACGCGGGGCGATCGAGTGTCGTGTCGAAGACTTTGTAAACCGTGCCCTGGCCACCTTCGCCGATTTTTTCCACGACACGATAATGGAGGAGGAGTTGCCCGATCATGTTGAAGAGAGACCGAACTGGCTTTTCCGAGCGGCGCGTATTATGCCAAAACAAGGGCGTAGTAAGTACAAAAAAGCACAAATCACAACAAATTCTCGCTGACGGGGTAGAATGGGCCGTTCGGAGGGTGGGATGGTCTGAGATGCAGCTTAAACTCTTAGTGCTATTCATGATGGGTTTGTTCGCGGTCCCGCGTTGGACCATGCAGACCAGCGGGGTCACCGTGCGGTTGCGTGGCGTCAGCGCGGTCAGTGAGCGGGTGGCGTGGGCCAGTGGCGCGGGAGCGACGGTCTTGCGGACGGCTGATGGTGGCGAGTCGTGGCAGAAGATCAACGTGACCAGCGATACGCTCGACTTTCGTGACATCGATGCGCTCAATGCAGAGACTGCCTACGCGCTCAGCATCGGTAATGGACCAGCGTCCCGGATCTATAAAACGACCGATGCCGGAAAGAGCTGGACGCTGCAATTCAAGAATGAAGATCCGAAAGCATTTCTCGACGCGATGTCTTTTTGGGATGCAAATCACGGCATCGTTTTCGGCGACTCCGTCGATGGTCAGCTCTACATCATGACGACGAGCGACGGCGGGCGTGTTTGGTCGCGCGTGCCCACCGCGAACTTGCCGCGAGCGTTGGAGAACGAAGGCGCTTTTGCGGCGAGCGGTACAAACATCGCACTCTTCGGAAAATCCCACGCCTGGATCGGAACTGGCGGCGCGTCGAAATGTCGAGTACTGCGGACGTCAGATCGGGGGCGAACGTGGCAAGTGTCGGACACTCCATTCGCCGCAGGTCAATCGGCCGGAATCTTCTCGATTTCTTTTCGCGATGCGCAGCATGGTGTGATCGCAGGTGGTGATTACCGCAAGGAACAGGAAGCTGTTGACAATCTTGCCGTCACGAACGACGGCGGAGTAAGTTGGAAACTGGTGCAGGGACTGTCGGGGTTTCGATCAGTCGTGGCTTACGTTCCCGGAACGAAGACGTTGATTGCGCTTGGTCCATCAGGCGGCGACTATTCAATGGACGATGGACAAACGTGGAAGCCGATCGATGGTCCAGGCTTCGATACGTTTAGTTTTGTTCCGCGTAAGGCGGTTGGTTGGGGAGCCGGCGCGAATGGCGTGATCGGGCAGCTCGTTATACAGAAATAGCACAAGCAGCTTGCACAAATCTCACCAGTAAATCACTGCGCTTCGACACTCTTTGCAACAAGCTTCACTTGCTTCTGTATCGCGGCCTGGAGATCCGCCGCGTGTTCCCAGCCGGCGCCGATGCTCTGGAACCGCACTATCCCTTCGTGGTCGATCACGATGTAAGTCGGGAATGCGCGTATTCCAAAGGCGCGATGGATGCGCTTATCGCGGTCGCGATACTGAGGCCATACCATCTTGTTCTGTTCGGTGAATTCCTTCCAGGTCTCTTCGTCACTGTCAGAGCTGATTCCGATCAAAACGAATGAAGGCTCTTTTAAGAATTTCTTGTGCATGCTGCGAAGCGAAGGCACTGAATCGACGCAAGGCCGGCACCACGTGCCCCAGAAATCCAGCACCACGACCTTGCCGCGCAGATCTTCGAGTGAAATGTATTCACCCTGCAACGAAGTGAAAGCGAAATCAGGCGCGTAGTTTTCGCGCGCGCGACGCGGGTTCTCAGCGATCTTCCTGGCCGTTTCCACGAACGCGCCGTTCGGTTGCGCTTTGATGTACTGATTGATTTCCGCCACGCCTTCAGCGTCGCGATTCAACTGTATCAACGTCACGCCGAGGTTGTAGCGCACGACAGGAGAAACGCCTTCGATTGCCAACGCCTGCCGAAAGGCAGCCTCAGCGCCCTGGAGTTTCTTCTGATCTTTCTTTTCTGCCGATGCTTGAAGAGCGAGGCCTTTGATGTTGTAAGCCCTTGCAATCATCACCTTGTCGTCGCCGCCCAACTCCACGACTTTGTCAGCCGACTCGATCACGTTCTTGTAAGCCTGCAGCCCGAGATAGGCTTCGGCCATGAGATCGAAACACTGCGCCGACTTCTTATCACGCAACTCACTCGCGCGTTTGAAACTCTTCAACGCATCTTCGAATTGGCGACGCCGAAGCAGATCCTTTCCTTTTAGAATCTCTTGTTCGTAGGCCTCATCGTCGTGTGCTGCTGCAGTGCGCGGGTGGTCCAGGTCGAGTGAGACCAGGCCCAGAAGCGCGATTGCAAGCAGGACCGGCAGTGTGGGGCGAATCGTCATGAGCGGGTTCCTCCGTGAGGGCCGCATCATAACATTAGACCATCGCGATATGGCCGAGAATTTAAGAGGCGCCAACTCCTTTGGAGAGCGGAGTACTTCGCGGTCCATACCGATTCGCGTTCAGTGGCCCACTTCTGGTAACTTATCCGCGTCCACGCCACAGTTTCATAGCAAACACTCACTCGATTAGGAGACAACTATGCGAATTACGACTCGACAATTTGCAACTATCGTCGTCCTGCTGACTTCACTGTTGCTTCCGCCTGTCACCTTGATGGCGCAAGCCTCGGTCAACGATTGGTCGCGGCTTAACTCCGTCCTGAGCGGAAGCAAGCTGTCAGTAAAGCTAAGAAACGGAAAAAAGATCGACGGGACTCTTAGCAGTGTTTCCGATTCAGCGCTGACGCTGATGGTCAAGAACACTTCCACGGAAGTGAAGCGCGACGATGTTCGCACCGTTCACGCAGTCAGCGGAAACTCTGCTAAAAAAGCAACTCTGATCGGCATGGGATTGGGAGCTGGGGCCGGAGCATTAGCAGGAGGTATAGTTGACGCGAGCAACGACGATAGTTTCGAGGATCTCGATAGCATCGCAACAGGCGTTTTGGCCGTGCTCGGCGCAGGCGTCGGCGCCCTTGGCGGCTTCTTAGTTGGAAAAAGTATGAAGAAGCGAGTTCTGATCTACGAAGCGAAGTAACTTTTTCAAACACACAAGCTAACGTGACTTACTCGTGCGGCCCCGGCACGGCTGTGGGAGACTGCTGCGAGCAGTCGGTTAGCCACGCACAAGCATCTAATACATAATTACAATCAGGGAGATACAAATGAAATACGCAGTCGCAAGAGAAATTAATATCGAAGGAGAGGTGATTGGCGAAGGCGCGCAGGCGCAGGCAACATCGCGAAGCGATGAAGGGTTGCTGGACGCGTATTCGCGCGCGGTGATCGAGGCGGCCGAAAAGGTGAGCCCCTCGGTGGTTTACATTCAAGTTTCGGGCAAGCAGCGACGACGGCAGGGTACAGAAGAAGTTACCGGAACCGGTTCGGGATTCGTCTTCACGCCCGACGGTTTCATTCTAACGAACAGTCACGTCGTACATGGCGCGTCCAGGATCGACGTTGCGCTGATGGATGGCCGCAGGGTCCAGGCGCAGTTGATCGGCGACGATCCGGATACAGATTTGGCGGTGATTCGAATCATTGCGCCGAATCTTGTTCCCGCGCAGCTTGGCGAATCCCAGTCGATTCGCGTCGGGCAGTTGGTCATCGCGATTGGGAATCCTTACGGGTTTCAGTATTCGGTGACAGCGGGGGTCGTGAGCGCGCTGGGACGTTCGCTGCGCGCACAATCGGGAAGATTGTTGGACGGTGTGATTCAGACGGACGCGGCGCTCAACCCCGGCAACTCGGGCGGGCCACTGGTCAACTCGCGTGGCGAAGTCGTCGGCGTAAACACTGCGACAATTCTTCCGGCGCAGGGGATCTGCTTCGCGACGTCGATCGACACGGCGAAGTTCGTCGCCGGGCGCTTGATCCGCGACGGGAAGATCAGCAGGAGCTACATCGGCGTTGCCGGTCAGAACGTACCGATACCGCGACGGATTGTGCGGTTCTATCAACTGCCGGTCGAGAGCGGTGTGCTGGTCGTTTCGTTTGAGACAAATGGCGACGCGAGCGCTGCGAAGGAGGCTGGCTTGTTGGCAGGCGATCTGATCGTCGACTTTGACAGCCATCCGATTCGCGGCATCGACGACCTGCACAAACTGTTGACTGATGAGCGTATCGGAAAGCGAATACCGGTGACGGTGATTCGAGGAGTGCAGAAGCTGAACTTCGAACTCGTGCCGAAAGAAGCGAAGCGCGATTAAATCTAATTGAGCCGCAGATGAACGCGGCTCAATTCCTAAACTCCTGGCTCACCATCAACCCGCGCATTCCACCATCCATCACTCCAATCCCAACGCGCCCAAACTCTCTCCGCAAAATATTCGCGCGATGGCCCGGCGAGTTCATCAGTCCGGTATGAGCCAGGGAAAGCGTCGGCGCGAGCGCGAGGTTTTCACCGGCCGTGAGGAAGCGAACATTCGCCGCGCGCATGCGATCGAATGGTGAGAGCCCTTCAGGTGTGTCGTGCGCAAAGTAACCGCGCGCAAACATGTCAGCCGAGTGACGGCGCGCAACTTCCGTCAACTCAGGATCGGGCGCCAGCGGCGCGAGCCCATTAGCCTGTCGCTCGCGATTCACAAGATCCAACATCTGCTTTTCGAGATCAGGCCGCGGTTTCGAACTCGCGACTGTGAACGGCAAGTCGACGCGCTCATTCGAATCCGGACGAATCGTCAGCAGGTTGAGCGTGCGGGCAATCGCTTCACCAAACACCGGGCGCAGCTCGCTCTCGAGTTGTTCCGCGTACACGGCAAGTCGATTCACCAGCGCACTGTCGCGCGTGCGTTGACTTATGGCTTCACTGAGTGGAACTGCGAGCATCAGCGCCGAGATAATCGCCGCCGTTATCACTCCGTTTATGAAGCCAGGCAGGAGCCCGAAGATTTGATTGAGCGGGCTGTCGTGAACCTCTTCGGGCAAGCGTCGCAGAGACCAGTAACCGATCACGTGAACAAGCACGCCGGTAATGAAAGCGACGATGATGAAAGCTATCGGCTGGTCCCAGACCTCAGACCACAAGTCGACGTTTGAGCCAATCCAATGCGCGACCGGCTGGTAGTAGCGCAAACCTGCTATCACGCTCAGCAGCCAACCCGCGAGATCGATCACGCCATGAATGAACCCGCGCCGGTATCCGTTGAGCAAACTCAACGCGATCACGATCACGAGCAAGATATCTATCGGGTTCATCTACTGTCGTTTTAGCCGCAGATTACACAGAAATCTGTGGATTTGTATGTCGAATTCAAAAGTTCGCAGTTCAAATTTTGCAATGGCAATGAACTTTTGGACGAGTTTCACCGCGCTTGCTTTTTCAATTACGCAAAACTCTTACTGAAATCTCCTCATTTAAACTTGGAACAATAACTGCATCCGCACCCAGCACGCATTTTAGTCTCCCCAGAATGCTCATCATCCATTAATGGAAACCAGGGAGATGCTTATGAGTAAACGCAGATTTGGAGGCATAGCCCTAGCCTCGTTTCTTATTTCGATACTGTTCGCGATATCCGCTTACGCCCAGTCAGGCAGCTCAACTGTCCAGGGCACAGTCAAAGATCCTCAGGGCAACCTTGTAAGCGGCGCTACCGTCACGCTAACAGACCCGGCAAAGAACTTCACTCGAACACAACAAACGAACGCAGACGGTGCTTACATCCTCACCGCAATCCCACCAGGCACCTACAAGCTCGAGGTCACTGCGCCAGGCTTTAAGACGGCATCAGCGTCAGGCCTCGTTGCACTCGTCGATACCCCGACCGTTCGCGACATACAACTCGAGATCGGTGCCGTCTCTGAAACAGTTGATGTCACCTCGACGGCCGAAGCCGCTATCAATACCAGCGATGCGACTATCGGCAATTCATTCGAGAGAAAACGCATTGTTGAACTACCGCTCAACGCCAATAACGTCGTCGGTTTGCTATCGCTCCAGCCGGGCGTCACTCGCAGTGGTTATGTGAACGGCGGTCGTGCCGATCAGTCGAACATCACGCTCGACGGTGTTGACGTTAACGAACAACAGGACGGCCTGGACGTCGTCACTGACGAAGCGTTTGCGAGCGTACTGAGAGTAACGCGCGACTCATTGCAGGAGTTTCGCGTAACTACCACGAATCCAAACGCCGAACAGGGTCGCTCCTCGGGCGCGCAGGTTTCACTCGTCACGCGCTCCGGATCGAATGACTGGCATGGATCGTTATTCGAAACCCATCGCAACACTGTCACTACGGCAAACGACTTCTTCAACAACGCCGCCGGCGTCGAACGCCCGCAGTTGTTGAGAAACATTTTCGGCGGTTCGATTGGTGGTCCAATAAAGAAAAACCGCGCCTTTTTCTTCTTTACGTACGAAGGATTCCGCGAAGCGACTGCGACGTCCGTCGTGCGCGAAGTACCTTTGCCAACCCTGGGCCAGGGGCTGGTTCGCTTCCGCACTGAGAGCGGCGAAAGCGATCCCGGCTGTCCGGCTGGAACTCCGAGCGGCGTGAACTGTCTCACGCCCGCTGAAATCGAAGCGGCTTACGTCGCAGCGAACGGCAACAGCCCGGGCATCAACCCGGCGGCGTTGGCCGTGCTTGCAGGCGCCGCACAACGTTATCCAGCCAACGACTCGACCGTCGGCGATGGACTCAACACCGGCGGATTTCGATTCAATGCGAGGACTCCAACGGAGTTGAACACCTACATCGGCAGGGTCGATTTCAATCTGACCGACAACCAGACGTTGTTTGTTCGTGGTAACTATCAGAATGACACCGTCACGCGCGCCGTTTATTTCAGCGCCGATTGCAGTACTCCGGGCGACAACATTCAGTGCTTCCCGGATACACCGCCGTTGACCACCTGGAACCATCCGAAGGGTATTGCAGTGGGCCACACGTGGACCGTCAACAACGCGATGGTCAACCGTTTCAGCTACGGCTTGACGCGCGCATCGTTCACGCAGAACGGCGACTCAAATGAAAACCAGGTCAACTTCAGGTTCATCTTTTCACCGGCAGCTTTCCAACGCACACTCCGCAGGACCACGCCGGTTCACAATTTTGTGGACGACGTTTCGTGGGTGCGTGGCAATCACACGTACGGATTCGGCGCGAACATTCGTTTGATTCGAAACAATCGCGTTTCGCAGGGCGCTTCGTTCGACCAGGCGTTCATCAACCCGTCGTTCTACAACGTGTCGGGCGCCGTGATCACCGATCCGTTTTCGGACTTCGTGAGCGACACCGATCTTCGCGATGCGCTGGCATCGGTGATCGGACGCTACTCGCAATACAGCGCCAACCTCGTGTACGACGCGAGCGGCCAGCTGCAACAGGTTGGTACACCAACCGATCGTTCGTTCGCGACGGAAGAATACGAAGGGTACGTCCAGGATTCATGGCGAATGCGCCCAAACTTCACTCTCAACTACGGCATTCGATGGTCCACTTCGACTCCCGTGTATGAGCGAAACGGGCTTCAGGTCGTGCCAAACGTGAACCTGACCGATTACTTCAATCAACGCGTGGCAAGCTCAAACCAGGGCGTGCCTTTCACCGATCCGATCACTTTCGTGCTCGGCGGCAAGGCCAACAACGCGCCCGGCTATTACAAGCAGGATTGGAACAACTGGGCGCCGTCGGTTTCGTTTGCCTGGTCACCTGACCTTGGCGACAACTGGTTTGGCAGAGCTTTCGGACGCGAAAATAAGAGCGTGCTTCGTGGCGGCTTCCGTATGACGTACGATCGTATCGGCAGCGCTTTAGCAGTCAACTTCGATCTGAACAACCTGGCCGGCTTTACGTCCGCACGCAACATCAACGCAAACACGTTTGACGTGACCGCCAACGAACTCGGACCGCAGTTCAGCGGTTTCAATCCTGACGTTCGCAACCTTCCCTTCCCGGGTTCTCCCGGCCCAATCCCGACGACGTTGAACTTCCCGCTGACAGTCCCGTCAGATGAAGATCAACGCATCGAGACTTCGTTGGACCAGGGAATCACGACGCCTTACAACTACAGCTTCAACTTCTCCTACGCCCGTGAACTCGGCAAAGGACTGTCGTTTGAAGGCAGTTACGTCGGCCGCTTCGCACGCAAGCTGCTTGCTTCGCGCGATATTATGCAGCTCAACAATATTCGCGATCCTCAGTCGGGGATGACGTACTATGAGGCGGTTAATCAGCTCGTTTCGTGGAAGTATGAAAACCGCGAAATAACCTCTGTCCCGGAGATAGCGTTCTTCAACAACCTCTTTCCGTTTATGCCCGACTGGTGGGGAGATCCTTCATTGACTCCGACCCAGGCTGCCTACGCTTTTGTCGCGCCGGCGGCTCTCGGCGGCGACGAAAACACTGACTACACGTTTCTGCAGTTGCTCTGGGACGACAGTCCTAACTGCACGACGTGTCCATTCGGTGGTGGACCAGCCAGGTTCAACAACATGTTCTATCAACCACAGTTTGGAGCGCTCTCGGCGTTTTCAACCGTCGCGTATTCAAACTATAACGCGTTACAGCTCAGCCTGCGTCAGCGGCTCCGAGAAGACGTGACGTTTGACTTCAACTACACCTATGGCCACTCGCTGGATAATGCTTCTGGCTTGCAGAACTCCACGAGCTACGGCACTGCGTTTATTGTCAACGCGTTGACTCCGGATCAGAACTACGGCAGTTCGGATTTCGATGCCCGGCACATCATCAATGCCAACTGGGTCGTCGGACTTCCCTTCGGTCGTGGCAAGAGATTCATGGGCAACGCGAGCGGTTTTGTTGAGCAGGCGTTTGGCGGCTGGCAGACAACCGGAATTTTCCGTTGGAACAGCGGACTTCCGATTCCGCAGGCGCCAGTCGATTGTTGTGTTTGGGCCACGAACTGGAACGTTCAGTCGAACGGCGTTCGAGTTCGGCCTGTGCAGGCATCGCCAACACGGGCCGCGGACAATGGAACTCCGAACCTCTTCAGCGACAGGGTCGCTGCGTATCAAAGCTTCAGACCGGCGCGACCCGGCGAGGTTGGCGATCGAAACTCATTGCGTATGCCAAGCTACATCTCGCTCGACATGGGACTTTACAAGTCGTTCAAGATGCCATGGGAAGGCCATGCATTGCAGTTTCGTTGGGAAGTATTCAACGTCACCAACACGCAACGATTCGATGGCCTCACCATCGCCGACTTGAGTCTGGGATCAGATCCCTTCCTTGGTGGAAATCCGAATTCCGACTTCGGACGCTTCACATCTACTCAGGCTCCTTTGAACGAAACCAAAGCGGGACGCGTAATGCAGTTCGCGCTGCGGTACACGTTCTAACCAAATCGGCACACCAGAACCACAAGAGATCCATTAACGGATCTCTTGTGTTTTTGTGTACTCTTTCGCCGATGCTTCAGTTCCTGAACATCTCCAACATAGCTCTAATCGATGATATGCAGGTTGAGTTTGAGAGTGGGCTCAATCTGCTTACCGGTGAGACTGGATCCGGGAAGTCGATCATTGTAGACGCGCTTGGCGTGCTGATCGGCGGCAGGTTCACCAACGAATTACTCAAGTCAGGCGCTGAGCGCGGATCGATTGAAGGTCTTTTCTCCGTGACTTCCAATGCCGAGCTCGAAGGCTTGCTTGAAAATGCAGGCCTGGCGACAACGAGCGAACTCATAATTCGTCGTGAGATTTCCTCAACCGGTCGAAATAAGATCTTCATCAACAATCAACTCGCCACACACGCGCTGCTGCGCGATCTGCGCCCGTTTCTCGTCGACATTCATGGACAGGGAGATCAGCAGACGCTGTTCAATCCGGAAACGCACCTCGAGTTGCTCGACGCGTTCGCAGGTCATGGCTCGTTGCGTGACGAGGTCGCGGAGGCGTATCAACGCTGGACCAGCTTGCGACGCGAGCTCGATTCATTGCGTCACGACGAAGCCGAAAAGTTTCAACTGGTCGACACGCTGAAGTTTCAGATCGCCGAGCTCGAGCGCGCGCAGTTGTCGATCGGTGAAGACGATCGACTGGACGAGGAGCGCCGGCGGTTAGCAAACGTGGAAAAACTAACTGCGCTTTGCCAGTCGAGTTACAGCCGCATTTACGAAGATGACGACGCAGCGCTCACGCGTGTGCGGCAGAGCCTGAAGGAAGTTGAGGAGCTGGCGGAGTATGAGTCGAGCTTCAAAGATTACATCGAAGGACTGGAATCGGCGCGCGCGCTGCTCGAAGATCTCTCGTTCTCGTTGCGCGACTTTGCCGATCGACTCGAATTCTCGCCGGCGCGATTGGCCGAGATTGAAGATCGCCTTGCCGAACTGTCCCGACTGAAACGCAAGTATGGCGGATCGATCGAGGCCGCACTCGATCACCTCGCGCGTGCGGAGGATCGTTTGAGACAGATCGAAACGTCGGATGAGCGCGAGCAGGAATTAAATACTCGGATTGCCGCAGCTCGCGAACAATATCTCGACCGCGCGGGAAAGTTGCACAAGGAGCGCGTGCGGGCTGCGAAGCAGTTTGAAAAAGCAGTTGAAAAAGGAATCGCGGAAGTAGCGCTGGACCGGGCGCGGTTTCAGGTTCAGGTGTCTGACGAAGTTGAGTCTGCGGGGCAGAAAGGCATCGATCATGCTGAGTTTTACTTTTCTGCGAACGTTGGCGAAGAGGTGAAGCCCTTGGCGCGCGTCGCGTCAGGCGGCGAAGCCTCGCGTTTGATGCTTGTGCTGAAGACTGTGGCTAACGGATCCCAGTTTCCGCGCACGATCGTGTTTGACGAGATCGACACGGGGATTGGCGGTCGCGTCAGCGAAGCCGTGGGGCTTAAACTCAAGAAGCTTTCGCAAACGAACCAGGTGTTGTGCGTCACGCACCAGCCGCAGATCGCGCGCTTTGCCGACAGCCATCTCGTCGTGCAGAAAGAAGCGCTGAAGGGACGCACGCAGGTCAGTATCGGAAAACTCGACAAGGCCGGCCGCGTTGAAGAACTCGCGCGCATGCTTACAGGCGCGGAGATCACTGATAGCGCTCGTCGTCATGCGAAAGAGTTATTGAAGAAGTAGTACACAAAAGCACAAGTATGCATTTGTGTTCTTTGTGCTTCTTGTGAACAAAAAGGCAAAGGGTATGAGCACGGAACCAAATAAAGTCATTTATTCAATGGTCGGCGTCAGTAAGTTTTACGACAAGAAGCCGGTCCTGAAAGACATCTATCTCTCTTACTTTTACGGCGCGAAGATCGGCGTCATCGGATTGAACGGCTCGGGAAAGTCTTCGCTGCTTCGCGTCCTCGCCGGCGTCGACAAAGACTTCAACGGCCAAACGGTTCTCTCGCCTGGTTTCACCGTCGGTTTTCTCGAACAGGAGCCGTTGATCGACGACTCGCGCACCGTGCGAGAAGTTGTCGAAGAAGCCGTGCAGGAGACAGTGAACCTGCTGAAAGAGTTTGACGAGATCAATACGAAGTTTGGGAAGAGATGTCTGACGACGAAATGTCAGCACTACTCGAACGGCAGGGCGAGGTGCAGGAAAAGCTCGACGCACAAGACGCGTGGGATCTCGATTCGCGTCTCGAGATGGCGATGGACGCGTTGCGCTGTCCGCCGCCGGACACGCCTGTTAAAGTTCTTTCTGGTGGCGAGAGACGTCGCGTTGCGCTCTGCCGCCTGCTGTTGCAAAAACCCGACATCCTTCTGCTCGACGAACCGACGAACCATCTCGACGCGGAATCGGTCGCGTGGCTCGAACATCACTTACAGCAATACGCCGGCACCGTCATCGCCGTCACACACGATCGCTACTTTCTCGACAACGTTGCCGGTTGGATCCTGGAGCTCGATCGCGGCGAAGGCATTCCGTGGAAAGGCAACTACTCGTCCTGGCTCGAACAGAAGCAGGAACGACTGCGACGCGAGGAAAAATCGGAGAGTGAAAGACAGAAGACGTTGCAACGCGAGCTCGAATGGATTCGCATGTCGCCAAAAGCACGTCACGCAAAAGGCAAGGCCAGGATCAACTCGTACGAAGATCTGCTCGGACAGGAATCGGAGCAGCGCCGCGAGGATCTCGAGATTCACATTCCACCTGGACCACGACTCGGCAATGTAGTCATCGAAGCCGATCACGTGAGTAAAGGTTACGGCCAGAATCTGCTCGTCGACGACATGAACTTTGCATTGCCGCCGGGAGGAATCGTCGGCGTGATTGGTCCGAACGGCGCGGGCAAGACCACGTTGTTTCGAATGGTCACCGAGCAGGAGCAGCCTGACGCGGGAACGATTCGCAAGGGTGAAACCGTCGTGCTCGCGTACGTCGACCAGAGCCGTGCGCTCGATCCGCAGAAGTCGATCTGGGAAGAAATTAGCGGCGGTGACGACATGTTGAAGCTCGGCAATCGCGAAGTTAATTCTCGCGCGTACGTCGCGCGGTTTAATTTTTCCGGATCGGATCAGCAGAAGAAAGTCGGGATGTTATCAGGCGGTGAACGCAATCGAGTGCACCTCGCGAAGATGCTGAAGGAAGGCGCGAATGTGTTGCTACTCGACGAGCCGACAAACGATCTCGACGTGAACACCTTGCGTGCGCTCGAGGAGGCGCTGGAAAACTTCGCGGGATGTGCGGTGGTGATCTCGCACGACCGCTGGTTCCTCGATCGAATCGCGACGCACATTCTTGCGTTTGAGGGTGACAGCAAAGTCGTTTGGTTTGAGGGGAATTACTCGGATTACGAGACTGATAGAAAAGAGCGACTCGGGACGGCTGCTGAGACCCCGCATCGAATCAAGTATCGACAGTTGACAAGATAGACCGGTTTTTACACGATTTAGCCACAAAAAGCACAAAAGGAATACCCCAATGAAACCCCTTTTTTCCGTCCTTTTAATTCTGCTTACGACGTCATCACTTTCTGCTCAAAACGAGCTGTCTGATATTCGCAACTTCCTGCGCGTCAACAAGGACTTCTGCACTGGCGGGCAGCCGCGGCTCGAGCACCTCGAGAAGCTGAAAGCCGAAGGTGTGAAGTCGATCATCAATCTGCGACAACCGAGCGAACACCGCGCCGCCGAAGAGGAAGCAAAAGCTAAAGAATTAGGCTTGCGCTACTTCAACATCCCCGTGGTCTTCGGCAATCCAAACGAGGAGCAGGTCGCGGAGTTTCTGAAGATCACCGACGATCCCGAGAATCGTCCGGCGTTCATTCATTGCACCGCGGCGATTCGTGTTGGCGCGTTCTGGATGATCAGACGTGCGTTGCGCGACGGCTGGTCGATCGAAGATGCCGAGAAAGAAGCGACGAAGATTGGTCTGCGTGAAAGCCCTCACTGGAACGAGTTTGCGCGCAAGTACATTGAAGCGCATCGCTCGAAAGCATCGCTTCCCACGACCCCGCTAACGTTTGGCGTTTTCACCACGCGTTTGGATCCAGGCGGTACGATGACGATTGAAAGTGCCAGTTGGCCCAAAATCAACGGGAGCTGGAAAACTTCAGGTTCCGAGATCGAGTTCTTGATGAGTGGTGGCCCAGGTGGCTGCGACGGACCAGGCAAGTATCAATACAACACTGACGGCAAGCAGGTGAAGTTCACACTCCTTTCGGACGAGTGCAAAGTAAGGACAATCATTCTCGACGGCAGCACGTGGTTACCAGCCGGCACAGTAGTTCCCAAACCGGCACGGAAAATCACGACGACGTCAAAAGCCAAACCACCTTCACGCGCGAATCCTGAAACGGACAAAGGGAGTTGGCCGTCGTTTCGTGGACCACACGCTTCCGGTATCGCCAACGGTCAGAACCTTCCTGACCAGTGGAATGCGAAGACCGGCGAAAACATTCTCTGGCGCACGCCGATTCCCGGGCTTGCGCATTCGAGTCCGGTGGTTTGGGGAAATCGAGTTTTCGTCACGAGCGCAGTCAGCAGTGATCCGAAGGCTTCGTTTCGCCCCGGTCTTTATGGCGACGGCGATGCTTCGAAAGATCACTCGCTGCACCGCTGGATGATTTATGCACTCGATAAGCAGACTGGAAAAATCGTCTGGGAGCAACTCGCGTATCAGGGTGAGCCGCTCGAGAAGCGTCATATCAAGGCCACGTATGCCAACTCCACACCGGCAACTGATGGTCGCATCGTCGTCGCGTGGTTTGGATCGCAAGGTATTCATGCTTACGACGTCAACGGGCGTTTTCTGTGGAAGGTCGACATCGGCCGCGTAGACATGGGCGCGTACGACGTTCCGACGGTCGAATGGGGACCGGCGAGTTCGCCGATCATCTGGAAAGATCTCGTGATCGTGCAGTGCGACACGCAAGCCGATTCATTCATCATCGCGCTCGACGCCAATACCGGAAAGACTGTTTGGAAAACTGATCGCGACGAAATTCCGTCGTGGGGAACGCCGACGGTCGTGACCACGCCGAACGGCGAGGAGCTCGTCGCAAACGCGTCGAACTTCATTCGCGGTTACGATCCCCGCACCGGTAAAGAGTTGTGGCGATTGGGTAAGAGCTCGAAGATCACTGCGCCCACGCCGATCTTCGCTGACGATGTGCTGGTCGTGGTAAGCGGTCGTGGGCCGGAGCGTCCGATCTTCGTCGTGAAAGCAGGCGCGCGTGGTGATCTGACGTTACCGGATGGCAAGACGAGCAGCGACGCTGTGATTTGGAGCCGCACTGGGCGCGGTTCTTACATGCCGACGCCGCTGATCTACAACGGCATTCTCTACGTCCTGGCAAACAACGGCACGTTCGACGCTTACAACCTGAAAACCGGTGAAGAGATCTATCGACAGCGATTGCCCGTGGTCGGCAGTGGCTTCAGTGCATCGCCGGTCGCTTCGGACGGAAAGATTTACCTTTCAAATGAAGACGGCGAGATTATCGTAGTCGCCGCCGGCGACAAGTTTGCACACATCGCAACCAACACGATGGGCGAGTTGTTGATGGCGACGCCTGCTTTGTCAGACGGAGTGATGTACGTGCGCTCGAACGCCAGTCTGTTTGCGATTGGTAAGAAAAAGTAGGCCACAGATTTCACAGATTCTTCATCTGTGAAATCTGTGGTTAATGGATTAGCGCTGCTGCACTTGCAGGTCGCCGCCGGCATATTTGATTTCGGGGAATTCATGCGCAGCCGTCGCAAAGCTCTTGCATTGCACGAGCTTGTTCGGAGGCATCGGAATTCCTACATCGTCTTTTTGCTCGAAATCCGTCGCCCACCAGGTCAGACCCGCACCCTTGTCGTCCTCGAGTTCGGCGTCTGTTGGTACCCATTTTCCGGGCAACTGATAAATACCCCAGGCAACTTTGTCCTTTTCTCCTTCGACGCCATTGTCTTCAACCACTAGTAACACGCGAAGTCCAATCGTTTCTGGTACATTCGACTCGTAGATCTCACCGCCGATCACGGCCGTGTTTTTAATTGTATCCATGCAATCAAACTTAGCTCGCACCAACACACCCGGAGATCCTTGTTTTTCGGGATTATCGGGGTCAGGCGCCGGGACCGCCACCGGATCGCTGAAGGTCATCTCGCCGGTGGCCTTACCTTCAGCTTCCCCTGTCGCCTTGAATTCCACGAACCTGATTTCGCCATCTTCCAATGCAAACTTAAAGGAACCGCCCGCCGTTGCACCTTCGCCTTGTGCGGAAACAAACGCGGGTAAAGCCAGACACACGAGCACCAATGCCATAATGGAAGCGCCTATAATACGTTTCATTTTGAGAGGTTCTCCTATATTAAATAAAGAGTTGGACAAGGTTTTGGTGGGCCGCTTTATGATGACTGATACATCAAAAGTCTATTCGCATCACGCAACACGAACGAACGAGGTTCGGCACCATACCCTAACGCGTATTTTCTACGCGTTTCTGGTCACAGTTTTTTTGGCCGGGGGTCCGGAGAGGTTACTCCTGGTCGCCGCCCCCGTGCAAGGCGGAAGTATCAGGGGAAAAGTGGTGGCGGATATCCCCGATCAGCGAAGGATTCTGCCGGGCGTCGTCGTCACGCTGAGTGGTGATCGACTCGGCGACCGCAAACTTCAGAGCATCACGGATCTCGAAGGCCAGTTTGACTTTCAAGGACTTCTCGCCGGCGAGTACGTCGTGACGGTTGAGTTTTCCGGTTTTAAAAAGTACGAACAACGACTCAGCATTCAGATCGATGCGACTGTCGAGAAAGATCTTCTCTTGCAACCTGTGCCGCTGACGGAAACTGTGACCGTCACCGACGATCGAACAGACGCGAGCCGCACCGAATCAACCACGCCCGCCGTTATCACTCAACAAGCCCTGCGTGATGCGCCGCTGATCGATCAGAAGTTTCAGGATGCGTTGCCATTGCTTCCGGGCGTCGTGCGTGGGCCCGACGGCAATCTCAATATTAAAGGAACACGCCCAAGTCAGAGCGGCATTCTCGTCTCGAGTTTGAATGTCACTGATCCGGTGACCGGCGCGCCCGCGATTGAGCTACCGCTTGAAGCTGTTGAGACAGTGCAGGTCCATTCGAATCCGTATTCATCGGAGTTTGGAAAGTTCACCGGCGCGGTCACGACGATCGAAACACGCTCGGGCACGAACGATCTGCGTTACCTTGTGACAGGCGTGTTACCGCGACCGCGTTGGCGCGACGGTAGTCTCTTCGGCATCGGCGCAGCGACGCCACGCATTGCTGTCGGCGGGCCGATTAAAAAGGACAAGCTCTTCTTTTTTCAGAGCGTCGAATATCGTTTCGTGCGCACGAACGTGCCGAGCCTTGAAGATCTCGACGAACGTCAGCGCGACATCAAGCGCGAAAGTTTCGACTCTTTCTCGCGCGTCGACTACGTCGTCAATCCAAACAATCGACTGACGGCAAGCTTCTCGCTGTTCCCGCAAAAATTTGATTACTTCAATCTGAACACCTTCAACCCTTCGGACACGACGGCGAATGGCCATCAACGCGGCTGGTTTCTCGCGCTGAACGAGCAGGCAACATTCAAATCAGGCGCGTTGTTGCAATCCAGTTTCAGTGTGAAGCAGTTTGACGGCGACATCTTCGGCAACAGTGCCGCGCCGTATGAGATCACTCCGGAGCGAAATTTCGGTGGCTGGTTTAATCGCCAACATCGCGAGAGTCGTCGCTACGAACTACTCGAGGTTTTTCACTTCGCGCCGGCGAAGTGGCTTGGCTCGCATGGCTTCAAGACCGGGCTCAACTTCAGTCGCACGTCGTTCACAGGAACTGACACGAGCAATCCACTGACCATCACGCGCGCAAACGGAACGACACATCAACTAATCGAGTTTGCGGGCGCTGGTCTTCTCGATCGTGAGCAGAACGAGTTCTCGGTGTTTGTGCAGGACAAGTGGATTGTGAATTCGCGGCTCGTGTTTGACCTGGGGCTGCGTTACGACCGCGATGGAATTGGCGAGAATAACAATCTCGCGCCGCGGTTGGGTTTTGTGCTTACGCCGACTGACTCCGATCGAACTGTGATCCGAGGTGGTGTCGGACTTTTCTACGACAAGATCCCGCTCAACGTCGGCTCATTCGAACAATATCAATCTCTTGTCGTCACGACCTTCGCCGCCGACGGCGTCACAGCAGTCGATGGTCCACGGCTGTTGCTCAACACCGCACCCGATGAGCTGGAGAACCCGTACAGCGTTGCGTGGAATCTTCAACTCGATCACCAGGTCACTCAGCGGCTGCTCTTTCGCATCGGCTACGAAGAGCGAAGCACGCGCAGGGACTTCGTGCTCGAACCAGTTGCAAACGCGCTCTTGTTGCAGAACAACGGCCGCTCTCGTTATCGCGAACTGCAAGCCGTCGCGCGCTTCCGTTTCCAGGAAGGACGCAACATCTTTTTGTCGTACGTGCGATCCCAGGCACGTGGAAATCTGAACGACTTCAACACCTACTTCGGCAATCTCAAGCACGCAGTGATCCGGCCCGACGAATACGGCAAGCAACCGTTCGACGTGCCGAACAGGTTGCTCTTCTGGGGCGACTTCGCTCTGCCTCGCGAATTCGTCGTCACGCCGGTAGTAGACTTCCGCAGCGGCTTTCCGTTTTCGATCGTGAACGAAGAGCAGGACTTCGTTGGACCACGCAATGAGGGTGGGCGCTTTCCGCGCCTGTTGACGTTCGATCTGCTGGTGACGAAAGGTTTGACGATTCCCTTTCGCGGCAAGAAGTACAAGGGGCGCGCGGGCTTCACGATCTTCAACATCACGAACCACTGGAACCCGCGTGACGTGCAGAACAATCTCGACAGCCAGCAATTCGGGACGTTCTTCAACAGCCCAGGGCGCAGTGTGCGTCTGAAGTTCGAGTTCGTAAAATATTAGCCACCGATAACACGGATGATTAACCGATGAAAAAACTAATTCTAATCGCCCTGTCACTACTCTTGTGCCCGTCGCTGATGGCCCAAAACGAGACTCCGGCGAAGTTTGAACCGACAAATAATGGTTTCAATTACGAGCGACGCACCGTGAACATCCCGATGCGTGACGGCGTGAAACTTCACACCGTCATCCTCGTGCCGAAAGGTGCTCGAAACGCGCCGATATTGATGACGCGCACCCCGTATGACGCTGACGGTTTGACTACCAACACCAACAGTTCGGACCTGGGCTCGAGCCTTTTCGGTTACGACAACGCGACCGACGTGATCGTTGAAGGCGGTTACATTCGCGTGGTCCAGGACGTTCGCGGCAAGTATGGCTCGGAAGGCGAGTATGTGATGAACCGTCCACTGCGTGGACCACTGAATTCGACGCAGGTCGATCACGCCACTGACACTTACGACACCATCGACTGGCTCGTAAAAAACGTTCCGGAGAGTAATGGTCGCGTCGGCATTCTCGGAATTTCGTACGACGGCTTCCTGCCGCTGATGGCCCTGATCAATCCGCATCCGGCGTTGAAGGTTTCCGTGCCGATGAATCCGATGGTCGACGGCTGGAGGGGCGACGATTGGTTTCATAACGGCGCGTTTCGCCAGCAGGGCATGAGCTACATCTACGATCAGGAAGCGACGCGCGGCAACTCGATCAAATGGTGGACCAGCCATTTCGACGATTACGACATGTTCATGGAAGCGGTTTCAGCGGGTGAGCTCGGCCGGCGTCGTGGTCTGGAGCAAGTCGGGTTCTGGCGACAGATTGTCGCGCATCCGAACTACGACGCGTACTGGCGCGAGCAAGCAGTCGACAAGATTCTCGCGAAGGAGCCACTGAAAGTTCCGGTGATGCTCGTGCACAGTTTGTGGGACCAGGAAGACATCTACGGCGACATTGCTGTCTACAAGGCGATCGAGCCGAAAGACACGAATAATGACAAAGTGTTTCTCGTACTTGGCCCGTGGCATCACGGACAGGAGATCAGAGAGGGCAGCGCGCTTGGCGCGATCAAGTTCAACAGCGACACGTCGTTAACTTTTCGAAAAGAGATTCTGCGACCGTTTCTCGATCAATATCTGAAGGAAGGTGCGCCAAAAGCGAAGGTGGCGCCGGTGGTTGCGTTTGAGACGGGCACGAACACGTGGCACAACCTGCCGGCGTGGCCGCGCGGGTGCGAGGGCGGATGCACTTTGAAACCGACGCCGCTGTATCTCAATGCGGGTTTGAATGCGGGATTCAGTGCGAAAACTGCGGCGCCCGGTTATGAAGAATATGTGTCGGATCCGTCGAAGCCTGTGCCATTCCGCGCCCGCCCGATTGACGGGACGAGCTGGTCACGCTGGTTGGTGGACGATCAGCGCGAAATGTCAGGACGTCCCGATGTGCTCGTGTTTACGTCGAATGTGTTGGACAAGCCAGTGAAGATCAGTGGTGAGCCGATTGCTAATTTGTTTGCTTCGACGAGCGGTACGGATTCGGATTGGGTGGTGAAACTGATCGACTTGTATCCCGAGCAGGTTGCTGGTCAACCAAACATGGGTGGATATCAGTTGATGATTTCCGCGGACATTTTGCGCGGGCGTTTTCGTGAGAGCTTTGAGTTTCCGAAAGCGATTGAATCGAACGTGCCGCTACTGTTCCGGTTCGCGCTGCCGACGGCGAATCACGTTTTCCTGCCGGGTCATCGCATCATGGTCCAGATTCAGTCGAGCTGGTTTCCGCTTTACGATCGAAACCCGCAGACGTTCGTGAAGAGTATCTTCTGGGCCAAGCCTGAGGATTTTAAGAAAGCGACACAGCGGATTTACAACTCGGCGGGAAAAGGGAGTTATATCGAACTACCCTTAGTGACGAGTCCTTAATTAGACAGGATTTCCAGGATTTGCAAGATTGACAAGATAATCCTGTTAATCTTGAAAATCCTGTCTCAGTATGATCGAAGCATTAAATCTTCTCATCGTAGTTTTGCTCGTGCTGGCCAACGGGTTCTTTGTGGCGTCAGAGTTTGCGCTGGTCGGTGTTCGTAAATCGCGTATCGAGATGCTCGCGAAGGCAGGCAATCGCAGGGCGAGGCGAGTGCTGCCTCTGATTAATAATCTCAACGCTTACATCTCGGCAACGCAGCTCGGTATTACGCTCGCTTCGCTCGCACTTGGCTGGATCGGCGAGCCGGCGGTGGCCCACCTGCTTGAGATCCCGCTTAAAGGTCGCATCTCAGACGCGTTGCTGCACACGATCGCTTTTGCAGTTGCGTTCAGCATCATGGCGTTCCTTCACATCGTTCTTGGCGAACTGGCTCCGAAGACCCTCGCACTCGAACGCGCCGAAAAAACAGCGCTCGCGATCGCGCTGCCGCTGGAGATCTTTTACAGAGTATTTCGTTGGCCCATACAACTCCTCGATTGGGCCGGCACGAGAACTGTGCGCCTGTTTGGCCTCCACCCTTCGAGCAGTCATGCGTCGATCTACACTGAAGAAGAGCTGCGCCACCTCATCGACATTTCGCGCGCCAGCGGGCACATCGAACCTGACGAGCAACGACTCATCAATCGTGTGCTCGATTTTTCAGACGCGCAGGTACGCGAGGCCATGATCCCGCGCACTTCTGTCGCCGCACTTCCAGTCACGGCCACGTTGGAAGAAGCCAAGAACGCATTTCGAAACTTCGGTTATTCACGTCTGCCGGTCTATGAAGGCACGTTCGACAAAGTCGTCGGCGTTCTGTTCCGGCGCGATCTCGAACCGTATCTCGAAGACAAGACCACACACGAGAGTTTCAGCCTGCGAGATCTGGTCCACAAGCCGCAGTTCATTCCCTCATCCGCGCGTCTCGCCGCGGCACTCAAGCAGATGCAATCGCAGCGAATCCATCTCGGCTTCGTGGTCGATGAACATGGGGGCGTTGAAGGAATCGTGACGCTGGAAGATCTGCTCGAAGAGATCGTCGGCGAGATCAACGACGAGTTTGACGAAGAGGTGCGCGCCCAGATATCAAAAGAGGCCGACGGCGTTTACCTGCTGAGTGGTATGCTTACGGTGCGCGACGCGAATCGTCAGCTTAACCTCGATCTCCCGGAAGATGGCGGCTACACTACGCTCGCCGGTTTTCTCATGGCCCAGGCTGGACGACTGCCGCAAACCGGCGAAGTCGTCGAATATGAAGATATGACCTTCAGGATCGAGCGTCTCGAAGGCCGGCGCATTCGCCGAGTGCGTCTCGAACAAAACACCAACGCCTCAGCAAGGGAAATCGTCGCGAAAGGAGCTACATGAAACCCCACATTTTGCTTGCCCTGGCACTACTGCTCGTTTCGTTTGTCTCCACTTCCGCCAAAGACGACATCACCAAGGAACTAATGACCTCGAACGGAAAGACGCGTGTCTACTATCTTTACGTGCCGTCGACCGTCAAAGGCCCGTCGCCGCTGATCGTCATGCTTCATGGATCGAACAGGACCGGCGTGACGCTCGTCGAAAAGTGGAAAGACTACGCAAAGAAAGAATCGATCGTCATCGCTGGACCAGACGCGACGAATTTGAGTGGCTGGGGGTCGCCACAGGATGGGCCGGATTTCCTGCGCGACCTGGTTGAAGAGATCAAAAGCAAACAGCCGATCAATGCGCGCCGCGTTTACCTGTTTGGCCATTCGGCCGGCGCATCGTTCGCGCTTCACATGTCGTTGATGGAATCGGAGTATTTTGCTGCGACGGCGATTCACGCGGGCGCACTCGCGCCGGACGATGTGGAGTTGATCAAGCTCGCAAAACGAAAGATACCGATCTCCATCCAGGTCGGCGACAGCGACGAGCTGTTTCCACTGAAGGCAGTGAGAGCGACGAGAGATGCGTTGAAGGAAGCAGACATTCCGGTGGAACTCATCGAAATCGAGAACCACGATCACTGGTACTACGATAAAGCGTCGAAGTTCAATCAAACGGCGTGGGAGTTTTTGAAGAAGTATGAGCTCACCGCCGACCCGCGTTATCAAAAATACTCGTGGAATTGAATCCACGATAAAGGCACAAAAAAACATGCGCAGAATCTTTCGAGTAGTTGTAGTCGTGCTGTGTCTGAGTTCGTTGCTCGCAGGCTATCAGCCTGCGTCGTCGTCCAATGATTACAAGAAGCAGGTGATGGACGACGTCGAGTCAATGGCGAAGCAGTCGCAGGTGATGGTCGACATGGTGTTCAGTTTCGGCGAGCTTGGATTCCAGGAAGTTGAGACGTCGAAGTATCTCACCGGAATCCTGCGCAAAGAAGGCTTCAAGATCGAACACGGCATCGCGGGAATTCCGACTGCGTGGATCGCGACCTGGGGTTCGGGCAAACCCGTCATCGCGCTGGGCTCGGACATCGACTGCATACCGCAAGCGTCGCAAAAACCCGGAGTCGCGTATCGCGATCCGTTGATCGATGGCGCGCCCGGGCACGGCGAGGGGCACAATTCCGGTGTCCCGCTAAACATCACCGCCGCGATTGCTGTGAAACGACAAATGGAACGCGCCAAACTTCCCGGCACGATTAAAGTTTGGCCCGGCGTTGCGGAAGAGCTCGTCGCGGGCAAGGCTTACTTCGTTCGCGCCGGCGTTTTCAAAGACGTCGACGTCGTATTGTTTACTCACGTCGGCAACAATTTGTCGACGTCGTGGGGCACCGCAGGCGCGACCGGGCTCGTTTCCGTCGAGTACACGTTCCGCGGCGAGAGCGCACACGCTGCGGGCGCGCCGTGGCAAGGACGCAGCGCGCTCGACGCGGTTGAGTTAATGAACATCGGCTGGAACTACCGCCGCGAACACCTGCGACTCCAGCAACGATCGCATTACGTGATCACGAATGGCGGCGATCAGCCAAACGTCGTTCCGCGCCTCGCGAGCGTTTGGTACTACTTCCGCGAGCTCGATTACGAGCACATCAAAGATATGCGCACCATTGGCGACGCGATGGCTGAGGGTGCGGCAATGATGACGAACACCACCGTCACGTCGCGCGTTCTCGGATCGGCGTGGCCGCAACACTTCAACCGGCCAGTCGCGGAAGCGATGTATGAAAACATCAAGCAGGTTGGTCTGCCGAAGTGGAGTGACGAAGATCAAACGCTCGCGAAAGCATTGCAAAAAGAATTGAAAGTTCGCGAGCAGGGTTTGACTGTCGAACTGGGCCAACTGACCGGCCCGGTAACGGACGACTCCAATCGACGCGGCGGTTCAGACGACATCGGCGACGTGTCGTGGAACGTTCCCACAGTCACTTTGCGATTTCCGTCAAACATCCCTGGACTGCCCGGGCACAATTGGACCGACGCAGTCGCCATGGCAACGCCGATCGCGCACAAAGGCGTGACTGCCGGCGCGAAAGTGATCGCAATGACGTTGATCGATCTCTTGACGAAACCGGAACTGGTGGACCAGGCGTGGAAATACTTCCGCGAAGTGCAAACGAAGGATCGGAAATACGAGCCTTTGATCTCGGCGAGCGACCAGCCGCAGGTCTGGATGAACAAGCGTACGATGGATAACTATCGCGAGCAGATGCGGAAGTATTATTACGACCCGTCGAAGTACAAGACTTACCTCGAGCAGTTAGGAATCAAATACCCGACGACACGGTGATCATCATGGCTGAACTAAAAACGAAACCGACACAAGCCAGCGTCAAAGACTTTCTCAACCAGATTCCGGACAAAGAGCGGCGCGACGACTGTTTTGCGATCGCGAAGATCATGGAAGAAGTTACCGGCGACAAGCCGAAGATGTGGGGCCCGAGCATCGTCGGGTTCGGAACTTATCACTACAAGTACGCCAGTGGACGCGAAGGCGACTGGCCGGTGACCGGCTTCTCACCGCGCAAGAAAGATCTGACGCTCTACATCATGATGGGATTCGAGAAGCACGCGGATCTCATGAAGCAGTTGGGAAAATACAGCAACGCCAAGTCGTGCCTCTACATCAGGCGACTCTCAGACATTCACGTCCCAACACTCAAGAAGCTGATCAAATCCTCGGTAAAAGATTTGCAGAACTACACCGCGTCGAAGAGTAAATCCTGAAAATCCTGCTAATCCTGTCTAAGGATTTTTCCGTTGCTCTTGTTGATCTCGACGGCGCCAACGACCACCAGGTCGCCGTTCACCACTGGCGCCTCACCCAGAATCTCGCTGAACGCCGTGGACCATCTCGTGGTTCTCGACTGCTGCTCGATGCGCGCGAAGTGCGACCCCTGCCCTATCACGTCATATCGCAAAAGAAGGTCTCCCTCATGCTCGAGGTAGTACACGCGGTCGAGCCGTGCGTGGCCAGTCTTCTTGAGAAAGAAAACACGCTTCCTCATGTAATGGCTGCCGCCAGGTAAATACACTTCAACGAAGCCGTCATAACGAATCGTGTACTTCCATCCCGAAGTTTCGAAACGAAAAAACGCGCGCGGAGTGTTACCAACCTGCTGCGCCAGATGAAACTCTTCCGGAGCCGGAGCCGGAGCTGGCAACCACAGAATCACGCCCAGGCAGACAATCAGCAGCTTTGTCATTTTGGTTCTCCTTTTGGCGGGGCGGGTGAGTAGTGCCAGTTTACTACATTTCAAGGGGTTCTGAACTGTCAGTAATACCTCAATTTGAATTGGAAACGGAATACGCCGAAGGCGTTGGCTAATTTAACGCCGAAGGCGTTGGCTAATTTAACGCCGAAGGCGTTCGCTAATTTCAGCCCAGCGGTTGGAGCGGAGCGACAACCCTGGGAAAGAGATGAGCATTCCCGTTCAAACCCTGTAAGGGTTAGTACCGCGCATGCCTAACGCTTTCAGCGTTTCGTGATTTTTTACCTTTTCGTCCCAGGGTTCTCGCAAGCTCGAACCCTGGGCTGACATTCGCCAACGCCTTCGGCGTTTCAAAACCTCGGCTGACATTCGCCAACGCCTTCGGCGTTTCAAAACCTGGCCTCGAATTAGCCAACGTCTTCGGCGTATCGATTTTAGGATTCAAACTGACGCATTACTGAACCGTGTTATCCCTCCGTTTCCGTGGCATAATCTGCAGCCGGGGTGAAACATGGACATACGACGCTTGGAGCAGATCGAGAAATACGTCGTCAGCTATTTTCAGGCTCGACGGCAGACGCGCATCCTCGCAAAAGACCTTTTCGATAGCACCGGCGAGTTTCCGAATGGCGACATCGTGAGGGCCCTCGAAGATCTCGAGAAGAAGCAACGTCTAGTGGTCCGTCACACCACGGAAGGTAACGACTACATTTCGCTGACGGCTGAGGGAGCCGCGCTGCTCGATCTGGAGGACCTTGAGGCAGAGGACGACTCGCCCGCTCTGCCGCATCCACCAAAGAGCGCGACGAAGGTTGTGTAAGTGCTATGCACAAAAACTATGCAAATTGTCCCCCGGACACCTTTTAGGAAAAATTAGTTCTCGCGCAAAGACGCAAAGGTGCAAAGAAAACCCTAGAAACGCGGCAGCACTTTGCCTCTTTGCGTCTTTGCGTGAGAAATCTTTCTCCCATACGGCACTTTTTGTGCAAAGCTTTGTGTAACACCATGTAAGCATGAAAGCAGTATTCCCTATCCTCCTTGTGCTCCTCATCTGTTGTTCCTCTGTTGCGCAGGAGGCGGCTGGTGAGGGCACGCCTCCACCCAACTCGCTGGAGGAAGTGCGCGAGATGCGAAGCGCACTGCTCGTCGTATTTAAATCCCGAATCCTCGACGTGTCGGATCGGGAACGAGCAATCATTCAGGACGTACTCAAGGCGGATCCGGAACCGACCAGCCGCTATCGCTGGGTCTACAGTCAAATCGCCCAAAAGCTGAACAAGTACATTCGAAAATACAAGAGCCTTACCGCCGCAGACGCGCTCGCCGATGCTGATTACGTGATCTATTTCAATGTAGTTGAATATCGCAGGATCCTGTACAGTTACTACCCTTACGGTGAGCTTTTTGTCATCGTGAAAGGCTCCCCCGAAACGTTGAAACCGCCGCGCGTCGTGTGGAGAACGAAGAAAATGTCGTTTGCCCAGGACGCGATTGACGCCCTGATTAAAGACCTCAAGTTACTTCGCGGCGAAAGCTAGGCGCCAAATGTTTGCAACGCCCAGCAGGCATTGGCGTGTAAACCCTTTCCAGCACAGTGGGATCCGAAGCTTGGAATTCACGTGACTTGAAGTCGCGGC
>JADMIO011711079.1_pt1 | contig 135577 bp, 136 predicted proteins | sample 8958161 | NCBI WGS metagenome assembly JADMIO01 (sample SAMN16585339, study PRJNA669376) | soil metagenome | isolation source: Crop rotation soil | place: USA: Cullars Rotation, Alabama | collected 2011 | reverse complement strand
GCCGCGACTTCAAGTCACGTGAATTCCAAGCTTCGGATCCCACTGTGCTGGAAAGGCCATCAGCGCTGCTTGCGTTCCAGCTTCCACTGCCTGCAGCATCAGCATCAATGCAACAATCGTTTTGCCGCTGCCGACATCGCCTTGCAGCAAGCGCACCATGCGGTGACCCGTTTGCATTTCACGACTTAGTTCAGCGATGACTTGTTGTTGCCCTTTAGTAAGCGTGAATGGCAATTGTTTGAGCAGCGCTTTGGTAAGACTGCCATCGCCAGCAAGTCGCTGCCCTTTTTCTTTGCTGTGCTTTTGACGCGCGAGTGCAAGTGCCAGTTGGTGTGCTAGCAATTCATCATAGGCAACGCGTAATCGTGCAGCATTTTGTGGCTCTAAATCTTCGGATGATTTCGGACTGTGTAATGCTTGAAGTGCCGATTTCCAATTCGGGTATTTCTGTTGTTTTAATAATTCTGGCTCAATCCATTCGGGATAATCCGGTAATTGTGGCAGCACACGTCTCAACATTCCTAGAATCAGTTTATTCGTAATACCTGCAGTAAGTGGATACACAGGTTCCACGCGGCGCACTTCTGCTTCACGCTCCGGCGGCACGATGTAATCCGGATGCGGCATGGTGAGTGTATCGCCACTTGTTTCCACTCTGCCGCTAACAAAGCGCCATTGGCCGATGGGTAATTGCTTCTGCAGGTAATCACCTTTCACATGGAAGAAAACGAGCATGATGCGTTCGTCATGTTCATCTTTGCACCAGATGCGGTAAGGGCGCTTTGAAGAAGGATAGGGGCTTGGCTGATGTTCTTCCGCTTCCAGTTTTATCGTGATGATGTCGCCGGGCTTTGCAAGAGAGAGGGGTGTATTTTTGCGGCGATCGACGAGTGAAACCGGCAAATGAAAGATCAAATCTTTTGCGGTGGTGATTCCTAATTTCTGAAACAACGCTAGGCGCTTCTCGGCGATACCGGGAAGTTTGGGTAGTGGCGCACTCAAGAAATCAGGCGGTGACAGGTTCGATGATGGTATTGCCGGCATTCAGCTCCGCCTCACGCAGCATGCGTTGGCATTGTTCAATTTGTGCTGTGGGCTCGCCTTTGCCATCTAGTTCAAAATAAGTGGCAGTGAGCGTTACCGAAACTTTATCTTTTGGCAATATCACCGGGTGAGCGGCAAACATCCAGCGGATACGGTTCAGCGGAATTTTTGCGTTTTCCTTTTTCGTTTCCAGTAGCAGAATCGCAACGCGATTGGGCTCCACATAACCCATCACATCATCTTCGCGCAGATTGGTAACTAGCGTTTGCTCCAGATGTTTGAATAATATTTTTGTCGCTTCCTGACCATATTTATGGGTGATGTCATTATACTGATCAATCCGCAGTAACGCGATGCAGGCACTTACTTTGCTTTGCGCGACAGCCTCATTTACCACTTTTAGATGACGCAGGAACGATGCACGGCCGGGCATGCCGGCAATAGAATCGAGTGCATCTTGTTCCTGTGTTTCGGGAATGCCTAGTTGTGCGCGTAGGCTTTCCATCACCTTCAAGCGACTCAAATGCATTTGAAAACGTGGGTTAGAATCGTTGCTGATATCACGCAGGATCTTGAGTGAGAAACGGATCTCACGTCCCTTTTTATGCATCAATCCGAATTTGCGAACTTTGCTTAGGACGGCGGACAGATCCTGCATATCATCGCCAAACTCTAGATAACTTTCGATGATTTCCTGAATATTACGTGGAAGAATGGTGCGTAGATCCTTGCCAACCAGCTCATCAACGCCAAGTGAAAGATGCTGTTCTAATTCCGGATCCACGGAAAGAATAACGAGCGATTGGTCTTGCTGTTGTTGCTGCACATCTAAACGCAGATCATCTTTGCGAGTACCGGGTGCCGTCATCAATTCACCACCTGCGAAACGGGATCTACCATCTTATCAGTGTGGCGGCCCTGGAACATAGTAATGCCAAGCACCTGACCATATTCAATCGCCTGCGGGCTATCACACCGGCATAGCACGACGCGGGCAGGGCCAATGCGTTTTACGGCATTCTCCATCGGCTTGTGATTCACCTGTGCCAGTGCTGCACGGCTATCCGCGCTCCAATGCAGTTTGATCATATCGAAATCGAGTTGCTCGCGGTCAATCTGCGTGAAGGCCTGGCGCGAGAGGCCATCGATACACACACGGTAGCCGAGATTATGGGCAAGGTTACGCGCGGCAACGTAAGCATTCATATCACCGAACACATCCGCTATAGAAATCTCGAGGATAAGTGATGGTTTCAGCTGCATTTTAATGCGCTGGTCGAACTCCGCAAATGCGGTAGAGAGAATGGTTTCCACATTGATATTGATGCTCACTGGTGAGCGCATATAAAGACTAGCACGGCTGCCGAGTACGGTTAGCACATGCAAATCAAGACACTCGGTGAGATATTTGAACAGGCCTTTATTGGCAGCGAAATCCACCTGCATGCCAACTAGTTTCCGTAGATGTGGAATGTTCACATAAATTTCTTCAAACACGGGTTTGATAGTGCCGTTTTTCATCACGACACAGATAGGCTGGCGGCGAAACGCCTGGCTTAAATCCGCGCGGCGCAGATCGCCCTCGATCATTGCAAGCCGAGAAAGATTGATGGGTTGCAGACCCTGTGGTGAATAAGGATTCGCATCAAAATTCGGTGGGGTATTTGTCCGCGCGAAGGGTTCGCCCGATGCATAAAATGCAGGGGCACCCATAGGCGATTCTACGGTACGGTTGCGCGTATTGCCCATGAATTTGGTGCGGCTGATTTCATAAACATCATGCCACTGGAAGCCCATATCATAAATGGTGCTGAACGCACGATTTTCTTCACCATTGATATCATAGGTCAGTGGATCATCGACAAACAGATAGCGTAATTGGAACACGGCTTTTTCAATCAAACCGCGATCATCGCCGGGATAAATCATCACCACATCGGCATCTTGGGTGAGGGCAACGGTTGCTTCCGTATCGCGGAATAAATCCTGCAATACGTTGACAGCGATCTTTAAATGATAGTCGGTGCGGTAATGCTCCTGCAGGCGGGAAAGATGAAACAATACGAAATAATGGCCGGAACCGTCTTCTTTCAGCTCCGTTACCATCTCGAGCAGTTTGCCTTCCGGCAAGTTCATTAATAACTTCATATCATGTGTTTAGCAAAACACACTCGACACGAAAAGCGGTATTATGGAATTGAGAGAATTAACCTTTAACGGCGTGCGGAATTTCCGAGAAATCCGCGCTCCACATCTTCTCGAGATTATACATTGTGCGGGTTTCCGGCATGAACAGGTGCACCACCACGAAGGGGTTATCCAGCACCACCCACTGGCATTCGCTCATGCCTTCGGTCGAAAAATGGGTAAGACCGGAGCTTGAGATCTTCTCGCCCAGATGGTTTGCCATGGCGCTGATGTGGCGGCCGGAAGTGCCCGAAGCGATGATCATATAATCCGCGATATCGGTTTTGCCGGTCAGTGGGATACAGATAATTTCCTTGGCTTTATCGCCTTCCAGGGAGCGTGCGATCAGCTCTTTGAGCATTTCAGCCCGGGGAGAGAGGGTGGTTACTTTACGTGCCACGCTGCTCCTTCATTCAATTTAAACCTAACGGTTCTCATCATTAGTTACATTATAGGTGTTTTGAACCCCTAGGTCAATACCCATCCGCATAAAAATTCCATATAAGTCGCTGTATATAAGGGAATTTATTTTGAGTATGGCGATTTGATGAAATCTGGTTATGGTATGCCCTCTTTTTTGCGGAGAGGTGGCCGAGTGGTCTAAGGCGCACGCCTGGAAAGTGTGTATACCCAAAAGGTATCGTGAGTTCGAATCTCATCCTCTCCGCCATTAAAGAATACCCCAATTTTCGGGGTATTCTTTAATGGCAGATGGGGGTGAGTATCAGAGAACTCACCGTTCGACAAAACAGCAACGCTGTTTTGGACGGAGCCTTAGCGACGCCCGAAGGGTGAAGAAAAAGCCATAGCGTTTTCTGAATCAATCTCATCCTCTCCGCCATCCTGCTTTTTGAAGTCTCGATGGTAAATGTCGAATTTCATTAATCTTATGGTATTATAGCATCGGAAAACCAAGAGACAGGGATGCCTCAGGAAAAAAAGTATGTTGTAGTGCTTGCCCATGCCGATGGTTGGGGCGCTGTCAGTGCGGATAAAGTGGTAAGGCAACTTCGTGAAGAATATCCTGATTTGGGAATATATCTTGTTGTTTCACAGGCGACTCGAAACAAAGAAGGAAAGATTGCAACCAAACTCGATGATTTAAAAATTCCACGCGAGTTAAAGGAAGAGAATCTACTGGAGTATTTCAAGCATATTGATAAAATTTACGACACTACACCCTCATTCGAACAAACGCGGCGGGAAATAGAAGAAGGGAAAAAACCGGAAGGCGTGTCCGAGGAAGACCTATTTGCACATTATATGCAACTGGGTATGCAACAAGCTCATCAACATAGGGTACAATTACTGACATTTAAGCAGCTTGCGAAGCGTTATTGCAGTGATGGAGAGGTGCATTATACAACCAAAGGCGGACCAAAAGGTGGTGAAGAAGTTGCTGCTGTAGTTACAGAGCTGGAGAAACAATATGGCTATGGTCCGGAAGTATTGTTGTCGGTTGATACCATGGCGATATTGCCTGCAGCGCTGCTGGAAAAATACCAATGTTTTAGTACGCATCCCGGACCACTCGATAGAATCAAAATCGAAGGGATGCAAGGCACGTTGCGGGCGTTGGTCGATGAAGTATTTTTTGATAGAAAAGGTCGGCCAATCGAAGCTGATTTTGTTATTGGATATATGGGGTTCGGCGATGCGTGTCTAAAAGGGACGTTATTCATGCAACACCCAGAATTAGATAAAGGACCGCCTATTGTTGTAACCCTAACACCTATATATCTTGGAATGTGTGCTTATCAGGCGCGCGATTTTGTTTATTATACGCTAACCGATTGGCTATTAGAGGCTGTTCCGTTTCTCTTAAATAAAGAAGAACGCACAAAATTGGTAGAAAGAGCAATGCAGGTAAAGGCAGATTTGGATGCTTTGCCGAAGCGTCATGTTCCCCAACTTGAGGCCGAGCCTTTTGCAAAATGGCAGGGCAAGTCGGTTGCCATACCTAGCGAGGAACGGCCCGGGGAAATGGAAGTGATACAAAATGCCATTATCCATCCTGATTATTTTAAAAAGCAGATGCGCCGATTCTTTCCTGGAGAGGAAATAGATTTCGAAGAATTGTTCACAAGAATATATGGAAATGCTCTGGAAAGATTAGCTGTACAACAAAATGCGCGTCTAACCGATCCGTGGGCACGACTATTAATAGAAGATCCCGGTATTTTATCCAGGCCGGACGATCCTAAAATTAAGCGGATGCCAAGAAAAGACATAGATCGTTAGCCGCCATTAAACCAACCCCAACTCCGCAAGCTCACGCAGTAATTTGTTAGATAATTTCTTATCGCTTTTTTTGAGATCCGGTGGTGCGTCTTTTGGCTGCAGATAGCGCCAGCCTTGGAAGGCGCGGCGGAGGCGGGGTTCGGTGCGGATGAGTTTTTTGTCGTAGACTAAGCCGCAATGGGGGATGCCGTCTCGGGTGAGTGGGCGCAGTTCGAGTATTTCTTGCCGCGCGCAGATCCAGCCATTGATAACCCAATAGAGTGAGCCGCCATCGAGCAATTCTTCCGCACGCCGCGGTGTGTTTCGGGTGACATGAATGAGTTCCGGTTTTTTTAGGCTGTGAAGGCGTTGTTTTTGCCAGTTGGCAAGATCGGTTAGTGAATCCGCGCCTACGCACAGTTTGATAATATGAATGGTCATGGGCGCATTCGGCGGCAAACATCATTAAAAGTCAATGATGCTGGATAATTTATAATATTCGGTGTTATAAGGCAGCCCTATGATTGCCAATAAAGAATTCACGCTGCTGATGGCGTTGCTGATGTCGATTGTCGCGATATCGATTGATGCGCTGTTGCCCGCACTCGGTCTGCTCGGGGCAGAATTACGGGTGACCGATCTCAATCAAACACAACTAGTGATCGGATGTATTTTTGCTGGCATGTCGGTTGGTGAACTGATCGCCGGTCCATTGTCCGATGCGGTGGGGCGCAAACCAATTTTATATGGTGGGATTGCGCTCTATCTTGTCGGCAGTGTGTTTTGTTATTTCGCCGGTGATTTTAACATGCTGCTCGTCGGCCGCGTGATTCAGGGGCTTGGCGTTGCAGCACCGTATGTCACCGTGGTTTCCGTGGTGCGTGATAAATATAGTGGGCGTGATATGGCGCGTGTGATGTCGCTCGTCATGATGATTTTCATCATGGTGCCCGCCATCGCCCCCAGCCTAGGCCAAGCGATCATGCATGCCGCCGGTTGGCGCGCCATCTTCCTGCTCTATATTATATATTCAATCGTGATCGGTCTCTGGATCATGTTGCGTCTGGAAGAAACATTGCCGCCTGCACAACGTATTCCGATGCGGCTCAGTGCATTCGCACATGGCTTCCGCGTAGTCATCACCAATCGTACGACTACAATTTATACGATCTGCATGGGATTATGTTTTGGTGGCTTGATTGGATATCTCGGCGCCTCACGCCAAATTTTCCAGGATCAATTCGGCGTCGGCGATGCATTCACACTGTATTTCGGCGGGCTTGCTTTAGTGTTGGGTGTAGCATCCTTAGCGAACTCTTATTTTGTAGCACGACTCGGCATGCGTAATATTTGCAGCTATTCGATGGGCGCGATTGTTCTGGCATCGTTATTGTTCCTGTCCTTGCATTATATATTGCCTGCAGTGACGCTGCCGATGTTCGTGGCCTATGCAGCATTATTATTCTTCGCATTCGGTTTGATGTTCGGAAATCTCAACGCGATTTCGATGGAACCGATGGGTGAAGTTGCCGGCATGGCATCCGCGATTATCGGCGCAGTCTCTTCGCTCATCTCATTAGGCCTCGGCACCATGATCGGTCAGATGTATAATAATACACTCATCCCTATCGCCTGCGGTTTCTTAGGTCTTGGTACGATCTCATGGTTGTTAATGCAGCTGGAAAAACGCTGGCACGATAAGCAGATTTAATTCTCTGCTCTAACTGTACGACTCTCTGGCATGGTGACGGAAACGCGGGTGCCAACTCCTTTTAAGCTTTCGATGCGAAGTTTGCCGCCGTGCATTTCAGTGAATACTTTGCATAGCGGTAGGCCAAGACCGGTGCCTTCATAGCCTTCCGTTTTATGCACTTGTCCGAATACGGAAAGCGCTTTTGGAATATCTTCCTGTGCCATGCCGATACCGCGATCACTCACGGTCATACTAATGCGACCATCTTCAGTGAGGCGTGCCGCGATTTCGACTTTGCCACCTTCGTGCGAGAATTTTACAGCATTGGAAATCAGGTTGATCAAAATCTGTTTTACCTTGCGTTGATCCGCCAGTAGTTTCGGCAAATCGCGCGAAACGATATCAACCAGATCTACTTTCTGCTGACGTGCACGTTCGCCGAAGAAGCGCACGCATTCACCCACGAGTGCATGCAGATCGATTTTTTCTTCCTTAAGTTCGAGCTTACCAGCTTCGCCTTTGGAGAATTCCAGGATATCGTTGATGAGTTCCAGCAAGTGTGTGCCGCACATATGGATATCGTGCACGCGCTCTTTCTGTTTCGAATTAAGCGTACCGAAATAACCGGAATCCAGCATTTCGGAGAATCCGATGATTGCATTGAGCGGTGTGCGCAACTCGTGGCTCATATTCGCGAGGAAGTCAGATTTTGCCTGGCTTGCCATCACTGCTGTTTTTTCGGAGCGTTCGCCGCGGCGAATCTGGCGCAGCATCATCAGCGCGAAACTCGAAAGCAACAGGATGAACAGCATGGATACGGAGAATAATAAAATATCCTGCTTGCGCTCGTTCCACCATTTGGCAAATACATCATCCCCCTGCATTACGAGCGCAATCGCGATGTGAAGGTCAGGCAGATAATGATAACTGATAACCCGCAATTCCTTATCCCAGCCCCGTGCTTCAAAAGTCGTATGGATGCCGGTTTCTTTCGTATCACGTTTTTTAAGTTCGGCTTTCACGGTTTGCAGATCACGCGGATCATCTGGTGTGCCGAGCAGTAATTTCTGATCCTCAGTGAGCAGCAGCATTTTAGTGCGGCCCGGAATTTGCAGAGAATCATAAAAATCCAGAAGGTAATTGCTCGAAACCGCCGCAAGGATAATGCCGCCGAATGAACCATCTATTTTATTAATACGACGGCTCATCACGACGAACTTGCCTTTATTGATCCAGTTGGGTTGCGGCTCGGCAAATAGCAGGTCGTTATCGGATGCGTCCTTCTGTACGCGGAAATAGGTTTCCTGTTCCAGCGATTCGCGGCCCTCAAGCCAGGTTTGATATCCTTGTTTGCGATAGATGGCTTTTATTTGTCCTTTTTCATCCGTCATCAACATCGCAGAAATTTGTGGGTTCTGATTGACCCAGACCATGAAATTATTCTGCATATCTTCGCGCAGTGTGTTGCCGAACAATGCATTAAAATATTGTTTTTCGACCGCACGGCGAAGGGTGAGATCGACTGCAAGGAAGGTGAGCTCGGTGTGATCGGAAATGATGCGAACCAAACGTTCGGATTCATGTTTACCTTCCGTTAGTGCTTGTCGGTGTGAAGCAACGCCGCGCACAATGATAATGGCGCAGTTCAAAACGAGGATGAACACGCTCGCAAGAACCAGCGCTCTTGCAATTGGCATCCGTAACCGTCTCGAAAGTATTTTCTCCCACATCATTAACAAAAACTCGCTAGCGTTTCAGTAGGTTAACAAACAAACAGCCCATCATAGCCCACCAAATCTTAAAAAAACGTTAAGGTGACGGCAGTACGTTAACTTTTGCCGGTTTGCAAGGAATTTGGCGCTTTTTCCTATGTTTCAAGTGGTTGCGGCACCGCAATTTCGCTGGCCGGAGCGATAACAACATGCTTATATCGCAATCTATGGTTGCCAGTGTTCATACAGTAGCGTTCCAGGGAATCGATACCGTGCCGGTAGAAGTGCAGGTGCATTGCATGAATGGTCTGCCCAATTTTACCGTAGTGGGCCTTGCCGATAAATCCGTTGCTGAATCCCGCGAACGCATCCGTGCAGCACTGGCGGCACTCGGCATTGCACTGCCGGCAAAACGGATCACAGCGAATTTAACTCCAGCGGATTTGCAAAAAGATGGTGCGCATTATGATTTGCCGATCGCACTCGCACTATTGATGGAAATGGAAATTCTTCCGCGCAATTGTTTAGATCAGATGGTGGCAGCCGGGGAATTATCGCTGGATGGCCGTATCCGGAAAGTACCGGGAATTTTGCCCGCATCGGTTGCTGCAGCTGCTGCAGGTAAAGGCATTATCTGCCCCGATGAAAATCAATCCGAGGCACATTGGGGTGCACCGAAATTTATTTTGCCTGCGGGCGGGCTGATGGAATTAATTCAGCATTTAAAAGGTCAGCAATTATTACCACCGCCAGTACTTCCAGAATTACAAATGGAAGCGGTGTATCCGGATATGGCCGATATTCAAGGTCAGGAAACGGCACGCCGCGCGCTCGAGATTGCAGCAGCGGGCGGGCATAATTTATTAATGTCCGGCCCCCCAGGTGCAGGTAAATCGATGCTCGCTTCTCGCTTGCCAGGAATTTTGCCGCCGCCTTCTGCGAAGGAAGCGCTGGAGATCAGCATGATCTTAAGCATCGCCGGACAATTAGAGCAAGGACACATGGCGCGACGCAGACCGTATCGCGATCCGCATCATTCAATTTCGATGCCTGCGATGGTTGGCGGTGGTGTGAAAGCAAAACCGGGTGAAGTGACACTGGCGCATCGCGGTGTTTTGTTTTTAGATGAACTTCCGGAGTTTCCACGACAAGCAATTGATGCGCTCCGTCAACCACTCGAAACTGGAGCGGTCACCATTGCGCGTGCACAAAATCATGTGACCTATCCTGCACGCTTTCAATTGATCGCAGCGATGAATCCGTGCCGTTGTGGTTATCTTGATACGCCTAGTAAGGCATGTAACAAAGCGCCGCGTTGTGCAACAGAGTATCAATCCAAAATTTCTGGCCCGATGTTGGATCGTTTCGATTTGCAGATCGCTGTTCCAGCACTGGCATTCGGCGAAGTGCATAACCAACCGAAGCGTGAATCCAGTGCGGTGATTCGTGAGCGTGTTGCAGCAGCGCGTAAGTTACAGGAGGCACGTTCTGGTGCCACCAATGCGGAAGCAACCGTTGGTCAGATTGAAGCGCATGCAAGCCCAGATAGCGAAAGCCAGAAGCTACTCGAAAAAGCGATGGAGCATTTTAATCTTTCGATGCGTGGCTATCACCGTATTCTGCGTTTGGCGCGCACAATTGCCGATCTCGAAGGCAGCGTGCATGTCAGCACGCCACACTTCGCAGAAGCGATTCATTACCGTACGTTATTGGTACGCTGATTTATTCCAGGCCGCTGAACAAATCGGTCGAGAGGTAACGTTCCGCAAATGAAGGAATGATCGCTACAATCTGTTTGCCCTTCATATCGGGACGCACTGCAATTTCGAGCGCCGCAGCAATTGCTGCACCGGAAGAAATGCCACCAGCAATGCCTTCCAGTTTCGCAGCCTTGCGTGAAGTTGCGAATGCCGTTTCATTGCCAACAGTGATCACTTCGTCGATCAAGCCACGATCCAAAACATCCGGAATAAATCCAGCGCCTATGCCTTGAATTTTATGTGGGCCAGGTTTGCCGCCAGAGAGCACAGGGCTATCTTCTGGTTCTACTGCAACGATTTTAACCGAAGGTTTTTTTGCTTTCAACACTTGTGCGAGACCAGTGATAGTGCCACCTGTGCCAACGCCTGAAATCACCACATCGACTTTTCCATTCGTATCGTTCCAGATTTCTTCTGCGGTGGTATGGCGATGGATAAGTGGGTTCGCCGGGTTTTTAAATTGCTGCAGCAAAATCGCTTTCGGATTTTGCGTCAGAATTTCTTCCGCACGCTCGATTGCGCCGCGCATACCTTTCGGAGCAGGTGTCAGCTCGAGTTGCGCGCCGAGGAACTTCAGCATTTTGCGACGCTCTAGCGACATGCTTTCCGGCATGGTCAGAATGAGTTTGTATCCTTTGGCAGCACAGATAAACGCGAGCGCGATACCGGTGTTACCAGAAGTGGGTTCTACCAAAACCGTATCATGTTTGATTTGGCCCGCTTCTTCTGCAGCGTGGATCATGCCGTAAGCGAGACGGTCTTTCACGGATGAGAGTGGGTTGAAGAATTCGAGTTTCGCAAGTACTTCGCCAACAGCACCAGCTTCTTTGGTGATGCGGTTGAGGCGCACGAGTGGGGTATCACCAATCGTCTCGATGATATCATTATAAATTTTGCCGCGGCCTTTGGTTTTAAGGCCGTGATATTGTTCGTCTACTTTAAGTGCGGTGACGGTCATAAGTCGCTCCTGTTAAATAATGACTGAGATGCCCTTGTCAGGTGTTCCCCTCTATAGTCAAAACGCCCTTAAAAGCCAAGCTGGGATTCACTAAATATCAAAATCGCTCTTTTTCACTGCCTCGATGCGGATGCCGGAGCTTTCAGCCTTTTGGCAGAGATCAGCGAGGGAAATATCCTGATAATGCGCCATAACGGATCGGCGTGATTCGGACCAAAGCGGGGCGGTTACGTATTTACGCAGATCGGAATCCGGGTGCTCTTTTTTCTGATTGTCTGCAATCACCGCTTCCAAAATCTCGCTAACACTGATTTTGCGGCGTTCGCGAGCCAGTAAATAACCACCCTTGGGGCCACGCACGCCACGCAAAATCTGTGCTTTTACAAGACGTTGCAGCAATGGCTCTAGGTAACGGACGGCAACATTTTGATAGGCACAGATATCACGGCTTCGCACCGGTTCCGTGCCTGCTTTCAGCGCAATATAAAGCACCGCCTCCACCGCATGAAATGTTCTGGAGGAAAAACTATCCATATTTAGCCGTGCTTTACTCCGGTTGAGCCAAAACCGCCTTCACCACGTGCAGTTTCAGGCAGGATGTCGACCACATCAAACGATGCTTGCATGCAGGGCGCAACCACCATCTGCGCAATGCGCAAACCACGGGTGATGCTGAATGACTCATTGCTTAAATTGATCAAAATCACGCAGATCTCACCGCGATAATCCGCATCGATCGTACCTGGTGAATTCAAAACGGTAATACCATTCTTTAACGCCAGGCCCGAACGTGGGCGCACTTGTGCCTCATACCCCTGAGGTAAAGCCAGGGCAATTCCAGTTGGAATCAATTTCCGCTCAAGCGGTTTTAGGATAATTTCCTCATCAATCGCAGCACTGAGATCAACCCCTGCCGCTTGCTCGGTAGCATAAAACGGAAGAGCGTTGTCTTTGAAATTGCTGAGTTTTTTCAGTGGTATCTCGATTTTTTTCATGGAGGTCCTTTGCTAATAATTCTAGGCCGCAGAATAGCCCTGCCGCGCGACAAATCAAGCTGTCAGAATTCCCCTATACATTTCATCGAATTTCGCTATATTGCCACCGCATTATGGAACATGCGCTGACGTTTGATGACGTACTTTTAAAACCCGCCGCTTCCAGTGTGCTGCCAACTCAAGTGAACACGGCAACCCACATCACCCCAAAAATCGCCCTGCAAATTCCGCTGATCTCTTCGGCGATGGATACGGTCACCGAATCACGCCTCGCGATCGCTATGGCGCAGAATGGCGGTATGGGTTGCATCCACCGTAATTTATCGCCAGAACAACAGGCAGCCGAAGTTCGCAAAGTAAAAAAATTCGAATCCGGCATGGTGGTTGATCCACTAACCATTCGCCCAACGGCAACGTTGCGTGAGGCACTGGCACTCATGGCTCAGAATGGCATTTCCGGAATTCCTGTTACCGAAAAAAATGGTAAACTCGTCGGTATCCTCACCCACCGCGATGTGCGTTTCGCTCAAGATCTTTCCCAAAAGATTGCGGAGCTGATGACTAAAAAAGTGATCACTGTGCGCGAAAGCGCTTCTCGCGAAGAAGCAAAAAAATTATTGCACCAGCATCGTATCGAAAAATTGTTGGTGGTTGATAAAGCCTATCGTTGCATCGGCTTGATCACGGTAAAAGACATCGAGAAATCGCAACGCTTCCCTAATGCAGCAAAAGATGCACAAGGCCGCCTTCGCGTTGCTGCTGCAATCGGCGCTGGTGAAAATGGTATCGCTCGCGCAGCATTATTGGTTGCTGCAGGTGTTGATATTCTAGTGATCGATACGGCACACGGGCATTCCAAAGGCGTTATTGATTCCGTAAAGAAAATCAAAAAACTGCATGACTCTAAAGTGCAAATCATCGCAGGCAACATCGCCACCAAAGAAGGTGCGAAGGCGCTGGTTGAAGCCGGTGCGGATGCGGTGAAAGTCGGCATTGGCCCCGGTTCGATTTGCACCACGCGTATTGTAGCAGGTGTCGGTGTTCCACAGCTCTCCGCCATTATGGATGTGGTGAGCGTTGCTAAAAAAGCAGGCGTCTGCGTGATCGCCGATGGTGGCATTAAATATTCCGGCGATCTCGCGAAAGCAATTGCAGCGGGTGCGGATTGCGCGATGCTCGGCAGCTTGTTTGCAGGCACTGAGGAAAGTCCAGGTGAAGTAATCTTATACCAAGGCCGTTCGTATAAAACCTATCGCGGTATGGGCAGCGTTGGTGCCATGGCACAAGGTTCAGCGGATCGTTATTTCCAGCAGGAAATAAAAGATAGTCTGAAGCTGGTTCCCGAAGGTGTCGAAGGCCGCGTGCCATACAAAGGTCCAATCGGCGAAGTGGTACATCAATTAATTGGCGGCCTCAAAGCCTCCATGGGTTATCTCGGTGCACCAAGTATTAAAGATTTCCAAAGAAATGCCGAATTTGTCCGCATCACGGCAGCGGGCCTGCGCGAAAGCCACACGCATGATGTGACCATCACGCGCGAAGCCCCAAATTATCCAAGCCAGAATTAATTTAGCTACAGGTCTTCTCGCCCTTTAGAAAGCAGCGTGAATTTTAGATGATTCGGAACTAGCAATTCTCCGGCACTAATAATCTTACGGGCGATTTCTTGATTAAGAGGGATATTTTGATCTCGGCTATGCTTTATAGCTTTTAAAGCAATCCCTTCAATAATGTGTTCACGATAGAGGATGGTTTTTTCAGCCGCTGCTTTATCAAATGTTGAAGGCCCACGAAAGGGAGCCACGGCTTTATCATAATCGCCGATGCCGTATTTTTCTTTTTTTTGTTGATCCCACTCCCAAGGTTTTTCCGGAGTATCATCGCCATATTTCTTTCGGGCTTCCACAAGATCAACTTGTCCTTCATTAGCGAAATGAAGCCAATCCTCAGAAACAAAAAAACAATGTTCTGGAAACAAGATAACCGGGATCGAAATACTAGTGCGACGGGTTTTATCATTTTCCAAAGGGTTGCCGATGCCTATTCCCGTAAATACAAATTCGGTATTGCCAATGATGTCTCGATCTTGTTTGTAACTCTGTCCAGGAAAACGCAGGTTTCGTCGTTTTAATTCATCATAAGCGTATAATTCTGGTCCTGGTTTTAATTCTTCTCCTGGCTTTAGTTCTGGCTCTGCAAAAAGCTTGCGCCACTCCAGATCGCCACCACCACCTTTACCGGATTCATGACATAAATATATTTTTCCCTCTTCAAAAAGCTTTTGGAACTGCTTTTGGAATTCTTGTTCTCCTGGTGTCAGTTGGCCCACTTCTTGGCGTAACTGTGTCATATTATTTTCAGAAGCTTCTCGGATATTGAGACCCGTATGTTTTGCAATTTTATCATAGGCCTCCGATATTTGCGGAGAGAGCGGTTTATTTTCCAATCTCATTTCATATTCTTTTCTGGAAGAGGTCAGGTCCACGCCATGAAAAAGTAACACCTGTTGCAAAAAATAATCGCGTTCTTCAAATACCGTATCGGCCAGATGTTTTTGGTAGGTATAAGGATTAAAGGTAAAAAGCACACGCACAGCGCCACGTGTGTGCTGTAGGTCATTGGCATGATTGATAGTCAAGATGGAGCGTTTTTCTTCGGCGGTGAGCGTCGACATTATGTCGCGGTTGCTTTGACAGAGCGTTAGCAATTCGGTAAAGCCCCCACTCAGGATATGCTCTTTGCATTGGGCTAGAAATTGTTGGCGTGCGTCATTCATGCTTTTGAAATATAGCAGAAATCAGCCAAAAATCGAAGGTTGCTCTTAAAGTAGTCCCGTTTTTGCTTCTTTATCCGTAATTACAGGATATTGCCGAGCGTTGAACAATTGGTAATGCCACCATTCATTGCGGTAAAAATCCCAACCGGCCGCGGTCATAATTCCTAAAAGCGTAAAACGATTCTGCTGCGCCTGTTTGCTGATTTCGGTATTGGCATGATGTGATTTTGGTGTGAACGCATCAAACCCGGTGCCCATATCGAGTTCATTTCCGTTTTTATCAATCAGCGTTAAATCGACCGCGACACCTCTGCAATGTGGTGTGCTGCCGACTCCGGGTTCGGAAAGAAATTCTGGATCGGGTGTGTGGTTCCAGAGTGCTTGTTGAATTTCCAGCGGACGAAATGCATCAAAAATTTTAATGCGGTAACAGAGTTCACCTGCAAGCTTCACCGCCTTCTGCAAATGTTCAGCAGCGACGGGATGTAGGAAACATTTCGCAGCTTTATAAACCGGTTTGCCGGTGAAATTGTCTGCCGTTGCATAACGGATATCGATCAATAATTCGTTGCTCGGTTTGAGTTCGACTAACACTTATACTCCTGCAATTTCATTTACTTTAGCGGCCATAATGAAATCATTTTCATGCAAACCTTTTACGGCATGGGTCGTGAACAAGACAGTACAGTAGCCCCAGCCAAACGTGATATCTGGGTGATGTTTTTCCTGTTCTGCAATTTTGCCGATGGCATTGACGAATGCGAGTGGGTCTTTGAAATTATCAAATTTAAAACTGCGGATGATCACACGGCCTTCTTCGGCGATATCCCAGCCTTCGACAAAACCTAAATAGCCAGCGGCTGCTTCCAGCGTGAGTGGCGGCGTTCCTTTCTTGCAGGGTACGCAATCTTTTTTATCGAGCATAAAGCTTCCTCACTTTTTCCAAATCTTCCGGCGTATCAACGCCCATCGGTTCTGTTGAAACAATCGCAGCATCGATGCGCATCCCGGCTTCTAGCGCCCGTAACTGCTCCAGTTTTTCTAATTTCTCTAGCGGGGAGGGCGGAAGTTTTATAAATTTTTCCAACGCAGCACGGCGATAGGCATAAATACCAATATGATAGAAAAACTCATCGTTACCATGCGGTGCTGCGGCACGTGTGAAATATAAAGCGCGACCATCCTCTGCCAAAACTGCTTTCACTTTATTCGGATTTGCTTTGGCAGTGGCATCATTGAGCTTCGTTACCAGTGTCGCAATATCGACCGCCGGATTTTTGAGTGGTTTGAGAACCGATTGTAGCAATGCAGGTTCGATAAGCGGCATATCGCCCTGCAGATTGATGATAATATCATGCTGGGTGTTGCGTATGGCATGATAGATCCGGTCCGTGCCCGAAGGTAGATCAGGCGAAGTGAGAATTGCTTTGCCACCCGCTTTTTCGACCGCTGTCTTAATTTCGGTCTCTGCACAGGCTACAATAACCTCACCCAAATTCGCTGCCTGTGCGCGCTCCAAAACATGCACAACCATAGGTTTGCCGCCAATATCCGCGAGCGGTTTGTTCGGCAACCGGGTGGAGCCCATCCGGGCGGGAATGACAATGACCGTTTTTTCCATTGATTACGATTTTACAGACGGTTATATCTTATGCGATTCCTGAAAGGTTATAATTATGAATGGGTTAGAACTCAATAAAATAGCGGCGGCAATCCTCGTTGCGGGTATTATCGCCATGGTTTCCGGCATTTTAGCCGAAGTGCTCTATGAGCCAGAGCAGCCCAAAACCCGCGGTTACAGCGTTGATGTACCAGCAGAAGGCACCGCAACTGCAGCTGCAGAAGCTCCCAAAATTGTTGAGTTAGGCCTATTGCTTGCTTCGGCTAGCATCGATAAAGGCAAAGAAGTTTCTAAAAAATGTGCCGCCTGCCACAGTCTTGGCAAAGGTGAGGCAGATAAAGTTGGCCCAAACCTTTACGGTATCGTCGGCAGCTCGCATGCGCATAAAGATGGTTTCAATTATTCCGATGCAATGAAAGGCTTGCATGGCAAAACCTGGGATATCGAAGCACTCTATCACTTCATCAATAATCCGAAAACTGCAGTTCCAGGAACCAAAATGGCATTCGCTGGTATCAAAAATCCCGAAGAACTCGCTGCAGTATTGGCTTACCTAAACAGCAACAGTGATTCGCCAAAGCCACTGCCGAAAGATCTGCAGATTAAGTAATTTAAGCTAATTTCTCTTCGTAGAATTTTTCGCCGATCACGATTTTTTCGCGGCCATTTTTCTCACGCCATTCATTGGTATCGCGCAGTGAATAAATGCAACCGCAATATTCCTGCTGATAGAATTCCTCGCGCTTAGCGATTTCATACATGCGTGCACCACCGCTATCTTTGCGCCAGTTATACGTCCAATATTCAACGCCTTCATAAGGCGCTGCCATACGCACGCCGCAATCATTAATCTGCTCCATATTCTTCCAGCGGGAGATGCCGAGGCTGCTAGTATAAAGCGAGAACCCATTTTCATAGGCATGCAATGCTGTACGAGCAAAGCGCATGTCGAAACACATAGTGCAGCGGACACCACGCTCTGGTTCACGCTCCATGCCTTTGGCGCGTGCGAACCAATCCTGCACATCATAATCCGCATCGACGAATGGAATACCGAGTTTCTCCGCATAACGGATATTTTCGTTTTTGCGGATGTCATATTCTTTTTTAGGGTGAATATTGGGGTTATAAAAGAAGATGGTGAGCTCCAAACCGCTTGCGACCATCGCCTCCATCACCTCACCACTGCAAGGTGCACAGCAGGAATGCAGTAGCACTTTCTTCTCGCCATTCGGTGTTTCAAGCACCGGGCGATTTTGCATGGTTGGAGAATGGGAGAAAGCGCTGTTCATGGCGCGTTACATAGTAGTTTTGCGGTATTTTAGCAATAGGAGAAGGAAGCGAGTGTTGCTGACAGCATAACGTTTCCACAACCGGCCCGGCTCCTGAAGCAACCGATAAAACCACTCCATTCCAATAGCTTGCATCCATTTAGGAGCACGCTGAATGCGACCCAGGGCATAATCAAAAGCAGCGCCTACGCCGATACACACTGGAACATTCAACACTGCCTTATTTCGGTGAATCCAAAGTTCCTGCTTCGGCGCACCAAACGCTACAAATACAATATCCGGTTCTGCCAAATTGATTTTCACGGTGAGGGTAATTGCTTCCTCCTCGCTTAAAGGCCGAAATGGTGGGCAAGCCGTTCCTGCTAAAACGAGTCCTGGATACAGGCTGCATAATTTTTTGCCGAGTTCTTCAGCAATGCCTTCTGCCCCACCCAGTAGAAAGATGCGGCCACCTTTCTGGCAAAGCGCATGCATCAGTTCGACTCCTACAATGCGTTCTGCCGCCGGCGATTGTTTTTTTGCGAGCCATACTAACGGCATGCCATCGGTGACTGCGAGCGATGCAGATTCAAATGCCCGCATCAGTTCTGGGTTATGATGTGCTTCAGTTAGCAGATGAACATTTGCAACGATAACGGCATGATGAAACTCACGTGTTTGAATCCAGTGTTGTATTTGATTGACGGTTTCATTTTGTGTACCGGTATCCATCGGCACACCCAGCAGCTTAATGCGCATTGGGGGACCAGAGTGGCGCGATCAATGTGCGCAGCAGAATCATGATTTCAAGCCACGGTGTCCAGTTGTCGATATATTCATTATCGAGCGCCGTACGATTTTTAATATCGTCATCGGTACGAATTAAACCACGATGTCCATTCACTTGCGCCCAACCCGTAAGCCCAGGTTTTACACGAAAGCGTTGTGTATATTCCTTGCAGCGCACAGCAAATTGCGTGTCGTGATGTGTGGCATGTGGGCGTGGGCCAACCAGTGACATATCACCTTTCACCACATTGAAAAGCTGCGGCAATTCATCGAGGCTACGACGGCGTAGAAATGCACCAAATGAAGTGATGCGCGCATCTTTGCGTGTGGCTTGAGGTACGGATTCATCTTGTGCAGCCTCTTTCTGCATGGTGCGGAATTTGATAATACGGAATGGTTTGCGATCAAGCCCACCACGATTTTGATAAAAAAAGATTGGCCCTGAGCTCGTGATTTTGATCGCGCAGGCAATAAGTGCAATGATGGGCAGCATCAGAATCAGCAGACACAAGCCGATGATATTATCTTCAAACCATTTTATGACATAATAGAGAACGGAATGCTGCATATCACCCCTTGGTTGGTGGGTTTGGGGTGAAATTATAATTGGTGAAATAGAGGTAGTCGTCTTTGCCACTCTTATAATAACGCTGCTTTTTCAAGCTAACGCGAGTGAGTGCGACTGCGAAGTTGGTGGGCGTGAATTTTTTGCGGAGCAATTTGATACCTTGTGTGACGGCACTACGTGGTGTGTGCTCCCAACGCACGAGATATAAACAAGCATCGGCAAGTGGGGCAAGGAGCGTTGCATCACGCACGCTCATCACAGGTGGTGTATCGAGCAGTATCACATCGAACTGGTTGCGCACGGCATCCATCAGGCGTGTCATAGAAGCTTGCTCCAGCACATCGAGCGGGTGCCCCTCAACAATTCCGGCAGGAATGTAAAAAATACCACTATGTTTATCCTTATAAATGATATCGCGGGCGAGTGCCTTGCCGCCAAGATACTCACCAAGCCCGGAAACCTTACCAATTTTCAGGCTTTTCGCAAGCTGGGAACGGCGCATATCCGCATCGATCAGCAATATCTGTTTGCCAGCCATCTGCAGAATAACGGCTAAGGAGAGGGCTGTAGCAGATTTTCCTTCTTCCGGAAGTGAGGAAGAAAGCATGAGCACTTTAGGCGGTGCACCGGCCGCTTTATCGAATAACGCCGTACGTAAATTGCGGATCGACTCGGCATAAAGCGGGAAGCGTGCCGTATCGAGCATTTGCAGATGGTTCATTTCCTTGGCAGAGGCAGTGAACTCTGGAATGGTTGCTACAACCGGTGCCCCGAATTCTTGTTCCAGCTGCCCGCTATTCTGGAAGCCGGAGGCAGTAAATTCGAGCAACATACCTAGGCCCACAGCGCCAATTAGCGAAAGCACAAAAATAGAAATAATGACAGGAGTACGTTTGGGCTCGAATGGTTCGCTGGGCACAAAAGCGCGTGAAATAATTTTTGCATCTGCGGCATGTGTCACTTCATCCTGCACATCCGTTTCTTTATAACGAGCAAGCAGCACATTGAAGAGCTGTTTGTTCGCATCAACTTCGCTCTCCAGCGCACGTAAACTGATTGCAGAATCATTTTCATTTTCAATAGGCAATCGCAGATCGGCGATGTCATTAGCGATATTTTTAATCCGCAACGTTGCCAGTTGCTGGTCGTTTACCAGAGATTGCCGCACGCGCAGCACGGCTTGTTGCTTTCGTTCCAGCAACTCTGATTTTTTGGAGAGCAACGAACGCATATAAGGATGCTCATCGCGATAGCGCGTACGCATCTCAGAAATTTTATCATCCAGAATTTTTTCTTCATCCAGAATATCGGAAAGGAAAGGCGACTCTAGGATGAACTGGCTGGCCTCCATTTGTTCAGGATCATGTTGCATCAGATCAAACTTCTGAAGTTTGGTTTCAATTTCACTACGTGTTTTTTTCGCCGCCAGCAGATCATTGCTCAATTGTATCAATTGCTCTTCGTAAAGGCTTTTGCCCTCAACATAAATATTACCGGAAGAGCGGCGAACCTGCTCCAGCCTGTTTTCCGAATCGACAAGTTTATTGCGCATTTCTTCAACGCGCTGTGCCAACCAGCGTGTCGCGTTATGGGTAATCGAATTTTTTTCCTTCAACTGATCTTCCAGATACACATCCAGTAATGTATTGAGTGCGCGTGCAGTGAAGGGCGCATCACTCGAAATATATTCTAAGGTTACCACGGAAGAATGTTCCGCAGGAATAACCAGAAGCCCTTTAAGAAACTGGCTGATGGAATGTTCTTTTTCTGATTGTGATGCGCCTACCGTTTCTCCTAGCTGCGCGATCACTTTTTCTGCCAGGGTGCGTGATTGTAAAACAGCAGATTGCGTATTGTTCGTAAAAGCGCCGGGGCTAACGGGTTCGGTAACTTCTTCTATGCGCGTAATGCGCTGCCTATCTCCTTCGATGACTATTTTAGCCTGCGCGCGATAGAGATCCGGCAGTTGGCTTAAGTAATAATGCGTAAGCCAAGTGGCGCTCCCGACAATGAGGAGTATTAACCATGTGCGGCGCTTGAGGGTGCCTCGGATGCGTTCAAAGTCCAATACATCGGTTCGTGCACGATACTCATGACTCACGCGTAACCTCTTGGCAGAGTAGAGTTACGGTTTAAAACCATCGCTGTAACGCCTCAATCGTATCACCTGGGAATACCGGATCATCAAGCCCGCTGATCACTTCTACCTGCTCTAGAGGATTGCGTGGTTTGCGCCGAAGGATGCGTACTTCAGAACTGCGCGCACGTGGGGAAAAGCCACCTGCCATCGCTATCGCCTGACGTACGGTAATACGGGATTTATAATTATAAAGTCCAGGTACAGCCACTAGCCCTGTCATATAAATCGGTTGATATTGCACGATCTCCACATCCACTCCAGGCGTAATCATATATGCTGCATCAAGTCGTTTTTGGATGAGTTCTGCGAGTGACTTTGTGGTTTCGCCTTCTGCCTGAACCGCGCCAATAAGCGGAATCGTGATGGTACCTTTTGGTCCAATTTCAGATTCACGTGAAATGTCTTCGTGATTCAGAATCGTAATACGCAAGCGCGCGCCGACAGCCAGAATATCAAACACCGATTCATCACATAGAACGGTAGGGGCAACGGCAGCCACTTCTTTTTTCTCTGCCTCTATTGCTGTTTCAACAGGAGTGTTTTCCGGTGTCCCGATATCAGGTGGCAAGGCTTCGGCAGCATCGATCTGCTGTATGACTTCCGGCTTTGGTTTCGGTAATGGAAGTACGGATATCGGCGGAAGCGGCGCTTTCTTTGCAACCTTGGGTTTTGCGATTGCCGCATGATTGTAAAAACAGAAAAGAAGTACCAAACAACAGCGTAAGAAAGAGCGCATCACAAACTACACGATAAAGTGAAAAGAAGGGTATTGCTGTAAAAACCACGATTAAACAAATCGCTCAATCGCGTGTAATAACGATAGCGTATACCGGTATTCACAGCATTATTCCAAAGATAATTTACACCGAAGCCGCCGAAATAATCATGATCGGTAAAGCTGGTATTTGAGAATTCATATTCCGCAAATCCAAGCTCGGCACTGGCGATAGTTTCCTCCGTGAGTGAAAGCGAAGGAACGAGGCTGCCGCGTGTTACTACAATATCGTTAACGCCACTCAATGTCGTGCTCTCGTTGGTGCGGTTCAGAAGTGCATTTAGCGTGAAATCGTCGGTAGGAGTCCACAGCAGGCTGGCATCCAGTGCGAGTGTTTGGGCATCATCGAGGCGCGAATCTTCAAACTCACGCCGTACCCCACCGATGCCAAAATTTAGCGTGGTTAACTCGGTGACTTTATAGGTGATGCCACCCAGTACTTCATAGGCTTTGTTATCACGATTGATACCCGATTGATCGCGGTCGACATCATAAATCTCATGCGAAAGTGCCGGCTGCACATATACGGCGATGTCATCAGTGACAGGATAGGAAATGCGCGTAGAATAGCGATACACATCACGATCGCGATAGCCCAATGCCTCGTTATCCATCTTTTCGATAACGATATGATTATAAGCGGCATTGGTGAAAACGGAGAAAGGATAACCGTTGTAATTGAGCCCAACGGCACCACCCATATTTTCAATATCGCGTAGTTTCGAAAGCGTTGTCGATACTTCCTGCTGGTCATCGCGACCCAGCGTATCTTTGCCATAAACTAAATTTCCGGTCAGGCTCCATGCATCATTAATATCCACTTTTCCATTAGCGAATAGATGAAAGCCATCCTGATTTTCAGAGCTGGAATCTTTGAAACGCTTCAGGGTGCCGTTAACTCCGATATTAAGCGCGTGCCTATCCCAATCAGAGGTTGCAGCAACACCGACACTTGTAGTATTCGCGATATCGCTTTTGCGGGCGGTGTCCGAAAGCTTGACGTTATCGGTATATTCCGCCGCAGTCGAGGCATTGGCACGAAGCTTGAGGCTAGAAAGAAATCCGCCAATCTTTGGTTGGGGTGTAGAGGTTTGTGATTTTCCAAACAACGCATCGCCTAATGAAACTCCTTGCGGCGTCAGGTTTTTTGTAACCACTCCGCTATCATAAACAGGGTCGTATTGATGGTCGTAAGGGGTAGCTGCGAAAGTCGGGGTTACGACCGCTAAAACGGTGACAAAAACAAGGCCAGATAATGATGCAATCACCGGTTTCATATCTGATACAAATACACCCTAACCCAACTGTATATAGTATATTTGGGGTAAGTATCAACAAAATATAGACATTTTGGCCTAAAAGGCGCTAGAAATAAGATACGGAAACATGGCACAACCCATCACCATTTTGCATTGTTCTGAAACACTGGTTTTAAGCGGTTGCTGCCGCGTGATGGAGCATCTTGCAAAAAGGGTGGATGCCACGTGGTTTACCAGCATGCTTTGTGCCGGAAGCGGAGATGCTCCGTATCTTGATTATTTACACAGCCAAAATATCACCACCCTCCTGCTGCGGCAGGGTAAACTTCCTTCCATCCCATCACCTTTTATTGCAGTGCTACACCGCTCCGGAAACAGCACCCCCTTCTGGAATCGGTTGATCCCAAAGTTGCGCGAGGCGGGCGCCAAGGCCATCATCGAACGCAATATTTTCGGTTATCCCGATGGCCATGAAGATAAACATCTGGATCGAATTTGCGCGAATTCGCTTAACACGCTGTGGCACCATTGGCGACAAAGTGGCAAGCCTGACATCTCCCATTATCTGGCGCGCCACCGCGTGCTTTATAACATCGTATCTTTTTCTCCGGATGAAGCAGAGCTGTCGCGGCTGCGCACAGAGTGGCGCAAAAGACTCGGCATTTCAGAAGATGCATTTGTCGTCGGCATTGTGACGCGTCCAGATCCGCAAAAGATCGATGCCATTATGTTGGGGTTAGTTCCATACTTAAAGAAAACCATTCCGAATTTTACGCTGGTGACACGCCGTTATCCCCAAGCGCTAGCAAAGCCATTGAAAATGATGCTGGGCACGAACTATCACAATTTGCCCTTAAGTCCGGATGCCGAGGCACTCAAAGCAACCTATGCGCTGATGGATGTGTGCGGTAATTTTCCAAGTATTGGTGAAAGCTTCGGCATGAGTATGGCCGAAGCCATGCGTGCGTATCGGCCCGTGATTGCACTTGATCTGCCACAAAAAACCAAAGGCAACTCTCAACGCGAGTTAATTGAGGACGGTATGAATGGCTATCTCGCTGCTTCGCCCGTTGAAGCGGCAGAGGCATTCCAAAAACTCAGTCTTGATAAGGAATTGCAGAAAAAAATGGGACAGGCCGCACGCCAGAAAATGATGTCACCTCCATTTGCAATAGAAACCATTATCGCTCAGTTCGAAGCAGAAATCCGGCGCAATCTGGGAGAAACTGTAGCGACACCGATCATGCCGGATGAAGCGACCATCAAACATTATTTGGAAACCTATCCAAAACATTATAGAACAAGCAATGCTTCCCCAAACAGGAAGCTTTTAATTCAAGTAACCCTGGCGCGGCTTATTTGGAAAATTGTGCGGAGATTTTTATGATTACGGCTGTCATCAAAGCACGCAATGAAACGGCGCAACTGGCAGAATGCTTCGCCTCGCTTAAAAACTTTGCCGACGAGATTATCCTCGTCGATGATAATAGCACCGATGACACTGCTTTACTTGCACGTTCGCTCGGTGCCGTAGTGATCACGGTTACGGATCGTGGAGAGCGTCCGCTCGAGTGGTTGGATACGCATGGTTTCAAAGCGGCCAAAGGTAAATGGATCTTGCAAATGGATGCGGATGAGCGGATGACATTGCACCTGGGCGAGCGCTTGAAAGCTGTAGTTGCAACCGGCAATTATAATGGTGTTCGTTATGCACGGAAAAATATCATCTGGGGTGCATGGATTCGTTATGGGGGCTGGTTTCAGGCCAATCAATTGCGCTTTTTCAAACGCGATGCATTTGATCCCAATTGGAATTGCGGCATACACACTCAGCCACTCGTGCATGGCGATATTCTGACGCTTCCTGCCGAAGAATCACTTGCCACATTGCACCTTGATTATGATTCGGTGGAGCAATTCGTACGCCGCACCTTATTAACCTATGCGCGCACAGAAGCCCTGATGGCTTATAAAAATGGTCGCCGCTTTTCACTTGCAAAACTCATCTTGAAACCTGCGGTAAAATTCATCGGCCGTTATTTCGTGCGACAGGGTTTTCGTGATGGCGTGCGCGGCTTTTTGTTGGCCTTTTTTCTCACGTGCTACGAAGTAATTATCGAAGCGCATTTATGGGATTTTAAAAGAAGAGAGCTATGAAATTTTCAATCGTAGTGCCTTCTTATAATCATGCAGCATATCTTGAAGATGCCCTAAAAAGCCTGATTCATGAACGTGAACAAGGAATCGATCTGGAAATTATATTGATGGATGGTGGTTCGAAGGACGGCACTGCTGCTATTATCGAAAAATACCGTGCGCATCTTGCGGTAGCTGTTTCACAGAAAGATGGCGGTCAGACCGATGCACTCATCAAAGGCTTTGCACAAGCAACCGGCGATGTGATGGGATGGCTTAATTCTGATGATTATTACTATCCAGGGGCGCTCACTGCGGTGCAGGAGTTCTTAAAGACGCAACCCGAAATCGATGTGGTTTACGGCGATATGAATTGGGTAAGTCTTTCAGGCGCAGTGGAAAAAGAGCAAAAAGAAATGGCATTTTCGCTGCCGGTACTCTTGTGGGATTATAATTACATTCCACAGCCCTCCACCTTCTGGCGCAGAAGTGCTTGGAATAAGGTACAGGGATTAAACTCGGAACGGCAATGCGCTATGGACTATGATTTATGGTTTCAATTTGTGAAAGCCGGCTGCCGATTTGCGCATATTCCTAAAACACTTTCGGCGATGCGCCGTTATGCCGATCAAAAAAACCAACGTCTGCGAACGATCAGCGATGCAGAAGATCGTGATATTCGTGAACGATTTTTAGGGCGTAAGATTTCCCAAGGGGAACGCCTTTTGAAACGCCTGATATGGAAGCCAGTGCGGATTTTAAAGCGCCTATGAGGAGCGTGTTTCCGAACGGCATCTATATCCATATGTTGCCGTTCTTCCTGCTCGGTTACGCTGTGGGAGGAAGAGCATTTGCCTATCTCGGTGTGCCACCGCTTTATATGGGCGAAATATTATTGTTCCTAGGATTGTTTCAAATGCTTTGTTCTTTAAATGGAGCAAGTGTCTTTCTACAAAGTCAGCTGTGGTTTTTAGCGGCTTTCATGTTCTGGAGCATGATGCAAACCGTTCCTTATATTTCTGAATACGGCATGTTTGCGATGCGTGATGCCGTGCTCTGGGGTTATGGAATGTTTGCATTTATAATTGCAATCATACTAACAGCGCGCCCACTTTTTTTAGAACTTCTGATAGAACGCTATCAGTTTTTTGCAAGAATATTTCCCTTTATTGCGGTGCTGGGATTGGTCTTACTGGTTTTTTTTAAAAGAGTGTTTTTCGACGTCAGTGAATTTATACAAATGAAGCCGGGTGATATTTTTGTACAACTCGCTGGAATTATAACATTTGCCTTATGTGGGTTGATGGAACGAAGACCACCTTTATGGGTGGTTGCCATACTGGGAGCCGTAGTTATTGCTGGTTCCGTTGGTCGTGGAGGATTACTCGCATTCTGCTTTTCGCTGAGTGTTATCGTATTATTGCGATTGCGCTATACACATACTTGGAAAATAGTTTTTTCATTTTGCAGCATCATGGCCATTCTGACGATGGTGCTTCTGTGTAGCCCACATGCAAAAGAAACACAGAATCGATTCGTGCGCAAAATTTCGCCGGAGCAATTGGTAAAAAATATGATGAGTATTGTTGTTCCGGCAGAAGAATGGGGATTAGAAGGAACCAAGCGCTATCGGATGGATTGGTGGAATAAAATTATCGATTATACGTTCTTTGGCCAATATTTTGTGAACGGTAAAGGGTATGGCATTAACCTTGCGATTTCAGACGATCAGGTATTAAACGGTGATATTTCATTACGCAATCCGCATAATGCGCATCTGACCATTCTTGCGCGCTCGGGAGTGCCTGGCCTTGCATTGTGGATTGTACTGAATTTTTCCTGGGTTCTCGGGATCATACACTGTATTATCAAAGCCAAACTAACACAGATGCGAAAATGGGAAGGCTGGTTTTGTACGCTGCTCGCCTTTTATCTGGCGGTAATGGTGAATGCGAGTTTCGATGTATATCTGGAGGGGCCGATGGGCGGCGTGTGGTTCTGGACCGTATTCGGAATTGGTGTCGCAAGCATGCATCTCTATCATCAATTTCCTGATATGATGGCGGAATATGCGGATCCTGATCGTCCATAGTTATTACCAGCAGCGCGGTGGTGAAGATGCCGTATTTCATGCTGAGCGCGATGCTTTGCTTGCAGCAAGCCACGAGGTAGAAACCCGCGCGTGGGATAATGCCGAGTTTATTAAAAAACCGAAATGGCAGCAGTTGCTTTTCTTATTCTGGAACTGGCAGGCCTATGCAGAAATCCGTGCAGCGATTAAGCAATTTAAACCGCATGTGATCCATGTGCATAATCTGTTTCCCTTCGTGTCTCCATCGGTGCTCTGGGCAGCGAAACGCGAAAATATACCAGTGGTAATGACGCTGCATAATTACCGTCTTATCTGCTCTAATGGATTATTTTATCGCGATGGTAATCCATGCGAGAAATGCGTCTCCAAATTCTTACCATGGCCCTCCACAGTATATGGATGTTACCGCAAGAGCCGCATACAAACCGCTTTTATTGCACTGAGCATGACATTGCACCGCCTCCTAGGAAGCTGGAAAATCCCTCAGCGTTTTATCGCACCTACAGCTTTTGTTGCAGAAAAACTATCATCAGCTATTCCAGAAAATCGTATTCGTATCAAACCACATTTCGCTACGGAAATTATGCTGACCCCAACTACAAAAAATGGCAGGGTGATATTTGCAGGCAGGCTATCGGAAGAAAAAGGAATCGATTGGCTGCTGGATGCATGGCGTACATTACCATCGGATATCAAGCTAGATATAGTGGGTACCGGAAATCATTATATTACCGATGATTCGCGCATTACATTCCATGGCCAGCTACCGTTGGAAAAATTACGCGTCTTACTGGCGGCAGCTTCGGTGGTGGTTATTCCTTCGCGCTGTTACGAAACCTTTAGTAATATTGTAGTTGAGGCATTTGCAGCAGGGACAGCGGTGATTGCACCACTAGGCACGGCGCCAGCAAGTCTAATTGAAAGTGGCAAAACCGGTGCACTCTTCCCGCGTGATGATGTTGCGGCATTTCACCAGCTTGTTGAGAGCTATGTCAATGATCCGGAACGCACCGTGCGTGAGGGCAAAAATGCACACGCAGTTTATTTGCAGAAATATCAGCCTCAGCAAAACATGGAAATGCTGTTAGAGATTTATAATTCTTTGAGCAGCCGATAGGCCTCGGTGATATTTTTAAATAAGGCTTCGGCTTTTTTATCACCACCGTTGGTATCGGGATGGTGTTTTTTCACCAGTGTGCGGTAGCGGGCTTTTAAATCTTTTTCGGTGAACGGATATTCGATATTGAGCAAAGCCATGGCTGCACGCTGGGCCTTGGTGAATTTCGGTTCTGAAGCAGGAGTTTTCGGAGCGGACATATCAAATCCGAAAAACCAGGCATCAGGATGCGAGAAAAATAAATTCTGTGGGCTGCGGGAGCCAATGGGCTTGGTTTTGCGGTGGCCGACGATGGCGTCACGCAGGAAGCGTTCGATTTCTTCGATGCTCATCTGCGAAAAATAATCCCAGCGCTGGTTATATTCGCGCACATGCTCCAGGCATAAATAAAGATGCCGGTCGGAGGGCTTTTCTTCTTCCACATGCAACCGTGATTTCGGGGCACGGTATTCGCCTTCCGCATGGCAATCCGGATGGGCGCAGGGAATGTGTGCCTGTTTAGGGGAGGGCTTTGATTTTATGGTTTTCCGAGGCATAGGCCATTATGCCAAGAATTCCACCGTTTTTCAACGTTTTTGGCGGCGTTTCGCGGGGTTTGGCTGAGTATAAATCGTGTAAATTACCACAAGAATCAGCGCAAAACTTCCCCAGGTGATCGCATATTGCAAATGGTCGTTGCGAAGTTCGAAATGTACATCTTGCGGGATGGGAAAGCCGTCATCTTTCCTGCCATCATGCATTTGCTGGACAAGCACCGGCAGGATAGCCGTATTCGGATATTTCTGGTTTAAGCTTGTGGTCCAGTTTTGCGTATCCTGCCAAAGCCACATTCCAGTTCTTGGATCGTTTTGTGGTAGATAACTGCGCGGGTGCTCGTCGGCGCGCACGAGGCCTATGACATGTATGTTACCTTGCGGTCTGGTAATTTTGACTTTGGGATTGGTTTTATAATCTTTAGGAACCCAACCGCGATTTAGAAAAATGATAGAGCCATCTTCAAGACGCATCGGGGTGATCAAGTGAAAACCCAGATTGCCTTTGTAATACCGTGCCTGTAGATGCAGCGCATCCTCATGAAGCAAGCTGCCTGTCATTTCAACGCGATGAAACTCCGGTATGGAACGAAATCCTTCACCGTTGGTTATATAAAGCGGTGCCGCGCTGACGGTCGCGTTGATTTCTTTAATCAGATTTTGTTTCCAGTAAAGCCGCTCAACTTGCCAATAGCATAGACCACACAGTACCAGGAAGGCACCGAGTGTAAGAAACGAAAGCCAGGGATAGTGTAGAACGCGCCCTTTAATGGCCAGGGTGAACATTACCGCCACCCCACCAATAGACGAATACGAATAAGAACAACCAAACGACGTCTACGAAGTGCCAGTACCAGGCGGCGAATTCAAAGCCCAGATGGTGTTTTGGGCTAAACTGACCCTTGCGTGCGCGGAAATAGCACACAGCGAGGAAGATCGTGCCGACGATGACGTGAAAGCCGTGGAAACCGGTAAGCATAAAGAACAGCGATGGGAAAGTGCCGCCTTTAAACTCAAATGGTGCATGGCTATATTCAATCGCTTGCAGGCTGGTGAAGCATATTCCCAGGATAACAGTAAGCAACAGCCCGGTTTTGAGGCTTTGGTGATCTTTCTGCAGCAAGGCATAATGCGCCCACGTCACGGTGGTGCCGGAAAGCAGCAGGATCAGTGTGTTGAGGAATGGCAGATGGAACGGATCAAACGTCACCGTGCCCTTTGGCGGCCAGGCAGCCGCGGCAGAATTCCAGAAATCGGTTACGATAGGTAGTGGCCAGATAGCAACGGAGAAATACGCCAGGAAGAAGGCAAAAAAGAACATGACTTCTGAGGTGATGAAAAATGCCATTCCCATTCGAAGCCCGTGTTGTACTTCATTGGTGTGCGCATGATCATGCGCACCTTCGCGCACTACATCGCGCCACCATACATACATCACGCAAAGCACGATCGCCAAACCAATCAGCAGCGGCACAAATCCGATATGGTGCTTATGCATGGCAAGCACGCCCCCCACAGGCATCAACAACAACCCAAAGGCTGCAAGCGCGGGCCACGGGCTAGGGTTTACAAGGTGAAAGGGATGATCTTGTTTTGCTGACATAAAATACCTTTAGCGGGGTTTGGCCTTAAAGAAAGTGTAAGATAGCGTAATATCCTGTAATTCGTCCAGATTTTTATCATTTGCTATGGCTGGGTCAATAAAAAACGATACCGGCATGGTAACTTCCTGGCCGGGTTGGAGGGTCTGGTTTTCGAAGCAGAAACACTGAATTTTGTTAAAGTATCCGCCAGCTTTCTCTGGGGTAACGTTAAAGGTAGCAACGCCTGTTACGGGTTCGTTACCTATGTTTTTTGCATCAAAAAAGACCAGTTTATTTTCGCCCACCCTTACCGTGATATTTTTTTGTAGGGGTTTGAACTGCCAGGGCAGGTTGGGGTCTGTATCCGCATTAAAGGTGATGCGCATGGTACGTTTTAAAATGGCAGAGGCGGGTGGTGCGCTGATGGCTTTTTGGGTGGTACCAGCAAATCCCGTAACGCGGCAGAATAGGCTATAGAGCGGCACACTGGCATAGGCCAACAACAGCATTCCGACCACCACCATCGCCGCATTAATGGCCAGCGAAATATTTTTCTGCCGTAACGTCTTTTTCACTTAAAGGCGCCACCTACGCGAATCATCCCGACGACAAATAGCAGCGCCACGAAGCCTAGAAGCACTAATAGTAAGGCAAGATTTTTTTGTTTTTGTTTGGGAGTGAGTTTCATTTTAGAGTTGTCCTAAATTCCGCAGTTTCATTTTGGCATGCACTTCATTCTGGCTCATCACCACGATGGAGGGCCGCACGCGCTCGATGATGGCACGCACATAAGGGCGCACATGTGGGCTGGTGAGCAAGATCGGCATGTCCCCTTTGAGTGCATATTTCTCATAAGCGTCGCGTACGCGCACGATGAATTCTTGCAGACGGGAAGGCGGCATCGCCAACTGGCGATCATCGCCAAGGCCGACAATGCTTTCCATAAACGCCTGTTCCCAATCAGGTGAAAGCACTATAATAGTGAGCGTGCCATCTGGCGTTGCATTGGCGTGAGAAATTTGCCGTGCAAGGCGTCCGCGTACATGTTCAGTGATGGCAGTAATGCTTTGAGAATTGCGGGCAGATTCGGCAATAGCCTCCATGATGGTGGGCAGATCGCGGATTGAAACCATCTCTTTGAGTAGCCCCTGCAACACACGCTGCACACCGCTGACGGAAATTTGTGTCGGTATCGTATCGGTGACCAGTTTTTTATGATCATCACCGATTTTATCGAGAAGTTTTTGCGTCTCGCTATAGGAGAGCAGATCGGCGATATTCTCTTTAATGACTTCAGTAATATGAGTCGTAATCACCGTTGGTGGATCGACCACGGTATAATTTTTAAACAAAGCTTCCTCGCGGCTCCCCGGCGCAACCCACATCGCAGGGAGTCCAAATGTCGGCTCCTTCGTATCTTCACCCGGCAGATTAATTTTGCCACCTTTCGGATCCATGATCAGCAACTGTTCCGGCCGCACTTCGCCGCGTGCGCATTCAATATCTTTAATCTTCACAACATAGGTATTTGCGGGCAGCTGCATATTATCTTGAATACGTACAGAAGGCATTACAAAGCCGAGATCGCGCGCCATCTGTTTGCGCAGTGATTTGATCTGATCGGGCAGGCGGTGGCCTTTCTGATAATTGATGAGTACAAGCAACCCATAACCTAACTCCAGCTTCAGGCTATCCATCGCCAGCGTGTTCTCGATAGGCTCATCAGCAGGTGCTGCAGCAGCTTTCTTCGCTTCTTCGCTAGTCGCACCTTCTTCTGTCTTTTTCTGCTTAAGGCTACGATTCATATAATAAGCCGCAACGCCGGTGGCAGTTCCTAAAAACGCAAAAGGTGTAAACGGAATACTCGGCATGAACGAAATGAAAAACAGCAATGCACTACAAATACCCATGGCTTGTGGGAATCGTCCTAACTGGCTGAACACAGCCTTATCTGCAGAACCCACCACGCCGGATTTTGTAACCAGCAAACCAGCGCCAGTTGAAACGATGAGCGCAGGAATTTGGGAGACGAGACCATCACCAATCGTGAGCACGGTATAGGTATGCAGCGCTTGATCGAAGCTCAAATCACGCTGCACCACACCGATCAGAATGCCGCCGATAAAGTTGATGAATGTAATTAAAAGACCGGCAATGGCATCGCCGCGTACGAATTTGCTGGCACCATCCATAGCTCCGAAGAACGTGCTTTCATCTTCCAAATCCTTACGGCGTTTTTTGGCGGTTGCTTCGTCGATCAAGCCTGCAGATAAATCGGCATCGATTGCCATTTGTTTTCCCGGCATTGCATCCAAACTGAAGCGTGCAGAGACTTCAGCGATACGACCAGAACCTTTGGTGATCACGATGAAGTTGATGATAGTCAAAATGCCAAACACGATGATCCCGATCACTACCGAGCCTTCCATCACGAAGCCACCAAATGCTTCGATCACGTGGCCGGCGGCGGCAGTTCCTTCATGACCCTGTGCGAGGATTAATCGTGTCGACGCAATGTTCAGCGCTAATCGGAACATGGTGACAATCAACAGGATGGTCGGGAAGGAGTTGAAATCAAGCGGGCGTTCGATGAACAACACGTTCATCAGGATCAATACCGAAATTGTGATCGAGATACTGAGCATGAAATCCAGAATCGGCGTTGGCACTGGAAATAGCAGCACCATCAAGATGCTGATAACGCCAACGGCGAAGAGAATATCTTTATGTTTATTTATTTGGCCAAGCGTGGCAAACCCGAAGTTCTTTGCGGTCTGACTATTAGAAATGGCTACAGGCTCTGCCATTTAAGCAGCATCCCCAGGCTCCAAGGCCTCGCCATATTCTTTCAGTTTATTACGCAGCGTACGAATCGAAATACCAAGAATATTGGCAGCATGGGTGCGATTGCCTAAGCAATGCTGTAACGTTCCCAGGATGAGTTCGCGCTCCACTTCATCCAGCGAACGCCCAACAAAAGACTGCATCGCCATTTCCTTGATGCCCGCGGCAATTCCGGGTGCAGCCTGTTCTGCTTCTTCGCTTAAAATAATTGCTTCATCATCGATGGTTTTACCACTCGCAAGCAACACCGCGCGGTGCAGCGTATTTTCAAGCTCACGTACGTTACCGGGCCAGTGATATCCCATCAGCCGTTCCATGGCCTTAGGTGACAGCGGTAATGGCGAAACGCCATTTGCCTGTGCATATTTTTTCACGAAATACTCGGCGAAGATAGGAATATCGTCCTTGCGCTGACGCAACGATGGCAATTGCAAATGAATCACGTTGAGGCGGAAATATAAATCTTCACGGAAGCGGCCTTGCTCTACTTCTTTTTTGAGATCGCGATTAGTTGTAGCAAGAATCCGCAAATTCAATTTCACCGGTTTATTACCGCCAACGCGATCGATTTGTTTTTCCTGAATCGCCCGCAGCAATTTCGCCTGTAGACGGATATCCATTTCGCTGATCTCATCGAGCAGCAATGTGCCGTTATTAGCTTCTTCAAACTTACCAATACGTTGGGCAACGGCGCCGGTAAACGCCCCTTTTTCATGACCGAATAACTCGGATTCGAGCAATTGCTCTGGTATCGCCGCACAGTTGACAGAGATGAATGGATTGCCCGCGCGTTTGCTTTTGCGATGGATAAAATTGGCGATGACTTCTTTACCGGTGCCCGACTCTCCGGAAATAATCACATGTGCATCAGAGGGTGCGACCTGTGTTGCGAGCTTAATGATTTTTTCCATCGCGGCGGATTTATAAATCACCGATTGCGTTTCCTCGGTAATGGCCTCGAGCACAGCCGCGATCAATTTTTCATCGGGCGGAAGCGGAATGAACTCTTTCGCGCCAGCGCGAATAGAGCTGGCCGCTTCATCGCTTTTCGCATCCACACCGAAGGCGATGACGGTGAGGAAGAAGCGTTCTTCCTTGAGCGCTACCGTTAGTTTTTTAATATCCTGACGGACATCGACCATTAGAAGATCGGCACCTTTGCCAGAACGCAGCATAGCCAGTGCCGCATCAATATCAGGGGAGTGGGTGACAGCAGCTCCCTTATCCTTTGCAATTTTACTGGCGGCACCTATTTGCGCGTCATAGGCTCCGACGACGAGTAGCCTCATTCAAAACTTCCTTTAACCAATTATAAAAAGTATTTCACCCGGCTGGCAGGTGGCAAGAGCGTGTTTAACGTAAGCTCAAGACGGCGGGGGTTTTCTTTGCGGGCCATGGACTCGCTGGCTTTCAGATAAATCCGCATGACCAGTGTTTCGTGTTTGGTATTACGCTCCAGCTTGCTGGCAAGAGGGGAAAGAATCATATAGGACATCATCGCACCATAAAGCGTGGTGAGCAACGCAATCGCCATAGCGGGTCCAATTTTGGAAGGATCGCTTAAGTGGCCCAACATCTGTACCAATCCGATAACGGTTCCGATCAGGCCCATCGCTGGCGAAATTTCCGCGGCTTTGCGAAGTACGGAGCTACTTTTCGTGTGGCGATCTTGCATAGCATGTACTTCTTGCGCCAGAAGCTGTGTTACTTCTTCATCGGTCGTGCCATCAATCACCATTTCAACAGCGCGGCGGAAGAAAGGGTTGTGTGCGGTAAGGCCGATATCATCCTGCAGGCCCAACACGCCCTTCTTGCGGGCGACTTCAGCCACTTTCAGTGCCTGACGTGCTGCAACGGAAGCATCTTCAGAACTATAGACCATCGTTTTTGCGACCAGTGCTAATGAGCGCAGAACTTCGTCGAATGAATAACACGCGGCCGTCAGCATAAAGGTGCCAAATATCACAATCAGCACCGCAGGTAGATCCATGAAGGCTTTCGCGCTGCCACCGATAGTGACCGCAATTCCAACCATGAGCAAGGCAAGGAATATACCGAAAATAGTTGAGAGATCGGTAACGACAGTATTCACTAATTTTTCTCCACTTTCATAATTTCAGTCATGGTGACGCCGATACGATCCTCCACGATCACGACTTCGCCGCGGGCAACCAGCCGCTCATTCACGAAAACGTCCACCGATTCACCGACTTTCCGGTCTAATTCTACCACTGCACCCCGGCCAAGCTTCAATACATTGCTGATAGGCATAGAGGTACGGCCCAACACCACCGTCACCTGCACCGGAATGTCATAGACAGCTTCCAGATTGACGGTTTCGTCCTGTGTTAACGCTCCCGCGGTTTCTGTTTCTTTTGCGTCCGCCATCTAAACCCCAAGTAAATCCTTTACCTTTTGCTGCAACACCGCTTGGTTTAGCACCGCCCGGCCTTGCCCCCATTCCACCTTGCAATCTCCGGGTGCGACATCTGCTGCCGCTACGACCTTCAATTGTCCGACGAAACCTTGTGCTGATGATAAGCTAATTATTTTTTCTTGCAAGCGATCCGCCAACTCTGGATGAACTTCTATTGTAAGTTCAGGCTGTTCGATGAGATTGGGGATCAGCGACTCCAACATCTGCAACACGGCTTCCTCGGGCTTTTCCTTAAGGGCTTTGCCCGCAATTTTCAGCGCCAAAGCGCCGGAAAGCTGCGCAATCGCCTGGCCAAACTCCTGAGTTGTCTCCGTATAAATACTCTGCACATTGGCAATCGCGATGTTGATTTGCTGCAACAGTTCGGCCATGCGGTCATCCCGCTCGGTCTGTTCGGTTTTGACCTGTTCCAGGCCCTTTGCAAGCCCTTCCTGGTAACCTTCGGCCTTTGCCGCCTCTTCTTTTGCCGTTACTTCTTCCTGCGTAAACACGCGCGGCGCGGGGAGATCGACAAATTCTTCATTGGCAGGAGTCGGTGTTTCAACAGTCGCAGATTCCGGTACCTGTACAATTTCAGGGAGAGATACCTCAAAAGAGGCATATGGAAACCGCAATATCTGCATTAATACACTAACTGATCATCTTCTTTATTATCCGCAATCATAATATCACCGGATTCTGCCAGATCACGTGCGACATTCACCACTGCCATCTGTGCTTCATCCACATCCTTCATGCGTACAGGGCCTTTGCTTGCCATATCTTCCTGCATGATTTTCGCTGCGCGTTCGGACATATTGCTAAAGAACAGCTCACGCATTTCTTCCGATGCCCCTTTAAGCGCGATGGCGAGTTTATCTTTATCGACACTACGCATAAGCGTCTGGATACCTTTCGCATCCACGCCGATAAGATCATCAAACGTAAACATGAGTTCGCGAATGCGTGTAGCAGAATCTGGCGAACGGGTTTCCAACAGGCCCATGAACTTTGATTCGGTGTTGCGATCGAAGTTGTTGAATACTTCGGCGATCATCTCATAGCTATCCAGCTTCTTCGTGCTTGCAAGGTTGCTCATGAATTCGGACTGCAGCGTTTTTTCGATACCGACCAATACTTCGCGCTTCACCGGCTCCATAGCGATCATGCGCAAGATAACTTCAAGTGCCAACTCATCCGGCAATACACCAAGCACTTTCGCAGCCTGTGCCGTTTTGACTTTGGAGAGCACCAGCGCAACAGTCTGCGGATGCTCGTTCTTGAGATAAGTCGCTAGCGTTTCTTCACTTACGTTATTCAGTTTATCCCACGTTGTACGACCGACAGGACCACTGATATCTTCCATGATCGATTGTACTTTATCTTTACCAAGCGCACGCTCCAGCAGACGTTCGGTGCTTTCCATGCTACCAACCACAGGGCCGGCTTCAGAAATTTTTGTCAGGAACTCAGAGAATACATTTTCTACAATTTCCGGCTTTACCGCACCAAGCGCAGACATGGTGTGGGAGATTTCTTTGATCTCTTCTTCCCGCATCATAGTGAACAAGCGCGTTGAGGCTTCTTCTTCAATCGACATCAAAATAACGGCCGCTTTTTGAAGCCCCGTTAGTTTTCCTTCAACTCTGCCCTTTGCCGCTACCATGGTATTACTCCATTATTTCTTATGCATCATCCAGGCGCGCAGAACGGCCATGGTTTCTTCTGGATTGGTCTGCGCGATTTCACCCACTTTCTTAATCGCGGCCGCACCTGTTTTCACTGTAATCATATCTGCGAATGGATCATCTTCAACTTGATCTTTGCCGAGCAAGGAACTCACATCTGGCCCGCCAGCAGAAAGAATGGCGATGCCTTCTGCTTCATCCGCCGGTGCAATTTCGAATGCACGGTTTACCAGCGGCTTGATTACTAGCATAATTACCATGATGGCAACAGCACCGATCACGAGCGTTTTCAGGATGCTATCGAAATCACGCTTCACCCATTCGAATGGTTTCTCAGGCTCTTGCACTTCCATTTCATTGTTGAATGGCATATTCACGACTTCCACAGTGTCGCCACGTTTTTCGTTAAAGCCGATAGAAGATTTTACCAAACTCGCAATTTGTTTCAGCTCTTCAGGAGTGCGCGCAACGTAGGATTTTTTCTTAGTGGTTGCATCCACATTATAAATGCCATCCACAAGCACAGCGACAGAAATGCGGTTAATAGTATTGCCTTCTTGCACATGGTTTTTGGTGACTTTGGAAATCTCATAGTTGGTTACTTCTTCGTTCTTTTCGGAATTGGTTTGGCTGGTAGGCGCACCCGGCGTTTTGCTGCCAGCATCCGGGAGGTTATTAGCAACGGTGACATTTTGAGGGTCGCGGTCCGTAGAATTTTCTTTTTCTTCTGTAGTTTGTACGGAGCGCGGAACGCGGCCTTCTGGATCAAAGGTTTCAGAATTGGTAATGACACGATCAAAATTGATGTCGGCGGAAACCTGAACTTTTGCATTACCGGCACCTAGGGAATTTTCGAGCAGTTCTTCTACGGTCTGTTGCAAATGACGCTCAAACGTGCGCTGGAAGGCATCGGCATTTTCAGCGGCCACAGCAGGGTCATCCGCGTTTTCAACGCCCTTGCTTAAAAGTTTGCCGCGGCTATCGACCACGGTAATGCGTGAAGGATCAAGCTCCGGTACCGAGCTCGCAACCAAATGCCGAATCGCAGCAACTTGCTCTGCAGTAGGAGAACCCGTGCTTTTTAATTTGATGATCACGGAGGCAGAAGATTTTTCCTTTTCGCGTGAAAACAATTCACGCTTTGGAAGCACTAAATGTACGCGCGCATTATCAACCCAATCGAATGTATTGATAGTGCGGCTCAATTCACCTTCCAGCGCACGCAGCATATTAACGTTATAAACAAAGGTAGAGGTGCCGAGGCTGTCGCCTTTGTCAAACACTTCATAACCGATGATGGAACCGCGGGAAGGAATTCCTTTTTCCGCCATCTGCATACGAAGTTTCGGCACCTGATCGGCTGGCACCATAATCTGCGTGCCATCGGCCCGAAGCTGATATTTCACACCGGCTTTATCGAGCTCTGCCACGATTTTCCCGCCATCTTCTACTGGCAGATTGGTATAAAGCGGCGACATAACCCCGGAAGAAACGCGCATCGTAAGAAACGCAAAAAACGCAAGCAGCGCAACGCCAAACCCGACCAGCGTATAAAGCCGTGTGGTTCCAATCCCTCGTAAACTTTGTAATGCGGCTTCCATGCGATCCAACCACTCGATGTAGTATGTTGCATCAAGTTATAATAACTATATATGGTTGTGTAAACGTGTTTTTCCACCAAACTTACCCACAGGCTGTGGATATAAAAGCTGGCTACATATCAGTATTTTAGGGACGCGATACAGATGGTTTTGTGGATCGTTGCTGAGAAATGATGTTTAGGGCGTCCTGTAGCTGGGCCAAACCTTCTAATAACGCATCCGTATCTTTTTTGGATGCAGCAAAATCATCAAATTTACCCTCTCGGTCGGGTAAATCCACAGATCCTAAAATTTCAGAGTAATGGATTAGCATGCCGGAGAAACCTTCAACCGTAATTTGCATCATGCGGGCAAGAACAGGTTTTTCGAGATCATTGGCTTCTTCCAGGAGCTTCATCTGATCCTGTAACATCTGGCTATGTAGCATTAAAGTTTGGGATGTAGATTTTTTTGAATCGTGATCGACCTCACCAGAACGGCTCGTGATATCAACATAACGTTCAATGTTTTCTACTACTCCACGCGAAGAAGAGCCCTCCGCTTGTGTTACAAGATCAAATTCAAATTCTGTTCTCCCATTTAAATGTGCTGTAATAGCATTGATATGAGTGCGAGCCATCTGCAGCGCTTCGGTATTCCCTTGAACGCGCTCGGTCCAGGAAGAAGCAAGTGAAGAGGCAGTGAGAGGAATGCCCGTAACGTTCGACTCTGGAAATACATTTGAAGCAGTTATGAAAGAAGCATCTCTCGTGTTTGGTTGGAATGTTTCATAACTCGTGATGCCGGAAGGGTGTTGTGTTATAGTAAAACCTTGTTCACGAATGCGGGCCAATTCGGCTTTTATAGCAGCGGCTGCGGCGGCAACTTCAGTAGCACGTTGGGTTTCTGCCGCTCTTGCTACAAGTTCTGCTTGGATAAGAAGTTCTTTTGCTCCCGCCTCACTAGCGGCTCTTTGCAGAGCCGCTAGTGTTAATTTATTTTCGAGCGTATTCTCACGGTCCAGTTGGGCTTGCGTTTTCAAAGAACCAGGAAGAATACCCACTTCATTGAGAAGCGCTGTTCGGATATCGCGTCTTTTTGATTCATCTTTTTCCACCGAAAAAGTCGCTTGTACTCCATCTGGCAGAGGAATGAAGTAAGAGGCTAGTTTTTCGGCTAATAGAGACCAGGCTTCATATCCTCCCAGACCTTTCAACATTTGGGGGTCATCACTATCCGTGAGAGCAGTAAAATTACCATGCACCTTATTTAAAGTTGTTTTCAATTTCTGAACTGCTCGCGTAACCTGTCTATATTCTGACGAAGCTTCACTACCCGGTTGTCGGAAAATACGGTCTGCCTTGCCCTCGGCGTTTGATAATACAGCGAGCGCTTCCGTTACCTCACCAAACGCAGTGTCGCTGCCGGGAATTGAAACCAACCCATCTCTAATAACATAAGGCCTTGGCAATAGTGGAAGTAGTTTCAGTCCCTCGTAGGCTTGTGAAAAATCTCTCGCTGTCCAGAATTCTTTCGTCTTATTTCTAAGATCTTGAATGACTACCTCTACGGCACTAGGACCATCTGGAATAGCTTCCGGCGGGAATTCCCCGCCACGAAAAGACATCTTTGCTTCTTCGATTAGTTTTTCGGCGCGCTCTTTCCAGTAATTATAAATTAGTTCCAAAGTTGCTTTTTGGCTGTCAGGAACATATTTCCACAACCCATCCAAAGAACGGGGAAATTCTCCCAAATACCCTATTGCATTTAACCGACATTTCTCAAATTCTGGAAAATTTGCAGCTTCTAAATGACGCCATGCCTCTTGGTTCAATTGGTAATAATTTGTAAAAAAGATAAATGCGTTAATATTCATGCCCAATGCCCCCAAGGGATTATCGGTTTGAGGGCTGGTATAGGTAAGAGTTGGGTATAACGCTTCAGCCGCGCTAATATAAACTTGTACGTGCTCTTGCTCATTATGTTTAAGAGCAAGTTCTTGGGCAATATCCGATTCTTGCTGGGTTATAAGCCGAAAAGCAGCAACCGATTGTGTAATTGGGTTTTTTTGTAGTAATTTCCGCAAACTATCTGCATCATTTTTAAGATTAGCTAAAGATATAAGTAGAGCCGTATTGCGGGAGGGCTTTAGAGCAGAGTGCAATGTACCTAAATGATCTGAAAAAATAGATAAAGATTGCTGAATAAAACCACGAGCTTCTTCTATTCCTGCTCTATCTCCTTGAAGTAAGGCTTCATGTAGAAGGCTGTAATCTGAACGAATTCCTTTACCTGTATCCGGATCCCCAAAAGCTTCTTTAAAAAACTTTTCTACATCATCTCCGTTTTTAAATGGTGGTATTTTTTTAGTTAAGTCATCGTAAGCATTTGCAGCAGCATCTACTGTCTTTCGGTCGTATACTATATTATTCATTTTGCAGAAGAGTTTTGCTTCTTCCGCAATATGTCGATGATGTGATGCATCAAGCATAAAGATGAAATCGACGGCCACATCTCTAGCGTCCAGAAGAGATAGTGAAGATACGGCACTTATTTTCTTTGAAGTAAGCATAAAAGTTCCTGCTGTAACCCCCAAATGGTATCACCCAAAGGTTAACAACAGGTTAACAAAGTGCGGCTTTAGCCCTTGCCTTTGGTCTTCGTTTTGCCCGGTTTGGCATTTTTTTCGATGAATTCGATGATTTTTCCGGCGATGTCGATGCCGGTGCCTTTTTCGATGCCCTCAAGGCCGGGGGAGGAGTTGAGCTCGATCACCATGGAGCCGCCATAGGCGCGGAGGATATCAACACCGGCGACATTGAGGCCCATGATTTTGCAGGCACGGACGGCAAGTGCGCGTTCTTCTGGGGTGATTTTGATGGGTTTGGCGATGGCGCCACGGTGGATGTTGGCGCGGAACTCACCTTTTTTGGTAGCGCGGCGTTCGATGGCGGCGACGACTTTATCGCCGACGACGAAACAACGTATATCGGTGCCGGAAGCTTCTTTGATGAATTGTTGCACTAAGATGTGCGCATCCAAACCTTTAAAGGCGCTGATTACGGATTCGGCGGCTTGCTCGGTTTCGGCGAGTACGACGCCGATGCCTTGGGTGCCTTCCAGCAGTTTAATAATAAGCGGTGCGCCCCCGACCATTTTGATTAGATCTTCAGTTTCCTGTGGCGAATGCGCAAAGCCGGTGATGGGAAGGCTGATGCCTTTGCGGGCGAGCAATTGCAGCGAACGCAACTTGTCACGTGAGCGGGAAATGGCGATGGATTCGTTCACGCTATAGACACCCATCATCTCAAACTGGCGAACTACGGCAGTGCCGTAAAATGTTACCGATGCGCCGATGCGTGGGATGATCGCGTCGAAATCATCAAGCAATTTTCCGCCGCGATAATGCACTTCCGGTTTGTGCGGGGAAATATTCATATAGCAATGCAGCGGGTTGATAACGCGGATATCGTGTCCGCGCTCTTTGGCGGCTTCCACGAGGCGCTTGTGTGAATAGAGCTGCGGATTACGTGCGAGAATGGCGAGCTTCATACTTTTTTTGGCGATCATAGGGGATATGCCTTTTTGAGTTTATTTTTGAGAACCTTGCCGTTGATATAGGATGAGGCCGGCTGGATAATGCAATGGGTAAGCGCAGTGCGACCCAATAACATCCGAAACCGCATTCTTTTTCGATTCGTAAGACTGATTTCGATGGGCCATTCTTTGTCACCCAGCTGTATCGGAATTTCTATTATATAACGTAACTCCTTTGAACCTCCGGAATCCGTAACGAAACGGCGATCGACCAGCGGCGCAATGCATTCGACGATATGTGCAGTGTTATGCTGAATGGGATGGGTTTTAAAACGAATGAAGCGTTTACCGCCGCGTCTCACTACGCGGATATGCGTGGCATGAAGCGCCGAGGTGCGCGCGCCGGTATCGATTTTTGCTTTAACATAGGGCAGGCCAAGGGCCGGGAAACCCACCCACTCGCGCCAGCCTAATGTCAGCTTTTCCATGCGAGGGATGGCTCAAAAAGCCTAGCTCTTCAGCTTTTCTTCCTTGAATTCCACGTGCTTACGGACAACCGGGTCATACTTACGGAATTTGAGTTTTTCCGTCTGTTTTTTCGGGTTGCGTTTTTTCACCAAATAAAAGCCAGTATCCGCCGTGCTTACCAGCTTCACCAACATCACGTTTTTCTTTGCCATAACCGCCTCAGAATTGAATAAGGATGCGGTGTTTAGGCCATTATCAGGGGCTTGTCAAGTTATTGCAGTGGCCCGTAATAACGTTCCTGGGATTTATTATATTGGGAGGTGGTGCAATCGAGGTAAGCCTTGGTATTTGGCTCATATCCGAGCTGGACACAGTTTTTCTTCGCCATATCGATGAATTCTTCCGATTTTGTTTTGCCGACGCCAGTGGCGTTGCACCCGGCAAGAACAACTAACATGCTGGCTAAAAAGACTTTTTTCATTTTGAAGGCTCCCTGTTAAATCAAATGCGTATATCAAAACCTAAACCAGGTTTATGAGGTTTTCAAGACTATCCAGCTGTATCTAAAAGAATTGTATGGGAGTAGCGCTTCCCTTATAAGGATCTCATATGAAATGGTTTTTATCGCTGAAGGTCTACACAAGCCCCGGGGTTATGCTCGTATTTTTACTGGGGATGCTCTCAGGCCTGCCTCTGGCCCTCACGGGCTCTACCGTAAGTATCTGGCTAACCGAGGTTGGTATAAGCAAATCCGCCATTGGCTTTTTCGCGATGGTGGGCACCCCTTATGCTCTGAAATTCCTGTGGGCGCCGTTGGTGGATCACTTGCAACTGCCTTTATTAGGCTTCCTGGGAAGAAGGCGTGCCTGGCTATGTTTCAGCCAGATTCTTCTGGTGGGGGCATTAGTGGGTATGGCCATCACAAACCCAGCGCTGCATACCGGCCTTTTCGCATTACTGGCATTATGTGTAGCGATTGCATCTGCCACACAGGATATCGTGATCGATGCTTACCGGGTGGAAGCCCTGAAACCTGAAGAGCAGGGTGCCGGTGCCGCCGCAATTGTATTTGGCTATCGCATCGGGATGTTGTTATCCGGTGCTGGTGCATTGTTTCTGGCAGAGGTAGTGCCGTGGGGTGTGGTTTATTTTGTAATGGCAGGTTTGGTGATCTTGGGTGGCGCCGTATTGCTGCCGCGTCCGGAGCCGAAAAAAATAAAACAGAAGCAGCATGAAACATTAGCGACATGGATGCGGGTTGCGGTAGTAGAACCCTTCCGTGATTTCACGACGCATCATGGCTGGTGGGTGATTTTATTATTCGTCATGACATTCAAACTCGGTGATGCACTTGCGGGTGTCATGACCGGACCATTCCTAATTCAGATCGGCTTCACCAAAGCGACCATTGCAACCATCGTGAAAAGTTATGGCCTGCTCGCAACATTGCTTGGTACGTTTATTGGCGGCGTAATGATTGCGCGTATCCGTATACTTTCAGCATTGTGGATCTGCGGTGTGGCGCAGATGTTTGCGAATTCGTTGCTCATCGTACTCGCTATGAAAGGCGCACATGAAGGCTGGCTTGCATTTGCAATCACTGCTGAAAATTTAATCGGCGGTATGGGTACTGCGGCATTCGTTGCGTATTTAAGCAGCCTCTGTCATGTGCATTACACCGCAACACAATATGCATTGCTCAGTTCATTGGCAGCAGCAGGGCGCACCTGGTTATCGGCTGCATCAGGCGTATTGGCAGAGCATTTGGGGTGGGTTCACTTTTTTATGTTCACCACGCTTGCTGCCTTGCCAGGTTTGATGTTGCTGATTATATTGCAGCGATATGCACATGCAAAGTCTCGATAAGTTCGGAATATTGTTAGTCGAAGACGAGCCGGACTTAACGTATCTGGTGAAACAGGTATTACAATCGCTTGGTTTTAAAAATGTCACTGCGGTTTCAAATGGCCGTCAGGCGCTCGAAAAAGTTCTGGAACATACTTACAAAATTATCATCACCGATTGGGAAATGAAACCCATGTCGGGCATTGAATTCGTAAAATATCTGCGCACGTTGGTGCCGGCTCCTAATTGCTATACACCCGTTCTCATGTTCACGGGACGTACCTCGCTTGCGGATGTGGAAATGGCGCGTGATGCCGGAGTGAACGAGTTTCTGGCTAAGCCATTTTCTGCTTCAGAGCTTTCCAAACGGCTTCTTACTTCCATCCAAAATCCGCGCCAGTTTATTTTTGCGGAAGAATATGCAGGACCGGATCGTCGCCGTAGACAAGCGACTCCACCGGATGGGAAGCTGAAGCGGGAGGAGGATACGAGTGGTTAGAAAAGTCACACCGACCTATGATTTTGATCAGTATTTCGGCAAACATCCGGAAGAATATTTTACTGCCGGTCGTATCGCGACGGCTGAACGCGTCTATAAACAATGCATCGAAGAAAATCAGGATAATGCCATTGGTTCCATGGTTGGAATGATCGAAAGCATGATCACAGAATTAGCCGATACCAGCATTGGCCAAACGATGGACGATGTTATCGATCATATTTACGCCCAGGCTTTTAGCATCAAATGCAATGCCGGTATGTATGGTTATCCGCTCGCAACCGCTTTTGCCAACCAACTTTTTTATTATTGTAGGGAAATAGCCGGGAAACCACTAAGCCAAAACATGCAAGCCTGCATGCGTGCGCACCTGGAAGCACTACGCATTATCTTCAAAAATAAAATCCGCAGCATGACGGACCCTACCGCGCTTGAACTCCTTAAAGAGTTGGAAAAACCTACAACGATGTAGGATCTTGGCCGTATACAGAATATACTGCCTGATTCCCGCCTTTTTTCTTGGCCTCATACATAAGCTTATCGGCAAGCGCGAGCATTTCCTTGATGGCTGGCGGCTGCACGCAGGTGAGAACGCCCATACTCGGAGTAATGTCCCACAGGCGTGATTGCATGGCGGCAAGAATCGCGAGTCGGATGCGTTCCACTGCCTGCGGTGCAAATACTTCAGGACATTCCACCAGCAACACCACAAACTCATCGCCACCAAGTCGCGCTACTGCATCCGTTTCACGAATGCATCCACGAATCGCTGCAATCACTTGTTTGAGTGCTTGATCACCCGTTTCGTGGCCAAGCGTATCATTCAGCGTTTTGAAATTATCGAGATCGAGGCTAATTAGCGTGAACGGACGCTTATAACGTCTAAGCCGCGCCAACTCACTTTCTGCAAGCTCGTGAAAGGAGAGGGTATTGAGTGCGCCGGTGAGGAAATCACGACGTGCCAATGTCTGTTCTTTCTGCAGTGTTTCTTTGAGGGTGCAGAGTATCAAGGTTACAAAAGCAAAAAACCCGAATCGCGTAATCGCGTTCCAATAGCCTATCCATTCTTCCGGAATCCAGACCTGTGAAGCTTCCTGCCCTGTGAGCCAATTCGCCACATACCATACAAGGGTACATACCAGCGAAACGGCAATCCCCTTGCTTCTACCGAAGAGTAATGCCGTGAGAGAAATAGGAAAAAGATAGAGGGCGGAAAGCAGAATTCCCGGGCCGGTTTTATAATCGATGATCGCAAGGACAAGAATGGAAGCAAAAACAAATGTCCAGATAAGCGGTTTCGGCTGTTGTTCGATACGAGCGAGAAGCCGGAACATCTATTTCTTGCGCCGGCTTTTTTTCTTTTCGTGGCTGCCCGGAACCCATCCGGTGATCGGTTTGGCTTTACGGGTTTTAATGAGCGAAAGTAATACCGAACCGAAAATTAGGAATCCTGTACCAAGCAATGCATAAGAGGTTTCAATAATTTTCTCGCCATACCATGCATTGAGCAGCATTTTCGTTCCGATCAGCACGAGCACCAGCGACAAACCATATTTCAGGTAATGGAAGCGATGCACGATTGCCGATAACGCGAAATAGAGCGAGCGTAATCCAAGAATCGCAAATACGTTTGATGTAAATACGATAAACGGATCACGTGTGATGGCAAAGATGGCAGGAATAGAATCAATCGCGAATACGATATCCGAAATCTCAATCAGGATCAGAACGAGGAACAATGGTGTAATAAAGCGTTTGCCGTTGCGGATGACAAAAAACTTCTGGCCTTCGAATTTTTCGGTGACGCGGAAGTGGCGATTCACGAAATTCACGATCTGGTTATTTTCCATGTCGGGTTCCGCATCTACTGCCATCAGCATTTTAATGCCGCTGAAAATCAGGAACGCGCCGAACACATAGATAACCCATTCAAATTGATGAATGAGTGCGGCACCTGCACCAATCATGATACCGCGCAATAACAGCGCACCCAAAATACCCCAGAATAATACGCGGTGTTGGTATTTATCTGGCACTACAAAATGGGTGAAGATGAGTACGAATACGAAAATATTATCGACACTTAACGAAAGCTCGATGAGATAACCGGTGAAAAACTCTGTTCCCTTTTGCGCGCCATAGAAATGATACACACCGGCGCCAAACAACATGGCAATAACAAAAAAACCAAAGCTGCGCCACAGCGCTTCCGAGATCGGAATTTCAGCTTTGCCTTTGCTTAAAACGCCCAGGTCAAAGGCAAGCAACAATAAAATAAGGCTTAAAAAGCCCACCCATTCGTAAAGTGAATGACCGGTGGTGGCGACAAGGTCCATTACTTAGGCAGCGCTTCCATCACATAACCGACAGAGCGTACGGTTTTGATGACATCTTCTAAACCCGGTTTCGCATCGCCTAAGGATTTGCGCAGGCGACGGATATGCACATCTACCGTGCGGAGCTCCACATAAATATCATAACCCCACACTGCATCGAGCAATTGCTCACGCGAGAACACTTGGTTCGGCGTTTCCAGAAAATGGCAGAGCAAACGGAATTCCGTCGGGCCCAAATGTACATCTTCTTTGCCGACAGTAACTTTATGCGTATTGAGATCCGCGACGATACCGGAGAAAGTCAGCGTCTTTGATGCAAACACCGGACGAGTTCTGCGCAGCAATGCATTAATACGCGCGATCAATTCGTTTGGTGAGAACGGCTTGGTCATGTAATCATCCGCACCGCTATCGAGACCGCGCACGCGATCACTCTCCTCTCCACGCGCAGTCAGCATGATGATCGGGATCAGGCGGGTATTTTCTTTGATACGCAAACGCTCGCACACCTGCACGCCGGAAACGGAAGGCAACATCCAGTCGAGTAGGATCAGGTCTGGTTTCTGTTCTTCAACAGCCATCAGCGCTTCTTCGCCGTCATTAGCCACGTTCACGCGGAAGCCATTATGCTCCAGATTATATTTCAGCATGGTGACGATGGCATTCTCATCTTCCACCACCAACACTAACGGTTTCGCTACGGATTCTTTCATCTCAAGGTCCTTATTAACAAGTTCCTTCCCGAAACACAATTACATATGTATCACGCGACCATAAGCATCGAGAACGCTCTCATGCATCGCTTCGGAAATGGTCGGATGTGGGAAGATTGTGTGCATGAAATCGGCCTCAGTTGCTTCCATGGTTTTACCGATGACGTAACCCTGAATCATCTCAGTTACTTCCGCGCCGATCATGTGCGCACCCAATAACTCACCAGTTTTTTCATCGAAAATAGTTTTGATGAGGCCGTCAGGCTCACCCAGCGCAATCGCCTTGCCGTTACCGATAAAGCTGAAGCGCCCCACTTTTACTTTATAGCCTTTTTCTTTCGCTGCTTTCTCGGTGAGGCCCACGCTTGCAACCTGCGGATGCGAATAGGTGCAACCCGGAATATTCAGCTTCTTCATCGGATGCACGCCTTTAACACCGGCAATTTTCTCCACGCAGATCACACCTTCATGACTCGCTTTATGTGCAAGCCATGGCGCGCCCGTAATATCACCGATCGCGTAAATCCCTTTTTCCGCCGTCTCGCACCATTCATTCACCACGACGTGGCCTTTCTCGGTTTTTACTTTGGTAGTTTCTAAACCTAGCTTCTCAGTATTGGGCGAAATACCCACCGCCATAATCACACGATCAAACGTATGGTCAGTTGCTTTGCCGCCTTGCTCGATGGTCGCCGTAACGTTGTTCTTCCCTTTTTTCAGCGCCTTGGTAACTGCACCAGTGAGAATTTTGATGCCGTGTTTCTCAAATTGCTTTTGCGCCAATTTGGAAATTTCTTCATCTTCTACAGGCAGCACACGATCTTGCACTTCAACCACAGTCACTTCTGCACCGAGCGCATTAAAGAAACTTGCGAACTCAATACCGATCGCACCTGAGCCCACTACCAGTAACGATTTCGGCATCACATCGGGCGTCATCGCTTCTTTGTAAGTCCATACTAATTTTCCATCCGGCTCCAAGCCAGGAAGCACGCGTGCACGTGCACCTGTTGCGAGAATGATATGTTTCGCAGCAATATCGGTAGCTGCTGCTCCCTCTTTCGTGACTTTAATTTTGCCAGCGCCATTTAAAGTGGCATGGCCATCGAATACGGTGACTTTATTTTTCTTCATCAATCCTTTGATGCCGCCCGAGAGTTGCCCCGCAACTTTACGTGAGCGCTCGACTACTTTAGCGAGATCGAAACTGATTTTCTCAGCTTTCAATCCGAATACCTCGGCATGCTTCATGTTGGTGTAAATTTCCGCAGTGCGCAGTAATGCTTTCGTTGGAATGCATCCCCAGTTGAGGCAAATGCCACCCAGATGCTCGCGCTCGACAATTGCCGTTTTCAACCCCAGTTGGCTGGCGCGAATCGCTGCCACATATCCACCCGGCCCTGCGCCGATCACCACTACATCAAATTGTTCTGCCATGAAAAATCTCCTTATTTTGCGGCGGATAATGGCGCGTGCCCGCCCTTTCGTCAATAGGCGCTATAATTGCTCCCTAAACCGCCGTTTTGCCCATAAATGACAGGGTTTTTCGATGAAGCGATACGTTGCTGCGCTGCACCCTAATGTGAGTAAGAGCAGACCGCCCGTTACCGCCAAAGCTTCGATGGCTGAAAGGGAGGGTGCGAAAACATGCGCTGCTATCGCGATGATCACGGAATGTAGAATATAAACTGAATAGGAAATATCGCCTGCGAAGTTGAAACTCCGGAATCCTTTGCCCTCGATCCCCGTGCCACCGAATACCATAAGAATAAAGCCTGCAACGATGAGAAAATCATTATTATAATAAAGTACGGAACTGAGCGTGCCGAAACTTGCGATCCAGAAAATCCATTTGCCATATTGCTTGAGCCATGCGCTATGGCGAGTGATGATATTATAAAGCAATATTCCGATAACAAATTCTGGCACCGCGCGAAACAGCCCGCCGTTGGAAGTAAGGCCTAGTGTCAGTTCTAGTTTATCAGGTCGCAGTAGTTGGAAATAATTTGCTGCCAAAAATAGCGTGCCTATCATCAGCGCGATCACCATTAAAGAAAAACGCAGCGAACGTTTCGCCAGTGCCAATGCTAATATCGGAAACGTGACATAGAAAAACCACTCGCAGCTGATCGACCAGGAGGGCGGATTCCACGAGCTATCATGAAATAACCAGGATTGGATCAGCAATGCATTCGGCAGCAGCGTGACCCATTGCCGGTCTTTATCAAAGCCTTTGCCTTGGTAATAAAGTTGCAGCAGTTCGATGCCGATCCACAACACTAATACGAACAGATGCATCGGGAAAATACGTGCGGCGCGTATAGCAACAAATGCCAGTGTTTGTTGTTTATGCGCGGGCTTGGTGAATAATTCCTGATAGTGATAGGCGATGATGAATCCGCTCAACAGAAAAAAGAAATCCACCCACAAATAGGCTTTGATGATCAGCGGTGAATCGATGGGCAGCAATCCCGTATGCCAGATATGAAATACGACGACCCAGAGTGCTGCTATGCCACGCAACGCATGCAATACGGGTAAAAAAGGTTTCTGCATTTTGGGATTATGTCGCCGCGCACGAATGTGGTCAAGCTAGCGGATTTTCTTGCCGCCCAGTTCCCATTTCTGCGAATCGTTCCAGCCTTTTTGGCCCATACATTGTGCGATGATACCTTCACGTAGGTTATCCACTTGGCGGTTATGCCACCAATCACCTTCATAATACTCAGCATGCGTGCCGATAAATGCACCATTACGGAAACTCGGGCGGCGCACATAACGACCATTGTCATACAGCGAATTCGGATACACCACCTTCGCCTGATTCATGCACAGCTTACGATCGATTTGGAATGTCGCATCATTGCGTTCAAACCGCTCATAACATTTTGCCCATTGCGGTGTTTGCGGCTGCAACCCTTTCCCCTCACAATACTGCACCACCCGCGGCGTAGTGACGCAGGCGGGGAGGAGAAGCAACGATAATAAGGTTAGAACTTTCCACATAATAGGCTTCTACTCCTATTTATATAAAAAGGCCGTTCGATTTAAATTTGGATCAAAAACTACTTTTTAATCTTATTATATATTTCTGTAAGACCATCTTGGTGCAATTTAAATTTTCTTTCCCAAAAACCAAGATTCTGAATAGCAATAGTTTTATTCGTGGGATCTAGTGTTAAAGCTTGTTTGTCCTGCATAAATTGATTATTAATGAATGTTTCTGTTGCAGGGGTCATTTCCGTGGCAAAAGAAAGGAAATTCTTAAATTCCCTTTCTGTAAGTAATTTATATAAATCGCCGTTTTGATAAAGGACATTTGTTATTACCAGTTGTATTTTTGATGTATCAAAATATTCGTAACTAAGATGAATGGTGTTGCTGGTAACATGCAGTTTTATTTGCTCAATTTTTTGAACGAACTCACCGAGTTTTTTAAGATTAAAATCAATTTCCCAGCAAAAATTCTTAAGACGCTGTTTATATGCAAGGTGTTCCTTCCCATACTGCCAGAATAGAGGAATAACACTACCTATAACTCCTCCACCAAGAAAAGAAGCCCAAAACTCTTGCATAAACCTACACCATCATCATCACCGGGTCTTCGATGAAGCGTTTGAAGGCAGCGAGGAATTCGGCGCCGACAGCGCCATCAACCGAGCGGTGATCGACGGAGAGGGTGACGTTCATGATCGTCGCGATTTCGATTTTTCCAGCTTTGATCACCGGGCGTTCTTCCGATGCGCCGACAGCGAGGATGCAGCTTTGCGGTGGGTTCACGATCGCGCTGAAACTCTTAATGCCAAACATGCCGAGGTTCGAAATCGAAAAGCCGCCGCCCTGGAATTCCTCGGGCTTGAGCAAACCTTTGCGTGCGCGTGCAGCGAGGTCTTTCACTTCACCGGAAATAGCAGCGAGTGATTTCTGATCCGCATTTTTAACGATAGGTGTGATGAGTCCACCATCGATTGCAACGGCAACAGAAATATCGACATTGTTATATTGCAAGATCGCAGCATCAGTCCAGCTGGCGTTCGCCGCCGGCACAATTTTAAGCGCCTGTGCAGTTGCCTTGATGATCATGTCGTTCACCGAAATTTTGTAAACAGGTTTGCCCTCTTTATCTTTTGGTGATGCATCATTAATGCGCTCGCGTGCGGCGAGCAGGTTATTGATATCGCAATCAACAGAGAGATAGAAATGCGGCACGGTTTGCTTCGATTCCAGCAGACGTTTCGCAATCACCTTGCGCATATTGTTATTTGGAATTTCTGTAACTTCCTGTGCATTTCGGCCATAAGAAGCGGCGGTGAAGCCGCCGCTGCGAGGAGAAGACTTCGCTTCTTCTACATCGGCTTTCACAATACGGCCATGGGGGCCGGTACCTTGGATGCCACTCAAGTTTACGCCGGTTTGTTCAGCCACGCGTTTAGCAAGTGGGCTTGCTTTCACTTTGTCATTAGGGGTCAGGCTTCGGGCTTCGGGCTTCGGGGAAGGTTGTTCTTCTTTCTTATCTGAAGCCTGAGGCCCGGGGCCTGAAGCCTTATTCTGATTAGCGCTGCTGCCTTTGAAATTTTCGAGTGCTTTTTTATCTTCGCCTTCTTCGAGCAATACAGCGATCAACGCATTCACTTTGACGGATTCGGTGCCGGCAGGAATGATGATTTTGCCCATCACGCCGCCATCGACCGCTTCCACTTCCATGGTTGCTTTATCGGTTTCGATTTCCGCGATCACATCGCCCGGCTTTACTTTATCGCCTTCTTTTTTGGTCCATTTGGCGAGATTGCCTTCTGTCATCGTCGGCGAGAGAGCGGGCATTAAAATTTCGATCGGCATAAAACTATCCTTCTAATTAATCAGCGGCTTTTTTGAGAGCATGGCCTGCATTCTGCATATCCTGACCCACACCTGCAACGGTATTGCAGGCAGAAAGGGTGAGCATCGTAACAGTCAGAATCAGCAACAGGCGCATATTATCTCCCGGTATTGGCCATTTTCGGAACGCCATCACAAATATGGGCTTTATGCTTTGGCGGCATCGAACAGGCCGCCAAGGCTAGGGCGCATAACGTGATGCAGGCGTATTTCATTTAGAGCGATAGCACACGTTGCGTGCCGCTTCCAATATGTTTTCCACCTGAGGCAGGCAGAGTTTTTCAAGGTTCGCAGCATAAGGCAGCGGCACATCGAGACCAGCCACACGCGCAACGGGCGCATCGAGATAATCAAACGCTTCTTCCATGATGATGGCTGCCAATTCCGCACCAATACCCGCAAACGGCCAGCCTTCTTCAACGGTAACGAGGCGGCTGGTTTTCTTAACAGATTCGAGGATGGTATCTTTATCGAGCGGACGCAACGTGCGCAGATCAATCACTTCCGCGCTGATGCCTTCACCCGCCAGAATTTCTGCTGCGTCGAGTGCATGTTTCACCGGCAGTGAGAATGCAACGATGGTGACATCCGTGCCTTCGCGCAGGATCGCGGCTTTGCCGATTTCGAGCACGTAATCATCGTTGATGTTTTCCGGAACATCATAGCTGTTGCCATAAAGCATTTCGTTTTCAAGGAAGATGACGGGATTTGGATCGCGGATCGCTGCTTTGAGTAATCCTTTCGAAGAAGCCGCATCATAAGGTGCTATCACTTTGAGACCGGGCACATGCGCATACCAACTGGCGTAACATTGTGAGTGCTGTGCGCCAACGCGTGCTGCAGCACCGTTCGGGCCACGGAACACGATTGGGCAGCGCACTTGACCGCCGCTCATGTAATTCGTTTTCGCAGCGGAATTGATGATCTGATCCATCGCCTGCATCGCAAAGTTAAAGGTCATGAATTCGACCACGGGCTTTAAACCTGTCATCGCCGCACCAACGGCGAGGCCTGCGAAACCATGTTCCGTAATCGGCGTATCGATCACACGTTTGTCGCCAAATTCGGCGAGCAAACCTTCGGTGATTTTATACGCGCCCTGATATTCGGCAACTTCTTCGCCCATCACGAACACATCTTTATCGCGCCGCATTTCCTCGGCCATTGCATCACGTAATGAAACTCGTACAGTTTGTTTTGTCATAATTGCCTCAACTTTTCTGTCTTGCCATGTTTTGTAATGCGGAAAGTATCTTTCCATCCATAATTAAGAGACCGTCATCAACACGAATAGGAGATGGAGGTGGCTGAAATTCACTTTGCGCAAAATGTTTTTCTAATGTGAAATTAAAACTGTTAGCTAGTTCTTTTGCCAATTCTGGAGAAAAAGCGTTGTTGTAATCAATACGATTTTCGCCTGGCCTCACCTTGTGTGCAAGCAGAAGAGCTGCAGCTGCTTGAATATAAGCTCTTGTCGTTTGGGGGAAAAAAACTAGGAAAGCGTCACCATCATGCAGCGAGGAGTTTGTGATACCATTGTCATAACAGACATCCCTGTGCGCAGTTTCCCACAAATCTAAAGCTTTATCATGTAACGAAATAAGAGAATCTGGCAAACTAATATCCCTTTGTGCCAGTATTTTATCGTGTATTGGTGCTCTTTCCGTTTCATCTAATGAGAAGAGCCATATTTCTTCTTCTTCTGGTGACATTTGATACTCTTTCCTGGCTTGCTCCAGACCGTCCTCTATCTGCAGATAACTCAAGGAATCGGATATTTTCGCTGCATATAGCATAGCAAGGTCTATTACTGGAAACTGTTTAAGATTCATTGTTATACGTTATATACATCCGTCCAAAGCTCGGAAGCATCTGGTTCAGGGCTGTTTTTAGAAAATTCGGCAGCGTCGTTGACGATGTCTTTGATTTCTTTTTCGATTTTTTCGAAATCGGATTCTTTCGCGAGTTTTTCGCGGATCAGGTGCCCTTTCAGGTTTTCGATCGGGTCGCGTTTTTCTTTAAATTCGTTCACTTCTTCTTTGCTGCGATATTTTGCAGGATCAGACATCGAGTGGCCGCGATAGCGATAGGTTTTCATTTCGAGAATGATTGGTCCTTTACCACTGCGGCAATGTGCAACTGCCATATCGCCTGCTTTTTTCACTTCTTGCACATCCATACCATTTACCTGATGGCCTTCGATGCCGAAGGAAAGACCACGATTGTAAAGTTCGGTAGTGGAGGAGCTGCGTTTTACGCTCGTACCCATCGCGTATTCATTATTTTCGATGATGTAAATGCAAGGCAAGCTCCAGAGCTTCGCCATGTTGAAGCTTTCATACACTTGCCCTTGGTTTGCGGAGCCATCGCCGAAATAGGTGACGCTCACGCGATCCGTGCCGCGATAGCGGTTGGCGAATGCGAGGCCGGTGCCGAGCGAGACTTGCGCGCCGACGATGCCGTGGCCACCATAGAAATGATTCGCGGTGTCGAACATATGCATCGAGCCGCCTTTGCCTTTCGAGCAGCCATCGATGCGGCCGAGCAATTCCGCAAAAATAATTTTTGGATCGGAACCTTGCGCCAGCATCAGGCCGTGATCGCGATACGATGTGATTACCGAATCGCCTTTACCAATCGCGCGCTGCATGCCGACAGCAACTGCTTCCTGTCCGATATACAAATGGCAGAACCCACCGATCAATCCCATGCCGTAAAGCTGGCCTGCTTTTTCTTCGAAGCGGCGGATCAGCAGCATCTCGCGGAAGCATGCTAATAAATCAGCAGCAGACATTGGTTTGGATTCTACGGAAGTAAGGTTCGCGGTTTTCTTTTTCATAGCGGCCTGGGTCATGGTTTTGAAGGCTCCTAATATAGCCAAATTTGGCGCGAAACCTACTGATAACGATGGTGCAATGCAACCAAAATCGTTGGTGCGCCGCAAAAGCTTTTGGAACTGTCCTAAACGCACTTCGGCCACCCATATAGGGTGGCCGAAGTTACGCACAAATATTACGATTAATTAGCTAGCCGCTTTAACGGAAACGAATACGCGGTCTTTCGCTTTGGTTTCGAAATAGACGCTGCCTTCAGCGATCGCGAAAATCGTGTGATCTTTGCCCATATCGACGTTTTTGCCAGGCCAGTATTCTGTACCGCGCTGACGGATAATGATGTTACCCGGAATCACGTATTCGCCACCGAATTTTTTCACGCCCAGTCGGCGACCAATACTGTCGCGTCCGTTCTTGGAACTACCACCCGCTTTTTTCGTTGCCATGACGTATTACTCCTGATCTTTTTTCTTTGCTTTAGAAGCTGTGGGCTTTTTCGCTGCCGGAGCTGCTTTTGCTTTGGTTTCGGTTTTCGCTGCTTTTGGAGCCGCAGCTTTTTTCTCTGCTTTTGGCTCTGCTGCTACTTTCGCTTTTTTCGGGCCTTGCGGCTGCACGGTACGGGTTTTGCCCGCTTCCAGAACTTCCAATACGCGCACCACGGTAACCTGCTGGCGATGGCCACGCTTACGGCGGTAGTTATGACGGCGTTTTTTCTTGAAAATGATGACTTTATCAGCCTTTTTCTGCTCAACGATCTCAACTGCAACCGAGGCGCCTTTCACGAGCGGGGAACCCACCGTAAGGCCAGCACCAGTACCCAGTGCCAATACTTCTTTAAAATCAATAACTTCGCCGGCGTTGCCTGCAAGCTTCTCAACGTGGAACACGTCGCCAGCCTGCAATTTATATTGTTTTCCGCCTGTTTTGATAACCGCAAACATAGTAAATCCTGTGATAAATGGAGGCGGGTAATTAGTGGATTCCACCCCCCCTGTCAAGCCTATTGTTGACTTTAAACCCCACATCTGGTTTCTGCACACCCGACTACGGACCGGAGAGGTGGCAGAGTGGTCGATTGTACCGCACTCGAAATGCGGCGTACTCGCAAGGGTACCGTGGGTTCGAATCCCACCCTCTCCGCCAGAAGTCAGAATGAACCCTTTAGATTCAAAAACTTAAATTCACTTTCTCTATATTCATTGTTGATTTGATATAACCTAACTTCGGGGAAAATAATGGGGTGTTTTCGAATTCGTTTTGCTGGATTGGTATCAATTATATTGATGGCCTCCGGGTGCGTTGGGGCGGGCACCGTTACAGGAAATAGATTGCATGTGTTAACCAATCCTGATGAGCATGGGTATGGTTTTTGCCCCCTACGATCTCCGAAAGCGATCACTAACTGCAGCATGGCGCAGGCAAAAACTATAACGCCAGAAAAATTATTTGCGCTCTGGGGACCTCCGAAAAGTGACAAAATCGTCAATGGCTACCGAGAGATTGTTTATAACAGAGATCTCAAATGGCGTGGAGCGGTGATATTCGTGATCATTCCGATACCTCTGCTTGTTCCCGTTGGACATAATGAATTTACCTTTTTATATAAAGAAGACGAGCCTGTGAGTGTGCAATACAACGATAATTTGGGTGGTAAAAGTACAGGATGCGGGTTTTTCAGCGAACGTCCGGGTGGTTTTGACTGCATGTAGTTGGCATTAATTATCAAGTGCGCCACCCTTCGCCCTGCGCGCTTTGGGTGGCAGGCGCTTGTCTTAAGACATAGCCCATTCGTTGGCGAGAAGATCCAAAAAGAGATTGGTATTATGCTCATTAAAGGCAACTTGTGCATCAGCGTGTGAGTTCACATAAGTGCTCATATCGAAATTCGTACTAGGATCGCGCAGTTCAAAGGCGCCAAATTCTAGAAAATGCTCCAGCGGGTTTACGCCAGCTGCGGCGACATCTCCGTTTTGTGCCAGATAAAAAGAGGTATCGAAATCGGCATTAGGGTCTCGGCCTTCGTGTGCGCCATTAGCCAGATAATGCTGGAAAGGATCTACACCTGCCGCCGCAACATCAGCGTTATTCGCAAGATAAAACGAAGCATCGAAAAAGGCATTAGGCGAACGTCCTTCATTGAGACCAAAACTATTATAATGATCGAGCGGATTCACGCCGGCTGCGGCGACATCGGCATTATGGGCCAGATAAAATGAAGTATCGAAAAATGCGCTTGGATTGCGGCCTTCCCGGAATCCATAAGTATTATAGTGTGTCTGTGGGTCCATGCCTGATGCAGCGACATCCGGATTGGTGCGTAGATAATATTCTCTGTCAAAAGCGATCATATTTACTCCTTTAATTAGTGTTAGTAGGGAGCCCGAAACTGCAGAAAACCCAATAAAAATCCAAGCCGAGGTACCTGGTTCTTAGGTAAAAAAATACTAAGTGAAAAGTTGGTGACAGATTGCTTGGGGTTGAATCTACGTTTGATCTGGGTAAAGATAAAAACTGCCAATTCTGTATATATTTTTTAGATCGCTTCTCATCCAGAGTGGAGATTCATGTTAGACCATTTCTTTTACTGGGGTTCACTTCCTGCTAATCGCGTGATCGGTACGTATGATTATGGTTTGGTGGCGCTTTCTTTCGTGATTGCCACTCTGGCTTCGTATGTCGCGCTCGATATGGCATCTCAACAGGGGCGCGAACAATCAAGACGGGTTGCGCTGTTCTGGCATATAGGTGGCGCTATCGCCATGGGTGCGGGTATCTGGTCCATGCATTTCACCGGTATGCTCGCCTATAATATGGGAATGGAGCATAGTTACCATTTGGGTATCACGCTGCTTTCCCTGATTATCCCTATTATTTTTTCCTATATCGTGCTGCAAATTGTCAAAACTCGGCAATTTGAGCGGTCTACCATAATCCGGGCGGCGCCGTTTCTGGGTTTGGGTATTGCGGCGATGCATTATACCGGTATGGCGGCGATGCGGATGAAAGCGGCGTTATTGTATACGCCGGGCTTATTCGCGCTTTCGATTCTCATCGCTATCTCGGCTTCTGCAGTAGCGCTCGCGCTTTCGTTCAGGGCGATAAAAAGTAAGCCTGGTTCGCAGCTTTCGTTTAAAATCTTAAGCGCGGCGGTTATGGGTGCAGCCATCTGTGGCATGCACTACACAGCCATGCATGCTGCGGTCATTCTACCTTTTGCCGATTGTCGTCTGGATCCCGCTTTCAATGGCCGGAACGATATGCTGGCATTTGGTATCGGTATCGTGACGCTTATGATTTTGGGTATTGCGATCTCCACCCTCACCATCAGTCAAAAATTTCTGGAAAGCTTGAAGGAACAGGTTGCCAAGCAAACGGAAGAATTGCGTCAGGCCAAAGAACTCGCCGAAGCAGCCAGCATTATAAAAAGTGAATTTCTTGCCAATATGAGTCACGAAATCCGCACTCCTCTCAATGCAGTAGTCGGCATCTCAAATATTCTGCAGACCGATAAATTGTCCCCTGAGAAAAAGAAGGAATGTCTGAACACGCTGGCGCTGAGTGCCAAAGCATTGCTCGGGCTTATTAATGAGCTTCTGGATCTTTCGAAAATCGAAGCGAATAATATTGAGCTCGAGCATATCGATTTTGATTTGAAGGCGCTTGCTCAGGAAGTTATTACACTGCTTTCGTTGCGCTCTCAGGAAAAAGGCATTCTGCTTTCTCTAAATTACAATATGACCCAAACGCGCTTCCTAGGTGATCCGCTACGCATCCGCCAGATTCTGGTGAATTTGCTTTCCAATGCCGTGAAATTTACTGATCATGGTGGAGTACAGGTAGTTGTTGAAAGCGCAAAAACCGAAAATCCTGAATTGCTTCAGGTGAAAATTAAAGTGATGGATACTGGTATCGGCGTTCCCCCGGAAAAATTGAACACGATCTTCCAAAAATTTACACAGGGCGAATCCTCGACGACGCGCAAATACGGAGGCTCTGGCCTTGGTCTTGCTATTTGTAAAGGTCTGGCGGAAAAAATGCATGGCACTATCGAAGTGGAAAGTATTCCTGCAAAAGGTTCCGTATTTATCGTATCGCTTCCATTGAGCCCCGTTCCGGAAAGCGATGCTGTTTTGGCTTCTATTGAAGAGGCAGAAAAATATCGACAGAATGATCCTAACGCAGTGGAGAATGGCCGCATCCTTCTTGTGGAAGATAATGCGGCGAATATTCTGGTAACCACAACGTATCTTCAGGAATTGGGTCTGGATTATGACATTGCCAAAAACGGTAAGACGGCGCTGGAAAAATATTGCCTGCAACGTTACGGCTTGATCTTAATGGATATTCAGATGCCCGATATGAATGGCTATGAAGTAACGCGCTGGATGCGTGAAATAGAAACCCGTAACCACCAGCCGCATACGCCGATTATTGCCATGACCGCATTCGCGAGTGTCGATAGCAAAGATAGTTGTTTAAAGGCAGGTATGGATGATTATATTGCGAAGCCCTTCAAGCCGGAAGAATTGGAACATAAAATTTTCGCATTCATGTCGCATTAGGAGATCCATATGACTGATATCAAACGCATCGAAGCAGGCCCCCGGATGAGCGAAGCTGTTATTTATGGCGGCAAAATTTACACCGCCGGCATCGTGGCCGATAAAATGGTGGGCAAATCGGTATTCGAGCAAACCAAGGAAGTACTGGAGCAGATCGACGCACTGCTATCGAGTGCCTGCACTGATAAAACCCGTATCCTCAAAGCCAATATCTGGCTGACCGATATCAAAAACTTCGATCAGATGAACCAAGCCTGGGACGCCTGGGCGAAACCTGGCCAAACCCCTGCACGTGCAACCGTCGAAGCCAAACTCGCCGCAGCGGGCTATGATGTAGAAATCATGATCGAAGCGGCAATTTAATCGCGGTCGTAAGCCGCCTGTAGTTCGGCGATATTAAGCTTTTTCATCTTCATCATCGCTTCCATCACGCGTTTGCCTTTGGCTTTATCTTGATAGACCATCAGCCTTTCCATAACCGTAGGGCAGATCTGCCAGGAGAGGCCGAATTTATCCTTCAGCCAACCGCATTGCTGCGCTTTTTTATCGCCGCCTTTGGAAAGTTTTTCCCAATAATAATCGATTTCCTCCTGTGTGTCGCAGGGAACCATGATCGACACCGCCTCAGTAAATTTAAAAAGCGGCCCGCCATTTAAGGCCAGAAAATTCTGGCCGTTGAGTTCAAACGCGATGGCCATCAGCGAGCCAGCCGTGCGGTGGTGAATCTCCTGACCCACATCTGGATACGTGGCAGATGCCGTGATTTTCGCGTTTTTGAAGACGGAGAGATAAAAACCTACCGCCTCCTGCGCATTGCTATCAAACCACAAACAGGTCCGAAAAGGCTGCATCTCAGGCAGCCTTGCAGAAATTCTTGTGGCCTTCTTCCATTTCGGCAGGTGATACATCACGCACATGGGTTGCAACGGTCCAGGTGATGCCGAAAGCATCTTTCAGACAACCAGTGCGATCGCCCCAGAACATGTCTTTGAGCGGATAAAGCTCGCTCAAACCCGCTTTTGCAGCCTGTTTGAACACCGCATCGACATCATCGAAATACGCATAAAACGTGGAAACGGAAGGCGCATTGTTAATCTGCGGGTTCACATCCGCCAGGAAAATCCGCGAATTACCAATGATGATGCTCGCATGCATAATTTTGTCGCTATCGGGCATCTTCACCACATATTCCTCTTTCGCGCCAAACGCCTTTTTATAAAGCTCAATCGCCCTAGCCGCACCATTTATGTTTAGGCTCGGAATTACACTTTGAAAATCTTTTGGTAAGTTTTTTGTCATAAGGGTCTCCTATAAATAGACGGGAAAGTGATTCTACATACGGTGCATAAAAAAACTATACGAAAAAACCGATGACAGATCGCCCAAAAACCTCTTATGTTCTTAACTAGAACGAGGAAAATATGTCACTTACATCGGAACAGCAGCAAGAACTCAAAGAAATCACATCGCAGAAATTTTCGACGAAGCGGCCGACGGTGCCGGCGCTGGAGGAAATTTTATATACGCCTTTGAAAGTACTCGATCACGGGTTTGTGCGCGTGGTGGATTATATGGGCGACGATGCGGCGATCGTGCAGGCGGCGCGCGTTTCCTACGGCAAGGGTACCAAAAAGGTGAATGAGGATCGCGGGTTGATCCGTTATCTGATGCGCCACTGGCACTCGACACCATTTGAAATGTGCGAAATTAAATTCCATGTAAAATTACCGATCTTCATCGCGCGTCAATGGATCCGCCACCGCACTGCGAACGTGAATGAATATTCCGCGCGTTATTCGGTGATGGATAAAGAATTTTATATTCCGGCGCCTGAGCAACTTGCAGTGCAATCGGCCAGCAACCGTCAAGGCCGCGGCGATGTGTTGACCGGCAAAGAAGCCACGCGTGTGCTGCAATTGCTGAAAGACGACGCGAACCAGGTGTATGATCATTACGAGGAAATGCTGAACCCGGAAGGTACAGCGCTTGCCCGCGAACTCGCCCGCATGAACCTCACGCTCAATTATTACACCCAGTGGTATTGGAAAATCGACCTGCATAATTTCATGCATTTCCTGCGCTTGCGCGCCGATGGCCATGCGCAATATGAAATCCGCGCCTATGCCGACGTGATGATTGATATCCTCAAAAAATGGACACCTCTCGCCCATGAAGCCTTCCTCGAATACCGCCAGAATGCGGCGAATCTTTCTGCAAGTGGTCTCGCCGTCGTCAAACGCATGATCGCCGGTGAAAAAGTAACGGAAGAAAATTGCGGGCTTACCAAACGTGAATGGGCTGAGCTGGTCGAAACCTTAAAATAACCACTTCCGCGTTTCTGGAATCGTTATATCTTACGTTTGCTAGCCCTCGATAGAAGTGACCGCGACATGGTAAGTGGTATCGGCTATCGTTGTAACCGGGAGACTTGGCACACCTTCGAAGGCTAAAAACCTTCTGGGTAGCTACCTACACCCAACTACCATTTAATAATACACGAACCCCAGGCCATTCCACCGCCGATCGCGGTGAGGACGAGATTCTGTGACCGTTTGATTCTTCCATCGCACACCGCTTCATCAAGCGCAAGAGGAATGGAGGCAGCGGATGTATTCGCGTGCCCGGAAACCGTGCTGATCAACCGTTCCGCAGGCAATCCCATTTTTTCAATAGTGGTATCGAGAATGCGTTGGTTTGCCTGGTGTGGCACTACCCAATCGATATCTTTTTCGCTTAACATTGTTTGCTTCAATGCATCACGCGTGCTGCTGATCATGTGATGCACGGCCATCTTAAATACTTCCTTGCCCTGCATGTGAATATGTCCCGCAGTTTGTGTCGAGGAAGGCCCGCCATCGGTATAAAGCAGATCGCCCGTGTTACCATCCGAGCTTAAGCTAGAAGCTAAAATGCCACGATCGGATTCTTGCGCTTGCAATATCACTGCACCCGCACCATCACCAAATAAAATGCAGGTGCTGCGATCTTTCCAATCGACGATGCGCGAAAGTGTATCCGCACCGATAACCAGTGCCGTGGTTGCGAGTTTATTTTTGAGCAGGCTATCCGCCGTTGCGAGTGCATAAACAAATCCGGCACACACCGCTTGTACATCAAATGCAGCGCCTTGTTTCAAGCCCAAACCTGCTTGTACTTTGGTGGCAGTGGAAGGAAAGGTTGCATCTGGTGTTGTGGTTGCAACGATTACTAAATCGATGGCGTCTTTATTAATGCCTGCTGCTGCGATTGTCTTCTCTGCAGCTTTGATCGCAAGGTGTGATGTGAATTCTCCAGCTGCTGCGATGTGGCGTTTTTGAATACCGGTACGGGTTAAGATCCATTCATCGGTCGTCTCCACCATTTTCGCGAGATCAGCGTTGGTGAGGATTTTTTCAGGCAGATAGCTGCCGGTGCCGAGAATGACGGAGCGGGTCATTTTGGTGACTCAGTGGCTTCGTGATATTGTTTCACATCCGCAGTAATTTTTTCATTCACACCGAAATGCGCGAGGTTATAGGCAACGCCGATGGCGTTTGCGAAACCAAAAGCATCTGCACGGCCGTGGCTTTTTACGACGATACCGTTCAAGCCCAGCAACATCGCGCCATTATAGTTTTGTGGATTGATGCGATTGAACAGCATCGTGAGAGCGGGCTTCGCGAGGAAGAATCCGATTTTGGCGAAGATGGAGCTGTGGAATGCATCTTTAATAAAGCGTGCGCAAAGTTCGCCGACACCTTCGATGGATTTGAGTGCGACGTTTCCGGTGAAACCATCGGTTACCACCACATCGACCGTACCTTTGCTAATGTCATTGCCTTCGACATAACCTTTAAAGGTTAAGGGCAGGGGGCAATTTTTGAGAAGCTCTGCTGCTGCACGCACTTCTTCATGGCCCTTACTTTCTTCAGAGCCGATATTCAGAATACCGATGCGCGGGGTTGGGATGCCGAGTACAGCACGGGCGAATGCTTCACCCATCACCGCGAATTCAAAAAGGTTATTCGCATCGCATACAGTATTAGCGCCAAGATCGAGCATCACCACATCACCTGCTTGTGTAGGTAGCAGCGAAGCGATGGCAGGGCGGTCGATGCCGGGTAATGTGCGTAATGCGATTTTGGAAATTGCCATCAGTGCACCGGTATTGCCAGCGGAAACGATGCCGCGGGCGCTGCCGTCTTTCACGGATTGGATCGCCATACCCATGCTCGAATCCTTGCTCTGGCGCAGGGCAACACTGGCTTTTTCTTCGCCAGAGATCACGGTGACGGAGGGGCAAATTTCAGCAATCTGCTGAAGTGCTGGGAATTTTGAGAGGATGGGAGTTATTTTTTCCGGGCGGCCGAATAGCTTGAAGCGGACGTTTGGATAACGAATACGTGCTTGCTCCGCACCTTCGATAGCGGCATGCGGCGCATGATCGCCACCCTCCACATCGAGCGCTAGGATAACATTCTGGTTGGCAGCGACCGACACGGGCGTGCTATTTATATATAAGGAGCTTTATGCGTTCTGCGGTTCAGCGGCATCAACCAACAGGCTGCGGCCGTTATAGGTACCTTCAGCTGTCATATGATGTGGCAGCTTGAATTCGCCTGTGGTTTTATCTTCCACCACGTTGATGCGCTTCAGGGCATGGTGAGAACGGCGCATGTTGCGCACAGATTTGGATGTTTTCCTCTTAGGTACTGCCATGGTAAAATCCCTTTACTTATGAAGCGTTTTGTATGTATCTTGGCGGCGTATCGCCACCAGTCAAGGCGGCACATAATCCTTATAAATGGCCCAATGTCAAGTTTTTGATGCGTATCATTCTTCTTTCTCTCATGATTGTCCTAGTTTCGGCCTGTATCGCCCAGCAGGAAGAGCGCGGCTATATGCGCAATAATGCGGAATTTGACCGTGTTATTCCGGGCACTAGCACCAATAAGGACGTGCTGGAATTGCTGGGGTCACCCTCCTCTTACTCCAGTTTCGGCGATGAAACCTGGTATTATATTAGTACGCGCCGGGAAACGGCAGCCTTTTTAAAGCCTGAAATCGTGGATCAGAACGCGGTTGCGGTGGAGTTCGATTCCAAGGGTGTGGTCAAGCAAGTCCGCAAATTTACCGAGAAAGATCAGCGGGATATCGCAATTTCTACCGAAAAAACCCCTACTGAGGGCAACCATATAACCATCTGGCAGCAGCTGCTGGGTAACCTTGGCCGCTTTAACACCGAAGGTGGCAGCATGCCAGGCCAGCACGGTGGCACCGGCGGTGCCGCGAGTCCTAACAGGTAATAATGATGTCTACTGCCCGTGAGCGGCTTCGCCAGATTATCGACAAAAAATCCTTCAAACGTGAGGGAAATTTCAAACTGGCCTCGGGTGTTGCAAGCAGTTTCTTTTTTGATATGAAAACAACGCTGCTGGATCCGGAAGGTGCGTCGCTCACAGCCGATCTGATTCTGGATAAAATTGATAACCTGAATATCAAAGCAATTGCAGGTTTAGAATTGGGTGCATGTCCCATTGTTTCGGCCGTGTGTGTAAAAAGCCATGAGCGCAAAAAGCCGATCGCCGGGGTTTATGTGCGTAAAGCAGCTAAAGAGCGCGGTACGAAGGCATTATTAGAAGGATTTCCACTACAAAAAGGCGATCGCGTGGTGGTGGTGGAAGATGTAACCACAGCAGGAGGCTCAGTTTTGCAGGCGGTGGAACATATTAAAAATGCTGGGTGCGAAATTGTACGGATCATTTCGATTGTAGATCGTCTGCAAGGTGCACGCGCACGGATTGAGGGTGAAGGATTTGTTTTTGAATCACTCTTTACGAAAGATGATTTTTCTTACTAAGCCAGCATCAAAAATTCTGATTAAATTGCAATAAGTTGTGGATTTTTTCTTTTCTGCTAACTATATGTAGTATGGGTAAGTAGTTTAGGAGCATGAACGATGGCTGAAGATAAAAAGAAACCTGCTGAAGATAAAAAGGAAGATAAAAAGAAATCGGCAGAGGAAGAAAAGCCAGAAGGTGAAGCCGAAGGCGGCGATGCCGCAGCGCTTAAGAAAAAAGCCAAGAAAAAACTGATCATTATTATTGCTGCTGTAGTGATTTTAGCACTGGGTGGTGGTGGTGCATTCTTTGTATTGGGTGGTAAAAAAGCCGCTAAAAAAGAAGGCGAACACGCAGAAGAACAGAAGGCTGAAGGAGAAGGCGAACATGCCGAGGGTGAAAAAGGGGCAGAAGGTGAGAAGGGTGCTGAAAGCAAAGAGGCTCTTGCCAATAAAAAACTCTATCTGAACATCGGTGAATTCCTGGTGAATTTGAATGTCAGTGGCAAGCAGGCGAGCTTCCTGAAAATGTCGACAACGCTTGAAGTGGTTGGTGAGGCCAATAAAAAAGCGATAGAAGAAAATTTGCCCCGTATTAAGGACACATTCCAGGTGTATTTGCGTGAACTTCGTGCGGAAGATTTAAAAGGTTCTGCTGGGGTTTTCCGCTTGCGTGAGGCATTATTACTGAGAGTCAATAAAGTGATCGCGCCGGCGCAGGTGCAGGATATATTATTCGAGGAGTTAATTGTTCAATAATGGCTGAAGAACAACCAGCAGTGACACCAGAGGCGGCGCCAGACGCAGCTGGTGCTGCGGATCCCGGCAAAGCGCTAAGCCAGAGTGAAATCGATAATCTGCTCGGGTTTGGCGGCGGTGAAGGTGATAATAAAACCGGTATTAAGGCGCTGCTCGATAAGGCGCTGCTTTCTTATGAACGTCTGCCGATGCTGGAGGTCGTATTCGACCGTTTTGTACGCAGCCTTTCAAGCACGCTCCGAAATTTCACCTCCGATAACGTAGATGTGAGTATCGATGCCATCACTTCGATGCGCTTTGAAGATTACCTTAACTCCATCCCGCTTCCCGCGCTCATCACGGTATTCCAGGCAGTGGAGTGGGAAAATTACGGACTCATTAACGTTGACAGTTCACTGACGTTCTCCTTGGTGGATGTACTCTTAGGGGGCGCACGTGCCAACCGCCCCCTAAGAGTCGAAGGACGTCCTTACACCACGATCGAACAAGATATTGTGAAGACTGTGGTGAACTCTATTTTAGATGATATGTGCGCAGCGTTTAATCCGCTGACACCGGCGACATTCCGCTTCGAGCGCATGGAAAGCAATCCGCGCTTCTGTACGATTACACGGCCGGCAAACGCAGTTATTCTGATTTCGTTGCGCATCGATATGGAAGAACGCGGCGGAAAAGCTGAGATTTTATTTCCGTATGCAACGTTGGAGCCAATCAAAAACTTGCTGACGCAAATGTTCACCGGTGAGAAGTTCGGAAAGGACACTACTTGGGAATATCATTTCGCTAAAGAGCTGGCTCATTCTAATTTATTAATGGAAGCCGTCATTGGTGGAAAAATGATCCGGCTCAAGGAATTGGCGGATCTCAAGGTGGGCTCGACCCTGGTACTTGATCAAACTCCGAACGACCCGGTGGTATTACGTTGCAATGGGCAAAAGCTAATGCTAGGGAAGCTGGGTGCATCCAGCAATAAGGTGGCGGTGCGCGTCGACCAACTACTCAATAAAGAGCAGGAATAATTTATGATGTTACTGGATGCCATCATTGCAGGCTTGCTGGTCATTACCGCAAGCTACTGTTACCGACTCAATCGCAAAATCGCCGGGTTCCGCAATGCTAAAACCGAACTCGAGCACATGATCCGCAGCTTCGATGCTTCGATTCGCCAGGCCTATGAAAGCATTGCGATCTTAAAAGAAAATAGCAGCGATAAAAATATTCAGCTAATCCGCGATATGGAAAAAGTCCGTTTCCTCGCCAATGACCTCGCATTTTTAGTAGAAAAAGGCGAAAAACTGGCAGATTCGCTGGAAGTAACCGTACGTCAGAACCGTGTGGCGAATGATGTTGTGGCAGCGCCGACTCCGGTAATGCGCCCAAGAGCAGCAGTTCGTCCGCAAGCAGTTTCACGCCCTGCGCCTCAACCGCGTTCACAAATTCGTGAAACCATAGATGCGCTGGCGCGTTCTTACGTAACGGACCATGAGCCAGCGCCTGCAGTAATGCCACCTTCATTGCCACCTCGCGCATTACCAGCGCGTGCGCAGCTGATTGAGCCATCTTCCTCCGCATCGCCGGAACAGCGTGCAAAAGCGATTGAGAAAGTGCTGAATCACATGGCTGCTAAAAATGCACGCAGCGAAGCAAGCATGCCTGCAGTACCACCACGCAAAATGGTACAAGCGACTGAAGCACCTGCAGCAAAACCTGCGACTAAAAATCGGTTTTTTGATACGCTACGCGTGATCACGCCTACCGAATAAGTGAGGCGTAATGACCTTCCGCCTGTTTCCATTTCTAATATTTGCGTGCTTCCTGCTTTTAGTAGTGAAGGTGGCCGATATTGTGCAGGGCGAATCATTTTTCTCCGAAAATCTTCTGATTGCTTCTGGCTATGCGAGTAGCGAGAAAAAAGAAGAGAAAGAAGAAAAAACCGAAGAGAAAAAGGAAGAGGGCAAAGAGGGCGAGAAAAAAGAAGAACACGGCGATAAGAAAGACGCCAAAGATAAAGAAAAAGATAAGAAGAAAGAAAAAGAAGCCATAAAAGTTTCCGATACGCCACCGCAAAACGTTATCAAAGTTCCCCAAGGGCCAGAATTTACTCCAGCAGAAGTGGAAGTGCTGCAGCGCCTGCGCCAACGTCGGGAGCAGCTTGATGCTAAGGAAAAAGAAATGGATGTGCGCGAAAAAGTATTGCGCGTTACTGAAGGAAAAATCGATCAAAAATTGGCCGAACTTAATAAGCTAAAAAGCGACGTAGAGCAAATCTTGAGCGTTTATAACGAGAAAGAAGAAGTGAAGCTGCAGAGCCTCGTGAAGATTTACGAGAATATGAAGCCAAAAGATGCTGCGCGCATCTTCGAAGAACTCGATATGCAAACACTGCTTCCGGTCATTGATAAAATGAAAGAAGCGAAGGTAGCGCCGATTCTCGCACAGATGGATCCGAAAAAAGCCAAGACGGTTACGACCGAACTTTCGCAAATGCGAAGGCTGCCCCCGGCAAATGCCAATTTACAGAATTGAAATAAAAGGATAATTTATCCTTCAAGACTAGAAGGAGTTGGCGTGGCTGTTGATAAAAGCATGAACATCCTGATTGCGGATGATTATAAGACCATGTTGCGGATCATCCGGAATATGCTGGGGCAGCTTGGCTTTAACAATGTGGATGAAGTGCCAGATGGCATGTCTGCCTTCCATCGCCTGAAAGAAACAGATTTCGGGCTCGTGATCGCAGATTGGAACATGGCGCCGATGCCAGGCCTTGAGCTGCTCAAGAAAATGCGAGCGGATGAACAACTGAAAAGCCTGCCATTTATTATGGTCATGGCCGAAAATAAACCGGATAATATGTCGACGGCAAAACAGGCGGGAGTAAATAATTGCATTACAAAACCGTTCAATGCCGATACGCTGAAGTTGAATCTCGCAACCGTCTTGGGTGAATTTTAATGTCCGGTAATATTGATAACCTGGAAGTAGAAGAGCCTAAATACAATACCATACTTTGGGCAATGTCCCTTGCCGATTTGCTTTCCATTATGCTTTCCTTTTTCGTGTTACTGTTCGCGTATTCACAAATTCACGAAACAAAAGCAAAGAGTACGGTAAAAGGTGTGCAAGGTGCCTTCTCACAAAAAACAGAGCAAGCGGGTATCAAGGATGATATCATGCTGGAAGAAAACCAGCCTTCCGAAAATGCAACAAATCGATCCACCGTGGGCGCGGATCAGCCTCTAAGGCTCTATTATGCCTCTATCAAGAAAGTAGCGAAAGATCTGCTGGCCATTGATGAAACAAACATCATTGAAAAAGGCGATATCATGATCATCCGCTTACCCACATATATGATGTTCAATGCAAATACTGCAGAACTCGAAGATAAAAAACTGTTCCTTGATATGCTCGCGGATCAATTAACGCGCACAGTGCTTAACCATAACATCGACATCGAGTTTATGGTTGGGTCTCAGTCCGATACAAATAAAGGATCAGCGTCCGTTCTGGCGGTGGCGCGCGCGGGAGCGTTTGCCCGTAAAATGGTGTCACTCGGTGTCAACGAAAGTTCGATATATGTTGGCATTACGGAAACAGATCCAAATTTTTTCACCATCACCTTTACACCACGTGATGAACCACAAGCGCCTGCGGTATTCTGATGTCAGAGCAAAAAAAATCAGCTGAAGACACGATGTTCGAGATTCGAGAACCGCATCGCGATAATAGCGCATGGGTTTTAAGTTATTGCGATCTCATCTGCCAACTTATCGCCTTCTTCCTAATGCTTTTTGCGATGTCAACTGTACAAAATCAGCAATGGCAACAGGTGCGAAGCTCATTTGCGCAACGTCTGGATCCAAACAAAGATGTCAAAAATAATGAACCCGCCGCCGAGCTCAGTGTGGATAGAAAAGATGTCTTAGCTGCTCAGGATTTGGGATATTTGCAAAATATCTTGAAGGATAAACTCGAGGGAGCACTCAAAGGTCAGGTGGTGGTTCAACATAAAGACGGTCGATTGGTAATTAGTATTGAAGGTGATGAATCGTTTGTAAAAGGCAGCACGCACATGACGCCGCATCTCGAATCCACGTTGCTGCTGATCAGTGATGTGCTTCGTACCATTACCAATCGCGTCGAAGTGAATGGTAATGCAGATCCAACACCTGTTTCGGGAAAAACTTTTCCATCTAATTGGGAATTATCACTAGCGCGCGCATTGGCGGTGGGTGATTATTTTCACGAACATGGTTATGCGTATCGCCTATCGGTCTATGGTCGTGGCGATAGCGCTTACAACGAAATTCCAAGAGAAGTGACGGCAGATCAACGCGAACGCCTTTCACGGCGCATCGACATTATCATTAGGGCCGACCGTGCGGAACCTCGTTAAAATATTCCTCTTTTTATGGGTGAGTATTCCGCTGCTCGTGCATGCGGAAACCCCGGCGCCTGTGGAAGTAACCGGCACAGTTAATCAAGACGCTACACGTATTGTTTTCCATACCCCATCAGCAGATGCGTTTCAGGTTTCGATGGCAGGCAATCAGTTGCAGATAAGAATGCCAAGCCCGCTTGAAGTCAATTTCCGCGAGATGCTCAAAACACTGAACAAAGAAGTGATCAGCGCCTCCATAGGAGAAGGCGGTCGCTTGATAAATATCAAATTACGCGATCCGAACGTGCGCTTACGTAAATTCCGTGGGCCGGATTTCTTCGGTGTGGATCTCATCAAGAAAAAACCGGAAGAGGAAGAAGCAAAACCAGCGTCTGCTCCAGAGAAAAAAGAAGAGAAACCGAAGCCTGAGAAACCAGCTCCAAAGGTAAAAGCGCCGGAGCCGAAAGTGAAGCCTAAGGCAAAACCGGTAGAGCCTCCAAAAACGGAATCCGTCAAAAAAGCGCCTACAATGCCGAAAGCAGCGGTTACAGAAAAAAAGCCGGAGGAGCCCGAAGTTCAATTGCGTACCAACAGTGTCTCGCCTGAGGACGCCACTCGAGTTCTAGGCGTGCAGGGCGATAAGGTGCTCGTTGTACCTTGGGATCGGCTGGTGTCTGCTGCCATGTATATGCGCGGTGATTACCTCTGGGTGGTATTTGATCGGCTAACGCAAGTGCCGCTTAAAAACCTGCCCAAAAAATATGTCACGGCAGCGGAGCAGATTCCGGATCGCCAAAATACAATTCTTAAACTGACGCTGTCACCGGAGGCACTGAAGAAGCCAGATTATTTCTGGGTTCGCCGTGAACTTAATGACTGGGTACTTTATTTTGGTGAGCCACTAGCAGACAAATCGATTTTGATCACTACGCCGGAAGAAACACACAATAATGAAATTAAATTGGTAGTACGCCATGCCGCGGAACCTCTCAGCATGTTGGACCCGGTGATTGGTGATTCGCTGTTTATCGTGCCTGTACGTGATCCCGGAAATCGTATCATGCCGGGGCGCCGCTTTGTAGAATTTGAAGCACTCCCTACGATTCAGGGAATTGTGCTGGTTCGCTATTCCGATGTGCCGCGTTATAATGTGACGCGTGAAGGCTTAACGGTCTCTAGCGGAGAGAAATTATTAACCGCACCAGTAGTAAAGGCCGAACCTAAAGTAGAAAAACCGAAAGAAGAAGTTGCAGCGGAAGCAGCAAACGCTGAAGCAGCAGCAGATCTCAAACAAGAGCCAGAAAGCAAAACCATGTTTCCGTTTGCACGCGCCAACCAGCCGGGGCAATTCATGTCGATCTATTTTCAAGATCTGAAAGATTTGCTGGCAGAGCCGGATGCCACGCGCAGCCAGATTCGCATGAGAATGGCGGAACATTTCTTCCTCAATGAATTTTATACGGAATCTCTAGGGATGTTACGCGACATTCTGGTGGATGATCCAGAATTCGCAGCAGTAACCGGCATTAAGCCGATGATCGCAGGCGATCTATTCTTGATGGAACGTTACGATCAGTCACTTGATGCGTTTGCAAATAGTATCGAAAATAAAGAGCATCCTGAATTCGCGGAAGAACAGAAATTATGGTATTGGGCGAGCGCACAAATGCTGCAGCAGCAAAACCTTATCCCAGCAAAACCACGTGAAGGTTTTGATGTGGCAACAACACTGCGCACCTACCTGCCATCCTATCCGCTTCCGCTACGCCGCAAACTTATGATGATCTATGCGAATCAACTGGTGGAGGAACAGCGCACAGGTTTGGCGCGTAAATTATTTAGTGAAATCCGTTCCATACACCCCACCCAAGCGCAAACCGAAATGCTGGATTACCTGGAAGCGCGTACCTATCTAATCGAAAAGAAAAATGATGTGGGTTTAGAGAAATTTGAAACATTGCTAAATAATGTTTCTGACCGCCGTGTGCGTGCTCTTGCGTTGTTGGAAGATACACGTGTTAGAAAAGAAACAGCTGCAATCGCCTTACCGGAAGCAATTGAGAAATTGGAAAAAGGTCGCTTCGAATGGCGCGGTGATGGTGTGGAGTTTACATTGCTCAATCGCTTGGGCCAATATTACATCGAAAACAAACAATACAGAGAAGGTATGCGCACCTGGCGTACGCTAGTAACGCAATTCTCCGGCACCACGGAATCGCTGAAAGTGGCCAGCGAAATGGCAAAAACATTTGCGGTGTTGTTTGATACGGGCGGTGAGGCCTATCAGATGCCACCACTGCAAGCGCTCAGCCTGTTCTTCGAATTTAACGAGTTGTTGCCAGTTGGCGTGCAGGGTGACCGCATCTCACGCCTGTTGGCGGATTATCTGGCTTCTGTCGATCTCCTAGAAAACGCAGCCGCAATTCTCACCCACCAGGTGCGCTTCCGTAGCCAGGGCGAAGACCGTGCGCTACTTGCTGCGAAATTGATGGAGCTGCATCTAGCCAATAACCGTGCAGATCTAGCAAACGAAGTTATGGATGCAATGGCGGGTGAGAAGATCGCAGAATCACTCAAGCCACGCTATCAGTTATTGCGTGCCGAAATCCTGGTCAGCCAAAATAAATATCCAGAAGCACTCAAACAACTTGAAGGGCAAGATAGCCCAACCGCGCGTGATCTGAAGCTGGCGATTTTCTGGCACCAGCAACAATGGGAGCAAGTGGTCGATATTTTAGCGCCAGAAATGCAATCGCGTTCTATCAAACCGGAAACATTATCAGCCAGTGAAGAAGAACGCGTGCTGCGGCTAGCGATTGGTTATTCCAAATTACGCCGCTTTGACGATATCAAATGGTTGAAGCAGGCTTTCGGCAAGCGCATCAAAAACCCACGCGTCGGCGATGCCTTTGATTTTGTGACGGATAGCACGACTCCGGTCGATCACTCCGCCCTCGAATCCTCACTCGAGATGGATAAGTTCCAATCCTTCATGACCAAATACCGCCTACCGGAACCACCGCCACCACCCGCTCCTCCCGCTGAACCCGAAGAAAAAGCAGACGAGAAAGCCGCAACCGGTGAAAAACCGAAAGAGGGCGATGTTACAGAGAAAAAAGAAAAACCGAAGGAAGAAAATAAGGATAAAGCAAAAGCCTCGGAAGAAAAGAAAGAGGACGCTTCTAAGGCAGAGGAAAAGCCGAAGGAAGAGAAGAAAGAGTAATCCCTATTGTCGTCCCATGATTCGTCTGTCTATCGCTTCAAAATATCCTTTTATAGAGGAGTCGATAGACCATTTGATTGCATCATGTTCTGCCTTAGTTATTTCAGGCTTCGGCATTTTTGCCATGTGTTTAGCACCCGTTGTCATCACTAAAGCAATAAGACCGATAAATGGAGTGGTCGCAGCTTTGTCCGGTATTGTAACTTTAGAAATATCTTTGCTTTCAACAAGAAACATCAGTTTGCTTCTTCCTTTCTCCTCCGCTGTCATATTTTCTTTTTTTAGGCCGGTGGCATCGTAATAGAAATAACCCTTTTGTGGTGTAAGCCCTTCGTTTAACATGCGTTCAAAATGTGCTCCACCATACATACCAACACTGGGCATTTGGAATGCGGCTGCGGTTTCCGTAATAGTTTTATCCCGTGCATCACTAAGAAGAAGTTCATCGGCTGCTATTCTATCGCCAGCGCTAAGAAGTCTGTGAACTTCATCAAGCATAGGATCTCCGGGATGAACAGACAACCCTAGAGAATGTGCATAATATACTGCAGGCGAGAAATTATCGTTTTCCATCATTGGTAGTAATTTCAAATCAATATTACCAAGCACTTTCATTACAGCCTGATATTTGTCGCTTTCAGCAGTCCAGGCATCAAGTGTTATATAGTTTCTATTAAACCCTTCTATTGTTTTCGGACCTAATTCCGTAATGAATACGCAATCTTTATTAAGCCGATGCGCGATATGTATCGCTGTTGCATGTGCTAGGAAACATTCTTGAAATATATGTCCCTCAGCGAATTTAAAATGAGGAGCCTGTCCTCTGCTTCTGGCTTGCTCTGCCTGAAGAGACATAGATTCGTAAAGGTTTGCATAGAATGCTGCGTATTCTGTTTGCAGATTTCCAGAATTAGGAAAATGTTCCGCCAGATCAAATTCCGGTGGCTGGAAAATTTTTCTTCCTGCCAGTAGGCCGCCCGCTGTTAATAAAGCAGCACCGGCTGCAGTGAGCCATTGTCTTCTGGTTATCCCTGATATTGGTATCATAATGTGCACCATTATAGCACATTCGGTCTATTCCGCAGAGGCCTTTAAGACATTGATATTAAGAAAATTTTCTAAAATTCACGACGCCGGAATTGGAATTGCCCGTCTGTGGGCTGGTCTCGGTGGCGGTGACTTTCTTGATCCAGTCCTCAGCGCTTTGGCGGCCGGTTTCGCGGAGATATTCTAGGAAGCTCCAGTCCGCGTTGAACTTACTTGAGCGGCCGAGGCTGCTTAGAATCTCTTCTGCTTCGATGCGGTGGAAGTTTGCATTGCTGGTAGCGGCCAGGAATTGCTGCTCGCGGTTTAGGCCGGTGTTGAAGGTGATCTCGGCAACGCGGTCGACGATATCTTGCACTGAAGTTGGTACATCATCGCTTTTCGTGGCAGTGGTTTGGATGATGATAATGTCTCGAGTTTTGCAATGGTTCACTAATGGTTCCAGCGAGGGGTTGCCGGAGAAGCCACCGCTCCAATAAGGCTCGCCGTCAATCTCTACCGTTTTGGATAAGAACGGCATGCAAGCGGATGCCATCAATACATCGAGTGACAATTGTTCATTTTCGAAGATGCGTGATTGGCCGCTATGCACATTCGTTGCGTTCACGAATAATTTGGTTTGTGCGCCATTGCGCAGCGCCACGAAATCGATCAATTCTTCGACTACATCTTTAATCGGGTTTAAATCGAGCGCGTTAAATTGATACGGTGAGAACATCCGCGTGACATAATCAAACGCAGCAAAGGTTGGGTTAAACGCGAGATCGTTCTTGCCCATAAATTTATCAAGCATTGTGGGTTTAATGAGCATGCCGCCAGCAACGCTTACCTTACGCCAGAAATTTTCCAGAAGTTGGCGTGCTTTTTTGCGGCCACCGGTTTCCATACCGCAGGCAAGCAGTGTGCCATTAATTGCGCCGACGCTGGTTCCGGAGATACCTTCGATTGTGAGATTTTCTTCCTCTAACAGACGATCGAGCACACCCCATGTGAACGCAGCATGCGAACCACCGCCTTGTAATGCGAGGGAAATGGTTTTGGGCTGGGTAATTTTAGTGAGTTCGGATTTCGTCATAGCGGCGCACTCCTTTGTTGTGTTAATTATAGGCCGATTAGAACGAGAGCAGAAATAAAAACGATGCTGCACTGCATATGGATGTATTAAAACGAGCTAACCATTTGTAATAGTTTGGTATGAAAAAGATAAAAATTTATACAGATGGCGCCTGTCTAGGAAATCCGGGCCCCGGTGGCTGGGGGGCGCTGCTCCGTTATGGCGCAACCGAAAAAGAACTCAGCGGCGGAGAGGCCCAAACCACCAATAATCGTATGGAAATGATGGCGGCAATTCAAGCGCTTGAGGCTCTCAAATCCGATTGCGAAGTGGCCCTATATTTGGATAGCCAGTATGTGCGCCAGGGCATTACAGAATGGTTGCCGGGCTGGAAAGCAAGAGGCTGGAAAACCGCCGACAAAAAACCGGTAAAAAATGTTGATTTATGGCAGCGGCTTGAAACAGCGATCGCCGCACACAAAATCGAGTGGCACTGGGTAAAGGGTCATAGCGGCCATGTAGAAAACGAGCGTGTCGATGAACTCGCACGCAATGCAGCGGAAGCAGTTCGTGATACACTAACAGAATAAATTAAATTTCAGCGACGCGGCGATCGTCGAATACAAAACACTCGCCTTCCCAAAGATTATTTTTATTTTTCGTTTCGGCAAGGTAGGTGAGAATGCCACCTTTCAAGTGATAGACGTTCTCGAAACCTTTTGCTTTTAAATACGCGGTAGATTTTTCGCAGCGTATGCCGCCGGTGCAGAACATCGCTACTTTTTTGTGTTTATTGGGATCGAGATTTTTCTCGGCCCATTCTGGAAATTGGGTGAACGAAACGGTTTTCGGATCGACCGCATTTTTGAATGTGCCCATTTCCACTTCAAAATCATTGCGTGTATCGACCAGCACGACATCTTCTTGTTGAATCAACTGATCCCACGCTTCACCACTTACATATTCGCCGCGCGATGTGTTGAAACTTCCTAAACCCATATTCACGATTTCTTTTTTCAGTTTGATGAACATGCGTTTGAAGGGAACAGCATCAGCAGTATTTTCGATGAAGTACAATTTCGCAAAACGGTAATCGAGTGCGAGGAATTCTAAAAATTGATCTAGCTTTTGCTTTTCTGCTGAAAGGGAAGCGTTGATGCCTTCCTCTGCCAAAAGGATCGTGCCTTTTAATCCCAGTTCCTCACATTTTTGTAGGAATGGCTCCCGCAGCTCCTGGTAATCCGGAAGCGGTACGAAGCGGTAGAAGCTATAGATCGATAGGGTCATAGAGCCCGCTGTTATTATACAAAAGCCGCGCTTCTTCAAGTGTTTTGGGGAATGCGGGCGGGGGGCCATATTGCGGATGGGTGGCATCGCCCCAGATTTTCGCGGGTGGCTCCCTGTGGTTAAAAAGCCCCTGCTGCACCCCGAGCAGAATCGCCGCAATAACCTTATAAGGATCCGCATCTGATCCTGCTACGCGATGCTCAATATGGCGATTTGCAGGCCATGCGGAGGAAGCCGGAATCCGTATCGCTGTGGTCCGATTATTACCACCCCAGCTAACATTTACCGGCGCATTGTTATAGCGACCTTCATCAGGTTCACGGTTATTTAATTCTGCAGAAAATCTGGAATAAGATTCTGGGTTGGGAGCGAAAATCGTAAAAGCCTCCAGCATCGTATCAAGTAACCCCGCAATCGCATGACGCATGGTAATGCTTTCCTCTTCCTTCTCTGTTTTGGCGAAGAGATTTTTATTGGTTTTATCAAGCAGGCTTAAATGGATATGCAATCCGCTACCAGGCTGGTTAGGATAAGGCTTTGCGATGAATATTCCGTCTTTTACGATCTGTTTGATAGCAACGAGATGCTCTGCCACCTGCAACGGTGAGGTCGGGTTTTTGAGCGCCAATTCATATTGGTTCTCACCTCGTTCCCGCTCAAAACCATAGGTTTCGATGCCTTTGAGATCATAAACGGTGGGGTCAGTTCCAGGAGGCAGATAAAACTCAATCTCCGCACTTATCAAAGGCTTAAGGCCCGTATTGGCAATAAATTGCTGCGTAATTCTGGATAAGAACTCTGTCATGTGCTATAGATAGGTCTATAGGGGAGTGATAAATATGGCGAGCCAAAAAGAGAAACATGCTATCGGCTTAGTAGAACAAATTGCAAGAGACATTCCCAAGGATGCAAGAGTCGCTGAAGCAATAAGAAGTTATGTGAGCGATCGTTTTAATCCTCCGATGACACAAGAGGGGTTAAAGCAAGCGCTGGCTGCGGAAAGTGAGCAGGCTTTCGACGCACCTATTGTTCCACTACGAGATCGTAATGCACCCTTCCGCGAACCTGCGCCGCGTCCTGAAAAATTGCCGCATGGAGTTTCCAACGCTTTGACTAGCCTGGTAGAACTAGGCTTAGGAGCAGGCGAAAAAACCACCGTCCTTAGGGCATTTAGCATTGCCTGCCAACAGCGGGGAATGAAACTTAGCGGAAGCTAGTTCTTCGCTACATCCACCAGTTTATTCTTCGCGATCCATGGCATCATTTTGCGCATGTCGGCGCCGACTTTTTCAATCGGTGATTTTGCGGATTGTTCACGCCATTTCTCGAGGTTATGTGCACCCTGAGTTGCGCGGTCGCCCATGAATTCTTTGGTGAATTTGCCGCTTTGGATATCCGCTAAGATGCGCTTCATTTCCTTTTTGGTTTCCGCGGTGATCACGCGTGGGCCGCTCACATAATCGCCATATTCGGCGGTGTTGGAAATCGAATAACGCATGTTCGCGATGCCGCCTTCATAGATTAGATCCACAATCAGCTTCATTTCATGCAGGCATTCGAAATACGCCATTTCTGGTGGATAACCTGCTTCGGTTAGGGTTTCAAAACCAGCCTGGATCAGCGCGGTTACGCCGCCGCAAAGTACAGCCTGCTCACCGAACAGATCGGTTTCGCATTCGTCTTTGAATGTGGTTTCGATAATGCCGGATTTGCCACCGCCAACGCCGCACGCATAAGAGAGCGCGATTTTGAGGGCATTGCCGGTTGCATCCTGGTGAACTGCTACGAGGCAAGGAACGCCGCCGCCTTTTTGATATTCGCCGCGAACGGTATGGCCGGGGCCTTTTGGTGCCACCATGAATACATCGACATCCTTACGTGGGTTAATGAGCTTGAAGTGGATGTTGAGGCCATGCGCGAATGCGAGTGCTGCGCCGGGGCGGATATTGTCTGCGATATCTTTTGCATAGAGATCAGCCTGGAATTCATCAGGCGCCAGAATCATGAGTACGTCAGCCCATTTTGCAGCATCAGCAGGAGCGACTACTTCGAAGCCAGCGTTTTTTGCTTTCACTTCGGTTTTAGAACCGGGGCGCAGAGCAATGCGTACTTCTTTAACGCCGCTGTCCTTAAGGTTCAGCGCATGTGCGTGGCCTTGGCTACCATAACCAACGATGGCTACTTTTTTGCCTTTGATCAGGTTTAAATCGGCATCAGCATCATAATATACGCGCATAGGTTCCTCTGGATAATTGATTTGGAAAGGGGCCCAAAATGCAGGAAAAAATAAAAAATGCAAGTTGTTCGTGGAAAAAGGGGGAGAAAGGCTTGCCAAATAAGGCGAAGGGCGTTATTTGACCCTCATCCGATATCCCAAGAAAGAGAGTCATTATGCAGGTTAAAGTAGCGAAATCCGATAATTTGAAAAAAGAGTTGAATGTCACTGTACCTTCAAGCGCAATCACGGCAGAAAAGCAGAAGAAGCTGAAAGCCCTGGCAAAAAAAGTGAAATTAGACGGATTCCGCCCCGGCAAAGTGCCTATGAGTGTGGTTGAGAAAAACTATGGTGACTCAGTAATGGCGGAAGTGATTGAAGCCGTCGTTCAGGATTCCACCCGCGACGCGATGAAGCAGCATTCCTTCAAACCCGCGATGCGCCCGAAAGTCGATGTAAAACAATTCGAAGAAGGCAAGGATTTTGAATTCTCGCTGGAATTCGAAGTGCTGCCAGAAGTGCCGGATGTCGATTTTTCCAAAATTAAAGTGGAAGAATGGAAAACCGATATCACCGATGCGGATATCGAAGAAGGCCTCGGCCGCCTAGGCGACCAGTTCAAACAATATGAAAAAGTAGACCGCGCTGCGAAAGATGGCGATGCGGTTATCATTGATTTCATTGGCAAAAAAGACGATGTGCCATTCCCTGGCGGTACTGGCAACGGCGTGCAGCTGGTGCTCGGTTCGAACCAGTTTATCCCTGGCTTTGAAGAAGGCCTTGAGGGCGTGAAAGCAGGCGATAAGCGTGATCTGAAGCTGAAATTCCCTAAGGAATATCACAGCAAGGATCTGGCAGGACAAGATACGGTATTCGAAGTGACCGTGCAGGAAGTGAAGGCTCCGAAAGCAGGTGGCTATGACAATGCATTCGCACAGCAACTGGGCTTCCCGGATATCGCGAAATTGAAGGATGCGATGAAGCGTCAGTTTGAAGCGGATTATTCCGGCCTCACCCGTACCCGCATGAAAAAAGACCTGTTCGATGCGCTCGATGAAACCCTCTCGTTTGGGATTCCAGAAAGCATGGAAGAAGCCGAATTTAAGGGCATCTGGGAGCAGTTCCAGCAATCCCCGGAATTCGCTGAAGCGAAGAAAAAGAAGTCCGAAAAGGAACTCGAGAAAGAATATAAGCGTATGGCCGAGCGTCGGGTGCGTCTGGGCATTTTGCTCGCTTCCATCGGCGAAAAACAGAAGATCGATGTCGATCAGGGCGAGCTCAAAAACGCAGTGATCGCACAGGCCCGCCAATATCAGGGTCAGGAACGCCAAGTTATTGAATTTTATCAGAAAAACCCACAGATGATGGAAAGCCTCCGCGGTCCGATTCTGGAAGAAAAAGTGGTGGATTACCTGCTCGGTAAAGTGACCAAAAAATCGAAGACCGTAGCAGTCAGCGATTGGCATGGTGAGCATGCTGCACATGGCGAAGCAGGCCATGTTCACGGCCCTGACTGCAATCATTAATTGACTCTGGGGCGGAAGCCTGTATACTCCGCCCCGAGTTCTGATTGTGACTCTTTTTAACATTTAGTGCCAACAGGCACACTGCACGAAGCTTTAGTGCCTGGTTGGAATCCTTATTCCCCCCCGTTGTTAGCAAGAGTTTGAAAGCGTGAGTTTCCTCACGCCATTTCGGCCCTCTGCTGTGTTGCCATGGTGGCAGCACCGCGCCAACACGACTGTCTTAAGGATATAATATGACTGATATAATTGAAGTAACGAACTCCACAACCAATGTGGTGGAACTCCCCCTTCTAGTTAAAACCGAAGCGGCTCCTGCACCAAAATCAGCAGTAAGCTTTGATATGTTCAACCTGCCACCACAATTGCAGGCAGCATTGAAGAAAATGAATTTCACCGCGCCAACCCCAATTCAGGAGCAAGCCATTCCATTCGCAATGGAAGGCCGCGACATTATGGGAACCGCGCAAACCGGTACCGGCAAAACTGGCGCATTTGCGATTCCGATCGTTGCAAAATTAATGTCGAACCCGCGCGGCTCCGCAATCGTCATGTTGCCAACGCGCGAACTCGCAGTGCAAGTAATCGACGTTGTGAATCAGTTGCTCGGCGCAAACAGCCCGATCAAAACCGCATTGCTGATCGGTGGCGAATCCATGCCAAAACAATTTTCACAATTGCGCGCACGTCCACGCGTGATCGTGGGCACACCAGGCCGTATCAACGACCATTTGGAGCGCGGCACGTTGCTGCTTCATGATGCAAGCCTGATCGTACTCGATGAAACCGACCGCATGCTCGATATGGGCTTCGGCGTTCAGATCGACCGCATCCTGAAATTCGTACCACCGGTGCGCCAGACGTTGATGTTCTCGGCAACACTGCCTCCGCAGATTCTGAAAATGTCCGAGCGTTATCTGAAAAACCCACAGCGTATTGCTGTTGGCAGCGCAAACGTCGTTGCGAAAAAAGTAACGCAGGAACATGTACATGTTTCCGCTGAAAACAAACTGAACGAACTGATCAAACAATTGGACGCGCGTCAGGGCTCGATCATCATTTTCGTGAAAACGAAATTCGGTGCCGAAAAACTCGCTCGCAAACTTTCCAACATGAAGCACAGCGCCGATGCGATCCACGGTGATCTGCAGCAGCGTCAGCGCGACCGCGTGATTCAGGCATTCCGTGATAAGCGTCACCGTATTCTCGTTGCAACCGATATCGCTTCACGCGGTCTCGATATTCCGCACATCGAACATGTGATCAACTATGATCTGCCGCAAGCTCCGGAAGATTACATCCACCGCATCGGCCGTACGGCACGCGCGGATGCTGAAGGTTCGGCAATCAGCTTTATCTCTGGTGAAGATGCCATCAAATGGAGAGCAATTCAGAAATTGCTCAACCCAGGCGCTCCACAGGAAAAAGGCGGACGTCATGAACATAACGGCGGCGGCGCACGCAACAAACGTAAGCGCAATTTCCGCTTCCACAAAAACCGCAATGGTGGTGATCGCCGCGCGGCTTAATTACAGTTTTAAGTGCCAACTTAAGAAAATCCCGGCAATTCAGTTTGCCGGGATTTTCTATTGCGCGGTCCAGCCGCCATCAACGGAAAGGGCTATGCCGTTCACAGAACTGCCTGCCTCGCTGCATAAATACAATACCGTTTCACCGATATGCTCCGGTGTCACAAAACGGTGTGAAGGCTGCTTTTCAGAAAGCAGATCCTTACCTGCTTCTTCGACACTAATACCTTCTTTGGCAGCGCGGGCATCAATCTGTTTTTGCACGAGTGGCGTTAGCACCCAGCCCGGGCAAATTGCATTGGAAGTAATTTGCTGTGTTGCATTTTCCAGCGCCACAACTTTCGTTAGCCCCACAATGCCATGCTTCGCCGCGACGTAAGCCGCTTTTTCTTTCGAAGCAACCAATCCATGTGCTGAAGCCACGTTAATGATACGGCCCCAATTACGTTTTTGCATTCCCGGTATCGCTGCTTTAATCGCATGAAAGGCGCTTGAAAGATTAATGCTGATGATCGAATCCCATTTATCTTCCGGGAATGCTTCTACCCGCGCTGTAAACTGAATGCCCGCATTGTTCACCAGAATATCGACCGCACCAAAAGCCGCTTCCGCCTGCTTGACCATCGCACGGATTTGTTCCGGCTTGCTCATATCCGCATCGGAATATTCAACCTTCACTTTATATTTTTTGATGAGTTCCTGTTTTTCTTTTTCAATTTCTTTTGCATCACCAAAGCCATTGATCAACACATTCACGCCCTGTTCGGCGAGTTTATAAGCAATGCCCAGCCCAATCCCACTGGTAGAACCGGTAACGATAGCGGATTTTCCTTTTAACATACTAGACTCCTAAAGCAGATTTATGGTTTGGCAGATATAATATTTCTATGTGGATTTTGCAGCGGCTGTTGCAGGCGTGATACCATTTCCTTCGGACAAATCTGCCAGAACTTTGGTAATTCTAACTCCCACGATTCCAGAATTTTAAATGCGAGCGCTGATTGTGTTTGTGCAAGATGTTGTTTGATTAAATCCTGCAATTGCGCATTCCAATAATCCGTTTCCACACGCTGCACGACAACCGAATCCAGATTCACGCGTGAGGAGAAATCCTGTTTGATATCATAAACAAAAGCCATGCCACCCGTCATGCCCGCAGCGAAATTATCACCAACGGCACCAAGGATTACCACGGTGCCACCCGTCATATATTCGCAACCATTGGAGCCGCATCCTTCGATGACAGTCACCGCACCCGAATTGCGTACCGCAAAACGTTCACCTGCCTGACCCGCTGCAAATAATTTCCCAGAAGTCGCGCCATACAAACAGGTGTTACCAATAATTGTATTTTCTGCGGCTATTAATTTGCTCTGCGGTCGTGGCCGTAGTGTAATCAAACCACCAGATAAACCTTTGCCTACATAATCATTGGAATCACCTAGAACCTCAATTTTAATTGCCTTAGTGAGGAACGCACCAAGACTCTGTCCTGCAGAGCCCCGCAGGCGAATGGTTACATCACTGCCTGGATGATAACGCACCATATAAGAACTCAAACGCGAACCGATGGTGCGGTGGGTATTATTCACCGTGTACTCCAACTGAATTTTCTCACCAGATTCGAGTGCCGATTTGGCATCAGAGAGCATTTGCATATCAAGCGATGGCGGTACTTCGTTGCGCCCCTCTAATGTACAGAAACGTGGGTGCAATCCCGGATCGGCCTGTACTAACATCGGATTCAGATCGATATCGACCATATCCGTACCACCACGATTTACCTGAGTGAGCAGATCAGTGCGGCCAATGATATCGTTAAGTTTAGTGAAGCCTAGCGAGGCCAAAATTTCACGCACTTCTTCTGCAATAAAACTCATTAAGTTAATAACTTTCTCCGGGCTGCCACTGAACTTTTTGCGCAAGGCCTCATCTTGTGTGCATACACCAACGGGGCAAGTGTTGCTGTGGCATTGACGTACCATAATACAGCCCATCGCAACTAACGAAGCCGTGCCGATTCCGTATTCCTCAGCACCCAGCATTGCTGCCATCACCACATCACGGCCAGTCTTAATACCGCCATCCGTTTGCAGTTTCACGCGGTGGCGCAGGCGATTCATCGTGAGTACTTGGTTTGCTTCCGCAAGCCCGAGTTCCCAAGGAATACCTGCATATTTAATACTGGTTTGTGGGCTTGCGCCTGTGCCGCCGGAATGTCCCGCAATTAAAATTTTATCCGCCATCGCTTTGGCAACACCGCTGGCGATTGTGCCAATACCGGATTGTGCAACAAGCTTTACCGAAACAATTGCTGTCGGGTTGATCTGCTTTAGATCGTAAATCAACTGCGCCAGATCTTCGATCGAATAAATATCATGATGTGGTGGCGGTGAAATCAATGTTACGCCCGGTGTGGCATGGCGTAGCCGTGCAATTTCAACGGATACTTTAAATCCAGGAAGCTGTCCGCCTTCGCCAGGTTTTGCACCTTGCGCCATTTTAATTTGAATTTCGCTGGCGGAGTTCAGATATTCCGCCGTAACACCAAATCGAGCAGAAGCAATTTGTTTGATCGTAGAATTCAGATTGTCACCACCGCTGCTATTAAAGCGTGCTGGATCTTCTCCACCTTCACCGGAGTTGGAAGCAGCGCCAATACGGTTCATCGCAATTGTCAGGCACTCATGTGCTTCTTTTGAGAGTGCACCGAGCGACATTGCAGGTGTTACAAAACGTTTACGAATCTCAGTAATGGATTCCACCTGGTCCAGGCGTACGGATTGGGTAGAAGATTTAAATTCCAATAAATCGCGTGGCGCAACAGCCGGATGCTCACGGAGACTCGCCGAATATTTTTTGAAGAGCTGATACGAATCATTTCCTACCGCTGTTTGCAGCAAATGGATTTGTTCAGCCTCCAGCGCGTGTGTTTCACTGCCCGCGCGATAGCGATAAAGTCCACCGATGGGAAGTGCATTGTTTCCAGAGAATGCTTTTTTATGCAGTTCAGTAGTATGTTTTTGAATGCCAGCAAGGCCGATTCCTGAAATGCGTGCCGACATGCCCGGGAAGAATTCTGCGACCAGTGAGCGTGAGAGGCCAAGCGTTTCAAAATTATACCCACCACGATAGGAACTAATAACGGAAATACCCATCTTGCTCATGATTTTGAGCAAGCCTTCATCAATTGCCTTGCGGAAATTCTTGCGACACTGATCAAGTGCCAATCCTTTAAATAGGCCCTTTGCATGGCGTTCTTCGATAGCGTATTCCGCGAGATACGCATTCACCGCTGTGGCACCAATACCAATCAATACCGCGAAATAATGCACATCCAGACATTCAGAAGAATGTGCAATCAGCGAAACCTGTTTACGCATTTTCATTTGCACGAACATGGTATGAAGTGCGCCTAATGCGAGCACCATCGGGATAGCAGCACGTGTTGGGCTGATATATTCGTCACTAATGATGAAGTAAATTTTTCCTCGTTGTACCAGGTTATTCGCTTCGTGTTTCAGACGTTCAATAGCCCCAGCCATTGCATTAGCACCGCCATCGATATCAAACGTCGCATCGAGAATGGCGTATTTACCTTTCAGGTAATTCTGCATCGCAGCGAATTCAGCATTTAGTAATACCGGTGATTGCAGCAACAAATGTCGTTTGTGTGATTCATCATGCGCCAGCAGGTTACCTGTATTTCCAAAGCGCGTTTTAAGCGACATCACGCGGCGTTCACGTAAACTGTCAATCGGCGGATTGGTTACTTGGCTAAAGTTTTGGCGGAAGTAATGATGGAGGCCGCGATATTGTTTAGAGAGCACGGCAAGCGGTGTATCATCGCCCATGCTGCCGACGGCTTCTTTGCCATCCATCACCATCGGATGCAGGATTAGTTCAATATCCTCATGCGTAAATCCGGCAGCAAGCTCACGTGCTTTTAAAGAGACAGAGTCTTTCGTTTTTGCTTCGCCTGTTTTATGTTTCAGCAGGCTTTCAATCTCTACGCAATTGCGCGCCCATTCGCCGTAAGGATATTGCGCGGCGAGCATATCTTTCATTTCGCGGTCAAAATAAAGTTTGCCCTCTTTCAGATTCACCGCCACTAATTGGCCTGGGCCGACACGACCTTTCTTGGTGATAACTGCTTCTTCTACCGGCACCATTCCTGTTTCGGAGCCTACTAATAATAAACCATCAGAAGTTACGGTATAACGCAGCGGACGCAGACCATTGCGGTCCATTCCGGCGATGGCCCAGGTGCCATCATAACCGGTGATGGCGGCAGGACCATCCCACGGTTCCATAATGCTGTTGCAATACGCAAAGAATGTTTTATGCGAATCGGGAACGGTTTCGTCATAATGCCACGCAGGCGGAATAGTGATGTGCTTGGCAAGTGGTAACGCACGTCCACCACGTACAAGCAATTCCATGGCCATATCGAGACATGCAGTATCGGAAAGATTATCGCCCAGGATAACGGGTTTGATATCTTCGAGGCGCTCACCGAAAATCGTAGAATTTAAATTGGCCTCGTGGCTACGCATCCAGTTGACGTTGCCTTTTACGGTATTGATTTCACCGTTATGCGCGACGATGCGGAAAGGTTGTGCGAGCGCCCATGCGGGTGCGGTGTTGGTCGAAAAACGCTGGTGGAAAATCGCGAAGTTGGAAATAAAGCGTGGATCTTCCAGATCCGGATAAAATGCGGTTAGCTGTTCGGCTTTGAACAGGCCCTTATAGATAATAGAGTTTGCAGAGAAGGACGGAATGTAGAAATCTTTGATACCTTTATTCTTAATCCGCTTTTCGATCCGCTTTCTTATAATATATAAATCCGTTTCCAGATTCGGTTTGTTATTGGGATTGGCGATCATTACCTGTTCGATTTCAGGGCGTGAATCACTGGCGATTTCACCGATCACGGCGGGCACTACCGGAACCTGACGCCAGCCGAAAATACCATAACCACCATTAATAATTTCGCCTTCTACCACCGCGCGGCATTCTTCCTGTGCGCGCAAATCTTTTTTCGGCAAGAACATCATTCCTACCGCGATTTTACCAATGGGTTCGCGGCCGATCGAGCGCACATATTCGGCGAAGAAATCTTGTGGGATCTGAATATGTAACCCTGCGCCATCACCGGTTTTTCCGTCTGCATCAACGGCGCCGCGGTGCCATACGGCTTTCAGTGCACCAATCGCTTTTTCAACAACGTCGCGGCGTGGCGAACCATCGAGCGATGCAACCAAACCAATGCCACATGCATCATGCTCATCGGCAGGGTTATAAAGCCCGCGCGTGGTTAGAAGCGTTTCATTCTTGATCCGGTGCGATGTTTCAACGTGTGGCACGGCGCGCCTCTTTTTTCTGAGCTTGGGCGATGAAGGCACGGGCTTCGAGTGTGTTGATGATAGCTCTTGCAGCAGAACGACCATCAGCAATTCCCCATACGACTAACGATGCGCCGCGTACGATATCGCCAGCAGCAAATACGCCTGGAACATTGGTTTCGAAGGTGCCAGGTGCTACTTTGATCGTGCCATTGGAATTTAATTTCAGGCTGGGTTCGTTAAATAAAACAGGCAAATCTTCTGGTTCAAAGCCGAGTGCGTTGATGACGATATCAGCACTGATGGCATAATCTTCACCTTCAATAGGGGCGATGCTTTCGCGGCCGCTGGCATCTTTGCCGTTTAGGCGCATGCGCTGTATCAATACTTCGGAAACATTTCCGGATCTGCCTTTGAATGCTTTGGGTGCGGAAAGCCAGAGGAATTTTACACCTTCTTCTTCTGCATGATTCACCTCACGGCGTGAACCAGGCATATTATCACGATCACGGCGATAGAGGCAGGTAACAGAAGCAGCGTTTTGACGAATGGCCGTGCGTACGCAATCCATGGCCGTATCACCACCACCGACAACGACGACGCGTTTACCTTCCACCGAAATAGGTTGTTTTATTTTATCGCCGAGACCTTGTTTGTTGCTGGCAATCAAAAACGATAATGCAGGAATGATGTTGTCCAATTCCATGCCGATGGTTTCGAGCGTGCGTGCTTTATAAACGCCGGTCGCAATTAATATGGCATCATGTTTTTCCTGAAGTTTTTTAAAGGTAATGGTATTACCGACATCACATTTCAATTCAAACTGCACACCACTTTTTTTCAGCCACTCCGTGCGGCGTTCCACGACCCATTTTTCAAGTTTAAAATTCGGAATGCCATAAATCATCAATCCACCTGCGCGGTCGTAACGATCGTAAATCGTAACTTTATAACCATTGCGGCGGAGCATTTCTGCAGCAGCCATTCCAGCCGGGCCCGCACCGATGATGCCAACCGATTCTTTGCGCTCGGTTTCGGGTTTGAAGGGTTTGATCCAACCTTTATCCCATGCATTCTCGGTAATGAATTTTTCGATGGAGCCGATAGTGACGGCCCCGAAATCTTTATTCACCACGCAATTGCCTTCGCACAAACGATCTTGCGGGCAGATACGACCGCAGATTTCAGGGAAGGTATTGGTCGCACTCGAAATTTCGTAGGCCTCTTGCAGGCGATTTTCGGCGGTGAGTTTCAGCCAATCTGGAATATTATTATTAAGCGGGCAATGCACCTGACAGAATGGAATGCCGCATTGCGAACATCGGTTCGCTTGCTCTTCCGCTTTCTGAATCGCGTATTCCATATAGATTTCATTGAAATCGGACGCGCGTTTTTCAGGCGCACGTTTTTCAGGATAGGCTTGAGGGGTTACATTAAACGTTAACATGGAGCAGCGATGATATGGCTTTGCATGTGTTAAGTCAAAATCTCTATCACAAACAGTTTATTATGGAAATTCAATGTGATATCTTACGTGCATGAGTAAATCGATTGCCATTGCTTATGGGGAAATACCGCCGGATTGTGGGCCCGACGAAGAAAGCATGATCGCGCTTTGCGATGATGTTGCTGCGTCGCTGAAAGCGCAGGGCTTTAAACCGTATCTGCAAGAGATCAAATTAAACCTGCGCGAAACGACGGAAGAATTACTCAAGAAAAAGCCCGATGTTGTCTTCAATCTGGTGGATACGATTGATGGATATTCTGCACTCGGCCATCTCGCACCGCAGTTATTCGAACATTTGGGAATTCCCTATACGGGTGGTTCGGCCCAGTCGATTTATCTGACGACCGATAAAGAACTCACCAAATGCTGGCTACGCTTCCACGATGTTTTATGCCCCAATACCTGGAGCCCGGAGGCGAAGACCGGACAATATATGGTGAAGTCGCTAACGGAAGATGGCTCTATCGGTATTGGCCCGGAGAATTGTGTAAAAGCTGGCAAAGAACTCAATAAATTGATTGCCGATCGTGAAAAGAAATATGGCGGCATCTGGTTTGCAGAACAATATGTCGATGGGCGCGAGTTTAATGTAGCGCTGTTTAATGGGCGGGTGTTGCCGATCGCGGAAATCGTGTTTGAAAATTATCCGAAAGGTAAGCCCAAGATCGTGGATTATGCCTCAAAGTGGGAAACGGATTCTTTTGAGTATAATAACACACAACGCCGCTTTGACTTTCCCAAAAGCGATGCGGCTTTATTGAAAAGGCTGGAAAAGATAGCATTGAAATGCTGGGAGATTTTTAGCTTAAGCGGTTATGCGCGGGTAGATTTCCGGGTGGATGAGCAAGGCCTGCCTTACGTGCTCGAAGTAAATGTAAACCCCTGTTTAGACCGGGATGCAGGCTTTGCAGCCGCTGCCGCACATGCTGGTATCAATTACGAAGTTCTGGTACAAATGATCGTAAATCATGTCCAAGATCGATAAATACAATCCAGAAATTGCAGAAAAAATCCGTAGTGGCATCTATTACAAAGAAGCCTGGGATTGGTATGCGCTGAAATATATTTATCCCGTTTCGCAGCGCACGTTCTTCATTTTTATTTCCGTGGCGGCGATGTTTGTTACCATCAGCTCTCTGGTGATTCTCTATAATTTTTATCCGCTGAAAGTTCGTGTTCCGGTGGTGGTGACTGTGGGAGATATGACGCAAGATTATGCGCAGCTCACAAAAATAACGATTCCTGAAAACACTGATCCTACACCGCCGGTGATGGAATATCTCGTACGGCGTTATGTTGAAAAAATAGAGTCATACAATTTCCGGCAGATCGACCGGCAGCTTACGTTCTTAAAGCAATTCACTACGCCAGTGTTGATGAAGGAAATTGAAAAACGTTATGATACAAGGAATCTGGATAGCCTGGTGTTGCTCTATCGCGATCACACCACGCGTACAGTCCAGGTTACAAATTATACGGTTGCGGTGGGCGAGGGATTCGACCTTGCAAAAGCGCAGCAAAAGGATATCGTGTTAAAGGATGTTCCCTATCGTGCAATCGTTGATTTTGAAAGCGAAGAAGTGAATCTGCTCGGCACCACCCCACGTAAATGGCGCGCTGCATTAGATATCACCATGTCTCCGGTTATCTATGATAGGGCTGCTCAAAAATTCCAGCCGCTCGATTTCCGTGTCACGAGTTACAGTGTGAGTCCTATCCAATGAAATGCATTTTCTTATTAGTTGGTCTTCTGCTGCTGGGCGTAAGCCAAACGGCGCATGCCATTCAGGAGAACCGACCACTAGCGATTGATAAACGTATCCGCACTTATACGTTTAATCCGAATGAGGTGTATGTATTTACTGCACATTATGGCTATCAATCCGAGATAGAGCTGGATCCTAAAGAAAGCATCGGTGTGATTTCGCTGGGTAATGCACCATCCTGGCAGGTCGACCCGATGGGTAACCGCATTTTCATCAAACCGATTGAGCCGGATGCAACCACCAACATGACGGTGATTACCGATAAGCGTACCTATCATTTCGAGCTTTATGCGGAGGAAGCGGAAAGTATCCGCGATGAGAAAATGGTATTTACGGCGCGTTTTTATTATCCGGAAGTTGAAAGCGGTGCGGTGCGCAGTTTCAAACCGACAAAAACACTCAAACTGCCAAATATCAAAGAAGAGCCGGAAAAATATCACTTTAATTATACGCTCTCAGGCTCTGAAGGCATTGCGCCACTACGCGTATTTGACGATGGTGAGTTTACCTACTTCCAATTCCGCAACAAAAACGCAGAAGTACCAGCATTCTTCGTCGTGGATAATGAGGGCAAGGAATCGCTCATTAACTATCGCGTGCTCCAGGACTATATCGTAGTCGAGCGGGTGGCGAGCCAATATACACTGCGTAATGGCAACGAAGTCACCTGCGTATTTAACGAATCACGTCCGCTGCAGTTAAAGAAACTTCCGGAAAAGAAAAAGAGCTTCTGGTCGTTCTTGAATTAAGCAGAAGCCGTTTGTTTCTGAATATAGAGGTCTAGTGCCGCATCTGCCTTTTTGATTAGCGCCGTGAGATGTTCTCTCAGAATTTTAAGGTCGAGTAGTTTTTCACGTAACGTAGCGCGCGCACCAAAATTCTCCCGCGCCCATTGACTGATCAGCGGTTCGGAAAGCTGCCACATATTGATATTAGGGTTCAGCATGCGGCCAATACCTTCTGCCATCATCAGCGTTTTATGTAGTAGGAAGAAGCTGGGATCGGTTTGCATATCGAAATCCTCAGCCACTTTGAAAAGCTGACCAAGGAGTTTGCCTACTGAAATTTCATTCACCGGCAATCCCATAATCGGTTCGCCAATCGAGCGGCATGCTTGCGCGAATGCATCGACCGATTTGGTTTTGGGCACAAATCCATAATCCATATGTAATTGTGCCACTGCATGATAATCACGCTTTAAAAATGCTAATAGTGTTTGCGCCAGGAATAGACGCGCTTCTTTTTTAACACGACCCATAATACCGAAATCAACAACGATAATTTCACCGCGTTTGCCGATGAAGACGTTTCCGGGATGCATATCGGCATGGAAAAATCCATCGCGGAAAATTTGTTTGAAGAAGGATTCTGCCGCAGTCTTTAGCAGCACATCCAGATCATGACCTTCTGCCAATAACTGGGCCTTTTCTGCAATATTAGTACCTTCCACCCATTCGGTGGTGAGCACGCGACGGGCGGTGCGTTTCCAATCAACTTCAGGAACATAAAAACTTGGATCCCCGGAAAAATTACGTTTAAGTTCTGAAGCTGCGGCTGCTTCAAACCGCAAATCCATTTCAAGGCGCACTGTTTCTGCAAGCTCCTGCATTACTTCAATCGGTTTTAGGCGTTTCATGGTGGTGCTGTTGCGTTCGGCTATTTTTGCAATCCATAGCAACCACTCCAGATCGCGCTGAAATGTTTGCTCTATTTTTGGACGCAGTACTTTTACAGCCACGGTTTTACCATCAGGCGTTACGGCTTTATGCACCTGTGCGATGGAGGCAGCAGCCACCGGTTCATGCTCAAATACGTCAAATAGAACATCAATCGGTGCGCCTAATTCTTCTTCAATAATGGTGCGTGCTTTGGCCGCAGGAAAGGGAGGCACCCGATCTTGCAAGCTACTTAAATCACGTGCGAAACTTTCACCGACCAGATCTGCACGGGTAGAAAGCGCTTGCCCCAGTTTAATAAAAGAAGGGCCTAAATTCTCCAGCGCTTTTGCAAGGCGCTCGCCGGGACGCCCACGGTTGCTGCCGATAGACATAACCCAGGCACTAGCCCGCAATATGGGTGCTAGCTCCAGTTCTTTGAGGGCAAACAACGCGCCATAATGCGCCATTACGAACGTCACACGCACGAGGCGGATGCTGTGGCGTACGAATTTCATATTTTGTGTCCTACATGCAAAGCAACAGCACCGAAGCTCATCTTCTCATAGCGCACACAGGCGAAACCAGCCTCACGCATAATCTCTGCTAATTTTTCTGGTGCAGGAAATACACGGATGCTCTCAACCAGATATTGATAGGCCGCGGCATCACCAGTTACAGCACCACCGACACGCGGGATAATTTTGAAAGAATAGAGATCGTAAATTCTCTTCAAAGTTGCATGCGAGATTTCCGGCGAGAACTCCAGACACATGAACTTGCCGCCAATTTTCAATACACGGTGTGCTTCTTTCAGTGCCTGCAATAGTTGTGTTACATTTCTCAGACCAAACGCAATCGTGTAGATATCAAAACTATTGTCGGCAAAAGAAAGCGCCTGAGCATCTTCCTCCTTCCAAGTGAGTGTTGTAATGCCGCGGTTCAATGCGCGGTTGCGACCTTCACCCAGCATTTCAGGATTGCGATCGCTTACAGTGATCGAAGCTTGCGGCACGCGCTCATGAATGCGGAAGGCGATGTCACCGGTGCCGCCTGCCATATCCAGCACTTTTAAATCGGCCTGCATAGGCACCTGCGAAACCATGCGTGCTTTCCATAAGCGATGCATGCCACCGCTCATCAAATCGTTCATCACATCATAGCGTTTGGCGACGGATGAAAATACGCGCTGCACGCCCTCATCGCGTATTTCGGGCGAGGCTTTTTGATAGCCAAAGGTTTCCTGGGTTGATTGCATGGTGAACCCTTGTAAAATGGGGGCCTCAGAAAGTCAAACCATGCCCGAATTACCTGAAGTCGAAACCGTAGCACGCGGTCTCACGCCGCATCTCAAAAACCGCCGTTTTAAGCAGGTGGAACTGCGCCGCAAGGATTTGCGTACGCCATTCCCAAAAGATTTTGTGAAACGGCTGGAGGGCGCTGAAATCCTGGATATTAGCCGCCGTGCGAAGTATCTGCTGCTGAAGCTGGATACTGCAGAAACACTGGTGATTCACTTAGGTATGAGCGGTACGCTGGTGCTACGTCCAAAAGGCCATAACGCGCTACCTGAAAAGCACGATCACGTGCTGTTTACCTTGGATAATGGCATGGGGTTAGTATTCAATGACCCACGTCGTTTTGGGCTGATGGATCTGACTGGTGATCTAACCACTTATGCGCCTTTTATGCATTTGGGGCCAGAACCGCTAGGGAAATTGTTCAATTCCGTAACCTTGAAGGCCTCGCTCAAAGGGCGAAATACACCTATAAAAACCGCTATTATGAACCAGGAGGTGGTGGTTGGGGTCGGGAATATATATGCCTCCGAGAGCCTGTTTCTAGCAGGAATTTCACCCTTTCGCCCAGCTAAGTCTCTAAAAGATGATGAATATCAGGCGCTTGTTTCTGCTATCCAAAAAACACTGAAAGCAGCGATCAAAAGTGGCGGTTCGACGCTGCGGGATTTTGTGCGTAGCAGCGGAGATTCCGGCTATTTTCAGCATCATTTCAAAGTCTATGGGCGTGAGGGAAAGCCTTGTTTGTGCGGCGCAAAGTCATATATATTACTTATAACGCCCCTGATACAAAAGAAGGTGCAGCAAGGTAGGGCAACTTATTATTGCAGCAACTGTCAGAAATAGGGCAAGGGCGGGCGCTCAACTTTACGAAGGCTTGCATTCTAGTCCGTAGGTGCAGCTGGATTTGTTCCCCAAATGGGGAGGTAATGGATATGGACTATAAGAAGTGGTTACCCGCGTTATTGGTGCTTTGTAGCACCAGCGCACTGGCCGAAGAAACCGCACAGCGACATGAGCCGCTAGTGGAAGATAAGACCACGGCCAAATTCTTTAACAGACTACAACTCACGAAAACCGATGTCGGGGTTTATTATGTCCCGCCGCCGGATGTCGAAAAACGTGGATATATTTTTGACGATATCCCACGGGAAACCGGCATTACACAAGCGAATCTGACTGAGCAGCGTATGGCTAAAGAAGGGAAGTTTGTGAAGTTCAATCACCGTCAGATTGTCTATTCTCTGATGGAAACGAAGGACGATAGCCTGCGTTTCAACGTATACCCTAGTAAAGGGGCTGTGATGTTGAGCTGGACGCACTCGATTCCAGTATTAGCGGATTAAAAAACCGTTAACAGTAGTTTAGATACTGATTTACATCCCGATAATTTTGTAATAGCTCTTCGGTATGAAGTTATCGAAGCAGGATGTCGATCGGTTATTAAAAGACCCGTCGGTAGGCGTACGTCACGACATATTGGTCAAAATCGCCGGTCAGTATAATGCTGTTTCCGGCGAGGATAAGTTGACCCCGGAAGAAGACGAAATCGTCGAGGTCATTTTCCGTACGCTGGCCAAAAATGCGGAAATCGAAATCCGCAAAACGTTAGCAGAAATTTTAAAGGATTCCCCGAAGCTGCCGCGTGATGTCGCACAGGTGCTTACAAAAGACCTAACCGAGATCTCAACACCCATCTTGCAATATTCGCCGGCATTGGCAGATGAAGACCTTCTGGAAATCATTAAGAACACGCGAAACATGGAGCGCGTATACGCCATTGCCCGTCGAGAGAATCTGTCAGAAACAATCACTACTGCATTGCTCGATAAAAAAGATGAAACCCTGCATAATGTGGTGCTGCGCAGCTTCGGCAGCAAAATTAGCGAATTAAGCTATGAGAAGATCCTCAGCAATGCCAAGGTTAGTGAAAAAGTGGTGAATGCCATGATTGAAAAAGGTTCACTGCCCGTTGCAATTACAGAAAAGCTGCTGATGCGTATGGGGGATAAAGCCCGCGAAACGCTAGATGAAAAATACCACGTGGTGTTTGAAAGCAAAAAAGTAAAACAACAATTAGATAAGAGTAAAGAACTGGCTGCACAGCATATCGCAGAATTGCGTGCTGCTGTCGGCATGGACAAAAAAACCGATCATAACAGTTAGGGTTTCGATAGCATGGCGATGAAATTATCGAAACAGGATGTTGAACGGTTGATGAAAGACCCCTCTACGGAGGCGCGCCAGGAAGTGTTACTCAAAATCGCAGATCAGTATAACGCCATCGAGAGCGGCACACTTTCGAAAGAAGAAACAGAAATTGTTGAAGAAATTTTCCGAGCATTAGCGCGCAATGCAGAAGTAGAGATTCGCAAAACTCTGGCGGAAAGCGTTAAAAATTCACCTAACCTTCCGAAGGATATTGCCATGAGTATGGCGAGGGACATTGCAGACATTGCAAATCCCATCCTGCAAAACTCGCAAGTATTTGATGATAAAGATTTGCTCGAAATCATGAAAACCACGCAGGATGCGGGAAGGGCACTGGCGATCGCCCAGCGCGATAACCTATCCGAGAAGTTGACCACGGAATTGCTGGATAAGAATGATGAAGATATAAGCAGCGCGGTGCTAAGCAGCTTCGGCAGTAATATAAGCGAAGCAAGCTATGATAAAATGTTGGGCCAAGCAGTGATGAGCGAGCGCATCGTGAATGCGATGGTAGAAAAAGGTTCGCTTTCGGTGACGATTACCGAAAAGCTCCTGAAGCGTGTCACCGGCCATATACGCGAATCGCTGGATGAAAAATACCAGATCATTTTTGAGAGCAAGCAGCTCAAAAAAGAAATGGAGAAAAACCTAGAAATAGCCGCTGCCACAATGATGGGTGTGCGCGCTGCCGACGCACATAATAAAAAGCTGCTCGAGGAATTGCATAACACCGGAAAACTGATGCCTTTCACGGCACTTAGCACCGGTAATTATCAGATGTTCGAAGTAGCCTTATCGCGTTTGGCGCATGTGCCGCTCAATAACGTGCGCATTCTGATCTATGATCACGGTGAAACAGGTCTTAAAAGGCTCTGCCAGAAGGCCGGCATTCCAGAAAAACTGTGGGGGGTGATTATTATTGCGGTAAAAGCGCTGCAAACGATTGAGGCCGAAGCGGCCAAGAAACAGAATGTATCCCGTAAACCGAAAGACTTGGTAGATCGTATTAAGCTTCTGGCCGGGAATCAGGAAATCGATCATATCGATTTCTTCTTCTCCATCATGAAGCTTAGCAATAAATAGTTATTTATTTGCGCCCAGCGTACCTTGCGGGTCCGGATAACGGTAAATACCGCCCTCGAAATTCCGCAGCAGCAGATCATCGCCATCGCGTCCTGCAATATAATCCGGCAGAAGCGGGATTTTGCCACCACCACCCGGTGCATCGACTACGAATTGTGGGTTTGCATAGCCGGTCGTATGACCACGCAGACCCTCAATAATCTCGATACCTTTTTGCACTGGGGTACGGAAATGGCTTGAGCCGGAAACCGGATCGCACTGATAAATATAATAAGGACGTACGCGTACTTTGAGCAGGCCCTGCATCAGCGGCTTCATCGTATTAATATCGTCGTTAATACCTTTCAAGAGCACGGTTTGGCTGCCGAGTGGAATGCCAGCATCCGCCAAGCGGTTACAGGCTTCCATGGTTTCCTTCGTAAGCTCATCCGGGTGTGTAAAATGTACGCTCATCCAGATCGGCTTTACTTTTTTCAGCATGCGGATCAACTTCGGCGTAATACGTTGCGGCATGACGACCGGGATTTTCGTGCCGATACGAATAAACTCGAGGTGTTTGATGCTGCGAAGGCGATTCAACAGCCATTCCAATTTATCATCACCAATCGAAAGCGGATCACCGCCTGATAGCAAGCAATCACGGATTTCTGGGTGCGCTTCGATATATTGAGCGGCTTTTTCCCAATTGGAAATGTTGAAGCTATATTCGCCGTTGGTTTCACCAACCATGCGCGAACGCGTGCAATAACGGCAATAGGTGGAGCAGAAACCGGTAGTCAGGAACAACACACGGTCAGGGTAACGATGCACTAGGCCTGGTGTGCTCGTATCGCCATCTTCGCCGAGCGGATCATCTTCTTCGCCGACGGATTTCAAATATTCGCCCATCACCGGAATATGCGTACGGCGGAGTGGTTCGGTTGGATCATCGTGCGAGAAGAGGCTTGCGTAATAAGGCGTAATACCCACGGGAAGTGAACCGGAATGTTGCTGAATCGCCTGTGCTTCGTCATCGGAAAGCTGGAACATGCGCGAGATATCGCCGAACGTGCGGATACGATTACGCACTTGCCATTTCCAATCGTTCCAATCGCGGCTGGTGGTTCCGGGATAATAGGTTTTGTAGAATTGCTTGGTGCGCTCATTGACAGGGAAGCGATGCGCCGGTTCAATTTTCTTAGTAACAGAAACCGGGTCGCGCTTGACGAGCGGTGCATTGATAAAATCATAATTAGCGATGGTGCTACACCCGCCGCCGGTGGACGCTTCGGGTGGCGAAGCCTGAATCGAACTCCTGCTTGGAGGTTCGGCTTCGTTCATCGTGGTTTCGTTTAGCATGGCAAGCTCCTTGAATTAATGTGTAACAATAAAAAACCCCTGACCGGAAGAGGTGGTGCAGGGGGAGATGTTTGAGATAGTTTGCATTTGAAATACCTTGAAGCTATTCGGTTACGGGTTCCGGAGGACCCTCTTCATCACCCTGAAGTGGGGTGTCAGGGAGACCTTTGGCGTTCATACAGTCTTTATAAAAATCATCGAACTTGGTGTCATAATCGGCCGATTCTTCGCTCGGTACGACACCCGCTGCTTTCAATTTTTGCTCGGTTTCTTCGATGCATTGTTCCGCGAATTTTTGGTAGTTTTCTGCGGCTTTGCTCTGTGTTGGTGGAGTTTGCGCGAGGGCGAATAAAGGCAGCCCATAAATCAGGGTTGAGACGAGACCATACATTGGTTGTCTTACGCGTACCATTTCCTTAATGATGCGCTTTAAGCTTCAGAAATGCAAATAGAAATTTAACTTCTGTTAAAAAAAGTCTATCGCCGAAAAAAGAGCCTAAAGAACGAACTTACTGAGATCCATATTGCGCGTAATATCCGCCAGAACATTTTCGACATAAGCCGCGTCGATTGTAACGGTGATATCGGGTGTATCCGTTGCCGAAAAACTGACTTCCTCGAGCAGTTTTTCCAGCACCGTATGCAGACGACGCGCACCGATATTTTCAACGTTCTTATTTACCTCTGCCGCAAGCTTCGCAAGCGTTGCAATTCCATCATCGGTAAAAATAACCGTCACTTTTTCTGTCGCAAGCAACGCTTGATATTGTTTGATGAGGCTTGCCTCTGGTTCTTTCAAAATCCGAACGAGATCTGCCTGCGTTAATGGTTCCAACTCTACACGAATCGGTAAACGCCCCTGAAGCTCAGGAAGAAGATCCGAAGGTTTCGCCAGATGGAACGCACCGCTGGCGATGAATAAGATGTGGTCGGTTTTCACGATGCCGTATTTCGTAGGCACATAGGTACCCTCGATCAACGGCAATAAATCGCGCTGAACACCCTCCCGGCTAACATCACCACCACGCGTATCGCTACGTGCCGCAATTTTATCGACCTCATCAAGGAACACGATGCCATCGCGCTCGACCGCATCAAGCGCCTCGCGAATCACTTTATCTTCATCTATCAATTTGTCGGATTCTTCATCCATCAACACTTCATAGGAATCTTCAACGCTCATTTTCTTGCGCTTGGTGCGTGCGCCACCCATGGCCTTGCCGATCATATCGCCAATATTGATCATCCCCATCTGCCCACCAGGCATGCCGGGGATGTCCATAAAGTTCATGGAATTCTGCTGGGTATCTTCAACATCGATCTCGATTTCACGCTTGCTCAGCTCACCACTGCGCAGCATCGCGCGGAATTTTGCACGGGTTTCTTCGCTCGCATTTTCACCGACGAGTGCTGCAAGCACGCGTTCTTCAGCAGCTGCTTCAGCCCTGGTTTCGACTTCTTTGCGCTTCTGCTCACGTATCATATCAATCGCGGTTTCTACGAGATCGCGGACGATAGAATCCACATCGCGCCCGACATAACCCACTTCGGTGAATTTGGTGGCTTCTACTTTTATAAAGGGTGCATTGGCGAGTTTGGCAAGACGGCGTGCAATCTCAGTTTTTCCGCAACCGGTAGGTCCAATCATCAGGATGTTTTTAGGCATGATCTCTTCGCGAAGGCTTTCCGGTTCTACCAATTGGCGGCGATGGCGGTTACGGAGCGCAATGGCAACCGCACGCTTTGCCTTATCTTGGCCAATAATGAAACGGTCAAGCTCGGCAACGATTTGCTGGGGAGAGAGTTGGGTCATCACTCTTATATAGGTTTTAATTTCTAGCTTTCAATGAGGGAGAATTTAGCAATCGCGTCACACTGTTCACGCAAATTCGCAAGAATTTTCAAGCGGTTTTCACGCAAACGAGCATTATCGACGTTCACTTTCACCTGATCAAAAAACGCATCGACGGGCGCGCGTAATGCAGAAAGCTGCTTCATCGCATCCTGATAATCCTGTTTCTTCAAATTCTCAGCGAGTGGCTTTTTCAGATGCTCGAGTGCGGTCAGCAGCGCTTTTTCTTCTGCCTGTTCTGCAGCGCTTGCAGAAGGTTCGCCGCTATACGTCTTTTTATCTTTCTTCTCTTCGATGCTCAAAATATTGGCCGCGCGCTTATAGGCAGCCAGAAGATTGCGGCCATCATCGCTGATCACAAATGCATCGAGTGCGGTGACACGTTTCATCAGACGCGGCAGGTCATCTTCACCGAGGGCGAATACAGCAGAAACCAGATCGTGCCGTGTGCCACGCGCTTTTAGCGTTGCTTTCAGGCGGTCTTCAAAGAATCCAAGCAGTGCTTCAATAATTTCTCCCTGCTCACGCGGAACGCCGAGCAAGGGGAACAGTTTTTCAACAATACGATTGCGCTCTTCCTGTGATTTATGCTGCACCAGAATTTTCTGCGGGTAATGTTTCAGCGCACTCGCAAATAATTTGGAAAGCGGCAGATGCACTTCGTTTTCCAGAATCAGGCGGATAATGCCGAGTGCTGCACGACGCAGTGCAAACGGATCTTTAGAACCGGTTGGTGTTTCATTAATCGCGAACATACCAGCGAGCGTATCCGCTTTATCGGCGAGTGCGACGACAACCGAGAGTGGTGCTGTCGGGCAATCATCCGAGGGGCCGAGTGGTGAATAATGTTCGCGGATAGCGGCGGCAATATCTTCCGACTCATTAATATAAACATAATAAGCGCCCATCAGGCCTTGCAGTTCGGGGAACTCACCGACCATTTGGGTAGAAAGATCGGCTTTAGCAAGATGCGCTGCACGTGCCGATTTTTTGACATCTGCACCAGATACAAAAGGAGCAATATCTCTCGAGAGTTCCGTAATACGTGTAACGCGCTCTGCCATCGTGCCGAGCTTGGCGTGGAACACCATGCCTTTGAGTCCGGCGAGATAGGATTCGAGCGAATGTTTTTTATCCTGTGCATAGAAGAATTCCGCATCGGAAAGCCGTGCGCGTAATACACGACCATTACCTTCCAAAATACGTGCACCATTATCCTGCGTGTTCATATTGCTGATGGTAATATAATGCGGCGCGATTTTGCCTTTGCTATCGACCACGGAGAAATATTTCTGATGGCTCCGCATGGATGTCATCAATACTTCCTGTGGTAACGCAAGGAAACGCTCCTCAATGGTACCAAGCAGCGCTACTGGCCATTCGACGAGCCCGGAAACTTCTTCCAACAACTTTTCATCCGGATGTAATTTCAAATTCTTTGCCGAAACTAATTTTTCTGCCTGCTCTGTAATTACACGCGAACGTTCTGCCTGATCCAGAATCACGAAATGTTTTTTCAACTCTTCTTTATACGAAGCAAAATCTTTTACCTTGAACGCAGCGGGTTTTAAGAAGCGATGCCCATAGCTAGTATCATTCGCTTGCAGATGGGCTACTTTCACCGGCATCACTTTGCCATCGAATAGGCAGCAGATATTTTTCAGCGGACGCACCCAGCGGAAACTGCCGGAACCCCAGCGCATGGATTTTGGCCAGTGAAAATTGGTGATAATCTCTGCAAGCAGCGTTGGTAAAATTTCAGCGGTCGCTTTGCCTTTTTGTTCTACCACTGCAAAATAACATTCGCCTTTATCGGTCTGGCGCTTTTGTAGCTGTTCTAATTTCAAACCGGTTTTTTTGAGGAAGCCATCAAGTGCTTGTTGTGCAGCATCGCAACGCGGGCCTTTATGTTCGACCCGTATATCTTCCTGCTTTACTGGAATGCCTTCAGCAACCAATGTTAAGCGGCGCGGCGTAACGTAAGTAGAAACATTTTTGCAGGCGATGCCTCCCGCTTTAAATGCTTCTTCTGCTTTCGTGCGCAGTTGTTCTGCCGCACCCAATTGCATGCGCGCAGGAATTTCTTCCGAGAATAATTCAAGCAACAATTCAGGCATGCGCGATCTTTTCTATTTTATTTTTTTCGTTCACGAGAACGATAGTTGGCTTATGCGCCGTCGCTTCTTTCGGATCCATAATTGCATAGGCACAAATAATTACGAGATCACCGACATTTACCAAATGCGCTGCGGCACCATTAATAGTGATGATGCCAGAGCCCGCAGGTGCTTCGATTGCATATGTCGTTAAACGCGCACCATTGGTGATGTCGAGCACATCGACTTGTTCGTGCGGTAAAATGCCAGCGACTTTCAGCAGATCTTTATCAATCGTAATAGAGCCATTATAATTGAGATCGGCCTGTGTAACCGTTGCGCGGTGGATTTTAGATTTCAGCATATGAAGCTGCATAGTTTAAGCTCCCTGGCTTTCAAGCCATGTTTCGCAGCAGGCTTTCGCGAGTGCGCGGACGCGGCCGATGTAAGCCGCACGTTCGGTAACGCCGATAGCGCCGCGTGCATCCAGCAAATTAAAGCGGTGCGATGCTTTAATGCATTGGTCGTAAGCGGGCAGGGCGAGTTTCTTTTCTAAAATAGCGCGGCATTCTTTTTCGGCATCTTCGAAATGGCGGAAGAGCATTTCTGTATCCGCAAATTCGAGATTGTATGCGCTCATCTCTTTTTCATTCTGCAAGAATACATCGCCGTATGTAACGCCAGCGCCGTTCCAATCGAGCTGATATACGTTTTCGATTCCCTGCACATACATCGCAAGGCGCTCAAGACCGTAAGTAATTTCACCGGAAACCGGTGCGCATTCGATGCCACCGACTTGTTGGAAATAGGTGAACTGTGTCACTTCCATGCCATCACACCATACTTCCCAACCGAGACCCCATGCGCCGAGCGTTGGGCTTTCCCAATCATCTTCAACAAAACGGATATCGTGTTTCAGCGGATCGATGCCGATGGCTTTCAGGCTTTCGAGATAGAGCTCCTGAATATTTTCGGGCGATGGTTTCATGATCACCTGGAACTGATAATAATGCTGCAGGCGGTTTGGGTTTTCGCCATAGCGGCCATCTTTCGGGCGGCGGCTTGGTTGCACATAAGCTGCATTCCATTCCTTTGGGCCGAGCGCGCGCAGCGTGGTTGCAGTGTGGAAGGTACCGGCGCCCATCTCCATATCGAACGGTTGCAAAATCACGCAACCCTTCTCCGCCCAGAATTGCTGGAGCGTCAGAATGAGCTGCTGGAAAGACAAAGGTTTTTGCATCGCCGTTTTATATAGTGAGTTTAAACTATAGAGTCCATATCGTTTAGAGCGCGGCAAGAATTTGGGACAAGGTAATATTTCCTTCGCGTAAAATCCTTATTTCTTCGTGGGTTAAATCGACCACGGTGGAAGCGACTCCCAGATCGCAGGTGCCTTCAAGTATAAGTAGCTGAGGATAAATGCTTTTTGCCTCTTCTGCTGTACGGGCAGGTGGTTTGCCAGAAGGATTCAGGCTGGTTGCTGCCAGTGGCTTGCCGAACTGTTCGAGCAGCGAGAGAATAAGCGCGTGGCCTGGAATGCGAATAGCAAGCGTACCTTCACCATTCTTTTTGGGTAATACAAGGCTTAGTGGTCCAGGCAGAAATGCTTTGGCAAGCGCTCGTGCCCTGTCATCAATTTTTACCAGAGTTTCAGCATCTTGCAATGAGCGCACCATAATCTGGAAAGGTTTGTTCGCATCGCGGCCTTTGAGTTCGCGGAGTGCCTGAACGGCTTTTGGATTTCTGGCATCGACAGCCAGGCCATAAACCGTTTCGGTGGGGATGCCGATTATCTCGCCGTTTTGCAGTTTTGCGATTGCAGTTTTAAGGGGATTTGTCATGATGCCTGTATAAGCTTAGGAGAGCCCCATATGCAACACCGCGTTATCGTTTATCCGAGGTGCCGCAAAGCGGGATGATGAGGCTATTTTACCTTCTATTCATAGGGTTGCTGTTTGTCGCAGCCCCCACGCTTGCGCAGCAGAAAATGGAAGATTTCTGGTGTGGTGCGGGTAACAACGCTCCTTATCGGGGAAATAATGAGCTGGATAGTTATCCGTTTTCACCGGCTTTTGATATTCACCCGAATCGCGGCGGTTGTTACGATAAATCGGAAACACTGTATCCAGACCCCAGAATGTTGGTGCACCCGCAGGTGTGTTATGCTCCTGAGATTGAAACCAATACGCGTGTTAACCCCACTATGTATAGTTCCACCAGTGGTGCGCAGGCGATCGCAAATCAGCGGAAAGATCTGGATGCATATGTGTGTGGCAGGAACACCCGTTTTGCCAGTGTTGATACATATTGTGATTATGTCGGCCTGCCAGCACCACTGCCTTCGGATGATTATGTAACGCAAAAAGCGAAGATGATGGCGTGTTTCAAGGTGTATATTCCAGAATATGCGCAATTATCCGACCGCGGAATGAATGTTCTGCCAGAGTTTGCGCCGCTGCAGACTTTAGAAAGCGGCGCGAATATCAATACTGCGGGGAATTTGTGTTACCGTACCTGGCTGAGTGAAGCGACGGACGGTCTTTTGGAATCAGAATTAAAAGCTGCTTTCGGACACGGGCCATTGCAAGTACGTAAATTTCCTGAGGGTAATCAACCAGATTTCGCACGTATTCGCGATGCATGCGATGTGTGGTCACCGCGTCATAATTATCAGGAGAAGGATACGACACTGGGTAACGATCTTGCGAATTTCTTCGGTTATAAGAATGGCCGTTGCGGAAACTGGATTGGTGAACAGGGCTATCTCAACAAAGAAGGTATGGACATTCTGGGAGAGCGGTTACATCGTTTCGATGAATGTTTCTTTCAGGCGTTTGACCTAAAAGAATTCCAGAAGTTTTGTAAGAAGGATTGCAAAAAAGACGATCTGGGTAATTGTAGAGAATATCAAAACTGGCTGATGAACTATTATACGGCACGCAATCGTTGCTGCACAATTCTGGAGCGTAGTTACAGCAACACGATTCCTCCAATGGGCGGCACGAAGTTTGGCGGGCTCACCTGTTCCTATAGTAGCAATGGCCCGGGTTGTATTGATCCCACTCAGCCACCACCAACGATCGAAGGTGAATCTTATTTTGCCGGCCGCTGGGTGTTTGAAGAACCAAATATCAATAACATCGCCTCTATTTATTTCGATCCGGGAATTGTCACGAAAAAAGACAACCAACCGCAACCTAAAAAAGGGAAGGAGTTTATTCTCGGAAGTGCGTTTAAGGAGGGTAAAGCAACTTCCATGGCACCACCTCCTGCGACAACCATACCGAGATATGATGGTGGTGTAGGCATTGGAGAAGCAGGACAAATTGCTAGCCAGGGTGCGCAAGCAACTACGGCACAAACGGCAGGCGCGGCATCTGGTCTTTCCGTTGCACCGATGGAAACAGCAAAGCTTAGTGTAATTCAGGGTGTTCCCGGTTGCGATCAGGGTGGCGCGTTTGAGCTGATGCTCTATCAGGCGCGCTGTATCAACTGGTTCGGTACAACATGTCTCTGCGATTATGATAAAACATTCCGTCAGGGTTCGGCACTTTCTTATGTATTGCAGCGCGCCGGCGCCAGGCTTTCCTTTATCGATGAAAGAAAAGACATGGGCGGTACTACGATTAATGAGCCCGAGATAAAGGATATCTATGGCAACGTTGTTTCGAGTTCAGCAAAACAATTGGAGAGCAGTACGTTCTATTGGCCGCTGAACTGGCGCCGTTATTTGAACAATGATTTCGGCAAACGTTTTTTAAAAGATTCACCACCGCTTCAAACAGGTCTAGAGAATGCACGGCCCGGCAATATCATCATCTGGCGTAATGTAGCAGGTGCACCGAAGCACGCAGCGTATGTCGAAGGAATTAGTTGGGAGGGCGAGCTCGAACAATGTGTTCCCGCTAGTGGTTTCATAGGTGATCCTCCGGGCACACGTGCGTTTGATCGTATCTGGATTTCAGAAATGAATAATGGAAAATTCCGTGATATCTGCGGCAACACCGATCAATGGGGGCAGATCACACAGCGTGTGTTGCATCATCCAAATGATAATCTTGGGCCTCTTCCCGATGGTTCTTCTTCGGATTGCATTAACTCGGATGCTAAAGACTGTCGCGAAACTAACTGGGGCAGCATCGAAGTTTATGATCCGCGTTTGGCACAGGAAGTCCCAGACCCCGAGATTCCTAACGCAATGCTTACCACTCCGATTACGGACGGGGAACATTACGGAAGAACCGTATGGGGTAAATGGGATATCAGTAAAATACCGGCTACGGAACCAGCAGTAGATGCGGTACTTGAAACCTGTGATCTACCGCGAGATTATGATTGTGGAAGTACAAAATTAGATTCGGAACAAAGCGCACGATATTGCCAAAGATCTCGTCCTCGTGTGGATGCAAGTGGGAATCCGGTACTGAGGTCAGATGGAAGTCCTGTTAAAGACTATCTGCCGAGCTATACAACCGAAGAGAAAAAACAAATTCTGCGCCGCCGTCAGCAATGGGTGTGGGGAAGAGTCGATAAGAATTCAGAAAATGAAATACAAACATGTGCTAGCGGGAAATCGGATTGCTGTACGGGTGCCAATAGTAACTTCCGCTGTCTGCAAGGCTGTGAGCCGCCGGTGCTGATGCGTCGCCATGTTAGGAATGAACCATTCCCCTCCACCTCACTCAATAGATTGCAAGGTCGGGCGCCACTTACCGGTACAAATGCAGTGATTGATATGACCACGCGCAGTTGTCCTGTGTTCCCAAAAATTTATTTTTCTAAAGAAGGTCTGGGGTGTAATCGCTATTGCGGCGCGAATACCGATCCGAATCAGATGGAAAACAGTACGGGTCCGGGTCCTGATTGTCCGGCTCGTGTTGGCAGTTGCCCACAAGGGATTGGAAAAATAGAAGGCTGTTTGCCAAATTCTGGCGGTGGTGGCCCCAGCAGTGGCGGTCTTCCGAGCGGCGGTGGCAGCCCGAGTAGTGGCGGTCTTCCGAGCGGCGCTGGCGGTCCTAGTAATGGCGGCGGTTTTCCAAGTGGCGCTGGTGGTCCAAGTGGCGGCGGTTTTCCAAGTGGTGGAGGCAATCCTAGCGGCGGCGGCAACCCAAGCGGCGGTAATCCAAGTGGTGGCGGTGGCCCGGGCAGCACAAGTAGCGGTAGTAGTAGTGGTAATCCTACTGATGATTTTCCACAATGTACACAGACGCCTGCTGCATCCGGTGGTACGTGCAATGGAACCTGTCCACCAAAACCAGCGGGCAGCTGTCATTGGGCAACCGACCGCGTTTACAGCGAAGTGTTTATTGCGACCTTGCTGGGAGGGGGGCAGTCTGTGCCGTATTTGCCTTATCTCACCCTTGTAAATCCAAGCAACGGCGGCACGATCCAGCGCGTCAAAACGCCAATGTTCTGGCTGGACAGCAATCCTACGCTTCATGACAAACTGATTTACAGAAGCAGTGAAAATATTGATACCGGACCGTCTGCTGTCGGCGATATCGCTGTGATTATCGATGGACGTTATTGCGTCGGCCAAGCGGCTCGTATTACAAGTGTTCAGACTGTGAATGGCGAAGAATGTTTCGCACTTGAAAGTACTAACTGGCAGCAAGCCTGCGATAAATGGTATCCGGATACATGTTGGCAGTCGTGCAGCCCTGCAGCTGGATTCGCCAGTTCGCATCAGAGTGATGAATTGTTTAAAAGCAAAACATGCTTAACACGCAGCGATCTGGGAACTGGTTATATTTTCCGGCCATCCTTATGACGTGGAATAATACATTCATGGCGCTCGCACTGGAGCAGGCACAGCGTGCAAAACAGATTGGAGAAGTGCCTGTAGGTGCCGTGATCACGCGAAACGGTGAAGTGATTGCTGCGGCACATAACGAAACACTTTCAACGCACAACCCAACCGCACATGCGGAGATGTTGGTAATACAAATAGCCAGCAAAAAATTGCAAACGACACATTTGGTGGATTGCGATTTGTATGTAACACTGGAGCCTTGTGCGATGTGTGCGCAAGCAATTGCATTTTCACGTATTAAGCATTTGATCTATGGCGCAAGCGATGCAAAAGGCGGCGGTGTGGAATACGGCGCACGCATTTTTAATCAGCAAACCTGCCATCATAAGCCTGAAGTATTTTCTGGAATCGAAGCAGATGCTGCAGGTGTCATATTAAAAGAATTCTTCGCGGGCAAGCGTTAGTCCTTCAACCCATCCCACATTTCTTTGACTCTGCTAAAGAAGCCTTCGGATTCAGGGCTTGATCCTTCTTTGGCATCTTCTTCAAATTTTTGCAGCAACTCACGTTGTTGTTTGGTGAGGTTCACCGGTGTTTCCACCACAGCCTGAATATACATATCCCCACGCGAACCTTTGCTGCGAACATTGGTCATGCCTTTGCCGCGCAGGCGGAATTGATTGCCGCTTTGCGTGCCATTCGGAATCGTAAGTTTCGCACGTGTACCATCAATCGTAGGCACTTCAAGCGATCCACCTAAAGCAGCCAGTGTCATTTTCACTGGAACTTTACAGTAAATATCATGTCCTTCGCGCTGGAAGAACAAATGCGGTTTTACCGATACAAAAATATACAGATCACCTGGAGGGCCACCACGAACACCTACTTCGCCTTCACCGCTTAAACGAATGCGTGTGCCTTCATCAACACCGGCAGGAATGTTTACATTCAATGCGCGCTCCTTGCGAAGACGGCCCGTACCTTTGCAGGATTTGCACGGATTTTTGATGATGCTACCAGCACCTGAGCATTGCGTACACGTACGCTCAATGGTGAAGAAGCCTTGCTGCATCCGGATTTTTCCGCTGCCTTGGCAATGGGTGCAGGCTTCCGGTGCTGCACCATCTGCACTGCCACTGCCTTTACATGAATCACAGGCAGAAGCGGCATTGATACGTATTTGTTTCTGGTCGCCTTTGAAGGCTTCTTCGAGAGAAATTTCTAAATTATAGCGTAGATCATTGCCGCGGTTGGCTTGCTGCTGGCGCGTATTACCGCGTCCTGCAGCGCCACCGCCACCCATGAATTCACCGAACAGATCTTCGAAGATATCTGAGAAGCCGCCGGAGAAATCAAAACCACCAGCACGGCCCGCACCAGGATTAGCGCCGCCGCCAAATTCAAATGCAGAGTGACCATAACGATCATACGCCGCGCGCTTCTGATCATCTTTTAAGATGTCATAGGCTTCGCTAATCTCTTTGAATTTCTGCTCGGCTTCTTTATCGCCCGGGTTTTTATCCGGGTGATATTGCATGGCAAGCTTGCGGTAAGCTTTTTTCAATTCTTCCGCGTTGGCGCCCTTACGCTGACCTAAAATCTCATAATAATCGCGCTTCGCGGACATGCGTAATTAAATAAAGCAATTATGCGTTACCGCCAGCTTTTTTATCCTGATCTTTCACTTCTTCATAATCCGCATCGACGACGCTACCATCTTTCGGGCCAGCAGCTTCCGCTTCACCAGTCGCCGCACCTGTTGGCTGCTGTGCTTTATACACTGCTTCGCCAAGCTTCATAGAAGATTGCACCAGCTCCTGTGTCAGTTTTTTGATATCTTCCAGATCACCTTTATCCAGAGCGCCTTTGAGAGCTGCGATATCGCCTTCGATTTTCTGTTTTTCATCGACTGTAATCTTGTCGCCGAATTCAGTAAGCGATTTTTCCGTGGAATAGACCAGGCTATCGGCATGGTTACGTGCTTCGACCAGTTCCTTCTTCACTTTATCTTCGGCAGCATGACTTTCAGCATCTTTCACCATTTGCTTGATATCATCTTCCGATAAACCACCAGATGCCTGAATCTTGATCTGTTGTTCCTTGCCGGTTGCTTTATCTTTAGCCGATACGCTCACGATACCGTTTGCATCGATATCAAACGTAACCTCAATTTGCGGCAAGCCACGCGGTGCTGGCGGAATGCCTTCCAAGTTAAACTGGCCGAGAATTTTGTTATCTGACGCCATTTCGCGCTCACCTTGGAACACGCGGATGGTCACAGCACTTTGATTATCTTCAGCCGTGGAGAAGGTCTGACTCTTCTTGGTTGGAATTGTGGTATTGCGATCAATCAGGCGTGTGAACACGCCACCCAATGTTTCAATCCCGAGCGACAGCGGAGTAACGTCAAGAAGCAATACGTCCTTCACTTCGCCTTTCAGTACACCACCTTGAATCGCAGCGCCGATCGCAACCACTTCATCCGGATTCACACCACGGTGTGGCTCGCGTCCGAAGAAGCTTTTTACGGTTTCGAGAACTTTAGGCATGCGGGTCATACCGCCCACCATGATTACTTCCTGAATCTCGCTCGCCGTAACGCCAGCATCTTTGAGTGCCGCGCGGCATGGAGCGATTGTGCGTTCAATCAGGTCAGCAACCAAGCTTTCCAGTTTCGCGCGCGAGAGTTTAATGTTTAAGTGTTTTGGGCCGGAAGCATCTGCCGTGATGTAGGGCAGGTTGATATCCGTTTCCATCGCGGAAGAGAGTTCGATCTTCGCTTTTTCAGCAGCTTCTTTGAGACGCTGCAGTGCCAGCGGATCTTTGCGCAGATCGATGCCTGCATCTTTTTTGAATTCATCTGCGAGGAAATTTAAAACGCGCGCGTCGAAATCTTCACCACCGAGGAATGTATCACCGTTTGTGGATTTTACTTCGAATACACCATCGCCAATTTCGAGGATCGATACGTCAAACGTACCACCACCCAAGTCATATACAGCAATCGTTTTCGCTTCAGATTTATCCATGCCGTAAGCAAGTGCAGCGGCAGTCGGCTCGTTAATGATACGGAGTACTTCGAGGCCCGCGATACGGCCAGCATCTTTGGTTGCCTGACGTTGTGCATCGTTAAAATAAGCAGGAACGGTAATAACTGCCTGGGTTACTTTTTCACCGAGATAATTCTCGGCCGTTTCTTTCATTTTACCGAGTGTGAACGCACTGATCTGGCTAGGAGAATATTTCTGGCCACGTGCTTCAACCCACGCATCACCATTTTCGTTTTTCACGATTTTATAGGGAACCAGTTCCATATCTTTTTTGGTGGTCGGATCTTCGAACGTACGGCCGATCAAACGCTTGATTGCGAACAAGGTGTTATGAGGGTTGGTAACAGCCTGACGTTTTGCAGGCTCACCCACCAGGCGTTCGCCCGATTCAGCAAACGCAACGATGGAAGGGGTGGTTCTACGACCCTCCGCATTCTCAATTACCTTCGCGTTTTTGCCATCCATGATAGCAACACAGGAATTGGTGGTTCCAAGGTCAATGCCAATAACTTTTGCCATGTTTTTGTCCTCTAATTCAGAAAGTTGGTATGGAGGTTATATAAGGCGGTTGAAAGCGGTTACAACCGTTTCCATGAAAAAAAGTTAACCTATTGAAATATATGGAAATTAGGCGGTCTTCAGCAAACCCTTTTTCTTGGCAAAGCTGATGATTGCAACGCAAAGGCCGCAAATTGCCATAAAGCCTAACAGAGATTGCTCATAATAGGAAAAACCTTTAGCCAGACCTTCATAAAATTCAATAGCCGTGGCCGCAATAAGACTAGTAGCGATAGTCGTATAATCCTTAATGATAACCCGCTTCCAGTCAAATTGCATATGCTTCGTCGCTTGTTCAAAACGCGACAGAACGGGTAACCAACGTGGCGTTTTCTGGCAATAATTGCTGAAATCTTTGCCAAATTTTTTCTCGAGGTATGCCTCTTCTGCATAAATGATGGATTGATAAATGAAGATATAGCAAGCAGTGCCAATCGTCATGACCAGAAGGTCGCCATGCACCAGGAAAATACCGAAAATAGAGATCATGTTTCCCAAATAAAGAGGATTGCGGCACAGGGTAAACATGCCTTCGGTTACTAATGTTTCCGCATAAACTTTTTTATTTAAGCCACCACGCTTGATGTAGGCATAGCCGATAACGGTAGCGCGAATACCAAGCCCCAAAAGTATAATCAGAAGACCAATAGCATCTTTTGCCAACTCAAGGTGCTCAGCTCCCCCAAAGAGAGCGACTGGCGCACGAAACAGAAACAGTGCCAGCACAAAAAGGGGAAACACATAATTGCGCCATTTAAAGAAAAAATTGCCAATGATGATCATGATTTTTTTCATAGATGTCCTATTTTACGGCGACAATTCCACAGAAATTATACCAGCGGAAAAATACTTCTATACGCCGGAAGCCTGCATGGCGCAACAATTCAAAATTTTCTTCCATGCGATAAGGAATTAACACGTTTTCAAGCGCCTCGCGCTTTTTAGAAATTTCAATCTCAGAATAACCATTGCGACGCTTGAAATCATAATAATGATCGATGAACAAGCGATTATACACGGTATCCTCGCTGGTAACTTTCTCGATCATGATCAGGCATCCATTTTCATTGAGTCCTTCATAAATAGAACGCATCACACGCTCGCGATGTAGCGGACGTACAAACTGCAGCGTGAGCAACAATGTAATCACGCTTGCATTCTCAAGTGCAATTTCACCATGCATATCGGATTTTTCAAATTGGATAAGGCGCTGTGTAGAAATTTCAGAAGCTTTTTTGTGCGCCTCTCTTAACATTTCCGCCGAATTATCGATCCCGATAAATTTCACGCTCGGATCAATGAAAGAATCCAGAGCGAGTAAAGTTGTTCCTGTGGAGCAGCCAATGTCATAGAAATTTGTGTTCGGTTGGGCGAAGTCACGCGCGAGCTCAGCCGTCATCCGTTGCATTTCGTCATAGAACGGAACAGATCGACTAACCATATCATCGAACACTTTTGCGACTTTGGCATCGAACTTAAAATCGCCCAGTGGCTTCTGGTCATCAAATACAGTATCGCGGATGTTCTGCTGCTTGGGAAGCGTGATGGCGTGGGTAGACATAAAAACTCCTGGCTTGCAGGGCCTCTATACACCTGTGACATAAAGATCACAAGTGAGAACCGTTATCGATAGAAAACAAGCAAAAGCAATAGTAATAAGCCCGTAATCAGCGCGGTGCTGAAGCTTAGAGGTTGGGGGCGGGTAAGGGTACCATATTCAGAAAAAAGCTTTAAAAAACGGTTTGTTAAGACCTTATTAGAAAGAGCACGCAGAGAAGAAATCCGGCTTTCCGCAGTGCCATAAAATCGATTTAATAAATTGAGTAAATAGGGGAAAAATACACGGTACAGGAAATCAATATCCAGAATAATTCCCTTATTCCGACGCAGCAGAGGGAGCATTATGACAAAAGCGGCGCAAGCAGAGCCGATTAATAGAAGCTGGCTTAAAACAGGACTCAACGCATAGCCCATGAGTTCTGGTCTTTGAGGGATCATAAAATTTAAGAAGTTGGGAAAGATTCCAGGTGCCAAAGCCATGAATCCAAATATGCCATAACAAAGCTGTACCTCTAGTTTTACTTCGGTGGTTTTAGGATGGTTGCTTTTTCCGAACAGGGCAAACCATGGAAACAACATATAAACGGCAATGCCGGTTCCGCCAATGAAGAGCAGTGCTAGCACAGGATGATCGATGTTGGAGAGCGATTCTGCGATCAGATGTTTTCCGATATACGCACCGGTAATCGGTAGTGCTGCCATCGAGATTGCGCCGAGTAGAATGGCACCAGCAGTGACTGGCATTTGCCGCCATAATCCACCGAGATCACTCAAACGATATTTTCCCGTTTGGCGAATGATGCTGCCGGCAGCTGAAATCAACAGCCCTTTATAGCCGATATGACAGAACGCTAAAATGACAACGCCCGTGAGCGCGACCTCATTACCAATGCCGATAGCCATCACCATCACACCGACTTGTGCAATGATGCAATAAGCCAGGTGGCGACGTAGATGATTTTGCATCAATGCCATCAACGCGCCATAGATCAGCATAGCAATGCCGATAATAATAAGCGGTGTAGAGCCAGCAAAAATTTGTATCAACACCAGTACCGCGGATTTGGTGGTAAATGCCGAAAGCACCAGCATCCCAAAAGGCGATGCCGCAGGATAACTATCCGGTAACCATGCAGAAAAAGGTGGTGCTGCGAGATTCACCATCACGCCAAGTAACATCATCCATGCTGACCATTCCGTTGCACTTTGTGGCCAGCTCCAACTTACTTGATAGGAAGGAAATGCAGCGATGCCACTGTCCATAATCGTGCCGGCAATTCCAGCAAGCAGCAGCGTGCCACCAAGAATATGCATCACCAAATAACGCCGTGCCGAAGACTGCGATTGCGTGAGGCCACCGAGGTAAATCAGATATACCGAGGCGCCCATAAGCACTTCCCAGAAGAACAACAAGCTCAACAGATCGCCTGCGAACACAATTCCTAATCCGCCACTCGCGACAATGAATGCCGCCGCAATTTCTTTTGGTTTTGCCTGTTTAAAACCAAATAAAGTAGCAGCGAAAATAGCAAGGCAGAATGCAAACCCGAATACCAAACTATACGTTTGTATGGAAAGTAACTGTACTGTTGTTCCGGCAATATTGAGTGGAAAAACACTTTCCGGGTTTAAGTTAAATACTGCCGCTAGTGAAGCAAGCGGTGCTAGTATCATTACAGCACGACGACCATAAAGTGGTAGAAACACCAGCAACAATCCGCCAATCAGAAGCGGCAAAAATGGTGGCAATGAAAGAGTCTCATCCATTGCTTTTTCTCTTAGTGTAGTAAGTCTCAGGACGGCGCAAAATACGTACTAGTAGGTGTGTAAGGCCAATGGCGCCAGCTGTTGCGCAGAAACCAAGAACAGCGGATAAAAACATCTCAATCATAAAACCGAAAACTGACGTGCTAGCAGCAGCACAGGATAAGGATAGAAAAACAAAATAATAGAAGCAGCGGAAGTAATCAGCAATACTGCGCGCATCGACCAGGCTGCATCCCGGCGACGCTGTGTGGATTCAAGTGGTGTTTTTTCGCAGCAAATGAAAATCCAGCGTGAGAAATAAAATGCATTCAGCAACGTGCTGATAAGCAAGGTGACGCAGACGACAATATTCATTCCATCGAGGCTCGAAGAAAGCATCATCCATTTGGAAAGAAAACCAAACATGGGTGGAAGGCCCACCATCATCATCGCGCCGATTACTAGTGCAGCAAAACTATACGGCATACGTCGCGCAAGGTTTTTACATTGGGAAATCGTTTCGATATGTGCCGTGGCATAAAGCGCACCGGCAACAAAGAAGAGTGTAATTTTTCCAAGCGCATGGCTCACTAATTGTATCGCCGCTGCTTGCAGTGCAGGTGCTGTTGCAACGGTTGCAAGCATCATGATGGTTGCTAACTGGCTAATGGTCGAATAAGCGAGCAATGTTTTAATGTGCATTGTACGCAGCGCTTGTATGGAAGCCAGAATCACGGTGATCGCGCAGATGATTCCGAGCCAGTAAGTGGCAACAAGCTGAAATAAAAATTCAGTGCCGAAAATATAAACAGCAATTTTGATAAATGTGAATACGCCGCCTTTTACCACCGCTACCGCATGCAATAGTGCACTGACAGGCGCAGGTGCAACCATTGCTTCTGGAAGCCAGCGATGCAAAGGCATTAATGCGGATTTGCCGATACCATAGGCATAGGCAAATAATAGAATTCCGGCAGAGAAATGCGAGATATTGCCTTCCAGTGTGCCACTAGGCAGGAAGCTGAAGGTGCCTGCAGCTTGCGCGGTATAAATGATAGCACCCAAAAATAAGGTGAAAGAAGTGCCGAGCAAATAGGCTAGATAAATACGGCCAGCGCGAATTGCTTCTGGTGTTTGATTGTGTGTAACCAGTGGATAGGTAACCAGAGTCAGCATTTCATAGAAAATAAAAAGCGTAATAAGATTGCCTGAAAACGCGATGCCTAATACTGCGAAGATCGCCAATGCAAAACAGGCGTGGAATCTTCCGCTGTGCGTTGCTTTAGTGGTTTTGAGGTAGCCATAAGAATAGACCGTAGTGAGTGGCCAGAGGAAACAGGCGAGCAATGCAAATAATGTGCCCCAGGGTTCAATCACGAACGTCACCGGCACACGCGGCAGAAGGTTGAAATGCCATACTTTGAATGCCTGCTCCATTACAAATAGCGGTTCGAGCAATACAACAGTGAAATAAATCAAAAAGCCAAATAATGTGCAGCCGATAAGACAAATAACGGTCGCCTGCAAGCGTGCTTCACGCAGAATGAATGCGTTCACCGCTGCCAGAAGCGGCAGCGCGAACAGATAATAAATAATATAATCGGGTGTACTTAAGAGAGAATCCATTAATCACCCGCTCTGAAATATAAATTCGTCGCTTGCCGCACGAGCGCCATCACATCTTCGCTGAACATACCAAAATAAAGACAGGTAATAGCAAGCAACACAAGTGGCGCTAGCAACGGCCAGGAAACATCACCACGAGATTTAGTGGTGTGAATTTCTTTTTTGTAAAATACCACTTCTAACACTTTACAAATATAGGCCAGCGCAAGCAGTGAGCTTGCAAGCACAATGATCAGTGCTCCCCATTCATTGGATTGCATGAGTGCTGAAAGCAGCAGCCACTTGCTTAAAAAACCTGCAGTAAGTGGAATGCCGACCAGGCTTAAACCACAGACGGTGAAAGCAAAGGCAGTAAATGGCATGCGTTTCCCGATGCCTTGGAAATGTGCAAGCGTAGAGCCCCCGCGCTGACGCTCTACTGCAGCGACGGATAAAAATAATCCTGCCTTTGCAGGTGCGTGGAATAACAAATGCAATAATGCGGCGCTTAAACCAGCAGCAGTATTGAGGCTAAAGCCAAATACGATAAAGCCAATTTGTGCAATGCTGGAGAATGCGAGCATCCGCTTGATATCTTTCTGCATGAAAGCAGCGATCGAGCCGAGGATGACAGCACCACCAGAAAGAACCATTAACACTTCGCCAAGATGTAATGTTTTAAATGCCAGAGTTACACCGAATAATCCGAAGATCACTCGCATCAATAGGTAAAGGGATACCTTGGTTGCTGTTCCGGAAAGGAAAGCCGAGAACAGGGTGGGTGCATAGGTATACGATTGCACCAGCCAGATATGGAGCGGGAACAACGCTGCTTTTAACAGCAATCCTAAAACGATAAATGTCACACCAGCATGAACCAACGTGCTGTTCATTAGAGGTTGCAGCAATACCGACATATCAGTGAGGTTCAAAGTGCCGGTTGCCATATACAGGAAACCAATGCCGACTAAGAAAAATGCCGCGCCGATACTGCCTAAGATCAGATATTCAAACCCTGCAACAGCTGCATATTTACTGCGCCCAAGCGAAATCAATGTGTACGTAGAAAGCGATGCGATTTCGAGGAATACATAGGCGTTGAAAATATCGTGCGTGGCCGTCATCCCTAATAAACCAGTAACGCACAGCAGAAACACGGCATAACAAAGTGGTTGTTTTTCAGGAACGACTTCTCCGAGATATTGCGGCAGAGCAAAGGGTGTAATGATGAGTGCCATAACGCAGATCAGCATCAGCACCACTGCATTTAATGCATCCACACGATATTCGATGCCAAAAGGCGGTGCCCAATTGCCCATATCGTAATCTAGAAACCCATGCAACATAACACCATTGATAATGAGCAGACTCAGCAGCAACATCACGATCAGCGTGATGAGGGTGATAACCCAAGCTGCCGAACGTTTGGGTATCAGCGCAATGAGCGGTGCCACAAATAAGGGCAGTGCGATGAGCAACACAAGAAACTGATTCATTTTATAAGCTCAGCTTCGTCGATAGTTTTATGCTGTTCTTTAATGCGCACGATAATCGCGAGGCCTACCGCGAGTGTTGCTAACCCTACAACAATGGCCGTTAGCATCAATACATGTGGTAATGGATTGTGATAGAGCGTCACACCGGCTTTATAAATGGGTGAAGAACCATCCTTCGCAACACCCATTGCAATAAAAAATAGCAAGATGGACGTTTGGAAAATCGCAAGACCAATCAGTTTCTTCACCAGATTGCGTCGGGTGATTACGGCATAAAGTCCAATCGCCATCAAAAGAAAACTGATCAGATACGGATAATGTGTGAGCAGAATCATTTCTGCCTCTGCGCGAATACGCAAAACAGCATTACCATCACTGAAAATACGGTAATGCCGATACCGAGTTCTACTAAGAATATGCCGATAAACTGGCCTTCAGGACCTGTGCGTCCGAGTAAGTCATAATCGAGAAATCTTCCACCAAATACTAAGCCTGCTAAACCAACGCCCGCATAAAGCATTACGCCGATACAAGCTCCGGCTTTTTGCCAGGAGAGTGGAAATACTTGCAGCATTTCAGAGAGTCCAAATACCAACGCATACAGCATAAAAGCAGCGGCCAGAATGACGCCCGCCTGAAACCCGCCACCAGCGCTAACCTTGCCATGAATCTGGATATAGAGGCCAAATAAAATAATAAGCGGCAGGATGCCGCGCACGACAGTGCGTAAAATGATATTGTGTTTCAATGGCATGCGATGTTGCTAGCACAGGCATTTTCAAATGGGAAGCGTTACCCAGCGTTTGACTCTGTTTCGCTAACTTGATACAACCAGCCCATGCCCCAGCAACCCACGAAAATAGCGCCCTCGATCCTCTCTGCCGATTTTGCAAAATTGGGAGAAGAAATTGTAGCGATCGATAAAGGTGGAGCGGAATATATTCATGTCGATGTGATGGACGGACACTTCGTGCCGAACCTGACAATTGGGCCGCTGGTAGTGAACGCGATTCGTCCACATACGAAAAAGATTCTCGATGTACATTTGATGATCGAGAATCCCGACCTCTATATCGGCGAATTCGCCAAAGCGGGTTCGGATATTATTACGGTGCATGAAGAAGCATGCGTGCACCTCCACCGCACTATTCAGCTTATCAAATCGTTCGGCAAAAAAGCGGGCGTATCGATTGTGCCTTCTACATCTCCGGATGTGTTGGATTATATTCTGCCGGAACTAGATTTGGTGTTGGTGATGAGTGTGAATCCAGGTTTTGGCGGGCAAGAATTTATTGCTTCATCTCTCGATAAAATAAAATCGCTGCGCAAAAAAATCGATGCGACTGGTAAGAAGATTGATTTAGAAGTCGATGGTGGTATCAAGCCTGGAATCGCTGCGAAAGTGGTGGCCGCAGGTGCAGATGTGTTGGTTGCGGGTAGTGCCGTATTTAAAGGTAAGCCGGAACAATATGCCGGTAATATCCGTGCGCTGCGCGAGGATAAATAATGGAGCGGCCAGCGTCGGAATTATTACACCGGATGATCCGTCATGGACATGCCGATACGATCAGCCTTCAGGAAATCAAAGAAGCACTGCATGAGCGTGGCTTTGGCATATTGCTCGTCATTTTTGTTATTCCGTGTTGTTTGCCAGTGCCGGTGCCCCCGGGCGTACCCTTTATCTTCTCCATTCCGCTGATATTTTTATCGATTCAGATGCTGTTAGGGCTGGATACGCCATGGCTGCCGAAATGGTTGGCGGCAAAATCATTCAAGCGAAAATCCTTAAGTTATATGATCGAAAAAGCATCGCCTATTTTGCATAAGATTGAGCGTATCTTACATCCACGCCTTCCCTTTGCCAGCACGCGAAGAGGCGAACGCGTGCTGGGTGCATTTATATTTGTGCTTTCTTGTGTGATTGCATTGCCATTGCCGATTCCCTTTAGCAATTTTGTTCCAGGCATCGGCATTCTAATCATGTCGCTCGGGCTTATGAGCAAGGACGGGCTCGTTATTATTCTGGGTATGATTATTGGCTTGGCTGGTGCAGGATTAATTGCCAGCATCATGATCTTTGGTATCAAGGTGGTGAATGGGTTTGTTACACAAATTTTCGGCTAAAACCCAAGGCATTTTCTGGATGGTGCTTCAGTGCCTGGGTGCGGCGATCATGATTTGTATGGTGCGTCACTGCAACGAAACATTGCCGAGTACTGTCGTTGTATTTTTCCGAAATCTATTCGGGCTTTTGTGGTTGGTGCCATGGTTTGTAATAACTGGCCGCCATATCATTCATAAGCCGCGCTGGCGTTTGTATTTCGCGCGCGGAGTGTTTGGGTTGATCGCCATGCAATTCTGGTTTTATGCCATTTCCGTGGTGCCGCTACCACTTGCAACCGCGCTTAGTTTTACATCCCCACTGATATCTGCGGTACTTGCCGTATTAATATATAAAGAACGAACCAGTCTCGCGACATGGCTATCACTCTGTGTCGGTTTTGGTGGTGTGTTGCTGATACTTCGCCCTGGTACAGCAGCATTTGATTGGAATGCGTTATGGGTGATGTTAACGGCGGCGATGTGGTCGGTTTCTGGAATCATTATTAAAAGCCTAACGCGTACACAGTCGCCGGTTGCGGTGGTGTTTTTCATGGGCCTTATCATGACCCCACTCTCCATTCCGTTTTTGTTTCTGCACTGGCAGATGCCTATGGGCGAGGAATGGTTGTGGTTGATTTTGCTGGGTCTGGTTTCCACCTTATTCCAAATTGCACTTTCGATCGCGATTGCGACTACCGATCTGGTACATATTCTTCCCTATGATTTTACACGGCTACTGTTTGTATCGGTATTAGCATTTTTCTTTTTCAACGAAGTGCTGGATGGCTGGACGTTAATTGGCTCGCTCGTTATTATTGCAAGCACGGTGACTGCAACACATCACGAAAGTCGGAAAGCGAAGAGGCTCGCAAGAAGTGCTCAAATCAACAAAGCGTAAGCTCATTGATGCATTAATGCCTCCCCGCTGCTTAAGCTGCGGCGCTCACGTCGAACAACCAAGCAGCATCTGCGGTGACTGCTGGGGTAACCTCACATTTATCGCATCACCTTTTTGCATCACCTGCGGCACGCCGATGCCCGAAAGTGCTAGCCCCGAATCCGAGTGTCTGGAATGTATCAATAACGCGCCGCCTTATATTAAAGCACGTGCAGCACTACATTACGATAGTCATTCCACGCCGCTCATCACGCGCTTTAAATATAGCGATCAACTGCATCTCGCACCGCTGCTCACTCTATGGATGGAATCTGCCGGAAAAGAATTATTGGCACAGGCGGATATCGTAGCACCAGTTCCGTTGCACTGGACGCGGCTTTTCACCCGCAAATATAATCAGGCGGCGATATTGGCGCAAAGCCTCGCCCGCGATTCGGGGCGGCCTTATATGGCAGAACTTCTGAAGCGCAAAAAACGTACACCACCACAAGCATCACTCAATAAATCGCAGCGCCTTAAAAATGTGCAGGGTGCGTTCCAACTGCATCCGCGCATCGAACGCGAGGCGGTATTACAGAAATCTATCCTGTTAGTCGATGATGTGATGACCACCGGCGCAACCATTCGCGCTTGTGCTAAAGTCCTCAAAAAAGCCGGTGCGAAAAAAGTGATGGTGTTAACAGCCGCGCGCACGGTATTAGGAGAATAATGAAACTCGCCTGCATCCAATTAAACAGCCAGGAAGACTGGCAGAAAAATATAGAACAAGCTGTAGCGCTTACGAAAGAGGCTGCCCAAAACGGCGCCAAACTCATTGCGCTGCCGGAAAATGTATTAGCGATGGCGCCAGTAACGGATAATCTTTTTAAAATGCCGCTAAATGAAATGCGTGAGCAATATTTGCAGGCATTGCAGGAAATTGCGAAGAAACATCAAAGCTCCATTCTAGCTGGTACCTTGCCTTTTCCCGTTCCCGAAGAACAGCAGCGCCTGTTTAACCGCGCACATCTGATTACGGATAAAGGAATAGTTTCGTACGATAAAATTCATCTGTGCGATATTACACTTCCCGATGGTGCATCGCTCAAGGAATCCTTGCGCTATAAAAGCGGCGATAAACTAGTGGTGGCCGATACAGCGGTTGGCAAACTGGGGCTGACCATCTGTTATGATTTGCGTTTTCCACATCTATTTCGAGCACTTGCTAAGAAAGGTGCAGAAATTATCGCAGTACCTTCGGCTTTCACGAAACCGACAGGCGAGGCCCATTGGCATGCACTCTTGCGCGCCCGTGCTATCGAAAATGGATGCTATATCATTGCGCCTGCACAGGTAGGCAAACATCCCGGAAACCGCGAGACGTTCGGACACTCGCTAATCATTGATCCGTGGGGTAAAGTGCTGGCGGATGGAGCTAAGGAAGTCGGTATCATCTATGGTGAATTCGACCCGGCATTATTACAGGCGGTGCGCCAAAAAATCCCTTCATTACAGCATGATAGGCCAATACTTGCATAATCAGCAGTGGATTGTATGATAGCCCACTTTTTTAAGCCCAAAATGGAGCGTTCCTCATGGCCACTACGAAAAAGACCAAGCTATATAAAAGCCTCTATTTTCAAGTTATTGCGGCAATCACATTAGGTGTGCTTCTAGGGCATTTTTACCCCGAAACTGGTGTTGCCATGAAGCCGCTGGGTGATGGCTTTATCAAGCTTATTAAAATGATTATCGCTCCCATCATTTTCTGCACCATCGTCACCGGTATCGCAGGCATGGAGAATATGACTCAAGTTGGCCGCGTGGCATTCAAAGCATTTGTTTATTTCACCGTCGTCACCATCTTCGCGCTGGTGATTGGGCTGGTGATTGTGAATGGGTATAAACCAGGTGTTGGCATGAATATCGACCCCACGAGTCTCGATAGCAGCGAGGTAGATGCCTATACCAGCGGTGCGAAAAAAATTCAGGGTTTTTCCGAATTCATGCTGCATATCGTGCCTACCAGCGTGGTGGATGCGTTTGCTAAGGGCGAAATCCTGCAGGTACTGTTCTTCTCACTTCTGTTTGCTGCGGCACTTTCGCTGATGGGTGAAAAAGGAAAAAGCATCAACCAGGGTATTGATAAATTCTCTCACGTATTATTCGGCATTGTCGGTATTATCATGAAGGTGGCGCCTATTGGCGCATTTGGCGCAATGGCGTTTACGATTGGCCAATATGGTATTGGTTCCGTAGCGCAATTGCTCAAGCTGATGCTTGGCTTTTATGCTACCTGTTTCCTGTTCGTATTCTTCATTTTAGGTGCGTTGATGCGCATTATGCGCCTCAGCATCTGGCAGTTACTCAAATATATCAAAGAAGAACTGTTTATTGTTTTGGGAACGTCGTCTTCGGAATCGGTACTGCCACGCATTATGGATAAAATGACCGAGCTAGGATGTAAGAAATCAGTAGTGGGTATGGTCATTCCCACCGGCTATTCCTTTAACCTCTCCGGAACCGCAATTTATCTTACGATGGCGGCGATCTTCATTGCACAAGCAACGAATACATCGATGACGCTGGCGGAAGAAATTGGCTTGCTCGGCATTTTGTTACTGACTTCGAAAGGTGCTGCCGGCGTCACCGGTAGCGGCTTTATTGTTCTGGCAGCAACGCTTTCTACTACCGGTAATATTCCAGTGGCAGGTTTGGCGTTAATTTTGGGGATTGACCGCTTCATGTCAGAAGCTCGCGCTATTACCAATCTTATTAGCAATGCGGTAGCTACGGTTGCGGTTGCCAAGTGGGAAGGTGCGTTCGATGAAAAACGAGCGCGTGACATTCTCTCCGGCAAAAAAGTGGCGCAGTTGGATAGCGACGTGAACATTAATAAAATTGTATGAAACGCGCATTGGTATTTCCTGGGCAAGGTTCCCAGACGGTTGGTATGGGCAAGGAAGTGTATGATGCATTTCCGGAATCACGTGATGTATTTGCCGAGGTGGATGAAGTGCTCGGTCAGCATCTCACCAAACTTATTTTCGAAGGTCCTATCGAAACTCTGACGCTTACCGAAAACACACAACCAGCTCTAATGGCAACTTCGATTGCCATCTTTCGTGCCTTAAAGAAACAAGGAAACCTAAAGCTCAGCGATATTGCGAATTATGTGGCGGGGCATTCGCTTGGTGAATATACCGCGCTCTGCGCTGCAGGTGCCCTTTCATTGGCAGATACTGCAAGGCTGCTGCGAATTCGTGGTCGTGCGATGCAGGAGGCTGTGCCGCAAGGTCAGGGTGCCATGGGCGTATTGTTGGGCGTTGATCTGGATGTCGCCAAACAAATCGCTGCCAAAGCTGCACAGAATGATGTGTGCCAGGTAGCAAACGATAACTCACCAGGGCAGGTCGTTATTTCGGGTTCTGCAGTCGCGATTACGCGTGCTGCACCGGTTGCAACTGAATTGGGTGCAAAGCGCCTGATGCCGCTCAATGTTTCTGCGCCGTTCCACTCTATCCTCATGCAGCCTGCTGCAGAAAAAATGAAACAAGCGCTAGCGGAAGTGAACATGCAGTCGCCTGAAATTCCACTCATCGCAAATGTTACTGCAGAAAAAGAAAGCGATGCTACCGCCATCAAAAAATTACTCGTGGAGCAAGTCACTGGCATGGTACGCTGGCGTGAATCGATGCTTTATATGGAATATCGCGGTATTGGCCAGATAGTCGAAGTTGGTGCTGGAAAAGTATTGGCAGGCCTAGCAAAACGGTGCTCGGAACATTTGGATACGTTCTCCGTCAATTCCCCGCGTGATATTGAAAGCTTCCTAGAGCAACTCCAAAAAGACGAAGCCTAAGCGTTAGGCACCAGCATAATTTTATGCTTCTTCGCGCCGATTAACAGGCGGCCATTTTTGAGTTCCAGAGCGGCTTTACCGAACACATCATAACGCCAGCCATGCATGCATTTCATCTCAGAATGCAGCAATACATCCTCATCCAGCGCTGAAATTTTGTCGATATCATCGGATCGTGCGACGAGTTTTTGCGTTACCAAATGCGTTTCGCATTGAGCTTTCAATACCACTTTCAGTAACTCGACAAGGGCAGGGGATGGATGGATTGGTGGTTCTTTTTTAAGGTCCAGAGTTTCGGTGCTTTCGCGTGCTTCCGCCAGCAAACCGATCAACACTTCTCCCAAACGCCCACTCACATTCATATTGGCGAGTCGACGCATATTCTTCAAATCATCAATCGATTTAGGATCAACGGCAGCAATTTCTAACAAAATTTCATCACGCAAAATACGCTGGCGCGGCACGTTTTCCAGTTTTGCTTTTTCCTCACGCCATTTTGCGATGGCCTTTACCGCGCGAAGGAACTTCTGGCTGCCGCCGCGGGTGCGGATCCGCCGCCAGGCATCATCCGGCACGTTTTCATATTCGGCGGGATTTAACAGATCTGCCATCTCTTCTTCAATCCAATGCGCGCGGCCTTTGGCTTCCAGATCATGCGATAATTTTTCATAGACGGTGCAAAGATAGGTAACGTCCGAAAGTGCATATTCTACTTGTGCATCGGAAAGGGGGCGGCGCATCCAATCCGTGAAGCGTGAGGATTTATCGACTTCCACTTTGCAGATTTTTTTAACAAGCGAGGCATAGCTTGCCGATTCGCCGTAACCCAGAACTTCTGCTGCTACCTGCGTATCAAATACCGATTTTGGCGTAGCGCCGGTGGCATAATAAAACAGTTCGATATCCTGCGAGGCGGAGTGGAATACTTTTACCACGCGCTCATCGGCAAGCAGATTATAAAGCGGTGTTAAATCGATTTTCTTGGCTAGCGGATCAATCGCAAACGCGATGTCGCCTGCCGCAATCTGCACGAGGCAGAGGATCGGGAAATAGGTCCGCTCACGCATGAATTCGGTATCAATTGCCACATAAGGAGCAGAGGAAACCGCTGCGATCTGTTTCGCCAATGTTTCCGAGTCAGTGATAACGGAAGGATGATGTTTCGATTTCGTCACGCGCTCTTTTTAAGCGCCATTGCGTGTCGCATAAAGCGTTTTTTTAAGCCCGGCAGTTTTTCTACCAGCCCAAGCCCGATTTGGCGGGCAATTTTCACGGTTTTAAGGTCATTGGAGAAGAGCCGGTTAAGGCCATCGGTTGCCGCAATCATCTGTAAATTATCAAGTTTTCGCTGCCGCTGGTAGGTTTTGAGTAGGTCTTCCGTACCGATATCAAGCCCCACACCCTGGCGCTCCGAAATCAGGCGGCTAAGAGCAGCAATATCCTTCATGGATTGGTTAAACCCTTGCCCGGCGATGGGGTGAATGGCATGGGCAGAGTCACCTACCAACACCAGGCGCTCGCTATAAAGCGTAGTGGCATAGGTGAGGCTTAAGGGATAATTCCAACGTTGGCTGGAAAGGGTAAGCCTACCAAGATAATCACCAAAACGTTCGGTGATGGCTGCAGTAAAATCGGCATCATTCATTTCTAGATAAAGAGGCGCAAGATCCGCACGTTCCGTCCATACTAACGAAGAATGAAAACCACCTTGCATCGGCAAGATAGCGAAAGGTCCCGCCGGAAGGAATTTCTCAATCGCGATATTTTGATGATGTTTTTCGTGCGCAACAGCACAGATAATTGCTGTCTGTTTATAATTATAACTGCGTGTGTTGATTCCTGCTTTCTCACGTAGGCTAGAATTTCTGCCTTCAGATACAATCAGCAATTTTGCCTTGAGCGCATTGCCATTTGAAAGAGTCAGTGTTGTGAAATGGCTGTCGGCAGCGGAGGCTTCCACAACGGTATTTTCAATAACTGTGATAAGAGAGTTTTTGTGAACGGCCTCGATCAGTGCACGGCGGAAATAGAAATTTTCAATGATATACCCCATCGCATCCACGCCGATTTCTTCGGTATCGTAATGCAGAAAGAGCGGTGAATCGCCATCGACAATGCGGATATCTTTTACAGGCTCCGCATGCGCTTTCATGCCTTCCCACGCGCCCCATTGTTCAAACAATATCTGATTTCCAAGGCTTACAAAGCTAGTGCGTCCGTCAAAGCCCGGGTTCAGATGCAGGGCATGAGAACCTTTTTCAATCAGTGTGGAAGGAATGCCGTAATGCGCTAATGCGAGGCTTTGCGCGAGGCCAGCTAAGCCACCGCCAGCAATGATAACGTCAGTCATTAGCTCGCCATGCTCTCTACTTTATCATCGCTGTGAAGGCCAAGAAGCTTGAGCTTGCGATGCAGGGCAGAACGCTCCATGCCGATAAAGAGAGAGGTTTTTGAAATATTACCACCGAAGCGATTTACTTGCGCGGTGAGATAATGTTTTTCAAACAATTCGCGTGCTTCGCGCAATGGCATTGCGATCATATTGGTGGTAAGTTCGTTGGTCGCAGCCAATGCATCATTGCTAAATACTTCCTGCGGCAGCATTGCAGCGCTGATCGGTGTTTCTGCATCGCCCTGTGCCATGATAAGCAGCCACTCGATCAGGTTTTTGAGCTGGCGGACATTGCCTGGCCAATCATAAGCTTGCAGTACAGCTAACGCTTCCGGTGCAATTTTGCGTGCAGGCAAACCGTTTATTTCGGCTGCACGCTGCATGAAATGTTCGCTTAAAGCGGGGATATCGTCACGACGCTCTTTCAGTGCAGGCACTTTGAAAGGAACCACGTTGATACGGTAATACAAATCCTGGCGCAGGCTGCCGAGTTTGATTTCAGATAATACATCTTTGGAAGAAGCTGCGATAATGCGTACATCGAGTTTTACCGGGCGCGTGCTGCCGATGCGCTCAAAGCATTGTTCCTGCAATACACGTAATAATTTTGCCTGCGAAGCGAGCGGCATTTCTGCGATTTCATCGATGAATAACGTACCACCTGCAGCGCGTTCCAGCACGCCAACTTTACGAGGTGCTGCGTGAATATCACCACTATCTTCCGTTCCGAATAATTCGTGATCGACTTGTTCTGGGAAGAGGCTGGCAGCATTTAAAATAACGAAAGGATGATGTCTGCGCGGCGATTTCTCATGAATCATCCGTGCGACGACTTCTTTGCCAGCACCTGATGGGCCAGTGATAAATACACGGCTGTTAGTTGGCGCCACTTTTTCGATGCTGCTTTTTAAGGATTGGACAAACGTCGAGTTACCGGTGAGCTGGCTTTCTGGTGCGGCCTTGGTACGCAGTTCTTCGATTTCGCGCTTTAACTGCGCGGATTCAATCGCGCGTTTGGTAACCAGTGACAAGCGATCCTGCTTGAATGGCTTCTCGATATAATCATACGCGCCCATGCGGATGGAGGCGATGGCGGTTTCAATATTACCGTGACCACTAATCATAATAACCGGCACCTGCGGATATTTTTTGCAGAGGATTTCGAGAATCCCGAGGCCATCAAGCGCACTGTCTTTGAGCCAGATATCGAGGATCACCGCTTGCGGCAATTTCTCGGCAACGAGCGCGAGCGCTTCCGTACTATTCTTCGCGCTGCGTAAGGCAAAGCCTTCATCGCTCAAAATATCGGTAACGAGTTCGCGAATATCTGCTTCGTCGTCTACTACCAAAATATCCGATTTATACGGTACGTTTGCCATTCCCAACTTTATGATTTCTTAAGGTTGTTTACTTTCCGGGTTTGCGAAGAAAATCGTCACGCAAGCCCCGGAAACGGCCCCATTCTTATCCAGAATATTCGATAATACAAGCCTCGCGTTATGGTCATCCAGGACTTTCTTAACAATTGCTAAACCAAGCCCCGTGCCCTTAGGGCGTGTAGTGATATAAGGCTCCGTCAGACGATCCATCAATTCCGCTGGAAAACCTAGGCCATTATCACGTATTTCTAATGTTATTTGCCGTGTTTCCTGCAGTAATTTGATGCTGATAGCACCTACCGGTTCGGATTGATTTTTTATACGTGCATCAATACTCTCGCCTGCATTTTTTAATAAATTAGTAAGAACTTGCGTGATCTGACCACGATCGCATTTAAGCAGTACGGAGGATGAATCCGTAGTAAAAGAAAGCGAGAGAGTGGGAGTGGCACAGCTTTGAGTGAAGATGGCATCTTCTAGTAATGTGACAAGATTTTCTTTGGACATATGCGGCGCGGGCATACGTGCGAACTGGACGAATTCCTCAACCATGCGGCCAATATCTGCAACGTGTCGTGTGATGGTATCGGTATAACGCGCGAATGTTTCGGGCTCGGTTGTGATCTCTTTAAAATATTTTCGCTTCAGGCGCTCCGCTGCCAACTGAATCGGCGTCAGTGGATTTTTAATTTCATGTGCGATGCGACGTGCAACATCCGACCAGGCAGCACTGCGCTGTGCTTTTTGCAACTCGGTGATATCGTCAAAAGTAATAATATAGCCTTCGATGGCATCAAAAAGCCGTTCCACCACAACGCGCACCAATAAGGTCAGTTTCTGATTGCCGCGTTGCAGATGCACTTCCTGACGCAACTCTTGCTCCGGAAATTTCTCTGCTTCTAGCAACAGCGGTGAAAATTCCGGCAGTACATCTTGCAATGAATGTTTCTCTAACATCTGACGTGGCATTTCAAGAAGTTGGCGTGCGGAGCGGTTGCTGAGATCAATCATTTTTTTGGAATTAAGCGCAAGAATTCCTGCGGAGACGCCTGCGAGAACGGCTTCGCTAAAACGACGCCGTGCATCGATCTGCTGATTACTTTCCACAAGCTGATTGCGTTGCTGTTCCAGCCTTCCTGCCATTTCGTTAAAGGCAACGGAGAGTGTTCCAATTTCATCTTTTGGATCATCAGCAGTTTCTACACGTGCAGTAAAATCTCCAGATTTCAGGCGTTCGGTTGCGCGGGCAAGATAGGCAACCGGGCGTACAAGATTACCAGCAAACATTAGGCCCATCCATACGGCAATCAGAATCAACACCAACGCCACGACAAAATAGAGCAGCAAGAACTGCAGCTGTATCGCACCGATATTAGCTTTCAGGCGACGGTATTGATGCACCGAGCCGCGCGTATTTTCCATGTGATTAAGAATGGTGCTATCGACATAACGGCCAATCAGCAAATAGGTATCGGTGAAATTCTCCAGCTTGATTAATGCACGGACGCGATCTTCCTGTTCGTCAGTAAGAATAACGACTTCGCCTTTATCGGCACGATATTTTGCTTCAGGCGTAATATCATTGAGCGCAAATTCAAGCGCGTAGCTGAAGTTGGTGCGGCCCAATATCTGCGGTGATCGTGTGGCGCGGAATACAATGGCTTCTGGAACTTTCCGAATACCCGCAATCACTGGTATCACACGATTAAAAAGCCCTGGCTTTTGAGAGAGAGAAAAGGATTCTCTGTTCAAATCATTTGCCATCAAAATCGCATCAGCACGGATAATTTGTTTATGCTCAGCAAGATAACTTTCGGCCACTTTCACCGATTCTTCAAGCGCAACGCCTACCTGTTCATCAAACCAGTTTTGAATTCCAGCTTGGAAAAACGCTACGGAAAAACCTGCCACCAAAATAGTGGGAATCGCTGCGATGCAGGTGAATAATAACACAAGCCTCACATGCAGACGTGCGCCTTTGCCACGTAAAATATCAAACAGCTTACGCGCCACCACGCTGCCAAGCGCAATCACAAGTACCAGGTTTATAACGATCAATAATATGGCCGTTTTGCTGTCGCGCTGCAGCGCATATTCATTTTGAGTCAGAATAAAAAAAGTAAGCAGGCTCGAGATGCCGGAAATAATCGTGAGCAGGATGGCAGCGAAGCGCCTCACTTTGCGCTCATCAGTTCATATTGCTCTATTTTTTTACGCAACGTATTGCGATTAATGCCCAGAATTTTAGCAGCTTTGATTTGATTTTTCTTGGTCGCTTTCAGTGTTTCGCGGATAAGCACGCATTCAATTTCATTGATGATGCGTCCATAAAGTCCCGGTGGCGGCAATTGCCCTTCATGTGCAGCGAAATAGGCGCGGATATGCTTGCGTGCAGAGCCGGAAAGAGAAGCAGGACGTTTCATATTCTGTTGCATGGGGAAGGAAACATTGCCTATTATTTAGGCAATGTCAAACAGGTTTAATTGAAAAAATGGAGGAGCGTAGCGAACGACTAGCGACCATTTGAGGACCTTGAAAAACAATGAAGTTGTTTTTCATTCGAAAAGGAGCGCATAGCGGAGCAGAGCCTTTGGCTCTGCTTGAGCGACACGAAAAATCTAATCGCGCCAGAAGCGCAGGCTGAAAAATACGAGAACGCTGAAAAGTTCGAGACGGCCTACCAACATAGCAGCAGAAAGCACCCATTTTGCAGCGTCAGGCAGTGGTGCATAGGTGCCTGCAGGTCCAACAATGGGGCCAAGGCCAGGGCCGGTATTCGCCATCGCGGCAGCAACAGCGCTAAGCGATGTAATGAAATCCAAACCTGTTGCAGAAAGCAGGATCGAAAAAATAGTGAACGTAACGCCCCACAACACTATAAAGCCCATGACCGAAGTGACATCGTTGTCGGAAATAGGCTTATTATTATAAGTCGGGCGCGAAATCACATGCGGCTGAATAAGTTGGTGAATCTGCGATTTGGCAATTTCGACTAGCACCATCAACCGGAAGGTTTTGATGCCGCCAGTAGTAGAGCCGGTACAACCACCAAACACCGTGAGCACAAAAAGCATCACGATAACGAAGCTGCCCCACTTCATGTAATCAACAGAAGAAAAACCGGTTGTAGTGATAATGGAGACGACACTGAAAGCACTGTGCCGCAGCGCCAGCACAAAAGGAATTTCCTGTACTTCATACGCCCAAAGCGTGATGAGTATGATGCTGAGAGCAACCATGGCAAGAAAGGATCGCACTTGTTTGTCACGGATAAGAGGTGTTGCATTTCCCCGCACGAAATGAATGTAATGCACAAAAGGCATTGCACCAAGCAGCATAAAGATGATCAGCACAAATTCAATGTGTGGGCTGTTAAAATGACTGATGGAAGTATCATAATTGCTGAAGCCGGCGGTAGAAATAGCAGGGATGGCATGGCACACCGCATCGAAGAAACTCATGCCGGCCATGCACAGAAAAAACACGCAAGCTGTAACCAATGAAGCGTAAGTTACAATGATAGAGCGCGCGATTTGCGTGGCACGTGGCATGATTTTATCGGAGCGATCGGAGGATTCTGTCCGGAATAATTGCATTCCGCCGATTTTCAGCATGGGCAAAATGGTGATCGCCATTACAATAATACCTATACCGCCTAAGCCCGTAAGAATCGCGCGCCATAATAAAATGCCGGGCGCCAGCGTATCGAGGCCTGTAAAAACAGTGCTGCCAGTGGTGGTTAAGCCGGACATGGATTCAAAATAAGCATCCGTAAAACTGGCGTCGAGATTGCCAATCATGAAGGGAAGGGCACCGAATGCTGCGATCACGATCCATGAAAACGTGGTGAGCATGAATGCTTGTTTAATACCAATTGTTCCCTGAAAGCCGCGGTTGGTAAGAATCAGTGATCCGCCAAAAAAAGCTGTCAGAAAGGCAGAGGCGGCGAAGGCTTCCCAATCTTTATTGCTATTAGCAAGATCGACCAGCGCTGGAATTGCCATAGCACCGGATAAAAGCGTTAAAAGCACGCCAATCGCATATAAAATAGGCTGGAGTTTTTTCATAGAAAATCAAGGATACACGAGTTCCAGGAATTCTTTCCGTGTGCGAGGATCGCTACGGAATAAACCGGTCATTTGACTGGTTTTCATCATTACATCTTTTTTATGCACACCGCGGGTGCTCATACATTGATGTTGCGCCTCGACGATCACGGCAACGCCCTTGGGCTGTAAGACTTTATCAATAGTCGTTGCGATTTGCGCAGTCAGCTTTTCCTGAATCTGTAAACGCTTGGCATACGCATCTACCACGCGCGCGAGTTTGCTGATGCCGACTACACGTTTGCGGGGAATATAACCGATATGCACTTTGCCCAAAATCGGCACCATGTGATGTTCGCAATAGGACTCCATGGTGATATCGGTCAGCACGATCATCTCATCATAGCCTTCTACCTCTTCAAACGTGCGAGCGAGGTAGCGTTCGGGATCTATTTTATAGCCTGCGAAGAATTCTTCATAAGAACGCACGACGCGTTCTGGTGTTGCACGCAATCCTTCACGATCCGGATCATCGCCTGCCCAGCGCAACAGGGTGCGGACGGCGGCTTCTGCCTCAGATTTTGAGGGGCGTTTTACTGGTGTTTTCTTTTTCATTCGTTGATGAAAATTTCCACACGGCGGTTGGCTTTTTCCTTCACGCCATCGGCGGTATCGATCAGCGGCATCGTCTCACCATGCGCGGTGATGGTGATTTTACCTTTGGTGAGGCCTTTTTTC
>JADMIO013045071.1_pt1 | contig 135616 bp, 92 predicted proteins | sample 8958161 | NCBI WGS metagenome assembly JADMIO01 (sample SAMN16585339, study PRJNA669376) | soil metagenome | isolation source: Crop rotation soil | place: USA: Cullars Rotation, Alabama | collected 2011 | reverse complement strand
TTATTAGTCTGGGACCACGGTCCCACTCGTATCGTCGGTCTGATTATTAGTCTGGAACCACGGTCCCACTCGTATCGTCGGTCTGATTATTAGTCTGGGACCACGGTCCCACTCGTATCGTCGGTCTGATTATTAGTCTGGGACCACGATCCCACTCGTGTTGTCGGTCTGATTATCGGTCTGGGACCACGGTCCCACTTGTATTGTCGATCAGACTATCAGCGTGAGACTACGATTCCATCAATGCCTGTCAAGGGCAAGTATTGACATTCGTCGTAACCTGTAGAACGGAGTAACCTCGGTGTGCGGTTGTATGCCTGCTGTGGATTGCTGCTGTGTCCTGCTTATCCACAACATTTTGCGCACGGTTATGTGGACAAAATACCTGGTTACCCAGGCCGTGCCGGCACGTTAACCGGGCTGCATCCGATGCAAGTGTGTCGCTGTCGACGAGCTCGCGAGCTCGGACATGAGGTTGCCCCGTATTCAGTGTCGCTGATTTGTATTGTCTGAAGTTGCTTTTACGTTAAGTTGATGCAGATCAATTAATACGATACCTGCGTCATAATTGATTATTTGACGTGGTTTGATGGCCTCCACGCACGTTGTGATATGTAGATGATAATCATTATCACTTTACGGGTCCTTTCCGGTGATCCGACAGGTTACGGGGCGGCGACCTCGCGGGTTTTCGCTATTTATGAAAATTTTCCGGTTTAAGGCGTTTCCGTTCTTCTTCGTCATAACTTAATGTTTTTATTTAAAATACCCTCTGAAAAGAAAGGAAACGACAGGTGCTGAAAGCGAGCTTTTTGGCCTCTGTCGTTTCCTTTCTCTGTTTTTGTCCGTGGAATGAACAATGGAAGTCCGAGCTCATCGCTAATAACTTCGTATAGCATACATTATACGAAGTTATATTCGATGCGGCCGATCTAGCAGAAAGTCAAAAGCCTCCGACCGGAGGCTTTTAACTTCTGTCACCTAGGTTACGCCCCGCCCTGCCACTCATCGCAGTACTGTTGTAATTCATTAAGCATTCTGCCGACATGGAAGCCATCACAAACGGCATGATGAACCTGAATCGCCAGCGGCATCAGCACCTTGTCGCCTTGCGTATAATATTTGCCCATGGTGAAAACGGGGGCGAAGAAGTTGTCCATATTGGCCACGTTTAAATCAAAACTGGTGAAACTCACCCAGGGATTGGCTGAGACGAAAAACATATTCTCAATAAACCCTTTAGGGAAATAGGCCAGGTTTTCACCGTAACACGCCACATCTTGCGAATATATGTGTAGAAACTGCCGGAAATCGTCGTGGTATTCACTCCAGAGCGATGAAAACGTTTCAGTTTGCTCATGGAAAACGGTGTAACAAGGGTGAACACTATCCCATATCACCAGCTCACCGTCTTTCATTGCCATACGAAATTCCGGATGAGCATTCATCAGGCGGGCAAGAATGTGAATAAAGGCCGGATAAAACTTGTGCTTATTTTTCTTTACGGTCTTTAAAAAGGCCGTAATATCCAGCTGAACGGTCTGGTTATAGGTACATTGAGCAACTGACTGAAATGCCTCAAAATGTTCTTTACGATGCCATTGGGATATATCAACGGTGGTATATCCAGTGATTTTTTTCTCCATTTTAGCTTCCTTAGCTCCTGAAAATCTCGATAACTCAAAAAATACGCCCGGTAGTGATCTTATTTCATTATGGTGAAAGTTGGAACCTCTTACGTGCCGATCAGATTAAAACGAAAGGCCCAGTCTTTCGACTGAGCCTTTCGTTTTATTTGACCATGTTGGTATGATTTAAATTAATACGACTCACTATAGGGTCAGTGCGGCCGCGACTTCAAGTCACGTGAATTCCAAGCTTCGGATCCCACTGTGCTGGAAAGCACTCCAGCATCCGCCACCATGAAGGCCAGCCGGTCTTTGGGAAAAGTCGGATCGAGACAAACGTACGCGCCGCCAGCCTTCAGGATGCCGAGTAAGCCGATTACCCAGTCAATGGACCGCTCAGTCAAAATTCCCACCATGACTTCCGGCCCAACTCCCAAACCAACTAAATGACGCGCGAGCTGGTTAGCGCGCCGGTTCAACGCACCGTAGGTTAGCGACTCGCCTTTAAAGGTGAGGGCGAGGGCATTCGGATCTTCGGCTGCCCGTGCTTCGAATAGTTCATACAGGCATCTCTCTCGGGAATAAGGTCGCCCCGTGTCGTTCCATTCGACTAACAGTTGTTGCTTCTCTTCTTTGTCGACCAGAGTTATGTCATCGATCGGCTGTGGTTCCCCACCGGCCACAATGCTTTCAAGGATCGCATTGAAGTGGCCCACCATGCGCGCCGCCGTTGAAACATCGAAAAGATCGAGATTGAATTCCCAGGTGCCTCTGAGTCCGCTCTCGGTGTTCATCATGATCAAGGTCGTGTCAAACTTGGCGATGCCGCTGTGAAAATCCATCCCGCTCATCGTAAGCCCTGGTAACTTCAACTCAGGCAGCGGCGCGTTATTGAATATGAACATCACCTGAAACAGTGGGTGATGGCTCAAGCCGCGCTCTGGTTGTAATTCGTCAACGAGCTTCTCGAATGGCAGGTCCTGATGCAGATAACCATCGAGCGACGCTTCCCTGACCCGGTTCAGCAACTCCTTGAAAGTCGGATTGCCGGCGAGGTCTGTGCGCAGCACGAGGGTGTTGACGAAGAAGCCGATGAGAGGCTCGGTCTCTGCCCGGTTGCGATTAGCGATAGGCGTGCCGATGAGGATGTCATCCTGTCCGCTGTAGCGATAAAGCAAAGTTGCGTAAGCCGCCAGTAACGTCATGTACAACGTTACGCCTTCGCGCCGGCTCAGGGCTTCAAGTTGCTCGGTCAATGTTTTTGACAAGGACCATGTATGCGTCGCCCCGCGGAACGTTTGCACCGACGGGCGCGGTCTGTCGGTGGGTAATTCAAGAAAGGCCTGCGAGCCTGCGAGTTGTTTTTTCCAGTAAGAGAGCTGTGAATCCAGGACAGTGTCCTGTAGCCACTCTCGCTGCCATTGTGCGAAGTCCGCGTACTGCACAGCCAGATCAGGAAGAGGCGACGGCTCATTGTTGCTGTACGCTTCGTAGAGCGCGACCACTTCTCGCACCAGGACGCCCATGGACCAGCCGTCACTGGCGATGTGATGCATCGTAAAAAGAAGCACGTGTTCTTCTTCGGCCAGCCGCAGCAGCCCTGCTCGAATCATTGGCCCACTAGCCAGATCAAAAGGCCGTTGCGCTTCTTCGCGCGCGTATTGTTGAACGAGCAACTGCCGATCAGACTCTGCCACGTCGCTTAGATCCACCCCGGGAATTTCGAATGTGGCGGCCGGCGCAATTACCTGCACCGGGCGTCCTTCAACAATCGAAAATGTCGTTCTTAGCGTTTCATGGCGACGAACAATCTCGCTCAGTGTTTTCTCCAACGCCGGCTCATCCAACCGGCCTGTGAGACTAAGAGCGGTGAAAATATTGTAAAAGGCGTTGCCAGGTTCCAATTGGTCGAGGAACCAGAGACGTTGCTGCGCGAACGACAGCGGCAAGAGCTCCTCGCGTGAGACGGGTTTGAGTTCCGGCGGCTCGGCTTGCGAGGCCTTAATACGCATCGCAATCTCAACACTCGCGGCTGACTCGGCGATAGTCGGAGACTCGAAGATGACCCGCAGCGGCAAATCGACATTGAAACTCTCGCGCACCCGCGAGATGACCTGCGTCGCTAATAGTGAGTGGCCGCCCAAATCGAAGAAGTTGTCATGAATGCCTACGCGTTCCACGTTCAGTACTTGTTGCCAGATACCGCTCAACACTTCTTCCACTGGAGTGCGTGCCGCCACAAACCCGGAACTCGCCTCGCTACCACTCCACTCCGGTTCAGGCAACGCCTTGCGATCTACCTTCCCATTCGGCGTCAGCGGCATCTCCGCCAGGAAAATAACTGCGGCAGGCACCATGTACTCCGGCAGCTTCTCTTTCAGATACGCTCGCAACTCGTTGCTGTCTGTAGCCTCGTTGCTGACTACATAAGCCACGAGCCGTTTGTTGCCCGCTGCATCTTCGTTGGCTATCACAACTACTTCACGCACTGCTGCGTGAGTGCTGAGCACGTTCTCGATCTCGCCTAACTCGATGCGGAAACCGCGAAGTTTTACTTGCTGATCCCGGCGCCCAATGAACTCCAGCTTACCGTCAGGCATGTACCTCACCAGGTCGCCCGTCCGATACAGCCGCTCGCCTGTTTCGAACGGATTCGGCACGAACTTCTCTGCCGTCTGCTCCGGTCTGCGCCAGTACCCGCGCGCTAACCCATCGCCACCGATGCAAAGTTCTCCGCTCACGCCCACCGGCACTGCCTGCAGCTCGTCGTCCAGCACGTACACCTGCGTGTTTGACACCGCGCGCCCGATCGGCACGCTGGACCAGATTTCGCTCGCCTCCGCCATCACGTGGCAACAGGTAAAGGTCGTGTTCTCCGTCGGCCCGTACCCGTTTATCAAACGGCCCTTGCCATCCGCCGCTTCCAGAAAGCGGCGCACTTGCGATACCCCTAACACGTCGCCGCCGGCCAGCAGTTGCCGCAGTCTCAGCAACGCTTCCAACTGTTCCTCCACCATCAGGTGAAACAACCCGGCAGTGAGCCACAGCGTCGTCACCTCGTATTGGCGCAACGCCGCGCCGATCTCGGCCAACGAAGCTTGCCCGTCAGGCATGATCGCGAGGCGCGCGCCATTCAGCAGCGCCCCCCAGATCTCGAAGGTGGAGGCGTCGAAGGAAGCGGGCGCCAGTTGCAGAAAAACTTCATCGGCCGCAAAGCTGGCATAGTTGGTGTTACAAACGAGGCGAGTGATGCCGCGATGAGTGACGGCCACTCCTTTAGGCGTGCCGGTCGAGCCCGAAGTGTAGATGAGGTAAGCGAGGGCCAAGCCTTCCTCCTCGCGGGAATCCGCTAAGTCAGCTCCGCTCTCTTTCTCTATCTCCTCGCTATCAGTGTCGACCATTACTACCTGTGCGCATTGCGATGGTAGCGAGTCAGATCCCTCCTCGCTTGTCACGACTACGACTGCGTGCGCATCTTCGAGCATCAAGGCGAGACGCTCGAGCGGGTATTGCGGATCCAGGGGGACGTACGCTGCTCCAGCTTTGAGCACGCCAAGCATTGCGACCACCATCTCAATGGACCGAGGCAAACAGATGCCTACGCGGTCTTCAAACCCGACGCCAAGCCGGCGCAGATAGCGGGCGAGACGGTTGGCCCGTTCGTTCAACTCGCCGTAGCTGAGCTGAACGTTCTCTTCGATCAAAGCTACTGAGAGCGGAGAAGCGGCAGCGCAGGATTCGAAGACGCGATGAACTCCGAGGCTCGCAGGAAACTCGGTCCTCGTGTCGTTCCACTCCACGAGCTGCTGGTGTTGCTCTTCTTCACCGAGCAACGACAACTTGCCGACGACCTCTTCAGGATTTTTCGCGACACTCGCTAACAGCGTATGAAATTGGCGTGCAATGTGGCTGATGCCATCGATGTCGAAGTAACTGCCGTCATAGTGAAATTCCGCCCGGAGAACATTGCCTTCGCGCCGGCAGACGAGCTTGAGCTTGAAGTAGCCGGTACACGTATACGATCGCTCAACTCGGAAGGTGAGCCCGCACGCATGATGCTCGATTCGCTCCTCATCGTACGCAAAATGGTAGACGTCGGGTTCGCTGGTTGCTTCTCCAGCAAAAGCTTCCTGCCATGACGCGGCTTCCTGCGATGCTTCAGATGTTCTCTTTAAGAACTCGCTGAACGGCTGGTCTGCATGAACGTTGTTTTGAATCGGGAGAAACTTTGCCAAAGGGCCGATGACCGTTTCCAGATCACTTTCTGTACGACCGTCGAACTCTCTGGCAACGACGACATCCGATTGCCCGGTGTGACGCGAGAGCAGAATTTGCCAGCAAGCCAGCAAGCATTCGGCGAGCGGTGTGGCGGCCAATCTATCCACGATGTCGCGCCGGATATCAATGCTGAGGACCTGAGGTTTGAAACTCTCACTCCCCGTATACTTTTTCTCGAACGGGTGTCTCGGTGTGCTGGAGATGTTCCGGCTACGCCAGTACTCCCTGCCGGCTTCGATTTCGTCAGATTCAAGCAACTCGTTGAGCCACTGAGAGACCGCGGCATATTGCATCGATACTTCGGATAGTTCCTCATCCTTCAGGCAAGCTGCGTAAGCCCGGCTGATCTCCGAGGCAAGGACTCTGAGTGTCACTTCGTCGGCGCACAGTGCGGAAAGAGCGATGAGTAATCTGTGTTCGGACGGCGACGTAGTTATGAGTGTGAGGCGTACGAGTGGACCAAACTCGGAATCGAAAGGTTGCCGGCTCAACTCACTTATCAGTCGGCCTGGTTCTTCAGCGCTCAGGACTTGATCCGCGTTCCAACTAACACAGTTGTCACCGCTTTCGATTATTTGCAGCGGAACTCCCGCCTCGGGCGCGAAACGAAAGGACGTGCGCAGAATTGAATGACGCCTGACTACACTTTCAACCGCTGCCTTCAGGATCGCTGTATCAAGCTTCCCGTTAATCAGCAAGACGCACTGCGCACGAAAGGTCGCGCCGTCTTCAACTTGCTGCAGCGACCAGAGACGGTCCTGCTGTGGCGATAGCTGGTATCCCTCATTAGCAGGGGTGTCGGCGATGGGTTCCAGGATCAAGGTGTCCATAAATAGTTTTAGTTTTGATCGGAGTTATGAGATAGTCGCTACCTATTGATTCTCTGTGCAACCTCTGCGTTCTCTGTGTCTCTGTGGTTAACTAATTCACAGCAACAACTCACCACAGAGACACAGAGAACGCAGAGGTTGCACAGAGAAAACGATCTCAGGATTTTTTGTGCAAAGCACTACTGCACCGAAACGGATTTGAGTTGGATGTTCCTCAGCTTCAGGCGTCGAACCTCTTTGTACTTCGCTTGCCGGGCGTGTTGTTCGCGCCTGTCAATTTCATCGAGAGCCGCGTCCATCTCTGACAGGCTGAGGTCGAGGTCAGTTGCGATCTTGTGCATAAGTGCCTGATAGAGTATCGCCATGTGCTCGATTGTCGAGGCGTCCCACAAATCTGTGCTGTACGTGAATGTACCCTGCATCCCGTCAGGCGTTGCCGCCACTTCAAGCAGCAAATCAAATATTGAAATCTGCTTCGCCTTCTCCACCGGGCTGATCAAAAGACCTGCCAACTCCAGTGTTGACATCGGCGCATTTTGAAGCACGAAAGCCACCTGGAAGAGTGGGTTGTAACTGAGGTCCCGGTCGGGCCGCAGCTCTACGACAAGTTTTTCAAAGGGCACGTCCTGGTGGGCGTAGGCCCCGAGCGCTATCTCCTGCACGCGGTTGAGCAGTTCGCGGAAGGACGGCTCGCCGGAGAGGTCTGTGCGCATCACCAGCATGTTGACGAAGAACCCGATGAGGCCTTCGGTTTCACTTCGATTGCGGTTCGCGATGCTGGCGCCGAGAACGATGTCCGTTTGCTTCGCATAGTGATAGAGCAACACTTTGAAGAGCGTCAGCAATGTCATGTAAAGCGTCACGCCCTCGCGCTGGCTCAACGCGTTGAGTTTCTCCGACACTTCAGCCGGGACTGCGAAGGAGTGTTGCGCTCCGTGATAGGTTTGCACGGCAGGACGTGGTCTATCGGCCGGCAACTCCAACAATGGCGGCGCTCCCTCAAGCTGCTCGCGCCAGTAACCCAACTGCCGCTCCAGCACTTCCCCCCGCAACCACTCTCTCTGCCAGATCGCGAAGTCCGCGTACTGGAGCGGCAACTCCTGAAGCGGAGAAGCTTCACCGCGACTGAAGGCGTCATACAAAGCGGCGACTTCCCTGACCAACACACTAATGGACCAGCCATCGCTGATGATGTGGTGCATCGTAAAGAGCACGAGGTGCTCTTCTTCGTCCGTTCGCACCAGCCTCACGCGAAGCAACGGCCCCTGGACCAGGTCGAAAGGAAGTAATGCTTCTTCTCTGGCGAGTCGTCTGGCTTCTTCCTCGCGCTCCGTTTCAGGCCACGCCGTCAGGTCCGTCAACGAAATGTCAAAAGGCTTCGGAGGCGAGATGATCTGCTGTGGTTGACCTTGAGAAGCCGCAAATGTGGTCCTTAATACTTCGTGTCGCCGGATGATTTCATCGAAGGTACGCTGTAGTGCGTCTATCTCGAGCTGACCGGTGAGGCGTATCACCGTTCCGATGTTGTAGACGGGACTTCCAGGTGCTAGCTGATCGATAAACCATAAGCGCTCCTGCGCATAGGTCAGCGGCACGGGGCCGTCGTGCTCAGTAGCGACGATGAGCGGAGCTTCCACTCCCTGCCCGGCCTTCACGGCCGCTTCAACGTGTTCGGCCAGTTCGGAAATCGTCGGCGATCCGAATACCGTGCGCAGCGGCAACTCGATTTTGAATGTTTCTCTAATGCGAGAGACGACCTGCGTTGCCAATAGCGAGTGCCCGCCCAGCTCGAAGAAGTTGTCGTGGATGCCGACTTGATCCACTCCCAGAATATGTGTCCAGAGACTAGCGAGCGCTTCCTCGACTGGTGTGCGCGAAGCCATAAACTCCACTTCCAGCTCGGGCCGAGTCTGCTCCGGCGCAGGCAGCGCGCGATGATCGACTTTATTGTTCGGCGTCAACGGCATCGCATCGAGAAACACAAAGGAAGAAGGAACCATATAATCAGGCACTCTCTCTTTCAGGTAGCCGCGCAGCTCTCGAACTGCCGGGGGCTCCTGATTCTGAGAAGTGACGACGTAAGCCACCAGGCGTATCGCACCTGATCCGTCTTCGCGAGCCAATACGAAGGCATCGTCTATTGCCGGATGCTTCGCCAGCAACGCTTTGATCTCGCCTGGTTCGATGCGGAAGCCGCGAATCTTGAGTTGATGGTCCACTCGTCCTGCGAACTCGATAGCGCCGTCCTGCAGATACCGAACACGATCGCCAGTGCGGTAGAGCCGCTCCCCTTCAACGCCGCCAAACGGGTCGGGAAGGTATCTCTCCGCGGTCAAATCCGGGCGATTCATGTAACCCCTCGTTACTCCCGCCCCGCCGATATATAACTCGCCCTTTACGCCAACCGCGACCGGCTTCATGTGCTCGTCAAGCACATAAAGGCGAATGTTATCGAAGGGCCGCCCGATGGGTATGGTGTACGGCTGTTCATCGCGACGGCACGTCCAGTACAAAACGTTTACGGAAGTTTCTGTCGGTCCGTACTGATTGTGCAGGCTCGCACCGAGCCTCTCGAAGAAACGGTTAACCAGTTCGACCGGGAGCACCTCTCCCCCGCAGAACATCCGCCGCAAACTGAAGCACTTGCTTTCAAGGTCCGGCTCTTCGAGAAAGACCCGCAACATCGAAGGGACAAAATGCATGACGGTCACGCCATGGCGTTCTACTGCCTGGGCCAGATAAGTACTGTCCTGTTGACCACCAGGCTGTGCTAACACGAGCCGTGCACCGACTGTAAGCGGCCAAAAGATTTCCCACAGCGACGCGTCAAAGCTGAATGATGCTTTGTGCATCACCCGGTCGAAAGCGCTCAAGTTGTAAGCGCTTTGCCCTGCCCGCAAGCGGTTGACCAGCCCGCGATGATGCAGCAGCACACCCTTGGGCGACCCGGTCGAACCCGACGTGTAAAGGACATACGCGAGGTTCTGCGCTCCGGCCACGCGTCGCGAGTTCGCTTTACTCTCAGCGGCAAGGGAAGGCCGGATAGTATCGACGCAGACGACTTGCGCGTGATTTTCAGGGAGAGACGAGACGAGGTGCTGTTGGGTCAGCAGAGTCCCTGCACCGGCATTATCCAACATGAAGGTGAGCCGCTTGTCCGGGTACGAAGGATCGAGTGGGACGCAGGCGCCGCCCGCTTTGAGAACGCCGAGAATGCTGACGATCATCTCAAAGCCACGCTCGAAGAAGAGTCCCACCGTGCTTTCCGGTCCGACGCCCAAAGATTGCAGGTGATGGGCCAGTTGATTGGCGCGTTCGTTCAACTCACCATAAGTGAGCTGTTCATCTTCAAACATGACTGCGACGGAGTGAGGCGCCCTTTCAACCTGAGCTTCAAACATCTCATGCACACAGGTGTCGGGTAGAGCTTCGGTGGGCTGCTGGTTCCAATCGATGAGAAGTTGTCGTGATTCCTCTTCATCCAGCAACGGCAACTCATAAATCTTCTGCTCCGGATTGGCGACAATACCCTCGAGCAATGCCTGGAAATGCTTCAGCATGCGCCGGATTGTCGTTACGTCGAACAAGTCTGTGTTGTAGTGCAGGTTTGAGATCAACCCTTGATCGGTTTCGACGACGGTATGAATCAAATCGAACTTTGCCATGGCGCTCTCAGTTCCGAGAGTGCTCAAGGACAAGCCCGGCAGTGTGAGTGCTTCCTGCTGTAAATTCTGAAGCCTGAAGATAACCTGGAAGAATGGCGAGTAGTTGAGGCTTCTTTCCGGATTCAACTCTTCGACCAGCTTCTCGAACGGCAGGTCCTGGTGCGCATAGGCATTTAGCGAAACTTCTCTGACGCGGCTTAACAACTCCGTAAAGCTCGGCGCGCCTGACAAGTCCGTGCGGAGTACGAGGGTGTTGACGAAGAACCCGATGAGGGCCTCAATCTCGGTGTGGTGGCGGCCGGCAATGGGTGTTCCTACGACTATGTCGTTCTGTCCCGTGTAACGAGAGAGCAGCACCTTGAAAGCGGCCAGCATAAACATGAACAAGGTCACGCCTTCCTGGCTGCTCAACTTCCTGATTTCCTCGACCAGCTCTTCAGGAAGCACGATGCTCTCGGTCGCCCCGCTATAGGTTTGCACGGCAGGGCGTGGTCTATCGGCCGGCAACTCCAACAATGGCGGCGCTCCCTCCAGTTGCTCGCGCCAGTAACCCAACTGCCGCTCCAGCACCTCGCCCCGCAGCCACTCTCTCTGCCACATCGCGAAATCCGCGTACTGGATTGGCAATTCCTGAAGCGGAGAAGCTTCACCGCGACTGAAGGCGTCATACAAAGCAGCGACTTCCCTAATCAACACAGTGACCGACCAGCCATCGCTGATGATGTGGTGCATCGTAAAAAGCACGAGATGCTCTTCTTCGGCTAGTCGAATCAGGCTCACGCGAAGCAACGGCCCCTGGGCCAGGTCGAAAGGTCTTTCGGCCTCTGCTTCAGCCAACTGCGCCGCCTCTGACTCCCTTACCTCCTTCGGTAAATCACTGAGGTCCAGGCGGAATAGCGATAAGGGCCGTGGCGGAGAAATCACCTGAATAGGTTTTCCATCAAGAGTGACGAAAGTCGTTCTCAGCGCTTCGTGCCGTCGCACGATCTCGCTCAGACACCGCTGGAATGCTTCCACGTTCAGCTTGCCTGTCAAACGCACTGTAGCGGGGCAGTTGTAGAGAGAACTGTTAGGCTCGAGCTGATCAATGAACCAGAGACGCTCCTGGGCGAATGAGAGCAACAAATCTTTGTCCCAATCGACGCGCTTCATAGACGGCGTCTGTATTTCTTCGCCGGAACGCAGCGCCGTTTCTACTCTCACCGCCTGCTCGACGACAGTCGGAGACTCAAAGATGACGCGCAGGGGCAACTCAACCCGAAACGCCTCCCTGATGCGAGAAATGACTTGCGTCGCCAGCAGCGAGTGACCACCCAACTCGAAGAAGTTCTCATGTACGCCGACCCGCTCCACCCGCAGCACTTGCTTCCAGATCCCGCTCAACACTTCTTCCACCGGGGTCCGCGGCGCTACGTAGCCTGTCCCGGCTTCGCCGCCACTGTACTCCGCGGCCGGCAGCGCCTTGCGATCCACTTTCCCGTTCGGCGTTAACGGCATCTCTGCCATCGTCACGAAAGCCGATGGGACCATGTACTCCGGCACTCGCTGTTTCAAGTACTCGCGCAGCTCGTGACTGTTCACCGGCGCGTCCATCACTACATAAGCCACTAACCGCGTGTCTCCCGCCGCATGCTCTCTGGCTGTCACTATTACTTCACGCACCGCCGCGTGCCCCGCCAATACACTCTCGATCTCACCTAACTCGATGCGGAAGCCTCGCACCTTCACCTGGTAATCCGCGCGCCCCACATACTCGATCTCACCGCTCGCACCGTAGCGTGCTAAGTCGCCGGTCCGGTACAACCTCGCGCCGGGTTCCGCGCTGAACGGATGCGGCACAAACCGCTCCGCCGTCTGCTCCGCTCTTCCCAGGTAGCCCCGCGCCAGCCCCGCGCCGCCAATGTGCAGCTCACCCAACGCCCCCACCGGCACTAACTGCTGCTGCCCATCCAGCAGATATATCTGCGTGTTGGCTATCGGTCTCCCGATCGGCACGCTGCTTCTCGCACCACCGCGCTCACATTCCCAAAAAGTGACATCCACGGCCGCTTCCGTCGGCCCGTAAAGGTTGTGCAACTGCGCCCCAGAAGCGGCAAAGAAACGCTGCTGCAGCTCAAACGGCAAGGCTTCACCACTACAAATCACGCGCCGCAACTTCCCGCATTTTTCTAATTCGCCACTCTCGATGAAGGCTTGCAGCATTGAAGGCACGAAGTGAATGGTCGTCACCGCCTGCGCGTTGATCACGCGCGCCAGATAAGCGCTGTCCTTGTGTCCTTCGGGTTGGGCCAGAACCAGGCGCGCGCCAGTCATCAAGGGCCAGAAGAACTCCCAAACTGAAACATCAAAACTGTAGGGGGTCTTTTGTAAGACGCAGTCGCTGGCGTCCAACTGGTAAGCAGCCTGCATCCAGAGCAACCGGTTCACGATCCCGGCGTGCGTGTTCATGACGCCTTTGGGCCGACCCGTTGAGCCTGAGGTGTAGATGACGTAAGCGAGGTTACACGGATGACACGGATCTGATCCGCGATTTTGATCCGTGTAATCCGTGGTTAATACCTGTGCATCCTCTTTCACAATCAGGACTGGTTTTGCATCTTCGATAATGGACCGCAGTCGCTCGGCTGGATACGACGGATCGAGCGGAAGATAGGCGCCGCCGGCTTTCAGGATCGCGAACAGCGAAACGACGAGATTAATACAACGCTCAAAGCAAACCGCGACCACGGTGTCAGGTCCGACCCCAAACTGCCGCAACTGCTCAGCCAAAGCGTCGGCGCGCTCATTCAACTGCCTGTAAGTCAACTGCTCGTCTTCGTAAACGAGGGCGATCGCGTCGGGCGTGGCGGCCGCCTGAGACTCGAATAATTGATGGAGCGTTAAGTGGCGCGGGTACTCGATGGCCGTGTCGTTCCACTGGACTAGTTGTTGTTCGATCTCTGCTGCGCTCAGGAGCGGCAGTTGTGAAACCGCGGTCTCGGGCTGCGCGACGATGCCCTGCAGCAACTGTTGGAAGTGGCTCGTCATCCGCTGGATGGTCGCTTCGTCGAATAAGTCTGTGTTGTACTCCCAGAAGCCTCCGACTTGCTGTCCGGTTTCGCTCATGCTCAAGGTAATGTCGAACTTCGAGGTGCCACTCTCCACCTCTATGGATTCCAGGCTGAGACCGGATAACTGCTGCGCCTCAAACGGCGCGTTTTGCAGTGCGAACATGACCTGGAAGAGAGGGTTATGGCTCATGTCCCTCTCGGGCGACAACTCTTCCACCAGTTTCTCGAAGGGCACGTCCTGATGCGCGTAGGCTCCCAGGCAAACCTCTTTCACTCTGCCCAGCAACTCGGCAAACGTCTCCTCACCACGCAACTCCGTACGCAGCACAAGGGTGTTGACGAAGAACCCGATTAAAGGCTCAATCTCCGCACGGTTGCGATTGGCGATTGGGGAGCCGATCAGGATGTCTTGTTGCCGGCTATAGCGTGAGAGCAGCACGTTGAAGGCTGCCAACAATGTCATGAACAGCGTTGCTTCATGTTCCTGGCTCAATCTCTTGAGTGCTTTCGTCAGACTGCGTGGCAGAAGAAAGTGATGAGTAGTGCCGGAATAAGTTTGTACGGATGGACGTGCGCGGTCTGTCGGCAGTTCCAACAGCGGCGGGGCTCCGGCTAATTGCTTTCGCCAGTATGACAACTCCGTCTCGAGCACCTCTCCGTCCAGCCAATCACGCTGCCACGCGGCGAAGTCCGTGTATTGAATTTGCAACTCGGGCAACGGCGATCCCTCGCCCCTGGAGAATGCTTCGTAGAGCGCGGCGACTTCTCTGACCAGCACGCCCATGGACCAGCCATCGCCGACGATGTGGTGCATGGTAAACAGCGTGACATGATGCTCCTCACCCAATCGCAGCAGTGTGGTGCGCAATAGCGGCACTTCCCACAGATGGAATGGGCGTTGCGCTTCTTCCTCGATAAGACGTTGCAGCTCCTGCTCACGCTCCGCATCGGGTAGATGGCTAATGTCGATTACCGGCACGTTGAGGGTATCGGCCGGCGTTACAACCTGCATCGGTTGTCCATCGACTATCAGGTAGGCGATCCTCAAGACCTCGTGGCGGCGAACGATCTCATTGAGCGTCTGTTCGAAAGCTGTGAGGTTTAGCTGCCCGGTCAGTCGTATTGCTGCAGGAATGTTGTAGAAAGGACTGTCAGGCTGCAACTGATCGAGAAACCACAAGCGCTGTTGGGCGAATGACAGTTTCAACTCCTGATCGCGCGGTGCTCTTTCGATGGGACGCGTATACAGTCCGTAACCGGCCTTGATTAACGTCTCCACGCTCTCGCCCAGTTTGGCGATAGTCGACAATTCAAACAGGCGACGCAGCGGCAACTCAACATCGAATGATTCGCGTATTCGAGAAACGACTTGTGTGGCGAGCAGTGAATGCCCGCCCATCTCGAAGAAGTCGTCATGAATGCCGATCGGCTCAATGCCGAGCACCTTCGACCAGATTCCAGCTAACACCTCCTCCACAGGCGTGCGCGGCGCAATGAAATCTGTTCCGAGCTCGGGACGTAACTGCTCGGGTGCGGGCAGCGCGTGGCGGTCGATTTTGCCGTTCGGTGTCAACGGCAAGCTATCCATTAACACAAAGGCCGACGGCGCCATGTACTCTGGTAACCGCTCCTGCAGGTACGAACGAAGCTCCGGGACGATCCGGCGCGCGATACCACCGCGGAGAGGATTGTTCGCGTAGTGGTCCAGCGATCTGGGGCCAGGAGCTTCCGCCAGATCGGCGAAGTAATCCGCTTCAGCAGTTTCAATACCGGCGCGGACAAAAACTACATCGTAGCTCCCGTCTGCTTCATGCCGCGCCCAGCTAATGCTGACCTTGTAATCCAGTTCATCGCCCAGCAACCACACCGAGTTCGGATCGAGACCTTCTCTACTGAGATCGCTGAGGAGAATGCGTAGTTCCCCTGCGCTCCTCGCGGTTTCGTCACTCGCGAGCAGGCGCACGAGCTGCGCGTCGGCGACGACGCGTGCGTTGGCAACGTCTTTGAAACCGAGCGCGTCCGGCTTCTCAGTGGCGAGTAGCCGCCGTAGAGTTTCGAGATCCGGCTTTTCGTCACTCCAGTTACGCCACGACACTCCGGTCTTCTGCGCCCGCTGCTGACCAACGTGGAGCACAACCTGGTAGCGGAATTTCGTCAGCTCGTTATGAGCACGTCCTCGCTTGGGAAAAATCTCGACGCCGCTGATCTGTGGCACACGCTGCTTCAGCGCATTGAAGAAGGCTGGATCGACGACGAGCTCATCCTCTTCCCTCAATCGGGCCTGCACGCGTTGTCGCAACTGCTCGCTCGTCGTGGAGTCGTCCGCCTGGCTCAATTCACCGGCGCTGTGAAACGCTTCCAGGAGGGGCAAGCTACGCACATCGCCGATGAAGATAGAACCGCCCGGCTTCAGCGCGGCTGCAGCCTTCTCCAGCACCCCAGCGAAATACTCGATGTGTGGGAAATATTGTATGACCGAATTGATGATGACAGTGTCGAAGGTTTCCGGTGTTACATCGTCGAAATCATCCGCCTCTCGTTGGAGTAACTCTACGTTCACTCCCTGGGGCACATGATTCACCAGGTTCTGTTGCACAAAATCAAGCGCCTGCTGCGAAAGATCTACTCCCCGGTAATGCGTGCATGACGGAGCAATCTTGAATAGAAGCATTCCCGTTCCACAGCCGATCTCCAGCACTCGTTGCGGATTAAGAGAGAGAATGCGTTCGACTGTATCGTCGAGCCAGTCGCGCATCTCGTCCTGCGGAATAGGTAATCCGGTGTAGGTATTGTTCCAGCCGATGGTGTTGAAGGTGAGATCATTCGACGACGCATCCTGAGTGTAAATGTCGTCGAAAATCATTTCCCAATGTGACACCTGATCGGTTGGCAGATCCTGCTTGTGCGTCGCGGGCTGCGCATCGTGAACTACGTAAGCCACCAGGCGCCGATCACCGGGCGTGTCTTCGCGGGCTGCAATGACTGCTTCCCTGACTGCCGGGTGCGCGGCCAGCACCGTCTCGATCTCACCCAACTCAATGCGGAAGCCCCGGACCTTCACTTGATGGTCTACGCGACCGATGAACTCGATACTTCCGTTCGCCACGTAACGCACTAAATCCCCGGTCCGGTAGAGCCTTGCGCCAGGCCTGGAGCCGAAAGGATTCGGAATGAACCTTTCCGCGGAAAGCTGAGGCCGGTCGTGATAGTTGCGCGCGAGGCCATCGCCACCAATGTACAGTTCACCAGCCACTCCAACCGGCACCGGTTGCAAGCTATCGTCGAGCACGTAAATCTGTGTATTGGACAGTGGAATGCCGATGGGGATCGTGGTCGCGCCGTCCGGCACTTCACTCACTAGTTGCCATGTCGAAAAGGTGGTGCTTTCCGTCGGCCCGTAGACGTGCAACAAACGCTCAGGCGCTCCGTGTGTCAGCACTTCTTTCGCCCATCTGGGATCAACGGCTTCGCCCCCGAACAGGACGTGCTTAACTGCGGAGAAAGCGGCAGGCGCTTCTCTGGCGATTTGGTTGAACAGCGCGGTAGTCAAAAAGATTGCGCTGATCTGTTTCTCTTTAATTTGGACCGCGAGCTCCTGCGGCGATAGCACGACGTCCTTGCTGATCCCTACCAGACGCGCCCCTTGCAGCCAGGCGCCCCAAATTTCAAAGGTGGCTGCGTCGAAAGAAGCATTGGAAGCCTGTGCGACTCTATCGAGCGGACTGATCTGCACGTAATTGGAATTGAAGACGAGCCGGCTGATCGCTTTGTGAGGAATGCAGACGCCTTTCGGCTGCCCGGTCGAGCCCGAGGTGTAAATCACGTAGGCCAAATTATCAGGTGTCGTCGTGATGACGGGGTTCTCTTCGCTCTGTTGCGCGATGACGTTCCAGTCGGTATCCAACCGCACCACGGTTGCCCGACACTCCGGCAACTCTTCCATGAACCGTTGTTGTGTCAACAGGACCGGGACCTGGCCGTCTTCAAGCATGAAGCTCAACCACTGTTTCGGATACGAAGAGTCCAGGGGGAGGTACGCGCCACCGGCCTTAATGATGCCAAGCAACCCAACCATCATGTTCGTTGAACGCTCGACGTATATGCCGGTGAGTGTGTCAGGCCCGACTCCGAGCGCGCGGAGGTGATGCGCGAGTTGATTGGCTCGACGATTCAATTCAGCGTAGGTGAGTTCATCCTCATCATATGCGACGGCAATGGCTTCTGGTGTCAGCGCCACCTGTGTCTCGAACAACTCGCTGAGGCAGCGGTCTTGCGGATAAGCGGCGGCAGTTTCGTTCCACTCTCGGACAATCTGCCGCCGCTCATCGTCGCGCAGTAAGGGCAGATGCGAAACCTGCGTGTCTGCGCTTGCCGCAATGCCTTCCAGCAACGTCTGGAAATGGCCCATCATTCGCTCGATGGTTGTGTCGTCGAAGAGGTCCGTGTTGTACTCGAATGCCGCGGTAAGCCCCTCCGCCGTTTCCGTCACGTCGCAGATCAAATCAAACTTTGCCGTATAGTTTTCAACCTTGAGAAGCTCGAGCGTCAGCCCCGCCAGAGTCATAGACACAGAGGGGACGTTTTGCAGCGCGAACATTACCTGGAAGAGAGGGTTGTGACTCATGTCCCTCTCCGGCGACAACTCTTCCACCAGCTTCTCGAAGGGCACGTCCTGATGCGCGTAGGCTCCCAGGCAGACCTCTTTCACTCGGCCCAGCAACTCCGCAAACGTCTCCTCACCACGCAACTCCGTGCGCAGCACAAGGGTGTTGACGAAGAACCCGATTAAAGGCTCGATCTCCGCACGGTTGCGATTGGCGATTGGGGAGCCGATCAGGATGTCTTGTTGCCGGCTATAGCGCGAGAGCAGCACCTTGAAAGCCGCCAGCAGCGTCATGAACAGCGTTGCTTCGTGTTTCTGGCTCAGTCTGTTGAGTGCTTTCGTCAGGCTCGCGTTCAGCGTGAGTGTTTGTTGTTTGCCACGAAAACTTTCGACAAACGGACGCGGGCGGTCTGTCGGCAATTCCAGTTGTGGAGCGTCTGCGAGCTGCTGCTTCCAGTAATCAAGCTGCGCTTCCAACGCTTCTTCTTTTAACCAATCCCGTTGCCAGTGCGCGAAGTCTGCATACTGGAACGGCATTTCAGGTAGAGGCGAGGGCTTGCTGCCTGCATATGCTTCGTAAATCGTCGCCATCTCCCTGATAAATACGCCCATGGACCAGCCATCGCTGATGATGTGGTGCATCGTTAGTACGAGCACATGTTCTTCTCCGTCCAGGCGCAACAAAACCGCGTGGAACAATGGCCCGCGAGCCAAATCCATCGCCCGTGCCGCTTCTTCGGACGCCGTCTGCAACACGTGGGCGTCGCGCTGTTCGCTCGACAACTCCGAAAGGTCTTTGAGCGGCATCGCCACTGTCATGGAAGGAGCAATGCGCTGCACGCCGCTTCCTCCGACCGCTGGGAAAGTTGTGCGCAGAGCTTCATGCCGGCGCACTACCTCATTGAGACTTTTCTCGATGGCAACAGCGTTGAGTGGGCCCGTGAGGCGCACGGCCTTCGTGATGTTGTAGAAAGGATTACCCGGTTCAAGCTGATCGAGGAACCAGAGGCGCTGCTGTGCAAACGACAGCGGCAGGTCACCGTTTCGCTCGACCGGCACGAAAGCCGGAGCTTCGATTCTCTCTCGCACTCGGCCGGCGGCTTCCTTGTTCAGCCGCTGCAAGAGAATTTGTCTTTTCGCCGGAGAAAGCTCCGCGACACGTTCAGTAATGCTATTCATTCAGCGCTTCCATGCTGCTTTGCCTTCAAAGTAAGAATCGCACTTGGATCGGGTCAGTACAGGGAGCGGTAGCGACCTGGTCTGTGATCAGCATGCGATTCCTAATAATTCTTGATTCCGATGGTTGGACCAGGTCGCTACCGCTCCCTGTACTGACCCGATCCAACATCGATTTCTGACTTTTGCGGCAAAACGCTTCCATGTCCGTCATTTTTGCTGACCGACGATCAACTCCGCCCCATCCTCTGACAACTCGTCCAACTCCGCTAAAAGCTGAGCCAACTTTTCAGTATCAGCCTGCTCGAGTTGCTGCGCTTCAACCGCGGCCGCGAGGGTCGCCACTGTCGGTGTTTCAAACAAGCGGCGCAACGGCAGCTCGACGTCGAAGATTTCACGCACTTGCGAGATTACCTGCGTCGCCAATAGAGAGTGTCCACCTAGCTGAAAGAAGTTGTCGTGTACGCCCACACGGTCCAACTTCAGCACCTGCTCCCACATTTCGCAAAGCACTTCTTCGATCGGAGTGCTCGGCGCAACGTACTCGACCTCGCTGGCGCTCTGGCCCGGTTCGGGCAGCGCTTTGCGATCCACCTTCCCATTCGGCGTTAAAGGCAATTCCGTGAGCATGACGAATGCCGAGGGGACCATATACGCCGGCAGTTTTTGCGCCAGATGATCGCGCAGCTCTTTAGTTACTGACGGATCGTCATCACAACCGGTGACGTAAGCCACGAGACGCATGTCCTCGCGCGCAATGACGACAACGTCCTGCACCTTGCCGCTTTCTTTCAATACTGCTTCGATCTCGCCCAGCTCGATGCGGAAGCCTCTCAGCTTTACCTGGTGGTCCCGGCGTCCAAGGAATTCCAATTGACCGTCCGGTAAAAAGCGCGCCAGATCTCCGGTGCGATACAGCCGTCCGCCCGGCTCAGTCGAGAAGCCATCGGGAATAAAGCGATCCGCAGTCAGCTCCGGTAAATTCAAGTAACCGCGCGCCAGTCCAAAGCCACCCAGATAAAGTTCACCGGCCACGCCCACCGGCGCCAGTTGCAGTTGTGCATCAAGCACGTAAGCCTGCGTGTTCGCTATCGGCCGCCCGATCGACGGGGCTTTCGTGCCGCCGTTCTCTACGGGGGCCCAGGTCGAATAAGTCGTTGACTCTGATGGTCCATACAGATTCAGGACCTGCTCCACACCTGTCTGTTGATAGACACTTTGCGCCAACACGTTTTGGAGCGGCTCGCCTGCAAGATTCACTACCCGGACTGAGTTCGGAACTGCATGTAGCCGCACCAACTCCGTCATCGCGGAAGGCACCGTGTTAATCAGTGTCACTTCATCAGCAGTAGGTAGTGTTGGCAATTCCAGCGCCTGGGCTGCAAGGACGATCTTCCCGCCCACACTGAGCGGCGCAAAGATCTCGAAGATCGAGAGGTCAAAACAGATCGACGTCGAGGCCAACACGCCAGCGAGATGCTCGGCACTGAACACTTCTTTGGCCCAATGAATGAACGCCACTGCACTGCGGTGTTCGATGGCCACGCCTTTCGGCCTTCCGGTCGAGCCCGAGGTGTAGATCACGTAAGCCAGGTTACGCGGATTACACGGATCAAAACCGCGGATTAAATCCGGATCTGATCCGCGATTTTGATCCGTGTAATCCGTGGTTAATATCAGGACCGGTTTTGAATCTTCGATAATGGACTGCAGTCGCTCGCGCGGATAACTCGGATCGAGCGGAACGTATGCGCCGCCAGCCTTCAGGATGCCGAGGATCGCAACCACCATATCGATCGAGCGCTCCATGGAGATGCCGACGAGAGTTTCCGGTCCAACACCGCGTGATCGTAAGTAATGGCCTAACCGGTCTGCCTTCTCATTCAACTCCGCGTAGCTCAGCCGCTCATCCTGGTAAACGATCGCGGTGGCTCTCGGTGTGCGATCTGCCTGGGCCTCGAACAGCTCGTTCAAGGTTAGCTGTGACGGGTACTCAACCGAGGTGTGGTTCCAGCGAGTTAACTGTTGTTGCTCGGCACGAGTTAACAGGGGCAACTCGGAGACGGACTTATCCGGATTTGCAATGATTCCCTGCAACAACGTCTCGAGGTGATCCGCCATCCGCTCGATTGTGTTTTCATCGAAGCGGTCACTGTTGTACTCGAAATAAGCTTCCAGTCCGCCGGCGGTTTCCACTGTGGCGAGCGTCAACTCGAACCTTGATGTACCGGTGTCCACATGGTATGGCTCGCTTGTCAATCCAGGCAGCGCAAGTTTCGTCTCGCCTCCGCTTTGAAGCGTGAACATCACCTGGAATATTGGCGAGTGTCCAAGGCTTCGCTCGGGCTGCAAGGCTTCGACGAGCATTTCGAACGGCAAGTCCTGGTGAGTCTGCGCCGCCAGAGTCAACTCTCTGCTTTGGCGCAGCAACTCGCGGAAAGAAGGATTGCCGGAAAGGTTGAAGCGCAACACGAGGGTGTTGACGAAGAAGCCGATCAACGGTTCGATTTCCAGACGATCGCGGCCTGCAACGGGTGAACCAATGAGGACGTCGTCCTGGTCGCTGTAGCGATGCAGCATTACGGCGAAAGCTGCGATCAGGGTGATGAAAAGCGTTGCATCTTCCTGCTTGCCAATCGCCTTGATCTCCCGGACCATCTCCGCGGGAAAATTGCGGAAGTACGTCGCCCCGCTAAGGCCCTGGACGGCTGTGCGTGGTCTATCCGCGGGTAACTCTAATATCGGCAATTCGCCGGCAAGCTGTTTTTTCCAGTAAGCGAGTTGGGGCTCCAGCGCTTTCCCACTGAGCCACTCACGCTGCCAGTAAGCGAAATCGGCGTATTGAATCGACAACTCCGCGAGCGGCGATGGCCGGTCTGTGCTGAATGCTTCGTAGAGCGCCGACATCTCACGTGCGAGGACGTTCATCGACCAGCCATCGCTGATAGCGTGATGAATCGTGAACAACAGCAGATGCTCTTCTCTATCGAGACGTAACAGCGTTGCCCGCAGCATCGGCCCGCGCGCAAGATCGATCGGCCTTCGCGCTTCTACGAAGGAGATGTGAGCGGCTTCCGCTTCACGCTCCGTCAACGTCCTCATAGACAGGTCAATGACAGGAACGTCGACAGGTGTGGGTTGCGCGATTAACTGCGCCGGTCGACCGTTCACTGCGACGAAAGTTGTGCGCAATGATTCGTGCCGCCGCACAATCTCATTCAGTGTTCGCCGGAACGCCGGCACGTCGAGCACACCGTGCAGCCGCACGCCAGTCGCCATGTGATAAACGGCGCTCTCCTGTTCCAACTGGGCAAGCACCCAAAGGCGTTGTTGCGCGAAGGAGAGAGGCAACTCGCCGTCGCGTGAGATGGGGTAAAGAGGCAACGATTTGAAATCGTCGCTGTCCTTCGCGTCCGAGATATGCGCAGCCAGACTGGCTATACTCTGCGACTCAAAGATGGCGCGCAGTGGCAACTCCACCCGAAACGCTTCCCTGATGCGAGAAATGACTTGCGTCGCCAGCAGCGAGTGACCACCCAACTCGAAGAAGCTCTCATGCACGCCGACCCGCTCCACCCGCAGTACTTGCTTCCAGATCCCGCTCAACACTTCTTCCACTGGTGTCCGCGGCGCTACATATCCGGCTTCGCCGCCACTGTACTCCGCTGCCGGCAGCGCCTTGCGATCCACTTTCCCGTTTGGCATTAACGGCATCGCTTCCAGGGTCACGAAAGCCGAGGGCGCCATGTATTCCGGCAATTGTTGTTTCAAGTACTCGCGCAGTTCGTTGCTGCTCACCGCCCCTGCTGTCTCGTCCATGACTACATAAGCCACTAACCGCGTGTCTCCAGGCCCATGCTCGCTGGCTATCACCACTACTTCGCGCACGGCTGCGTGCGTGTCCAGCACACTCTCGATCTCTCCTAACTCGATGCGGAAGCCGCGCACTTTCACTTGATGATCCACGCGCCCCACATACTCGATCTCGCCACCTGCTCCGTAGCGCACTAAGTCTCCGGTCCGGTACAACCGCGCCCCGGGTTCGCTGCTGAACGGATGCGGCACAAACCGCTCTGCCGTCAACTCCGCCCGTCCCTTGTAGCCGCGCCCGACTCCCACTCCACCGATGTAGAGTTCTCCCGGTACGCCCACCGGCAGCGGCTTGAGATGCCTATCCAACACGTACACCTGTGTGTTCCCAATCGGGCTTCCGATCAATACCCGCTTCGCGCCTGCCTCGCAGGTCCATTCCGTCGCTGCTATCGAGGTTTCCGTTGGTCCATAAGAGTGATGCAACTCCGCTCTGCTCAATTCCTGAAACTCCCGCATCACTCCGAGCGGCAACTTCTCTCCACCACTGATCACATAACGCAGACTGCGGCATTCACTCAGCCGTCGCTCTTGCACCAGCACGCCCAGTTGTGACGGCACAAAGTAAGCACAGCTCACTGAGTGTGCGGTCATGTAACTCAGCAAAGCGCTGCTCTCCAGCATCCCGGCCGGGGCTATCACCACTCGCCCGCCTACCGTCAGAGGCCAGAACACTTCCCACACTGACGGGTCGAAGTTCAGCGAGGTGTGCATTAGAAATGCATCCTCTTTGCTCAGCTCATAGCGCTGCTGCATCCACTGCACACAGTTGAGCGCGCCACCATGCGTGACCATGGCTCCTTTCGGTGTGCCCGTCGACCCCGAGGTGTAAATGATGTAGGCCAGATTTTCCGGAGCGAGGACAGGCCCCTCTTCCTGACTTGTTCTCTTTGAAGACGTTCGGGGAATGAACAAGTCGTCAACAAAGAGCACCTCAGCTTCTGTTTCAGGCAGGATTGAAAGTAATTCTGGTTGCGTCAGCAGCACTCGTGCCCGCGCATCTTCCAACATGAACCGCAAGCGCTCCCGTGGATAAGCAGTATCGAGCGGCAGATAGGCGCCGCCGGCTTTCAGGATCGCGAACAGCGAAACGACGAGGTTAAGCGAACGCTCGAAGCAGACCGCCACCACCGTCTCAGGCCCGACCCCAAACTGCCGCAGTTGCTCAGCCAAAACGTTGGCGCGCTCATTCAACTGCCTGTAAGTCAACTGCTCGTCTTCGTAAACGAGCGCGATCGCGTCGGGCGTGGCGGCCGCCTGAGACTCGAATAATTGATGGAGCGTTAAGTGGCGGGGATACTCTACGCCCGAGTCATTCCACTCGACCAGTTGTTGCTCGATCTCCGCTTCGGTCAGCAGCGGCAGTTTTGAAAGCTCGGTCTCGGGCCGCGTGACGATGCCCTGCAGCAACTGTTGGAAGTGCTGACTCATCCGCTGGATGGTCGCTGCGTCAAATAAATCTGTGTTGTACTTGATCTCTCCTTCCAACCGTGCGTTTGTTTCGACCATTTCCAACGACAGATCAAATTTCGCCGCCGTGTCCGGAATCGCCTCGACACGCATCTCTAATTCATTGAGAGTCGCAACCACTTCCGGCATGTTTTGCAGGATGAACATGACCTGAAACAACGGCCCGCGGCTCATGTCTCGCTCGGGTTGCAGCTCTTCCACCAGTTTCTCGAAGGGCGCCTCCTGGTGTGCATAAGCACCAAGACAAACTTCTCGCACCAGCTTGAGAAGTTGAGAGAATTTGGCCTCCGGCGAAACCTGCGTGCGCAAGACGAGCGTGTTGACGAAGAACCCGATCAACGGCTCGAGCTCGACGCGGTTGCGACCGGCAATCGGAGTCCCCACCACGATGTCTGTTTGTCCGCTGTAGCGAGAAAGCAATACCTTGAAGGCCGCCAATAACGTCATGAACAGCGACGCTCCCTCGCTTCGGCTCAACGCTTTCAGTCCGGCGCTTACTTCCGCCGGGACGTGAAACGAATGGCTCGCTCCGCGGTATGTCTGCACCGCCGGACGTGGTCTATCCGTAGGCAGCTCGAGCACCGGCGGTGCTCCGCTCAGTTGTTTGCGCCAGTACGATAGCTGTTGTTCGAGAGCCTCACCTCGCAGCCACTCGCGCTGCCAGACCGCGAAGTCTGCGTATTGAATTCGTAACTCCGGCAGCGGCGACACTCCTCCTCTGGAAAATACTTCGTAGAGGGCAGCGATTTCTTTAAGGAGGACGCCTACTGACCAGCCGTCGCAAACGATGTGGTGTGTGGAGAAGAGGACGATGTGGTGATCTTCGGCCAGCCGCAATAACGTGGCCTGCATGATCGGCCCATTCGCCAGATCGAAACGTCGTGCTGTCTCGTGGGCTATCAACTCCTGGACGCGGTCCCGGCGCGACTCCGTGTCGAGCTGGCTGAAGTCAAAGAGCGGCAGCGTCAGGAGCAAAGCCGGCGCAATCAGTTGGACTGGTTGATCGTCTATAACACGGAAGGTAGTGCGCAACACCTCGTGCCGGCGCACAACTTCAGACAAACTTCGCTCCAGCACATCAATCTCGAGCGCGCCCCGCAGGTGTGTTACACCGAGCGTGTTGTAAAAGGCGCTGTCGCTCTCCAACTGATTGAGGAACCAGAGTCGCTGTTGGGCGAACGACAGCGGCAACACTTGCTCGCGCGAGACCGGCTCGAGCGGCGATGTCTCGATTACCGGTGTCGAGACAGTGGCGTGCATAACTGCGTCGATGCGAGTAGCCAATTCGGCAATAGTTGGAAACTCGAAGATGACATGCAATGGCAAGTCGACATGAAACGTCACGCGGATGCGCGAGTTCACCTGCGTCGCCAGTAGGGAGTGACCACCCAACTCGAAGAAGTTCTCATGTACTCCCACACGTTCCAGCTTAAGCAATTGCTCCCAGATCCCAACCAGCACTTCTTCCACTGGGGTGCGCGCTGCTATGTAGGCGTCTCCACCACCCCGCTCCAGTTTCGGCAACGCTTTGCGATCCACTTTTCCATTCGGCGTCAGCGGCATCTCCTCGAGTGTCACGAAAGCTGAAGGAACCATGTACTCCGGCAGTCGCTCCTTCAAGTACGCGCGCAACTCATTGCTGTCTATCGCTTCGTCACTGACTACATAAGCCACGAGCTGCTTGTTGCCCGCTGCATCCTCACTGGCTATCACCACTACTTCACGCACGGCTGCGTGTGCACCCAGCACACTCTCGATCTCTCCTAGCTCAATGCGGAACCCGCGCACTTTCACCTGCTCATCAGCCCGGCCTATGAACTCCAGGTTCCCGTCCGGCAAGTACCTCACTAAATCTCCCGTCCGGTACAGTCGTGCGCCAGGTTCTGTGCTGAACGGATGCGGAATGAACCGTTCAGCGGTCTGCTCGGGTCGATTCCAGTACCCGCGCGCCAGCCTTTCACCGCCAAGGTACAGTTCGCCCGTTACTCCCACCGGCGCCAACTCCATTGCGGCATCCAGCACGTAGACGTGGGTGTTCGAAATGGGCCGTCCGATCGCGGGCGCACTCGCCTCGCCGCCGCACTCCACCACTCCGCTCGTCGCCACCACCGTACACTCCGTTGGTCCGTAGTGATTGACGAGTGCGAAACCCAATCCTGCTGCCGGTCGTTGCCGCAGCCGATCTCCGCCCGTCAATACCACTCGCAAACTATTGCGCTCGCTCCGCTGCTCACGCATCTCCCACAGCGCTGTCTCGGCCAACGGTGTCGGCAAAAAGCAAACCGTCACGCCTTGTCCCGCGAGCCACGGCAACAGTACCGGCGACATGACTCGCTCGTTCGAAACCACTACGAGGCTTGCGCCACAGGCGAGGTAGGGCCACGTCTCCCACACCGAAGCGTCGAAGCCGATGCCGGCCACGAGGCTGCCGCGGTCTTGTGATGTCAGTTGATAAACGTCACAGTGCCAGTGGACCAGGTTGCTCAAACCGCGGTGGGTGACAGCGACGCCTTTCGGTATGCCGGTCGAGCCTGAGGTGTAAATGATGTAGGCGAGATTATCGGGTGAGGAGGAAAGAGCCGGGTTCTCGGTACTGCGGTGGCTGATTGTCCGCCATTCTCTATCGATCTCAATGACCCGCGTCTCACTCAGACCTGCGGCGAGTTTTGAGTGGGTCAGCAACATGCCGATACCAGCATCCTGCAACATGAAAGCGAGTCTCTCGTGTGGGTACTGCGGATCCAGAGGCGCGTAAGCTCCTCCGGCCTTCAACACTCCGAGCATCGCAACTACCATTTCGACGGAGCGCTCCATGAGCACACCTACGATGGATTCAGTTGTTACTCCAGACTCTTGCAGGTAATGCGCCAGGCAGTTAGCTCGCTCGTTCAACTGTCCATAAGTTAATTGCTCGTCTGCGCAGATGAGAGCGATTGCCTCAGGTGTCGATGCGGCCTGAGCTTCAAATAATTGGGGGATGGTCAGGTCGCGGGCGTAATCAATTGCCGTTTCGTTCCACTGCGCGAGTTGCTGCTGTCGCTCACGTTCAGTCAATAACGGCAGTTGTGAAATCTGTCTGCCGGGATGCTCGACGATTCCCTTGAGCAATTGCTGGAAGTGATGAATCATCCGTGAGATCGTCGCGTGATCGAATAGATCGGTGTTGTATTGCAGGCAGGCAGCGAGTTGTCCATCCACCTCGGCCATCACTAACGTCAGATCGAACTGGGCCACCTGCTGATCGAGCGCAAGCGTTTGCAGCGTGAGGCTGCCTAGATCGATCTGTATGCCCGCTTCGCCTGTAGTAACAGCCGCTAAGTTGCGATCAATTAAGTGTGAATTCTGCAGGACGCAGGCGACGTTGAAGAGTGGCGAATAGCCTGGATCGCGTTCCGGCTGCAAGGTCTCGACTAATAAAGGAAAAGGATAATCCTGATGCTGCAAAGCACCCAGTACGGTTTGGCGAACGTCCGCTAAAAGTTTTGTAAATTGAGGGTCGCCGGAAAAGTTCGTGCGCAGGACCACCGGGTTGACAAAATATCCCATGACTCCGGCGAACCTTGCCCCGCTTCGTCCCGACGCGGTCGTGCCTACTATTACATCTTCCTGTCCTGTATATCGGAACAGAAGCGTTTTGAAAGTCGCCAGAAGCGTCATGAAGAGGGTGCTCTGGTGCTGCTCGCTGAGTTGTTTCAAAGATCGCGTGAGACCGGTAGCCAGGCGAATGTTCTCGGAAGCTCCCCTGTATGTTTGAACGAGCGGGCGCGGGCGATCGGTAGGGAGCCTGAGCACAGACAATTGCCCGTCAAGTTGTTTCTTCCAGTACTCCTCCAACTCTTCACCCACAGAGCTTTGCAACATCTGCGTCTGCCAGCGGACGAAGTCTGCGTACTCTGATCCAGCAGACGCGCGGCTCAACTTCTTCCCCGACTTCGCGGCCCCGTACGCGAGGCTCAACTCGTGCAAGAAGATTCCAAGCGACCAGAAATCCGTCACGATGTGGTGCGCCGACAGCAGTACGACGTGCTCATGATTCGAGCATTCGTAGAGAACGACACGCAGCAGTGGTCCCTGTTCGAGGTCAAAGGGACGTTGCGATTCTGCGTTCAGCCGCGCGCGCAGTTCTGTTTCGTCCCAATCTGAAGCGTCATATTGCTCAAAAGCTATTTCGCTGTGTTCGTGAACAAGCTGTGCGGGCTGACCGTCAATGGTCTTGAAGGTGCTTCGTAGCGCCGCGTGAGAATCCACCAACGATTGCAACGCCAGCCGGAAGGCGGCTGCGTTTAACGGACCAAAAATGCTCACGGCGCTCGTGATGCTATAAGCAGTGCTGCCGGGCGCCAGTTGTTGCATGAACCACAGGGCGCGTTGTCCGTGTGAAAGACGACCTTCGGCGACGGCCGGCGAGAGGTGAAGCGGTTGCGGCGCCACGGACGGACTTTCCAATTGGGCCAGAACGTTTGAAACTAATTCTGAAATGCTCCCGCTATGTAATAGCGTCACAGGGGAAAGGACCACACCCAGAGAAGTTTCGATTTCGTGTGACAGCTCGACTGCCAGCAAAGAGTCCACGCCATAACGCGTAATCGGCTGGTTGACATCTATCTGTGTTGCATAGATTCGGAGGCGAGCTGCTAGTTGCGATACCAGCCAGTCGTTAATGGTTTCTGCACTCAAAAGGAGGCCGGCTGAAACCGTGTCCCCTGCGGTCGTTTCATTCCAGTCGCTGACTGTTTGTAATTCCCGCCGCAAATATGCGGCTCGGCAGGCGTGACGCTGAATCTTTCCGCTGGAAGTCTTCGGCAGAGTTCCCGACTTGATGAGTACGACGGCATAGAGCTGCACCTCGTAGGACTCTGAGACGGCCTGTCGCATTTGATCCGCAATCACATCCGGTTCGAGTGCTATGCGCTGATTAACTTCATGCACAATCACCAGCCGCTCTTCGCCAGCCACGTCTACCGAGAAGGCCGCACCACCACCCGCGCGCAACGCCGGATGACAACGCGCAACAGTCGCCTCGATGTCCTGTGGGTAAAGGTTGCGGCCACGAATGATGAGGAGATCCTTGAGCCGTCCGGTGACAAACAACTCTGCTTCGCTCAGGAACCCGAGGTCACCCGTACGCAAAAACGGGCCGTCGCCGGTATCCGCCAGGTAAGCTCCAAACGTTTGTGCGGTCTCTTCCGGACGATTCCAGTAGCCGGCGGCGACGCTCTCACCCGAAACCCATATCTCTCCGACTTCGCCCGCAGAGCAGAGCGTCAGCGATTCGGGATTGACAATCGTTACTGTCTGGCCCATCGCTGTACTGCCGCACCCTACAAGCGCCTTGGCCCCGTCGCTTTCAACACACGCCGAGATGCGATTGCTTTCGAGCTCGCGTGCATCGATGAGTTTGACGTGCGGCCTTTCCGCCATTCCTCCACCTGAAACAAGGAGTGTGCTTTCCGCAAGCCCATAGCACGGATGAAATGCTTCACGCCGGAACCCGCACGGCTCGAACGCCGCTGCGAAGTGTTCCATAGTTTCCGCGCGCACAGGTTCCGCACCGTTGAAGGCCACGGTCCAACTGGTCAGATCGAGTTGCGCTCTTTGTTCGTCAGTGATTTTGCGGACGCACAGATCGTAGGCGAAGTTTGGGGCACCGCTCGTCGTTGCCCGGTAGCGTGTGATGGCCTGTAGCCAGCGAAAGGGTCGCTGGAGGAACGCCATCGGCGGCATTAGAACACACTGCGCTCCGAGATAAAGAGGTTGGAGAACGGTGCCGATGAGGCCCATGTCGTGATACAGCGGCAGCCACCCAACAATGATTGAACGTTCGCTTTGATCGAACGCAAGCTGGATCATTCGCTCGTTGTGCAGCAGATTAGCGTGCGTGACCATGACGCCTTTTGGGGCCGCGGTGGAGCCGGAGGTGTACTGCAGGAAGGCGAGGGTGCGCTCATCAATTTTCGGCTCACGCCACGCATCCGCGAGATCTCTTTGAGCGTCTTCGCTCGCCAACCATCTCAACTTGTTCAAACCGGCTACTGCCGCGAAGCTGAACTGAATCCTGGACAGAAGTTGTTGTGTGGTGAGGACAATGCTCGCCTGAGAATCGGCGACGATGGTTTCCAGCCGTTGTATTGACTGGTTAAGCCTGGGGGGATAAGCGGGTACGGCAACGGCGCCTGCATACAAGCATCCGAAGAAAGCCGCGATGTATTCCAGCCCCGGCGCAAACAACAGCAGCACGCGCTCTCCTTCGGCATCGTTGGCTTGTAACATTGCGGCGATGGCGCGTGCTTGCCGGTCCAACTCGCCAAAGGTCAGAACACCCTCTTCCGTTTCACCCGCATTGAGCAGGGTGTACGCAGTGCGTTCCGCCTGCTCGGATGCTCTGGCGCGCAGGATGTCGATAAAGCTGGTCGACGTACTGATGACGTCTGAATAATCCAGAGATGTGATGCTCATGACAAAAACGCGTGTGCGCGATGGGTTTTAGGATTTCTCTGTGCAGTCTCTGTGTTCTCTGTGCCTCTGTGGTTGTTTTTCCAACGCAATCGTTAACCACGGAGACACAGAGAACACAGAGGGTGCACCGAGAAGAAATACAAATTAGGTGTTCTAAAAAGTGAAAGTCTTACTGATGAGGGTCGAGTCGCTGTAAGGCAGCAGAGACGCCGGCATCGTGTCGGCCGGCCTGGCTGTTTGGGAAGCGCTGAGCTGTGGGAGCTCATATGACTGGTCCATCACCCTGATTTTCACGGGCTCGTGCGATCTCACCTGCAAGGTCAAATCAATTCCTTCAGGTGGCAGCGCCTGATAGTTCATTCCCCATCGTCTCCCCCGTGCGCCGTCCTGGTCCACCGGCTTGCCTTCTACTACCGCGTTGAGCACTTCGACGTCCGAGTCAAGATAGACCCTGACAGATGGTGCGCCGCGCGGCGAAGTGACACGCACCCTCAGGCTGCGCACGTCACTGCTATCTTTACTATCGCTCAATAGCTCAACGTTCGGAGCGGCCAGCTCCGCGAGTGGGGCAGGGCTATACAGGAGATTGAATCTCACGGGAACGTAGTCATTAATCGAGCCTCTCCGCGCTCCTGATGAAAAGAACTGCGATGTGTAAGCATCCGGTTTCGGATCTAAAGTGGCCCAGACCGCCTCTCGCGTGTCGGCGTTTTCGCCGTAGAAAATGCTGTTCTGCCGCGGGTGTCCTTCGTCGAATCCTGAGACGGTGCTTCCAGCCACTATGCAGCCGAGGAAAACTAATGCGGCAACGGCGGGGACCACCCACTTGTTCGACCTGGTTACCAGGCTCTGCAGCGGGAGTAGTAAGCCAAGCAACAGAGTGACGAGCAACATCAATGCGATGAGCCCGGTCATGCCCACCGCTATGTAAACGAAATAGATAATCGGCGCCAGCAGCAAAAAACCGGGAATCGTGGAGAGCAAAAGCACGATAGAACTCTTCGTTGAAATCGTGCGACTCGCGTCCGTCAGAAAAATGACGCCCAGACCGATAAGACTAAACAGCAGCGGCCACGCCAACAGGTAACTACCGCCCGGCAACAACACGCCGGTTGCAATCGTCAGTAGCAGCCACCAGGCCAATGCGCCCAGCCAAATATTCGGCGCCGATGTCTTTCCCCGGAACAGTAAATTGACGACTGAGAAGACTGCGAGCGCCAACGCAATGAAGCCGCCGGCATAGATATTCTGGTGGTATGTGTCGCCGAGAGGGGGCAGGCCGATCCGATCGCGAAACGCCTGTAACACCCACCAGACCAGGGCCGTCACAAGTGAAGCGGCGATGGTGGCGGTGAAGAAGGCTAAGACTCCCAGCAACGTTCCCTTCAGAGTTAATTGCTTTTTCTTTAAACCGAGCGCCGCCACAGCGACAAAAAGCAACGTCACCACAATCACGAGTGGAAGGACCCAGCGCTGCGAATAGTAGAAGGTCGTGTTGAAGATATTGAAATAAACTGCATTGCCTTCTTTCTTTATTTCTTCCTTGCCATCGCCAAACTGGTGCGCAAGTGCGAGGGCGTATGAGCCCTGATGTTGAAGACTACGCTCATCCGCGTTGGCGACATTATCCAGACGGCTATGGTAATGAGTCAGGCCGTTCAGGTAGGCAAAGTTGAGACCGGCCAGCCCGGCTCGTCTGAACTCGGTGAAGTCCGTGCTGTTGGGCAACCGCTTATAGATTTCAGACGACAGCGAAGTGGTAACGGGATACGGCGCAGACCTGGCAAATCCCCTGATCAATGCTCCATTTTGATTACTCGTCTCAAACATGATTGCTGAGCCACTGTTGCCGCGCGCATCAAAATTGAGAACAAGCCCAACGTCTTTCGCCCACGGGTGTTCGTCGACAAAGGCCTTCGCGCCGAGCAAGCCGGCCTCTTCCCCGTCGGTGAAGAGAAAAATGAGATCGTCTTTTAGGGGTGTGCTGGATTTCAGGGCGCGCGCTGTTTCAAGCAGGGTTGCGACGGCCGTGCCATTATCGCTTGCGCCAAAACTATTCACCGTGGAATCGTAGTGGCTGACCAGCATAATGGCCCTCCCGCTTTCCACCCCTTTAAGACGCGCGACTATGTTCTCGACGTGCCCCGCCGCGAAAGGCGCGCCCGAGCTTGTATTGACTACCGAGGTTTTCTGAATCTCTGGCGATAGACCAAGGGCCGTCAGCTCACTCGCAATGTAATCGCGCACTTTGGCGTGCTCGTTCGAGCCGATGGGATGAGGGTGCTGCGCGATAACCGCAAGATGCTTCATGGCGCGAGCAGCTGAGAAGTCTGTGGCTGGCGCATCGGCACCGGCGACGGCGGGCTGTTGTGACTGATGTAGCCCGATGTAAGCAAAAAGCGCTACAAAAAGGATTATCAAAAAGCTTACTACCGTATCCTTCTTCGCCGTCACGACGCCGACGCTGGGTTGTGCCGCTACGTTTGCCGGTATGTGTGCCTGAACCATTAGCAGACCTCCAATGCTTCCTTAAACTCCGAGACAGGAACTAACAAATTGTGAGTAGTGCTGTTACCACTTAAAAAATATTCAAAGAGCGAATGACGAACAGGCTCGATCGAGTCGTGCGGACGATAAATGGCGCCGGCCCCGCTCGGGATACCAAGGCCACGGAGCGCCCCTTTCATTTCTACGACCAGGCTGATCAACTCTTTCCATCCGTTGTTTTCTTCATGCGCTCCGATGATGTAGGGAACGAGCTTAAAAGTTTCGAGCAAACCAACGGACGATGCCGCCCCCCAACCCAATTGCACGGCGCCGGCGGATACGCCGATCAATAACGCCCGCTCGTGATATCTTCTGACCAGAGCTTCACCAAACCCGTTCTGTTGAAAGGCATTCCAACCGGTCTCCACGTCTCCTCCGGAAAGAAGGATCAGATCAGCTTCCTCCATAAAGGCCGCATCGGCGGCGGGAAAGGACGCGCGAATCATTCGACAATCCCTGACGCCAATGCCTTCCATGCCTGCTTTAAAAAGCTGGTAAAAGTCAGGCTGGTCATTGTTGGAAGCACCGAGGTAGGCTGCTTTCGGGTTCTCCTTCACAATCTCGCTTCTGAGCGACTCAAAGAAAACAGAGTCGTCCTGCCTCCAAAATAAGAGTTGGCTATCTGCCAAAAGGTAGATCGGTTTGAGTGCTTCACTCATGATCTCCTCCTGATGCTGCGAGGCGCTGCGTGTGAATGTTTTGATCGAGGTGCCGGTGGTTAGATTAAACTCGACATCGCTCTTCTCTGCGCAACCTCTGCGTTCTCTGCGTCTCTGCGGTTAACCTAATTCACAGCAATAACTCACCGCAGAGACGCAGAGAACGCAGAGGTTGCGCAGAGAAATCAATAAATCGGTTCAGCTACGTTAGTGGCTCGCGCTGTTGGGACACTGAATAGGTTCCTCGAGCCAGGAGGCGGCAGGGAAAGAGTCCAGAAACGTCCCTGTCTGTAGTGCGTTTGCTCTATCGCAGACAAATTTGCCGATGGCGACGTCCAGAATACCCAGGCCGAAAGGACTGAAAACGGTGATGTCGTTTGCATTCGTTTTTGCGGGGGCCGTGCCGTTCATTACCTCTGCGAGAGTCCCGCGGACGAAATCCCTATTGCCCATGATTTGCTCCACCAGATGAATCGACGTTTCGGCGCGGCACACGTGATCGATGTCATCGACGATGTTGTCGCTGGCAAGGATCGCCTCTGTCATTAGATCGCGTAGAGACACATGAAGAATCGTAGTCGCCGGCGCGCAAACGGAAAGATCCGGGACGAAAGGAGTCAGCGCCGTCGTCGCAAAGGACAGGAGTGACGACGACTTCAAAACCGATTCAAGATCTTTGACCGGCTCAATCGTGACTCCGCGAAATACGCTCTCGCATTTCCGCGCGAATTGCGTTGCCCGTTCGTCGCTTAAATCGAAGACCACAAAATGATTCAAGTCCGGATAAACAGCGCGGAGAAACCGTACGATTTCAAAGTTGATCCGCCCTGTTCCGATCAGGCCAGCGCGTGTAACGTCTCCCTGGTGCAGGACCTGGGCGGCCAGGGCAGCGCTTGCCGCAGTTCGTTTTGCGCTGATTACCGAACCTTCCACGATCGCTTTGAGACGGCCGGTGCTCGTCGAGTTCAAAATCATCGCTGCTGACGCCCGCTCCAGGCCGAGCTCCAGATTGCCGGGAAAGGAAGAAATCCATTTCATTCCGGCGAGGGCGAATTGACCGCCGAGGTACGAAGGAAGAGCAATAATTCTGTTTCGCGGATTATTTGGGAAACGTAAAAACGTGGAATGAGGCAGAGATGTCTCCTGCTGCGCATGAGTTTCGTAGGCAGTCCTAACGACGTCGATGATCTCCTGCTCCTGCCCACTCAGCAGAGAAAGCACCTCGCTGCCCTTTAATACTAATATGTCAGCATCTCGCATAACTCCTCCTCCTCCTTTTTCTCCCACAGATGGTCCACAGCACCGAAGTGTTCCATAACCCATGAGTCAGAAAAAATCGTATCCAGGTAACGTTCCCCACGATCGGCGAATATTAAAACGCAGGTGGCATTCTTTGGGATGTAGGGACGGTAATAATCCAAGGCCGAGAAGACGCCTCCCGAAGAGCCGCCGGCCAGAATAGCTTCCTGCATCACTAAACGACGGCAACCTACTACGCAATCCAAATCAGTGACCTGTACAAAATCATCAGCCAGCCCGTCTCTGAACAGAGGTGGGACAATAGCTGCCCCATGTCCCGGAATCAGTCTCTTCGATTTCTCACCGCCAAAAATCACGCTCCCTACCGCATCGACGGCGATGAGTTTAGTTTTCAGATCATGTATGCGCAGGTATTCGGCGCATCCTCGCATCGTGCCGCACGTGCTCGTTGCGCAAAAGATAAAATCCACGTCACCATCGAGGGCCGCGATTATCTCCCCAGCAGTCTGGCGGTGAGCGTAAGGGTTATATGGATTCGAATATTGATTGGGCCAAAAACTATTCGGCACCGTGGCGCGGAGAAACTCTACACGGTCAATTCGTGCCTGCAGAAATTCTCCCGTCCTTGGATGGGGGGTTGAGACTAAGTCAATTTCTGCCCTGTAAGCACGAAGAATGTTGATGTTCTGCGCTGTAGTTTTCGGGTCAACGACACAAATAAAGCGCAACCCATAAAACGCACACGCTTGCGCCAGGCCGATGCCCATATTTCCTGAGCTGGACTCGATAACTACCGTGTCCGCGCCAATCTTTCCGGTTTCCCAGCCGTGCTTGATTATGGATGCCGCAGTTCGATCCTTGATGCTGCCACCAGGATTGAGCGCTTCCAGTTTCGCATAGAGACGAAACGAGATGTCGGGCACGTTTTGCAATCGGACCAAAGGTGTGTCCCCAATTGCTGAGAGGATACCTTCATTCATGGGTTTCATATGGATATGTTTGAAGGGAGAACCTTCGAAGTTAAAAGGGTTAAGATATTGATTTCTCTGTGCAACCTCTGCGTTCTCTGTGCCTCTGTGGTTAACTAATTCAAAAGCAACAACTCACCACAGAGACACAGAGAACACAGAGGTTGCACAGAGAAGAACGATCTCAGGATTTTTGGTGTAAAGCGGTTAAGATATCGCCTGGGTTGTTTCGTAGACTGGAACTTCGAACTTCAACGTGTTCTTACAAAAATCCAACCACTCAGGAGTGATGTTCGCGAAGATGATGTTTTCGTCGATGAAGATGTCGTCGGTCACCACAAAGTCTTCCTGTAGATAGAAGAAATCAGAGTCGGTTCGTTCTCTTGGGACCGTCACTTTCTTGCCATCGATCTCTCGCTCTCCCTTTCTGAGGTTTTGAGTATCTTCGGTCCAGTTGCCGTACTCACGAAACCGCGTTACGGGATAAGCCTTACAGTACCTGCCTTTTCTTGCCATCTCTCTTTTTGCTCCTTGATGAAGTGTTGTTGGATTACCAATTAAACCTTTGCGAACCGGCGAACGAGGAGATGTGGTGTGTTGGAAGCTCCAGCAGGCATGAGGGGTATTCCACGTTTAATTTGGAGTTCGACTTCGTCCGTGGGGTAACGATAGTTCGAAATTGGCAGGTCCACATTTCCTCGTGATCGCCTATGCAACTCGATAAGAATGTTCATGGTTAGAAATTGTTTGGGATTAAGTTGAGGCGAGGGATTCAGCTTACGAAAATTGCCAGTAACAAATCCGCCTGGTCAGGGCCTTGAGGAAAGAACTCTGTGCAACCTCTTGTGTCTGAGTCAATTATGATTGTTGTGTGTGTTAACCAGCACACGAGGTTGCACAGAGAAAACCAAATACCGCCCTCGGGTTGTCCCGTCGTGTCCGAGTTTCAAGGGGACGTAAAGCAGGATGTCTCACTTCACTCGTTGCCAGGGTGCTCAAACTCCCAAAAGCGCGCGCCACTGGCGGAACCGGACAACCCGAGCCTTGTCTAAGTCGCGACGTTCACCGCGCCGCCTGAGCTTGTTCGGCCATTTGCTTTCTCAAGCTGAGTGGCCGCATGTCCGTCCAAACTTCCTTGATGTGGGCCAGACAGTCCGCTTTCGGTCCTGTCTTTCCCACGCTGGTCCAACCGAGCGGGTTCTCGCGGTCCGCCGGCCAAATGGAATACTGCTCTTCGTGATTCATTACGACGTTGTAGATGGTCGTGTCTTCTCTTTCTTCACTCATCTGCTTTTGACTCCTCGTAAATTTGTAATCATGCGCTGGCCGTCGCGACCTTGTGAACTAACTCTCTATCAACCACCACGTGAGCCTGAAAATTCACTGTGTTCAATAAGATTCTCACGCGCTCACTATCCTGAATCTTGCGATCAAAGACGCCGTAGAAGCCCTTAAAACGGCCGTCTTTGATAATCACTTGATCACCGGCTTCGAGTTTCTCGAGCTCCTCGAGGGTTCTCACAAAACCATCCGGTCCAATTCTGGATCGAATCAAGTCAATGATTTCGTCCTCAATCGGAGTCGGTACACCGGTGAGAGTCAATACACTATGGACCCCTCTGGTAAACCGCACTCGGTGGTATTCCTGGTTGAATCTGAAGCGACTGAAGATGTAACTCGGAAACATGTGCTTCGACACCCGAGTCACCTTGTTCGTAAATTCGTTGACCTTATTCACCCGCACTTTTGGAGTTAGCGTTTCAATGCCCCAGTTCCGCAGGTTGGCGCTGGCGCGCTCTTCCTGTTGGGGCTGAGTGTGGACCACATACCAGTTAAGAATGTCCAGGTTTTCCACTGACTTGCCCTCCGGTGAATTCCTCATTTGAACAAAGCTGCCGCACTTTGTACCGCTTAGCTTGTTGCGATCAAAGTTTTTGCGATCGGTGGTGAGTGCGAACTGCCTGAGCCGCTTACTGAGGCGACTCCTCGCGCGCACATTGGTTTCGGTTTACGCTTCGCTCACGAAGCGGCCACCGTCATCAAACTCAACAACTCAGTTATCCAACGACTTTCTGATTTGATTCAGCATCGCTTGAATGTCCTGAACGTTGTGAGCATCCCGGCGGACCCGATATATCAATCTTGAATCGGATCCTTTCTCCTCTGCGATCAACCCCTCGGCGACGAGTTTGGCTACCGCTTCGGAGACAGTTTCGGTTTCGAACTTTATCCGTTGATGCAGCAACCACCACTCGACTATCCCTTCGAAAGTATCGCCAGCATCGGGATTGTCCATGAGATAAGCGAGGATGTGATAACAAGCCTCCCGCTCTTCTCTGGTTGGATCGCTTCTCATTGTTTGCCTCGACCTTGTCTATGCATTTACCGTGCAATTAAAAAACGTTGACGGTTTTTGCTGTCTTTCAACTATCAAAATGGGTCTTTCTGCCCACCAGGATTGCGGTCTCGTAAATACAACCGCTGTTTTAAAGAACTTGGACCAGGGCAAACTTAACCAAGCTGAAACTGCCGATTGCCCTGCTCACTACCATTCGGCAGCTTGAATTTCTGAACATCGATCTTGTGTTTTCGCATCAACTCCCAAAATGTCCGCCTCTCTTTTTGCGCCGCCTGCGCGGCCTTCGTGATGTTTCCTCTGTAGGCGGTGAGCAGGTTCTGGATGTAGTCTGCTTCAAATTGGGAAACGACCCGCGCCTTCATTTCCTGGAACGACAATCGATGCGGTTGCTCATAGGCGCCTGGCAAGACGATGTGATGGTCCTGAATTATCCTCTCCGTACATAGGACCACCGTACGCTCGATCACGTGTTCCAGCTCTCGCACGTTGCCGGGCCAACTGTAGAGCAGCAGTTTGCGCTCTGCGTCTGGAGAAAAATCGATTGCGGGACTGTTTAGTTTCCTTGCGTACTGAGCGAGAAAATGGCGCGCAAGGATAATGATGTCGCTCGAGCGCGCGCGTAATGGCGGCAGCACGAGGGGAACAACATTCAATCGATAGTAGAGGTCGCGGCGAAGCGTTCCAGCCTTAACTTCAGCTTCCAGGTTCGCGTTTGAGGCCGCAATGATTCGCACATCGCCGGTCAATGACTTGGTGCTGCCGAGCGGACGATATTCTCTGCTCTGCAGAAAGCGCAACAATTTGACCTGGGCCTGCAGGGACAAGGAATTGACTTCATCGAAAAAGAGCGTCCCCTGCTCTGCCTCCTGGATCAAACCATTACGTGACCCTGAAGCTCCCGTGAAAGCGCCGCGGTCGTGACCAAACAATTCATTCTCCATCAACTCAACCGGAATAGCGCCGCAATTGATTGGAACGAAAGGTTTGCCGGCCCGGGAACTCAGATAGTGAATCGCGCGGCCCACCATCTCTTTTCCAGTTCCCGTCTCACCGGAGATCATCACTGTAATGTCTGACTTGGCTACGACCGGGATCTTGCTGATCTCAGCAATGAAAGCGGGGCTCTCACCGATGAGTTGTTGTAATCCAAGCTTCTGGATCATGGCCTGCTGCGCTCTTTCCTGACGTACCGGATGCATCAGCCGCCTGAGGCGGATGAGAACCTCTGATTCGCGCAGCGGAAGAATAAGAAAATCAGCGATGCCCGGCCTTTCCAGTGCGCTCAACTCTTCTTCCTGGACGTTTTCAACGGCCACCACGATTGGCGCAGTTACAGGTCCAAGTGTCCGGAGGAGCGCATCCAGAGACTTCATCTGAACGCAAGGAAGGGCCAGGAGGATCAGTAACGGCTTCTGTCTGAGAATTATCTTAGACAGCTCATTATTGCTTCCGTCGACCTCCTGGCTCGTATGGCAGGCAACTTCAAACCCTCGATCGGGACTGGACTCCAGAGTCTGGCGCAGGGTTTCCCCAACATGCCCACTGCGCTCAAATTGCAATAACAATACGACTTCTGATTCCATAACTTTCGTCACCCCACCTTGGGTTCCTGTTAGGTTCATCACCAGACGCCGACAGATTAGACCTGTCGGGGCTGGGAGTCTTTAATGAGTTCCTATTTAATTGCTAACGGCTGGGAATTGCGGAAAGTGGCCGAAAATCAGGAATTTTGCCCAAAATTTGAGGGAAATAATTGACTGACTAAGGGCTCATGCGGCCTTGCCCGAAAAGTGTTTTGAATCACCCTTCGGGTCTTCTCTGCGCTCTCTGCGTATCTTTGTGTCCTCTGCGTTAAAGTTAGCCCTGGGAAACCTTTAACGCAGAGGACACAGAGATACGCAGAGAGCACAGAGAAGAGTCCAACACAGCAATACACGCTCTTTAAGTACATTTCGGGCAAGGCCGGGGCTCATGCTAAGCTTCCCGCACTATGCCGCCCGAAGTAATTACGGCTATCTCTTTGGTCTGCGCTGTCGCGGGCTTCCTCAACATTGTCTACAAGCGGATCGAACCCTTTTTAAAAAGTCGAAATTGTTTCGGTGGATGAGAGTCTCGGATAAACTGTGGGCAGCCGGCTCACAGTTTCGAATCGATATCGTCCGAAGACCTTGAGACCTCTACTATCGACCGAACCTTCCACTCAAATCCTGGGGGTTGACTTCCGGGACGGACTGCAAGGAGAATGGGCCGCAGTTCGCCCAGGTTCTCAACCTCCGACTCGACGGCAGTTTAGACAGCTCTTACTAAAGATGAATCTACATATCCCCCCCTCATCGCGCGCTGGTCGGATTGTGCTCGTGCTCGCGCTCGCCTGTTTGCTTGCAGTTTTTGCGAGCGTAATTTTGGTCGGAGCACAAAACGCCGACAACAACCTTTCAACAGCAAACACAGCCGCACCGACCAGAGCCAGAGTCGCGGAAAGTTTCGGCAGGTTGCCGCTCAGCTTTGAGCTTAATAAAGGACAGATCGATAAACAGGTGAAGTTCCTGTCTCACGGACCGGGTTACGATCTGTTTCTGACCTCGACCGAAGCTGTCCTGCGAGTGCAAAAGCCGACTACCCTACCAGCGGAGAAATCCAAGGATCAAGACGTGCGCGAAGGGACGGTCCTGCGTTTGAAGATGCTGGGCGCGAGCGCAACGCCTCAAGTTGAAGGTCAGGAGGAATTGCCAGGCAAAATCCACTACTTCATCGGCAATGATCCCGCGAAGTGGCGGCGTAACATTCCGACTTACAGAAAGGCGTACTTCAAAGACATCTATCCGGGAATCGATGTCGTGTATTACGGCACCCAGCGAGAACTCGAATACGACCTCGTTATTGGCCCAGGCGCAAATCCAAAACTCATCAGATTCAGCGTCGAAGGCGCCGATAAAATGCGACTCGACAAGTCCGGAAAATTACTGCTCAGTTTGAAACACGGGGAAGTTTCACTGAACAAGCCGGTGATTTACCAGCTCGATGAAAATGGAAGTCGTCGCGAAGTTAAAGGCGCTTATGTCGTCAACGGGAACGAAGTCAGGTTCAAGCTCGATCGCTTCGACTCCGGCAAAGCTCTGATCATCGATCCCGTCCTCTCATATTCAACCCTGCTGGGATCCTCCAACAGCGACAGTGCTAAGGGAATCGCCGTCGATTCGCAGGGAAGCGCATACGTCACAGGCACCGCGGATTTTAATGGTTTCCCGACCACGCCCGGCGCTTTCCAGACTACATCTCCCAGAGGCGGAGCATTCATTACGAAGCTCGATCCAACCGGGAGTTCACTTATCTATTCGACTTACCTCAGCGGTGAGAACAACAGCACACGCGGAAACGGCATTGCGGTGGATGCAACTGGAAATGCTTACATTACCGGAATCAGCAACGGAAACAACTTTCCGTCGGTAAACCCTTTAAAGACAACTAGCACCTTTTTCACTACTTCCGACGCAGCCGCAAACTGGAATAACCTGAACAACGGATTGGTGGGAGACATACAATCTCTCGCTGTCGCTCCGACCGCACCCAACACAATTTACGCCCCGACAACTGACGGATTTTATCGGAGCACCGATGGTGGAGCGAACTGGTCCAAGACGACTTCTCAGGGCAGCTCGCCGAGTTTTAATGGAGTGAATGGAATCGCTGTAGATCCCACCAACTCTGCGACCGTTTACGTCGCCTCTTTCGACCGCCTGATGAAGACGACCGATGGGGGTAATACATGGACTGGCGTAAATATGTCACCGGTCAGCTTCTTTGACATATTCACGATTGTGATCGATCCAGTAACGCCCTCGACGATGTATGTAGGCGCCGGTAACGGTGTGTTCAAGAGTACGGATAGTGGCGCCAACTGGATTGTTCAAAACAACTTTGGTGTAGCGACCACTCCGAGCGTTCGTACACTCGCAATCGATCCCACTGCCCCGTTAACGCTCTATGCCGGGACGAGTGGCAACGGTCTATTCAAGTCGACAAATGGCGGCGCCGTTTGGACCGCAATGAATACTGGAATGACTGGTCCCGGTGTGACGAACGTAGGCTCGATAGCGATCGATCCAGCCAACCCTCAAACGATTTACACCCGCACCAGTCTGATAGGTACTATTTTTAAGAGTACAAACGGTGCAGCATCATGGGATCCACTTACGAACGGCGTACCTTCCGTTGGGATCAACGCGATAGTGGTGAATTCTTCGGGCGTTTTTGCCTCGGTTTCTGAAAACGGAGTTATCAAATCAACAAATGGCGGAGCGAACTGGACCAGCGCCGGTAATGGTCTTTGGAATTCATCTGTTCGTTTCCTCGTGGCTCATCCTGCTAACGCGTCCGTTCTATACGCCGGCACCAATTCGAATTTTTCTGGCGACGCCTTTGTCACTAAATTGAACGCATCGGGTTCTGGATTATTGTTTTCAACCCTTCTGGGCGGAAATAATGGCGAGAACGCTGAAGGCATTGCAGTCGATGCAAACGGAAACGTTGCCATTGTAGGCTCGACGGATTCCCTTAATTTTCCGACTGTGAATGCCGTCCAGGCCTCACCAGGTTCGGACAACCGTAACGCATATGTGACGAAGTTGAATCCGAGTGTGCCGTCGATTGTCTTTTCGACATATCTGCGTGGCAGTAGCGCCGATATTGCGTTGGGCGTCGCCACCGATAGCTCTAGTAATGTTTACGTAACAGGAGTAACTAATTCCAGTGACTTTTTGACTGCGAACGCATTTCAACCAACATTTAGGGGGGGCTTCAACGGGGACGCCTTTGTAACTAAACTCACCCCTGCTGGCGCGCTGACTTACTCAACTTTTCTGGGTGGTACCGAAACAGAGAGCGGTCACGCGATTGCTGCCGATAATTTTGGAAACGCTTACGTAACGGGCTTTACTGCTTCAACCAACTTTCCCACGAAGAACCCGATTCAACCAACCCTCGGCGGATCTTCTAACGCAGATGTTTTTGTAACCAAGCTGAGCAGCGACGGATCATCACTGGTGTACTCCACGTACCTTGGTGGAACCGCCAGCGATTTTGGTGAAGGCATCGCTATTGACTCCGCCAACAACGTCTATCTAACCGGATCGAGCGACTCTATCGATTTTCCACTCGTCCAGGGCGCAATGCGCACCAACAGCCCGATGTACAAGAGCGTCAACGGTGGGGCGAGTTGGGGCAACGACAATTACGGTTTTAGTGCGACCGGTGTTAGCGCCACCACCATCACAAGTATGGTGATCCATCCGACTGAACCCTCAACAGTTTACGTCGGGACAGTGAGCGGCGTTTTCAAGACTACTAATGGCGGCCGAAACTGGACTGCGATGAACAACGGTCTCGCCAACCGCAACGTCCTTGCGATGGTTATCAATCCGTCGACGCCGACTACGCTGTACGTAGCGATTGATAGTGGTTTCCAAAGCGGCAGTGGCGTCTATAAGAGCACTGATGGCGGCGCAACCTGGATTCGACGCAGCAATGGAATCCTTCACACTGCGCTCGTTAGTCTCGCGATTGTTCCGTCTGCCCCAGACACGTTGTACCTGGGTGTGAGTCCGTGCTGTGTGCCGGGTGGTAGTCGCATCTACAAGACTACGGATGGGGCAGGAAATTGGGCACTGATACCGACTGCGGAGGCGGGGTCTCCCGTGTCGATCGTTGTTGACCCGCTGAACAATTCGACAGTCTATGTTGCTGACGCAGTGTTCCCGACTGGTGCAGTTTATAAAAGCACGAATGCGGGGACTTCATGGGACAAGTTTACTGTCGCGCCGCTTGGACCCGTGCGCTGGGTTGCTGTCAGTCCACATACGGCGGGATTGGTCTATGCCACCACTGACCAGGGATTATTTCGAAGTACTGATGGCGGGGCCAACTGGACTCAGTTACCCTCCAGATTCGGCAAAATCTATTTCGATCCCGTAAACCCAACAACGGTCTATTTGTTGGCAGGTGGCTTCACAAACTCGAGTGTTTTCAAGAGTACGGACAATGGACAAACATGGGCCCTCATGGACAAAGGGCTGAATGGCCGTGTGTCGTCCGCGCTGGTTATCGATCCACTAAGACCTTCAAACTTATATCTCGGAGCAGTATCCTCATTTGTCCAAGATGCGTTTGTGACGAAGATTAATTCAGCCGGTAACAGTCTGGTTTACTCGACTTTCATTGGCAGCCCGTTGCCCGAGACGACCCCCAACATACCTAGTGCAGGTTCCGCAATCGCTGTTGACTCCTCGGGCAATGCTTACGTCACGGGTAGTACGTCAGCAACTGGTTTCGCAGTCACTCCAAACTCGTATCAACCTTTCCTACGTGGCGCCAGCGACGCGTTCATTTCCAAACTGTCAAATTCGTACATCATCAGCGGCCGCGTGTTAAATAGCGGTAATGTGCCTCTCAGTGGAGCGGAGGTTGTGTTGAATGACGGGGAATCGTTGACCAGCGTATTGACTGAAAACGACGGCTCTTACGAGTTTTCACGATTGCGTGAAGGAGGCAATTACACAGTTAGTGCAAGCAAGACTCACTTCACCATGACGCCGTCAAGCCAGACTTTCAACAATCTCAACAGCGACAAGGTTCAGGACTTTGCTGCCCTGCAAAGTGATTCGCCTTTCTACACAATCAGTGGACAGATAACAGAAAACGGCGCCGTTTTACCGGGCGTCACAGTTACGCTAACCGGATCTCAGGTTGGACTCAGAACTACAGACAGCAGCGGTAATTATTCATTCGAGCTAATCGTCGGTGGCAACTACACCGTGACTCCGTCGCTCCTTGGATTCAACTTTGCGCCGGCAAGCACAACTTTCAACAGCCTCAGCGCAATTCAAATCGCAAACTTCGCTGCCACGCGTCAGAATTTTGTGGTGACGAATACTAACAATCACGGTGCGGGTTCATTGCGTGAGGCGATTACCAACGCGAACGCCACGATCGGTACTGACACGATCACTTTCAACATTCCCGGTCCGGGGGTGAAGACAATTAACCCTTTGACTGCGTTGCCTGAGATTACGGATCAGGTAGTTATCGACGCCACTACACAGCCAGGCTTTGCGGGTACACCACTGATTGAGATTGATGGCTCGATGGCCAACGCCTCTGACGGTCTCATGATCAAAGCCGGCGGTACCACGGTGCGTGGATTGTCTATCGGTCGCTTCGGTACCGCGATAAATTTGAACGGGTGTGACGGCAATGTGATTCAGGGGAATTATCTTGGCGTCGCTGCGGATGGAACGACCGCTCGCCAAAATAATTGGGGCATTCAACTGACGAACTCCTCCAATAACCTGATTGGCGGAACCACCGCCGCAGCACGAAACGTTATCTCAGGAAGTGTCAATAGTTCAATCGTCATCAACTCGGGCAACTCTAACGTCATTCAAGGAAACTTCATCGGAACTACAGCCGCCGGAACGGCCGTCTTAACAGCACCTTTCACCAGTTTCGGCGGCATCAGGATTCCCGAGCCAACATCCATAGACAATCTCATCGGAGGGAGCGCGCCGGGAGCGGGCAATGTCATATCCGGAATTAACGGCTTTGGAATCTCCACTAGCGGGACTGGTACCGTGATTCAAGGTAATCGGATCGGGACTGACCTGAACGGCGTAAACAAAATTCCTAACTCTGGCGGTGTTTTAGCCACTGGCTCGAACATCCTTGTCGGTGGTACCACTGCCGAAGCCCGAAACGTCATCTCGGGTAACGGAGACGGCGTCACCATTCGCGGCGCCGGTAGTCGACTACAAGGCAATTACATCGGCACAGATATAACCGGAACACTCGCGTTAGGTAACACTGGTAGTGGTGTTGTTGCGGGTGACGGTGCGTTGATCGGCGGCACCACGCCTGAGATGAGAAACATCATTGCCGCAAACAGTTTCAATAACGTGTCTCTCGGCAGCTTTGGCGGCTCGGCGCCCGTCATCGTCCAGGGGAATTACATCGGCACGGACGTAACCGGCAGTCGCGCCCTCGGGACGACAAACGTCGGCGTTCTTATCGGCTCCAACAACAATTTGGTTGGTGGTGTCGTACCTGGTGCGCGCAACGTTATTTCAGGAAACATTATTGGCGTGCAACTCGGTTTTTCGTCGGTTGCTGGAAACGTCATTCAAGGCAACTTTATTGGATTGAACGCTGCGGGAACTGCGCCTCTGGGAAATACGGGGCAAGGTGTTTTTACTACTGGCGCCCTCAATAACATCATCGGAGGCACGCAGACTGGCGCTGGCAACAAGATTGCTTTCAACGGCGGCGCCGGTGTTGCCATCACCGGTTCCGGCCAGGGCAACGCAATCCGCGGTAATTCGATCTTTTCAAACACCGGTCTGGGAATTGACCTCGGCGGAAATGGTGTTACTCCCAACGACGATAGTGATTCGGATTCTGGTGTAAATAACCTTCAGAATTTTCCTGTGATAACGGGCGTGCTGTCGTCGAGTAACAGCACGACCATTCAGGGAACTCTGAAGTCTTTACCCGGCATCACATTCCAGATCGACTTCTATTCGAATGCGGCTGTGGATCCTTCGGGAAATGGAGAGGGAGCGGTGTTCTTCGGCACAGCCTCCGTCAACACGAATGGTAACGGCGATGCCACTATCAACGCCACGATCCCAAGCGGGCTACCGACCGGCCGCGTCATTACCGCAACAGCGACCGATCCCAACGGGAACACGTCGGAGTTTTCGGCGGCTGACGCGAGTGGCACGGCCGGTACTGTGCAGTTTACTGCGACTTCAATGCAGGTAATTGAAGATGTCGGGACGTTATCCGTAACTGTCGTGCGTACCGGTGGCTCGACGGGTAGTGTGAGCGTTGACTATTCAACTGCCAACGGCACCGCGATCGCAGGTCAGGATTACACGTCTACATCAGGCACGTTGACGTTCAACGGCGGTGAGACAAGCAAGACGATCCAGATCCCGATCACAAACGACTCCACGACCGAGACCGATGAAACGTTCACGGTTTTGTTGCGTAACGACGCGAATCTCGAGGCCGTGGGAGCACCGAGTACTCTCCTAGTAACCTTGCAGGATCGCAACACAACTCCAGTGATATTCATTAACAGCGTTGCTGTGCAGGAAGGCAACACCGGCAGTACCACCGAAGTATCGTTTATCATCAACCTTTCAGCCGCTACTGGGCGTGCAGTCAGCATTGACTTTGCGACGACTAACCTGGGCGCGACCGGCGGTAACAAGTGTGGTACTCCGGGTGTTGATTACGAATCAGCGTCGGGCACTTTAACGTTTAGTCCCAGTATCACTGCGTTCGAGATTCCGATAAAGGTTTGCGGTGACAACAATGCGGAAGCGAATGAAAACTTCCGGATTGCTTTTTCGAATCCTGTCGGCGCGGCGATCCAGGTAAATTCGGGGTTCGGCACAATCGTTGACGACGACCCGCTCGAGTTGTTGCTCGAGGAGTCTGGTCCGGTTCCGGGTCAGGCTGCGGCTATTGATGCGTTGCTGGCAGTCAGGGATCCGTTCCGTGTTCAAGGTATTCCGGACTTTTGGCCGAACGTGATGGATCGGAATACCCGCGTGGCGTTTTATGTTCGCAACCTGCAATTGAATCCTGGCGAGACGTCGTCGTCGGTGTTCGTCAGGTTTCTAAACGGCTTTAGTGTGGTTGCGAGTGTGGCGGCCGAGGATGTGCGCCCGATTCCGAATTCGGAGTTAACGCAAGTGGTCGTACGAGTACCGAATAATCTGCTACCGAATACGTACACGATCCAGATCCTGGCGCATTCGAGGTTGAGCAATACCGGCACAATCCGCATCATCCCGTAGGTTTTGCACGCTGGTCTTCGACACAGTGCTCCGTGCTTGGGCACAGTCAGTACCACCCGCGGCAGCGGGGGGTGCGGCGCAGCCCTCCGATGCGAGCGAGCGCCTTTCGTTTACGCACAAAAAGCCGCCGAACCTTTCAAGCATTTTTGTGCTTTTTGTGGCTAGAAGAGACTAATGCGGGAAACCGACTCGCCTTAATAGATCCTGGAACCTCGGATCCTTGCGGATGTTTTTGAGTTCCGGGCTAACCTTGAGCCAAACCAACCAGTCGTTGCGTTCTTCGTAAAGCTGTTCGAGCAATTCAAAGACTCGCTGGATGGGCCCGAGCGCAAGGTGGATTAGAACCAGGCTGTATGGAGAGACATATTTCCTCGAAGCAATTTCTTCGAGAACGCTGAGGCACGTCTCCGCCTCAGCCCGCTGGCCGTTCAGCGCATGCGCATGACCCATGAAACCCAACGCTATGTAAGCATCCTCGTCCATCTTGTAGATAAACTGGAATTCCTGAATCGCTTCCTCCAAACGACCCTGCTGAACGTAGACGGAACCCAAAACGAAATGGGTGGGCATGTAATTGGGTTCCAATTCGCGCGTTTTGTTCAGGTGATTGATGGCCCTTTCATAGTCACCTCTCAGGTAATAGGTGGTGGCGAGATTCATATTTATCTGGAGCGAGAACGGATCGAGCTCGAGGGCGGTTTCGTAGTGTCTGATCGATTCTTCAAAGCGGCCCATGTACGTCAGATACGTTCCGTATCGTTGATGGGCCGAGACGAGATTCGGATCTAACTTGAGAGCTTTTCTAAACTCCGTTTCAGCGCCAATCCAGTCGCGATCGTAATAGACTTTGACCAACCCTAACGATGAATGGGCTTCGGCGAGATCGCCGTCGATCTCGACTGCTCTCAGGGCCGCTTCCTGAGCTTTGGGCAGCACCTCGTGCGGCGGAAAATGAACGTTTGACAAGCGAAAATAAGCATCCGCCAACCCGCAGTAGGCCAGGGCGTAGTAGGCGTCAATCTGAATCGCCTGCTTGAAAACCTCGATGGCCTTCAGCACCCATTCTTTGCTGTATTTATTCCAGAAAAAGCGGCCTCTCAGGTAGAGATTGTAGGCTTCAATGTTTTCGGTTGGGTGTCTGGCGAGACTTATGTGCTCGCTGGAGGTCAGTTTGAATTTCAAACTTTCCGTGATGGCCCTTGCAATCTCATCCTGAATCTCGAGAACGTCGGAGGGACTGCGATTGTACTGCTCGCCCCAAAGCTGTGAACCATCGGAGACTTTCACCAGCTCGCTACGGATAATCAGTTTTTCGCCGAGCCGTGTGACTCGAATCATCATCACCGCCCGCACATTCAGGAGACGGCCCACTTCCTGCGGATCAATCTCTCTCTGCTTAAAACGAAAAACCGTGCTGCGCGCTACAACGCGCAGGCCGGGAATCCGTGAGAGCAGATCAATGATGCTTTCCGTAATACCGTCCGAAAGGTAGTCCACGTTGGGATCCCTTAGCGGACTCTCCATAGGTAGGACGGCGAGTGAAGGGATCGGCTTGTTGTCTTCCGACTCTATGTGGCCTTCGACTTGAATCGTCTCGCCCGTTGCAATCTGCTCGATCTCAATAACGTCTGCGACGAAGCGATATCCACGCCGGGGTACTGTTTCAATAAACTGAGGCTTATGGCGGTCCTCACCCAGTGTCTTGCGTAAGATCGACATACTGACCGTGATGTTGTTCTCTTCGACAATCGTATCGGGCCAGATCCCGCGCATCAGATCTTCCTTTGCGATCAGTTGCCCACGGCTTTGTATGAGAAACAGCAGCAAATCCAGGATTTTGGGTTTGAGCACGACGGGCTCGCCACGATAGAGAAGTCGCTGCTGGGCCTGCTCAAGGCGAAACCCACTGAATTCGTAAATCTTTGAGCCAGTCTCTTTAGGCATAACCTGCGCCGAGTTGTGACCCGGGTCTTGATGTTAAGCAGTTACTTGCTCAATAGATGCCAAAGGAAGCCATCACGGATAGATCATACCGAAGTTCGACTTTGGGATTAGTCAAACTTGCCGGTACCGTAGAACTCGGCGTTCGCGAGTGAGATAGTCGAGTTAGGGGTGATAATACGAGGAAGTTTTCCGCAAATGCAAGATGTTTTGCACCAGCAACAAAGCAGAATAGCAACATGGTGTCTCTATATCGAGTACACCATGTTGCCTTAAGCATTCAGGCTCTGCGCAACCTCTGCGTTCCCTGCGTCTCTGCGGTGAGTTATTGCTGTGAATTAGTTAACCGCAGAGACGCAGGTTGCGCAGAGAAGAGCGCTGCTAGTCGCCGGGCTCGCCGGTTTCGTTCTGCTGCTTCGTCCCGTTATTAGAAGGCTCTTGTGCAAGGACGTTGCGGCAGAACTCAATCCACTCAGGAGTCACGTCGCTGAAAATAACGTTCTCGTCGATGAAGATGCCGTCGGTGACCGTGAAATCAGTCTGCAAGTAAACATAATCTGCATCGGTCAATTCCCGGACCACCGTCACCATATCACCGTTAACTTCTTTTCTTACTCTTCGTGCGTTCTCCGCTTTTTCTTTCCAGCCGGCAAACTGACGAAGCTGGGCCAGTGGGTAAGCTTTGCAATATTTTCCAAGTGTTGACATAAGTCCTCGCCGTTGCTGAATTTTGTAACATTAATCGCCGTAAATGATGCCGTCGCCGTAGATAATTCCGTCGCCGTAGATGATGCCGTCGGCGAAAGTGATTCCGTCGCCGTAGATAATCCCGTCGCCGTAAATAATCCCGTCGCCGTAGATAATTCCGTCGCCGTAGATGATGCCGTTGGCCATCGTTATCGAGTCAGAGATGCTCACGTTGCCGGCGCTCAGAGCTCCAGTGCCCCGCAGGATGCCGTCACCGACGAACTGGCTGTTGTTGATGAATGACCCGTTCCCGAGCGATTGGCCCGTCGACAGTAGAATTCCACTAGTGAAGAGTATTCCGTCGTAGGTTTGCGGCGTCGTGATGGTCCGGCCGCCTTTCAGCAACGAATCTGAGAGCACGCTGCCGACCATCTTGATGTTTAAGGTTGAGATATCAACTGCGTCCGACATGAGAACGTCATCTGAAAGCATCACGCTATCAGCAGTAAAACCGGTGCTGGTCCAAAGTACGCTACCATTCGTAAGCTGGGTTGCTCCTGCGTAGAGGGCGCCCTGGTTTACGATCAATCCGTCGGAAATCAGGAAACCGTCGCCGAGGAGTTGTCCGGTGGCGTACGGTCCCTGGAAACGAGAAATCAAGCCGCTTCCCGAGGCGGTATTGAATTTACGGACGATCTTACCGCTCCAATTGAAACTGCCGCCGGAGATTGAGGACGACTCGCTGACCGAGGTAGTGAGCAGCGACAGGCCAACCTGGACCGGTGAAGCAAGGTCCGTGCGAACCGCCATCACCAGCCTCATCGCGCCTTCGATATTCAACTGGCCGGCGCCCTGATCCAGGGTTCCCGCGCCACTCAACGTCTGAGCGGTGTATTCCATAAAAGCCTTGACCATATTGGGCGTCAGCTTTGGATTGAGCTGTAACAAAAGGGCGGCTGCGCCGGCAATGATGGGACTGGAGACGGAAGTTCCGCTCATCCTCATCATTCTCATCGTCGGGCCGGTCCCACTCGCGGATTCGTTCCAGGTGGGGTTCTGCGTGACCAGTAGATTGTTCAGTGACTGTGCAAAGACCAGCTTGTTACCGGGGGCTACGATATCGGGCTTCAACACGTTGTCGTGGTGGGTGACGCCATCTGCATCGTCCCAACTGCCGCGCGTCGGACCACGCGAGCTGTAGGTGGCGACTCCGTCATCGGAGCGGCTGTCAGTCTGAAAAGTATTGGAAGTACCGACGGTAAAAGCCGAGGGCTCGATACCGGGCGTGTCAATGGAGCCATAGATCTTATTGCCTGAAGAATCTTTTCCCTCATTTCCGGCCGCTACCACTACCAGGATGCCGGAATTCACGAGGCCACGGACGGCACGGCACATAGCGTCGTATTTATAAGACTCGCCGGCGTGCGTGCCGAGACTCAGGTTGACAATGCGGATGTTGTAGGTTCGGGCGTTTGTTGCTACCCAGTTGAGTCCTGCGAGGACGTTCTCGACCGTTCCCTGGCCGGTGCTATCGAGCACCCGGACGTTCAGCAACGAAGCACCCGGCGCCATTCCGGTATATTCAGGTCCGGCGGCTGCGCCACCAGCGGCTGCCGCTGCCACAAAAGTGCCATGGCCGTAAGGATCGTCGGTGCGGTTCTCCCCCGTAAAATCAACGCTGGCGAGAATGCGCGAGCCGCTCCCATTAGCTTGAAATTGCGCATGATTCGCGTCGATGCCGGAATCCAAAATGGCAATGCCGACTCCAGTTCCGTCGATCAATCCGTGGCCCGCGGCGGTAGCTGCGGCTTGTCCGGCCACTGCTCCGGTCGTATTCGCGGCGTGTCCGAAGCTGACCACCGGTTCGTTGGCGGATACGTGATCGACTTCCGGGAAGGAGGCCAGCTCCGCGATCATTCCGGAAGGCAGGCTCACCGAGAAAACGCTCAGGGCTTTCATCTCCCGGCGGAGGCGGATGCCGTTTCGCTGCATGAAACCGTTTAGCCGGCCGCTCGCTGGTCCATTCAAGCTGACGATGACTGTTACCGTTGCGTCCGCTTGCCTGTTGACCTTCAGCTGTGAAGAAACTTTGTACGCTTGCGATCCAAAATCGTTATTCAGGCTCTGTGCGTGCGCGACCCCAGCCAAAATCAAAAATATGAGGCTGATACGTAACAAGCTGGCAATTTGAGGGATTAGCGAAAAGAGGTAAGGGGTTTTGTTAGCTTGGGCGATCATTGTTGAATACTCCTTTTCAAGGGGCTTGCTGTGACATGGACCGTGAAACGGGCGGGAGTATAGAGGTGGGCAAAAACCCCAGTCTTTAGCCAGTTACTAATTGTTTGCTAACGAATTCCTAAGAGATTTTGGACCATGAAATCAGGCTGGTGGATGGCCCATTCCTGCCGGGTTAGAGGAGCAGAAATGTGTTGGCCCAGGACGGCTTTGCACAAAAAGTAGTCCCAGTCGGGTTTGAAGTCTTCTCTGCGATCTCTGCGTACCTCTGTGATCTCTGCGTTAAATATTCCTCGCGACTACACTTACGCAGAGATCACAGAGGTAGGCAGAGATCGCAGAGAAGAACCAAATAGTTGTAAAAACCACTTTTTGTGCAAAGCCGTCCCAGGACGGCTTTGCCTCAAAAGTCAGAAACCAATGTGGGATCGGGTCAGTACAGGGAGTAGCGACCTGGTCTGTGATCAGCATGCGATATTCCTGATGATTCTTGATTCCGATGGTTGGACCAGGTCGCTACCGCTCCCTGTACTGACCCGATCCAAGTGCGATACTTACTTTTGGGGCAAAGCGGGGTCGTTTACTTAGCCGGCATTACCGATTCCTGATTTGAAGGGTGCAAAAAAATCGCGCCCCCAAGCGGCGCGATTTTCTTATTGGACCGTCCTAAAACCGAATTCCAGCTATTTTTTCGTTGGGACGCTAAGCGGACTTGATGAAGCGCACTTTCTCGACACCCTCAATCATTGAGACGCCAAACTGCGCTGAATCGGACGCGCCACCCCTGGTGACAAGATCATTGATGTCGAGGGTGTGCTTGTCTTCTGACTTCCAAACGAGCGGTTTCTTTTCGCCCAGGACCCCGTCCTGATTACGTAGCGCTTTCTGGTAGCCAACGACGTTGGCTGGATCGTCACCGGCGTCCACGCCGAAGTGGATCGTCTCAGCATGCTCGTGAATGTCCACAGTCTTGATCTCGCCTTCGCATAAACACAACAGAACGTCTTCACCAAGACGGTCGAGGCGGACGACTGTTGCCGGAGTGATACCCGCGGGCAAATAGTCGTCACCAGCCGGAACCGCCTGGTTATACGCCTCGACCAGAAGATTAGGCCAGCCACTCACAACCGGAGACCGGAGCATGAAGCCACTGTAAACCGGCGCGTTCGGAACATTCCCGGCCTTACGCGCACCGGCATCTTGAGCGATATCGGCGGAAGTGATCCTTCCGATGCTAAAAGCTCCGTCGATCAAACAATTGAGCCAGTTGACGTCTACGTGGAAAAACCGCAGCGTGTTGGCGGGCAACATCTCCTCGCGCGACACGAGGTAATGAAACGGAACATGTTTGAGCGAAAGGAGCTCGTCAAACCATTCAGTTACGGGGGCGGGAAACGCGGGCATGAGGTACTCAGGCGCGAACGGCAAGTGGCTGACCTTCGTCCCCGCCTGCCGGCTTTGCCGAGCAAGGGCGCGCTTCCAATTGAACAGCGACACCGAAACCTTCCTGCTTCGCAGCGTCAGCATTCGCCCCAGCTCCCACGCGGCGGCATAGGTCGTGTCGAACATGCCGACATCGCTGAAGTAACGAACGAGCTCGTCGGAAGTGCGAACGGGAAGCGCAATATCAGCAGCCAGACTTTTGCCCGGCAGCAACGGACTCCGATACCAAGAAACGAGATGATTCCCCTGACGCGTTTCGTGCTTGATCGGCGCGTAGCCCTGCGAGAGAAATCGCTCGGCGTTGCTGTCGTTGCTGGCAGGCATACGCAACGTGTGAATCACACCCGAAGCGCAACTGCTTGCCTTCTTTGGATCATCAGGATCGCTGCGCTGCGCGTCGGGACACCATGCGGCTTTGAGCCAACCAGTAAAGGATTTGTTGCGCTGCAACGTCGAGAACGACCAACTGGCGAGACTGACCAGGCGCACGAGATTATTGTCCGCAACCGCCGTAGTGAGTTGATGAAAGAGTGGCTCGCGTCCTTCCAGTGAAACGAGATGAACAGTTGATTGCGTGCCGACAGGCCCCGCGTCTTTAGACACACTTCCGGACGCCGGCAACCGGTTGCAAAGTATGACCGGATATCCGTCCTCGTTGGTGGCGCTGCGACGAAGGTGACTGAGAAATCTGATTTCGTTTGGACCAGGCAGAACCTGAAGGAGAAGTTGTTTCGGAACATCGATAACGGTCAGACGATCGTTCGGGTGCTGACCAACTTCGAGCATCAACTCACCGGGTTTCGCTCGAGCGTTCGGATTTCTCGGCAGGATCTTCACGAACTCGGGCTGACCTTGCGGCGCCGCCGAACTTGTATAGACGTCGATCAGATCCTGAACGGTGATGTTCGACACTTTCACGCCCTGATCGCCGGTCGAGTCAAACAGTAACAGCGCCAGCCACGACTGAGGCTGCTTGGTTTCCGACGGCGGCGAGTTGTCGATCGTGCGTTCCCACGGAAGAGTCGTGCGATTCAGAATGACGTGCGGAAGAATATTGTAGTACTCGCCGATGCTCTTGGGCGGTGGAAACTGCGACTGGATCAGGGCCGGATCGAGACTGAAACGTGGGCCACTAACCGCGAACTTCATCTGCGCGCTCGGCGCAGTACTCCAAACGTCACTCTTATCGATCTGAACCTGTTGTTTGACGTCGATAACGTACTCGCCATCAAGCAGCGAAGGTTGATTGAACGCAACGAATTGGATGTCGCCGGTTGGTTTGGGCATAAATTAAGCCTCAATAAATGGCACTAAGAACTGAGCACGCCGTAACTCGGAGCATAAGTCGCATCGAGGGTAAAGGCCTCACCGATATCAAGATCTGTTCTGGCAAAACCCATCGCTGTAAGCATCTGATCGCGAGTTGGGTTCGTGTGGATCTCGGTCTGGATTTGAGTCCAGACTTTGTTGTTTCCTACCGGATCATCGCCGGGACTTGCCTTCCCACTGAAGCTGCGAATAACAGAATCACTGTACGCATTCTCCATGTCGTGCGTTGTGTAGCTAAGTAACTCCCGATCAATGGCGGCGGTTTGCCCGGGCGTCGGTGGTTTCGCGGCAACGATCTCATAACCGACAACCACATTTTCAATCAGGCTGTGGGCATTCACATCCATCGAGTTCTCATGCGCCCACAGACCACCGGGAACGCTGGCTTGTACCGGCGACAACTTGAAGCTCGCGTCCGCCGGCTGGTTATTGCGAGTCACCGTTATGTGATGCGACGTGTCAACGTCGTGCTGGCCCATCGGCGCAATACCGAAGTCGTTGTTGATCGGTACGGACGTTACTTCGGGATTGATCGCGGTTGTTAAGTTCTTGATCGGTATGACCGAGTTGGTCCGCAGACGGAAATCTTTCGGATTGATCACATACCAATAATCGGCGTCGTTGTTCGGCGCAATCTTGCGAACGAGACCTTCATTGACAGCCACCGAAACGATCTTGTCGTCTGCGGGCAGAAATGATTTCCTGAACTCGCTCCACTCGAGCGGTTGAGGCGGTGAATCTTTGGCCCCAAAGTCGACGTTAAATCCGATCTTGATGCCGATAACTTTCACGTACACACGCGCGTGTCCGCCAAACTTTGGACCCCACACCTGCAAATCAGCGCCTACATCAAATGAAATTTCATGAGTGCCGAGAAAGTGGATGACGACGTCAATGCCGATGTCGACGTAAAGATGAGCGCTGTAATGGAACGGCTTCCAATAGACGATGAAGTCGGCGCCCATTATGAACCACGCTTTGACATCGACGGTCGCGATAGTGAGATCGAGGTTCGTCTGAAAGATGGCTTTCATCGCGCCGCCTGCCATCAAGGCGCGTGGTGTGAGCGCGAAGTAGAGCCCGCCGGTAACATTAAGCTCAGTGCTGATCTTCCAATTGATACCAATCCGTGGAACTTCCGGATAGTGATCGGGCTTCTGAAAATCGGGATGATAACCGCCGAGGCTGATCACGAAATCACCGGCATGCGCGTTCGTTCCAAACCAGGTCGCGAATGCAAATCCGCCGGTGAGGTGACAGTTCGGATCGAGAATGTGCGAGTCGTTGGTTAATCTTCCCTGGACAATCGCAATGCCTTCGCTCGGAATGAAGGAGCCGACAATCTGTAGTGTCACCGTGGCGAGCGCCGGTTCGTTTGCAGGCAATTCCGGCGGAACAACGAGCGTGCTCAAACCCACGAGGTCGAGCTCAAACTCGCGTCCGAAAGAAATACTGATCAACAGGAAAGAATCGAGCAGCTCGAACGAAGTGAACTCAATACCGGCGCAACCAAAATACTGACCAATGGTTGGCGTCAGATAGGCGCTGAGTTTCTGCACCTCCTTTTCAATGAATGGACCAGCCGAACCGGGATCGGTCGGGATTGTTGGCGGTTGCTTCGCCGTCGCAACGAGTGGAAACGTGGACACCTGGTCCACTACGGGCATCGTGAGTTTTTGATTGAGACCAAAGCCCGCGGCCAGACCAGTCACGTAGAAAAACGGCGACCCACCGAGTGCGTAATCAAGCACGGCGTAAAGAAAGAGCGCGGTCTGATTGTTGACCGTCTTGAGCGATCCAATTGCCGCGAGGCGTATCCCCTCAGCCTGCACTGTTGCAAGCCCGTCGTACTCGTCCGCTAAATGAATAAGAGCACCGGTGAAACTCACACCGCCTTTTGAAAAACTCAGACCGAGCCCTTGAAGACCGAACTTCGGATCAAACTGCCCGTTCTTCAGACCCGTAATCTTCGACGAGACCGAAAGCCCCATCAGGTCGACTTCAAGACCGAAGGCTGTTAATCCACCGTCCAGGAGCGCCGTGAGTTCGCCGTTGTCAAATTTGACCCCGACGCGTTCCAGATGCACTGGTCCAAACTTCTCGTTGAGTTGAAACCACTTGACGCCATCGTCCGTTGACTGCGAGCCTGCCGGAACAGTAAACGGGGCTGGTTTATTCTCGATTTGCCCGTTCGAATTGACCCTGATCGGCAGATTGAAGTCGATCGGAGCGCTGTCGCCGATGCGCAGTTCAGTCTTGAGTTTGAGTTCGGTGAGATCCTCGTCCGTTGGAAACTGTGGTCCAGCAACTGTAATCAACTTGTTGAGTGCTTCGAGATCGGCCTTCGCGAACGGCTTGTTGTCCTTACTTGCGGGATAAAGAACCTGGAAAGCAAACTTCAGCGTCTTCGCCGCCGAGAGGGTCTTCCCGACGAGCGGAATATTTCCAAGACTCGTCAGATCGATCGATGCGTCCATGTCGAGCGCAAAGACCGATTGCGATGCATCACCCCCGCTGACATATCCGACGATGCCGTCTTTGATCGTGATACCGAAGTCCGGAAGCTCCGTCGCACCGGCGTCCGGAAACATCGCCTTCACCAGATCGCTGATACTGATCTCTTTGCCGGTAGTGTTGTTATAAAGCGCCACAACATGCTTGCTGTCTGGCCTGGTATCGATTCCGAGATCCAACTCAAACTCATCGGGCTTGCCTGGGAAGACGGTTATCACACCCGTGGCGCGCTTTTCGAAAGCCGGCGGTGTGGTTCCTTCCTGTTTGAGCTTGGCAAACGTCAGAACGGTTTTGAGATCTGAACCAAGATCGATTTCGGTATCCAAATGAAAGTCTTTGCTTTGAGTATTGAAATCAACACCAAGCGATTTGATTGCCACGTCCAACATCGGCGGCACGCTGGATGACGAACCCGGAAATTGCGGATCGAGTGTCTCTTTGAGAAAGTGGCAGATCGATATCTCTGATCCTGCTATTGCTTTGCCGGTAAAGGTCCACCCGTCAGTTGCGCCGGGTGGATGTTTGGCGGTTATGTGGATCGAGATGGTGGCAAAACTGAATTCGCCTTCCGCGAATGCATCAGTTCCGGCTGGTTGATGGCTGACGGAAAATCCGAGCTGCTCGATCCCCAACCCGACTCCGATGGAGCCCACGGGTATGTTCCAATCACCTTTCAGACCGAGCGCAATGGAATAGTTGCCTGACGATAAGGAAAACTCAAATCTATCAACCTCCAGAGGAGGCACGGACGCGGTTGAGCCGATAAAGCCCTGTAACGTTTCCGCCAGACTCAAATACGTTCCTTCTCTCAGGTGGCCCTCTATCGACCAATTTGGATAGCTCGCAATGAAGACCAGAACACCGGGATCTTTATCAGCCTTTCCAAACTCCACCTCGCCGCTGAGACTGACCGCGGGGACCTTGGCGCCAAAGGGATCAATTAATCGAAGAGACAAGCCAACCTTCTCGAGAATCAGATCCTGCTGCGAGGCGTTTAAGTGAAGCATGGTCCAGGGCCGAGCGCTTTCAACGGCAAGGCCAATCAACGTGACCTTCTTAGACTTCAGATTGAAGTCAAAAAAGAACTCGGTGAATTTGACCACGTCTTCAATATGAAAATTATTCGGTAACTTGAAAGCTTTCAAATTGGTTTTGTTCGTCAAACTTTCGAGGTCATCCAATCCGGCATCGATTAAAGCAGTGGGGTCGGCACTGAACCGTATGTCTGATTGCAGATCGACTACGCGCACTGAGACAGGAATCGAATGACTATTTCCCTGGGAGGTGAAGGGGATCTCACTACTGAGCAGCATGAAAGGAGCGATATAGCTGCTTTTCCTTACGCGATTAGTTATGAATTGACTCTTAATAGCGAAACCGAGATGCGTTACGGTGGCAATGCCGAGATTGATTGGGCCGATGTCGGGAGCAGTGAAATCGATATCTTTGAGGGTTGCACCGTGATCTTTGAGTGCCACTGGTCCTGAGATCTTCAGAGTAGAGATTCCCAGCAAGCCCGCAAGGCCTGCGGTCATGGCGCTTAGGTCAATCGTGCCGTTGAAGGACAGGCCCTGATGCGTTTTGTCGTCTGAATTAAGAGTCAGTTGAGGAGGTGGAATATTTGAAAAGCGAAGCTCGTCACAGATCGTTTTTTGCAGGTCGGGAAATGCCGCACCCAACGTCCATTTCGCATCGCCTGTCGCCGTCCAGGTTAAGGCAGCTTGATCGCCGATGAGGTAAAACTGTATCTCGGAGTCGAGACCCTTAAACGGCAGATCGACTCCTTTGCCACGCACTATCACGCGTTGAGTCTTCGGATCTTCTTCGTATGAATCTTTTGTCTGGCTGATATCTATATGAATCAGGTTTTGTGGAAAGACATCATTGGAGATCTGAGTGATGGAAGACGATTCAAGCTTCGACGTATCGAGTGGCAGATTCTGAGCCAAACTGCTCTTGACCAATTGTGCCAGTGCGCCAAAGTCCATATCGCTATCCTCTGATTAGCTTTGCCTCAAAAGTTGTAACAGCTTTGCACAAAAACTCACGAGATCCCTCTTCTCTGTGCAACCTCTGTGTTCTCTGTGGTGAGTCATTGCTGCGAGTTAGTCAAACCACAGAGACACAGAGAACACAAAGGTTGCACAGAGAAATCAATGAGCAAGGACTTTCTGTGCAAGCCTCTACAAAAAGTTACTCGGGAGTAGCCATTCAGTAAGCCCGCTCACGCCTGTCTGCCACAGGTTCTGTTTGGTTGTTCCGCGGTATAACATGCGCTCGTGCGCTAGATAGTAATAGCCGGTAAAGCCGGTAATCTTGCCGATATCCAAATAGTACTTGGCACCTTCACCAGATGTTCTGATGTAACCTTTATATTTTGGGTTATCGAACCACTTGTTGAGTTCCGCGTTGACTTTGGTATCTTCAGCAATCTCCCAGTAATCGACAAAATGCACCTCTTTCTCGTTATTTATCTGGGTCATCCATCGCTTTGTTTGTGTCGCTTTCGGAAGACATGAACTGGTTTCCGCAGTTTGCATTGTTTCCTGCGCGCCTTTAGGGTTAACTGTCCGCACAAATTGCCGGCCCGAACTCGTGTCACTACCATGATGCGGGACGTGAACAAACTTTACATTCGATATTAATTGCTCATGTGTGGCCAATAAAAAAGCTTCTGTCTCGACGGTAGCGTCTCCAAGCATAAGCGCCTTGTATTCTTTATTCGGCCCGATCTCGAGCAGGGTCGCCAAACTCATCGGATTGGTGTTGTCAACACCTGTTACGCCCCCTGCAAGGAGGGAAATTTCCCACTGCTGATTTCCTGGTGTTACTCCATGCATAAGGGAGTACCGATGGTTTTGAATAGGCTCGATATCAGGCATGGCAAAATCATTATCTTGAGAATACGTCAGGCGTCTTTGGTCGTCGGCCTTAATAATGATGTGGTGTAGATTTTGAGTCTTGAAGTTACAGGCTTTAATATTCGCGCCTATTGCGGCAACACCGTAATTCCACATGGGCTCGTTTCCCTGGACAATCGTCTCGCTAAAATAGACGTCTTCGAAGGTTACAGTGTCGAGCGTATATTCTGTCCCTTTCTCAATGTATGAGCTTTTAAAAAGCAGTTGTACAACTAGATTGTAATGGTCCTTATCGGGATGTGTGAGAATGAGAGCATCAAGTTTACCTTTATTCCTGTTTGTGAATTTTCGAATGTCGACAGCAATATCAATTTTTTCATCGAAGGTAAGGCCCTTCGAACTGCCACAATCAATCATCACGAGTCTGTCATCCGGACAAACGACTAAAATACAATCGCCCTGTCCGACGTCGTAATAAATAAGCCTGAAGTTTTCACTCATCTGGTCACCTGTTTCTTGTTTGAACCGTTGCTGCTGTGAGTCGCCGTGGTGAGCCGCAAAGCTTGCTTGAGTTGATCGATTTCGATTTGTTGTTTTGTAACAGCGAGGTCTTGTTCTTTGATGGCTTCGATCAGAAGCGCGATCAGTTGGTTATAGTTGACAGACTTGTAACCGTCTTCGCCGGTTGTGACAGCTTCGGGTAACACCGCTTCTACTTCCTGCGCAATTACTCCAACCTCAGTCTTTAAGAACAGCTCGCGGCGGCGGTCGCGTTCCTTTTGTTGAGCCTCGCGGTCTTCCCTCTCTGTGGCGTCCGGACCGGCGCACACGGTGTCTTCAACGTCTCGAGTGAAACGTTGTAGTGCGTCTTCATTCCAGCGAAAGCTAACGCCTGATAAGCGACGAACTTTATCCAGTGGTGATGAAAGAGGTCGAACGTCTGTCTTGAGTCGCAGGTCCGATGGCGGCGCCTGGTTTCCTGGTGGTTGTCCGTTGTCGTTGTACCAGGTCCCCCATTGCGTTCCGGACGGCCACATTGCCTTCCAGGTCGTGTATTTCTGCATGTACTGCCAAATATTTCCCGGAACATAAATATTGTCATACAACATGATCTTCCGGTCGCCTGCCGTTGTGCCCGCGCCGACAATGTCGAGGCTATCGGACCAAACCTGATATCCGATCTTCCCGGCGCTTACTTCCTTGGTGACACCGGTCCCGAACTCCACTACTTTCGCGTAGGTTTTGTCAGACTTCTGAATATCACTGACCAACAAGCCAGTTCCTGCGCCGCTGAAGCTCGTTGTTGGGCCCTCGATATCAACTTCTTTCGCATTCAGTATCAATCTAGGAAGATTATTCTCCGGGTTCTCGTAGCCCCCAAGGTACAACGCGGCTGCTGATTTTTGATTTTGGGGATTGTCGTCTTTACTGACCGCCATTAGATAAACGGTACTGTCGTCTTTGGCGTTGTTACTGAGCAGTAACTGGCCACCACCGTTTCCATCGAGGCCGAGTCTGATTCCATTTGCAGATCTGACATGTAACTGGTTCGAAGGCTTATCGGTGCCGATGCCGACGCTGCCCTCGACCGCGAGAGTATTGTCCGGGATCGTTATCGTAGCTTTCTGTGCATAGGTCTTGCCGATCGCAGCGCCACCAGCTACAGACAGGCTGCTTCCCGGATCGGTCGTTACGATACCGACTTTGCCTTCGACGGCGAGAATGTTGTCAACGATTTGCGCCGAAGCTCGCTGTGCGTAGCTCTTGCCGATCGCGACCCCGCCTGCCACGGAGAGACTGCTTCCCGGATCGGTTGTCACGATACCGACTTTGCCTTCGACGGCGAGGGTGTTGTCGGCAATCGTCGCCGTAGCTTTCTGTGCGTAGGTCTTGCCTATTGCAGCGCCGCCGGCCACGGAGAGTCGACTTCCCGGATCGGCTGCGCCGATACCGACGTCGTTGCCGAGTGGGTTGATCGCGAGCGGCTTATTGTCATGCCCTTGTATCCAGCTATAGCCCGCCTGACATCCGAACCGTAGAGTAACTCCGGCCTCCTTATTTCCTGGTCCAAGCATAAGAGTGCCGTTCTGCGGCGCTTGATAATCGTCCTGGATCTGTAGCTTTGTTTCGGGTGGTGTCTTACCGGTCCCGATACCGGCGTTGCCTCCGTTGATTACTGCAGCCGGCCCACCGTCAAACTTCTCAATGTGAAGTCCACTGTTATAGTCCACGGGTGGTGGTGGTTGTTTGTCAGGCGATGTGCGTGCGAAGAAATACAAACCTTTACCTTGTGCATCGCCATAGCTCAGCGGAGTTTTCTCCAGCTCTGCGATGAGGAAGCCGGTTGGATACACGGAGAGGTTCGCGAACCGCAGATACATTCTTGTGAAGCCGGGATCGAGATCCGTCTTGATTCCCGAAAACGAAAAGAACACGGGCGTCTGTGGCTCGAGATTGATCTTCTCGGTGACAGTGATAGTCCATAAAGGCGGATCCGAGCCGCTGTCTTTTTGAGCGTGCCAGTTGCTGGGTTGTTTTGAATTCGGCACACCCGGATCCAGCCTCGCTGCATCGATGGCGAGGTTTTGTTTTCTGGTTAGTGCGGCTGGGTTAGGATTAGCGCCTACGTCTGGGGCGACGTCGAACCAGACGGTGAAGGTTGTGGGTGCATTGCCCACGGCCAGATCCTGCTTCGGTGTCAGAGGGATAGACGCCTCAGTCATGTTGGTGAGGGCAAACATAAAACCGTTTGGAGTCTCGCCGTCGTTGATTAGAGTGCGGCGGCCGATGAAGTCTACTGCAATTGGCGGAGCGGCTAGCATCGGTGTGTTCTCCTTGATCAGATTCAGAAAAAACGGTCCATATGTCGTATCCGAGGGAACCGGCGTGTTAGCGAGAGTGACGTTGGTTCCGGTTTTAAGCCAGACCGTGATCTGAGAACTGTTTGGGTCCTGTTGAATGGCGCCGTTATAGGTCAAACGAAAGTTCTGACTGCCGAGAGGTTTGAGAGTGAGCGTGTCTTTTGCGTAAGCGAGGTAGAGAAGATCGATCGCGCCTTTTTGATCTGTGTGTACCGCAACGTCCCAGTCCTGCATCGTTGGTACATCGGTCAGCACCGGAGGATCGAATTTAAAGTAAAAATGCTTCTGGTCCGGCCCGACTTCGCGAGTCTTGAATGGCTCGACGACGAGGATGTCATGGTCCTTCCTGAGGGTGTTAGCCAGATGCCAGATTAACTGGTGACACTGAGCACTATCGATCACCAGGTTAGGTTGACCCGATAAGTCCTCGAGTGTGGTGCCAAAGATCGACCTTATTGGATCCGGGTTGTCATCCATCATGAATTTGACTCCTACTCCTTGTCGTCTGGCGTCAGCTTCAACCAACCCTCGACGATCTTTGGCGGCTTGAAGAAGTGCGCTTGTTCTGTCGCGTCGGCAATCGTGGCCGTTTCTTTCCAGGTATCTGCGCTAGCCTTGTAGACCCACGACCACTTGTAACCGGGCTCTTTCGGCAGCGCCGCATGAAGCTCTTCCGCGTCGGTAAGCAGCGGGCTAACGCGGAACGTAACACCCATACTCTTCAGCGCGTCGGCGTAATGTGTCGACGGAATCTCCATCTGCGATACCGGCAAGATCCCACTCGTCGCGTGGACCACGCCCCGCGGGTCCATCAGAATAGTCAACGCACGCGGATCGGCATCCAGAGTCAAACGCAAGTTGTCATTCTGTTTATCATCGTGAGGACGAATGCATGGATAGGTGCGCCCCGGTTGGTAGATCACGTCATCCAAGATCTCTACGTCTTTAAGCGTTTGCGGCGCGTGGAACACGTTGTCGAGTTCACCATCGTCAGTCTCTTCCCAGAATCCGACAAGTCCATCGTTGAGAAGTTGATGTTCGCCCAGCCGAAGCGGCATGACGACCTTCTCGAAACCATGCGTCGTGCGTGAGTAGTTCGAAATGGGAGTAAGAAAATCGCACGACCCATTTGGTATATCCAGATAACTACAGCCGTAGTAGTTTGCCCAGTCGTAAGCCAACACGTCCCAGTCCTGATTCGCAAAAGCCTGCCAAAGACTCGTCTTCTTCAACTGCCACGCCTGGCCACCGGGAATCGTCCGATCGGCAACCGGTTCTCGATCCATGGTCTGGCCCATGAGCTGCAGATCGACGCGTGCACGCACCACAGCAATCGGGCGTCCCATGAGCAGCGCGAGTGATTCGTGTTGCGCAAAATTCGCAGGCTCGATCGCTTCAAGCGAACTATCAAGCACGGATAAAAAACTCTGCAGGAAGTGCTGACGAATGGTGACGTCGCCCGTCGACATCGTTAGACCAACGATCAATCGACGCACCAGCCGGCGCAGATGCGGGTTCGGAATCTCTCCTGCGCCGATGCGATCGTCGTTTCCGGGTGCAGCAACCCACTCGGCCATAGAATTGATCGAACCTAACGCGCGGCCCGTGTTGTCATACACCATCACACTGCTATCGAAATTGTTCGGCAGCAGCCATCCACAAACTGGTGTGGTTGCCGGAGCACTGTTCATCTCCACTTCATCAGCACCGCCCTCGCCGGAGAGTGCCGCAAGCCAACGGAAATTGAGCCGCGACGGCGCGGAGAGACGCGGCGGCAGATATATTTGATTCGGTGCGTTTGGATTGCTCAGCGAGTTGCTGGTAACGACTTCGGTTATCGCTGCGTTCCACTGTTGCCCGAAGGTATCTATCAAGCGCAAACCATCGAGACTCAATATGCCGGAACGGATCGGATTGAAAACGAGGCCCGGCATCGGCGCCATCGGATGTCGTGGCCCAACTGCTCCCGCGACCGCCGTCGTGAGAATTGTGTCTGCATTCATTGGATCTTCAATGGGAATTTGAAGAACCTGGTTGCGAGTCATGAGTGCAGCGTTGAACCCACCAAGCGCCTGCGACAACACCGGCTTGCCCTGAAGATGATCGAGAGCACGAATCGCACTGTAGACCGGATCCTGCGCCTTTTGAGTATCAGTCCAGGAATTGCCGACGGTCTTGTTTTCCCCATTCACCGGCTTATCGCGATAGAAAGTAGATAATTCATCGACGGGCAGAAGAACTGAGTTGCCATTTGCATCCTTCTTGTCTGCGGCAAATGGTTTCTGCTGCCTGAGCCATGCAGCCTTTTCAGAATCTTTCGCCGGCGGCGTAGCGCTATGCTTTGTCTGATACCAACCGATCAAACGATTCACGTAGTCTGACTCATTGACAGCGGCGCGATCACGACAGTCGTCGAGCGTGACTTTTAATAAATAGGTACGAAGGTTCGTGTCGAGCTGCGTGCCGGCAGCCGGCGTGATAAGGCACCTGCCGTCATACACGTTCGAGTTGAGGGTGGATAGATTCGCGGCCGGATCAAAGTCAGGATTGTTTTCACTGAGCTTGAAACTCTCCGTGATAAAAGCCGATCCGTAATCAAACTTTCCGTTGGTGAGAACACTCGCGATGCGACCGGTCTGCAACGGCTTTACCGAGACATTCCACTCGAGAATGATCGGGTGCCACGGCGACGTTGATTGCACCGGGCTCGGGCCGGAAGGTTTCAATGCGCCCACAGCATTTATGAAATCATCGGAACCAGGCGCATCAGGCACATTGAGCACTGCGCAACTCAGATCTCCGTCTTCACCATGTCGTGCTGTAGAAACTGCAACGGGTCCGGAAAGCAACGCCACAGGTTCTGTCGGACGCCAGAAATGTTCGGCGGCCTGGTTTACGATTTCAAACTTGTTGTGGACCTGAGCGTCGAAGAGCGTGTCAATCAACGTGCTGAGACGAAGAATAACCTGCACCGCGAAATTGTCGTTGGCTGGGTTCTTCGGTTCGAGAGCATTGGTGGAGAGAATCAGCGTTGTGGTCTCATTCGGTCCGATTGCGGTGGCAGTTTTTTCTCCCAGTACCAGCGTTCCTGCTGCTTCTGTTTTTGCTTTGAGTAGTTTTATGTCCTGCGACTGAATGAAAGTCGAAAGGTTGCTTGATTGCAGCCGGAAAGGCGCGAGCGGTTCAGTGTTGCTGTAAACAGCTTCGAGGTAATGATGCCAATCGCAGAAGGTTTGATACCGCAACTCAACGATCTCCTGCTGGGCCATGTCGTACGCTTCCTGAGCTGTGTTAAGCGCATCAAGCGCGTGGGCCACGCGATCGGGCAATGCTGGTTGTGTCGCGTTTTGTGCCGCGGTTTTCGCTGCCGTATTTTGTTGCGAATCACGCGGCAGCACGGCCCAGCGGCTTCCGCTAGCCACGCCACGAAAACCGCGCTGATGACGTGTTTGGGCAAAACGTGCTTTGTAATCGACCTCAATTCCCTGTAGCGCCGCCGCCACGTTTATCGCTTCCAGTTGATCCTCGATGATGGGTTTGTCAGCGGATTGCTTCGCGCATGCGTCAGCCACTAAAGCGGAGAGCGATTCACCACCAGTGTTACCGATCGCCAGATCGACCTTTTCGGTCGAGGTCCAATGCTTTACCTCATTCGGTGTGACGATGAGAGATGCGTAGCAAACGATGAGCTTCGGGAAGGGTTTCTGACTATCGTCCTTTGTTACCAGCCATCGATATTCCTGCTCCAACGCGCTGTAGCGGTCGGCGTCGGTGTTGAGACCGGCAAACTCCGCCGACTGCAACGGATCGAGGTTCGCCTCGTTGAGCCAACCGATCACCTGATACTCGTAACTGGTCGCGGGCTCGGGATCGACGTCGCAGAATCCGAACACGCTGTAGCAGTTCGGATAATAGGCAGCGAAAGCCGGCTCTCCGTAACCGAGTGCTGTAAGTTTGTAATTTGAGTGGGCGTCTTGATTAAGAAACTCAGCCGTGCTTTCGTTGTGCTTTTGCCAGTCAGACAGCAACATGCTGCGGCCCATGTAACGAAACGCCGCGCCGGCCTTGTCGTTCGGCGTCTGATGACGCTTCGTTGGAAAGGTTATGGGTTTGTCGTTGGGCCAGGCGGTAACTCCGTTTGCAGGATTAACAATCGGCTTGCCGGTATCGTCGAGCGGATGCAGGAAGTCGCTCTCGACAATCCATGATTTCTGCAACGTGCCGATGTGGTCCAGTCGTCGCACCAGCCAGCGATTTGGAACGGGTGGGAATTTCGTTCTTTCGGCGCGATGATGACCGGTCGTGAGCGCATCGGGGAGCGCCCAATGGAGATGCAGTCCTTTCGGGAATGGCAGACCACCGGGAACTCCGTCAGCGCGTCCGAGTGCCTTGTTGAAAGCAAACTCCGCTAGGTTTGGCGTACCTTTGTTATGGGTTCCATTCGAAATGTTGTACGGAAGTTGTGAGAAGTCTGCCATCGGCAGGCCGAGTTCGAGCGTTGTTGTGTCAACGTACAGAGCGTCTACGCGGATGGGTACTCTGAGAATGTTTTCTGCCGTCATCGTTTTCGCAGAACTCTCCTCAATTCATACGGCGTCGGGGTCCGCAGGAAGGATTGGCTAGATTGTGCAGGGAATCAGCACTGTAAGACGTGTCGCAAAAGCTGTCAACAAAAACTATCGCTCCTATAGTTCATCTGCCACAGCTTTCGACACACCGCTATTAGGCTCAAGTACAAGTCGAGCGATCAAACCGCTTCAGAGAACTAGGGTAGATGTTTTATCGAAGGAATCCAACTTCTCGGATAGTTAATATCAAGGTACGGCTTAGAGGACTGCTAAGCTGAACTCCCATACTTTTATTCATAATATGGACCATCAATATCTTCCAACAACGTCAGTTTTAGATTATTAAGTTAGACCAGCTATGTCTTTTTTCTTCCTTTTGTATTCTTCAAGCACGGCTTGGCTAGCTTGCAAGATTGCGGTTGCTCCGTAGCGAGATGCCTCAGGACGCATAACTCCCCGTTCAACTAACTTATCCACTATGGCACCTCTTGCCATCATGGTTCCTACCAAACCAGTCCTTAATTCTTCAGATATTTCACTAACGGTCTCGAAGCTATGACCTGCTTCTTTGAGCTGTTCGATTGCCTGTTTGACAACAATCATCTGTGGTTCTAAAGCAGCAAGCACAATTACCCAATATCTCTCAGGCAGTTCAACTGAAATAAGATTCTGTTCAACCGGCTTACTAGTAAATAGAGCGCTTATCTGTTTGACCGCTGCTTCGATATCTCTGTAAACAAGTGTCTGGCTTAAACCTCGCTTCCTTATTTTGGTTAAGCGGAGTCTACGGCGGCGGCGTTAGCCTCAGAGCAACAACAGAATAGGAGTAGTGGATAACCTGAACAGGTGGCCGACAACCTGCAACGCGCAGCGAGGTCATAGAGATGCTGGAAACGGCGCGGAACCGCGGTATCGCCCCAAGCCTCGCGCGCGATATGTGCGGCACGGACCTGCACGATCTCGATTTCATCAGCGAGTTCGGAGTTCTCGGAATGAGCACTTCTGTGGAAATGTACCGGGGCGTCGACTTTCGTAACGCCATTCTGCGAGGTTCGAACTTCTCGCGTACCGATGTTTCCAATGCGAACCTCCGTGGGGCCGATCTCCGCGGTACGAGCTTCGTAGGTACAAATCTCTATAACACGCTGCCTGGGTCCGCGAAAGTTGGAGAGGCCGATCTTCGCGAGGCCAATTTGTTTCCGGCAGAGCTAAGAAATAAAAGTTACAGGGCCAAATTTCAAGACGCGCGGTTTGACAACGATCGGGGCTGTCTGCTTGAGCGGCGCGAGCGGACTGGCTAACGTGGTTCACGTTGCGCCCAGCATAAATTAGCTCAGACACACTGGAGATGACATCGCTGGTATCACAAGGCGGCGCGCCGGGCGCTTTCGACCGCTTACTGGGAACGAGGTTTGGTGTAGCTGCCATAGACTCTCTGAAAAAGAAGGAATATGGAGTGCTGGTTGGCCTCGTCGATGGCGAAGTGAGATCTACCCCGTTAAGAGAAGTAGTTTCGAATACGAAACCACTCGATCTCAAGCTGTTTGACGTTGCGCGCATACTTGCCCGTTAGTCTCAATGGAAACGCAGTGGTATCGACTTGCCTTCACAGCCATTTATCGCAGTGCTTGTCTGCTTCGAGATCAGGTTAGGCAGCGAGAGAATTTGAGAAATCTTCGATCCCGCGATAAGTCGCGCGCTCACCAACTGCAATCATCTTATCTATCGCCGAAGGGCCCGGAACGTAGCCGGCCAGCGGAATCTGCGGATGAATATGAACATCGGTGTAGGCCAGGGCCGAGAGATAGTGCTTGGGATAAGGTCGACCGGGTTTTCGCCTTTGGTCCAATGGAGAATAACCCAATGAGCGCATCATCGAACTCCACTCCCAAACATCGGAGCTGATAATAAAGTCAGCACCCAATTCGCGACAGGCGCGAGCAGGCAAGACACAGGAAAACCCACCGTCTTTAAGTTGCCAGCCGTCGCGTAGGACGCGTCGGCGCACCAGGCGAACAGCGCAACTAGCGCTGATTGCCGATGACAGCCGGCCGTTGGTTATCGTTAGAGCGTGATTCGATGGCACAATCGTCGCAACGGCTGCAAACGGAGTTTTCAGATGTTCGAATGTTGGAGGCAGATATTGGGCGGCAAACTCTTCGAGTGTTTTCCCGTGCAGCAGACGTGGCCAGAATACTGATCGAGCCATGCGGGCGATTTCGCGCCAATCCATGCCGGCCGCCAGCGCCGCGCCGATAATACTGCCGACGCTTGTGCCGGCTATGACAGCGGGTTTGACGCCGGCTTCGTCCAGGGCCTTGATAACGCCGATATGCGCAAGCCCACGAACAGCTCCGCCGCTCAAAGCCAAACCAACCCGTTTACCATTAAGTCTCTGAAGTATTACAGACATCAAATGAATTATTACACGAAGGAGAGCGAAGCAAAACCAACCGCAGACCGGGTCTCTGAACGCCTGGTAATGTTCGAAGAGTTGATGTGCGTATCGGGGCGTCATCCGGTTGTTGATAAAGCATTCACCGGTCGAAATTCATGGGCGCGTTCGATCGATCACATACTCAGCTTTATGCGAAAGTATGTACTGCCGCTGCACCTCCTGAGTGTCTTAGTCACCGCAATAGTCCTCTATTGCTACGCCCGGTTAGTAGCTCTAACTTCGAGACTTCGGATTGCCGGTGAACGAGCGTGGCCTAATGTTCCCGCTGGTTCCGTGCTGGCACTTTGGCATCGCGATGCGCCTTCCTTGTTAATCGCCTTTCTCATGCGCCGGCCGGAGGCGCGGTGTGCAATCATGATCTCAGGTGATTCGCGGGGCGACTACTTAGCGCTATTTTGCCGGCTCCTGGGACTTCATGTTGTAAGGGGCAGCAGTGAAGAACATGGATGGCAAGCAATAGGCGAGTTGGCAAAGGCATTGCAGGATGGAAGCTGCGCAATCATTACGGCCGATGGTGGTGGACCAGCCCGCGTTGCGAAAGTAGGCGCAGTGGCGCTTGCATCATCAGTTTCCGCGCCACTGTTACCGTTGACGGCACATTGTTATCCCGCCATCGAAGAACCACACAAATGGGACAAAGCCCGAAATCCAGTGCCATTCGGCTCAATTCTGATCACCGTGGGGTCAGAACGCGTGTTTGAATCATTAACTGATTCGAAAGCAATTGAAGCAGCAAGAATGGGGCTGGAAAAGAGCTCGATCGGATGGGTCGGGAAACCCGAGCAGTCCCGGCAGCGTAATCGGTGTTTCACTCACGCAGAAGCCACAAGCGTCGCATTCTTACCTTGTGCCGTCGCAGACCAAACTGCTCAACTGCATGCTGCTGAATGTGTCGCATTGCTTCTTCGACTGAATCAGTTATGAGCACCAGTTTAAGGTCGTCCGGATTAATAGTTTTGGCGGCATTCATTCTTTGTAATAGCTGCACAAGGGATTTCCAATATTCTTCGCCCATGAGTACGATTGGAAACTGTTGGATCATGCGCGTTTGTATCAGAGTTAACGCTTCAAAGAATTCATCCATGGTGCCAAAACCGCCAGGCATCGCGATGAAGGCATATGAATATTTGATGAGTAAGACCTTGCGGACAAAGAAATGCCGCAGCGTTACCTGCCGATCAAGATAAGGGTTCGGTTGCTGCTCTTCCGGCAGGCGGATGTTACATCCAACTGACTTGCCTTCGCTTTCACGGGCGCCGCGATTTGCTGCCTCCATGAGTCCTGGACCACCGCCTGTCATGACGGTAAAGCCAAGCCGGCTTAGGCGACGACCTACATCACGCGCCAACTCATAAAACGGATGCTCGGAAGTGAATCGAGCGGAGCCGAACACCGTCACGCATGGCCCAACAAAGTGGAGTACGCGAAAGCCTCTAAGGAAATCACGCACGATATGCAACGTCATCAGAAATTCTGAGCTACGCGATCTCGGCCCTTCAAGGAAATAGCGAACTTCCCGTGGAACAGGAGTAGTTTCAATATGTGGTTCCTCACTACTACTGTGAAATCTGGAAACAAAGTCCGGCGCAAGCCCTGTCAGCACATCTCGATTCTGCGGCACTTCGTTCATCACAGAACATCCTTCGAGCAAGTCACCCGCAAACACGTCGACGGTTAGGAGAGACGAACATACGGCTTACCGAATGTTCTTCTGCTGCTTTGCGACGTCACTCTGGAATCGCTTAACAAGCTTTTCAACCGACTTATGTATTGTCTTCTCCGATTTATCGAAGTCGATTGTTTGCGTGTCGTAACCTCGCCATACCATCTGGTTGGTATGACTATCAATGACGTCTACAACTAAAGTGGATTCGTTGTAAGGAATACGCCAAACGTCAACGGGTCCTCTTTGCAATCCTTCCCAGCCGTACCATCTACCCCAGCGGTTCAATCCACCCCATACCCCAGGAAACCCGTAGTCGATATAACGGATGTCATACTTTTCTTTGATTCCCATGAAGTATGTAACAAGAAAATCTGGAGAGCCGTCGTTGATCTTTCGGTAACCAATCTGGGCGAAGTGGTCTTCAAGGCCGTCACGAATGCGTTGATTCCAGATCGTATTTGTGCCGACCGGATCCTCCGGCATTCTGGTGATCATTTTGAAATCCCACGTTCTTAGCTTTGAAAAATCGTAACTCCGGTCGTAATCAGATTTCGTCTCTGCCATCACGACCGTGCTGATCAAAAGTACCGTACTTACAAGAAATAATTTGCGCATCGCTGTATCTCCGAGTCGTCTTTACATTGGGTGCACAAAATGGGCACAACCGGGGCGGACGATTGGCCCCGGTTATACCCATTCTCTATTCCACCTACGGCAGCGTTCTTCTGATAGGACCAATCCACGTTTCCTTCAAGTGTGCGACTGTAGATGCCGAATGAGCGCCGGCAGCCGCTGCACTTATGTTTTGCTTCCCGTGTGGACCAATCGCAACCATCATGCCTTTCTGCGGATCCTGGAATCCGCCAACTTCGGTAACAAATAAGAATGCGCTGCAGGAAAGCAGGACCAGCATTGTGAGCTTCTGCGCACCTGCGTGTGGAACTTTCCGCAGACTGCGTCTCTAACTGAATCGAACGAAAAAACGTTGCGAGGCTCGCCTTGCCGAGGAAATTCCACAGCTGCGGGTGAAATATCGCGCCCGCTTCTGTGGGTCGAAACCTAAATTGCCCTTTTCTGGCGCATAGTGATTGGGCACATTCGTTGCAACGTCAATCGAAAGGAGCACCAATGCGAAATCGTAATTTGATGATTGGGGCTGGTCTCGCTGTCGCCGGCATAGGCGCAACGGCAGCTTACGTATATCGTATCCGGCCCTGGCATCTGCGCTGGGGCGCAACTGATGAGGAGTTGCGTGAGTCTCTGCCAGGAGATGAACTTGTCTCGGGCGCGAGTCTAAAAGCCACTCATGCCATTACCATCAATGCCCCTGCTGCTGATATTTGGCCCTGGCTGGTTCAGATGGGCAAAACCGCGGCGGGTTCTACAGCTATACCTGGCTCGAAAATCTGGTCGGCTGTCACATGCGCAACGCGGATGAGATTGTTCCGGAGTGGCAAGAGCTCAAAGTGGGCGACAAGGTGTGGCTACACCCCAAAGCACCGCCGGTAGAGGTAGCTGTTATCGAACCCGGCCGCGCAATCGTGCTTAAACCGTGGGGTGCGTTTGTACTTCAGCCCGTCGACGCGAAAAGGACTCGGTTAATCATTCGGTTCCGCCGGGCCAATGACGGTTGCAAACTGCCTCAACGGCTGCATTTGAATCAGCCGAGTTATCTACCGCGATCAGCAGCCGAACCGGTTTGTCATGGTTGTCTGACGCACGGGCGATACGAACAGAGCAGCGCGCCTCGTAGAGAACTCGTTGCGAGATACTGCCGAGTATCAACCGGCCACCAAAAACGGAGTGACCCCGGGCGCCCATAACGATCAGATCGGGTTTCCAGCTATCGGCTTTTCTGATGAGCGCCCAGGCCGGGGAATCTGCTTCGGCGCCAGCGCTGACACGCCAGGCTGGAAAGATCGATCTGATCTGCTCACACACCAGCCTTGCTGCATCCATCGCCTCTTCGAGCTTGTGTTCCGCAAGCTCGTGCGCACGCTTGATAGCCGGCGGAATATACATCGGGACGGTGTTCTCAACTTCTTCATCGAGTGGCATGGGAACAAACACGTCTGCCACAGTCATAACTAAGGCCTCAACCTCGGTGCCCAATCCAGCGCGCTGCAAATCTTCCAGCGCTGCATCAGCACACTCGGAACCGTCATAGCCAATCAGTATCTTCATGGTTTATCCATCCCGCCGCCAGCGCGCGGTACTTCCTCGATCTCTATTCTGTTCTTTCCTCGGAAAACGTTCGCTTTTATTTGCACTTACCCATAAGCCTGGGCGATTGGCGCTCATGATTACTACCTCCCTAGTCGAGTCTATGCATGCGAACGCTCCCAATATCTCTGCTGAACATGCTTGCCCCCAGTCCAGAAAAGCCACCTCCCAGAATAACGACCCGCGCCATCTCCACTACCCTTTCGATTTTTCTGAAAATTGATCTTTGGAGGCTTCTTCAACAGCCTGACATCGAACTACTTCAACCGAGCACTTCGCGTGAGATACAACTGCCTGCGAAACCGAACCCAGCAGCAACCGTTTCCACGTACTGTAGCCATGCGAGCCCACCACAATGAGGTCGGCTCCCCAGCTTTCCGCCTCATCAATGATTACTGGACGCGGTGAACCAAACATGATTAGCGAAGTGAGCGATAGCGTCTTATTGGATTTGAGCTTTTGCAATGCGCTATCGATGATGTTTTGGCCTTGCTTACGTAGTGCTTCGTCCATCTCCTCATAATAAGAAGCCGGTACAGCCCAGGTTTCAGGTGTCGGAACCACAGGTGGTTCAAAAACGGTAAGCACTTTTAGCGAAGATCCTGCTGGCCAGGGCCGGCGCGTGACCTCCTCAACTGCCGCATCGCTACAAGCTGAACCATCAATCGCCAATAGGATTTTCATTGACATATACCTCCGCTAAAACCCACCTGAGCACGGCCTATACCATTGACGTTAATTAGGTTTTCTGCGGGAAAGCCGTACCAGTTGCGAGGTATTTCGCACAATACGGGAATTTCGCGCAGCATTGTTTTCTTCACCCCCCACAACGAACAACCTGGACGACGGCATGCACGTTGCACAACGAGAAACTTATGGATGCTCAAGTACCGCCAATTGAATTTCGCAACGTAGTTCTCAGCTTTGGCGACAACATCGCTCTTAATGACGTCAGCTTCACTCTTCATCAGGGTGAAATGATTCTCATGACTGGCGCATCCGGATCCGGCAAGTCAGTCTTACTGCAACTAGCAATGGGGCTACTAAAACCAGACTCCGGGCAAATTTTGATCGAAGGAAATGAAATTCAGACGCTCAATGAATCAGCACTTATAACGCTGCGCGGCGGGCTCATGGGAATGGTATTTCAGGAAGACTCTCTCTTCACTGGATTACCGGTTTACGAGAATGCCGCTTACCGGCTTCAGGAGCATGGCTGGTCTGAGGACGAGATAGAAAGAGCGGTAGCAGAGGTATTACGTTTTGTCGGTCTCGAGGGAGAAGAAAGCAAGTTTCCGGAAGAGCTTTCGGGCGGCATGAAGCGACGCCTTGAAATCGCCCGGGCGCTCATCGGTTGGCCGCGAATCATGTTGTTTGACGAACCAACCATGAGCCTCGATCCGATGGCGGCACTAAAAGTCCTGGACCTGGTGATTCGCGCGCGTGACATCAATCAAGTCTCATCGTTATACGTCACCAAGAAGATTCATGAGATCCATTATCTGGCAACCTATCGCGCTGAGAATCCGAGCAACAGTGAGATCAGAATTGTCGAAGCTCCTGCAACAAACTTGCCAAAAACGAGAGTGATAGTTCTTGAAAAGGGCAGGATTGCTTTCGACGGTTCAGCGTCAGAATTCGCCACCAGCGAGCTCAAAGCAATCCGGGACCTTTCTACGCTGGATGATCATGACCACTCGCACGAGCCATATTTCACTGACCCATGGGATAAGAGACGTCACCCTGCCGAAGCGATTCTGTAAATCCGTCCACAGACATCACCGCTTTGCACAAAAGGCCTTGTTAAGGTGTTTTCTCTGTGCAACCTCTGTGTTCTCTGTGTCTGCTCTGAAAAAGATCGGCGCCACACGAGACACGGGGAACGTTCTGCGACAGTCTGCGCAGGGTCATAGCGAAACTGCGAAGCGGCGAGTTAGGCTGCTTGCGGCAGTTCTTCGAGGGTTACCTTTAGGCCGAGCATTTGTAAACGACGTACGTAGTAGTCGCGTTGTTGCTCGACATGACGACGATCAAAGTAATCACCGCCGAGTTCGGTGTAAGTTTGATCGTTCTGCAAAACATGAAAGATAATCACCAACAGAGAATGAGCCACCGCCACCAGGGCTTTTTTGCGACCAAGTCGCTTGACCAGCCGCTGGAATTGACTGCTCAAATAGCAGTGCTTCTTCAGACTCGCACCCCAGGCTGCTTGCACCAGGGCCGAACGCAAATAAGTATTGCCTTTGCGCGTCCGTCCGGAGAGGCGTTTACCACCAGTTGCTTTATTACCAGGACAGATTCCGGCCCAACTGGCCAAGTGTGCGGCATCCGCAAAGACGGAGGCCATTTCGATCCCGATCTCTGCCATGATTACTTCCGCTACGCGCGGCCCGATCCCAGGAATGCTATCCAGCAGTTCGCGAGCTCGGGCCAGCTTAGGGTTTGCTTGCACATACTTATCGATCTCGCTGGTGACACGGGCATCAGCAGCTTCCAGCTGTTCCCAACGGCGCAACAACTCGCCCAACACAAAGCGTTGGTTCACCGTCAAACGTCCCTGCAGCGCTTGCTCCAAAGAGAGACTCTTCTCTTTGAGTTTGCCCCGCGCCAAGGCCGCCAATTTCCGCGGGTCGCTTTCGCCTTTAGCCAAAGCCTTCAGGATCATCCGGCCACTGACTCCCAACGCATCGCTGGCCACCTGTCCCAGTTTAAGGTTGCCACTCTCCAACAGTTTCTGGATGCGATTGGCAACCGACGACTGCTCTCGTACGACGCTCTCGCGATAGCGCGTCAGTTCCCGCAACTCGCGAATTACCGGCGGAGGAATAAAACTGGGCCGCAACAAACCATGGCGCAACAAGTCCGCCAACCATTCCGCGTCTTTGACGTCGGTCTTCCGCCCGCGCAACGCATGCGCATGTTCGGGATTGATCAGAATCACCGTCAGCGCGTCTTCCAAAATATTGAAAACCGGCTTCCAGTAAACTCCGGTGCTTTCAATCGCCACCTGCGTGCACTGGACTGCTACCAGCCAGTCCCGCAACTGCAACAACTCAGCCGTCATGGTCGAAAAGGTACGCTTCTTCTTTTCGCCATTCGCCAAAATCAAACACGCCACCAACATCTTGGCGTGCACATCAATACCGCAACACACGGGATGAACGACTTGCATTTGCGCTCCTGTTCTCCAGCGGGGAAAGCCTCCAAACGAAAGATTCTGCTCTACAAGTTTACGCGCGCGCGTAACACTATTCGGTGGTGCCTCGAAAAGGCTTTCGGATCAAACTCTGTGTCGGGCTCGGCGAGCAGTCACCGGCGCCAGTCACTTTCGATCTCCAGTCCACGCTGGTTGGAGCTAGCTTACTTCAAAGATCAACTTTTTCATGTTCGGTGGTGCGCCTCGGCCCATGCTTAACTCTGTGGTGTGTTTTTGCTCGGAATTCGTCAACCACAGAGACACAGAGAACACAGAGAGGAGCGCGTTCATGACTTTTTGTGCAAGCCCCGCTAGACAAAAAATCTGTGTAATCTGTGGATGAGATCACTTGTCTAAAACTTGCGCGAGAGTCTTCAACAGCTTTTCCGCGGTATAAGGCTTCGTCAGGAACACTGAGACACCCTCCAACGCACCGTCGCCTGCGCGCTGGGCTGTTCCCAACCCGCTCGCCGCGATTATCCGGACCTGAGGATTCATCCGCTGTAATGCGCGAATCGTTGCTGGTCCATCCATAAACGGCATAACCATATCGGTTAATACCACCGCGATTTCGTTCTTCTTGTCGGCGTAGATTGCGAGTGCTTCGGTGCCGTCGTTCGCGGTCAACACCTGATAGCCAAAAGTTTCCAGCGTCCCGCGCGTGATTTCGCGAATTGATTCTTCATCATCCACGACCAGGATCAACTCTCCCTTTCCCAGCGGCAGATCTGTTTGTAGCGTTCCCGACTCAGTTGTTTCCGCCGTATCGAGTGCGGGGAGGTAAACAGAAAACTGGCTTCCACGATGTAGCTCGCTGTAGACATTGATGAAGCCGCCATGACTCTTTACGATGCTCAAGGCGGTTGAGAGGCCCAGGCCAGTTCCCTTGGTCATTTCTTTGGTGGTGAAAAACGGCTCGAAGATCCGGGCTTGAATCTCCGAGGACATTCCGGGTCCGGTGTCTGAAACGGTGATCGTGACATAGCGGCCCGCTTTTGCCTCGATGTGCATGCGCGCGTAGTTTTCGTCTACAAGAGTATTCTCCGCCGTGATCGAAATTGAGCCGCCTTCAGGCATCGCGTCGCGAGCGTTGACGCAGAGATTCATCAGTACCTGGTGCATTTGCGTCGCGTCCGCTGAAATGATCCAGAGATCGTCAGGTATCTTAAAATTGATCTCGATTGATTTCGGGAGCGTCTCACGCAAAATCTTGACGATCTCTTTTATCAGGTGCTTAGGCTGCAAAGGCACGCGCTCACCTTCCACTCCACGAGCAAACGACAAGACCTGGCGCACCATATTTCCGCCACGCTCCGCATTCGCTCGTAGGACCTCAAGCCATTTTTTACTGCCCTCGTCAGTCGTTTTTAACTGCAACATGTCGATGGCCATCAAGATCGGCGAAAGCACATTATTCAGGTCATGCGCAATGCCACCGGCGAGCGTGCCAATTGATTCCATTCTTTGCGCCCGAAGAAACTGCGATTCCATGCGTTTCTTTTCGGTGATGTCTGTATTGATAACGAGAATCGATTTCGGCTGTCCTTGTTCGTCACGTACCAGGGTCCAACGGCTCTCAACTATTATTTCCGTGCCATCTCGCCGGGGTTGATGCACTTCACCCTTCCACGCTCCGGTCTGGATGATGGCCTGACGAGCAGCATCGAATTGCCTCGAATGTTCTTTATAAAGGAGCCCTTCCACGTTTTTGCCGATCACCTCTTCGGCCGACCAGCCATAAATCTTTTCGGCGCCCTTGTTCCAGAACAGAATGTTATGGTTGAGATCGCGTACCAGAATAGCGTCCTGTGCCTGGTCCAACAGCTCGGCCTGTTCGCGAATTTGCTCTTCAGCGCGTTTGCGCTCTGTGATGTCACTACGAATCGCGACGTACTGGTAGGGCTTTCCCGCTGCGTTGAGAAAAGGAACTATCGTGGTATCAACCCAATAGTAAGTGCCATCCTTCGCGCGGTTCTTTATCTCACCGCGCCAGACTTTGCCGCTTGCTATCGTGGTCCAAAGGTCTCGGATGAACTCCTTTGGGTGATAACCTGAGTTACTAGTAGATCAAGTCGCCGGGTCAGTTACCTGAAATTCCTCGAGTTTCTTTAGTCGATATCTTAGCTGATCCCGGGAAACACCCAGAAGTTCAGCAGCTCGAGTTTGATTGCCGCCGCTTCGCTCGATAGCCTGTCGAACGAAGGAGAGTTCCGCTTCATCAAGCGAAATACCTTCTGCTGGAAGCTGAAAATGAGCCGGCAGATCGGCGCCGAGTGTTTGAGATGCCTGGCGAGGCGACACTAATAATCCACCCGGCAAGTACTCGGTAGTGATTTGGTCGTTATCCTCCAATATAAGAGAACGCTCAATCACATTCCGCAGCTCGCGAACATTCCCCGGCCAGTGATACTTTCTGAATACTTCTCTCGTTTCCGATGAGAGGCTCTTGATTTTTTGGTTTCGCTTCAGACGACTTCCGATCGTATCTATGTAATGCTCCGCCAGCAGCAGTACGTCGTCCCCTCTTTCGCGAAGCGGGGGAATATCGATCTGAATAACTGACAAGCGATAGTAAAGGTCGAGCCGGAAGCGGCCCGCTTCACTCTCCGTTTTTAGATCGCGATTGGACGCAGCGAGTACCCGCACGTCCATCGGAAGATCTTTCAGGCCACCGACACGACGAAAGGCGCCTTCCTCCAGCACGCGCAGAAGCTTTGCCTGCAGAGAAAGTTCCAGTTCACCGATTTCGTCCAGCAGTAGCGTGCCGCCTTCCGCCTGCTCAAATAACCCTTCCTTACGCGCTTTCGCATCAGTGAAAGCACCTTTTTCATATCCGAAAAGTTCCGATTCGATCAGTGTTGCGGGAAGAGCTGCGCAATTCACGGCAACAAAGGCTCGTTCGGCTCGTTGCGATCCGTAATGAATTGCTTTTGCGACCAGATCTTTGCCGGTTCCTGATTCACCTTGAAGCAACACTGACGCAACGTCGCTCTCGGCGACCTTCGCTGCCAGGCCCAGCATCTTCTTCATAGTCGGAGACTCACCGACGATTTGCCGGAAATTAAATTCCCTCGCCCGTTCTTTTCTTATCTGGTCCACTTCACGCCGCAGGTCGCGGGCTTCAATTGCGTTACGGATGGTGACGCGCAGTTCTTCGAGGTTGATGGGCTTGCCGATGAAGTCGTAAGCGCCGCCGCGGAGAGCGGAGATAGTATTCTCTACATGGACGTTGCCCGTGATCATGATCGCGATTGCATCGGGATGCTCCCTCTTAATCGCCCGAAGCACATCGAGTCCCGAGCCATCAGGCAGGTCTATATCGAGCAAAACTGCGGCTGGCAAATGGGCGTTGAAAAGCTTAGTGCCTTCAGCAACTGTTCCAGCTTCGAACGGGGTGAAGCCCCAACTTTGCAGCGCTTCTTTCAGCGTCCAGCGAACGGCATTGTCATCGTCGACGATGAGTATTTCCTTAGTCGAGTTCCTGGAGGACATTCTTCAATCTCGGCCTACAAGCTGGGTGGAGTAACGCATGATTATAGGCGTTTGCCGGAAGTTAGAGAAGGCACAGCCGCATACGTTTGCTACTAACTTAGCAGATTCGGTGAGTCGATAGGAGGCTCTATAGATTTTGAGGCTTGGCCAATGCGAGGTCTACGGCTCAAGTCTCCTTTCGATAACGCGAACCGTCGTAAATGTCTACTTCGATTCCGATCGGTAATAACGAACTGAGTTCCTTCGCTGCGTACATCGGCACGCGAATGCAACCGTGACTGGCGGGACGAGTGGGGATTGAAAAACTGCCGTGAATTGCGATGCCGTTAAAGATGTAATTTGGATAGTACATCAGCCCGAGAGAGCTCAGGCGCCAGCCCTTGATCTTCCGCAGCACTTTGAAGGTTCCGGTCGGCGTGCGTGCGCGATGCGTTTTCCCCTGGTCCATGTAGAGCTCGCCGTTACCGGTCGAGACAGGCAATATTCGCGCAACCTCGCCCGTCTCGTCGACGAGAAAAAGTACCTGTCGTGCCAAATCAATCTCTACGTGGGCGTAACGTGCGTGACGCGGCTGTGGCCGCGCCGCACCACGCAGTGCATTCAACTCTTCGTGGGTTAGTTTTCCGGTGCGAACACGTCCCTCGACTTTCTGGAACGCTATCAAGGCATGGCGCGAATCAGAATCAAACTGGCCATCAACACGTCCAGCCCAGTAACCCAAATCCCATAGCCGCTGTTCGGCCTCCCGTTTCTCCGAAGTACTGAGTTGTTGTTGGTCACGCTTCGCAGATCTATGCACACGTGTGCGGGTTGCACCGTGGTCAACCGTCCAGACCATCAGGACGATCACGATTGGAACAATCAGACTCCATAGGAGCCTTTGTTTCGAGTTGTTCTTCGCCACGATTAAATTCGCCTCCCGCGTTAACAATGTGCAATGGACGTGCCTGCTCCTACGCTCGGGAAATTTAACAGTGAAGGCGTGCTTGTCGCGAAAATCAGCGTGGTTTCACTCAACGACTGCGGGCGTTTCCGCAGCGCTGTGAAGGTAAGATCGTGATCGATAAGGGAACAATTTAAGACGCGCAAGAATTACTTCACGTGTGCTTTGGCCGTAAGATGTTCCACGCCAGGTACGCTCCCAACAACAGGGCACTAATAAACCCGAAAGCGAATACAATCCAGCCCCAACGTTCCCAACCGGGAGGTCTGTAAACCGATACCAGTACGGCCAGGCCGTTTATGAATGCGGCCGCAATCACACCGAGCACGATTCTATTCGCTATTCGCTCAAGGCGATCGATAACCGGATCAAAACCTTCTGGTCGCATGCCGATTTGCAAATTTCCATTTTCAGCCTCAGTCGCGATCCGGCGAAGATGTTGCGGCATCTCCACTGCAAATCTCGCCAGCTCCAAACTCGAGCGACCCAAGCTGCGTACCCACGTGAACGGAGAATACTGGCGGAGTACGAGGCGCTCAGTGTAAGGCGCAAGTACTTTGGGCAAGTGGAAATCACGATCCAGGGTAACTCCAAGTCCCTCGATCATGATCACTGTCTTAAGCAACAAAGCCAGGTTTGACGGCAGGTGCATACGATGCCGCCGCATGATGGAATAGACGTCATTCAGTAGCGCGGCGACTTTTAATTCTCCCAGTGGCAATCCCCAATACGTCGATAACAGCAGGTCGATGTCACGACGCACCGACGCGCGATCAATCCGCTTGCGAGTGACGCCGAGATCCAGAAAGACGTCTACCAGACGATCGGCATCCTGATGGTCGATGCCAATTAACAACTCCGCAAGCAGTTCCTGAGTGTGTTCATCGATGGCGCCCACCATGCCAAAATCGATCAAGCCGATCGCGCCGTTGGGCTCAATGAAAAAATTTCCCGGATGCGGATCGGCATGGAAGAACCCGTCCTCGCAAACCATTTTGAGGACGACATTGGTTGCGTAATCAGCGAGCCAGCGGCGATCCGTGCCCTGTTCGTCGAGGGCCTTCAGATCGTTGATCTTTATGCCGCGTATTCTCTCCAGGGTGAGCACGCGCGCGGTTGTCGCTTCCCAAAACACACGCGGCACATGAATATGTGGGTCGGTAGCGAAGTTAACGGCAAACCGCTCGGCGTTGTGGGCCTCGCGAATGTAATCGAGCTCCCGGCGTAACGTCTGAGAAAACTCTTCCACCAAACCACTCAAATCATAATGATCTGCAAAATCCCAATGCCGGCTGGCGGTAGCCGCGAGCTCGTTGAGGATCTCGAGATCCTCATTCACCTGTTCAACCACTCCGGGCCGCCGCACTTTGACAACGACGTCCGTTCCGTCGCCGAGAGTCGCCGCATGCGCCTGCCCGATGGATGCTGCGGCCAGCGGGACGGGATCGAAGCGCGTAAAGATATGTTCAAGAGGTTGGCCTAACTCCGTCACCAAAACCTCTTGAATCTCCTCAAAAGGAACGGGCGGAGCTGAGTCCTGAAGCTTTGTTAGTTCTGCCAGGTATTCCGGAGACAGGAGATCTGCACGCGTGGAAAGAATCTGGCCCAGTTTGATGAAGGTGGTTCCGAGTTCTTCCAGAGCCAGTCGCAAGTGTACTGGTCGCCCGTTCGCCGCGCCGGCTGTTCGCTGCTCGTTGTTTCGCAAGAAGTCCCAACCATGAGATAGGAGGACGCCGGCTATTTGCCGCGAGCGGCTTAGGTGAAAACTCTTGCGCCAATTTATCAGGTTCATCATCGGCACATTTTCGCTTCCGGGCGGCGAGCGACATCCCAAAGCGAGCATCATTTCACTTCTACTCGGCCAGGAGCCGATCCTGTACAAGAACCGACTCACTGGCCGAGTGAAAAGCGCGTCTACGCGGCGGCTTTGGCGGATTTCTCGCCTTTGGGTTCTGTGATTTCAATTTTCCGAGTTGCCGTTGCGACTTCGGGCGCCGGGATTGTTATCTCGAGTACGCCGTTAGCAAATGTCGCTGCCGCATTCTCGGTCTGGGCGCCTTCGGGAAGAGGGATCTGACGATAAAAGCTTCCGTAGCTTCGCTCGCTGCGATAAAAGCCTTCACGCGTCTCCTCTTTCTCTTCTTTCCGCTCACCTGAGATTGTTAGAAGGTCATCGGTAATTTCGACCTTCACATCATCCTTTGTGAGACCGGGAAGATCGGCGCGCACCGTCAACTTTCCGTTGTTGTGGAGCACTTCGATCTGAGGCGTCCACTTGCCTTTTTCGAGCTCCATACGGAACGGCGCAAAGTCAGTCGTGAAGAAATTCGGGAAGCTAAGTCCCTGGAACTCTTCAAAGAGCCGTTCCATGTCCTGTGTAAATCGGCGCATCATCCGAAACGGGTTCACCGTCTCTGGAGTCTTTAGCGCCACCTCCATGTTTCCTTTCTTGATGTCTTCTTTCATGGTTATTTCCTTTCACACTTGAGTGCAGATTCAATTTAGAAATAGGGATCGATGCGAAGGTGGTCTCTCACCTGGGCAACACCAGGGGCATGGCTGATCGAGCCGAGCACCGCTCGTCGTTCCCGCCACGAGTGAACTCGTCCCCAGAGATCGACTGCGCCGTCGTGGACCTCGATACGCAAGCGTTCAGTTTCTCGATCAGCGCGAGTTTCCAACGCCTCCTCAATCTCCTCACGCAACTGATCCACATTAACTGCCTGTTTGCGAATTGTGATCTTATTGATTACCCCAACCACACCCGTAAGCCGCCTGATCGCCCTTTCTGCATCAGTGCGCTCGCGCCAGTAATTCACCTCTCCTTCCAGCATTACCCAGCCGTCGGATACGGTTGATTGAATCTGGTTATCCGGCACCAGTGCGTCCCATTCGAGCGCACTGCGAACAGCACGCGCGAGCTCAGTATCGCTACGGACGAAACCATCGCTCGGCTTGACTTCGATATCATTCGCCACATCAAGCACACCCATGACACGATGGGCGGCTTCCTGGGCCGCAACTTTTTGCGCGTAACTCGGGACGGAGCCCGTCAACGTCGCCACTGCCTCTTCCACTTCAACGTTGATACTCGCCCAGGAAATGCGCGAGTCCCATTTAAGTTCGCGCAATATTCTTCGCTTCAGATCGCTATCATTTCGTCGTTCCAACATGACGAACCTCCAGATTTCCACTCCAGCTCGTCGCTGAAGCTATTACGATTCGACTTTGCTGATGCGTTACGCTGAAACAGTCGCACTCGCTGCCGCTGGTACGGGATGTTTACAGATCGCCTGATAAGCTTCACCACATCGCCGTAACCCCACATCACTCTCGCCGCATCCGCCAGGTTCTCCGTGAGCCAAATCGTTTTCGCATGCGGCGTCATTATGTCCTTTACTTTCATCGCCGGCTCCTTCCTTGCGAATGCCCCCCGCTTTCGCAAACAACTCACACCCGAGCAATGAACATGCCGTCCAATCGTTGGAGGAATTCCACCTGGAAGTAGTCTCCTGGCAAATTGATGCGCAAAGTTCCGCAAAGAGTGCGTGGAAACTCGCGGCGAAGATTCGCACATTCCCTCCGTTCCTCTGTTTGTTCCAGCCACGTTGATTTTCTCAGGAGGCACGGACCTTGCCCCTCGCGAATCGACAGGAGCTCCAGAAAATCATGAGAACAACCGGACAACTTAGCTACACCATGAACTTTGCAGAGATCCGCCTCAAAGATATCGGCCGGGTCGGCGGGAAGAATGCCTCGTTAGGTGAACTCTTTAACTCACTAAAACCGAAAGGCGTTGGCGTGCCCGATGGCTTTGCCACCACAGCCGATGCTTATCGGTTGTTATTAGCCCAGGGTCAACTCGAATATGAGCTTCGTTCGCTGGTATCAGACTTCGATCATGAAGACGTCGAGGAATTGAGAAGACGTGGACATGCAGCTCGAGTGGCCATTCTCGATATGCCACTGCCGAAGGTATTGCGTGACGCAGTGACCACCGCATACGAGCAGTTTTGCCAAAGGTTGGGCCATGAACCGGAACTGGCAGTCCGATCGTCAGCAACTGCAGAAGACCTGCCGGAGGCCTCATTCGCCGGCGCAGCCGAAACCTTTCTCAACGTTCGCGGACGTGCAGCGCTGCTGCGCGCTGTGCATCAGTGTTTCGCCTCGCTTATCACGGATCGCGCCATCAGTTATCGCGCACGACTCGGCTACGATCACTTGAAGGTTGCCATTTCTGTTGGCGTGCAACCGATGGTGCGATCCGATAAGGCGAGCTCAGGCGTGATCTTTACACTCGACACCGAGTCCGGTTTTCGCGACGTGGTTTTGATTAGCAGCTCATATGGTCTGGGTGAATATGTAGTGCAAGGCGTGGTGACGCCTGATGAATGGCTGGTCTTCAAACCTACACTCAAGACCGGACATCGACCGATCGTCAGCAGAAGATTAGGAACCAAGGAAGTTCGCCTGGTCTATGGCGATGGCAACCGAACCACGCGCAGTGAACCCACACCTGAGTCAGAACGCACGCGTTACTCACTAACTGACGACGAAGTTCTCAAACTGGCACGGTGGGCCTGCGTTATCGAAGAACATTACTCCGCGCAGGCAGGACATCCTCAGCCAATGGACATCGAGTGGGCTAAAGATGGCGTAACTGGCGAACTCTTCATCGTTCAAGCCAGGCCGGAAACCGTTCATTCGTCTAAAGCAACACAGGCGTCTGCAGAGACCTATCGGCTCACCGGTGAGCATGGTCCCATACTCGTGACCGGCCAGGCAGTCGGCGAAAAGATTGGCGCCGGCCGTGTCCGCATTGTGCGCGAAGCGGCTGAGCTGCAAGAGGTAAAAGCGGGAGAGATCCTGGTGGCGAAACTCACTGACCCAGACTGGGAACCCGTAATGCGACGTGTCGCCGCGATCGTTACCGATCAAGGAGGACGCACTGCGCACGCAGCGATCGTCTCGCGCGAATTTGGTATTCCCTGCATTGTGGGGAGTGGAAATGCCACAGACACACTTCGGAACGGCGACGAAATTACGGTCGTGTGTTCGGAAGGCGCTGAGGGTCATGTTTATGCGGGACGTGTGCCTTTTAGCGTTGAAAAGATCGCGGCGGCTGAGGTTCCGCGAACACGCACTCAGGTGATGCTCACCATCGGCGATCCTGCCCGCGCTTTTCAAACCTCATTTATTCCGAACGACGGTGTGGGCCTGGCTCGAACTGAGTTTATTGTGACGAACCATATCGGTATTCATCCGATGGCGCTGGCCCGCTACCCAAACCTCAAAGATGCACAGGTGGTCCAGGAAATAGCAGCGCGCATTGGCGCTGAAGATCCACGCGAGTTTTTCATCCGGCGCTTCAGTGAAGGCGTGGCACGCATCGCCGCGGCCTTCTATCCCAAACCCGTCATCGTGCGCACAAGCGATTTCAAGACCAATGAATATGCACGTCTCCTCGGAGGCAAGGAGTTTGAGCCGGAAGAAGAGAACCCAATGCTCGGCTTCAGGGGCGCTTCTCGTTATTACGATTCGCGTTATGCCGCGGGCTTTGCGCTTGAGTGTGCAGCCTTGCTCCGCGCTCGCAAAGAAATGGGATTGACGAATATCAGGATAATGATCCCGTTCGTGCGCACGGTCCAGGAAGCAAAACGCGTGATTGAGGTAATGGCCCAACATGGCTTGAAGCAAGGCGATGATGGGCTTGAGATCTTCGCCATGTGTGAGCTGCCTGCCAATGTCGCCAGGGCTGACGAGTTCTTGCGAGTCTTCGACGGGTATTCGATTGGTTCGAACGACCTGACACAACTCGTGCTCGGGATCGATCGTGACTCAGGTACGGTATCCCATCTATTCGACGAAAATGATCGCGCTGTTTTAAGTCTGATCGCAGAAGTGATCGATGAAGCGCAACGAGCTCGAAAACCCATCGGCATCTGCGGCCAGGCGCCGTCGGATTTTCCCGAATTCGCTCGCTGGCTGGTTGAACAGGGCATCACGTCGATTTCGCTCAATCCGGATACGGCGATCAAGACAGCGCTCGTCATCGCCGACGAGGAGAGAAGGTTATCGAAGCAAGCAGCATCAGCCACGGCGGTAGCCTAAATTGAGGTCTTGAGCCAGATTAATTAATCAAATCTGTGTAATCTATGGATAAAAGTGATGAAGGCATGGATTCTAGAAACGCCGGCAAGCGTTGATGCACGCCCGCTGCTGTTAGGTGATGTGCCTACGCCCAACATCCGCGACGACGAACTGCTCGTGCGCGTGTCAGCCTGTGGTGTCTGTCGAACAGACCTGCACGTTGTCGAGGGTGAACTGCCCGTGCGGCTCTCACCGGTTATTCCGGGTCACCAGATCGTCGGGCGCGTGGCGGCAATGGGATCGCAGGTTGCCGATTTTGCTCTTAATGATCGAGTCGGTATAGCGTGGCTTAATCGCACGTGTGGCAAATGCAACTACTGTCTGTCTGGTCGTGAGAATCTTTGCGAGCACGCCGAATTTACGGGCTGGAGCGTGAATGGCGGATATGCCGAATATGCTGTTGCGCCAGCCTCTTTCACTTACCGCATACCTGACGTCTTCGAAGATGTTCAAGCCGCGCCACTGCTTTGCGCGGGCATAATCGGCTATCGCTGCCTGCGGCTGACGGGACTGAGTGTCGACGACTGGCGTGGAGCACGGCTGGCCATTTACGGCTTCGGTGCAGCCGGCCACATTTGTATCCAACTCGCGCGCGCTCGCGGCGCAGAAGTCTACGTGTGCACACGCGATCGTGAGCGTCATCAGACGCTGGCCCATGAGCTGGGCGCAACGTGGGTTGGCGATGCCGCTGAAGATCCACCAGTCAAGCTCGACACTGCAATCATCTTCGCGCCTGCGGGCGAGCTTGTGCCGGTTGCGCTCAAGGCGCTTGCAAAAGGCGGCACACTTGTCCTCGGCGGCATTCACATGAGTCCGATTCCTTCATTTGATTACTCGTTGATCTATGGCGAGCGAATGGTGAGAAGTGTCGCAAACAACACGCGCAAGGACGGTCAGGACTTCCTGCTTGAGGCAGCGCGCATTCCCGTGCAAACACACGTGCAAACGTTTCCTTTCGATCAGGTTAACGAGTCATTGATTGCATTGAAACATGATGCGATTCGCGGCGCCGCTGTGATTGTAAGGACATGAATCACGATTGGGCTGAGTGATGTGCGCTGCGACAATCCCCGCTAAATCCACTATTGCTGAAGCAGCGGCGCTGTCTGCTTTAAACCAGACACATTGGCACGCGCTCGAACCGCACGATGTCTCTGTCTCGCTCAAGGTTGATCCAAACATTGGACTCACGCCGGCAGAAGTAAACGAACGACTGCGGTACGGCCCCAATGCGCTTCAGCGAATTCAATCCCGTCCTGTGTGGCGTGTGCTTGTCGATCAGTTCGCAAGCATTGTGATTGCCCTGCTCGCAATCGCCGCTGTTATCTCGTGGGCGACAGGTGACGGCGCGGAAGCGATTGCGATTCTGATTGTTCTCATTCTCAACGCGGCCGTTGGCTTTGCCACTGAGTGGCAGGCAGGCCGCGCGCTCGATGCGCTACGACGCCAATCACACACGCTCACACGCATACGACGCGCTGGCTTTGAGTCAACCATAGACGCCGAAGAACTTGTGCCTGGCGACATCGTGATTCTGAACGCCGGAGATCGAGTCCCTGCTGATGCGCGACTACTTGAAGCGGTGCGTCTCGAAGCACAGGAATCGGCACTGACCGGCGAAAGCACGACTGTCGAGAAAAGCGTTCGTGCTGTTTCAGTGGAGACGCCTTTGGCCGAACGGCGGTCGATGCTTTACCTCGGGACCGCCGTCACCGCGGGCCGGGCTGTGGCAATTGTAGTGAGCACAGGAACTGCCACTGAGCTCGGCAAGATTGGCCGGCTCGTTGCGACCTCAACGAAGGAACGATCTCCGCTTGAAATACAGCTCGCCCAATTAGGACGCCGGCTTGTCTATCTGGTGCTGGCTATAGCAGCGATTGTGATGGTGACTGGATGGCTCCGTGGCGACGGTCTTTGGTTAATGGTCGAAGTCGGTATCAGTCTCGCTGTCGCAGCAGTGCCGGAAGGACTCCCGGCAGTAACAACACTGATTCTCGCACTGGGCGTGCTGCGAATGGCCCAACAGCGCGCGATCATGCGCCGCCTTCCCGCAGTGGAAACACTTGGAAGCACTACAGTCATCTGTGCAGACAAGACCGGAACACTTACTGAGAACCGGATGACCGTGCGTGAGTATTACTTGTCGGACGGACGGCGCATTGAAATCGCAGCCCCTGAGAAGCTGCTTGAAACCGATCCGCTGTTACAGCAGGCACTTCGAATTGGCGTTCTCTGCAATGAAGCCTCCTTCCGCTCGGGAGGAACCGATGAAACGCGCACCATAGGCGATCCGACAGAAACAGCGCTATTAGTTGTCGCGGATGCGCTTGTTCTCGACGTTTCACACGAGCGTGCCGTTCATCCGAAAATTGCAGAACAGCCTTTCCATGCCTCCACCAAGCGAATGACCACCTTGCATCGCAAGATCGACGGTCAGCACTTCGCCGCTTTGAAAGGTGCGCCGGCTGTTGTGCTTGATGCTTGCTCAGATTATCGCGACGCTGCTGGAAATACGGTTCCCCTTGATGACGACGCTCTCGCGAGATTCATCGCCGCAAATGAGCAGATGGCAAATCGCGCCTTGCGAGTGCTGGCGCTTGCCATAAAGCATTTCGAAACAGACACGGAACACTCTTCCGAAAAAGCGCTTGAAAGTGGATACACGTTCGTTGGGCTGGTTGGAATGATCGACCCGCCACGTTCCGGTGTCGCTGAAGCCATCCAGCGCGCGAAGACCGCAGGCATCCGCACCGTGATGCTCACCGGTGATCAGTTAAATACAGCCATCGCCATTGCCCGAGAGCTTGGCCTGGGCCAGGAGGAACCGGTGGCGCTTCACGCGCGTGAGCTGATTGACACGGAACCCGCTCGACTTGCCGATCTCGCTCGCAACACCGACGTTTTTGCTCGTGTTTCGCCGGAAGAGAAATTGCGGATCGTCGAAGCGTTACAACAGGTGGGCGAAGTCGTAGCAGTCACCGGCGACGGCGTCAACGATGCGCCGGCTTTGAAGCGCGCGAACATCGGCATTGCGATGGGCCAACGCGGAACTGAAGTAGCCAAAGAGGCTGCTGATGTCGTACTCGCTGACGACAATTTTGAAACTATCCTGAAAGCTGTTGAAGGTGGCCGCACGATCTATGCGAACATCTCCAAGTTTGTACACATGATGTTTTCCCACAATCTTGGCGAGGTGCTGGTGATCTTCACTGCTATCGCCGCGGGCTGGCCGTTGCCACTGTTGCCGCTGCAAATTTTGTGGATGAATCTGGTTACGGATGTATTTCCCGCGCTGGCGTTGGCGGTGGAGCCTGCGTCGAAGGACATCATGCAGCAGCCGCCACGCAGCTCGCACACAACTCTTCTGTCAAAGCCATTTCTGGTTTTGATTGGCTGGCAGGCTGCGATGCTGGCGGCAATCGTACTCGGTGCGTACACGTGGGCGCTCGACGTCTATGGACCAAGCCCTCACTCGCGCACAATCGCACTCTTTGCTCTCGTCGCGGTCCAACTCGGTCACACGTTTAATTGTCGCTCTCGTACACGGTCCGCATTTGATGGATTTTTCAGGAACCCTTTCCTTTGGGTCGCGGCTCTCATCGTCGTGATGTTACAGCTCTTTGCGGTCTACTTATCTCCGCTTGCGGCAGTCCTCGGAACGGTTAAGCCGTTGGCAACTGATTGGATTGTGATTGCCAGTTGCGGCCTCCTGCCGATTGGCATTGTAGAAATGGCAAAGCTCGCCTTCCGTCAACGTGGCTGACTGAGGAAAACTTCGCACTCACCAGAGCCGTTTTTCGCACTCTCCCTCGAACCGGCCTCGAACTCACTGTATTTTGCAGGGCACAGACTTTGCCGTTCAGGCACATCGGGGTGTCTAAAATGATTAAGGTCGAACGCATTCTTTGTCCCACAGACCTGTCAACCGAATCAGACGAAGCGTTGCGTTATGCCGTCGCGTTGGTTCGCATTTACGAAGCAAAGCTCTTCCTGCTGCATTGCAGCGAGCAGGATTGTTTGATTGAGGAACAAGACGAAGAGAACTTGAAGACACAAATGAACGGATTGTTCGTAGAATCGCTTGCGCCTCACCTCGGCCTTGCCACCATGAATGAGCTCGACTGGTACGGGCTGCTCCGCCCTAACGTTCATGACATTGGCAACGCGATCGTCCGAGAGGCCGTGGTGCAGAAGATCGATCTGATAGTCATGCGGTCACGCCGCCGGCCACGTGCTGCGATCCTGCTTGGCTCGACCGCTGAGACAGTTTGCCGTAACGCGCCGTGTCCGGTGCTGGTGACGCATCCACTTGAACGCGAGTGGGTAAGTATGTCGAGTGGTGAAATCGATCTTAATCGCGTTCTCATCGCGCATGACTTCTCGCGCGACTCGCAGACAGCCATGAATTTCGGACTTTCTTTCGCCCAGGAATACCAGTCCGAAGTGCATTTGATGCATGTGCTCGACACCGCAGGAAATGAAGAACCTGAGTTGGCCTGGTCGGCCTCCAGTACAGGCAGCGCCTATACATTTACAGCCCGCAAGCTGCAGGAGGCACTGCCGAAAGAAGTTCATCTTTGGTGCAAATTTGTCAATGTGGTGCGTTGCGGCAAAGTTCATGAAGAAATTTTGAACTACGCCAAAAAGCACGAGATCGATTTGATTTGCATGGGAGTCAGTGGCAGCGATTGGACCATCGGCTCACTGCTCGGCTCTAACGTCGATCGCGTTCTACGTGAAGCTCCGTGTCCCGTTCTGGTGGCACGCTATCGGAACAGTCATAACTTGAATGTACGAAACTAACTGGAGGGATTATGTCAACAGCTCGCTCTCTTATAGATCAGAATCAGCAAAAGCCGGTCACCGCTGCTTCGATGATGACCGACGACAAACAGCACGAAGTGCGTTGTGGCATGTGTGCCAAAGAGATCTACGTGGATGAAGAAGGTTATCGTCTTTACATGGAAGCCATAAACTCCGGTTTAGACAATCCATTTCGTTGCGAAGTCTGCCGCGAAGAATATGACGATCTCGCCTACGAAGGATAAACTCAACGGCGCGCACCAACCAACGGACGCGGGGCAACAGCAGTCACGCGAATACGAGCGTCGAGAATAGTTGCGCCGCTCTCGTGGACCACGAAAGGATTACAATCCAGTTCCGCTATCTGTGGAATGTCTTCTACCATTGCGCTAACGCGTAACAACCCATCCGTGAGAGCGGCAACATCGCACGCGACGCTCCCGCGAAAGCCCGTCAGTAATGGATAGGTCTTAAGTTCACGGATCATCTCCGTAGCATCCTCGTTTGAAAGAGGAGTAAGACGTATTGAAACGTCTTTCAGTAGCTCCACCTGGACGCCGCCGGCGCCGCAGGCTACTACAGGGCCGAACTGCGGATCGTGAACCACGCCAACCAGCATCTCGATGCCGGGCTCAGCCATTTGTTGCACCACAAATCCTGAGGGCGAAAGACCGCGAGATTTCACCCGTTCACTCATTTCCAGCGCAGCGTTACGAACCGCTTCTGTACCACTTAAATGAAGTTTTACTGCACCTGCTTCAGTTTTGTGCACCAGGCCCGGAGCAATAGCTTTTAGAGCAATCTCGCCACCAATTTCCTCCGCCGCTGCGGCGGCATCATCACCGTTCGTGACAGCTCGTTGCGCAATCAGTGGCAAGCCGTAACAGGAACAGATCTTCGCCACCTCGTCCGGCAGCAACCAGCCTTCACCGCGAGCAAGGGCTGACGCGACCACGGCCGCCGCTTCGTCCGCCCGAATATTCGCAAACTTCGCGGGGTATGTTTCGCGTCGCTCGCGCCACTGCTGATAATGTGTAGCGCGGGCCAAAGCGATCGCCGCAGTCTCGGGAAACGAATAGGAAGGTATATTGAATCTCACGGTTCGTAATTCCGGCGGAGGCTGCTGGGCGGAAAGAAAAACACTCAGCACCGGTTTGCTCTTGTCGATATGCTGCACCGCTTCGACGATGCATCGGGCGACGTCTTGAGCACGAGTCACAAGCGGCGGCGTGAAAATCACAATCAAGGAATCGATATTCTCGTCGCTGCCGACAATCTCAATCGCTTGCCGGTAATGCTCCGCCGGTGCAGACGCAATCATGTCTACAGGATTGCCGACGCTTGCGCCTGCCGGCAGGAATGCTCGCAGTCGAGTCTGACTACTATCGGATAAGATCGGAACCTCGAGGCCCCGCGCCTCGCACGCATCGGCGCAAAGAATCGCAGGACCACCGGCGTTGGTAATAATTCCCACTCGATTTCCTTGTGGTAGCGGTTGGTTTGCCAGCAAGGATGCAACATCGAACAGCTCCGCTAATGTGTCCGTGCGAACGACGCCGGCTTGTCGAAACAGGGCATCGACTGTGACGTCAGAAGCAGCGAGCAGCGCACCCGTATGCGATGAAGTGGCACGCGCACCTGCGGAAGATCGTCCGCTCTTCACTACCGCGATCGGCTTCCTGCGGCCAACGCGGCGCGCGATCTCTGAAAATTTCTTCGGGTTTCCGAACGACTCGAGATAAAGCAGAATCACGTCGGTATCATCGTCCGCTTCCCAATACCGCAAAAGATCGTTTCCGGAAATGTCCGCCTTATTGCCAACCGAGACGAACGTCGAGATGCCGAGTCCGAGTGAATTTGCAAACTCCATGATCGCGAGCCCCAACGCACCGCTCTGCGACGAGAAACCTACGCGTCCACGGGGCGGCATTCCGGGCGCAAAGGTGGCGTCGAGTAGCACAGCCGGATTGGTGTTGACGATGCCCATGCAGTTTGGACCGATCAATCTCATACCCGCGCTGCGACAGACCGTGACCAATTCAGCCTGTCGTCTCTTCCCTTCCTCGCCTGTCTCCGAGAATCCGGCCGAGATTACGACCAGGGCCTTTACGCCTTTTCGCGCACATTCATTTGCAACCTGGACCACCTCCGCGCCGGGAACAACAATCGCGGCGAGATCCACTGGACCCGGAACCGCCTCGATTGATGGATAGGCTTTGACATTCTCGATTGAGGTGGCGGCTGGATTAACTGGATAAACCGGCCCATTGAAGCCATAGCTCAACAGATTATGAAAGATCTCTCCGCCGATTGCGCCACGTTGACGCGAAGCGCCGATCACGGCAACGGCGCGTGGCTGGAAGAAAAGCTTCAATGTGTTTACAGCAGAGATTGATTCCCTTCGTTCGAACTGCTGGCGCGCTTCGTCAGTAAACGACGTTGGAAAAACCACGTGAAGCTGTCCGGCGCTCGCATTCACCTCTATTGGAAATCCTGATTCCCTGAAAACGTGGAGCATCGCGTGATTCGCCGCAACGACATCGGCTTCAAAGACCTTGATCCCGTTTGCCGCAGCAACGTCCGCAAGTTGGCATAGCAGAATGGTGCCGAGTCCACGTCCCTGAAAGTCGTTTGCGATAGTGAAGGCGACCTCGGCACGTTGCTCGTCAATGACCACGTAGAAGGCGTGGCCCACGACACGCTGCTCCTCACCACTGCATGCAAGCAGCTCGAAGGCCTGGTCCAAATTCGCCTCTCGATGCGCTTCGGCGGCGAGTCCAGCGCGACTCTGCAAACAGTAAAATCGCAGCCAGCGGGAATCTTCCGATAGCGAGTTCAACAGTGCGCAGAGGCCGGCTTCGTCCGCCCGGCTCATGACGCGGATATGAACCGTTGAGCCGTCACGCAACACCACGTCGCTGTCAGGGCATGCAGCCAGGCTGTTTTGAGCGGAAATTTGATCCTCGTGCATTGGCGAAAGACTCTATTCGATGTTCTAGCCCTCTGAAATTCCCGTCAGGCGTTCAATCTTGATGCGAAAGACGATCACCTCTGGCGCCGAAGCGTCAACCGCCATGGCTGACTCTACCGGGGTTAACATAGGATACCGGCGAAGCAAGGTGTTGAGAATATCAGCGCGGTCATCGGGCTTGGTGATCTCTTCATACTTGCCAAAAGCGATTGCACTGCGCCAGCGTAAGTCGTTTTCAATTTCGTCAACCTGAACACACGCGTTCGGATTTTCACGCAGACCTGTAATCTTCAGTCCCACCAGCGAGTGGCTATACAAGTAATCGCCTTCCAAATGGCAATTGAGTGGGACCACATACGGTTCACCATTCACAATACAACCAAGTCGCGCAACTCGCGCCTCCCGCAAAAGGGCCCGCGCCTCTTCATTGCTCAACATTCTCATCATGATGATGCCTTCCGAAATTAGGGACCACTATTTCGTTTGCCTCACCTCTTGCGCACAACTTCAACCGAGCAATGCGCGCGTGCGGCAACCGCCGCGGAGATACTACCCAGCACAAATCTTTCAAAACGGTTGCTGAAACCGGCAGAACCAACAAAGATACAGTCTGCGCGCCACTCTTCTGCCGCCTTGCAGAGTTCCTGCTTTGGATCACCTTCCCTGAGTACGCACGTAACTTTCATTTCTGCCCCACGCAATATGTCGAGAGACTGTTTCGAGATCTTTCCAAGCCAAGCCCGCTCCTCTTGTCGATCTTCCTCAAGCATCTTGCCAAGCAGAGGAATCACTTTTCCCAGGAACTCAGGCGCTAACGGATCGTCGACCATGATTACTTTGATTTCAGTTTGCGGCGGCCACTGACGCGCAGCAACGGCTCTCAAAGCCTCGTCACTTGCTGGTGAGCCATCGGTACCCACAATTACCCGCACTGGCGAACCCGGTTCTTCAACACGACCACGTGCGATTCGGACCGAGCACAGAGCCTCAGTGAGTACGCGCTGAGAAACGCTGCCCAACACGAAGCGCCCAAGAGCTGTACGCCCGTGCGATCCGACGACAATCAAATCTGGCTTCCATTCGTCAGCCTTCGCAACCAGTTCCCAGGCTGGTGAACCACACGACGAATCAACCGTTACTTTCCAATTTGGGAACTTGGCCTGTACTCGAGCGCGAGCGCGTTCAGCGAGCGCCAGCGCCTCCTTTGCTGCCGCACAGTGCTTTCCAAAATCCCGTTGTAGCTCGGCGGGTGAATTAGCATTCATAGCCTCTTCGATAATCTCGTAAGTCGAAGGTGGTGGTGGCGGAAGCCACACTTCAGCGACTGACAAGATATGAGCTTCACCAGTCGGTGGTAATGCGGCCTGGGTCAGATCATCAAGGGCCGCATCCGCACACGCGGAGCCGTCGTAACCAATAAGAATTTTCATCGTCATTCATCTCGCTCATAGGCCGAAGCGGTAAACTCGCAAACTTCGTACCCGGTTACATTCGGTCGAAAGTCGAAGGAAATTTCATTGAAGGTTGTGGACTTTTCCTCATCCGATGGGAAAGCTTACTCACACTCACGCGCAGGAACTCATAGTGTTCACGAATAGTCGCTGATCTGCGTGGCATGTTCCTTGCGCCGTTCAGTATGAGAAGAGGAGGTAATTACTATGGCATCCGATGATCGCGACATTCTCGAACTCCTCAGAGCTGAGTTGGACTTCATCGAAAAAGGCGGTTACGGACGTTCAGTTCGCACGCCGTGGCAAAGCAAATCGATCTTTCAGGATTCACTGAGCTGTCTTAACTATGGCGATCCCGAGCGCGCTCATCCTTGCAACGAATGTCACCTGCTCGAATTTGTGAGTCCGCTCAACAAAACTCAAGCAGTGCCCTGTCACTTCATTCCTTTGAATAGTGATGGTAAAACCATCCAGGAATTAGTGCTTCAGGACAATCAGACTAAGCTCGAGCACGAGGTAAGCGCGTGGCTTCGTGCAAGAATTAGAGAGATCGAGCAGGAGCGAGCCGAACACGGCCCTGCTGACAATACGCTCCGTTCAACTTAATCTCTATGGCAGAGTGAATTTGACTACTCCAGATACAAGTGTAACGGGCCTTACCCAAGTTGAGGCAAAACGGCGGTTGACGCAATTCGGAACCAACGAGCCTGCGCCGACAAAACGGACCGCGCCACTTTTTCAACTCTTGCTTCTGCTGACAAATCCGCTCGCAATTATTTTGCTTCTGGCCAGTGTTATTTCCGTCGCGCTTGGTGAGGTCATCAACGCCTCAATTATCATCACGATGGTCCTGTTCAGCGTCGCGCTGAATTTCATTCAAACGTACCGCTCACAAAAAGCTGTCGACAGTATTCGCAAAGAAGTGGCGCCCACTGCTAGTGTGCTACGAGATAGCACATGGATCGAAATTCCGCGGCGCGAGATTGTTCCCGGCGACGTAATAAAGCTCGCTGCCGGCGATCTGGTTCCAGCAGATTCGGAGCTTCTGCAAACGCGCGATCTTCACGTCCAGCAAGCGGCGCTCACTGGGGAATCATTGCCGGTGGAAAAATCGGCGAGTTCTGATCACGGCTCCGAAAACGATTTACACAAAGTATTTCTCGGCACGTCAGTCGTGAGTGGAACTGCCACGGCTGTCGTAACAGCAACCGGCAAGAACACTATCTTCGGCGACATTGCCACGCGCCTCGCAAAGCGAGCGCCGGAAACTGAATTCGAAAGAGGAACCAGACGGTTCGGCTTCTTAATAATGAGGACCACGATCTTGCTTGTGCTATTCGTGATCCTGATGAGTGTTCTTTTTCATCGACCCTTTCTTGAATCACTGTTATTCGCCGTCGCCCTCGCAGTCGGTTTGACTCCCGAGTTTCTACCAATGATCACGACGGTCACGCTCGGCCGCGGAGCCGTGCACATGGCCCGCAAAAACGTGATCGTCAAGCATCTCGAAGCCATGCAGAACTTCGGTAGCATCGACGTTCTGTGCAGTGACAAAACCGGCACGCTAACCAGTGGAGAGATGTCGTTGGAACAACATCTCGATCCCCTGGGCACACCCTCCGAGCGGGTGTTTCTACTTGCGTTTCTCAACAGCCTGCACGAAACCGGTATTACCAACCCGCTCGATGAAGCAATCAAGGAACGTCATCGCAGCGATCCCCTGGACACTGCGGTTCTCAAGCACGACCATCCCGATATTCACGATTATGAGAAAGTGGATGAGATACCGTTTGATTTTGAGCGACGCCGCGTCTCAATCGTCGTCAAGCATAACGAGGAAAGGTTATTGATCACGAAAGGCGCACCAGAAAGTGTGCTATCCGCCTGTACTTCTTATGAAGTGGATAATCAGCAACAACCTTTAGATGACTCACAGGCGCGCATTGAAACTACTTACCGCGATCTCTGCGCCAAGGGCTATCGCTCATTGGCTGTCGCGTATGCGAAGGTTCCGGCTAAAGAAGTGTACACAGCCAGTGATGAAACGGGACTCGTGCTCGCCGGCTTCTTGACCTTTTCTGATCCTCCACTGGCCACGGCTAAATCAACGCTCGACGCGCTGCGACAAGATGGCATTCAGGTAAAGATTCTTACGGGCGATAATGAATTGGTCACACAGCACATCTGCTCACAGGTGGAGCTGGACTCAGGCCGAATTGTATTAGGCACAGAACTCGACAAGATTTCAGATCCCGCTCTGGGCTACATCGTCGAGCAGACGTCCGTCTTCGCGCGTGTGTCCCCCGCGCAAAAGAACCGGATCATCCTCGCGCTGAAAAATCGAAGTCACGTTGTCGGCTATTTAGGAGACGGAATAAACGACGCCCCTTCACTGCACGCAGCCGATGTCGGTATTTCAGTTTCAGGTGCAGCGGACGTTGCGAAAGACGCCGCCGATTTCATCCTGCTTGAGCCTGGGCTCGACGTGCTGCATGCCGGCATCATCGAAGGGCGAAAATCCTTTGGAAACGTAATGAAGTATCTGTTAATGGGAACCAGTTCAAACTTCGGCAACATGTTCAGCATGGCCGTCGCGGTTGTATTTCTACCGTTTCTGCCAATGCTTCCCACGCAAATTCTCTTGAACAATTTTCTTTACGACCTGGCGCAGGTAACCATTCCCACGGATGCAGTCGACGAGACGTTCATTCGCAAGCCACAGCGTTGGAACATCAAATTGATTCGCGACTTCATGATCTACATTGGCCCATTGAGCTCGATTTACGACTTCCTGACTTTCTTCGTTTTGCTCAGGGTCTTTGTTGCTTCCGAACAGTTCTTTCACACCGGCTGGTTTGTCGAATCGTTGGCTACGCAAACACTGGTCATCTTCGTGATTCGTACTGCGGGCAATCCGTTTCGCAGCCGGCCGAGTCTCGCCTTGACGATCACAACCATCGCGATCGTGCTGTTTGGAACAGTGCTTCCGTACACCTCGTTAGGTTCGCTGATCGGCTTTACTCCTCTACCGATCACGTTCCTCTTGTTTATTCTCTTTGCCGCGAGCACTTATCTATTGTTGGTTGAGGCATTCAAACGACGACTGATGCGACGCCTGCTGGTCTAAAACCGCGCTGGGATAGTCGCGACAAGGCTGGCGGTGTCGCGCGCAATTAATAGCTCTTCATTTGTCGGCATGACGAACACCAAGACGTGCGCTCTACTTCGACCATAATCTGCCCGTTCTTTTCGACGCCGTTTCCCGCTTTCAATTCCGCGTCTAGTTTCAAGCCTATTGCTCTTCTTCCAGAAGAGGTAAATGTAACGAACAAGACAAATCAGGAGGAACCACAATGCACGTACGACATCAACATGGCCATTTGAGGTCTGTAAGAACGGAAGGCTGGTCCACCCGTTTGGGAATTTCTCTTGTGCGAGACTGGCAAGGATCCGTGCGAAGCGGGAAGCACAGCAGAGAGTTGTGGAAATGATTATGCCCGAAGACACAAAGATCATGATGCAGCACATGGGTCCGGATGAGTGTTTGGGTGGCCCTTAAAAGCCACATTTACCAACGCGCGGGGGCAATGGATCGTTTTGGATCGTTTTGGATCAACGGCAATCCCGAAGAGTCGACGGAGTCTGCGAATTTGCTGAATAAAAATGGTAGGCGCGTGCGGATTTGAACCGCAGACTCCTACCGTGTCAACTAAGTGCTCAGGACTGGCTGTAATAATGCTGTAGCCGGATTCCATATCTACTTCGAAGTGAACTTAAGCGCCACTCCGTTCATGCAGTAGCGCAAGCCCGTGGGCATTGGCCCATCATCGAATACATGACCGAGATGCGCGTCACATCTCGCACACAGAACCTCGGTACGTGTCTCACCCAGGCTGTTGTCAGTTCTCTCCAGAACATTCCGCTTGTCAATCGGAGCCCAAAAGCTGGGCCACCCTGTTCCGGATTCAAACTTTGTCTTTGAACTAAAAAGCGGCAAGTCGCAACAGACACACTCAAAGGTTCCGCTGTCATGGATGTTGAGCAAAGGACTTGAATATGGCGCCTCAGTACCAGCTTGCCGAGTAATGAAGTACTGGTCCGGGGTTAGTATTCGTTTCCATTCTTCGTCAGATTTGCTGAGCTTATTGAGCGGCACTTTTGCTTTCGTCTTTTCCTTTGTTTGAGCGAAAGAGTAAAGAGCGTTGGACGTTGAAGAGTGGCAGCAGCTACTCCAAATATCGCGAATGATTCTATGAAGGACCTTCTATTCATTAAATGCCTCGCTGTTTATCAAGTGTCATTTTCGGTACTCATGATGTGCGCAAAGACGGAAGGCGCAAGCGCACGGGCCAACGCGAGATTGTCACCCTCGGACAATTCCGACACTATGAAGACGGCATGACGCGCAGTTTGAAAACAAGAAACCTTGTAACCGTCGAATTGTGAACATGTGATCACCTGTGGATCCGCTGAACTCGGTGCCGATTCCGGCTGCACGCCTTTGGCCCGCTCGAAGTCGGTGACCAGAAAAGAAACTACCTGGCCGTGATACTTGAGAACGATGTGAGCAAAACGTCTCCCCCCAAAGATGCACGAGTGGGCTTCGACAAACTGAGCCTCCAATGGGGCGGCTCCCTGTTGCGACAACACTGCTTTGGTCAGGTTAAGGTAGACAGGATCGTATTTCTGACCCGCAACTTCCAGATTGATCGGCTTCTCAGCCAAACGAAACTTGATTGCGCAGTCGCGATGATCGCCCACCGCACTCCTGGCCAATTCTGTTTTGACGATGCTTACGGGTATTCCGGGATTAAGCTCAGGCGAGTCATTTGGTTTTGGCTTACTCACGGCGATCTCGCCAGGGGCCTTTGACTCGACGAGCCGCTTTCGAACGACAACCGGCCCCAGGGCCATAGCCAACAACAGACAAGCAGCGAGCGCGAGCCATGTCGCTTGCGTTCTTGTCACGGACGATTGCCATCCTCGCGGCGACACATGCTGCACATCGTGTCTACCCAGCGAGTAATCACGCAACCGGGTACTGAGACGGGCGGCGAATTCTGGTCGCAATTGGTTCTCCGGTGATTTTATAAACGCCTCGCGAAGTCGGCCACGCAACTCGCGCCGCGCCTTCAACTCCTGACGGCACTCGGCGCACTGCTCCAGATGCGCGATGACCCCATGATTCGTTTCAACCATCAGCTCGTTGCTGAGATAGGAATCAGCGATTTCCCTAAATTCACGGCATTGCATATTAAGGCTCCCTCAATGGTTCCTTCTCTGAAATCTGATGTTGAGTGGATCGTCCAAAGCCGTGCGCATTGGCGTAGCTGGCGAGTTCAGCACGAAGCAATTTGCGACCGCGTGAAATGCGCGACATCACTGTACCCACGGGAACCTCGAGAGCCGAAGCGATCTCCTTGTAAGACATTTCCTCGATGTCGGCGAGGATCACGACTTCCTGGAAGGCTCGTGGCAATCGTTCCAGCGCGCCTAGTACCTCCTCATCGGTCAAATTCTGTGGCGTAGGCGGTTCAAAAGCTGTGGTTTGAGCAATGCGTTCCTCGGGTCGCTGACCAGGTGTAAACGTGCTGCCGTTCGTCTCCTCTTACTCTGCATGTGATACAGAATCGAAACGAGCCAGGCTCGACAATTCGTGCCTTGTGCAAATCGGTGAAACGAACTGAGCGCCTCCATTAGCGTCTCCTGAAGTAAGTCTTCAGCTTCAGCCCTGTCGCGCGTGAGCCACAGCGCCACGCGGAATAGACTAGAGACATGCGGCATAGCTTCTGTCTCAAACGTCGCCCAACGGACTGCGCTGTCCGACAGAGCTTCCTGCTTCGATGCGCTGCCAAACATGTCTTACTAAAGGCCTTTAAACCCCTCCGGAGCTCCAGCTCGCTGTCAATTTAATACCCAACCCCATGGAGTTTATTCCCAAACTCAATTTTTCTTTTGCCGTCAGTCCACTGAGAGATCGTCGAGGGAATAAGCCGGACCTCTATTGGTATTACACAACTGCCAACCCGACACCAGGCTGCGCGAACAGCGGGTTAGTGTGGAGAAATAGTAATGCTTGAGAATAGCCGAATTTTAAGACGCAATTGAGGACACGATGGAGACTATTAGAAGAAAAGTTTTCACTGTCGCGGCTATGCTGGCAATGGCCACTGCCGTTGCGGCTGCGGGCAAGACTCCCGATCCAATTGTTGATTCGCCTTTGACGACCGTCAGAGGCGAACAAACTGTAGTTCTTGCAGGGGGTTGTTTCTGGGGTCTTCAAGCCGTCTTCGAACATGTCAGGGGAGTCACTGCCGTCGCCGCCGGATACTCTGGAGGCTCCGCAGCAACGGCTAACTATGACGCAGTCAGCGACGGGTCAACCGGGCATGCCGAGGCGGTCCGCATTACTTATGATCCATCGCAGATTACATATGGTCAGCTTTTGAAGGTCTTCTTTTTCGTCGCTCACGATCCTACCGAGCTGAATCGTCAAGGACCAGACACAGGCACGCAATATCGCTCGGTGATCTTTTACTCCAACGCAGAACAGCATCGCATTGCCCAGGCTTACATCAATCAGTTAAACGAAGGCAAAGTCTTTGAGCGACCCATTGTCACTCAGGTTGTCGGCCTTCGCGCGTTCTACATAGCTGAGAGCTATCATCAAGACTTTGCCATCAAGCATCCAAATGATTCTTATATAGTGATCAATGATCTCCCGAAGGTAACCACACTTCGCCGCCAATTTCCCGCCCTTTACGTGCCCTAATCATCCAGGTCTAACAATTACTAAGGAGAGACGTATGAAATTCAGAAGCATTGCAGGACTGTTCGTCCTTTTCTGCGGCATTGCACTTACAACCCGTGCCTACCCTTTAGCCGGTAATCCAGGAGATGAGATGAAACGCTCAGCTCCAATAGGCGTCGGTGAACAAGCTCCCGATTTTACCCTCGAAGATATACAAGGCAACCAGGTCACGCTATCCGCAACCCGCGGAAAGGCGCCAACGGTACTCGTCTTTTACCGCGGTTACTGGTGTCCCTTTTGCGCTCATCAATTGTCGGAGTTGCGTTCGCTGTTAAAGACCGATGAGCAAGTGCGAGTGCTGGCAGTGAGTGTAGATGATCACGAAAAAACGAAGCAGTTGATCGACAAGATCGCAGCCGATGGAAACGGTGCGGTGAACTTCACGATATTGAGCGACCCGGGCCACAAGGTCATCGATACTTACGGCTTGCATGACCCGGCTTACGACGGAACGAAGTTTGACGGCATTCCACATCCAACCGTTTACGTGATTGATAAAAATGGTCGTGTCGCATGGTCCAAAGTCGAAACAGACTATAAGGTGCGGCCGTCGAATGCTGACATTAGAGCAGCGCTCGAAACATTGAATTAAGGATCACACGATAATGAAACGTCGAATCCTTTCACTGTTAAGTAGTCTGACGATTTCTCTGTGCCTTTGTTTCGCACCGGCGAGTCTCAGTGCCGTCCATGCGCAGACAACGCCACCAAAGATAACGACGAAATTATCGTTGACCTCCGCGAACGTTCAGAGAGGTCGGTCAGTACGCGCATCGCTAGTGCTCGATATACCTCGTGGCTATCACGTCAACGCGCACGACCCGGTCAGCCGATACGCTCTGGCAACAAAGATCGAAGTCGAAGCACCCAGCGGCATGAGGATTGGCCCAATCCTCTATCCAAAGGCGATTGTCAGACGGTTCACGTTTTCCGATGACCAGCTGGGTGTTTACGAAAACCGCGCGGTAATCAGATTTAAGATCATGATTCCGTCAAATCAGCAGATTGGAAAGAATGAGATAAAGGCTCATCTGAGCTATCAGAGCTGCAGCGATGAAGTGTGCTTTCCGCCGGTGAAAAGTGAGATCAGCGTATCGCTCAATATTTTGTAGTGAGATCAACCGATCAGAACTGTAATCCGTCGAGGAATAAATTCAGTCGGATCCGGTATTCGTCCAGTGTTGGATGAATTGCATTGGTGAACCGGCGCTGAGGGAGTCACCGCATATCATGAATCATGAAAGGAAGAATGAGATGTTGATAAGAAAGTTAACCACCGCGATCTTTGTCGCCACCTTGATTGTTGGTTCAAGCATCGCCTCGATAGCTGGACAGCAGAGTTCGCAATCCATGCAGGGCGATAACAAGATGAGTGACGGCATGATGAAAGACAACAAGATGGCTGCCAATAAGATGTCGAACAAGAAACACGGGAAGCACATGCGGCACGCAAAACACAAAACAAACGACAAAATGGAAAGTAACAAAAATCAATAGGACACGTGGTTGTCGAGGAGAATGAAGATGGGAACAAACATCACAATCGGAATAGCTTTTCTTGCCGGACTCGCTTCATTCTTGTCTCCGTGTGTCCTGCCATTGGTCCCTGGCTACCTGTCGTTGATTTCCGGAGTCAGCGTCGACAGCTTGAAGCAGCAGCGGGATGATCGTTCATCGGTGCGCTGGGTGCTCCTGAACTCGGTTGCCTTTAACGCCGGGTTGTCGCTGATCTTTGTTTCGCTTGGCGCGGCGGCTGGATTTGTTGGCGCCTCGGTCTTGTCGAGTCCCTGGTTGCGAGTCGTCGGTGGTGCTGTAATCATCGGATTCGGCTTGCAAATGATTGGACTGCTAAAGCTCAAGACACTCTACAAAGACACACGTTTCTTTTCTGACGAAAAGCCACGCGGCCTTTCGGGATCCCTATTGCTTGGAGTTGCTTTCGCCGCTGGATGGACGCCGTGTATCGGACCAATCCTCGGCGGCATCATCGGTCTCGCGGCGACTAGTGGCGGTTGGAAAAGTGGTCTGGTTCTCTCGTCGTTCTATTCCGCTGGACTTGCTATGCCTTTCTTATTGACAGGACTTGGACTCAATCAGTTTTTGAGCTTCTATGCAAAGTTTCGTCGACACTTGCACAAAGTTGAGGTCGTATCAGGCGTCATGCTCATTCTCATCGGCAGCACGATAGCGAGTGGATATGCAACTCGATTAGCAAGTTCACGTCTAGCCTCTTTATTGCCAAATCTGGAGTCGCGTATCAAAGTTAAAAATGATCCAGCGACAAGTTCGGCTGTGTCGGAGACGGGCCCATCGGAACCCGCGCCTCAAGTCGAGTTGTCGTCTCTTGAAGGTCAGCGGTTGAAGTTGAGCGATTTTCACGGGCGCGTCGTGTTGTTGAACTTCTGGGCAACCTGGTGCGGACCATGTCGCGCCGAGATTCCCGAATTGAATAAGTTGCAACGCGACTTCGAAGCGAGTGGCCTGGCTGTGATTGGTGTCTCATGGGACGACTCCGCTGCCGGTGTCAGGGAATTTCAAAAAGAGATAAGACAGGATTATACAGTGCTGCTTGGCGGAGAAGATGCCCAGGACAAATTCGAGGCGATTCGCAGCTTGCCGTCTACTTACGTTATTGACCGTGAGGGCCGCATCCGTCAGAGGATCATCGGCGCACGCGACCGAGCCCAATTCGAAGCAGTATTGAAACCGCTCCTTAATGAACCGATCCCTGGCGCAAAGTGAGTTGCGGTCTAAGCTGCGTTGAAGACTACGATGAGGACAGCGGAGATGAAACTTTTTATTGCGCTATTCTTGATAGTATCCGGTGTGGTTACCTTTACGACATTGAACCGACATCCGGCATCGTCGTTTGCAGTCTCACCCGAAAGCGAGACAGCTAAGGCTGCCGGTCCGAATGTGACCCCGGTAGTAGTTGAACTGTTTACCTCAGAAGGTTGTTCGAGCTGCCCTCCCGCCGACGAGGTCCTTTCCAAACTCGACAAGAGCCAATCCATAGAGGGAATTGAGGTCATCGCACTAGGTGAGCACGTCGACTACTGGAATAAGCTGGGCTGGATCGATCCCTACTCATCCGCGGAGTTCAGTACTCGCCAAAGCCGTTATGCGGACGCGTTTGGACAAGAGAGTGTATACACCCCACAGATGATCGTTGATGGCCGAGATGAGTTTGTCGGCGCCGACTGGAACAAAGCGCGTGAAGCAATTACGAGAGCCGCGCGTTTACCAAAAGCGAAGGTTGAACTTCTTGCTGCTTCGAGCTCAAACGAGACTAACAAGGACCTGAAACTCTCCATCCATATTAACGACATTCCCCAAATTACAACCGGCGACACCGCCGACGTGTTGCTGGCGATTACCGAAAGCAACCTTCGCTCTGAAGTGTCGCGTGGTGAAAATGCCGGCCGCTACCTGAAGCACACTGCAGTCGTTCGCAGCCTTTCTCTGTTGGGGAATGTCAGCGCCGGGCAACGAAGCTTTGAAGCATTGCCCACAGCGAGTCTTAACGTTGGTTGGCAGCGAGACCATCTGCGCGCAGTGGTTTTAGTGCAGGAACGCAGGAGCCGTCGCGTTCTCGGCGCCGCTGCGTGGGGACTGTCCACAAATTAGCTTCGGACTGAATACAATGCGTGTAAACACTTACTTGACTATCAGGAACTTGCCGGCTGCCTCAACGAACGGGACTCGGCCGTCTCTGCCGGCGACGAAAAGCTAAAGCGCGTTTTCCTGACTGCCTACGTCTATAGTAGAAATACAGAATCGCCAACATGACAGCTGAACTTTCAATGACAGTGATTAGAATGACTATTTTCATAGCGCGGCAATCTCCTCAGTCGTTATGAAACTGTCGCGCGATTTTGGATTCCACGTCCTGTTTCCTACGACCTCTATGTCTCACAGAATGAACCTTTTAAATGCCACCGTCTGTGCGCTATCTCACATACGAATATACCGTGCCCCAGCAAGCGTGTTCGGTCGCCGAAAGACTCTGAGGAATCGGTATTGGACGTTTAGAGGACGCGTGAATTGATAGCGGTTTGAGGGAAATACACTGCGCACCTGCCCAGGTGGTCCATGGCCGGTCTTCTTCACATGTCTGTGAAATAGGGAGGTTAATCTGCCTGGCTTGACGGCAAGAGTGCGTCCTTGAACAAACTGTCGAAGGCGATGAGAGATTCGCCTCGACGGGTTTTCTTGAACTCGACCACCCAGGACCGAACCCCTTGCGACGATCGGTCTCGCCTGGTAGCAGCTTTGATCCTGGATCGAGTATCTGGAACCTTCCGTTCTGCGTGCTTGATGAGTTTGATTGCTCGCATTGTTCGTGTTCGCTATGTCTGCCTTACCATGACGAAGACTAGTAGCCGGCGTAACCGTCGGCGTAGCCGTGTTCGTATGCCTCACGGAAGTAGCGCTGAAACACTTCACGGTCGCCGAGACCGGAACTATAGTCCTTCGTTGCTTTCTGGTAGGTACTCTGGCCCTGGTAGCCATTGTTGTTGCGTTTCCTGCGATCTTCGCGGCCCTGTTTGACACCTTCACCGAAACCCGCGTTCAGAGCGGTTTGACGCAACTGGAACGAGCCCCCGAAGTTGCCGTAACCATCCTCGTTGCGGTCAAGGCGATCCCGGTCACGGTTTCCATTACGATCCTCACGATGTCTATTGCCCCGAACATAACTTTCGGCGTTATATCCGTCTTCGAAGCCTTCACGAAAGTAGCGGCGGTAGAGTTCACGGTCGCCGAGACGCGGGCTGTAGTCTTTCGTGGCTTTCTGATAGCTGCTCAGGTTGCGGTGTTCTGTGCGGCTGCCGTTCCCGCGATCTTTGCGGCCTTCCCTGACGCCTTCGTCATAGCCGGCGTTCAAAGCGGTTCGACGCAGCTCTGAAGAGCCGCCATAATTACCGTAACGATCCCAGTCGCGACCACGTCGATTCTGATCTCCGTTGTCGCTGCGGTTACGATCTTGAGTGTAACGATCGTCTGGATTCTGTGCCTGAGCAGTCATGCTCAAGGCGATGCCTATTCCAAACAGCAATGAGAACACCAGGAAGGCGTTTCCGATTCTGTTTTGCGATTGATCTGTTTTCATAAATCACTCCCTGTTCAAGATGGTCCCGGCAACAGCAGCTTCAAGAAGACCGGTTCTTGATCTCGATGAAACCGGCTTCTCTCTCGCTCCTGTGAATCTCTGTCGCAGCGGTTACCGGTATCAGAGTGCACTCAAATGCAATCTCATCTGAAGCCGAAACTGCCTGATATGCTTATCGCAGTAGATTTCCGGGACGGATCATCATTAAAGGCTATGCGGGTAGACTTGTATGTGCAGTAGCACACATATGAACCAAAACAGTCGTATTTATATTTGTGTGTTAGCGCACGGATGCATCTCCTCACTTGTGTTAAGAGTTCTGTACTACACACGGGGATCATGCAATCTATAGGAGTCAGCCATGAGTGGAGACATAGAACAACACGTAGACACGAATTCTGTCGAGTTCAAACAAGGAGTAGAAGCCGGGCTAAACGGTGGAAAGGACATGAAGAACTGGAAAGCCGGTAATGAATTGGGCCAGGAATTGAAACAGGAAGTTGAGGATGAAGAGCCGGTGTCTAAAAGCCCTTTAAAGGAATCCTCGATTCCGCTTTTTATGAGTGATAGCCCAGAAGGTAATAAGGGAAACGCCCAGGATGAAAAGGATCAAACTGAGGAATAGCTTATGCGGCAGCTACTGGACCGCGAAAGTTCATAATGCATTTAGAAACCTATTAGCTCGCACAAACAATACCATGGAAGATTTCGAAATTGGCAATGTAGTTCAGCTTAGATCCGGCGGACCAAAAATGACGGTCCACGGTTTGGTTTCGGATGGCGATGTTATTTGTCAGTGGTTTGAAGGCAACGCGGTCCATGAGGAGAGTTTTCCCAGGGAGGCGCTCCAGAAGGTTGAACTGGTTAAGGCTGGCGGTAGCAGGCGGGAAGATGGAGTATTCGTGGTAAATTGATAGAGACGTTTACCTGACCAGTTAAACCCGGACGCGGACGCAGTTGTCAGTACATGAATCGTTGCCGCTAACTTTCTGATCCATTGCTATACGTTTCCGATCCATCGGTCCGACCTACCTCGGACCACTCGCACGAATTGTTAGTTCTGTGCCGACCGGCAGCCCGAGGTTGTCTTTACCCTGAATAAAAACTGTACCGGCTCCGCCTGCGGCCCCAATTATTCCGCCGATCGCTGCGCCTTTCCCACCGCCGGCAATGGCGCCAATGACGGCGCCGACAGCCGTGGCAATGCCTGCGCGTTGGATCGTCTGCGTGGTCTGGTTGCTGCCTTGCGCGCTTCCTTCGTTGTCGACCTTGACGGTGTCGCCATTCAGCAATCGCACATTTCCGAGAACTCCGGAGAATTTATAGGTCTGACCGTTTCTTAACCGAATCCTCTCGAAGTTGAGCGACATCCCTGACTGGCCAGTTAAACGTCCTCCCTGGTCAACACTGCCCACCGCACCTTCGATAACTGCCCCCTCGAATTGACTGGGATCGCGCACGGTCATGGTGAACAGGTCACCCTGCTGCGACAGCTTTGTGGTCAGCTCATTGTTCAAGATGGCGACTAGAGTCTCACCATCTCGCACGATGAATTCACCGCCAGTCGCACGGGCGTTACCCAAAACCGGCCGCGAATCCTTATCGACGTTCCACTGTGCTACATCGGCGGTCCGGTCATAAACACTATCGACGACAACTGGTTGAGTTAACTTATCGGAATAGATCTGCCGCCGCACTCGTAGACTGTGGTCGCTTTCACTTGCATCGAACGTGACATTAAAATCGTTCTCTTTGTAGCCGTTCGAACTCACCACTAACTGCTCCCCACGAAGCGTTGCTGTTACCTTGGTCCATCTACCATTGGAAAGTTGTTCCTGACGCTCGCGGCCGTCCGCCTCAAAGGTTGTTTGTGGCGCTAGCGAAGAAGCAATAGTCATCGTTGTACCGCGACGCTCAATCATCAGCATCTCAGGAGATTCAAGTCGCGCCAGAATTTGGTCGGTGACTTCCTGCCGTTCGTCGGTATGTAAATTCTGAGTCGCGCGCCGTGCTTTGTCGCGCGGGTTGTCACTGCGAGACGAATCCAATCTAAAAGTTCCGGTTAGGCGATTAGTGCTATTGGATCCAGCTTGTAAAGATGGGCTGGGTCCCCAACTTGGCGCTACGTCATACGCGTTGGCCAGCACGCTTAGATCGCCACGCAATGTCAACCAAGCGCTTTTAACGCGGTCTGTAAGCGGGTTATCACGCATGAAATTGTCCAGGGGTTCGGCGCGATCGAGCAGATGCTTTACGTCGTCCGAAATCAACTCCCTGGCATCGAAGTGAATGCGCACCTGATCGGTCGCCTTTTTGAAGGCTCGAAGAGCATCGTTCATGTTGCCCTCGCTTCTGGTCCGATCGTAAGGTCGTTGGGAAAAAGCATCGGTAAGACTCACACGAAACGTGTCGCCGCCATTCTCGATTCGCTGAAGTAACTGATTGAGTTCGGTCTCCGACAGTCGGAACGATCCATTTGCGTCAACCTTCATCGGAGTTACTTGATTCCATTGCCAACTGACGCCATAGGCATTCGCCAGTGTGTTGAGATCTGTTCGAACGGATGTCCAATCATTCTTGACCCGAGGGTTTAGGTTGTTTTGAGTTATGAAGCTATTGATGGGCGACGCCTTTTGCAGGATGCTCTCAACGTCCGTCGCAACCGCAAGCCGGCGAGTGAACTGATCCCTAAACTGCTTAATAGCGAGCTCAAAGCCGGATACGAAAGTGCTCACATCATTTTGAGGCCGTGTTTGGTCGACGCTCTCCTGGACCAATGCCAGATTGAGACTGTTGCGGAACCTGCTCGAGCTTCGTTCAAGTCGTTGCAGCATGTTGCTGACCGCCCGGGTGTTATTACGGTTAGTTTGTTGCTGCCCCTGTATGGTCACGGCGATGACGATTGAAAACGCTAACAGGATGAACACGGAAACAATGCTTTTTAAGATCGACATTTTTCTTCCTTACAGTGTTAGAGCTTGGACCAAGGTTACCCAAGCATCCATCGGAATACATAAATTGCGCCTGAGAATCCTATAGCCTTATGGATGGACGGCAGCGGACGCTGAGAGAACAACTTCGTCGGCCTCTCTGGAGAATTACAGCGGCTCAAGAAGAAGGTTGCTGGCCCGATCCCAGATGTCGAAACGTAATTTCGAGAGGAAGCTAACGAGTTATAACACTCGAATGAGAGAGGGTCTGTGCGCAAACACACATACAAATGAGTGCAGGTGACCGGCAGCGACGTAATGCCTTTGCGGTGCACGCGCAACAGGTTGGCGATCAATTCCTGAGTCATACTGCAAACCAACATTCCCTAATGAAAAAGATCCCGGGTCTTTTGAAAACCCGAGATCCCTTCACCCTCGCGATTGTTCTCTTAACTAAAAGCCGGCGCGCGATTGTCACGCTGCTTGGCTTCGTTGACTTTCAACGTCCGTCCGCCTAGCTCCTGGCCGTTGAACTTCTCAATTGCCGCTGCGCCTTCTTCCTTCGTTGACATCTCGACGAAGCCAAAGCCACGCGAGCGGCCTGTTTCACGATCCTCAATCAACGATACGCTTTCGACTGTACCCGTTTGCGCGAATAATGTTTGTAGTTCATTGCTCGACGTTTCAAACGAGAGATTACCGACATAAAGTTTCATAGACATAAGTTTCTTACCTTTTCCCCTCTATAGGGTTTCTCACTTCGAGAAGACTTCTCTCCTTTGGTGAGTTAACAGAAGCCGCCGTGGTGAACATGTTGGCTTCCCAATTTGCCACTGAATTACATGTCCATGCCGCCGGGCAATGCCCTCGGCTTGTCATCATCCTGTAGCTCAGAAATGAGTGCTTCAGTCGTGAGCATCAGCCCAGCGATTGACGCGGCATTTTGCAGTGCGCAGCGTGTTACCTTGGCGGGATCAATCACACCCGCAGCCACGAGATCTTCAAACTTTTCGGTCACTGCGTTATAGCCGATGTTTGGGTTCTTCTCTGCACGAACCTTTTCGACAATGACGGCGCCTTCCTTGCCGGCGTTTGAAACAATCTGACGCAACGGCTCTTCCAGTGCCCGCTTGACGATGTTGACGCCAATCTGCTCGTCTGCGTCGCCGGCGGGTTCGTCCTCGTTGTCCTCGAAGAGTTTGAATTTGTCGAGCACTTTCGCGGCGCGAATAAATACGACACCGCCGCCCGGCACGATGCCTTCTTCTACTGCCGCGCGCGTTGCGTGCATCGCATCCTCGACCCGCGCCTTCTTCTCGTTGAGCTCAGTTTCCGTCGCTGCGCCAACGCGAATTACCGCGACGCCGCCAACGAGTTTCGCCAGCCGCTCTTGCAGTTTTTCGCGGTCATAGTCTGAGGTAGAGTCTTCAATTTGAGTTTTCAGTGTTTTCACCCGAGCCTGCAAATCGCTCGTCTCGCCACCGCCATCGATGATAGTCGTGTTCTCTTTGTCGATCGTCACACGTCTTGCAGTACCCAGGTCTTCAAGCTTGACGTTCTCGAGTTTGATCCCGAGGTCTTCGCTGATGACCTTGCCACCTGTTAGGATCGCAATGTCTTCCAGCATCGACTTACGACGATCACCGAAGCCCGGCGCCTTGACCGCTGCGACGTTGATCGTTCCGCGCAGTCTGTTGACCACGAGGGTTGCGAGGGCTTCGCCTTCTACATCCTCCGCGATAATCAAGATTGGTTTGCCCAACTTGGCGACTTGCTCAAGAATGGGCAGCATGTCTCTCATCGCCGAAATCTTCTTTTCGCTGAGCAGAATGACCGGATTCTCGAGCACAGCTTTCATCGTTTCCGCGTCAGTGACGAAGTAGGGCGAAAGGTAGCCGCGATCGAACTGCATCCCTTCGACGACTTCCAAAGCCGTCTCCATTGTTTTCGAATCTTCGACGGTGATGACGCCATCTTTACCAACCTTGCCCATCGCTTCGGCAATTAACTCGCCGATACTGTGGTCGCCATTTGCCGAAATCGTGCCGACCTGCGCGATCATCTCTCCAGTGACCGGTTTCGACATTTTCTTGATCTCTTGAGTTGCGCGCTCGACCGCTTTATCGATGCCGCGTTTCAGAGCCATCGGGTTTGCACCCGCTGCCACGGTTTTCACGCCCTCGCGAAAAATGGCCTGCGCGAGCACCGTCGCCGTGGTTGTGCCGTCGCCCGCAACATCGCTGGTCTTCGAAGCGACTTCGCGCACCATCTGCGCGCCCATATTCTCCGTTGCATCTTTCAGCTCGATTTCTTTCGCCACTGTCACGCCGTCTTTCGTGATGGTCGGACTGCCGTATTTCTTATCGAGAACGACGTTGCGCCCTTTTGGTCCAAGGGTGATTTTCACTGCATCGGCGAGTTGATTCACGCCCCGCAAAATTGCCGCTCGCGATTTTTCGCCATGAACTATTTGCTTTGCCATAATCTTTATCTCTTCTCTCCTATTAAAAGGTGTCCACGCAAACTCTCAGTTTGCTTTATGCCAGAATCTATTTGCCCTTTTTGCCGACGGCGGCCGCGCCAGCGCGGGTGATGATTCCCAGAATCTCGTCCTCGCGCATAATCAAGAGCGCTTCGCCGTTTACCGTGATCTCTGAGCCGCCATACTTGCCGAACAGAACGCGGTCGCCTGCATTGACATCCAGAGGCTGGCGCGAGCCATCTTCCTTGTATTTGCCAAGGCCTGCGGCAATCACTTCGCCTTCTTGCGATTTCTCTTTCGCCGAGTCGGGAATGATGATGCCGCCGCGCACCTGCTCGCCTTCATCAATGCGTTTCACGATTACGCGGTCGTGTAGTGGTTGGATATTCGTCGTCATACTTTTCAATCTCCTTTTGGGTTTCTACCAGGAGTCAGGCTGCGAGGCTGCGAAGTGGTACGCCATTATCGGTGCGTTAACAAACGCGCAATAATGACAAACTCATAGCGCGGGTAAACACCCTTAACTTTTTTGGTAGTTGAGCTGTAAGTTTCAGACGAATCTGGCGGGTCCAGAAGAGCTGAGAATGGAGTTAGCTGGTCTCGGTTCGATCCCAACCTTACACTTCGTAGTGCTATATGTCAAATGCAGTATATCCTGCATGCGCACTATATCCGCTTAACGCGCTGCGATGGTTGTGGCGTTTTCCTTTGGTATCGCGTTCATTTGAGCCACTCGCTCCCAAACCTGAGGTTGTGCACCAACTCGCCAAAGGCGCCAAAGATAAAAGCCAAACCCAGGGCGACTAGGAATACGGCGAACGCGAGGACGAGAATCGACGAGATGCCCCGGCCTTTATAAGTTCTAACTGTGGTCCATGCTGCGCCACCTAACAGTATTACGCCTATTGCTATTTCGATCAGTCGCATAACTCTTGTTAACTCTGAGACGGACTTGCCCAAAAAGGTTGCCGGATTCCCCTTCTTTGCTCGTCATCATTGTAAATGCCCGCGTCTGAGATCACTACCTACGGCTATGTGTGTTAGAGCACAGACCTCTGCTCTCGGAATTGCTATACGATCGGACTAATTTGAAAAGAGAAGAACGCAAGGCGATAGAATCAAAGTGGAAATTACTCTTGAAAAGGACCAACCGCAGCTAAGCCTCGTGGAGTTACAGGCAGCCGAAGGGAGCTTCAGACAACCAACTCCCGCAGAACTATCTATTCTTACCTTTTGGCAAACGCACTACGCTCGCAATCGTGCACAGGAGTTGAGCAACGAATTCGCTCGTCTCTTGAATCGTGGCTCATCGCTTGAATAGCGCGGAAAGGATTTTTATGAGCGATATCTATGTCATGCAACGTGCAAACGGCGATGTGTTCGCCCTTGACGATCACGGACGCTTTCGTGTGCCGCTATTTAACAGCAGCAGTGACGCTTTCCTGGCCCGTTTACGTAACTTCGGAATGCTGCTTTTCAAACCAGTGCAGCTTAATGCCGCCTTGCTAAAGGAACTCGTACCGGTAAACGGCGCAGCCGAGGTCGACTTTTGGCTGGTGAGCGATCCATTAATCAATCTCAACCGTGGCCGGTTCGTGCAACCCGAGCAACTTGCCTTACTAATGAGAAATCGAGTCAAGCCTAAAACGGTTTCAGGTACTGCAACCAGCGATGAAACTCCGAGTCTGAGTATGTCTCCGCATAGCGAGAGTAAGGCTACAGCGGCCTGGGAAGATGAAGGGGGCCTGTATTCGAAAGTTGCGTGAGCCTTAGTTAGGAAAGAAACATGAGAACCGACTCGAGTCAATTTGAGCAATTCACTCTTGGCATTGAAGAAGAGTTTCAAATCGTTGATCCGAACACCCGCGAGTTGCGCTCGCACGTCTCTGAAATTCTCGAAGACGGCCGGATGCTGTTAGGCGAGCAAGTCAAACCGGAAATGATCCAGTCGATGATCGAAGTGGGCACCGGCATCTGCATGGACATAAAAGAAGCTCGCACCGATATCACCAATCTTCGCAGCATCCTCTCGACGCTCGTGCGCAAGAAGGGGCTGGAGATTGTCGCTGCGGGCACTCATCCATTCTCACACTGGCAGGACCAGAAGATCTTCGAGAATGCAAGATATGAACTGATCGTTGAAGAGAATCAGATGATCGCGCGATCGTTGCTCACCTTCGGTCTCCACGTACATGTTGGTATTGCCGATCCTGACCGGGCAATCCACATTATGAACGCGGTGCGCTACATGCTGCCGCATGTGCTCGCGCTCTCGACTTCATCTCCATTCTGGCTCGGCGTACACACGGGATTAAAGTCTTACCGCTCGGAAGTCTTCACAAGGTTTCCGCGAACTGGTATACCTGACCACTTCGAGTCGTACGGCTCGTTCCAGCAGTACGTCAAGCTACTCATCGAAACCGGATGCATCGACGATGGTAAAAAGATCTATTGGGACGTGCGTCCGCACCCGTACTTCCCAACGCTCGAGTTTCGCATTTGCGATATTCCCACCCGCGTTGATGACACGATCGCTATTGCTGCCCTTTTCCAGGCACTGGTCGCAAAGCTCAACAAACTACTCGATCAAAATCTGACCTTTCGGCTCCATCACAAAATGCTGATCGAGGAGAACAAGTGGCGCGCCGTGCGATATGGTCTTGATGGTAAGATGATTGATTTCGGCAAGGGGAAGGAAGTGCCAGTGCGTGAACTCATTCGTGAACTACTGGAGTTCGTTGACGATGTTATTGATGACCTGCGCTCGCGCAAAGAGATCGGACACATCCACACCATTCTTGAGCGAGGTACTTCGGCCGATGATCAGCTTCGAGTCTGGCGCGAGACAAGCGACGTCAAAGCTGTCGTGGACCGCTTGATTGAAATGACCATGGAGAATGTTCCGCGTGAAGTAATTCCCTTCACTGATCATTCCGAGTTAGAGCCATTATCGGTCACTTAAAGAAATGAAAACCTCCGCAACGTGGATGCGCATCGCTCCGGCGTTTCAACAGTCCCCCTTCAGCAGTCCTCTAATCGGGCAGAGAGCCTAATCGGGAGCTGCAACGCCCGCCAACAAGCCGCGCATATGTTGCCCGGCCTTCCACGCGCCGGTACGATCCGCGGCCTCAATACCATTTCTCCAGGCCTGTTGTGCCCCGTCAAGGTCACCAGCATTAGCCAGGACGGTGCCTAACATCTGATAGGCGGCCGTATAATCCGGGTTGAGACTCACGACCTGGCGCAAAGACTTCGCTGCTTCGCTCCAGTTCTCCAGTTTGTATTGTTCACTGGCCAAGCCGTACCAGATCATAGCGTTTTCTGGTTGCTCGGCGAGCATTGCGGTGAAGATTTCTATTTTCGACTGGACCATCAGTTTGTCTACTCCATCGCTACTTCAAACTCGACATCATCCTAGATTAGGTAAACGCCCACATGCGTGATAAGGTACGCGGCGAATCGAGTTCAAGCTTACTCTCTTCTCAGCTCCTCTGGAATCACCCAGATCACCTGAAGTCCATAGCCAAACAAACCTAAGGAGCTAACTATGTTTACACGCCACGTTATAATGGAACTGAAGCCGAACGCCACCACCACCGAGTTTACGAACGTTGTTGAGAGCAAGATTTTGCCACTCCTGCGTAAACAAAAGGGATTCCGCGACGAGATGACTTTCGTCGCCCCAGACCGCTCGGAAGCTATTGCTATCAGCTTCTGGGATACTAAAGAGGAAGCGGAAGCCTACAACGTCTCAGGATATCCTGAGGTATTGAAGACGCTCACCAGTCTGGTGGAAGGAACGCCCAGAGTTGGGGTAGCCGAGCTGGCCACTTCAACGCTTCACAAGCTCGCAGCTGCGAAAACAGCGTAAGCCAGAAGTAAATTTCTAATAAGAGAGGGAGGACATTCGTCCTCTTTTTCTTTGCCTGACAAGTGATGAGCATCCTCGGTAGTGGGTCACTTTCGCTGCAAGTGTCCGACAAACTTTAGTTTGTCGGCATTACGACAAGCTAAAGCTTATCGGACATCAAACTGACCCACTACGAGCATCCTCTCTACTCTTGACAAGGCAGTATCAAGCTCAGAGAGTGCTTACTGATCCAACTCCAGACTTAGCCTCACCGCTAGCGTGTCAAGGTTTTGGCCGACCACTCCCCTACAGGGCAACAGGAGCCCTACTAATCATCATCGAGAACTCTGCCTTTCTGGTTGGCGGAGTAGATTGCGTGTGCGATCAAATCGTTTGTTCGAGCACGCCGCGGTGCGCATGACTCAGATCGAAGCGCAACGGTGACTTGCTCAAATAAAATATCAAAGACGAAGGATTGTACTCGATTCGAGAGCTCCTTTGTTGAAGCCAAACAGAAGTTGATCGCGGTAGGTGGTTGGACTTTGAGATCAGCAGCGAAATGAGAATACTGCGCCGACGGCCTCTGTTGCGCTGGGCGACCAATCAGGGAACAATTAAGAAATGGGAAGCACCGACATTACCATTAGCCTCGGATGCACACTACTCCCCTGCGTCCGAGGCCTCTCGGTTTTAAGGTCATCAGGACACTAGCGAACTGTCTGCCAGCAACTCGCCTTCCACTAGCGGAAGCTGAGCGTCAACCATTCCATACAGGTTCAGCTCAGCGCAGCGTGTGAAGGCAAAGTGCTTCGCTGTGTTCGCAAGTAGTTTGGGATGCGCGGAGTTTTCCAGTGTTCCCATCAAGATGAACAGTGCGGCCGCAGCTTCCTCGCCAGCCTGACAGATTATCTCTGCCAGTGCTTCAACCTTTTCTTTGTTCGAATCGTCATCGTTTTCCTGGACCAGCGAGAATTCGGTCGTATCGGATGATCTGTTCGCCGGCGTCGGCACGCCGCACGAGGTCAGGAAGTAAAGGATCGTTGATCTCCAAAGCGTAACGAACGATGTTTCGCCACTGTGGATCGATAGAACTGCCGTTTATCACTGCCTCTGCGCGACGTCTGAGAGCATCGCTGATGGTGATTTGGATTGTTTCGGTTTCGTGAGGTGTTTCTTCAAGCGCGGTTGCGCTACTATGAGTGTTCAAGGTCTTACTCCTTTGTTACGAAAGGGTTGAGATCCCAGGGTCGGCTTTGTGTCCTACCACAAGTCGGCCCGCTTCTTTTTGTTTTGAGGGGTGAGAGCACTATAGCACAGATATTTTTAGTTAGATCGTTTAAAGCGAGCGATGTCATGCAGCGCCGTCCGAAAGCGAAAATCATATCTTCACGCCGGACTACAAGTCCCTGGGCCACTGCGCCTTTGTCTTTCAGGCTTGTAAAGATACGGCGGGCTCGGTCTAAAAGTACCCCGGGGGCGACAGGAATCGCCCCGGGGAGTGATGGGTCACAGGTCAGCCATCATTTAATGGAACTGAATGTTCCCGTTACTAATGACACGCAGCGATCTAACCTCGTTCTTCGTACCTGTCACAGACAAACCGAAGGTATCGAGTGTGCCGGGCTCGCCGTTATCTTGCACTACCACGCTGAACGAGCAGCCCGTTCCACACTCGCCGGAGAACAGGACGGCGTTCGGCCCGATTAACTGAGAGTTCATGACCTCGCCGTTGACGTGCAGACCGGTAACGTGGTTGACGTAGTTGAAGTGGCCCTTTGCCGCGCCATCCGTGCAGTTCTTTTCCGGCTGCGCGTTAAAGCCGAAGGTGGCGCGCCCCGTTCCGGTGGCGAGCTCGTTATTGATGTCCGGGTTGGGCACAGGTATTTGCCCACCTCCTGTTATCTTGGGCCCGCATGTAATCGTTGGCGTCGGCGACGGAGTCGCTGTCGGCGACGGATTCGGCGTCGGTGACGGCGTCGGCACAACGATAGTACCGCAAGCAGAGATGTTGTTGGTATCCAGCGTCACTGCTCCGATGAGTCCAAAGACGCTACCGGCCACACTCGCGCCGAAATTCAAAGTGGCACTAGTGTTAGCGACAATGTTTCCGACAAATTGAGAGCCTGTGCCGATGGTCGCGGAACTGCCGACCTGCCAGAACACGTTCGCCCCGCCACGGCAATTGGCAGCGCACGGGTTATTGATGACTTCAACTGACGAAGCGACTGAGGTCGTAAGGGTGCTCCCGGTCTGGAAGACGAAGAGCGAATTACACGAGCCTTGCGCGTCGAGAATGAGCGTTCCCGTCAACTGCGCCGACGAATCGAAACAATAGACGCCCGGCGTCAGTGTCTTCCCGCCGAGGTCTACGCCAGTCAAGTTAGTTCCGCACGGCAAGCCATCCAGATAAGCGTACTCGACCTGGGCATCGGCCAGAGCCTGAGCCGCGACCGGGTCACCTAAATGTGTCGCTCCGGTTATGACCCCCGGAGGAAAGCCTGTGAGCGCGGTTCCCGGACTGATGCCCAGATCGCCGTTGACTACGGATAAACCCGTGCTAGTCACTGCCTGACCGGCCAGAATAGCAAAGGTTGTTGTCGTGCCCCGTGGCACTCCGCTTTGGGCTGATGTGGTGGGCGTATAAAGAAGTGGGACGCATGCCGCGCCAAGAAGTATGGCGACAGCCACACCTGCGAAGATTCTGAAATACTTGTGAGTCATTCAAACATTCCTTTCGAAGCTACAGCCGAAGCGGAGTCGCACAATGCTGTCTTACTTTTGACATCACCCTGCGCTTCACCGCTTTGGCACATCATCCGGCCAAGTAGCATTACTGCATGTAGCTGGCGCCTGCTCTCTGCATCTGAAACATCCCAGCAGTTGAGCAGAGTCCAGCCCTTGCCCGAATTAAATAGGGGCGTTGGGAAGACGGTTTCGAGTAAATGAGATTTAATTCCTGGGGAATATACTTGCGGTCAGTCAAGTATAGACGAACGGCTCGCCATTGATACCGTTACCAGTTCTCTTTCCCTTTGTTCTCGCTGATAACGCGGCTTATTTCTGGTAAGCATTTGCTAGGAGTGAGAGGTTGCAGATTAAGCCACACCCAAGCGATCGTCCGTGCGATAGCACACATATGAGAATTATTATGTGCCGGGCATAACCGTGAAGCTATATGTGTGTTACCGCACATACATGAATGCTAACATTTCCTCAACTAAGGCTTACCAGCCTCCTCATTGCCCGGATATGAGGCGAGGGCGCTACCATGCTGAATCAAGGTAGCGCCCTTCACTTTCATCCAACACTCAGCCACAGACCATTACTCGTAGCGGTAACTATCCTTCAAAAAGTCTGGAAGGAAGAAGTTCGAGAGAACCTCGCTTGCCACTCTTTGACGAGGTTCATAGAACTGAGTAAAACTCGCGTCATGAGTGTCATTGCGGTTGAGTCGCAAGTCTCAATCTTCCTCAGAAAGTACACACCTGCCATCGAAGCGCAGTTGCGCGAGGCCCGCACGAGGCTTCGCGCCATGTTTCCGCGTGGCTTCGAGTTGGTCTACGATAACTACAACGCTTTGGTGTTCGGCATCAGCCCAACAGAGCGGACATCCGACGCGTTCATTTCCGTGGCCGGCTATCCGAAGTGGGTCACGCTCTTCTTCCTCCATGGCGCAGACTTACGCGACGCGCACGGTCTACTCGAAGGCCAAGGCAAGCAAGTCAGGAGCGTCCGACTCACGGAACCCAAAGACATCAACAAACCCGAGATCGAAGCGCTCATTGCACAAGCTGTTCTTCCCTATGAGTCGGCGTTTCTTGCTGCTCCCAGCCTTTCCACCATCGTCAAGTCGGTGTCAGCCAAGCAGCGGCCACGACGCCCTCGAAAATAACTGCCTAACTCTTCGCATTGAGCTGACACAAGCAATCTTCGGTTTGGCTTGCGGCTGGTCCTGTCAAAGCTGTATGTGGGGTAGCACACAGACGGATCTCCTCAGGCAATGTAAAACTATTCGGAGTCTGAAACCAAACCAAATTCGTTTGAACAAACAACCTAGTTGTCGAGAGTCCCACTCAGTTATCACAGTGAAGGCGCCGTCTCGATTCTCATTCAACGAGATTAGAGTTCCCCATGTCATCGTCAACGAAAGTCTTGCAGGTTAAGAAAAGTGATTCAAATGTGAACAAAGATGAGTCACCCGGCCGTGACCAGGCACAATCACGTCTGCGCATTTCAGAACTCCGCTACCGGCGTCTCTTTGAAGCTGCACGCGACGGAATACTTATCCTCGATGCGGTCACTCTGAAAATCACCGACGTGAACCCATTCATGACGGAGTTGTTGGGCTACTCACACGCTGAGTTTTTAGGAAAGGAGCTTTGGGAAATCGGTCTCTTCGGTGATAAGGAGGCGAGCCAGGCGGCCTTCAAAGAGTTGCAGAGAACAGGCTATCTCCGCTACGAAGACTTGCCGCTGCAAGCCACAAACGGAAAGCTCAGGGATGTGGAGTTTATCAGCAACGTGTATGAAGAAGATGGTCATCAAGTTGTACAGTGCAATATCCGCGAAATCACTGATCGAAAGCGGGCGGAGAAAGAACGGACGCTACTCCTGGCAGCGGCACAAGCAGCACGCGCAGAAGCTGATTCGGCTAACACCGTCAAGGATGAGTTTCTTGCCACCTTGTCACATGAATTGCGAACTCCTCTTACTTCGATCCTCGGCTGGTCACATCTGCTCACCGAGGGTAAGCTCGATAAACAGCAAACTGTTAGTGCGATCGAAACTATCGCTCGCAATGCTCGAGCTCAACGTCGACTCATTGATGAATTGCTCGACATCTCGCGCATCATGACCGGCAAACTCTATCTCGACCTACGCGCGGTCAAACTGGCGCCGTTGATTCAGGCTGTCGTTGACGACGTGCGCCCCACGGCAAATGCCAGAAGCATTAATTTGGAGGCTGCATTCGACTCAAACGTCGGACCCATTTTGGGCGACCCCGACCGCCTTCAGCAGATTGTCTGGAATCTATTAACCAACGCGATCAAGTTCACACCTAAGGGCGGCGACGTGCACGTACGCCTGGAGCGAAATGACTCGCACGCTCTGATCACTGTTAACGATAGCGGGCAAGGCATCGCCACCGAGCTACTGCCTCACGTCTTCGAGCGCTTTCGCCAAGCTGACTCCTCGAACACACGCGGCAGTACTGGGCTTGGACTAGGACTCTCAATTGTGCGTCAGTTGGTTGAACTTCATCGAGGAACGGTAACGGCTGAAAGTTCCGGTGAAAATAAGGGCGCCACCTTCAGGGTCATGCTTCCGTTGCCGAGTCTTCTTGAAGTCCCCAACGCAGCAGAAAAAACAGACCCAAAAAATGAACGGAATAGTTTGACAACAACGCAACACTCTCTCAATGGCCTGCGCGTCCTCGTCGTCGATGATGAACCGGACACCCGTGAGCTTGCTTTCCAGCACATTGGGATCCTAAGCTTAGAATTCCACGTGGACAAGTTGTCGCGGCCGCTTCTATAGTGTCACCTAAATACTAGTGACTCCAGCGTAACTGGACTGGCCACAGTTAGGCCGCAAATGTAATCACACTGGCTCACCTTCGGGTGGGCCTTTCTGCGTTCGCGAGTGGACCCGATAAGCTCATGGAGCGGCGTAACCGTCGCACAGGAAGGACAGAGAAAGCGCGGATCTGGGAAGTGACGGACAGAACGGTCAGGACCTGGATTGGGGAGGCGGTTGCCGCCGCTGCTGCTGACGGTGTGACGTTCTCTGTTCCGGTCACACCACATACGTTCCGCCATTCCTATGCGATGCACATGCTGTATGCCGGTATACCGCTGAAAGTTCTGCAAAGCCTGATGGGACATAAGTCCATCAGTTCAACGGAAGTCTACACGAAGGTTTTTGCGCTGGATGTGGCTGCCCGGCACCGGGTGCAGTTTGCGATGCCGGAGTCTGATGCGGTTGCGATGCTGAAACAATTATCCTGAGAATAAATGCCTTGGCCTTTATATGGAAATGTGGAACTGAGTGGATATGCTGTTTTTGTCTGTTAAACAGAGAAGCTGGCTGTTATCCACTGAGAAGCGAACGAAACAGTCGGGAAAATCTCCCATTATCGTAGAGATCCGCATTATTAATCTCAGGAGCCTGTGTAGCGTTTATAGGAAGTAGTGTTCTGTCATGATGCCTGCAAGCGGTAACGAAAACGATTTGAATATGCCTTCAGGAACAATAGAAATCTTCGTGCGGTGTTACGTTGAAGTGGAGCGGATTATGTCAGCAATGGACAGAACAACCTAATGAACACAGAACCATGATGTGGTCTGTCCTTTTACAGCCAGTAGTGCTCGCCGCAGTCGAGCGACAGGGCGAAGCCCTCGGCTGGTTGCCCTCGCCGCTGGGCTGGCGGCCGTCTATGGCCCTGCAAACGCGCCAGAAACGCCGTCGAAGCCGTGTGCGAGACACCGCGGCCGGCCGCCGGCGTTGTGGATACCTCGCGGAAAACTTGGCCCTCACTGACAGATGAGGGGCGGACGTTGACACTTGAGGGGCCGACTCACCCGGCGCGGCGTTGACAGATGAGGGGCAGGCTCGATTTCGGCCGGCGACGTGGAGCTGGCCAGCCTCGCAAATCGGCGAAAACGCCTGATTTTACGCGAGTTTCCCACAGATGATGTGGACAAGCCTGGGGATAAGTGCCCTGCGGTATTGACACTTGAGGGGCGCGACTACTGACAGATGAGGGGCGCGATCCTTGACACTTGAGGGGCAGAGTGCTGACAGATGAGGGGCGCACCTATTGACATTTGAGGGGCTGTCCACAGGCAGAAAATCCAGCATTTGCAAGGGTTTCCGCCCGTTTTTCGGCCACCGCTAACCTGTCTTTTAACCTGCTTTTAAACCAATATTTATAAACCTTGTTTTTAACCAGGGCTGCGCCCTGTGCGCGTGACCGCGCACGCCGAAGGGGGGTGCCCCCCCTTCTCGAACCCTCCCGGTCGAGTGAGCGAGGAAGCACCAGGGAACAGCACTTATATATTCTGCTTACACACGATGCCTGAAAAAACTTCCCTTGGGGTTATCCACTTATCCACGGGGATATTTTTATAATTATTTTTTTTATAGTTTTTAGATCTTCTTTTTTAGAGCGCCTTGTAGGCCTTTATCCATGCTGGTTCTAGAGAAGGTGTTGTGACAAATTGCCCTTTCAGTGTGACAAATCACCCTCAAATGACAGTCCTGTCTGTGACAAATTGCCCTTAACCCTGTGACAAATTGCCCTCAGAAGAAGCTGTTTTTTCACAAAGTTATCCCTGCTTATTGACTCTTTTTTATTTAGTGTGACAATCTAAAAACTTGTCACACTTCACATGGATCTGTCATGGCGGAAACAGCGGTTATCAATCACAAGAAACGTAAAAATAGCCCGCGAATCGTCCAGTCAAACGACCTCACTGAGGCGGCATATAGTCTCTCCCGGGATCAAAAACGTATGCTGTATCTGTTCGTTGACCAGATCAGAAAATCTGATGGCACCCTACAGGAACATGACGGTATCTGCGAGATCCATGTTGCTAAATATGCTGAAATATTCGGATTGACCTCTGCGGAAGCCAGTAAGGATATACGGCAGGCATTGAAGAGTTTCGCGGGGAAGGAAGTGGTTTTTTATCGCCCTGAAGAGGATGCCGGCGATGAAAAAGGCTATGAATCTTTTCCTTGGTTTATCAAACGTGCGCACAGTCCATCCAGAGGGCTTTACAGTGTACATATCAACCCATATCTCATTCCCTTCTTTATCGGGTTACAGAACCGGTTTACGCAGTTTCGGCTTAGTGAAACAAAAGAAATCACCAATCCGTATGCCATGCGTTTATACGAATCCCTGTGTCAGTATCGTAAGCCGGATGGCTCAGGCATCGTCTCTCTGAAAATCGACTGGATCATAGAGCGTTACCAGCTGCCTCAAAGTTACCAGCGTATGCCTGACTTCCGCCGCCGCTTCCTGCAGGTCTGTGTTAATGAGATCAACAGCAGAACTCCAATGCGCCTCTCATACATTGAGAAAAAGAAAGGCCGCCAGACGACTCATATCGTATTTTCCTTCCGCGATATCACTTCCATGACGACAGGATAGTCTGAGGGTTATCTGTCACAGATTTGAGGGTGGTTCGTCACATTTGTTCTGACCTACTGAGGGTAATTTGTCACAGTTTTGCTGTTTCCTTCAGCCTGCATGGATTTTCTCATACTTTTTGAACTGTAATTTTTAAGGAAGCCAAATTTGAGGGCAGTTTGTCACAGTTGATTTCCTTCTCTTTCCCTTCGTCATGTGACTTGATATCGGGGGTTAGTTCGTCATCATTGATGAGGGTTGATTATCACAGTTTATTACTCTGAATTGGCTATCCGCGTGTGTACCTCTACCTGGAGTTTTTCCCACGGTGGATATTTCTTCTTGCGCTGAGCGTAAGAGCTATCTGACAGAACAGTTCTTCTTTGCTTCCTCGCCAGTTCGCTCGCTATGCTCGGTTACACGGCTGCGGCGAGCGCTAGTGATAATAAGTGACTGAGGTATGTGCTCTTCTTATCTCCTTTTGTAGTGTTGCTCTTATTTTAAACAACTTTGCGGTTTTTTGATGACTTTGCGATTTTGTTGTTGCTTTGCAGTAAATTGCAAGATTTAATAAAAAAACGCAAAGCAATGATTAAAGGATGTTCAGAATGAAACTCATGGAAACACTTAACCAGTGCATAAACGCTGGTCATGAAATGACGAAGGCTATCGCCATTGCACAGTTTAATGATGACAGCCCGGAAGCGAGGAAAATAACCCGGCGCTGGAGAATAGGTGAAGCAGCGGATTTAGTTGGGGTTTCTTCTCAGGCTATCAGAGATGCCGAGAAAGCAGGGCGACTACCGCACCCGGATATGGAAATTCGAGGACGGGTTGAGCAACGTGTTGGTTATACAATTGAACAAATTAATCATATGCGTGATGTGTTTGGTACGCGATTGCGACGTGCTGAAGACGTATTTCCACCGGTGATCGGGGTTGCTGCCCATAAAGGAGGCGTTTACAAAACCTCAGTTTCTGTTCATCTTGCTCAGGATCTGGCTCTGAAGGGGCTACGTGTTTTGCTCGTGGAAGGTAACGACCCCCAGGGAACAGCCTCAATGTATCACGGATGGGTACCAGATCTTCATATTCATGCAGAAGACACTCTCCTGCCTTTCTATCTTGGGGAAAAGGACGATGTCACTTATGCAATAAAGCCCACTTGCTGGCCGGGGCTTGACATTATTCCTTCCTGTCTGGCTCTGCACCGTATTGAAACTGAGTTAATGGGCAAATTTGATGAAGGTAAACTGCCCACCGATCCACACCTGATGCTCCGACTGGCCATTGAAACTGTTGCTCATGACTATGATGTCATAGTTATTGACAGCGCGCCTAACCTGGGTATCGGCACGATTAATGTCGTATGTGCTGCTGATGTGCTGATTGTTCCCACGCCTGCTGAGTTGTTTGACTACACCTCCGCACTGCAGTTTTTCGATATGCTTCGTGATCTGCTCAAGAACGTTGATCTTAAAGGGTTCGAGCCTGATGTACGTATTTTGCTTACCAAATACAGCAATAGTAATGGCTCTCAGTCCCCGTGGATGGAGGAGCAAATTCGGGATGCCTGGGGAAGCATGGTTCTAAAAAATGTTGTACGTGAAACGGATGAAGTTGGTAAAGGTCAGATCCGGATGAGAACTGTTTTTGAACAGGCCATTGATCAACGCTCTTCAACTGGTGCCTGGAGAAATGCTCTTTCTATTTGGGAACCTGTCTGCAATGAAATTTTCGATCGTCTGATTAAACCACGCTGGGAGATTAGATAATGAAGCGTGCGCCTGTTATTCCAAAACATACGCTCAATACTCAACCGGTTGAAGATACTTCGTTATCGACACCAGCTGCCCCGATGGTGGATTCGTTAATTGCGCGCGTAGGAGTAATGGCTCGCGGTAATGCCATTACTTTGCCTGTATGTGGTCGGGATGTGAAGTTTACTCTTGAAGTGCTCCGGGGTGATAGTGTTGAGAAGACCTCTCGGGTATGGTCAGGTAATGAACGTGACCAGGAGCTGCTTACTGAGGACGCACTGGATGATCTCATCCCTTCTTTTCTACTGACTGGTCAACAGACACCGGCGTTCGGTCGAAGAGTATCTGGTGTCATAGAAATTGCCGATGGGAGTCGCCGTCGTAAAGCTGCTGCACTTACCGAAAGTGATTATCGTGTTCTGGTTGGCGAGCTGGATGATGAGCAGATGGCTGCATTATCCAGATTGGGTAACGATTATCGCCCAACAAGTGCTTATGAACGTGGTCAGCGTTATGCAAGCCGATTGCAGAATGAATTTGCTGGAAATATTTCTGCGCTGGCTGATGCGGAAAATATTTCACGTAAGATTATTACCCGCTGTATCAACACCGCCAAATTGCCTAAATCAGTTGTTGCTCTTTTTTCTCACCCCGGTGAACTATCTGCCCGGTCAGGTGATGCACTTCAAAAAGCCTTTACAGATAAAGAGGAATTACTTAAGCAGCAGGCATCTAACCTTCATGAGCAGAAAAAAGCTGGGGTGATATTTGAAGCTGAAGAAGTTATCACTCTTTTAACTTCTGTGCTTAAAACGTCATCTGCATCAAGAACTAGTTTAAGCTCACGACATCAGTTTGCTCCTGGAGCGACAGTATTGTATAAGGGCGATAAAATGGTGCTTAACCTGGACAGGTCTCGTGTTCCAACTGAGTGTATAGAGAAAATTGAGGCCATTCTTAAGGAACTTGAAAAGCCAGCACCCTGATGCGACCACGTTTTAGTCTACGTTTATCTGTCTTTACTTAATGTCCTTTGTTACAGGCCAGAAAGCATAACTGGCCTGAATATTCTCTCTCGGCCGCCGCCGCCTTTTCCTCAATCGCTCTTCGTTCGTCTGGAAGGCAGTACACCTTGATAGGTGGGCTGCCCTTCCTGGTTGGCTTGGTTTCATCAGCCATCCGCTTGCCCTCATCTGTTACGCCGGCGGTAGCCGGCCAGCCTCGCAGAGCAGGATTCCCGTTGAGCACCGCCAGGTGCGAATAAGGGACAGTGAAGAAGGAACACCCGCTCGCGGGTGGGCCTACTTCACCTATCCTGCCCGGCTGACGCCGTTGGATACACCAAGGAAAGTCTACACGAACCCTTTGGCAAAATCCTGTATATCGTGCGAAAAAGGATGGATATACCGAAAAAATCGCTATAATGACCCCGAAGCAGGGTTATGCAGCGGAAAAGATCCGTCGACCTGCAGCTCACGGTAACTGATGCCGTATTTGCAGTACCAGCGTACGGCCCACAGAATGATGTCACGCTGAAAATGCCGGCCTTTGAATGGGTTCATGTGCAGCTCCATCAGCAAAAGGGGATGATAAGTTTATCACCACCGACTATTTGCAACAGTGCCGTTGATCGTGCTATGATCGACTGATGTCATCAGCGGTGGAGTGCAATGTCGTGCAATACGAATGGCGAAAAGCCGAGCTCATCGGTCAGCTTCTCAACCTTGGGGTTACCCCCGGCGGTGTGCTGCTGGTCCACAGCTCCTTCCGTAGCGTCCGGCCCCTCGAAGATGGGCCACTTGGACTGATCGAGGCCCTGCGTGCTGCGCTGGGTCCGGGAGGGACGCTCGTCATGCCCTCGTGGTCAGGTCTGGACGACGAGCCGTTCGATCCTGCCACGTCGCCCGTTACACCGGACCTTGGAGTTGTCTCTGACACATTCTGGCGCCTGCCAAATGTAAAGCGCAGCGCCCATCCATTTGCCTTTGCGGCAGCGGGGCCACAGGCAGAGCAGATCATCTCTGATCCATTGCCCCTGCCACCTCACTCGCCTGCAAGCCCGGTCGCCCGTGTCCATGAACTCGATGGGCAGGTACTTCTCCTCGGCGTGGGACACGATGCCAACACGACGCTGCATCTTGCCGAGTTGATGGCAAAGGTTCCCTATGGGGTGCCGAGACACTGCACCATTCTTCAGGATGGCAAGTTGGTACGCGTCGATTATCTCGAGAATGACCACTGCTGTGAGCGCTTTGCCTTGGCGGACAGGTGGCTCAAGGAGAAGAGCCTTCAGAAGGAAGGTCCAGTCGGTCATGCCTTTGCTCGGTTGATCCGCTCCCGCGACATTGTGGCGACAGCCCTGGGTCAACTGGGCCGAGATCCGTTGATCTTCCTGCATCCGCCAGAGGCGGGATGCGAAGAATGCGATGCCGCTCGCCAGTGGCTGAGCTCATGAGCGGAGAACGAGATGACGTTGGAGGGGCAAGGTCGCGCTGATTGCTGGGGCAACACGTGGAGCGGATCGGGGATTGTCTTTCTTCAGCTCGCTGATGATATGCTGACGCTCAATGCCGTTTGGCCTCCGACTAACGAAAATCCCGCATTTGGACGGCTGATCCGATTGGCACGGCGGACGGCGAATGGCGGAGCAGACGCTCGTCCGGGGGCAATGAGATATGAAAAAGCCTGAACTCACCGCGACGTCCCGAAGGCGTGGCGCGGCTTCCCCGTGCCGGAGCAATCGCCCTGGGTGGGTTACACGACGCCCCTCTATGGCCCGTACTGACGGACACACCGAAGCCCCGGCGGCAACCCTCAGCGGATGCCCCGGGGCTTCACGTTTTCCCAGGTCAGAAGCGGTTTTCGGGAGTAGTGCCCCAACTGGGGTAACCTTTGAGTTCTCTCAGTTGGGGGCGTAGGGTCGCCGACATGACACAAGGGGTTGTGACCGGGGTGGACACGTACGCGGGTGCTTACGACCGTCAGTCGCGCGAGCGCGAGAATTCGAGCGCAGCAAGCCCAGCGACACAGCGTAGCGCCAACGAAGACAAGGCGGCCGACCTTCAGCGCGAAGTCGAGCGCGACGGGGGCCGGTTCAGGTTCGTCGGGCATTTCAGCGAAGCGCCGGGCACGTCGGCGTTCGGGACGGCGGAGCGCCCGGAGTTCGAACGCATCCTGAACGAATGCCGCGCCGGGCGGCTCAACATGATCATTGTCTATGACGTGTCGCGCTTCTCGCGCCTGAAGGTCATGGACGCGATTCCGATTGTCTCGGAATTGCTCGCCCTGGGCGTGACGATTGTTTCCACTCAGGAAGGCGTCTTCCGGCAGGGAAACGTCATGGACCTGATTCACCTGATTATGCGGCTCGACGCGTCGCACAAAGAATCTTCGCTGAAGTCGGCGAAGATTCTCGACACGAAGAACCTTCAGCGCGAATTGGGCGGGTACGTCGGCGGGAAGGCGCCTTACGGCTTCGAGCTTGTTTCGGAGACGAAGGAGATCACGCGCAACGGCCGAATGGTCAATGTCGTCATCAACAAGCTTGCGCACTCGACCACTCCCCTTACCGGACCCTTCGAGTTCGAGCCCGACGTAATCCGGTGGTGGTGGCGTGAGATCAAGACGCACAAACACCTTCCCTTCAAGCCGGGCAGTCAAGCCGCCATTCACCCGGGCAGCATCACGGGGCTTTGTAAGCGCATGGACGCTGACGCCGTGCCGACCCGGGGCGAGACGATTGGGAAGAAGACCGCTTCAAGCGCCTGGGACCCGGCAACCGTTATGCGAATCCTTCGGGACCCGCGTATTGCGGGCTTCGCCGCTGAGGTGATCTACAAGAAGAAGCCGGACGGCACGCCGACCACGAAGATTGAGGGTTACCGCATTCAGCGCGACCCGATCACGCTCCGGCCGGTCGAGCTTGATTGCGGACCGATCATCGAGCCCGCTGAGTGGTATGAGCTTCAGGCGTGGTTGGACGGCAGGGGGCGCGGCAAGGGGCTTTCCCGGGGGCAAGCCATTCTGTCCGCCATGGACAAGCTGTACTGCGAGTGTGGCGCCGTCATGACTTCGAAGCGCGGGGAAGAATCGATCAAGGACTCTTACCGCTGCCGTCGCCGGAAGGTGGTCGACCCGTCCGCACCTGGGCAGCACGAAGGCACGTGCAACGTCAGCATGGCGGCACTCGACAAGTTCGTTGCGGAACGCATCTTCAACAAGATCAGGCACGCCGAAGGCGACGAAGAGACGTTGGCGCTTCTGTGGGAAGCCGCCCGACGCTTCGGCAAGCTCACTGAGGCGCCTGAGAAGAGCGGCGAACGGGCGAACCTTGTTGCGGAGCGCGCCGACGCCCTGAACGCCCTTGAAGAGCTGTACGAAGACCGCGCGGCAGGCGCGTACGACGGACCCGTTGGCAGGAAGCACTTCCGGAAGCAACAGGCAGCGCTGACGCTCCGGCAGCAAGGGGCGGAAGAGCGGCTTGCCGAACTTGAAGCCGCCGAAGCCCCGAAGCTTCCCCTTGACCAATGGTTCCCCGAAGACGCCGACGCTGACCCGACCGGCCCTAAGTCGTGGTGGGGGCGCGCGTCAGTAGACGACAAGCGCGTGTTCGTCGGGCTCTTCGTAGACAAGATCGTTGTCACGAAGTCGACTACGGGCAGGGGGCAGGGAACGCCCATCGAGAAGCGCGCTTCGATCACGTGGGCGAAGCCGCCGACCGACGACGACGAAGACGACGCCCAGGACGGCACGGAAGACGTAGCGGCGTAGCGAGACACCCGGGAAGCCTGTTAGGCGCTGAGACGGGCGCACAGCGGGCTTCCTGGGGCAGCGGGAAGGGTCGGCCGGTCCCCCGGTCGGCCCATTTCTCTTGTCTCGGTTTAGTTAGTTAGCCTAAGTAACAGTGACTCCGTCACCACAGCACAGCGGGGCGAGCCGTTGACCTGGGGGAAGTGATGCTGTGACGGAATGACTCGAAACACACATTCCTAATGACTTCTCATTGGGTAATCCAGACTTCACGCCACTTCATCACAGCGTCACCCGGGCGCCCTTCGCTGTGACCCCGAATCAGGTTGCCGACAACCTTCATATAGGTAGAGGGGTTTACGCGCCACGCATCAAGCACCGCTAAGGAACGGCGTCGAGCGCTACCCACTCAGGCCGGTCACTCCCCTGATCTCTCCCAGGGTTGAGCGACCGGCGTTGCCTCCCTAGCTCAGTTCGGTTAGAGCGCCTGTTTCGTAATCAGGGGGTCGGCGGTTCGAATCCGTCGGGGGGCTCAATGAGCGGATACACAATCGCTTGGCTCGCATGGCTTGCCGCGTTCGGCGTCATTGAGGGTCGAGCGCTCTTCAATAAGAAGCCGGGCGACACGCTGAGCGAACACGTCTGGTCATGGTTCGCCACGCAAAGCGGCAGTACAGGCAAGCCTTCGGGTTGGGTGCGTGCTCGACGCTTTGCGCTACTGGCCTTCATGGGTTGGCTCACTGCCCACTTCATGACGGGCGGTCGCTTCTAGCGCTGCCGCGCCCAGCCTACTCACGTGAGTAGGTAGGGGGGTGTCGACGGATAGGGGGGTGTCCCCGGAAGGGGGGGGGGGTGCCCTATGCGTACCCGGTGTCTCGACTGTAGGGACTGGGCTACTCATGGTGGGCGCTGTGCTCAGCACCACGCCACCTATCAGGCACAGCGCAGTGTGAAGAGCCATGCGAAGCGGCGTGCTGCTATCGCCCGTGGGAACAACGCTGCGGCGAAGATGCGTCGTGCTATCCGTAAGGCAGTGGGCGCGCACTGTGCTACCTGCCTGGGTTGGTACCACTAGAAAGCTTCTCGAGCGGATCGATCCTGCAGGAATTCCCGGGCATAACTGTTCCACTTGTATCGTCGGTCTGATAATCAGACTGGGACCACGGTCCCACTCGTATCGTCGGTCTGATTATTAGTCTGGGACCACGGTCCCACTCGTATCGTCGGTCTGATAATCAGACTGGGACCACGGTCCCACTCGTATCGTCGGTCTGATTATTAGTCTGGGACCACGGTCCCACTCGTATCGTCGGTCTGAT